>Ga0334892_1000012_pt1 | contig 373196 bp, 277 predicted proteins | sample GraSluR3_MG_4_FD_207213 | JGI IMG/M metagenome (GOLD analysis project Ga0334892, IMG submission 207213) | Sludge microbial communities from methane-producing bioreactor in Wageningen University, Netherlands - Granular Sludge_15_04-R3 | ecosystem: Engineered > Bioreactor > Anaerobic >... | reverse complement strand
ATGCGCTCGCTCGGCGGTATCTTTGCGTTCATGGCGTGGGCTCCTTCTCCCTTTTCGGGAATTCGTTCTTCGACAAACGAATGGTAGCTCACGCCTCCTCTTTTTACATCAGTTTACGGACATTACCGTTCGAGGGCATCACCTACCCCGACCTCGAGCGGGCGCTGCTGGGACAGGCCGGTCTGCCCGCCAGGCCGGTGCTGATCACGATCGACGACCTGTGCCCGGCGCGCGGCAGTCCCAGCTTCGCCTACTTCGCGGCTATGAAAAGCCTGCTGGTCGAATACGGTTTTGCCGCCACCTTCTCCGTCGTCACCCGGCCCGACGTCCCGCACGATGACGCGGTGTGGGAGCAACTCGCGGCCTGGACGCAGGACGGCATCCGGCTGGAAACGCATACGGCGTACCATTCCAACCTGGACAACCCCGCCCTTACCGACCGCGATTTCGAGGCGGAAATCGGCGGGTCGGCGGCGCTGATCCGCGAGCGGACCGGCTGCGACGTGCGCGCCCTGGTTCTGCCGTATGGCAACGGGTACAACGCGCGGACCGGCGCGATCGATCCGCGCATCGAGGCCGCCTGCCAGCAGGCCGGGCTGCGCTTCGTCGTGGGCATCACCGGCGGGCGGGCGCCGCTGCCCGCGGACATCGGGCCGGATGACGTGCTGTACGTCGGGCGCGTCGGACCCGGCATCAGCGACGATGCCCACGGCGCGCTCCACGAGCTGGCGCACTGGGGCGCTAGCGGCGGGCGTCGGGCCGGACAAACGGCGGGTTGACCTCCGGCGCGGCCAGCAACGCGTAGCGGCCCGGCTTGCGGTAGGCGTTGCCCCACACCTCGCGCTGGCGATAGTCGCGCAGCGCGTCCAGGTCGAACGCCGCCACGACGATCGCCTCGTCCTCGCCCGCTTCCACCAGGACCATATCGCGCGAGCGCTCGTCACGGTCGAAGGCGATGCCGTCGAACGCGATCGAATGCCCGTTGTTGGCCGGGGCTGGGTAGTTCGCCGTCGCCACGCCGACCATGTTCTCGTACGCCCGCGCGCGGAACTGCGCCAGCCGGTTGATCTCCAGGTCGCAGGCGTTCGGCGTCAGGATGATCTCAGCGCCTTGCAGCATCAACACGCGGGCGCTCTCCGGGAATTCGCGGTCGAAGCAGATCATCGCGCCGACCGTCACCGCGCCCGCTGCCGTGTCGAGCTTGCACACGCGAAACGCGTCCCCCGGCGTGAGGGCGGCCTCGCTGCTCGGCTCGAAATCGCAGGTGTGGACCTTGGCGTACACCATGCGGATCGCGCCGTAGCGGTCGATGAGCGCGACGGTGTTGCGCGGCCCGCCCGGCCAGCGCTCCAGGAACGTCAGCGCGATCGCCATGTCCAGCTCGGCGGCCAGCTCGCGGAACTGCGCCACGAAGGGATCGTCGAGCGCGATCGCCCGCGCGGCCCAGGCGTCGCGCGCACCGGGCTGGGCCGGGTCGAACCCGCTGTAGCCGAGATTCCACATCTCCGGGAACAGGGCAATGTCCGCGCCGAGCGCGGCGGCCTCGCGGCAGGCGGCCTCGCCTCTGGCCTGGTTGGCCGCCTGATCGTCCTCGACGGCGGCGACCTGGAGCAGGGCGATTTTGAGGATTGACATGCGCCACCACACGATCGTATGGGGGAGGGGGACCACTCTAATGAGTGGCCCCTCCTATGAATAGGTCTACGCGTCCGATTCGGCCAGTAGTTGCTCTACGAACTTCTTGCCTTTGTCCGTAAGCGCAAACTTGCCCCTGTGTGGATTGAACATATACTGCGTTCGATCTACCACATTTCGAACCGTGCTTTTCATATTGCTCGGTGTCTCCACGGGAACTTGACGCAGTATATCGTATGCGTCAGAGAAATCATCAAGCGAAAGATGATCGTAGCCCCAGAATTCCTGGTATGCATACGCGATTGTCAACACTTCACCACGCTGGTCTTTTGGAGACACTTTGTGATAAAATGTGATCAAATCGTGTGGCTTTTGGAAACTTTCGCCACTGATAGATTCGCCTGATACGCCATTGTCGCCCAACAATGGCGTATCATTTTCCAGGGCGTCTGCCGTGTAATTCTCCACCGGAGCGTCAAGACTGATTTTGGCGAAGAATGACAACGTGTGTTGCGTGACGATTCGATTTGGCCCTTGGACTTCCATTTCCGCATCGCCGAAGCGATATCGGACGTGGACATAGTCGTTGGCAATCGAGTTTTCCTCATACTCGGGTGCGTGGTCTACCATTGGGTTTCCTCCATTTTGAGAGTTTCGAGATACGAAATGCCGGTGTTCGTGAGTTGCCACCGCTTTGTTCCATTTTGCGATGGATCACCTGTCGTAGATTCGACGAAGTATCGTTTCGCCGCCGCTTTCGCGAAGACGTCAGCCGGATTCTGAGGTTGTTTCCAGCGGGCTTGTTTATAGAAGCCGATGACGTCGTGTGCGTCCAATGTTGGCGAGTCGCTGTATGTGTGGCGATATACAGCTATGGCGACAAAACGATCGAAGTGCGTACGAAGCTCAAACCGCGCTGCCCATTCCGCAAAGGTTTCGGGAAGTGTGCGCGATTTGATGGTGGTGGGATCTACAGTTGTTTCCCCGCCAGTGCTGATCTCAAGCAGATCTAATGCTGCCAACACGGATGCCACAGAAACAGTGTTCTCTGGAGCTACACCTGCTTCCTGGGCATTTCGTGTGGCGCGGATCACTGCTTCTTCAACCGCCGTTGGTGATATTTGCACCATGTTATTCTTCTCCTGTGCCTGATAGATATTCGCTTACACGAGGTAACGCATGGTTTGTTACGAAGTATCTCCTTTCTCCCTTCTCACCTTCTCCTACTCTCATCCGAACCAATCGTTCGTTCAGCAACCAGGACAATGTGGGTCGGACGGAGTTCCCCTTGAGTCCGGTTTCATCCTCAATTTGTGATGGTGTGACTTCTTCTTGGTAGGAAGGGACACGTTTGCTTATTTTGAGAGCTTTCCGTGCCAGAAGGTACACCAAGATTTTCCCCTTCAGGTTTAGTTTGTTCCAGGCTTTTGTAGGAACAATCTCGCCTGTATCTCCGTAGAGTTGAACATACGGAAGAATCGTATCGGCAAGTAATTCTTCATCAAGAGAGCTAGAATCGACGAACAGCCTATCCAGTGGACTCGATTGCATTTCAGTATCCATGTTTAACCTCCCTGAAGATCACCGGTAGTCCAGATCTGTGATACCATACCGGTAGATTTGATATTCACGATCTCTTTCATTATACTAAGCCGGCGGAAAATCGGCAAGCTTTCAGGGAGATTCTAATGGCGATCTTACGCCATTCACTTCCCGATAATTTGAATTTGTCATATACCATAGATGGTATGTTCGGAATATCATAACGAATGGAATTTGATTTTATCCAGAATGAATGCAGAATTTTACGCTTAAACTTGGAAAATAATAACAGTCAAAATGTTCTATGTTATTTAAAATCAGACATATCATATATGGTATACAAAAGATTATGATTGTATTTTTTCTAGATGGGGGCAGGACATGTGAGATTCAAGGGTTTATAAAAATGAAGACAAGCAATCAGGAGAGAGGCCAGTTGTTTAGTGCCGAAGCGTTAAGGCACTGAACGCACGTTCTGGATCGTTTCGGCATCCTTAACTTGACAAACAGAACATACGTTCGTATACTGGAGATAGTTTCCACTACCCACTGTTGGCACGCAAAAAATCCCCCCCCCCGAAATTCGTGCGGCGTGCTGACAAAAGACCGGGCGATCGTCCGCAAGCGATCGCCCGGTTTGTCGTGCTATGGCGCCAGGTGCGCGGCTAACGCGGTTTGTTGGGGGGATGGCGCAGGCTGGCCCGCAGGTCCGCGCCGCTGAGGGGCTTGCCCAGCAGCGGCCCGAGCAGGCAGAAATCGAACAGGCCCGCCGCCAGGGGTATCACGCCGATGATCAAGACGATCCATCCCGCCGTGTCCCCGATCAGCAGCCCGATCACGATAAGCGCAATACCGGCGATGCCCCGTGCGATCCGTCCGTTCCGGCTTGCGAGAAAGCTGATCAATGCATCCATGCTGAACCAACTCCTCGAACTCAATGGACGTTCACCCCATTATAACCCCGAACCGTGCGGCGCGTTATGGGGTTTCGGGCGGTTCGGGCGGCGGCCCGCACACCTCGGCGCGCGAACTATCGGCGCCGGGATCGCGCGCGGCCAGAATCTTATCCACGCGCCGCCCGTCCATATCGACGACCTCGAAGCGGAAGCCGCCCCACCGGAAGCACGCGCCGGTGGTGGGAATGACGCCCAGCCGGCTCATGATGAACCCGCCGAGAGTCTGGTAGTTGTTGCGCTCGTCGTCGGGCAGGTTGGCGATGCCGAGCAGCTCTTTCGCCTCGTCGATGTTCATCAGCCCGTCCAACAGCCACGATCCGTCCGCGCGCTGGACCGCGTCCGGCTCGACCGACTCGCCCCACGAGGGGATGTCCCCGACGATGGCTTCCAGCACGTCGTGCTCGGTGATCAGACCCTGGATGCTGCCGTGCTCGTCGATGACCAGGATCAGGTGATCGTCGCTGTGCCGGAACAGGTCCACGATGCGCGAGGCGGTGGCCGTCTCGGGCACGAAGCGCGGCTCGGTGGCGTGCGCCAGCAGATCGACCGGGCGCCCGGCCAGGCAGTCGGCCAGCAGGTGCTGCGCGCGCACGATGCCCAGCACGTGGTCCAGGCCATCGCGGCACACCGGGAAGCGCGAGTGACCGCTGGTCGCGATCTTGTCGCGGATCTCGTCCGGCGTGTCGTCGGCTTCCAGCCACGTGATCTCGGTGTGCGGCGTCATCAGCGCGTTAATGTGCTGGTCGTCCAGGCGAAAGACGCTCTCGACCATGTCCTGCTCGTCGAGCCGGAAGACGCCCGCCTGCGCGCCCTCCTCGATCATGATCCGGATCTCTTCTTCGCTCACGGGCCGGTCGTCCGCCTGCCTGACGCCCAACACCTTCAGCAGCAGGTTGGTGGACAGGCTCAGGAAGCGCACCAGCGGGAAGGCGAGCATCGACAGCCAGTGCATCGGCAGCGCGACCAGCGACGCGACGCGCTCCGGGTTTTGCAGCGCCAGCCGCTTGGGCACCAGCTCGCCCACGATCAGCGACAGGTACGTGATGGTCGCCACGACGATGCCCAGCCCCAGCGCGCTGCTGTAGCGGGCCAGCGGCTCGATCTCGTTGAACCAGTCGCCCAGGGCGCGCGCGATGGTTGCGCCGCCGAACGCACCGGCCAGCACGCCGACCAGCGTGATCCCGACCTGCACCGTGGACAGGAAGCGATCCGGCGATTCGGCCAGGTCGAGCGCGACGCGGGCGGTGTGGCTGCCGCTGTTGCTCAGTTCGCGGAGGCGGGCTTTGCGGGCCGACATGACCGCCAGCTCCGACATGGCAAAGACGCCATTGAGCACAATCAGCGCGGCAATGGCGACAACTTCGAGGATGATGGTGGACATCTGTTTCCTTTGGAAATGGTGATACTCTATACTTCAATTATGCCAGAGTTGGGACAAAATGTCGCCACGGAATCGAAATGATCCCATTCGGGCAAGTCACCTAGCTGATGGTGAAAGAGAGGAGTACTCAGTGATCGTGCAAAGCCTGAAAAGACTTCTGACAGCTTTGTTTTTGACTGTCGCGCTTGCCTTTGCATTACATGGTATTCACGCTGTCAGCATGGCTCAAAGTGACGCGCAGTATCTTGCGTACAATGGCAGTCCAACGTGGTCACCCGATGGTGAGCGGATAGCATTTGTTTCTGGGCGAGCGGGAAATTTGGATATTTGGATAATGGAGTCTGACGGTTCAAATCCACTCAACCTAACGGAGCAGGATCTGGGTTCCAATTTCTCGCCTCTATGGTCGCCGGACGGGCAGTTCCTCGCTTATCTCTCGGCACCGGCGGGTGAAGAGTTCTATGATGTGCTTTCAGGTGTAGGATATTACGACGTATGGGTTATGAGGCGGGATGGTTCAAATCCGATTAACCTGACCGTCAATTTCGAGGGAAAGTCGGGCGAATATCGTTGGTCACCGGATGGCCGCTACATCGCGCTGATATCCGAAAGCGCTAATGGCTCCTATTCGGATATCTGGCTCATGGAACCGGATGGTTCGAACCCGCTTAACCTAACCTCGGACCAAGATACCCTGCTGGCAAGTATAACGTGGGGACCAGACAGCCGCGCGATTGCTTTCACAAGCGCCACTGTGAATCCTGTTCGACGGGATGGGGTGCGCAAATTGCAGATCGACAATCTCCAACTGGAACCGGACGTTGTAACTGTGGATCGCAATGACACACAGATCGTATGGTCACCAAATGGGAACACCCTGGCAATAGCGACGCTTTTCTCCGATGACAGTGGCCTCTATGACATCTGGCGAGTTGATACGAACGGCAAGAATCTCATCAACCTGACCCCAAATACTCCTGGGCTTGACTGGAATCCTGCTTGGTCACCAAACGGGCAGTTCATAGCTTTCGAGTCCAATCGTGATTTTCCAGACGGGAACGGGCGCGACATCTGGGTTATGGTCGCTGATGGCTCCAACGCCGTCAACTTAACAGGAAACTTGCAGGATTGGAATCTACGGCCCAGTTGGTCTCCAGATGGAACTCGTATCGCTTTCGAATCCTATGGGGGCGATTACACAATCATCGGTCTTTCCGGTGATTCCGACATCTGGATAATAGATGCCGATGGTTCTAATCCCGAAAACCTGACGAGTAACCAGTGACGTCTACAGTGACCTCCGCCATTCCACCGGGTAGTTTATTGGGGTTGGAATACAAAAGGTGATCCGCAGCGGCATTCCCCAATCACGGGGCGCGGGGCACACTATCCTGCTGTGCCCCGCGCGCTCCGAGTATGTGCGGCGCGGCTTTGAAAGCCCGCGCCGGTTGTGAACACGCGCTGACTTACGGGTAAATGCCCCGCGTCCGGGTCGCTTCGCCCACCCGCTTGATCGCCGTGATCTGCGCGGCGGTGCGCATATCGACGTTGTACTGCTCCTGCGTGCGGACGACATCGTCGTAGGCCTTGATCAACACGCGGCCCAACTGCCGGTTGACCTCTTCCACATCCCAGAAGAACGACTGCAGGCCCTGGACCCACTCGAAATACGAGACGGTCACGCCGCCGGCGTTCGCCAGGATGTCCGGGATGATGTGCACGCCCTTGTCGAACAGAATATCGTCCGCTTCGGGGGTGGTGGGGCCGTTGGCGCCTTCGACGACCAGGAACGCTTTCACGTCGGCGGCGTTCGCCTCGGTGATCTGGTTTTCGAGCGCGCACGGGGCCAGCACGTCACAATCCAGCGCCAGCAGCTCGGCGTTGGTGATCTTGTCGGCCTTGGAATAGCCCTCCAGCAGGTTGTGGTGGCTGTGTTCGGTGTAGGCCATCACGTCGTCGATGTCCAGCCCCTGGGCGTTGTAGTAGCCGCCGGTGACGTCGCTGATGGCGATCACCTTGTAGCCCAGGTCGAAGGCGTGCTTGGCGGCGTAGGTCCCCACGTTGCCGAAGCCCTGGATCGCGACGCGAATCTCGCCGGGATCGTTGTGGCCCGCGCGGCGCAGCGCCTCGTCCATGCAGATGATCACGCCGCGCCCGGTGGCTTCCTTGCGGCCCTGGCTGCCGCCCACGTTGATCGGCTTGCCGGTCACGATGGCGGGCACCGAATAGCCGACCGTCATGCTGTACGTGTCCATGATCCAGGCCATCGTCTGGGCGTTGGTGCCCATGTCCGGGGCCGGGATGTCGCCGTGCGGGCTGATCAACAGGCTGATCTCGGTGGCGTAGCGGCGGGTCAGGCGCTCCAGCTCGGTCGGCGTCATGTCGTAGGGATCGCAGATCACGCCGCCCTTGGCGCCGCCGTAGGGCAGGTTCACCAGGGCGCATTTCCACGTCATCCACATGGCGAGCGCGCGAACTTCGTCCAGGTCGACGTTCGGGGCGTAGCGGATGCCCCCCTTGGAGGGGCCGAGGACCGTGCTGTGATGCACGCGGTAGCCGGAGAAGATTCTGATGTCGCCGTTGTCCATGCGAACCGGGAAGTTGACCGACAGCTCGCGCTTGGTGTGGCGCAGATAGTCCTTGATACCTTGTGGCAAATCGAGATAAGCAACTGCACGATCGTACTGTCGAAGGGCGACCTCATACGCATTAATGTGCTCAGTTGCAGGGGCCTGTATTGCCATAACGTTTTGATTCTCCTTGAAGTCTAAAAGGTTGCTTTAGGCATAGTAAAAAAGTGTTGGTGCCAATATCTAGTCCTTATCAAACTCAGTATACAATGGGCTTCGCGGGTCTGGATAGTTGCCAATACACATGAAACTCTCTGAAAAGAAACACATTCCGGCCTACGAACTGGGGGCGCCGACGGTGAATTCCAGCGTCTTGGCTTTGGCGTTGTCGATGTACACGTCCACCGTCCACGTGCCGGACGGCCAGCTCCCCGTCCCCTGGGATTCCCAGTCCAGCCCCAGCAGCACCTGCCCGACCGTTTTGTCGGCTTCGAGCGTGTCGGTGGCGTACGACACGCCGCTCGGCGCGGTGAAGACGGCGTACACGGGCAGCGCGCGGCTGTGCGCGCCCAGCGTGACCACCACGTTCAGGTCGTCGTCGGCCAGGAACGTCGTCGTTTTCACCAGCGCGTCCGGCGTGGTGCCGTCGCCAGAGGCCACATACGCATCGTGCACCGCGTCCGATCCACAGGCCGCCAACAGCGCCACCAGCCCCACACTCACCAGCACAAGCGCGATCCGTTTCATTCAGCGTTCATCCTTCACCAAAGCCGGCACAGCATACCCTAATAATACACGGTTTGGGTGCCTTTTCACCAGCCGCGCGCGTTGCCGGGGCGACGCCCGGCACTGCCCATTATACGCGCCGCTCTCGACACGGTCGCCCCTGATGAACACAACAAAAATCCCCCTCAAACGTCACATTCGAGGGGGAGCCGAACGGTGAGCAGCGCGGCGCGGTTACGGAATTCGCAGCACCTGCCCGGCGTAGATCCGCGACACGTCGTAGATGCCGTTGATCGCCGCCAGCGTGTACAGGTTGACCCCATAGCGCAGCGCGATGCGAAACAGGTTCTCGCCCGGCTGGACGACGTGCGTCCGGTAGCCGGGGACCGGCGGGGGCTGGGGAACGCTGCCCTCGACCGGCAGACTGCTCAGCGGGTAGGCGGTCGCGATGTAGCGCGCGTTGACCCACCCCTGCACGCCGTTGTTCAGCGACACCTTGACCCAGGTCGTGCTGTAGTTGCGCGCCAGAAGCGTCATAGTCGTGCCCCGGTAGACCGAGAACACCACGCCATAGTTGGTGCCCGGCCCGCTGCGGATGTTCAGCGCGCCCGTGTTCACCACCGCCACCGCGCCGCCGGGGATCGGCTGGGGCTGGGGCTGCGGCGCGCCTTCGACCGGCAGGCTGTAGAGCGGGTAGGCGGTCGCGATATAGCGTGAGTTGACCCATCCCTGGGTGCCGTTCCACAGCGCGACCTTGACCCACGACGCGTCGGCATTGCGCGCCATCAGGGTGAGCACGGTGCCGCGATAGACGGAGGTCACCACGCCGTAGCCGGTGCCCGGCCCGCTGCGGATATTGAGCGCGCCGGTGTTGACGGTGGCGGTGGCGCCGCCGCTGGCCGATGCTCGCTGAAGCGATCCGAACCCGGCGGTGAGCATCATCGCGACGACCGCCACGACGAGAATGGGCTTGTAGATGTGCTTGTTCATTGCTGGCTCCAGTCTTGCTGATTGCGTTACCGCGTATGTTACTTGCAGTGTAGGACGAATCCGGGGCGAACTCAATAGGCCGTCAAACAGCAGCGGGGTGCGCGTAGATCAGGCGGCAGGCGGGCGTAGAAATCCCTGCGCTAAGGTTTGGATTGCGTTTGATTCCGGGCAATTCGTGAGGATTGTCACGCTTTGGTCACGCTGCCTGTATAATCTGTTGCTACGGGAACGCGCAGCACCGTGCTGCGTGAAAGACTCGGCAGCGAGTCCGTTCAAGGAGGAAACATGTTCAAGAAGTGGTACGGTGTTATGGTAGTGGGTTTGGCGCTGCTGCTGGTGTTGACGGCGGCGGCCTGTGGGGACGATGATGATAAAGACAACGGCGGCGGCTCGTCAGACACGGACTTGAGCCAGACCTTCGATTCGGCCACCGGCCTCAGCGTGAAATACCCGGAAGGCTGGGCGGCCAGTGAAGACAGCGAAATGATTCAGCTCGTGACCAGCGAAGAAGCCATGGAGGCTGAAACTATCGGCGAAGACGAGTTGGGCATCCTCATCTTCAATCCGATGGTTGTGTCGATGATCGCCGGTGGGGCGGAGTCGCCGACCGACATCCTGGCGAACTTCAGCGAGATGATGGGCGACGAGGGCGAATTTGGCGACGTCTCCGAAACCAAGATCGGCGATCATGACGGGGCCCGCGTGAACGTCAGCGACGATGAGACCCAGGGCTTTATGGTGGCGTTCAAGGTCAACGAGAGCGATGTCGTGATCGCGACGGTCGTCACGGCCAAAGACCAGCTCGACGAGCACGAATCAACCGCGCTCGATATCCTCGGCACGGTCAGCTACACGGCGCCGGAAGGCTAAACCCCTCGCATCGCGCCGCGCTCCCGATCCGGCACCGCGCCGGAGCCGGGGGCGCGTTTTTTCTTTCTCCTCCGGTCAAGCTTAAATTTCGCGCGCGCGGGCAATTACCCATTGCTCGCAGCGTGGGGATTTGTTAGACTCTCCTATTGCCCTGGTGGACAGGGCCCTGGCCCCGCCGGTCGGTGGTTGACACGCGCCCGGCCCGGCAGTACACTAGTAGAACACGCGTTCCGCCCATACGTTCGTTCACAGCGTGACTTCATAGCCCCAGCCATACATTTACAGAGGGTGTCCCACCATGTCGCAAACCGAGATTGTCGTGCGTGGTGCACGCGAGCACAACCTGAAGAATATCGATGTGATCATCCCGCGCGACAAGCTGGTGGTCATCACCGGCCTGAGCGGCAGCGGGAAAAGCTCCCTGGCCTTCGATACCATCTTCGCCGAGGGTCAGCGCCGCTACGTCGAGTCGCTTTCCGCCTATGCGCGGCAGTTCCTGGGGCAGATGGACAAGCCCGACGTCGACCAGATCGAGGGCCTCTCGCCGTCGATCTCGATTGACCAGAAGAGCGTCAGCAACAACCCGCGCTCGACGGTCGGCACCGTCACCGAGATCTACGACTACATGCGCCTGCTCTACGCGCGGATCGGCATCCCGCACTGCCCGGTCTGCGGCGAGCGCGTCGAGGCCCAGTCGCCCCAGCAGATCGTCGAGGCGATCGAGCGGTGGGGCGACGGCACGCGCATCCAGGTGCTGGCGCCCGTCATCAAGGATCGCAAGGGCCGCCACGAGAAGGTGCTCGACGAGATCCGGCAGAGCGGCTTCGTGCGCGTGCGCGTCAACGGCGAGGTGCGCGACGTGAGTGAGGATTTCGACCTGGAACGGTACAAGCGCCACACCATCGAGGTCGTGATCGACCGGCTGGTCGTCCGCCGCTTCGACGATCCGGAAGGCGAGGAAGCCACTGCTGCCCGCACCCGCCTGACCGACTCGATCGAGACGGCGATGGAGATGAGCGGCGGCGTCGTGACGATCAACGACGTGACCGATCCGGACAACCCGACCGATCACCTGTTCAGCGAGCACCTCGCCTGCGTGCACGGTCACGTCAGCCTGCCGGAGATCGAGCCGCGCACGTTCTCGTTCAACAGCCCGCACGGAGCCTGTCCCACCTGCCAGGGGCTGGGCGTCAAGCGCGAGTTCGATCCGGAGCTGATCGTGCCCAACCCGGCGCTCTCCGTCAAAGCGGGCGCGCTGGCGCCCTGGGCGACCGGCAGCCACGATAGCTGGACGCGCACCATCCTGCTCCAGGCGTGCCACACGCTGGGCATCCCGGTCGACGTGCCCTGGCACGACCTGACGCCCCGCCAGCAGGAGCTGCTGCTCTACGGCACCGACAAGAAGATCCTGATCAAGCACCAGCGCGAAGACGGCAGCCAGTTCTCGTTTCACACCCAGTTCGAGGGCGTGCTGAACAACACCGCCCGCCGCCACCGCGAGACGTCGTCGGAGTACATGCGGCTCAAGTACGAAGAATACATGAGCGAGCGCCCCTGCGAGACGTGCCACGGGCAGCGGCTGCGCCCCGAAGCGCTGGCGGTCACCGTCGGCGGCGAGTCGATCAGTGCGATCACCGCTCTGCCGATCAAGGACCTGCTGCGCTGGGTCCAGGGGCTGCGCGGCACCGGCCCGCAGGTCAACGGGCACCCGATGCTCAGCACGCGCGACCTGCAAATCGCCCACCAGATCCTCAAGGAGATCGAGGCGCGGGCGCAGTTCATGGTCAACGTCGGGCTGGATTACCTGACGCTCAACCGGATGGCCGGGTCGCTGTCCGGCGGCGAGGCCCAGCGCATCCGGCTGGCGACGCAGATCGGGAGCCAGCTCACCGGCGTGCTCTACGTGCTCGACGAGCCGAGCATCGGCCTGCACCAGCGCGACAACGAGCGCCTGATCCGCACGCTGGAGGGCATGCGCGACCTGGGCAACACGCTGCTGGTGGTGGAGCACGATCACGAGACGATGCTCTCCGCCGATTGGATCGTGGACCTGGGGCCGGGCGCGGGCGAGCACGGTGGGCAGGTCGTGGCCGAAGGCACGCCCGAAACCATCATGCGCCACCCGGACAGCGTCACCGGGGCGTATCTGTCCGGGCGGCGGTGCATCGAGGTTCCACCCCGGCGCCGGGACGGCAACGGCCAGGCGATCACGATTCGCGGCGCGCGCGAGAACAACCTCAAGGACATCGACGTGTCGGTGCCGCTGGGCAAGCTGATCGTGATCACCGGCGTCAGCGGGTCGGGCAAGTCCACGCTGATGATCGAGGTGCTCTACAAGCGGCTGGCCCAGGTGATCTACGGCTCGAAAGACCGACCCGGCGCCCACGCGGGCATCGAGGGGCTGGAGTACATCGACAAGGTGATCCACATCGACCAGTCGCCGATTGGGCGCACGCCGCGCAGCAATCCCGGCACCTATACCAAGATGTTCGACGCGATCCGCCAGTTGTTCGCCGATCTGCCGGAGAGCAAGATTCGCGGGTACGCGCCGGGACGCTTCAGCTTCAACGTCAAGGGCGGGCGCTGCGAGAACTGCCAGGGCGAGGGCCAGCTTCGCATCGAAATGCAGTTCCTGCCGGATATCTACGTGCCCTGCGAAGTCTGCCACGGCGCGCGCTACAACCGCGAGACGCTCCAGGTGAAATACAAGGGCAAGAACATCGCGGACGTGCTCGATATGACGGTCAGCGAGGCGATGGGGTTCTTCGAGAACATCCCGAACATTCACAGCAAGCTCGAAACGCTGGCCGCGGTGGGCCTGGGATACATCCGCGTCGGCCAGCCGGCCCCGACGCTGTCCGGCGGCGAGGCGCAGCGCGTCAAGCTCAGCCGCGAGCTGTCCAAGCGCGCGACCGGCCAGACGCTTTACGTGCTCGACGAGCCTTCGACCGGTCTCCACACGGCGGACGTCGCCAAGCTGATCGAAGTGCTCCAGTCGTTGGTCGACAAGGGCAACACAGTCCTGATCATCGAGCACAACCCGGACATCATCAAAGTAGCCGACCACATCATCGACCTGGGGCCGGAAGGCGGCGACGAGGGCGGGTACCTGATCGCCCAGGGCACGCCCGAGGAAGTGGCGCAGGTCGCCGAGAGCCACACCGGGCGCTTCCTGGCCGACTATCTCGAATGGGCGCAGTGCGCGGACTGACCGCCCGGCATCGCACCCCAGCCTCGAATCACCCCAGCGGTGGCACGCACGTGCCGCCGCTTTTTCGTCGCCATGCGCCGCGCGGATCGTTGATTGACGGGCGCAGCCCCGTTGTTTTTCTCTTATGGGTAATTTAATTGTTGTTTTTCATGAAAAATTGAGATACTTTCTGCGTTCTAACCTATGGCGGGCCTGACCAGCTCTGCCGTCTTTCGATTTGCGGTTGGCCGAGGGGCCGGCCTCATGTTTTCATAATCATGGGAGGAAAGCATGTTGAAAAAGAGTTTAGCGGTTGTCGTTGCGTTGGTGCTCGTGCTGCTCGCCGTCGTGCCGGCCAGCGCCATCACCTGGGGCGTGCCGGATGGTGACGGGCACCCGTACGTCGGGCTGCTGGTCTTCGACGTGAACGGAGCGCCGGCCTGGCGCTGTTCGGGCACGCTGCTGTCCCCGACGGTGATGCTCACCGCCGGACACTGCACGTTCGGCGCGACGGGCGGGCGCGTGTGGTTCGATTCGGATGTCGGCGCTGGCCGACCGGGTAACGGCTATCCCTTCGGCGGGGGCACGGGCATCGAGTTCCTGGAGATCTACACCCATCCCGACTACGTCGATGCCGCGTTCTACCTGTACGATGTGGGCGTCGTGATCCTCAGCGAGCCGGTGAACGTGGGCACCTATGGCGTACTGGCGCCGGTCGGCCTGCTGGACGAGCTGGCAACCAAGCGCGGCCTGCAGGACCAGACTTTCACCCCGGTGGGCTATGGCCTGCAGAGCATCGTGCCCAACCCGAACGAGGTCCAGGCGGACCTGGTGCGCTATCGCGCCACCACCAAGCTGATCGGCGTCAAGGGCACGGCGGGCATCCCGCAGGGGACGTCGGTGATGTTCACCAACAACCCCGGCCAGCCTCACCAGGGCGGCACCTGCTTCGGTGACTCCGGCGGCCCGATCTTCCACGGCGACTCCAACGTCATCGCGGCGGTGACGTCGTTCGGCCTCAACCCGAACTGCGTCGGCAACGGCGGCGGCTACCGCGTCGATATGCAAGACGATCAGGACTTCATCTACGGCTTCCTGAACTAAACGACCCCGATCGTTCGCACACGAGCGGGTCGCGCCCCACGGCGCGGCCCGTTTTGTTGTGACGGCACGTATAATAGAAACACCGGCATTCGTTGACTTTGCGAGGCAGCCATGACACGCGATCCTTTGCCCGACGATCTCACCTTTGCCCCGCTCACGCCGGATCGCTGGCCGGACCTCGAAACGCTGTTCGGGCCGCGCGGCGCGACCGGGGGCTGCTGGTGCATGTGGTGGCGGCTCAAGCGGTCGGAGTTCGACGCGCTGAAAGGCGACGGCAACCGGGCCGCGTTCCGGTCCGTCGTCGAGAGTGGCCCGCCGCCGGGCGTGCTGGCCTACGCGGGCGATCAGCCGGTGGGGTGGTGCGCCATCGCCCCGCGCGATCACTACCCCGGCCTGACGCGCTCGCGGATTCTCAAGCCGGTAGACGATCAGCCCGTCTGGTCGGTGACGTGTTTTTTCGTCGCCAAAGGCTGGCGGCGGCGCGGGCTGGCGGTGCGTCTGCTGGGCGCGGCGGTGGCCTTCGCGCGAGAGAACGGCGCGCAGATCGTCGAGGGCTACCCGGTTGAGCCGCGCCAGGACATGCCCGCCGTGTTCGCCTGGATCGGCATGGCGTCCACCTTCCGCCAGGCCGGGTTCGTGGAGGTCGCGCGCCGCTCCGAGACGCGCCCTATCATGCGCCTGACACTCGCCGATTGAGCGGCGTGACGGCTGGCTATCGACAAGCGGGGTGGCGTCCGGTATACTGCAACCACGCAATTCCAGCCTGAAAAACGACGCCGAGGAGGAAGCTCATGGCTGAATTTCCCGGAAAAGGCAAGGTCGCCATCGTCAAGACCACGCCTGAAACCGTGGTCGAGGATGTGCGCGAAGTCATGCGGCTGGCGGGTTACCAGGATGCGCTGCCCAAAGACAAAGACACCATCCTGAAGATCAACATCTCGTGGGATACGTGGTATCCGGCCTGTTCCAGCGCGCCGTGGCAGATCGAGGGAGTCATCCAGGAGTTGCAGGACGCCGGGTATCCGCGCCTGATCGCGGGGCACAACGATACCGTCGTGGTCGATGCCCGCGCCGGCGAGGAAAACAACAAGCACAAATACGTCACGGATAAGTACGGCCTGGAGAACTGGCACCTCTACGAGCCGCAGTTCGAATGGGTGCGCTACGAGCCGAAAGAGCCGTTCCTGGTGCTCGACCGCGTGTATCCGGAAGGCGTGTACATCCCCAAGGATTTCTACGGGCGCAACATCATCCAACTGCCGACCGTCAAGACGCACGTCTTCACGACCATCACGGGCGCCATGAAGAACGCCTTCGGCGGGCTGTTGGGCCGCAAGCGCCACTGGACGCACTCGGTCATCCACGAGACGGTGGTCGACCTGCTCCAGATTCAGCAGGACATTCACACCGGCGTTTTCGCCGTGATGGACGGCACCTTTGCCGGGGACGGGCCCGGCCCGCGCGCCATGCGCGTCCACGAGAAGGACATTCTGCTCGCCTCGGCGGACCAGGTCGCCATCGACGCGATGAGCGCCTACCTGCAGGGCTTCGACCCGATGACGCTCGACTTCATCCGGCTCGGCCACGAGCGCGGCCTGGGCGTCGGCGACCCGGACGAGATCGAGATCGTCGGCATCGACCTGAAGGACATCCCGCGCTTCGGCTTCGTGCAGGAGGAAACCTTCGCCAGCAAGGGCCAGAAGATGATCTATCACGGCTGGCTCAAGGGCTTCGAGGGGCTGCTGCTGCGCTCGCCGCTGGTGCCGTGGAGCTACATGGCGAGCAACGTCTACCACAACTATTACTGGTACCCGTTCGTGGGCCGCAAGCGCGTCGAAGAGGCGCTCGATACCAAGTGGGGCCGCCTGTTCGCCCAGTACGGCAACGGCGAGGTGGTCATGCCCGGCGTCGATCCGGCGGAGGTCCAGAAGATGGCCGTGGCGGGCGCGGTGGCGACCGGCGGCGCGCTGTTCCTGGGCAGCCGGCTGCTCGGCGGGCTGCGCGGTGGCCGCCACGCGTGAGGGTGAGAGACTCGCGCACACGCGGGGAGAATGCTGTGAAACGGAGGGGCGCAAGCCCCTTTTTTGTTTGAGGCGTGGGGGGGCCACTTGCGCGGGGGAAGAGATAAGATTAGGCTTAAGGCGCGCTTACGTATTAACGAATGGAGGTGCGCCATGCCGATCACCCTCGACTGGCACCCATCCCTGCCGGTGATCCTCGCGGCGTACTCCGGCGAGGTCACAGCGGACGAGTTCGCCGCCATGTGCGCCCGGCGGCGCCAGATGCTCGACGAGCGCGGCGGCCAGGTCGTCCTGGTGGCCGATACGCGAGAGATGAGCGCGATCGCCAACGGCGGGGCTCCCCACTGCGACGACGTCCTGCAGGACGAGCGCGTCGCGCGCGTGTTGATCGTGCTCAAGCGCGATCTGTACCGCACCCTGTCCCGCAATTTCCGGCACGCGCCGCGGCGGGCGCATCACGCCGCGTTCTTCGACAGCCTCGAAGCCGCGCTGCGGGAAGCCGAGTCGCTGGCCTGAAAGGCCATTCGAGAAGACCTCTATTCTCGCTGGTCGAGCACCCAATGGGACGAACCTCCGCTTTTCACCCTTCCCTCGTTGGGGAAGGGAAGCGGGCCCGAAGGGTGCGCGGGGATGGGGGTTCTCAAACGGTCTCTGAGTCACCGGCTCGATCGAATGTCGCACACCTTCCACCCGTTTTGATCCTGCAAGACGAACTGCGTGATCCCCATCTCGTCCAGGTTGCGGACCTCGACCTGATCCGCCGCCGAGATGAACGTCACGCTGCCCGACACGGTGACGGCGACCTGGTCGTCCTTTTCGCTCGCCACCGCGAGCGTCATGCGCGCCACGTCCACCGTCAGCGACGGATCGCCGGTGAAGTTCCAGACCGTGTCCTTGCACGACAGCTTGTCCACCCGCTCGGTGTCGCCGGTCCACAAGGCGACGATGAACTGCCGGCTGATGTCGACCGGGTCGCCCTTGTCGCGCCCGCAGGCCGCCAGCGCCGCCGCGATCACCAGGGCGGCCAACGCCCAGCGGGCCGCGCGCTCGATCCCCTGCATACCGACCTCCGCACAACAAACGCCCGGCAGCGGGCCAGGCGTTTGAACGTTCGCATGAATAACAGCGCAGAGCAGCGCTATTCCGACGCTTCTTCGGTTTCTTCGGCGGCGTCCGGCGCCGCTTCTTCGTCAGCCTCCGCCTCGCCGGCAGGTGCCGCGGCCAGCTCGATACCGCCGAACTCGGACGTATCGGTCACACACCAGTCACCGTCCTGCTTTTCCATCCACAGGATGATCAGCGTGCCTTCGCCCTCGGAAATGATGTATTTGCGCGGGGGGTCGTTCCGCGTCGTGGGGTCGTCTTTGTCGATCCCATAGCTGAACGAGCCGGTGACGATGATCTCTTTGGAGTTGTTGCCCTTGCCCACGTCGTACTTGAGGTCGATGCTCTTCTCATCGAAGAAGGTGAATCCTTCGCCGAAATGGGCCACCAGCGCGCTCGTCTCGTCCTTGAACGAGTCGCAGGCCAGCTCCAGCGCCTTGTCCTCGTCGCCCTTTAGCACGGCGTTCATGTAGTCTTCCGCCGTGTCCATCGTTTCCGCGCCACAGGCGGTCAGCAGCAGCGGCACGACCAGCATGACCACCATGGCAAAACCAAACCGCTTCGACATAATCAGTTGTTCTCCCCTCTATCGGCTGTGAAAGCGCGACAAACAGCAGCAAAAAATCGGGTTGATCATACTGCTTTGTGGCGGGGTTCGCAATACAAAAACAACGCTGCCTCGCTAATAGACCCCCAGCGCGATCGCCAGCGGCGCCAGCACGGGGGCGAATAACAGCCCCGGCAGGAAGTTCGCCACGCGCGGTTTCTTCACGTCCAACAGCACCAGGCTCAGCCCGATCAGGATCAGGCCGCCGACCGCCGTCATCTCGTCGATCATGGGATCGGTCATGAACTCGCCGGCCAGCGCGCCCAGGATCGCCAGCCCGCCCTGCACGCCCAGCACCGTGATCACGCTGAACATCACGCCGATCCCCAGGCTGGCCGCGAACGCCATCGACGCGAAGCCGTCGAGCACGCTCTTGATCGCCAGTTGGTCGAAGCCGGACGCCAGCCCCATGCCGTCCTGGATCGAGCCGACGAAGGTCAGCGGCCCCACGCAGAAGACGAGCGACGCCGTCACGAAGCCTTCGATGAATCGCTGGCGGCTGTCCTGGCCGGTCTCCTCCGCCGCCGGCTCGGGCCCGGCGCGGCGGCTTATGCGGCTCTGGAGCCAGCCGGCGAAACGGTCGAGCTGGACGTCCAGCCGCAGCAGCTCGCCGGTGATGGCGCCCAGCACCAGGCTCAACAGCGGCACGATCACGTTCTGCGTCTCGCCCGCGTTGCTGATGCCGACGAACAGCGTCACCAGGCCCAGGCCCGTGACCACCGACTCCTGAATGCGCTGCGACAGCCGGTTGCCGATGAGCAGACCCGCCGCGCTGCCGGCCAGCACGGTGATCGCGTTGAGGATGGTGCCCCACATGATACGCCCCCTATGAACGGAGCGCAGCCGTGCGCCGCGCTCCCAAAATGCGCTTGCTGCGAACCAGCCGCGTCGATCAGGGCAGGGCGACCGGCGTCGGCGTGGCCGGGACCGCGCTCGGCGTGATGAACGGCGCGATGGCGGTGGCTGTCTGCGCGACGGACTGCGTCTGCGTGGCGTAGATGGCCTCGGCGGTGGCCTGGGCATCGACCGGCTGCTCGGCGATCTCGACGCCGTACATCACCGGGCGCACCACGTTGAACCACGTCTGGCCGGGCTTCAAGCGCAGCGACTTCTCGCCGTCCTCGGTGGTCAGCCACAGGCCGGGCCTGCCCTGCGAGTGCCACCACACGCCCTCGTACCACAGCCCATCGCGGAACAGCCACGCCGTGCCGCTGCCCCACAGGATCGTCTCGATGACGACCCCGCTCACCTCGCTGTCGAGGATGTCGGGCCGGTCGACGTGCTGCGCTTCGAGGATCACGATGTTGTCGGCGGCGAGCTGCTCGCCGGTGATGGCGTCGACGTGAGGCAGGCCGGTGTTCCAGCGATAATACCGCCCGTCCGCCGGGTTGTACTGCCAGCGCGTATCCTGGCGCGGGCTCCAGTAGTTGATGAAGATGTCGCGCGCCGGGACGCCGCCCGGATCGGGCTCGTCGGTGAAGGCAAAGCCGCGCATCCCCGCCGGGTCGTTGACCAGGCGCTCGGTGGCGGCGTTCCACATTTCGTACGTGTTGCCGAACATGGTGTGCTCGTAGGCGCGGCCCTCTTCGGGATAGCGGTCGAAGGCCGGCTCGTTGACGCCATGCTGCGGCGAGAGCGCGCGCCATTTCCAGTCCGCGTTCAGGATGTAATCGTCGATCCACGCGTTGGCCCCGCTGTAGGCCAGCAGCGCCTGGAACATATCCACCAGCTCCAGGTCCAGCAGGCGGGCGCTGCGGATGCTGCCCACTTTCTCCGCGCCCTGGCTGCGGTAGATCGCGGCGAAGCGGGTGACCGCGCCCTCGACTTCGTACTCGAACACGATATCGGCTTTGTCCAGCCCGCTCTGGGGCCGCACGATCTCCGGGAAGTTGGAGACTTTGACGATCAGCGTGCGGCGGTTGCGGGCTTCCTCGCTGGGCCAGGGCAGGCCGGTCAGCGGGTTGATGTCGTCCGGGAATTCGTTCGGGCCGACGATGGTCGGCGTCGGGCTGGGGGTAGCGGTCGGCGTGTTGGTGGGCGTGTTCGTCGGCGAGCTGGTCGGCGAAGGCGTGGCCGAGGGCGTCGTAGTGGCGGTCGGCGTCGCGCTGGGCCGGGGCGTGTTGGTGGGCGGCGGCGTGTTGGTGAAGGTCGCGCTAGGCCGCGGCGTGTTGGTGGGCGGGCTGGTCGGCGGGACGTCCTGCCGGGCTTCGGACAGGGACGGCGGCGCCCACACGCTGGCGGCCAACAGGGCGATACAGGCTCCGGACAAAAACACTACGAGCGCGGTTCGTCGCATAAACAAAACCTCTTCCAATCCAACTGGGTGACGGTCGGACAGTATAACGCCCCGGCCCGCGCCTGCCTACCCCGTTTTTGGGCGCGAATCCCACGCCTGGCCGACGCGCGCCAAAAAGGCCCCTCTCCAACGCGCGCCGGAGAGGGGCGATAGGGCCTGACAAACAGCCGGAAGCCCGGCGGCGAGGCTTACGGCGTGACGCCGCAGCCGGGGACCACCGGGGCCGGGCTGCCACTGCCATTGGCGGGCACGCTGTAAAGCTGGTAGTCGCCCACGTCTGCCCCGGAGCCGGTGCCGGATGACACGCCGCTGGTGAAGTAGATCTGCGTGCCGTCCGGCGACCAGCTCACCGCGTCATAATAGCCGGTGTAGGCGGCGAGCTGCTGCAGGCCGGTGCCGTCGGCGTTGATCACGTAGACGTAGCCGCCGCCGGGCTGCGACAGGATGATGTTCGAGAAGGCCAGGCGCGTCCCGTCCGGCGACCACTGCGGATCGGTGCCGAGCGGCAGCGCGGCGTTGGGCGACGCGACCTCGACCGGCGCTCCGCCCTCCGCCGGGGCGATGGTGAGCTGCGCGTCGCCCTCGGTATTGGTCACCGCGACGGTGTAGCGGCCATCCGCCGAAGGCACCGCCGGGACGTCGATCCAGTCGCGGACCGTGCCCGCCGGGGGCTGCTCGCACGCCGTCTCGACGATCAGCCGGCCATAGGTCGGGACGGCGGGCGTCTCTTCGACTGCCGGGGCCGAAGGCGTCATCGTGACGACCGGGACCGCGGGCGTCTCCTGGGCGGACGGCGTGAAGGTGGGCGGCGACACGACCGGCACCCCATCGACGACCGGCAGCGTGAGGCTCGCCTCGTCGAGGACTTCCGCGCTGATCGCGTCCACCACGACCAGTTGCAGCTCGATCTCCTCGGCGCCCTCCGGCGCGACCGGCGCGACCGCGCCCTGGCCGCTCGACGGCACCCACAGGTTATCACGCGGCAGCTCGACGTTGGCGCTGCTGCCATCCGGCAGCACCTGGACGAAGCCGATGTGCATCAGCGGCTGGCGGCCCGTCACTTCCCACGCCACCGGGACGCGCACCGTCCCGGCCTGCAGGCCCGGCAGGTCCACCGATTCGACCGTGCTGGTGAACGACTCGATGACCAGCGGCTCGGACGCCTCCGGCTCGGCGAAGGGCACGACCAACACGCTCTCGTCCACGATCTGGCCCGCCGCGTCGATCACGATCAGCCGGTAGGTCAGCGGGCCGAAGCTGTTCGGGTGCGCCGCGGTGACGGTGGCGCTGCCCACCGCCGGCAGGGCTTCCTCGTCGCCCGCCAGCGTGACCCACGCCCGCGATTGGTACGCCTGCACCAGCAGCCGGTACGGGTCCGCCACGTGGGCGACGTGCCATTCCAGGGTGGTTTCCATCTCGCCGGATTCAAGCTCGGCCAGGGTCACGGCTTCGAGATCCGTCGTGAAGCGGAAAATGGTGGGGAGAAACGAGCCGCCTTCCTGGGCCGCGGCGGGCAGCGCCCACACGCAGGCAGCGGCGATGATGACGATCAATCCGAGCAGTCGCGTTTTCATGGAGCCTCCTAAGGTGTGGCGCCGGGCGGTGGCGCGGCGCTGATGCGGGTTTGGGAGTGCCGGGCTAGGCCAGGCCGGCGAACAGGTCGCGTTCCAGCCGCTCGCCGGGCTGTGGCTCCGGCCAGGCGCGGGTGAAATCCTGGTGGCGGAACACGAACCGCTGCGCGCGGTCGAACAGGCTGTTCGTCCTGCGCGGGTTCTGCTGGCTGGCGTGACACTCGGCGGCGGCATCCCAAACGGCCTGGAACGCCCCGACGTTGATCCGCGCGTGGGTGTCGAGCGTGTTGTCGAGCGCGGCCTGGAGATCGAGATCGTGATTCTTCCCCATGTGGCGCGGGTCTTCGCCGTGCAGCCGGGCCAGCAGCAGCATGATCCGCAGCGGCAGCTTGGGGAACGCCGAATAATACAGCTTGGCCGGCTGGTACGCCTCCAGCCCATCGGCCAGGTGCTCGGGATACTGGGCCGGGTCGCCCGCCGCGTGAAAGGCGCGCGTCGTGGCCCGGTGCATGTAGATGTGGTCGGGGTGGCCGTAGCCGCCGAACGGGTCGAACGTGACGACGACCTGGGGTCGGATGCGCCGGATCTCGCGCACGATGCGCCCGGTCACGTAGTCGGGATCGGCCTGCCACAGGCAGTCGGGATGCTCGTTGTCGGGCGTGCCCATCATGCCGCTGTCGCGGTAGCCGAACGTGATCAGCTCTTTGATGCCCAGCGTCTCGGCGGCGCAGGCCAGCTCGTGCAGGCGCAGCTCGCCGATCGTGTCGAACCCTTCCATGAATTCGGCGTCCACCGTGCCGACGTCGCCGTTGGTCGAGCAGATCAGCGAGATCGCCACGCCGCGCTGCGCGTACAGCGCGATCGCCCCGCCCATGCCGAACGATTCGTCGTCCGGGTGCGCGAAGGAGATCAGCATCCGGTGGTCGGAGTGCGTATGCGGGTTATCATTCGCCAACTTCATCGGTGATCCACTTGAGATAATCGGTCGCGCCCATCACGATGGGCATGCCGATGATTTCGGGGGTGTCGTAGGTGTGGACGGACTTAACCGCCGACATTAGCTCGTCGAACATCTCGGTGGTCGTTTTGATGATCATCAGGACCTCTTCCTCTTCCTGGATCATGCTCTTCCACAGAAACATGGATTCGACGGGCACGAAGTTCACGCAGGCTGCCAGTTTTCGCTGTAACAGCTTCCGAGCGATCCGCCGCGCTTGAGTTTCCGACGAAGCAGTGACGAGGATCACAAGGTGTTCGTTCATGCTGTCTTCTGACCTTTCGCAGTGGGTTTGCCGTGTGTGCGCTCAACGCAACTATTATCGCACGTGATCATACGCTCGCAACTGCGCCTTTGTCCAGAGCAAAATCCGGTCGTCAGGCGCGCGCTCGCCGCCGATCACCGCCGGCAGGCGGGTCAGCGACGGGTAGCTGTACAGGCCGGCATACAGCGCGTCGGGCGGCTCGCTGAGCCGGAGCGTGTGCGTCGTGCGCACCCCGTAGCCCGGCCACCACGACCAGGTGGGCGTCTGGCCGTCGTTGGGCGGGCCATCCCACTGCACGGGGATCGCGTCGCCCTGGGTCGCGTGGATGAAGATCAGCAGGTCGTCCTGGGGCAGCGCCGTCGTGTGCCAGTACAGGCTCACCGTCCACGCGTCGCCGTCCCGATCGATCGTGTAACCGTCCAGCACGATGTCCTCGCCCAGCGCCGCGCCCAGCGGGGTGGCGTCGTCCGGCAGGGGGACGTCCGGCGGCGGCGCGCTGCGCCCCGCGCCCCAGCGCCAGATGCCGAGATCGGCCAGGGCATTCGCCGCGCTGGCGTGGATCGGCAGCCGGTCGATGCGCGGCGGGACGTACGCCCCGGTGCCGATGCGGTACAGGCCGTCGCCGGGCTGGTCGGGCAGGCGCAGCCGGTGCGGGTCCGGCACGACGTCGCCGGGCCGCCAGCGCGCCGAGGGGTACAGGTACTGCCACACGTGATGGTCGCTGCTGGCGACGGCGTTGTGCTGGCTGTCGATGAGCTGCGCGAACGAGAACACGTCGGCCTTTTGCCGCGCGCTGACCTCCCATTCCAGGATCACGGTCATCTCGGCGCCGGGCGCCATCTCGAACGGCTGCGGGTGGTTGACCAGCCGCAGGCCGCTGCCAAACTCCGGCGCGTAATCCGGCGCGGGCGGGCGCGGGGGCAGGGGCCGGGCGGGCACGTCCTGCACGGCGGCCAGCTCCCAGCCGCGCGCGTTGGTGATCACCGTCACGTCGTCGCCGGCGGGCTTGCGGATCACCGGGCGGCCCTCGTCGCCGGGCAGGATCACGATCGTGTCCTCGTCCGGCAGCAGCAGCGCCTGGAGCGGGTAGGCGTCCAGCGTGGGATCGTGGAAATACTCGCGCAGCGGGTAGAAGACCTGGCCCGCCGGAAGCTCGTCCAGCCCGTAGCGCGCCCAGGTGGTCACGTGCGGGTAGGCGTCGCGCTGGAGCATGAAGGCGGCCATCGGCGTGTCGAGCAGGGCCAGCGGCACGTAAGAGGGCCGGTCCAACTCGATCATCAGCTCAAGCGTCTCGTGGATCGCCATCGCGTAATTGTGCGGGATGCCGAGCCAGTATTCCGGCGGGTCGTACAGGTCCGGGTCGTCGAACATGGCGTGATAGGTGCGGTGGGTGGACGCCAGCGACACGGCCAGCAGCGCCGCCACGCCGATCTGAGCTGCGTCGCTCGCCAGCCGGGGCGCGCCCGCCGACCGGGCGCGCCGCTCGACCAGCCGCAGCCCGCCATCCACCAGCCAGATGACGCCCCAGCCCGCCAGCAGCGACAGCAGCGACCACGTCCCGATCAGGCGCAGCGGCATGGTCGCGTTCTCCGAGAGGGCGGCGGGCAGGGTGAACGTCACGACCCCGCCCAGCAGCAGCGCGCCGTCCGCGTGGCGCCAGCGCCGCAGCGCGGGGATCACACCCGCGATCACCAGGGCGGCCAGCGCGGGATTGAAGAACGGCGAGTCCGGCGTGTTGTACAGCAGGCGGAAATAGCCCGTGCTGAAGAAGGCGCGCAGCGAGTCGTGCAGGCCGGTCGCCAGCCGCTCGGCCAGCGGCAGCGACGCCTCCGGCGACGCTTCGCCCACGCGCAGAAAGTAGTCCGGCACGACGGTGATCACCACGAGCCACAGCGCCAGCGGGATCGCGGCCCCGGCCCCCAGCGCGGCCAGGTTCCGCCAGCGCGGGCGCGGCGCGCGCTGCACGATGGCCTGGTGCACCGCGAACCCGGCCAGCCACGGCAGCGCCGCGATCCCGGCCAGGTAGGTGAACACGCACGCCGCCGTGACGATCCCGGCCAGCATCCACGCGCCGGGGCGGTCGGTGCCGCGCGCGCGCAGCAGCAGGATCAGCGAGAGCGTGACCGCCGGCGCGGTGAGCATGGCCCGGTAGGGCGTGTGGCTCAGGAACAGGTGCGGGGTGATGGCGGCCATGGCGCCCGCCGCCGCCAGCGCGCCCAGCCGCGCCCGTGGCTTGCCCCCGAAGACGCGCAGCCCGGCGTGATACGTCAGCCCGACGGTCGTCACGCTCACGAACGCCTGGAACAGCCGGGCGGTGAAGATCGACGGGCCGAGCAGCGCGAACCAGCCGACCAGCAGGAAGCGGTTGAACGTCTCGGGGCTTTCGCCCACCAGCAGCGGGAAGGGAATCCCCTTGCTGATGCGCAGCGCTTCGGCCAGGTCCCACATGACGTCGAAGGCTTCGCCCGGCGGGGTGTGTGCCAGGTCGTACAGCCGGGTGAACGCCGTGCCCAGCAGGAGCAGGGTGGCCCATGCCAGCGCGCGGCGGGGTGATAGATCGGGTCGTTTCATAACGTCTCAGCTTCTCGCGGTCCGACGCGGCGGCCATTATACCATGCGGGCCGGGGCAATCCCCCACTTTTTGGGGGATCAAAACGTGGAAAAAAATTCAGAGGACTGATAAGATCAAAATGAAATGATGAGTCTCGCCAGCTATCCCGGCCCGCCTGCGTTCCCGCCGCCCGCCTGCCCGCGGGCATTCACTCGCCGCCCCGGCACGATTAATCAGGCTGGTAAGATAACGCAAAACTGGCAAAGTCACGCGAAGAGAGGAGGAAAAGACCGTTTGACGCGCAACGTATCCCGCCGCCGTGCGTAATGATGGACGGAGGATACAACCTTCTGGTGGGCCCGGCCTGCTGTCCGGTTTCATCGCCGGTCTTCCGCGTCCGATCCGGGGGACGGCACAGCACTTTCATGCGATGGCACGGGCGGGCGAAACATACCCTGGACGTTTGGTGGCAGTCTGCTAGACTTGTCCGGTTTCATTGGCATTACCACAGCAGTTCGCTGGTGAATGGGGGAATCATGGAGCGAGTACGTCACCTCGGGGTGGGGGGTACGGTCGCCAGTCCACGCGCGATCTGTGACGCAGCCTCTCAGGCTCGCGCCGCGCGTGTCGCCACTATCGGGCCTCGCTACTTCCTGACAGGGGCTATCGTCATCCTCCTGGTGGGCTTTCTGGTGCGCGTCTGGGACCTGGGCGGCCCCAGCCTGTGGACCGACGAAGTCCTGACCGCCATGCGCGCTCAAGCCTCGCTGGGCACCTCGATCGAGTCGATCCTGGGCGCAGGCAACCAGACACCGCTCTATTTCTTCTCGCTGCGGCTGATGCCCAACTTCACCGAGGCGCTGCTGCGGCTGCCGTCGGTGCTGTGGGGCGTGCTCGGCATCGCGCTGTTCATGTTCGTCGCCGTGCGCTTCTCCGGCAGCTACGAGCTGGGGCTGTGGGCGGGGGCGCTGCTGGCCGTCAACCCGTATCACGTCTGGCTGTCGCGCACGGCGCGGCAGTACGCGATGATCTTCGTGCTGGCGCTGCTGGTGTCGTACTGTTTCCTGCTGCTGATCCGCGGGCACCGCACGCGCAGCGTGTGGATCACGTTCACGCTGGCGAGCCTGGTCGCCTACTTCACGCACTACACGACCGCCGCGCTGCTGGTGGCACAGGGCGCGGTGCTGGTGCTCACCCCGCGCGTCCGGCGCGATCTGCTGCTGCCGTGGAGCAAGGCCCAGACCGTCGCCGCGATCCCGACGCTGGCGTGGCTCTACATCGTGTCCCAACAGCCGCTGGAGGTCAAGTCCGAGTGGATCCCCGCGCCCGTGCTGCGCGACATCCCGCTGACGCTCTGGAATATGGCGCTGGGCTACGACGGCATCTTCAAGTGGCACATGGTCGCCGGCCTGATGGTGGTGTCGTTCGGCCTGGTGACGGGCATGTGGTACGCGGCCCGCGAGTGGCGCACCGACAAGGACAACCTGTACTGGTTCTGGCTGATCGCGGTGCCGCTGGGGCCGGTGTTCATGCTGTCCACGCTCATCGTGTCGATCTACGTGGACCGCTATTTCATGGTGTTCCTGCCCGCGCTAATCCTGCTAATGGTTGGCGGCTGGATGCGCTCCGCGCCGCGCTTCGTGTGGCAGGTGGCGCTGGTGATCGTGCTGCTGACCAGCGCGCACACCATCATCTTCTCGTTCTACGACGGCAGCTACCAGCGCGCCGACTGGCGCGGGGCGGCGGCTTACGTTGCGGAAGAATACCGGCCCGGCGACGACATCCTGATCGAGCGCTCGAACGTCGAGCAGGCGTTTCTGCGCTACTTCGATCCGGCGCTGGCCCCGGCGTCCGAGCGCGTGATCCTGGCCGACAACCCGAACGCGGACTTCACGCCCCACACGGCGCCGCGCGTGTGGGTGATCTACCGCAACCCGAACGAGGACGTGCACCGGGTGGGCGTGATGCCGGACTTCGACCCGTTCGACCCGGCACTGTCGAGCATGGGCGAGTGGCTCAGCGAGCGCCGCGCCCAGGTCGTCGCCCAGCGCAAGTTCAACGGCGTGCGCGTCCTGCTGCTGGACCCGAGCCAGCCGCTGGTGGCCAACGCGGACCGGTAATTTCCCTCGATCCGACCGCACGGGGCGTATCGCTGGCGGTGCGCCCCGCTTTCATTCCCAGATGCGCAGCCCAAAGCGGCTGAGGTACACCGGCAGGCTCTTGAACGCTGGGTTGGCCGCCTCGATGGCCTGGATCATGGCGCGCTTTTCGCTGGACGTCGGGCCGCACAGCAGCGTCACCGAGCCGCCGTCGCCACCCGCCCCGTTGACCTTCCAGCCGATGGCGCCGAATTCTTTGGCGATCTCGATGATCTGGTGCGCATCGGGGCTGATCAGGTCCGGGTGCAGCTCGCCCTGCGCCTCGGTGTTGACGGTCATCGACCGGCCCAGCGTCTTGAAATCGCCCGCGTAGACGGCGTCGCGCGCCATCTCCGCCGTCAGCCGCAGCTTGTCGAGCGCCGCGCTGGACGGGCCACTTTCCTCCAGTTTCTTGATCACCTGCTCGTGGACGGCGGATGACTGGTGGGCTTTGCCCAGGAAGAACAGGACCAGCCGCCGCTCCAGCTCCCACCACACCGAGTTGGACACCTGAATCTGCGAGACGGTGGCGTGCGGGTACTGGAACATCTCGATGAAGTTGACGCCGCCATACGCGGCGCAAAGCTGGTCTTGAATCCCGCTTTGCAGGTGCAGCATCTCGGTTTCGACGCGGTGCGCGGCATACGCCACCTCGTGCGGCGTCATGGTGCCGGGCGTCAGCCGGTCGAGCGCGCCGACCAGCGCGACGGTGATCGAGGCCGACGTCCCGGTCGAGCAGCCGGCGGGCACCTCGGAATACACCGTGATGTGCAGCGCGATGTCGTCCGGCACGCGCATGTAATCGATGGCCGCTTCGAGCAGGGGATGCTTGTCCCAGTCGGTATGGTGATCGGTGATCGGGTAAATGTCGCCGTAGTTTTCGGCGTAGAGCGTGATCCGGTGTTGGCGCGCCTGGACCGGAAAGACCTTGATCTGCACCTCGACGTAGGGATACACGCCGATGTTGAACACCTCACCGTGGCCGGCGAACCAGGTATCGGTCCAGCCGCCGTTGTCGCAGATGCGGATCGGCGCCACGCTGTTGAGCACGCGGATTGGCTGGGGTTCTTTGGTCACACGCTGCCTTCCTCTCTGGGCCTCGAAACGCGAAACAGGTCTGCGCCAAGTATACTGTGATGCGGATCGCGTGGCGAACGATTTCTCGTGTGGCGCGGCGCGGCGGCGGCCCGCGACGATCTGCGCACAGCCCTTAATCGCGGTATGATTAAGCTGTGTGTGGCATTTGATAGACAGGACGAAGCATGGCGCAGGCGCTCTCATCGGAACAGGTCGATCAGATCACCAACAACACCCTGCTGGTTCTGCTGGCGCGCCCCGATCTGCTCGACGAATGGCAGGAGAACCTGCTGGCGTTGATGCAGCAGGCGCAAGAGGCCGGCATGGAGGGCGAAGCGATCTTCGCCGCCGCGGTCGCCTCGCTGCTCCACTTCCCGGACGACAGCCTGCCGACCGGCACCGATTACGATTACGCCTGGGAGGCCATCCTCACCGGCCTGCAAACCGGCGCCATCCAGCCGGAAGACCAGGCGATCTCCCTGGAGCAGTTGCTCGCCACCGTGGCCGAGCTGGCCGTCGCCGTGATGACCGGCGTGTCGGACCAGAAAACCGTCATCGCCCGGCACATCCGCGAGATCCGGGCCAGCGCCGTCGCCGCCGAAGCGCGCGAGCTGGCCGTCTGGCTGGATGACGTGCTGGCGCTGCTCGACGGCGTCCCGGTCGACAGGCTGGGCGCCGCTCACCAGGACGTTTACGCGGCTTACTGGCAGGCGCTGGCCCAGCTTCTGCCGCGTGGCGACTGATTCCCCCGGACCCGTGACCGCACATCACAGGAGGATCACCTATGCGTAAGTTCTTCATCGTGTTACTCGGACTCGCGTTGTTGGCGGCGGGGGCGGTCGTGTTGTGGGTGGCACGCGGTCCCCAGTCCAGCGAGACGCGCACGACCGGCGGCGTGCTGACCACCCAGTCGGAGATCGCCCAGCAGGGCCTGGCTCCCGGCCTGGAGCCGGACCTGGGCGTGACGACCGACGAAGGCCCGTCGAGCACGAACATCGTCGGCGCGCCCCAGATTCAGGCCCAGGCGCTGAGCGAGGCCGCCACGTTTGGGGACCGCGAAGACGTCGCGCAGCCCGAAACCGTGCCCATGCAGCCGGGCATGACAACCGACGTCGTGCTCGACCAGGACACGGGCGTCGCCGTCGCGCCGCTGAGCCTGTCCACCGAATCCGCGCCCGCGCCGGGACAGGGCGGGGCGTTGTTCAGCGGCGCCTACGAGCAGCGCGTGGTCGAGCTGGAGTGGCCGGCCACGTTCCGCGTCGGCGGGTCGGGATCGATCCGCGTCAAGTTCAAGCGGCTGGCCGATGGCTCGCTCCAGCCGGTGGCCGAGATCGCCGATCACGAGGTGATCGCCACGCCGATCCTGATCGCCGACCGGTACGACAGCTATGACGGCACGGTGACGGCGATGCTCTCCGCGCCCAACTTCGACGTCGAGTCCGTCAGCAACGCGACCCAGCCGCTGACGCGCGGCGCCGAGCCGGAATGGCGCTGGACGCTCAAGGCGAACGACTCCGGCACGCACGCGATCGCGCTGGGGCTGAGCATCGCCTGGACGCCCAAGCCCGGCGTCGGTGGCACGCCGATCAACACGTCGATCTGGGGCCAGACGCTGCAGGTGGAGGCCAACTACGTGTTCGGCTCGATCACGGTCCCGCAGGCGAGCATCGCCGGGACGGCGCTGGCGGTGGTCGGCTTCGTGATGCAGATTCCGCTGCTGGACATGCTGCTGGGCGCGTTCTGGAAGATTCTCTTCGGCGGGCGGCGGCGCCGGCGCGCCACGTCGGACCGGCGCTCGCGCCGCGGGCGGTAGGGCCGGCGATGGCATCCAAACGCGATGCCCACCGTCAGGACGTGCGCCCGCTGCTGCTTGCGGCGCTGGCGAGTGCTCGCCTGGCGGCGCTCGACGCGGCAGCCCTGCCGCCGCGCCACGACGATCCCGATCTGCGGGCGCGGCTGATGAGTCCTGAGTCTTCCGCGCTGGTTGATTATCTAATCGAATACAGCGCTCTACCCGGCCCGCGCGGCAACCTGGAACTGGCGGCGGCGTTCGCTGACGAAGTGCGCGACGCGTGCGCGGGGACCGGTGCCCGCGGCGACGTGCCCGCCTGGCTGCTGTGGCTGCTGGCGAATCATCACCCGCCGGAATCGTTTGGATTCGATCCCGCCTCGCCGCAGCAGATGCCGCAGTTCTGTGCCGCCGTCGCGGCGGGGGAATGGGCGCTCGCGGGCGGGCAGATTGACGCCGGCGTGAGTGCCCTGCTGGATTTGGCGAACAGCCCCTTGTGGCGCATCCGCGAGGCGGTAGCGATGGGCTTGCAGCGAATGCTGGCCGGCGCGTGGGGCGCTACGCTGGCCTGCCTGGGGCAACGCGCACCAGACGCAACGCCGTACCAGTGGCGGGCGCTGGTTGCCGGGGTGGCGGAACCGGCTCTGCTGACCGAGGCGGAACGAGCCGCCGGGGCGCTGGACGTGCACGAGCGGGCGCTGGCGTTCTTCCGCCGTGCATCGCCGGATGTTCGCCGCGCTGAGGACATGCGAACGCTGCGACAGGCGCTCGGCTATTCCATCAGCGTGGTCGTGGCGGCGGCGCCCGATCCGGGCTTCGAGCGGATGGTCGCCTGGGCCGGCTGGCGCGATGCGGATGTGGCGTGGATGCTGCGCGAGAATCTCAAGAAGAAGCGCCTCAGCCTGTGGGCCGACCGGTGCGAACAGGTGCGCGGGATGCTGTCATGACGCGCCCGATTTGTTAACATCGAATTGATCGCCCCGATACGAGGATCGGTACGTATGGATGCCAGGCCGCTCCGGTTCATCGGCGAGCCGGTTGACGTCGAGTTCGACACGCCGCCCCTGCTCGAAAAACAGCCGGGCTGTCCGGACCGGTTCGTGTGGCGCGAGCACGCCTACCGGATCGCCGAGGTGCTCGGCGAGTGGCGCGACTTCGGGCGGCGCGGGCGCATGGCCCGCAACATGACTCCCGCCCACGCGGCGGTAGCGTCGCAGCGCGGATCGTGGGGCGTGGGGCGCTTCTACTTCCGCGTGCGGACCGCTTCCGGGCGCGTGTTTGACCTGTATTACGACCGCGCGCCCAAAGACGCCGGTGCCCGCAAGGGCGCGTGGTTTCTCTACCGCGAGCTGGCGCTCGACGACGACCAGGATTGACTCAGCCTATGCCTTCCATCACCGACACGTCCAACGGGGTCTTCAATCCCCTCAGCGCCGACATCAAGCTGTTGGGCAGCCTGCTCGGCGTGGTGATCCGCGAGCAGCACGGCGACGCCGCCTTCGAGACGGTCGAGCACGTGCGGCTGAGCGCCAAAGCCCGGCGCGGCGGCGACCTGATGGCCCACACCGAGCTGACCAACATCATCGGCGGGCTGGACCTGGACCAGAAGCGGGTGTTGATCAAAGCCTTCAGCAACTACTTCCAGTTGATCAACATCGCCGAAGACCGGCAGCGCATCCGCGTGCTGCGCCAGCGCGAGGAGGACGACCGGCTCACCGAGTCGATCGAGGAGGCGGTCGCCGCGTTGCACGAGGCGGGCGTCACGGCGGAGGACATGCGCGCGCTGCTGGGCCGGATTCGCGTCCGGCTGGTGATGACCGCCCATCCGACCGAGGCCAAGCGCAAGGAGCTGCTCGTCAAGCTGATGCACATCGCGCAGATGATGGAACAGCGCGAGCACCCGGCCCTGCTCCCGCGCGAGAACCGCGCGCTGGAGGCGACGCTGGCCGAAGAGATCGAGGAGCTGTGGCAGACGCGCCCGACGCGCGCGGCGCGCACCACCGTCGAAGATGAGGTCGATTTCGGGCTGTACTTCATCACGTCGGTGATCATGGACAACCTGCTCGACGTCACCGGCGACCTGCGCGCCAGCCTGGAGGCGCACTACCCGGACGCGGACTGGACCAACCTGCCGCCGCTGTTGTGTTACGCCTCGTGGATCGGCGGCGATCGCGACGGGCATCCGGGCGTCACGCCGGAGGTCACGCTGGCGACGCTGCGCACCCTGCGCGACGCGGCCCGGCGGGTGTACCTGGACGAGATCGCCTTCCTGCGCGAGCACCTCACGCAGTCCACCGCCGAGTTTCCGCCGTCCGAAGCGCTGCAAGCCTGGGCCGCCGCGCACCCCGACGACGCTGCGCGCTATCCCGGCGAGCTGTACCGCGCCCGGCTGGATGCCATCTGGCGCCAGCTTGCCGCCGACGCGTACCACACCGGCGACGACCTGCTGGCCGACCTGGACACCATCGCCGCCAGCCTGCACGTCCACCGCGGCCAGCGGGTGGCGGGCGGGGTGCTGCGCCGCCTGGTGGAGAAGGTCCGCCAGTTCGGGCTGGTGCTCGTGCCGCTCGAAGTGCGCCAGGATGCCCGGCTGCACGCGGCGGCGGTGGCCGAGATCCTGGGCCGTTACGAGATCTGCGACAACTACCTGGAGCTGTCCGAAGAAGATAAGCAGCGCGAGCTGCTGTGCGAGATCGTCAACCCGCGCCCGCTGTTCCCCGTCGAGCCGGATTTCTCGGACGCGACCAACATCGTGATCGCCACCTGGCGCATGATCGCCGGGGCGCACGCCGCCTATGGCCCGCGCGTGATCGATACCGCCATCGCCAGTATGAGCACCGCGCCCAGCGACGTGCTGACCATGCTGCTGTTCGCCACCGAAACCGGCGTCGCCGACCGGCTCGACCTCGTGCCGCTGTTCGAGACGGTCGACGACCTGGCGCGCGCGCCGGGTGTGATGGGGACCTTGTTCGATACGCCCGAATACCGCGCCCACCTGTCGCGGCGCGGCGACGTGCAGCAGATCATGCTGGGCTATTCCGACAGCAGCAAGGACGGCGGCTATCTGGCGTCGAACTGGGGGCTGTACTGCGCGCAGCAGCGGCTGGCGGAGCTGTGCGCGGCGCACGGCATCGAGCTGGAGCTGTTCCACGGGCGCGGCGGCAGCATCGGGCGCGGCGGCGGCCCGACCAACCGCGCAATCCTCGCCCAACCGCCGTCCGCCATGCGGGGCCGGATCAAGATCACGGAGCAGGGCGAGGTCATCGCCTACCGCTACAGCAACGCGGCCATCGCCCGGCGGCACGTTCAGCAGGTGATGCACGCCGTCCTGCTGGCTGCCGGGAGCCCGCCCGCCGCCCCGATCCCCGCCGAGTGGCGCGAGGCGATGGAGCGGCTGGCCGAGGCCGGGCGCGAGGCGTACAACCGCTTCGTCTACGAGACGCCCGGCTTCCTCGACTACTGGCAGGGAGCCACCCCGATCCGCGAGTTGTCGCTGATGCCGATTGGGTCGCGCCCGGCCCGGCGCGGCGCGGGCGGCTTCACCGACATCCGGGCGATCCCCTGGGTGTTCTCGTGGATGCAGAGCCGCGCCATCATCCCAAGCTGGTACGGCATCGGCCACGCGTTCGAGGCGTACTGCCAGATCGACGACTGCGCCGGGGAAGGCATGGACCGGCTGCGGACGATGGTCGAGCGGTGGCCGTTCTTCCGCGCGCTGGTGCAGAACGTGGAGCTGGACCTCGCCAAGGCCGACATCGGCATCGCGGAGCTGTACGCGTCATTGGTGAGCGACCGCGACCTGCGCGACGCGATCTTCACCGCCATCGCCGAGGAGCACGCCCGCGCCTGCCGCTGGATCTGCGCCATCACCGGGCAGGACGCGCTGCTGAGCGGCACGCCCGTCATGCAGCGTTCCATCGAGCGGCGCAATCCCTACGTCGACCCGCTGAACTTCATCCAGGTGGCGCTGCTGCGCGACCTGCGCGCCCTGTCGCCCGACTCGCCGGACTACGAGGCGGCCCTCGAAGCCGTCATGCTGACCGTCAACGGCATCGCCGCCGGCATGAAGACGACCGGCTAGCCGGTCCCGCGCTCAGTCCGCCGTCCCCCGGTCCGTCTCCAGCACCAGCGTGTACCAGCCGCCGGTCTGGTTGCCCCAGGTGCGCGCCTCGATCCGGTAGGTGCCGTCCTCCGGCAGCGTCACGCCGCGCAGCAGCGAGTCGGTGGTGGCGCCGATGTCGTCGTTGGCGGCCAGCAAGCTTCCGTCCGGCGCGCGGATCACCAGCAGCGTGTCCATCAGGTCGAAGGCGGCGCGCTGGCTCTGGTCCGCCTGGCCCGCGGGGCGGTCGGCCATCAGCCACAGGTCGAGGACCTCGCCCGCCCGGCCTTCGTACAGCCACACGTCCGCTGTGCCCACGGACAGCTCGCCGCGATTGTCCCCGCCCGGCGCCGCGACGCGCGGCTCAGCGCTCATCGTCGGCGGCTCGATCGGCGCGGTGCGGTTCAGGAAGAACACCTCCGGGTAATCGGGCGAAGGGCCGTCCAGCAGCGGGGTGTCGCGGCCCATGACGTACCGCTCCATGAAGGCCGACACGTACACCCGGTAATCCAGCAGCGCCACCTGGGCCACGATCAGGCTCTGGGCGGGCGGGTCGATCACCAGCGGCTGCCAGAACGCCGCATCGACGAAGTGCATGTGCTGCGTGTGCGGAATCATCAGCACGTAATAATCGGCGGCCAGTGCCTCCAGGCTGTGCTCGAAGTTGGCGACGAACGCGTCGATCCCCCTGTCGGCCAGGATACGCATGTACGGCTTGTCGAACTCAAGCTCGACTTCGGCGGAGTGCGCCCCGTCGAGGTTGATCGCGCCCCGGCAGCGGCTGTCGAGCAGGCACACCTGGGCGGCGGTCCGCGCCCCCTGCGAGTGGCCGATCAGCCCCAGGCGGTCCAGGTCGAGCCGCCCGGCGAACATCCCGCCGATCACCGGGCGGTTGAGCGCGGCGATCTGGTCGAGCGCGAACTGCATGTCCGGCAGCCACATCCCGCGAAACTCGCCCTCGTAGATGTCGCGCGGGGCCCACAACCGCGAGAGCTGCGTGTGCGTCAGCGGCTCGATAATCTCGCCATCGGGAAACTCGACCACGCCGGTCACGTAGGGATGCGACAGGGCGAAGACGACGAATCCCCGACTGGCGAGGTCCTCGATCAGGATCGCGTAATGGCGCGGCGATTCGCTGAAGCCCGGATCGAAGACGACGACCGGGTAGGGCGCCCCGGCGGTGGCGATCGGCGCGCCGGGGATGGCGTTCGCCCGGATCGCCGCGACCGGGTTGTCTTCCAGGCCGAGCATCTGGCTGTACAGCCCCGCCAGCGCGGGCCCGAACAGCGGCACCGGCGCGGCGCCGGGCGCGGGATCGGCGGGATACCACACGTCGACCAGCACCGCCCGCGCGTCGTCCGGGTCCTCGGTGTGCAGTTCGGGGCGCGCGCCGTCCGTCCAGCGAAATGCCGTGTGGCCGACCGCGTGGGGGCCGGACGGGGGAATGATCTGGGCGGGGCCCTGGGCCGCTGCCGGCGCGGCGAGGCCGATCAGGGCGGCGATCACCAGCGCCCGCCGGAACAATTTCATCACGCTTGCCATCATCACTAACTCCTGTTGGGGATCGTGGCCCGGTGTGTCTAAAATCTTATACGTGGCCGCTTCAATTCGATACCATTCTACCCTGGCGATCCCCCAAAAGAGCTATTGCTCTGGCGCGGCTTCGGCTATACGCTCCATCATGGGGGACTTAGCGGGGGCATTTCAGTGGGTCGACGCACACGAGGGGAGCATCCCAAATGAGAGCTACGATCAACCGACTGAGCATCATATTGGCGCTGGCAACTGTCTTGCTGGCGGGGACTCCGGCCCTGGCCCAGGATGGCGAGCCGGACCGGTCGTTGTCGGGCGCTGTGAACATCATCGCGCCGGACATCTACATGACGGAAGCGGGCGCCGAGGAAATCCGCATCATCGCGCCGACCGGGTTCGAGCCGGGCGAGATTCTGCGGACGGACGAGTTCGGCGTGGCGCTCGTGACGTGGTTTTTCGACGGCACCGAAACGGTGTTGGACGCGGGGTCCGAGCTGGCGCTCAACACGTTCAGCGGCACGTCGCCCGCCGATTTCGAGCTCGATATGGAGCTGAGCCGGGGGCACCTGGTCGCCGGGCTGGGCGCGATGGACGATCTCGAAGCGAACCGGTCGATGGTGGTCCACACGCCCGCCTACACGGTGCGGGTGCTGCGCGGCCAGTTCGAGATCGACCTCGATCACAACGGCGAGCCGCTGCTGGTCGTCACTGAGGGCCGGGTCGAGGTCGCGGTGGACGACGAGGACCCGGTGACCGTGGACGCGAATGAGTACCTGCTCGGCGCGCCCGGCGAGCCGGAGACGCTCTCGGATGACGGCGTGACGCTCAACCTGAACGGCGTGTGCAAGGTCACCGCCGACACCAATCTCAACGTGCGCCAGGCGGCCAGCGAAGAGAGCCGCCGCCTGGGTGGCGTGAACGAGGGCCAGGTGATGTGGGTCCGCGCCGCGACCGAGGGGCGCCTGTGGCTCCAGGTCTACTACCAGACCGATCCCAACGACATCACCGCGCACAACTTCGGCTGGATCTACGGCCCGGCGGGCACGCTCGACGAGGCGGCCTGCGAGGAGATCCTGCGCGCCCCGCTCGACGCCCAGCTTTACGGCGGGCCGGGCATCAGCCTGGGGACGGACGAAGAAGGTGAAACCGAGCCGACGGAAGCCGCAGCCGGCGAACCCGCCGGGTAAGCCGCTGGCAGTCTGGCACTTTCGCGGGCCGGCGCGCGATCCCCGGCCCGCTGCCTTTTTCGGCGCGCGAAATAGGTGGTTGACAGCCGGGGGCGCGTTTGATACTATGTTCGTCAGCAAAGGCTGTGACGGAGAAAAGTACGCGCGGCAGCCACTCCCAGGGAGTCCGGGCCACTGACTGCAAGCCCGGATGAGATGGTCCGTGCGGAAGTTCGCTCCCGAGCCGACGGGGGAACGCCGGGTATCGATCCGGCCAGTAGTCCGCTCCGCAGGCCCAGCGTTAACGGGGCAGCCCATCTCGCCGCAGGCGCGACGTGGGCACGAGCGAGCCGCGCCGGGCGAGTCCGGCGGGCTAAGCAGGGTGGTACCGCGGGAGTCGATCTCGTCCCTGATCCGGAAGGATTAGCGGCGAGTTTTTGTTTTATAGGCCAGGCAGCATACACCGGAGAGGGGCTATGCTCGAACAACTCGAATCGACGTACACGCAGGCGCTCGCAGAACTCGAGACGATCACCCACAGCGACGCGCTCCACGAGTGGGAGCGCCGCTACCTGGGCAAAAAGGGCGCGGTCACGCTGGCGCTGCGCGCGACCGGCCAGCTTCCCAAAGACGAGCGCGCCGCGTTCGGCAAGCGGGCCAACGAGATCAAGAATGCGCTGGCCGGCGCCTTCACCGGGCGCGAAGAGATGATTCGGCAGCACGAACTGGCCCGGTCGCTGGAAGAGGGCGAGATCGACGTGACGCTGCCGGGGCGGCGCGTGCCGACCGGCGGGCTGCACCCCGCCACGCAGACGCTGCGCCGCATCTATGCGATCTGGGCGGAGATGGGCTTCCAGGTCTATCGCAGCCGCGACGTGGAGGACGACGACACCAACTTCACGCTGCTCAACATCCCGCCGCACCATCCCGCGCGCGACATGTGGGACACGTTCCACACCACCACGCCGGGGGTCATCCTGCGCACGCACACCAGCCCCGGCCAGATCCGCGCCATGCACGACTACGGCGAGAACGGCACCGCGCCGATCCGCGTCATCCTGCCGGGGATGTGCTACCGCTACGAGCAGCTCTCGGCGCGCAGCGAGATCCAGTTCAACCAGGTCGAGGGGCTGGCGGTGGGCCGCCACATCCACATGACCGACCTGAAAGGCACCATCGCCGAGTTCGCGCGGCGCATGTTCGGCGCCGAGAAGCGCGTGCGCTTCCGCGGGTCGTATTTCCCCTTCACGGAGCCGAGCATCGAGGTCGACGTCGAGTGCATGATCTGCGGCGGAGACGGCTGCCCGGTGTGCAAGTACACCGGCTGGGTCGAGATCTCCGGGGCGGGCATGGTGCACCCGGTCGTGCTGCAAAACGGCGGCTACGATCCGACCGAGTGGAGCGGGTTCGCGTTCGGCATGGGGCCGGAGCGCATGGCGATGAATGTGAACGGGATCAAGGACATTCGCTATTTCTGGCAGAACGACCTGCGCTTCCTGGAGCAGTTCTAGCGCGGGCGCGGTTGGCGGCTCGCCGGGTATAATGTCCGGTGAGGTTGGCGCACACAGGAGAGGCGAAGCATGTTGATCAACCTGAAGACCGTTCACAAGCCCGCGGCGCTGGCCGACGCGGTGAAGCTGCTCGCGGCGCCGGGCGTGTACCCGCTGTACGGCGGGGTGGCGCTCCAACGGCGCAGCAGCCCGGCGGTCGAGGAAGCTGTGAGCCTGGCGCAGTTGGGGCTGGACACGGCGCAGGACGGCGATAACGCCCTGGTGCTGGGCATGATGCTCACGCTGGAGAAGGCGCGGCAGGCGTGCCTGGCGCGGGCGGACGAGCGCCCCGAGGCGCGGGCGCTGGCCGCGCTGCTGGCGGCGGAACAGCCGGAGACGCTGCGCAACACCATGACGCTCGGCGATCTGCTGGTCGAGCGCGATCCGCAGTCGCTGGTGCTGACGCTGCTGCTGGCGCTGGGCGCGGTGATCGAGCGGGCGGACGTGGCCGTGCTGCTGACCACCTCCTCGTTCCTCAGCGTGGACGAAGACGTCGCCCGCTACCTGCTCACCGGGCTGCGCGTGCCGTATGGCTCGCCGGGCGGCGCGATCGCGTGGGAGAAGGTCGCCCGCACGCCCGCCGACGCGCCGATCGTGGGCGCGGTGGCCCGCGTGCAGGCCGGCGCGGATGGTGGGCGGTTCAGCGCGCTGGCGCTGTGCGGCGTGGCGCCGGTCCCGGTCGGCCAGCCCGGAGTCGTGCGCGCCTATGACGAAACCGGCGACGTGGACGCGGCGCTGGCGCACCTGGAACTCGACCCGCCGGACGATCACTGGGGCAGCCGCGCATACCGGGCCGAGATGGCCCGCGTGACGGCGCGCCGGGCGCTGCTGCGCGCCGCGAGTGACGCTCGCTGAGGCGGCGGACGAAGATGGAGCAACCACATGACGATTGAGAACGAGACCGATCTGCAGGGTATCCTGCGCATCGGGCAGATCTGCGGCGCGGCGCTGCAGCACATGCTGGCGCATGTCCAGCCGGGCATGACCACCGCCGAGCTGGACGCCATCGGCGCGGCCTTCCTCAAAGAGCAGGGCGCGCGCTCGGCCCCGATTCTGGCGTACCGCTTCCCCGGATGGACGTGCATCAGCATCAACGAGGAAGCGGCGCACGGCATCCCCGGCGAGCGCGTGATCCGGCCCGGCGACGTGGTCAACGTGGACGTGTCCGCCGAGCTGGAAGGCTATTGGGCCGACACGGCGGCCACGATGATCGTCCCGCCCGCCGATCCGGAGGACGAGCGGCTGTGCGCGTTCACCCGGCGGGCGCTGGAGAAGGGCATCGACGCGGCGCGGGCGGGCCGCCCGATGAACGCGATCGGCAGGGCGGTCGAGAATGTGGCGCGGCGCGGCGGCTACCGCATCATCCCGGAGCTGCCGGGGCACGGCGTGGGGCGGCACATCCACGAGAAGCCGTCCGTCTACAACTTCTATCACAAGCGCGACCGCACCCGCATCGAGGAGGGGATGGTCTTCACCATCGAGCCTTTCCTCAGCCGGGGCAGCGGGCGCATCGTCACCGAGTCCGACGGCTGGACGCTGACGACGGTCGATCGCAGCATCTGCGCGCAGTACGAGCACACGATCGTGATCAGCGGCGGCAAACCTATCCTTGCCACGGCGGTGTGACAAGGGTTATCATAGCCAGTCTGTTAATGTCGAATCTCCGACACTATCCCAACCACTGCACAAGGAGGGACAACAGACATGGGTAAGGTATTGAAATGGCTCGGCATCCTGGTGGGCGTGCTGCTGCTCGTGATCATCGTCGTGGGTGGGGTGTTGTACGTCGTGGGGCGCAACAAGCTGGATGAGACGTTCGACGTGGCCGTCGCCGCCGTGGAGGTCCCCAGCGGGGACGAAGCGGCCATCGCGCGCGGGCAGCACCTGTCCGAGGCTGTCTCGCTGTGCTCGGAGTGCCACGCGATGGACCTGGGCGGCGACGAGCTGATGGACAACGCCATGATCGGGTCGATCTACGCGCCGAACCTGACCGCCGGCGCCGGTGGTTTCGGGGCGGATGCGACGGTCGAAGACTGGGTGCGCGCCATCCGTCACGGCATCGATCCGGACGGCAAGCAATTGCTCGGCATGCCGTCGGGCAATCTGTACCACCTGAGCGATGCGGACCTGGGCGCGCTGCTGGCCTACATCGAGTCGGTGCCGCCGGTCGACCGCGAATCGCCGGAAACCAGTATCGCGATCCCCGGCACGATCCTGGTGGCGGCGGGTATGATGGGCGACCTGCCCGGCGATTCCATCGATCACGATGCCGAGCGGCCCGTGCCGCCGGAGCCGGGCGTCACCGTCGAATACGGCGAGTACCTGGTCACCATCGCGGATTGCACCGGCTGTCACGGCGACGACCTGACCGGCGGCCCGTCGATGGGTCCGCCGCCCGGCCCGGACCTGACGCAGAGCGGTGACCTGGGCGGCTGGACCGAGCAGGACTTCATCAACACGATGCGCCAGGGCATCACGCCGGACGGCGAGGTGCTGGACAACGAGGAAATGCCCTGGGACAGCTACACCCGGATGACCGACGAGGAATTGCAGGCCATCTGGATGTACCTGCAGTCCGTAGAGTAAGACACGCGCACGGTCCGCCCTGGCCGGTCGTTCGCCGGGGCGGATCGTCCACCCACTGAGGAGACGTTCGCACACGATGAAAGTACCGATTTCCTGGCTCAAGGATTACGTCGATATCGACATCTCGATCGAAGAGTTGGCCGAGCGCCTGACGATGGCCGGGCTGGAAGTGACCGGCGTCGAGTATTTCGGCATCCCCCAGGGCGAGCCGCCGGAGGGGATCAACCTGCCGCCGTCGGATCACCTCGTCTGGGACCGCGACAAGATCGTGCTAGGCGCGATCCGCGAGGTGAAGGCGCACCCCAACGCCGACCGGCTGGTGCTGGCGATGGTCGATTATGGCGGCGACGCGCTCGAACAGTGCGTGACCGGCGCGCCGAACCTGTTCGCGTATAAGGACCAGGGGCCGGTCGATCCGCCGCTGCTCTCGCCGTTCGCGCACGAGGGCGCCGAGGTCTACGACGGTCACGCCAGCGACGGCAGCCGCATGATCCTCAAAGAGCGCGCGCTGCGCGGCATCCCCAACCGCAGCATGGTCTGCTCGGAAAAAGAGCTGGGCCTCTCCGACGAGCACGAGGGGATCCTGCTGCTGCCGTGGGACGAATTCGGCCATTTCCCGCCGGGCACGCCGTTCCAGGACGTACTGGGCGACGCCGTGCTCGACATCGACATGCTGCCCAACATCGCCCGCGCCTACAACATCGTTGGCGTGGCGCGCGAGGTGGCCGCGCTCACCGGCCAGCCGCTGCGCCTCCCGCCGCTGGACGTGGTGGCCGAGGGCGCGCCGATCGCGGGCGAAGTCTCGCTCGACATCCGCGAGCCGGAACTCAACCCGCGCTTCACCCTGGCGCTGATCCGCGACATCGAGCTGAAGCCGTCGCCGGGGTGGATGCAGCGCCGCCTGCGACTGGCCGGGATGCGCCCCATCAACAACATCGTGGACGCGACGAACTACGTCATGCTCGAGCTGGGCCAGCCGCTGCACGCCTTCGACTTCGACACGCTCAAGGAGCGCGCGGGCGGCCAGCCGCCGGTGATCATCACGCGCCTGCCGGAACCGGGCGAGCACCTGATCACGCTCGACGGCCAGGATCACGCGCTGGACGAGTACAACATCCTCGTGGCGGACACCGCCGGCTCGCTGAGCATCGGCGGCATCATGGGCGGCCTGGAGAGCGAAGTCAACGATCCGTCGGTGGACATGCTCGACGCGATGGGCGTGGAGCTGGACGAGGACGCCGAGCGCCTGCTGCACGGCAAGGCCAGCGCCCGCCGCCCGGCCACGCGCAACGTGCTGCTCGAAGCGGCGGCCTGGAACTTCATCAACATCCGGCGCACGATGCAGAGCCAGAAAATGTCCAGCGAGGCCGGGCTGCGCTTCAGCCGCGGCGTCCACCCGGCGATGGCCCTGCGCGGCCTGCTGCGCTGCATCGAGCTGATGCGCCAGACCAGCGGCGGCGTGGTGGCGGCGGGCCACATCGACGAATACCCGCTGCCCGCGCCCGAAGTGCAGGTCGATCTGCCGGTGAGCGAGGTCGACCGGCTGCTCGGCTTCCACATTCCCCAGGACGAGATCGTGCGGATTCTGCGCGCGCTCGAATTCGACGTCGTTGAGGAAGGCGATCACGTGCGCGTGACGGTGCCCGATCACCGCCTGGACATTGGCACCGGGATCACCGGGCAGGCCGACCTGGTCGAGGAGATCGCGCGCATCTACGGCTACGACCGCATTCCCGACACGGTGATCGGCGATACGCTGCCCAGGCAGCGCTCCAACACGGCGCTCGAACGCGAGGAGATGGTCCGCGACGCGCTGGCGCGCGCCGGCCTGCGCGAGATCGTGGCCTATCGCCTGACGACGCCGGAGCGCGAGGCCATGCTGACGCCGCCGGGCCAGCCGTCGAGCTGGCCGCAGTCCGGCTACGTGACGCTCGCCAACCCGATCTCCGCCGACAAGACGGTGATGCGCCACACGCTGCTGGCCGGGATGCTCGACATCGCGGCGGCCAACGCGCGCCACACCGACCGCCAACTGCTGTTCGAGATCGGGTCGGTGTACTGGCAGACGGGCGAGGCGCTGCCCGAGGAGCCGGTTCACCTGGGGATCCTGATGACCGGCCCGCGCGAGGTCCCGCAGTGGCAGGACGGGCGCCGGGCGCGGGCGCTGATGGACTTCTTCGACCTCAAGGGCGTGATCGAGGCGCTGCTGCGCGAGCTGCGCGTGGCCGGTGATGTGGCGTTCGCGCCGGTCGAGCACAGCAGTTTCCACCCGGGCCGCACCGCCGAGCTGCGCATCGATGGCCGGGCGGTGGGCGTCTTCGGCGAGGTGCACCCGCTGGTCCGCGACGCGTTCGGCCTGGGGCTGGACCTGGAGCGGCCCGTCGTCGCGGCGGAGTTCGACCTGGGCGCGCTGGTGGCCGACCTGACCGTTTTGCGCGACATCGAGCCCGTGCCCACCCAGCCCGCCGTGTACCAGGATATTGCGCTGGTCGTCGACGAGAGCGTGCCGGCGGCGGACGTCCTGGCCGCGATCCTGGCGGCGGGCGGCGACCTGCTGGAAGATGCGCGGCTGTTCGACGTCTATCGCGGCGACCCGATCCCGGTGGGCAAAAAGTCGCTGGCCTACGCGCTGACCTACCGCGCGCCGGATCGCACGCTGGAGGACAAAGAGGTCGCCAAAGTCCACGCGCGGATCGTGAAGGCGGCGAGCCGCCGCCTGGGCGCTACGCTGCGCGCCTGACGCAGCCCGGCGCGTGCCGGTGACTCATCACGGGGCGGCCATCCGCGTGGGTGCGCCGCCCCGTTGCGTGATCGGGTATAATGGGGAAACGTGAGCGTGGAGATAGCGCGATGGTAACCGTACTCAGCATGGATTTCATCACGTCCGATCCGGCGGTGCGCGGCGGGCGGCCCTGCATCGCCGGGACGGGGATCCGCGTGTTGGACATCGCCGCAGCGCGAGTCTTCCACGATCAGTCGCCGGACGAGATCGCCGCAGCGTATGATCTGTCTCTGGCCCAGGTGTATGCCGCGCTGGCGTACTACTACGAGCACAAACCGGCGCTGGACGAGGACCTACGCGCCGAGCTTGCCAGGGCAAGGGCGCTGAAGGAACAACGCGTTGGCAGCAAGCCCCCGTTTCTATTTGGATGAAAACGTGCCGGTAGTCGTCGCCGAGCAGTTACGGACGCGCGGCATTGAGGCGGTGACCGTTCGCGGTTTGGGATTACGCGGGGATTCGGACGTCAATCATCTGCGCCGTGCCACTGAGATGGGATATGCGCTCTGCACGCATGACGCTGACTTCGTCGAACTGGCGGCACAGGGAGTTGAGCACGCAGGGATTGTGTTTGGGCAACAGGATCAACACGGTATTGGTGATTGGGTGAAGAGCCTCGAGCTTATCCACGCCGTCTACACAGCCGAAGAACTCAGGAATCGTGTCGAATACCTGTAATCAGCATCAATATGTTGTGAACCATCACGGGGCGGCCATCCGCGCGGGTGCGCCGCCCCGTTCTTTTGTGCCCAATCAACTTCAGGTGTACGGAACGCTTACCGCCGCCGCTTGATCACATAGCCCGCCAGCCCGACTCCCCCCACCAGCACCCACACCGCGCCCAGGATGCCCAGGCCCAGGATCATCATCTGGTCGTCGTCATCGTCGCCCGGATCGACGGCGACCGGCTGCGCGGACGCGGAACCGGGCGGCGTGGCCGATGCCGCGCGCGTGGGCGGCGGATCGGTGGGCGTGCCCGTCGGCGCCATCGCCAGCACCTCGACCGGAATGGGCGTCACCGTGGGCAGCGCGGGCGGCGGCTCGGAAGGCTCGGGGGCCGCTTCGGTGGGCGGCTCGGTGTCAGCCGGGGGCGAGGCGTCTTCCGCAGTCGGCTCGGCATCAGCCGGGGGCGCTTCTTCCGGCTGGGGCGCGCTGTCCGCCGGGGCCGCGTCCTCCGGTGGCGTTTCCTCCGGCGGCGCTGCGGCGAGCGCTTCCTCCGGCTGTGGCACGGTTTCGGCGGGCGGCGCTTCCTCTGGTGGCGTTTCGTCCGGTGGAGCAGCTTCCGGCGGCGCGCCTTCGGGGGGCGCTTCTTCGGGCGGGACGTCGCCCGGCTCTGGCGGGATCAGCCGCAGGACCATGCCCGGCACGATCACGTCTTCACGCGTCAGGCCGTTGTAGCCGAGCAGTTCGTCGACGGTCAGCCCGTGCGTCACGGCGACTTCCCAGACGGTCTGGCCCTCGCCGATGGCGTATTCCGCGATGGGGGTGGGGGTGGGCGGTGGCGCTTCGCCGGGGCCCAGCTTGACGATGATCGTGTCGTCCGGCTTCAGCACGACCGGGCGCTGCATATTGTTGATGTGCAGCATCTCGTCGAGGTCCACGCCGTACACGGCAGCGATGGCCCAGGCCGTCTGGCCGGGCTGGACGACGTGCGTGACGCGCCCGTTGGCGTCCGGCTCGGCGCGCGTGATCGGCACGACGAGCGGGGCGTCGTCCTCGTCTTCGTCGGCGCTGCTGTTCGAGTTCGACCGGCGCGGCGGCGACGGGCGGCCCGCGACCAGCACGTAGACGACACCGCGCCCGCCTCGCACGACGCCCACGCCGACATGCTGGGCCGACGAGGTGAGCGTGGCATAGTGGATCGCGCTGTTGCGCCACCACTCGACCGCGCCCGCCGGGGACATGTTGCCGCCGGATACCCAGTTCTCGGCGACGCTGCCCGCGTACCCCGCCGCCAGGGCGCGATCCTGGGGCCGGGAGCCGCCTTCGCCGGTGTGGCCGTACTGCCCGGTGGCGACCATCCAGTTGGCGTGAGCCTGCGCGACGTAGGCCAGGGTGGGGTGAACCGTCCACGGGTCGAGGCCGAGTTCGGCTCGCAGCGCGTTGACCAGCGCAACAACCTGGTCGGCGCTGCCCTGGGCTTCAGCCGCCTGGGGCGCGCCCCAGGGCGCGGCCAGCAGCATCAGCCCGGCGAGGAACAGCGCGCACGTGCGGCGGCGCGCCCGCGAATGTGTCACTATCGTCGGCAACAACCAGTAATCCTCAATCCTACCAACACTGGCCCGATCCTACCGCAAACCGCCACCCGGCTCCAAATGTGGCACGCGGCGCCGGATCGCAACGATCACGGGCAGCGCGCCAGCAGCGCCAGCGCCTCGGCCACCAGCGCCGTCCGGTCCAGGCGCGACACCCACCCGTTGCGCGCGATGCGCAGCGTGCTGGAGGCGCGGTGAAAGCGCAGCCGGTCCGTGAAGCCGGCCTCGCAGGTTCGCGCCGCGCAGTACGCGGCGACCAGGTGATCCACCAGCGGCACGGCCTCGGCCACGTTGCCGCCGTGATTGTGGACGCTGTGCGAGACTTCGGCCATCAGCCGCCCCAGGTCCGCGGCGGGATCGCTCACTTTCAGCCGCTCCCAGTCGATGCCGACCACGCCGCCATCCCAGGGGAACACGAAGTTGGTGGTCGTGGCGTCGCCATGAAGCAGCGTGGGGGCGTACTCCGCCAGCGTGCCGCTCGCCGCCCATCGCGCGATCAGGTTGTCCAGGCCATCACAGACGATCTGGTTGCCTTCCAGCACGCCCCACCGCGCCAACTGCTCGACCAGCTTGCGCGCGTAGCCGGTGCTCTGCGCGGGGTCGGGCGCTGCGTCCGCCTGGGCGCCGTGAGCGTGCAGCGCCGCCAGCAGGCGCGCCGCGCGTTCCAGGGCGGGCAGCAGCTCGCCGGGGCGGTGGCGGCGCACCGCGATCACGTCTTCGAGAGTCAGGCCGTCCACGTATTCCAGGATCAGCACCCCGCGCCACACGGCCAGCGGCTCGAGTGCGCGGTAGTCTCCCTGGGCGAGACCCGCCGCGCGGGCCTGCTGCGTGACCTCGAACTCGTGCCGGGCGTGCCGGTCGGCGTTGTCCCCGGTCTTGACCGTGTAGAACTTGGCGACCACCGCCCAGCCGGAGATGCGCTCGCGGTAAATCGCCGCCGCGTGCGACAGCCGGGCGGCTTCCCACGTCTGCGGCGATCCCAGCTGCCCCGCGTAACGGGCCGCGAGGTACGCCGCCAGCGGGTCACCGGCGGGCAGCGGCGTCCAACTGCCGCGCTGGAGTTCTCCGTTGGTGGGCGGTTCGATCGGGCGCAGGTCGGTTTTCATCTAAGGCTCCTTAGGGTTCCGGCGGCGGGAGGCGCGCCAGCAGCCACTGCGCGATCCGGTCGGGCAGGTCCGGCTGGGCGGCGAGGATGTCGGTGCCGTGCCCGGCGTTGGGATAGATCTCCAGCCGGTGATCGCCGGTCGCCATGCCGTCGAGCGCGACGCTGTCGGCGGGGTTGTTGTCGTCGTTTTCGCTCGCGACGATCAGCACCGCCCGCTGGCCCATCCGCGCCATCGCGCCGGCGGTGGTGATGCCGCGGTAGTCCAGGCCGGGGCTCAGCAGCACGGCGGCGTTACAGCCCGCGAAGTCGGCGCAGGTGTTCAGCGCAATGTTGGCGCCGGTGCTCGCGCCAACGACGGCGAGCTGACCACGGTTCACGCCCGGCAGGTCGGCCATCATGTCCAGCGCGTCGCGCGTGTCCGCCTGAGCGAGCGTCCAGTCCGGCGCGCCCCCGGTGTCGCCATAGCCGCGCAGGTCCACCGCCAGCACGGCGTATCCCGCCGCCTGCAGGCGCTCGGCCAGGGCCGCGTAGACCTCGCGCCCGGTGCCCTCCATCGGCACGAGCAGCACGCCCGGCGCGGGCCGGACCGGCGCGCTGTAGTACGTCGCCTGGATGACCAGCCCATCGCTCGCGCTGATCGTCATGGGGAGCAGCGCCTGGGTGGGTTGGGGCGTGATCGTGGGCAGGTCCTGGTCGGGCTGGCCCTCGGCGGCCAGGCCGGCATGGGTGGGATCGCTGGCGCCGACGAACGCGCCGCCTGCACCGTCGCCGGAAGGCAGCACCGGGTCGACCGTCGCGCTGGGGGCCAGCGACGGGGCGGGGGATGGCCCGGCGGCGGTGGGCGTCGGGTCCGGCCCGTCGTCGCCGCACGCAGCCAGGATCAGCGCCAGCCCAACCGCCACGATCCCGGCGGCGCGCCGCCTGTGCCGCGCGCTCATGACGGAGACTCCCCGGCGGGCCGGGCGATCACGATCATGCGCGGGCTGCCTTCGCCGAACGGCTCGCGCCCGTAATCGCCGTACACGTCGAGCCGCTCCCAGCCGGTCGCTGCCAGCAGTAAATCCATCTCGCCGGGGAACACGTAGCGCAGCTTGAGCGGGGCGAGCGTGCGGTGCACCGCGCCGCCATCGCCGATCTCGTCGTAGATCCACGTGACGTGGAGGTGCTGCGCCGTCCGGTCGAGCGCGCTCACCGACTGCTGCATGACGAGGTGCCCGGTTTCCGGCTCGGTGAACATGCGCTCCAGCACCAGCGCGCCGTCGTCCTGGGTGGCGAACGCCTCCCCGGCGTTGGGCAGGTCCAGCGCCAGCCGGCCATCCGGCGCGATCCACTCGCGGAAACGGCGCAGCGCGGCGAGCTGCTCGGCCTGTTCGCTGAAGTGCATGAAACCGTTGTACGGCACCACGATCAGCTTGAAGGTGTCGTCCAGGCGGGCGTCGAGCACGTCGCCATGCTCGAAGCGAACCCGCGCGCGTAGGTCGCCCAGCATGTCCAGCTTGCGCGATCCGCGCGCCAGCATCGCCTCGGCGTGGTCCAGCCCGACGACGCGGTGCCCGGCCTGCGCCAGGTGGAGCATCACCCGCCCGGTGCCGCAGCCGACATCGAGGATCGGGCCGCCTGTTTCGTCCGCCAGCTCGTCATAGAGCCCCAGGTCGTCGGTCATATCGGCGTTTTCGGCGTCGTAAAAGCGCGCGATGGTCTCGTAAAACTGCACGTTCATCTTCATGGGCGCCGTCCCTCATGTGCTTGATTCGCCGGGCAGTGTAGCCCAAAACGCCTGCCGCGCCCAAAAGACGGGCCGGTCGATCTGGCGCGGGCCACCCTGCACGGTATAATTTCGAAGATATGGTTTACTTTAATGAGGCTTAACCGGGATGGGAGGAATGATGCACCACCAACGTCTCTTTACCGCCGGGCCCTTCCGCGTGATGGCCGCGCTGATGGCCGCCGCGCTGCTGGGCCTGATCCTGGCCGCGTGCGGCGAGGACGAGTCGCCGGACGAGCCGGTGCCCGCCGCGCCCACGTCCGCCGCCGGGCAGGACGCGCCCGCCTCGGCGGTGGCGGTCGGCGGGGCCGCGCCGGATTTCACGCTGGCCGCGTCGGACGGCAGCCGCGTCTCGCTCGCCAGCTACCAGGGCCAGCCGGTGCTGCTGTTCTTCCACATGGCCGGCGGTTGACCGCCGTGCCTGCAACAGATCGTCGATCTGGAAAATGACCCCGCCTTTCAGGCTCTGGACGTCGCCATTCTGAGCATCGCCCTCGACTCGGCGGACCAGCAGGCCGCGGTCAAGCAGGAATACGGCATTGCCGCGCCGATGCTGGTCGATCCTGATGCGACCGTCTCCACCGCGTACGACGTCATGCAGTGGGCGGTGGGCACCGGCGAGCCGGGCCACACGTTCATCCTGGTGGACGAAGCGGGCGAGATCGCGTGGATTCGCGACTACGGCGCGCCGGAGAACGGCGGCCTGATGTACGTGCCCATCGAGGAACTGACGCAGCACATCGGGGCGGCGCTCGATGCCTGACGGCGAGCGCGGCGCTTGCGTCAATCGACCATGCTGTACCGGGCGGGCCTTTGGGTCCGCCTTTCGATCCCGTCCCCGGCATCTCACCCAAAATTGCGGGCGTTTCACGGTTCGAGCGTAGACTATTATATAATCAAGACACATGACACGGTGTTCAGCACGGTCGAGGAGGGGGGATGAGCAGACTCACGGCGATCATCGCGCGGCCCGGTTTGCGGTCCGATCGCCATTGGCGGCAAGGCCCCTCCGCATCGCTTCGAAACATCGCTCTGGCGCGCGCCGCGATGGACCTGCCGGACCACAGACTCCAGCGGGCGTGGTGATCATGCTATGCGGTAGACTCACATCCCGGTTTCGCGGCAGGTTGGGCGTGCTGTTCCGGCGCACCGGCAGCCGGGGCTCGGCTCACGCTGCGGTCGACGCACAGCTCGCCCAATACCAACAGATGCAGCGCGAGCGGAGCTACCTGGCAGCGGTCATCGAGGGATCGCAGGATGTCGCCGTGGTCAAGGACCTCGACCTGCGGATCGTCAGCGCGAATCATTCGTTCCTGGCGATGGTCGGCAAGGCGTCGCTCGGTGACGTCGTGGGCCGGACCGATGCCGACCTGTTCGAGCCGGACGTGGCCGAGCGGCTCATGGCCGACGAGCGCCGCGCGCAGGCGCTCGCGCGCGGCGAAGCCCTCACCAGCGAGCAGACGCTGGCGTTCGCCAATGGCAAGACGCGCACGCTGTTCGTCCGGCGGTTCCCCGTGTTCGACGATCGCCAGAACCTGATCGCCACGGCGATGATCGCCAGCGACGTCACCCAGCGCACGCGGGCCGAGGCCGCCCTGCGCGAGGCGTACGACCTGCTCGAACTGCGCGTGCGCGAGCGGACGTACGACCTGTCGGTGGCGAATGCCCAGCTTCAGCAGGAAGTCGCCGAGCGCAAGCAGATGGAAGAGGCGCTGCGCCAGTACACGCTGGAACTGGAAGCCCGCAACGAAGAGCTGGACGCCTTCGCCCACACGGTCGCCCACGATCTCCAGAACCCGCTCGGCGTCGTCATGGGCTACGCGGCGCTGCTGCTCGACGATCTCGATGACATGCCCGCCGAGCAGGTCCGTTTCGGCCTGAGCGCGATCAACCAGTCGGCTGAGAAGATGAAGCGGATCATCGAGGAACTGCTGCTGCTGGCGGGCGTGCGCAAGGCGGACGTCCAGTTGGAGCCGCTCGACATGGGCAGCATCGTCCGCGAGGCCCAGCAGCGCCTGATGACCATGATCGAGCAGCACGAGGCGCAGATCATCGTGCCGGACGAATGGCCCCTCGCCGTGGGGTACGGCCCGTGGATCGAAGAGGTGTGGGCCAACTACATCAACAACGCGATCAAGTACGGCGGCGAGCCGCCGTGCGTCCGGCTGGGGGCCACCGCCCAGCCCGACGGTACGATCCGGTTCTGGGTGCGCGACAACGGCGCCGGGCTGAGCGAGGAAGAACAGGCCCGGCTGTTCACGCCGTTCACCCGGCTGGATCAGGTGCGGGCGCGGGGGTACGGCCTGGGCCTGTCGATCGTGCGGCGCATCATGGACCGGCTGGGCGGCGAAGTAGGCGTCGAGAGCCGGGACGGCGAGGGCAGCGTCTTCTCGTTCGTGCTGCCCGCCGCCGGCGCGTGGAACGGCCACGCCGGGGACGGGCCGGCCTGAGCGCGGCCCTCTCCCCAGCAGTCTCCCCCGCCTAGCGCACGCCGAGCAGCAGCTCGATGGTGAGCTGGTCCAGGTGTTCGTAGCGCAGATCGCGCCCGCCGAGCGCGGCGCGGTCGAAGGTTTCGTCCTTCAGCCGGGCGGCCTTGCCGGCGCTGTAGCCTCCGGCCAGCCAGCCATACGTCCCGTCGTCGGCGTTGATCTCGGCCAGCAGCGCCTGAATCTCCGCGTCCTGGTTGAAGCGCTGCGCCTTCTCCTTGAGGATCAGGTAGGTGCGCATGCAGCCGCGCGCGAACGCCTTGACGCCTTCCGGCCCTTCGGTGCGGTAGGCGTGGGCGTCGAAGTGGCGCGCGCCGTCGTAGCCCACGTCCTCCAGGAACTTGACCAGGTAAAACGCCTGCTTGATCATCTCCGCGCCGAAGCGGAAGTCCTGGTCGTAGCGCCCGAATTTCTGATCGTTCAGGTCGATGTGAAACAGCTTCCCGGCGTCCCATGCCTGGGCCACGGCGTGCATGAAGTTGAGGCCCGCCATGTGCTCGTGGGCCACTTCGGGATTCACGCCGACCATCTCCGGGTGGTCGAGCGTGGCGATGAAGCCGAGCATGGCGCCCGTCGTCGGCAGGTAGATGTCGCTGCGCGGCTCGTTGGGCTTGGCTTCCAGCGCGAATTTCAGGTCGTAGCCCTGGTCGAGCGCGTAGTCGCACAGGAAGTTGAGCGCCTCGCGAAAGCGCTTGGCCGCGTCGAGCGCGCTCTTGCTGGAGTCGGTTTCGGTGCCCTCGCGCCCGCCCCAAAAGACGTACACCTTCGCGCCCAGTTCCGCGCCCAGGTCGATCGCGCGCAGGGTCTTTTGCAGCGCGTAGGCGCGCACGGTCGGGTCGTTGGACGTGAACGCGCCGTCCTTGAAGGCCGGGTCGGTGAACAGGTTGGTCGTCGCCATCGGCGCGACGATGCCCGTGTCATCCAGCGCCCGCTTGAAGTCCGCGACGATCCGGTCGCGCTCGGCGGGCGTCGCGTCGATGGGTACCAGGTCGTTATCGTGGAAGTTCACGCCCCACGCGCCGACCTCGGCCAGCAGGTGCACGATCTCGACGGGCGACAGGGCGCGCCGCACCTCGACGCCGAACGGGTCGCGCCCGACGTTGCCGACCGTCCACAGGCCGAACGTAAACTTGTGTTCTGGTTTAGGCTCGTAATTGCTCATGAAATCAGCTCCTTGCTATAGCGACACCCCAGAGCTTACCAAAGGGATGCTAGCATCCGCTAGAAAAACGCGAAACGCGGGTGTGCGGTTGGTGGCGTGCGGTCGGTATTTTTTCGGGCGCGAGGTAGGGGCGCGGCGAAGGCGCCCCTACGTGCCGTTGGCCGCGATCAGTAGGTGATGTCCACCATGCGCCCGGACCGGGCCGACTCGACGATCGCGTCGCAGATCACCGCGTTGCGGTAGCCGTCGACGAAGGTGGCGCCATAGGGCGCGACGTCCTTCTTATTCACGATGGCGTCGAAGAAGTGGTGGAACTCGTGCACGAAGCTGTGCTCCCAGCCGATCATGTGGCCGTGGGGCCACCAGTTGCTCCAGTAGGGATGGAAACCCTCGCTGATCAGCGCGTTGTGGAAGCCGCGCGTCTCCTTCGGGTCGTCCCCGGCCCAGAACACGTTCAGTTCGTTGAGGCGCTCCAGGTTGAAGACGATCGAGCCGTGCTCACCGTTGATCTCGAAGCTGTTGTAGTTCTTGCGCCCCTGGCAGAAGCGCGACGCCTCGAGCGTGCCCAGCGCGCCGTTCTCGAACTCGACCGTGGTGACGAACCCGTCGTCCACGTCGGACGGCACCATCGTGTTCGGGTCGCTGCCGGACGGGCGCTGGCTGATCCAGTTCTGGGTCATGCCCATCAGCTTTTTCGGCTCACCGACCAGGAAACGGGCCAGGTCGATGATGTGCGCGCCCAGGTCGCCCAGCGCGCCGCTGCCCGCCACGTCCTTCTGGAAGCGCCAGCTCGTCGGCATCGTCGGGTCCATGCCCCATTCCTGCAGGTACACTGCCCGCCAGTGGTAGATCCGGCCCAACTGGCCGCTTTCGATCAGCTTGCGGGCCTGGACTATCGCCGGGACGAAGCGGTAATTGAAGGCGACCATGTGCTTGACGCCAGCCTTCTCCACCGCGTCGAGCATGCTCCTGGCTTCCTGGGCGGTGCGGGCCAGCGGTTTTTCGCAGAAGACGTGTTTGCCCGCCTGGGCGGCGGCGATGCTCGGCTCGGCGTGGGCGTTGTTCGGCCCGCCGTTGTCGAACACCTGGATCGCGTCGTTTTCGAGCATCTTGCGCCAGTCGGTGTAGTAGCCCTCGTAGCCGTAGCGCCTGGCCGCCTCTTTGACCGCGTCCTCGTTGCGGCCACAGATGGCGACCAGCCGCGGAACGGCGACCGGCGGGTACATGATGTACGGGATTTTCTTGAAGGCGTTGGTGTGCGCCTTGCCCATGAAGGCATAGCCCAGCAGCCCGATCCCGATCTCCGGGGCGTCGTGCTCGGCTTTGGCGCCGGCCATGCTGGTGAATCCGACTTCCTCAGACATGTGCTCCTCCTCTACCCTTCGCCAAACGCGGCGTCGAACGCGACCTCGGACGGCTTGAACTCCGTCTTGCGGATGAACTCGACGGCATCCTTCGCGCCGTGCTCGCGGTCCATGCCGCTGTCCTCCCACTCGACCGAGAGCGGGCCGTCATAGCCGACGCGGTTCAGCGCCCGGATGATGCCTTCCAGGTCGATGTCGCCGTGACCCGGCGAGACGAAGTTCCAGCCCCGGCGGTAGTCGCCGAACTGCAGGTGCGAGCCGAGGATGCTGTTGCGTCCGCTGAGCGTCACCTTCGAGTCCTTCACGTGGACGTGGAAGATCCGGTCCGGGAACGCGTTGATGAACTCGACCGGGTCGAACAACTGGTGCACGAAATGGCTGGGATCGTAGTTGAAGCCGAACGCCTTGTGACCGTCCAGCGCCTTGAGCGCGCGCTCGGCGGTCAGGATGTCGTAGGCGATCTCCGCCGGGTGGCATTCGAGGGCGAACTTCACGCCTTCCTGCTCGAACACGTCGAGGATCGGCTTCCAGCGGGCGGCGAATTCCTCGAAGCCGCGGTCGATCATCGCGTCGGTGGTCGGCGGGAAGAAGTACAGCAGGTGCCACACCGGGCTGCCGGTGAAGCCGTTGACGACCTTCACGCCGAACTTCTTGGCGGCGCGGGCCGTGTTCTTGACTTCCTCGGCGCAGCGCTGGCGCACGCCTTCGGGATCGCCGTCGCCCCACAGGCGGTCGGGCAGGATGCTGCGGTGGCGCTCGTCGATGATCGCGTCGGCGACGCACTGGCCGACCAGGTGCGTGCTGATGGCGAAGCACTTCAGCCCGTGCTTGTTGAGGATATCCCAGCGGCTCTGGGCGTAGCTGTCGCTCTCCAGCGCTTTGTCGACCTCGAAGTGATCGCCCCAGCAGGCCAGCTCCAGCCCGTCGTAGCCGAAGCTCTTGGCCTTCTGGGCCACCGTGTCCAGCGTCAGGTCGGCCCATTGGCCGGTGAATATTGTGATTGGACGGGACATAATCTTTATTCCTTTCCTCCTGAACGAGTCGTGTCTAAGGCGAAACACGCGGGCGGATCGCCCGCAAAGCTTCCGGTACGGTAGGGCGCTAGCCGCTCAGCCGGACCTCGTCCGCCGGCGGGATCGCCTCGGCGCGGGGCGCGCCCACGTGCGCCGCGATCTCGCGCCCGGCAAAGTAGGCGACGGCGCCCGGCAGCAGGCAGCCCAGGACGATCAGCGGGATCGTCACCTGCCGGTAGTCGTCCTCGGCTCCGTCGACGATGGCGGCGCGCTCCTCATCGTTCTTCATCTGCCACAGGGCGGGGCTCAGCCCGTAAGGTTCGACGGGCTGGTTGGCGCGGCTGATCAGAATGGCGAGCAACGTCCACACGATCACGCCCGCGACGATCCCGATGGTGTGCGCGCGGCGCGTCAGCGGCGGCGCAGTCGCGCCCGATCGGGCGGTCTGGGGCGCGATGTGGCTCCAGATCATGAACGCCGCCAGCGAGAGCAGGAGCAGCAGAAAGCCGTACTCGTAGCCGAACAGCGTCCAGCCCTGGAACAGCCCCACCACGCCGATCACGATCCCGGCGATGATGATGCCTTCGATGGGGCGGTAGGCGCGCGGCGGGACTTTGCCGCTCAACAGCAGCGCGGCGGCGACGATCACGAAGACGAACACCAGCAGAATCGCGATGAAGACCGCCACGAACGGGATGCCTTTGACCAGCACCTCCTCCTGCTGCGTTTCGGACAGCGCCTGGGTGGTGTAGAGCCGGAACAGACCGCCCGCCGCCAGCACGCAGGCGATGGCGATCACGAACCGGATGAATGGCCGTTTCAACTTCTTGATCATCGTTGCTGCTCCTGTGCGGGCCGGGCGCTCGCCCCGGCCCCGGTGCCAGTTCCCCACTGCGAAACCATTAGGACGATAGCGTGAACTCCGGCAGCTTGATCGTCTCGCCGCCGCGCATGGCCGATTCATGCGCCAGGATGCCGACCGCCGTCCAGTTGGCCGACTGGCGCGCGTTGGGGAACGGATCGCGATCTTCGACGATGCTCATGATGAACTCGTGCGTCATGTGCGGGTGCGACCCGCCGTGCCCCGCGCCCTGGATGAACGACAGGTGCTGCTGCTCCTGCCCGTAGACGCCCCGGGTGGTGAAGCGCTGGATCGGCTCGGGCAGCAGGTGCGCGAAGTCGAGCACGTCCGTCAGGTGCGGCGCCTCGCCGATGTGCACGACCGGGTGATCGTGCTCGATCAGCGGCCACTCGAACGACATCTTGCTGCCGTACACGTCGAAGCTCTCGCGGTACTGGCGCGCCGTGTTGAACAGCGAGCGCATGACCTCAGCCACCAGGTCGGCCCCCTTCATCTTGATGTGCGCCGTCTCGATGGCAAACGGCGAGTTGTACTTGGGGATCAGGTGTTCCTGAATGCGCCCGGAGCCGAAGCACGTCACGCTCTCCGCGTCGAGGCGGGGCAGCGCCAGGCACGGGCTGACGACGTGCGTCGCGTAGTGCATGGGCGGCAGCCCTTCCCAGTAGCCCGGCCAGCCGAGCATCTCCTGCTGGTGGGTGGCGCGCAGGTACTGGATGCGCCCCAGCTTGCCCGTCTGGTACAGCTCTTTGACGTACAGGAATTCGCGGGAGTAGATGACGGTTTCCATCATCATGTACTTCTTCCCGGATTCCCGCTGGGCTTCCACGATCTGTTCCAGCTCATCGATGGTCGTGGCGGCGGGCACCGTGCAGGCGACGTGTTTGCCGGCTTTCAGCCCGGCGATGCTCATCCGCGCGTGCTCGTGGATCGGCGTGTTGATGTGCACCGCGTCGATGGCCGGGTCGGCCAGCACGTCGTCATAGCTGGTGTAGCGCTTGTCCACGCCGAACGCGTCGCCGACTTCGTTCAGCCGGTCCTTGTTGCGCTGGCAGATGGCGGCCATGTTCGCGTGCGGGTGGTTCAGGTAGATCGGGATGAATTCCGCGCCGAAGCCCAGCCCGATGATCGCGACGTTGATCTTTTTCTCGGCCATAGGTTGCTCCTCGTCAAAAAGGTCCAAAATCCAGTTGCTAAGCCAACAGTTGCTTCAAAAAGGCCAGGCCGTCGCTCGCCAGCGCGTCCTGCGTGGGCGCCAGCGGGCGCCAGATCGCCGCCGCCCGCGCGATGCTTTTGACCGCCGCGGTGAACGATTCGATCACGACCGGGCCATCGTAGCCCACCGCTTTCAGCGCCGCGGCGACGTCGTCCCACGGCACGTGGCCAGAGCCGGGCGCGCCGCGATCGTTCTCGCACGCGTGGAAGTGCTTCAGACGCGGCCCCACGGCGCGGATCGCCTCGCCGAGCTTGCGCTCCTCGACGTTCATGTGAAACGTGTCGAGCATGATCTGGCAGGCCGGGTGATCGACGCGGTCGACGACCTCGATCGCCTGCGCGGCGAGGTTGATGAAACTCGTCTCGAAGCGGTTGAGCGGCTCGATGCACAGCACCGCGCCGTGATCGCCCGCGTACTGGGCCAGCTCGCGCAGGTTCTCGACCAGCAGATCGGTGTCGCGGGCGCGCTCGTCGGCGGTCATCTGCCACACGCGGCCCACCGCCGAATACAGCGGACCGGCCACGTTCGTGCCGCCCAGGGTGTGCACCGCCTCGATGCAGTGCTTGAGGTAGTCCATGCCGCTCTTGCGGATGGCCGCGTCCGGGTGGATCAGGTCGCGGTCGGCGCCCATCGCCGCGCAGACGCTCACGCCCAGGCCGTTGTCCTTCAGGATGTCCGCGGCGCGCCGGTAGTCGATCGCGGTGGTGTCTTCCAGCGGCACCTCGAACCACTCGGCGCCCAGCCGGGCGGCGTGCGGCGCCAGCTTCGCGATCTCCTCGGTGGTCAGGGGCGACACCCAGATCCAGGAATTTACGCCGAACTTCATGCAGTTCTCTCCTTCCAAGCCAATCGCCGTCACCATCTTGGCGGCTGGTCACTCCCCGACGCGAACGCCGTTCAGGTCAAAGGTGTGCAGCCGTTCTTGCACGATGCTGAACGCGACCGGGTCCCCGATCTTCAGATCGGTGATGCCCGGCACAATGCTCAGCAGGATATGCTTGCCCGACCGGATATGAATCACCGTTTCGACGCCCAGCGGCTCGGTGAGGGCGACCTCGCCCTGCAGCGCGCCGCCGGAGGTCGGGCGCACGTCTTCGGGCCGGATGCCGAGCAGGAACGTCTCCGGCAGGGTCTTGCCGGGCGGGATATCCAGCCGCACAGTGCTGTCGGGGACGTGCAGCGTGCCGTTTTCGCGCGTCGCGCGCAGCAGGTTGATGCGCGGGATGCCGACCAGTTGGGCGACGAACGTCGTCGCCGGGTGGTCGTAGATGTCGTAAGGCGTGCCGATCTGGACGATGCGCCCGGCGTTGAGCACGGCGATGCGGTCGGCCATCGTCAGCGCCTCGATCTGGTCGTGCGTCACGAACAGCGTCGTGCTGCCCTCGGTTTTCTGCAGGTGCTGCAGCTCGACGCGCAGCGCCTCGCGCAGCTTGGCGTCCAGGTTCGACAGCGGCTCGTCCATCAGGTAGATGCGCGGCTGGCGGACGATGGCCCGCCCGATCGACACGCGCTGCATTTCGCCGCCGGACAGCCGGGCCGTTTTGCGATCCAGCAGGTGCGTGATGCGCAGCTTCTCCGCGACCTCGGTCACGCGGGCCTGGATCTCGTCGGCGGGCGTCTTGCGCTTGGGCGAGCGCAGCGGGAAGGCCAGGTTGTCGAAGACCGTCATATTGGGGTACAGCGAATACTGCTGGAACACGAACGCGATATCCCGGTCGGCGGGCGCGAAGGTGTTGACCGGCTCCTCGTCGAACAGCACGTCGCCGCCATCCTGGCGCTCCAGCCCGGCGATGACGCGCAGCGTGGTCGTCTTGCCGGCGCCGGTGTGGCCGAGCAGCACGAAAAACTCGCCGTCCCTGATGTCGAACGACACATCATCCAGCGCGGTGACATCCTTGAAGCGCTTGGTGATATGGCGCAGCGTTACGTTGCTCATGCGCGCACCTCCGGAATGATGGCCGCCTCGGTTGCGGGATCGAAGAACCGCACCATCGCCGGGTCGAGGTCGAAGCGAACCGGCGTGTTGATCGCGTACTTGGCTTCGCGCGTGGTCCGCGCGTGGATGATCGTGTTGTTGCCCAGCTCCAGGTGCAGCATGGTATAGCCGCCGTGCAGGTCGGTGGCGTAGACCGTGGCCGGGATCGCGCTGTCCACGCCGACGGTCGCCGCTTCGGGCCGGAAGCCCAGGATCAGGTCGCCGTCGCCACGGGTGGCCGCGTCCAGGCTAGGGGCCCAGGCGTCCGGCACTTTGTAGGTCGCGCCCTCGGCCAGGTGCAGCACGCCCCGCACGTAGCGGCCCGGCACCAGGTTCATGCCGGGGCTGCCGATGAACCGCGCCACGAACAGGTTCGCCGGGTCGTGATACACCTCGGCGGGCGTGCCCACCTGCTGCACGTCGGCGTCGGACATCACGACGATCCGGTCGCCCATCGCCATCGCCTCGATCTGGTCGTGCGTGACGTAGACCGTGGTCGCGTGCTGGTCGATGTGCAGGCGCTTGATCTCGGCGCGCATCGTCTCGCGGAAGTCTGCGTCCAGCGCGCCGAGCGGCTCGTCCATCAGGAAGGCCGCCGGGCGGCGGACCAGCGCCCGCGCCAGCGCCACGCGCTGTTGGTCGCCGCCGCTGAGCGCGCCGGGCCGGACGTCGAGCACGTGCTCCATCCGCAGCAGGCGCGACACTTCCTCGACGCGCTGGCGGACCACCTCGCGCCTCTCGCCCTGCGCTTGCAGCGGAAAGGCGATGTTTTCGCGGGCGGTCATGTGCGAATACAGCGCGAAGAACTGGAAGACGAAGGCGATGTCGCGGTCGCTGGGGCGCTCCCAGGTGACGTCGCGCCCGTTCAGCAGAATCTGGCCGCCCGTCACGGCTTCCAGGCCGGAGATCATGCGCAGCGTGGTCGTCTTGCCACATCCCGACGGGCCGAGCAGCACCACGAACTCGCCATCGCGAACCGTCAGGTTCATCGGCTTGACGGCGTGCACGTCGCCGAATTTCTTCTCTACGTTGATCAGTTCGATTGTCGCCATAACTTCATCCGGTTAGCGGGCTACAAAAGCCGGTTAAAAACACGTGCCATCCAGGTCCGATCCTCATCCCTGCCGGATCGCGCCGAACGTTACGCCCCGCAGCAGGTATCTGCGCAGCGCAAACGTCACGATCACAACCGGGATCAGGAAGAACAGCGACCCCGCCGCAATCGCCGCCCATTCCACCACCCCGGAGCCGATCATCGACGGGATGTGGGGCGGGGCGGTGCGGGCCTTGTCCGTCGTGAGCATCAGCGCAAAGGCGTACTCGTTCCAGGCGAAGATGAAGCAGAAGACCGTCGTCGCCGCGATGCCCGTCACCGCCTCGGGCATCACGATGCGCCGGAACGCCTGCAGCCGGGTATAGCCATCGACCAGCGCCGCCTCCTCGTACTCTTTCGGGATCTCGTCGATGAACCCCTTCAGCAGCCAGACCGAGAACGAGAGGTTGAACGCCGTGTAGAGCGCGATCAGACCGAGGTGCGTGTCGTACAGCCCCAGCTCCCGGTACATCAAAAAGATCGGGATCGTGACCACTACTGGCGGCAGCATGCGCGTGCTGAGGATGAAAAACAGCAGGTCCCCCTCGCCCGGCACGCGAAAGCGGCTGAACGCATAGGCCGCCAGCAGGCCCATCGACACCGAGAGCACGGTCGATGTGCCGGCGATGATCAGCGAGTTGCGCAGGCGCTTGACGTAGTCGCTCTGGCCGATGATGGCCTTGCCGCTCTTGAGCATGATCCGGTCCGCCCAGTTGAGGTCGTCCCTGGCTTCGTATTCGGCGATCTGGGCCGAATCGAGGTTGCGGCGCTTGGTCATCAGCGTGACGATGCCTTCCAGCGTGGGATCGAAGACGACCTTGGGCGGCGAGGCGACCGCATCCGGATACGATTTGAACGCCGTCATCGCCATCCAGATCACCGGGATGAGCGTCAGCCCGGCCAGCATGATCACCACGCTGGCCCGCAGCGCCTGGACGGACTGCCAGCCCGGATCGACTTTGTCCACGCGGGCCGAATAGGTGACCGGCGCGCGCGGGCCGCCCGCCGCCTCGACTGCGCGCGGCTCGGCGCCCCCGGACTCCGGCACCAAGCGCCGCACGAAGGCCAGCAGCGCCAGGATGATCACCGCGCTCACGACGATCGAGATGAGAATGCTCGCCATCGGGTCGTCGAGCAGATCGGCGAGCGGTTGCAGCGCCACCAGCAGCAGCGTGAAGGCGATCCCGCTGAGCGCTCCCACCGCCGCGCCGGCCACGATGCCGATCAGCGGGTGATGGCCTTTGTGGCGGAAAACGACCGGCGCGGCGGTGCTCCCCACCAGCACCCAGAAGATGAAGAAATAGACAACCCAGAAGTCCGGCAGCGGAATGTCGAGCCCAAACATTGTCTATCCCTCCCTCGCCCGGTTGAGCGCGCGGATGTACAGATTGCTGATAGCGATGATGATGATCAGCACGATGTAGGCCAGCGCGCTCGATTCCCCGGTGCGGAACTTGCCCAGGAACGCCTCGCTGTACAGCCGCACCGCCACCGTCTCGGTTGTGTCACCCGGCCCGCCGCCCGTCAGCCCCATCACCACGTCGAACGCTTTGAACGCCTCGATCGTGCGGAACAACACCGCGATCAGCAGCAGCGGCATCACCTGGGGCAGCGTGATGCGCCGGAACTGGAACCACGCGCTGGCCCGGTCGATGGCCGCCGCCTCGTACAGGTAGTCAGGGATCGCGCTCAAGCCGGACAGGCACAGCAGCATCACGAACGGGCTCCACATCCACACGTCCACGATCACGATCGACCACAGGCCGAGCGTTGGGTCGGACAGCCACTCGGCGCCCCCCCTGGGGTTGGTGTAAATCAGGTAGTTGAAGAAGCCCTTCGAGGGGTCGAAGATCAGCTTCCAGAACAGGCCCACCACCACTGGGGAGAGCATCATGGGAATCAGGATCAGCGTCGTGATCAGCCCGCTCCCCCTGAATTTCTCGCGCAGCAGCATCGCCAGCCCAAAGCCGATGATGAGCTGCAGCCCGACCGACAGCAGCGCATAGCGCCCCGTGACGGTGAAGTTGTGCCAGTAGCGCTGGCGCTCGCTGGTGAGGATCTTCTCGTAGTTGTCCAGGGCGACCCACTTGGGCGGCTCGCTGCCGATGACCGAGTAATCGTTGAAGCTCAGGTACAGGCTGTAGAACAGGGGGAAGATGTTCATCACGACCAGCAGCACGATCGTTGGCGTGATGAACAGCCAGGCAATCGCGCGGTCGCTGGTCTGCCGCCGCTGGCGCGGGGGGGCAGCCGCAGCGGATTGGGGAGATAGCGCTTGAGCGTTCGCTTGAGACATACGCCTACCTCTACAGAGTGAGGGCGGGGAGGCGGCTGGTTGCGCCGCCGCCCCACCGTATTGCAGACGAGCGTGACGCTACTCTTCCAGGACTCCGGCTTCCACCAGAATCTCGTGTTGTTCGATTGCCATATTGTCGAGGGCTTCCTTCGCGGTTCCGACGTTGCCCACCACGTAGCCGTTGATATAGCGCTGCGCGGGTTCCAGCAGCTCGCCGTAAGCCGGGATGTTCCAGAAGTCCTTGACGAAGGTCATCGAGTCGGCGAAGGCCGCGTTGTACGGTGTGTTGGTCAGGAATTCCTCGGACTCCAGCACCGCGATGTTGCAGGTGTAGCCGCCGACGTCGGCCCACTGCTGCTGAACCTCATCCGAGGCGAACCACTTGATGAAGTCCAGCGAAGCCTGCTTGCGCTCGTCGCTGATGTAGTTGAGCACGCTCATGCCCTGGCCGCCCAGCGCCGTATAGCGGTCACCATAGGGGCCAGCCGGCCCGGCGAAGTAGCCGGTCACGTCCGCGTAGGGGTTCACTTCCGGGTTGAGCAGGTCGGGCAGGAAGGCGAAGTAGTTCATGATCATGGTCGCCTGGCCATTGACGAACACGGAGTTCATCTCGGTGTAGAAGGCGTTGTTGGTGCCGGGCGGGGCGAACCCGTACAGCTCCTTGTAGAACTCCAGCGCCTCGACGGCCTCCTCGGAGTTCACCACGCCGATCACCTGGTTGCCCTCGCCCCACCAGTCCACGCCCCAACTGAACATGACGTTCTCATAGCCCATGATCATCCCGTCATAGTCCTTCTGGGTGTAGACACCGACGCCGTACACGTTCTCGTCGGGACGATAGAAGAACTCGGCGATGTCACGGAGCTGGTCCCATGTTTCGGGGACGGCCAGCGGATAGCCATATTCGGCTTCGAACGCGGCCATTTCTTCGGGGTCTTCCAGGCGATCCTTGCGGTACGCCCAGCCCACCGCGTCACCTTCGGTCGGGTAGGCCCAATAGCGGCCCGAGCCCGCTGGGAACTCGCCGTAGAACTGGAGGGTGGCGGGAGTGACCGTTTCGTGGATGCCATTCTCGACCATGAAGTCGGTCAGCTCCAAGTAGTGGCCCTGCTCCGCGCCCTGGCCCAGCCACTGGCTGTCGCCCACCACCATATCGTAGGCATCGCCCTTGGCGGCCCACTCGGCGGCCATCACGTCATAGAAGCTGCCCCACGGCTCCTGCACGACGTTGACCTTGATACCGGTTTCGGCCTCGTAGCGGTTGCCGATCTCCTGCAGGTAGTCGGCAGGCGGCCACTGGGCCCAGAAGATGGTCAGCTCCGTCACCTGAGCTTTGGGCGCGGCGGTCGCGCCGCCGGCGCCGATTGCCAGGGTGAGGATCATTGCAACCAGGATGAAAACGCTCCCTGATTTTTTCAACATGTCCACGTCCTCCTTGTATTTTCGAAAATCTCGTTAGGGTGTGATGGTCTTCTGTTGGATATATCCGCCTTCGTATAGCGTTCCTCCTTTCCGAAGGAATACCGGCAATGTGGGACCGGTTCCCAGAACGTGCCAGATCGCTCCGCGTGCAGCGGCGGGCGCTAGCGGTTCCCTGGCTGGGACAGGATCGTCTGGTAGAGCATCGCTATCCCCCCCATGACACAGGCATCGGAGCCTTGCTGTGCCAGGATGACCCCAGTCACCTCCAGGCTCCATTTCAGCGCGCGAGCGGCCAGCTCACGCCGGATGGTCGGCAGCAGGAACTCACCCGCCAGGCTCATGATCCCGCCGAACACGACCAGGTCGGGATTGAGCGCATTGACCAGCGAGGCCACGCCCACCCCTAGCGAGCGGCCCACCCGGTTGAGCGCGTCCTGCGCCACGCGATCGTTGCGGCGGGCGGCGTCGACCACCAGCGGGACGGTCAGCCGGCTGAGGTTGCCGCCGGTCGCCTCGGTGAGCAGGGTGGCCTTACCGCGCTCGATGGCGGCGTGAATGAGCCGGAACAGCGCCGGCTGGGTGACCTGCGTTTCCCAACAGCCGCGATTGCCGCAGTTGCACAGCTCGCCGTTGGGGTCCATCGTCATGTGGCCGAACTCGCTGGCGAAGCCGGCGGTGCCCTCGAAGATCGCGCCGTCCAGCACCACCGCGCCGCCCAGGCCCACCCCCGCGCTGATGTACAGCACTTCCCGGTAGCCTTTGGCCCCGCCAAAAAAATACTCGCCGAGAGCGGCCATGTTGGCCTCGTTCTCGACGAATACCGGGACGTGCGGAAAGGCGGCGCCCAGGATGTCGCGCAGGGCGACGTTTTCCCATTTCAGGTTGGGGGCAAACAACAGCGTGCCGGTGGCGCGGTCCACCAGGCCGGGCGCGCCAACCGCCAATCCCAGCAGCGGCCCGCGGTTGGCGTACGTCCGCTGGCCGGCTTCGACGGCTTCGATCAAAAGAGCCAACATGCGGTCGATAATCGCGTGTTGGCTCGTCAGGTCGCGGGTGTCTTCGTGGTATCTCCACACGACGTCCGCCCCGAAGTTGGCACAGATGATCGAGAGGAAATCCACCCCCAGCTCGCAGCTCACGATGTACCCGGCCTGGGGGTTGATCTCCAGCAGCATGGACGGGCGGCCCACGCCGCTGCTGCTCAGCCCTACCTCGCGCACGAACTGCCGGTCGATCAACTCCTGCACGAGGCTCGAAACCGTCGACTTGTTCAGGCCGGTGACTTCGGCCAGGGACGCCCGCGACAGGGCCGAATTGCTCAGCAGGTGGTTCATGATCAGCGAGAGGTTGATCTCGCGGACCAGGGCCTGGTCGCCGGTGCGGAAGGCGGTGCGTAACGGCATTTGCGTCAGCGCCTCTATAAATGGAATCTATATAAAATTACTAATTGAAAAATTAAGGTCGATGGACGCACAAACTTCGTTGGTTGCCGCAACCAACTAATCGTATTGTAGAGCGAATCGCTTTCGCGAGTCAAGCAAGTCGCAGGTTCGACGATCCGAACTGACGAAAGATGCTTACGTTTCGTAAGTGAATAATATCACAACGACAAAAATCCCTGGTGGGCTGACGCACGCAGGGATCGATCTCTGTAGGTGTGGGACAAATGAGGTTGGCGGCGGCTGCCGGTCAGGTCACGGCGATGACGCGCGCGCCGTTCGTAGAGACGCGCGTATGGCGCGGGACGTTGGCGATGCCCGCCTCGTCGTACAGCACGCCCATCGCCGCGGCCACGCGTTGAGCCGTCGGCGCGGAGTCACACACCGCGCACAGCGTCGGCCCCGCGCCGCTGATCACCAGCGCCAGCGCCCCGGCGCGTTTGGCCGCCGCCCGCATCTCGGCCAGCAGCGGCATGAGGTGCGCCCGCGCCGGCTCGATGATCCGGTCGCTCTCCATCGCCGCCGCGACCGTCTCCAGATCGCCGCGATAGAGCGCGTCGACCAGCCGCGCCACGGCGCCCGTCTGCGCGACCAGCCGCGTGAGCGGCACCATCTCCGGCAGCACGGCCCGCGCCTCCGACGTGGGGACGGCGATGCAGGGCGTCACCAGCGCGCAGTGCAGGTTGTCGGGCACGGGCAGGCGGCGGATCTCGTTGATGCTCGTGCCGGTGATCAGCGTGATCCCGCCGAGCAGGCTCGGCCCCACGTTGTCCGGGTGATAGCCGCTGACCGCGGCCTCGCCGTCCAGGCAGGCGGGCAGCAGTTGGGGCAGGGTGAGCGGCATCCCGAACAGCGCATCGACGGCCACCGCAGCGGCTACGGCGCTGGCGGCGCTGCTGCCCAGGCCGCTCGCCAGCGGCAGATTTTTGTGCAGGGTGAGGCTCACGCCGTGCGGAGTGCCGAGCAGGTTCAGCACGCTGTTGGCGGCGACCGCTGCCGAGTTTTTGGCCGGGTCGCGCGGCAGCCTGCCGCCGTCGCCCTCGATGGCGGCGATCACCACGCCGGGCTCGTCGCGCGGCTCGACGATGACCGTGTCGCCCGGCTCCTCGAAGGCCAAACCCAGGATGTCGAATCCGCAGCCCACGTTGCCCATGCTGGCCGGGGCGAAGGCTTCTGCTCTGGCATTAATCATGATCGGTGTTATCCTTAAGCGTCGGTTGTGTACCAGGTCAAAACATCCGGAATCGCGCCGATTCCGTTCCGGGGGTATCCCATGGCAAGCATCTTACAGTGTATGGCGTGCGCTCGACAATACCCTATTGACGTCATTTTGTACACATGCCCCCACTGCGGCGGCCTGTTGGACGTCCAGCACGATCTGGATGCGCTGCGCGGGAGCGTGGATCGCGCGCTGTTCGACGCGCGGCTGGGAACGCTCGACGCGCCGTACAGCAGCGGCGTGTGGCGTTACAAAGAACTGGTCGGCCCGGACGTTGACCCGGCGCTGATCGTCAGCCGCAACGAGGGCAACACCAACCTCTACCCGGCGCCCCGGCTGGCGGCGTGGGCGGGCGTGACGTCGCTCTATCTCAAGCACGAGGGCGAGAACCCGACCGGCTCGTTCAAGGATCGCGGCATGACGACCGGCGTCACCCAGGCGCGCGCGCTGGGTATGTCCCGCGTGGCCTGCGCCAGCACGGGCAACACCTCGGCCTCGCTGGCGGCCTATGCGGCGCTGGCCGGGATGGAAGGCGTCGTCTTCTTCGAGAACAAGCAGATCGCGCTGGGCAAGCTGGCCCAGGCCATCGCCTATGGCGGGACGTGCGTGCAGATCAGCGCCGATTTCGACCGCAACCTGGAGCTGGTCCGCGAGATCTCGGAGAAGCTGGGCATCTACGTCCTCAACTCGGTGAACCCCTTCCGGCTGGAAGGGCAGAAGTCGATCATGTTCGAGGCGATCCAACAGCTCGGCTGGCGCGTGCCGGACTGGATCGTGTGTCCCGGCGGCAACCTGGGCAACAGCTCGGCGTTCGGCAAGGGCCTGCACGAGCTGCACGCGCTCGGCCTGATCGACCGGCTGCCGCGCCTGGCGATCATCCAGGCCGAGGGCGCCAACCCGCTCTACCGCGCCTACCGGGCGAACTTCGCGGAATACGAGCCGGTCCACGCCGAGACGATCGCCACCGCGATCAAGATCGGCAACCCGGTCAACTATCCGAAGGCGGTCCGGGCGCTGCGCTGGACGGACGGCGTGGTCGAGCAGGTGACCGACCAGGAGATCATGGATGCCAAGGCGCTGATCGACGCGCACGGCATCGGCTGCGAGCCGGCGTCAGCGTGCTCGCTGGCCGGGGCGCGCAAGCTGGCCGCGGCGGGCGTCATCCGGCCCGGCGAGACGGTTGTCGGCATCCTGACCGGGCACATCCTCAAAGACCCGGACGCGACCATCCGCTATCACAGCAACACGCTGGACGCCATCGACGCGCAGCACGCCAACGCGCTCCACCAGGCGGAGCCGTCGATCGAGGCGCTGACGCGCATCCTCAGCCCCGCGCCGGAGCCAATCGAAGTCTGACGGTGGTTCCGGCGCCCCGGCGCCGCCCCTCGTTTTTCACCTGTGCCCGAATCTTTTTATCGGATTTTAATATTTCCTCGCTTGACATTTTGGCGCACCTAAAATAAACTACAGATGACAACGAACTCTGATTTTCCTGATGATGCGCTTGCGCGCTCGTAGCCGACATCGAGGACCAACCATGACTCACCACACCGCACTCGCCGCCCGCACCCTGGCCGATCTCCAACCGGGCCAGGCGGGCACCATCGCCGCCCTGCACAGCACCGGGCCGGAGCGCCGCCGCCTGATGGACCTGGGCATGGTGCCCGGCACGCGCGTTGTCGCGGAGATGCACAGCCCGCTGGGCGACCCGGTGGCCTACCGGGTGCGCGGGGCGCTGGTGGCGCTGCGCGCGCAGCAAGCCCGTCTGATTACCCTGGCCGAGCCAGCAACCGAGGTGGACCCATCATGACCGTAACCGACTCACTCTCGCACCAATCCGCCTGCGCCACCTGCCCGATGAACCGCCACCTGGAGCGGTTGGGCGTGAATATGGAGGACTGGGATTACGTCGTCGCCCTGGCGGGCAATCCCAACACCGGCAAGAGCACCGTCTTCAACGCGCTCACCGGGCTGCGCCAGCACACCGGCAACTGGCCGGGAAAGACCGTGGCGCGCGCCGAGGGCGGCTTCATCTATGGCGACAAACGTTACAAGCTGGTCGATCTGCCCGGCACGTATTCGCTGCTGGCCGCCAGCGTGGACGAGGAAATCGCCCGCGACTTCATCCTGTTCGGCCAGCCGGATGTGACCGTAGTGGTGGTCGATGCCACGCGCCTGGAGCGCAATCTCAACCTGGCGCTACAAGTGCTGGAGATCACTGACAAAGCCGTGATCTGCCTCAACCTGATGGACGAGGCCAAACGCCACGGCCTGACCATCGACGACCGGCGGCTGGCTCGCGACCTGGGCGTGCCGGTGATCCCGACGGTGGCCCGGCGCGGCGAGGGCATCCGCGAGCTGATCGCGATGGTGCACGACGTGGCGACCGGCGAGGTCAAGCCGCGCCCGCACCGGATCCCCGCCACGCAGGACGACTCGCTGAACCGCGCCGTCGAGCGGCTCACCGGCCAAATTCAGGCCGCGTTCCCCGGCCTGCCCAACGCGCGCTGGGTGGCGCTGCGCCTGCTGGACGGCGACGCGCAGATCGAGCGCGCCATCCGTGACGGCAGCCTGGGCGATCTCTCGCGCGGGACCGAGCCGCAGTCCGTCGCCGACCGGCTGATGGTGGCGGAGGTGCACGCATGAGCGCCCAGCCAGCCGCCGCCGATATCCTGAAGACTGCCGGGAACCTGCGCCGCGAGGTGGGCGACGGCTTCCACGATCACCTCGTCGAGGCGCTGTACACCGACGCGGCCCAGATCGCGGATCGCGCCGTCACGCGCCCGGACGCGCCCCCGCGTTTCGACCTGGACCGGGCCATCGACCGGCTCGTGACCAGCCGCACCTGGGGCTTCCCGATCATGGTCCTGCTGCTGACCGGCGTCTTCTGGCTGACAATCCAGGGCGCCAACGTGCCCTCGCAGATGCTCGCCACGCTGCTGCTGGATACCGTGCATCCTGCGCTCAAGGACCTGGGCGCGGCGCTCAGCTTCCCGTGGTGGCTCAGCGGCGTGCTGTTCGACGGCGCGTACCTGGCGATGGCCTGGGTGGTCAGCGTGATGCTGCCGCCGATGGCGATCTTCTTCCCCATGTTCACGCTGTTGGAGGACTTCGGCTATCTGCCGCGCGTGGCCTTCAACCTGGACCGGCTGTTCAGCCGCGCCGGGGCGCACGGCAAGCAGGCGCTCTCGATGACGATGGGCTTTGGCTGCAACGCGGCGGGCGTGGTCGCCACCCGCGTGATCGACAGCCCGCGCGAGCGGCTGATCGCCATCATCACCAACAACTTCGCGGTGTGCAACGGGCGCTGGCCGACGCTGATCATGGTCTCGACGATCTTCATCGGCAGCGCTGTCCCCGCCGCGCTGGCCGGGCTGGTCTCGGCGCTGGCCGTGGTCGGGATCGCCGTGCTGGGCGTGCTGCTGACCTTCGCCGTGTCGTGGTTCCTCTCGCGGACCATGCTCAAGGGCGAGGCGTCGGTCTTCAGCCTGGAGCTGCCGCCCTATCGCCCGCCGCGCATTCTGCAGACGCTCTACACGTCCTTGATCGACCGCACCATCATCGTCCTGTGGCGCGCGGTGACCATGTCCGTGCCCGCCGGGATCGCCATCTGGCTGATCTCCAACGTGTCCCTCGGCGGCCAGAGCATCGCCGAACATCTCGTCACCGGGCTGGATGGCTTCGGCTGGCTGCTGGGCCTCAACGGGGTGATCCTGGTGGCGTACATCGTCGCCATCCCCGCCAACGAGATCATCATCCCCACCGTGCTCATGCTCACCGTGTTGGCGGCGGGCCTGACCGGGGTAGGCGAGGGCGCGGGCGTCATGTTCGAGGTCGAATCCAACACGACCATTCGCGACATCCTGAACGCGGGCGGCTGGACGACGCTCACCGCGGTCAACCTGATGCTGTTCAGCCTGATCCATAACCCGTGCAGCACGACGATCCTGACGATCTACAACGAAACCAAAAGCAAGAAATGGACCGCCGTGGCGACGCTGCTGCCGCTGCTGCTCGGCTTTGCCGTCACGCTCACGACGGCGACCCTGGCGCGCGCGCTGGGCCTGGTTTGAGGCCGCCTGCGCCCGCTGCGTGATGGACAGCCGCCCGCAAAATGGGCGGCTTTTTTGTCTGCCGGGGCCGGGATAATCGGTTACAATGGAGGGTAGGGGCCGCTTGCTAGCGTATCAGACAGCGTATCAGACGAGGTGAGGATGACCGACCAGCCTGAGACCTACAGCGAGGCGATTGAGGATTTTCTCAAAGCAGTCTATTTGCTCCAGCAGGAATATGACCGCGTGCAAACCTCTATGCTGGCGGACGCGCTGGGGATCACCGCGCCATCGACGACCGAAATGGCGAAGAAGCTGGCGCGGGCCAACCTCGTCGCGCACGAGCCTTACCGGGGCATTCGCCTGACGCCCGCCGGGGAGCGCGTCGCGCTGGAGATCGTGCGCAATCACCGGCTGGTGGAGTTGTTTCTCGTGCAGGCGCTGGACTATAGCTGGGACGAGGTCCACGAGGAAGCCGAGCGGCTGGAGCACGCCGTCTCGGACCGGCTGGTGCAGCGCATCGCCGAATACCTGGGCGACCCGCGCTACGATCCGCACGGCGATCCCATCCCCGGTCCGGACGGCGAAATGGCCGCGCGCAGCCTCACGCCGCTGTCCGAGTGGCCGCTGGACCAGCAGGGCGTCGTGGCGCGCCTGCGCGACCAGTCGCCGGACATGCTGCGCTACCTGACCGATAAGGGACTGGTTGTGGGCGCGATGGTCCGCGTCGTGGGGCGCGACCCGTTCGACGAGCCGCTGCACCTGGTCGCCGACGACGTCGAGCAGGTGATCGGATCGCACGTTGCCCAGTTCGTGCTGGTGGCGCCGGCCAAGTCCGGCGAGTGATCGGCGGGACACCGGAGGGGCACAGCCCGCCAGCGCCCGCCGCCCGCGTTGTACCATTCTCGATAGGAACGCCGCCACCCCGCCCGCGGGGTGTTTGTTTCCGACACTTTCGAGGAGGCTTTGATGATGAAACGTTGTTTGATCGTTGCGTTGCTCGTGGCGCTGATCGCGCCGTTGGCCCTGCCCGCTGTGCCCGCGGCGGCGCAGGATTCGTGTGGCGACGCGCCCGCGCCGCGCCTGACGGTGAACCGGCACGGTATCCCGCTGCCGGGCGCTGTCGTGGAAGTCTACGCCAGTCCGGACGCGGGCGGCGGCCTGGCCGGGCAGCTCGCCCCGGACCGCGTGTTCCAGGTGTTGGGCGGGCCGGAATGCCGTGACGGCGTCTGGTGGTGGAACGTCACCGACGGCATCGACTATTACGACCACTGGATCCCCGAAACGGTGAACGGCGCCTACGTGGTCGAGCCGTACCGCTTCGTCCCGCCGCCGCCGGTGCCCATCGAGGTGCCGCTGGCCGAGCCGGTGATCTCCGATCTCGACGTGCCGGTGCCACCGGTTGCACCAAGTGACATCCCATCCGACCTGTCGCCTGCCTTCGCGCCGTGGGACTGGGCCGCGCTGGCGGCAGAATCGTGGAACCCCGCGCCCGATCCGCTGCGCCTGCAACTGCCGGATGCCTACGCTGGCGATTTTCCCGAGCCGCCGGTGGACCTGAGCGGCGTGCGGTTCGTGCAAGACGCCAACCTGAGCGCCGGCCAGCTCGCGCTGCTGGCGCAGAATGGGTTCGTCGTCGTGCCGGGCGAATTCACGCAGTTCGACGACGCCTACGCGACCGGCTGGGATCACACCGAGGGCAAGGGCGACTTCATCACCACCGACGCCGTGCTCCATTCGCTCTTTCTGACGTACCAGAACGCGCTGATGTTCCTGGAGCTGAACGAGCTGTACGCGCAGGTCGTGAACGCGGTGGCGGGCGGATACCTGGCCGCCGAGGCGCAGTGGCAGGCGGCAGTTGGCACGCCGCTGGAAACCCCCGCGCGCAGTGCCGCGATCTACTACGCGGTGCCGCTGATCCTGCTGGCCGACGGCGAGTCGAGCTACGTGGTCGGCTTCAACCAGGTGCCGGGCTTCCGCGAGGGCGACCTGGTCCCGTCCCAGGTGCTGGCCCAGGCCGACCCGGCCATCCTGGCCGAGGCGCAGCCGCTGATCGACCTGATCCGGCAGGCGGAAAGCCGCGAGAATGTCCCCTTCCTGGACAACGTCGTCGAGGACTTCAGCCAGTACAAGCCGCGCAGCTACTACGCCGGGAATCCCCTGCTAGAGTCGTACTTCCGCGCCATGATGTGGCTGGGCCGGATCACGTTCACCGTCCGCAGCCCGGCGGACACGCAGGCCGCGCTGCTCGTGCTGCGCGCGCTGGTCAACGGGCAGAACGCCTACCCGAACTGGCAGGCCATGTCCGACACGCTGACCTTCCTGGTCGGCCCGGTGGACGATCTCGGTCCGGCGGACTACCTGCCGCTGGCCGAGGCGACCTTCGGGCCGGGGCTGCCGCTGGAGGCGCTCGGTGAGGCGGGCCGCGTGGACGCCTTCCGCGAAGGGGCGCGCGCGCTGCCGGGGCCGCGCGTCAACAGCATCCCGCTGCCGGTCGGCATCCAGGCCGGGCAGGTGGACGAGTTCACGCGCGGTTTTCGCCTGTTCGGGCAGCGCTTTACCTTCGACGGCTACCTGATGCAGCAGTTGATCTATCCCGAAGTGGGCACCGCCGACTATTCGCGCGCGCTGCCGCTGGGCCTGGACATCCCCGCCGTGCTTGGCTCCGACATGGCGTTCGCGCTGGCCGACGAGGCGGGCGCGACGGGCTACGAGGGCTATACCGACCACGTGGCGAAGCTGCGCGAGGAGGTCAACGGGCTGGACGCGGACGCCTGGAACGAGAACCTGTACGGCGGCTGGCTGTGGTCGCTCCAGCCGCTGCTGGTGCGCGACCCGGCGCGGGTGCCGCCGCTGATGCGCACCGACGCCTGGAAGCGTAAAGACATCAACACCGCGCTCGGCAGTTGGACCGAGCTCAAACACGCGACCATCCTGTACGCCGAGCAGCCGATGGGCGGCCTGGGCGGCGGCGGGATGGTGCCGCCGGTGGTGAGCACCAGCATCGTCGAGCCGAATCCGGGCGTCTTTGCGCGGATCGCCGTCGTGTCGGCGACGCTGTACCGCGGCCTGGACGCGCGCGGTTACCTGGACATCGAGCTGCGCGGCAGCACCGGCCTGACCTCCGTCGGGCAGTCGCTGCTCAACCTGGCGATGCTCTCCGCGCGGCTGGCCGAGATCGCCCGCAAGGAGATCGCCGGCGAGCCCGTATCTTACGACGAGTTGTACTGGATGCAGGAAAGCTTCCAGCGGGACCTGTGGTACATCCGCTACCAGATGGAAGAGTGGATCACCGATCCGCCGGACACGGTGGCGCTGGTCGTCGACGTGGCGAGCAACGCCAGCGCGGGCACCATCCTGCTGGTGGGCATCGGCGACGTGGACACGATCTACGTGGTCGCGAACAGCGAGGACGGCTTCCACCTGACGCGCGGCGCCGTGTACAGCTACTACGAGTTCGAGCACCCGATCGACGAGCGCATGACCGACGACGAATGGCGCGCCCTGGTCGCCGCCGGGACGCAGCCGCCGCGCCCGGAGTGGATCGACCTGTACTTCAGCGAATAGGGCCCACCTGCTGAAAAACAACGCCCCTCGTCACCTGCGACGGGGGGCGTTTCCCATTCCTATGGCTGGCGGGCGCGTCAGATCACCCGCACTGGCGTCCCGACCTCGGCCCACTCGAAGAACCATTGCGCCTCTTCGGTCGGCAGGTTCACGCAGCCGTGGCTCATCGGGCGGCCAAAGCTGTTGTGCCAGTACGTGCCGTGAATGCCGTAGCCCTGGTAGAAGTACATCGTGTAGGGCACCGCCGGCAGGTAGTAGTCCGGCCCGCTCATGTCGGTGGCGACGTGCTTGACGTAGATCTTGTAGTCGCCCAGGACGGTCGGCGTTTCGGGCCGCCCGGTCGAGGTCAGGTGCGAGCGGACGAGCTGCCCGTTCTCGTAGGCGTAGATTCGCTGCTCGCCGGTCGAGACGACGATCGACTTGCCGCTGGTCGTCGGTGCGGGCGGCGCGTCTTCCACGCGCGGGCTGTAGAGGCCCGCCGCCGGGATGGTCAGTTCCTGGCCGACGTACAGCAGGTTAGGGTCGCTGATGTTGTTGAGCGCCAGGATGTCCTCGATCGACACGCCGTACTGCCGGGCGATCAGGGCCAGTTCCTGCCCGCGCTCCACAACGTGAACCGTGCGCTCCGTCGCGGACACGTTCGGCGAGTCCGGCTCCGGCGGCTCGATCTCGATCATGCTCAGCTCGAACACGCCGTCGCCGATCTCCCCGGCCAGGTTCTCGTAGAGCCGGCTGAGCATGACCGGCACGTCCATCGCGCGCCCGATCTGCGGCGGGTTGCCCGGCACCGCCTCGATGTTGACCTGGTCGGCCAGCGCCACCAGCCCGTTTTGCGTCCGGGACAGGTCGATCGTGTACCACGGCTGGACCGTCGCCCCGCGCGCCGCGTCGAACGCCGTGACCGCCGTCGCGGTGGCGTCCACGTCGATCCCCAGGCTGCCCAGCGTGACCGTCCACTGGCGCTCGCCATCGGCCAGCGTCAGGTTCTGGGCGGCGAAGTTGTGCGCGGCCAGCGCGGCGGTCGCTTCTTCCAGCGTCTGCCCGCCCAGCGGGACGCCCGCCACGCTGACCCCGGCGGCCACTTTGGGGGGCGGCGCGCTGCCGAGTAACAGCATCGCCAGCCCGATCGCGCTCAGCAGGACGACCACCGCGCCGGTGAGCATGCCCCCGGCCAGCAGCCAGGGCATCCAGCGCCGCCTGGGGCGGCCCGCCCGGCGCGGTGCAGGGGCGGGGTAGGGATGGGTGGCGGCAACGCGTTGAGTTGGGGCGTACATGGCTTCCCTGTTCCTGGTAAACTAGATACACATCATCTTTATACGCCCTTTTGCCGCGCCGTGATGGACGCCGCCCACATGGAAAATCTACGCTTGGCCTACTGTGACCATTCGGTTGGCTCGCGGTCCCAGCGATGATCGCGCAGCGCCGTGATCAGCGCGGGCGGCAGCGCCTGGCCGTCGCTGGTGGCGATGTTCGCTTCCACGTGGCGCAGCTTGCGCATGCCGGGGATGATCGTGCTGACCGTCGGATTCGCCAGGATGAACCGCAGCGCCATCTGGGCCATCGTCATGTGCTCCGGCACCAGCGGGCGCAGCGCCTCGGCGCGGTCCACCGACTCGTTGAGGTTCTCTGGCACGAAATACGTGTTGCGCCAGTCGCCTTCGGGCCAGCGCATGTTCTTGGTGAGCGTGCCGGTCAGCGTGCCCTCGTCGAACGGGACGCGCGCGATCACGCCGATGTTCAGCTCGTCGCACAGCGGGAACAGCTCGTCTTCCGGCGCCTGGTCGAAGATGTTGTAGATCACCTGCACGGCGTCCATCAGGCCGGTGCGCAGCGTTTGCAGCGCGTTGTTCGGCTCCCAGCGGTTGACGCTGATCCCGATGGCGCCGATCAGCCCTTCGCGCTTGAGATCGTCGACGGCGCGCTGCCAGCCCTCGTCGCCGGCCCAGCCGTCCTCCCACACGTGGAACTGCATCAGGTCGATCGAGTCCAGCCCCAGGTTTTCGAGCGAGCTTTCGGTGTACTGGCGAATGTAGTCCGGCGGGAACACGTCTTCAATCTTGAAGTGCGGCTTGGACGGCCAGATGCGGTTCTTGGGCGGGATCTTGCTGGCCGTGTAGAGTTTCTTGTCCGGATAGGCCCGGACCAGCTCGCCGAGCAGTTTTTCGCTGTGCCCGTCGCCATAGGCCCACGCCGTGTCGAAGAAGTTGCAGCCAAGCTCAACCGCGCGGTGGAGTGAGGCAAGTGACTCTTCATCGTCGGAGCCGGTCCAGCCCCCCATGCCCCACATGCCATAGCCGATCTCGCTGACCTGCCAGCCGGTGCGTCCAAAGGTACGGTACTGCATCCTCACATTCCCTCCATGGTGTAGCCGGATAGCACATTCTACTATACCCGAGTTGGGCCCTGCGGGGTAAACGGCGCGCGGGTGTAGGAGCCCTGTCACCCGATATGACTGCCGAACCAAACTGGCCCGGCGCGCGGTTGTCGCCTATCATTGATGTGATCGATCCTCGCCTGTGCGGACGGTGCACGACGGGGTATTATTTGAAGAACGGTATGCCCAAGGAGAACGAGACACGATGGCATTGATCGATGAAATTCGTCAGGCAGTGATCGACGGCCAGGCCAAGGTGGTGGTGCCCAAGGTCGAGCAGGCGCTGAGCGAGGGCATTGCCCCCGACAAAATCCTGCACGAAGGGCTGATTTCCGCGATGAGCGAAGTGGGCCGGATGTTCGAAGAAGGCGAGTATTTCGTGCCGGAAATGCTGATCGCGGCGCGCGCGATGGCGGCGGCGCTCGACCTGCTCAAGCCGCACCTCGTCGAGCAGGGCGTCGAGCCGATCGGCAAGGTCGCCATCGGCACGGTCAAGGGCGACCTGCACGACATCGGCAAGTCGCTGGTGGCGATGATGCTGGAGGGCGCGGGCTTCGAGATCATGGACCTGGGCGTGGACGTGGCGCCGGAGAAATTCGTGAGCGCGCTCAACGACGGCGCGCAGATCGTCGCTATGTCGGCGCTGCTGACGACCACCATGCCCAACATGAAGGCGACTATCGCGGCCATCGAGCAGGCCGGGCTGCGCGACCGGACCAAGATTTTGATCGGCGGCGCGCCGGTGACCGAGGCGTACGCCAACGAGATCGGCGCGGATGGCTACGCGCCGGACGCTTCCTCGGCGGTGCGCAAGGCGCGCGCGCTGATCGGCGCAGCCTGATCGACCCGATACACCGCGAGAAAAACCGCAGACAGCCTGCGGTTTTTTGTGATCGGGCGCTGGTGCGCAAATGCGCCGGACCCGCTACAATCGGCATGAGGATTACCTGGCACGGAGGGGAGAGCAGCGTATGGCAGCCGACATTCACCCCGACGCGATCGCGTCGCTGATCGACGGCGATCACGGCGCCCCGTTCGACCTGCTGGGGCCGCACCCGGCAGGCGACGGCGCGTGCTCGATTCGCGTGTTTCGCCCCGGCGCCCGGTCGGCGTCCGTCATGCTCGACGGGTCCGGCGAGCAGGTCCCCATGGCGCGCCTGCGCGACGAAGGGTTTTTCGAGGCGACCGTCCCCGCGCCGGAAGGCACGCCCGGCTACCGGGTGGCAGTCGAAACCTACGAGGGCGAGCGCGAGACGTTCGTCGATCCGTATGCCTTCCCGCCGGTGCTCACCGATTACGATCTGTACCTGTTCAGCGAGGGCCGCCACCTGGAGAGCTACGAGAAGCTCGGCGCGCACCTCCACACCCAGGACGGTGTGACCGGCGTGCGGTTCGCCGTGTGGGCGCCCAACGCCTACCGCGTTAGCGTGATCGGCGGCTTCAACCGCTGGGATGCGCGCGTGCATCCCATGCGCTACCACGAGGGCAGCGGCGTGTGGGAGCTGTTCGTCCCCGGCGTGGGGGTGGGCGAGGCGTACAAGTACGACCTGCGCTCGCGCAACGGCGGCTATCACACCGAGAAGGCCGATCCCTACGGGTTCTACGCGGAACTGCGGCCACGCACCGCGTCAATCGTGGCCGACCTGGACGGATACGCGTGGGGCGACGACGCGTGGATGGCCGCGCGCGCGGCGGGCGGTACCCTGGAGCGCCCGATGTCGATCTACGAGGTGCATCTCGGCTCGTGGCGGCGCAAGGACGGGAACGGCTTCCTGACCTACCGCGAGCTGGCGGACGAGCTGGTCGCCTACGCGCAGCAGATGGGCTACACCCACCTGGAGCTGATGCCGGTGGCCGAGCACCCGCTGGATGCCTCGTGGGGCTACCAGGTGACGGGCTATTTCGCGCCGACCAGCCGCTATGGGGCGCCCGAGGATTTCATGGCGTTCGTCGACGCCTGCCACCAGAACGGGATCGGCGTGATCCTGGACTGGGTGCCGGCCCACTTTCCCAAAGACGGCCACGCCCTGAGCTACTTCGACGGCACGCACCTCTACGAGCACGCCGACCTGCGCCAGGGCGAGCATCCCGACTGGGGCACGTACATCTTCAACTATGGCCGCAACGAAGTGCGCAACTTCCTGCTGAGCAACGCGCTGTTCTGGCTGAAGAAGTACCACATCGACGGGCTGCGCGTCGACGCGGTGTCGTCCATGCTCTACCTCGACTTTGGCCGCAAAGAGGGCGAGTGGATCCCGAACGAGTACGGCGGCAATGAGAATCTGCCGGCCATCAGCTTTTTGCAGGAAGCCAACGTCGTGATCCATGCCGAGGCGCCCGGCGCGGTGACCATCGCCGAAGAGTCGACCGCGTGGCCGATGGTGTCGCGCCCGACGTACCTGGGCGGCCTGGGGTTCACGCTCAAGTGGAACATGGGCTGGATGCACGACACGCTCGACTACATCAGCCAGGACCCGGTCTACCGGCGCTGGCACCACCACAAGCTGACCTTCTCGCTGGTGTACGCCTTCAGCGAGAATTTCGTGCTCTCGCTCTCGCACGACGAGGTCGTGCACCTCAAAGGCTCGATGATCGACAAGATCCCCGGCGATTGGTGGCAGAAATTCGCCACGCTGCGCCTGCTGTTCGGCTACCAGTACACGCATCCCGGCAAAAAGCTCAACTTCATGGGCGCGGAGTTCGGCCAGTGGCGCGAGTGGAGTGAGCAACGCAGCCTGGACTGGCACCTCGTCGAGCAGTTCGACACGCACCGCAAGCTGCAAGCCTGGGTCCGCGACCTGAACCGCGCCTATCACCAGCAGCCCGCGCTCTACGAGCGGGATTTCGACCCGGCGGGCTTTCGCTGGATCGAGGCCAACGACGCCGACCAGAGCGTGTTCAGCTACCTGCGCTTCGCCGCCGACCCGTCCGATTTCGTGGTGGTGGTGTGCAACTTCACGCCGGTGCCGCGCCACGACTACCGCATTGGCGTGCCGGAGCCGGGCTTCTACGCCGAGATCCTCAACAGCGACGCGGCGGCCTACGGCGGCGGCAACGTCGGCAACCTGGGCGGCAGGGAGGCCGACTCGCTGGGCTGGCACGGCTTCGCGCACAGCCTCCGCCTGACGCTCCCGCCGCTGGGCGTGATCGTGCTCAAACCGGCGCGGTGAGCGCGGGCCGCGCTCACTTCTCCCCGCTGGCGATCCCCGTCGACGCGCCGCGCTAGCCCGGTTTCTTCACCGTGGAAAACGCACCAGGGGAACCCGAAGGCTCCCCTGGCGGCGGTTTATTGGGCGCGGAGCCTGCGCTCCGGCCCCGCGTTTACGGAATGTCGATGATGAAGCTGCGCACGCCGCTCCAGTTCCCGGCGACGCCCAGGTCGGTCACGGCGCGCACGCGCCAGAAGTACCGGCCCTCGGCCAGCGCGGGCAGTTGCTGCGTGGTGACGGACGTCCCGCTGAGCGTGATCGGGCTGCCGAAGTTGCGTTGGGCGTCCAACTGGACCTCGTACACCACCCGCCCGTAGCGATCCTTGTTGATCTCCTGCCACGACACCTCGACGATGTTGGTGGCGTGGACGCTGCCGCTGGGCGGGCCCAGCAGGCGCGGCGCGGGCGGCACGGTTGATGTCACGGTGAAGCTGAACACCACGTCGGATATTTGGAAGCCCACCGGCGTGTCGGGATCGACGCGCCAGTAGTAGACGCCCTCGCCCAGCGCCTCGGTGATGTCGGCGCGGTAGTTCGTCCGGTCGACGATGTGCTGGATCAGCGGGCTGCTGAAGTCCGGGTCGTTATCGACCAGCAGGCGGTAGTTGGTGATGCCCGTCATCGCCGCCCAGGTGAAGCGCGGGCGCACGGTGTCCCGCGTGCGGAGCACCTGCTGGTTGGCGGGCTTCTTCAGGTTGGTGAAGATGAACTGCGACGTTGCAGTCGGCGGGCCGTAGTTGTAGGCCGCGTCGCGCGCCCACACGCGCCAGTAGTAAAAGCCCGGCTCGTACAGGGCCTCGGCGGGCCCGAAGCGGTAGACGTTCTTGTTGCCCACATCGCCCGAAAAGACGCTCGGCCCGTCGAACGTCGGGGACATGGACACTTGCAGGAAGTAGCCCTTCGCGCCGGTCACGCGTCGCCAGCGGAAGACCGGCGTGTTGTCGTCGATCGACTGGTTGTCGCGCGGGCTCTTGAGCACGGGCGAGACGGTTGGCGCTTCGTTGTCGATCTCGAACCAGCGCAGCCGGCTCCACGGGCCGGGTTCGGGCTGGCTGACCCGCACCCGCCAGAAGTACCGGTCATCGTCGGCCAGGTACTGCGTCAGGCTGGACGACGCGGCGAACTCCTCGATCACCGGCGAGCTGAAGTCGCGGTTGTCGTCCACCTGCAGCTCGTATTCGGTGGCGTTCAGGACCGGCTGCCACGTGAAGGTGATGTAGTGATTCCGCGTGGATGAGCGGTTGGCCGGTTCGATGGTGACCGGGCGCAGGCCCTCGGGCAGCGGGGTCGAGCCGGGCGCGGCCAGGCTCTGGAAGCGCGCGACGAGCTCGCCGTAGGGGAGTAGCGGTGACGCGTTGTCGTACCCGCCGATCAGGATGATATAGGTGTTGCCGGGCGCTACGTCCACATCGACCAGCGACTGCCGCGAGTAGAGCACGTTGCCCTCGACGATGTCGTCGTTGCAGGCGATCTGCGTCAGGCTGCCGCGCGTCCCCAGGAAGACGCCGATGATCGTGTCGAAATCGGAAGCCACGGTGTCGATCCGCAGCCGCTCGTTCTGGGTGGGCGTGTATTCGTACCACAGGGTATGCGCGACGGCGCCGCAGGTCGTGTACGGGTCGTCGAGCGCATTGGACGCCGGCATCGTGTCCGGGATCGTGTCGGTGAAGGGCAGCTCCGTGATCACGGTTGGCGTGTCGAAGTTGTCGTTGGTGAGCGACGACGTGACCTTCGCCGCGCGGAAGTCCAGGTCGCCGACCGTGTCCTCGTCATACTCGAGCGTGCTGATCATGATGCGGTAGTCGGTGCCGGCCACCATCGGGACGGCGAACTGGCTTTCGCCCTGGAGCGCTATGCCGCGATTGGGATCGGTGCTGTCCAGCGGCAGGCCGTCCGCGCCGAGGTCCAGCTCACCGACCAGGGTGCCGCCGGTGCTGCACGCTTCGGGGTACAGATCAGTACCACTCAGGCGGAAGATCCCGATGGCGACGTCCATGGTCTGAGCGTTACCGTCGAGGTCCGTGTTCGAGACGTCAAACAGGACCACCTGGGATTCCGGGGGCGTGTAGGAGTACCACACCGTCTTGTTGCCGGGGTAGGCGCAGTAGTTGAACGGATCGTAGGGCGACCGGGTGGCGTTGGTCAGGCTGACCACGTCCTGGTAATAGCCGTCGGGATAGGTGCCCGGATCGAGCGTGCCGAGGTCGGGGATCGTCTTGCCGGGATAGTCGTCGTTGTCCGGCGGCCCGATGATCTCGGTCACATTCAGATCGACGCGGCCTGACGAGCCGGCCCAGCCATCGACCATGATGTAGTACGTGACGCCCGCCTGCACGGTCGCCAGCGCGCCCTCCATCGACTCGTCTTCGGGCGGCAGGCTCAGCGCGCCGGGCTTGTTCGCCGCGCTGGCCGCCATCGCCGCCAGATTCAGGTTGACGTCCACGCCGTAGTAGCCACACGCGACTTCGTTCAGGTTACCGGGTATCCCGGCCCAGACGCTGATGCGCGTGGGGAAGTCATCCCCGGCGCTGAAGCGGACGCGCTGGTCCACGGCGGGCGTGTACGTCCACCACACCGTTGGGCCGAGCCAGTTGTTGCTGGCGCAGCGCGGCATCGGGTCGGTCGCGACCGTCGTCGCGCCGTGGGTGACGATGTCGCTGTTGCTGTACGGCAGCGCGTCGATGTTCAGGGCATTGGCGATGTCGTCGTTGACCGGGGTGACGACTTCTTCCACGGTGAGCTGGAAGTCGCCGGTGGTGGTCCACCAGCCGCCGGTCAGGATGTAGTACGTTGTGCCCGCCGTGACGTTCATGTTCAGCAGGGCGGTGAGCGTGCCGTTGGCGTCGTCGTTGCAGCCGACTTCGGTCAGGTTGCCGCGCGTGCCGGTATACACGCCGAGCACACTGTCGTTCGTCGTGGTGATCCCGGTGGTCAGGTTCGAGCCGAAGGTGCTGAACGTCACCGGCCCGCTCGTCGTGGGCGTGAACGAGAACCACACCGTATGCTGGAGCGGGTAGCTGCCATATGTGCAGGACGGCGTCGGATCGTCGTGATAGGCGGTGAAGTTGTCGAGATCGATCACGGCCCCCGGCGGCGCGTCGGTCGAGCTGTTATACGGCAGGGCCGGGATCTCGAAAGCGATGTCGATATCGTCGCCCGCCACCGTCGATGGCGGCTCGGTGGGCAGCGGCGTCGTTGGCGGTTTGATGTGCAGCGCCTCGTCGATCTGGATGCGGGGCGTGATGACGCCGTTGCGCGTGTCCTGGATCAGCGTGCCCTTGTTCTGGAAGGTGAACAGCACGTCCGCGACGGACTTGTTGTGGTTGCCCTGGCCGGACTTGTAGAGCGCCCACGCCCCGGCGACGTGTGGGGCGGCCATCGAGGTGCCGCTGAAGCTGGCGTAACAGCCATCCGCGCCGCAGCCCCCGTCGTCCGGAATGGACGAGGTGATCGCCATGCCGGGCGCCAGCAGGCTGAGGAACGGCGCGCTGTTCGAGAAGCCCGCGACCAGGTCGGCGTCGGTCGTCGCGCCCACGCTGATCGCGCTCGAAATGCAGGCGGGGGCGGACAGCGCCGTCGTTAGGCCGCCGTTGCCGGATGCCACCACGGTGGCGATATCCGCTGCGCGCAGCGAGTCGATGATCGCTTTGACCGCACGGTTGTCCGCGTCACAGGTCGCCTGGTCGCTGTATTGGCCGCCGCCCAGGCTCAGGTTGACGGCGGCGATGTCGAGCTCGTCGCGCAGGCCGTACACGTATTGCAGGCCCGCCACGTAGTCGGATGTCCAGGTGGCGATGTCCGGCGGGCTGATGCCGGGGAAGTAGGTGAACACCTGCACGCCGATGATCTGCGCTTTGGGCGCCACGCCGTTGAACGTGATGGCGGCGCTGCCCGGCACGGCGGCACCGGCGGCGATGCCGGCGACGTGGGTCCCGTGCGAGCAGTCCATGCCGTATTCGTCGACGCACTTGGTGAACGGATCCGCCGCGCCCGCACCGATCTGCTGCGTCTGGCCGTTGGGGCACAGCGTCCTGTTCTGGTAGCCGTAGACGAGGCCATCCGACGAGAAGCAGGCTTCCCTCACGACGCGCGAGCTGCCGAACTCATCTTGCAGGAACGGGTGGTTCCGGTCGACGCCGGTGTCGAGGATGGCGACGGTCTGCCCCTCGCCCCAGATGTCCTCGGCGTGCGCTGCTGCCGCGCCGGTGATCATGGTGGCGTTGTCCAGCGCCACCCGGTTCAGCCGGTCGCGCTCGATGCTGACCACGCCGCGCGACGTCGCCAGTTTCGTGATGCCGGCTTGGTCGACGCTGACGGCCATGAACGGCACCGCCCAGAACGTGTTATGCACCCGGTAGCTGGTCCCCGCCAACTCGTTGAGAATGCCGGATTGCGCGCTCTGGATGGCCGCGCGCTGCGCGCCGACCTGCGCGGCGTCGATCGCGCTCTCGACCTGGAACGGCACGTTCAGCCCCACGATCACGCGAACCGAGCCCTTTTGCGCGGCTTCGTCGACCAGCGGCTGGTACTTCAGCGGGATCGCCACTTCAGTCGGCGCCACGACCGTCACTTCGATCGGCGGGGCCGGCATTGGGGCGTCGGTGGGTTTCTCGACGGGAGACTCGGTTGGGGGCGCTGGAGGCAGTTCCTTGGTTTCAACCGGCGCCGGTTGGGGCGCGTTGATGTCGTCATCCGGTGGACCCGGGTCTTTCCCCTCTACCGGGTCGGTGGGCAGGCCGATCGGGTCCGGCTCGCCCGGCTCCTCGGTGGGGGGCAGGCCCGGCTCGGGCGTGCTGGGGACGTCGGTTGGCGTTTCCCCCGGCTCCAACTGTACCGGGTCCTCGGTCGGCGGCTGTTGGGGATCTCCGACCGGCGGGCCATCCGGCGGCGGAGTCTGGGTGAGTTCCTGGGCGATGGCCGGCGAGCCGATCACCGCCAGCGCAACCAGCGCGGCTGCGACGACCAGCGCCAGGCCGATAGCCCGGCGGTCATGCGAGCGTATTACGGACATAACACCTGCCTCCAAACCATGTTTCACCTTCGAAATAGGGAAACCCCACGACGATTTCAACAGGCGTCTCCCTGCCGGTGGAACGCATGCGGCACAAAACGAAACACCCGGCCACGGTGGCGCTCCGGGTGTGCGTATCGAGTATTAGATGAAGCGTGGCAACGCAGAGCGGGGCCGCTCGGCGAGGCAGGGTGTAGGGCGCGCGCAGGTCTCATCACGGAGCAGGCTCCCCCCATCCGTGACCGGGTCGCAAAACCGGCAATACGATCCGTGTACCTGTCATCCCCCGAAGGCTCCCCCTGCTGTACTGCCGGTGAACACGATCGCGATTGGCGCGCTCCCGCCTGACGGACGTTGATGGCATCCGTTAGCGGGCCCCGCCAAAGGTTATTCGATAGTTAACAGTTCATTGTGTCCCAACGCTAACCTGTCTCACATTATAGGCCACGCGGCAGGCTTTGGCAATCGGTCAAGATGTAAAAAACTGTAAAAATCCTGTGTGAGCCGCGCCCCTCTACCGGATCGTGATCGCATCCGGCAGGATCAGCCGCCGGTCCGGCAGGGCCCCCGTGCCGGGCGCGTCGATGTCCAGCCGGTCGGCGGTGGGCGGGGCGGTCCAACCCAGCGCCAGGGTGTACTCACCGGGCGGCAGGTCGCGCAGGTCGAGCGTCAGCGTGTCCTCGACGACTTCGCCCGCGACCCACAGTGAGGTCGGGTAGGCATAGTCGCGCGGCATGATGTCGATCTGCGCGGCGACGGCGGCCAGGTTGTCCGCCGGGTACAGGTGGACGAACAGCTTGTAATCCGCGTCCAGGTCGTCCAGCGCTTCCCACGCCACGCGCAGCGCCAGCGCGTCCGGCCCCTGGTCCAGGCTGTAGCCCCACAGCCGGATCTGCCCGCCGAAATCCGCCTGGAGCGCCGTGTCCAGGGCGGGGACGTCGAACTTGCGGTCGCGCGCGATCACGGTCACCGGGCCGATCGTGTACGGAATCGCCAGCGCGGCGCCGTCCTCGTCGATGATCTGGAAAGCCAGCCGGTACTCGCCGCCGGGCAGGTCGTCGGGGATGGGCAGGCGGTGGCGCGCGACGGCGAACGTCCCGCAGCCGCTGGACGGTGTCCAGGCGTGGCCGGGCGCGCCGGGCGCGAGCGGCGTCTCGGCCTGCCAGATCGTCGCGCCGTCCTGCCGCAGCGCCCAGCGCAGCGCGTAATTCTGGGCCGGGGGCGCGGTGGTCGTCCATTCGACCGTGACCGGCAGCGCCTCGCCCTGGGTGACTTCCGGCGCGGCGGTCACCGCCTCGAACGCCATCTCGCGGTAGAGCACGTGACGCGGCTCGACGCCGCACGGGAACGGCGACGCCACCGGCTGGATCACGTCCTCGATGGTGGCCTCGCCCACGGGGACCAGGGTCAGCGGGTCGTAGAGCGCGGCGCGCAGACGGTACGCTCCCGCCGGGATGCCCCGCGGCAGCGTGACGGTGTACGCGTCCGGCACGATCTCGCCCGGCGACCACAGCGCAGTGGGATACTGCCCGCCGCCGCCCGCGATCGCGTTGAAGCGCAGCCACTCGTTGCCGTCGGCGTCCAGCAGCGCGAAGTCGATCCCGTAGTTGAGCGGCGCCTCGCGCAGCGTCTCCCACCACAGGGTCAGCGTCAGGCGGTCGCCGGTGTGCTGCGTGGTCAGCCCGCGCAGCAGCAGCGGGCCGATCACCGTCTCGTCGCGGTAGCGGATTTCGCCGGGCGCCCCGCTGGTGGGCGGCACGATGACCGGCGCGAGGTGCAGCGCCCCGCGCTCGCGATCCGCTGCCGCCCGCGCGCGCAGCGTGTTGGGGGCGGCGTTGGCGGTCGGCGCCAGCGTCACGCGCGGGAAGTACAGGCCGGGCGTGACGTGGTCGACCACGTAGCTCCCGGTGATCGTCGGGTCGAGCGGCTTCGCCGTGGCGACCGGGTACTCCGGCGCGTGGAGGAACGTCTGCTGCGGGCCGGGGACCAGCGCCAGCGACGCGACCGGCTCCGGCCCGGCGTGCCAGGCCAGCCGGTAGCCGAAGACGTCGCCGGTGACGTTGGTGCTGGCGTTCAGCAGGCGCGTCCCGTCGGTGAACGGGACGCCGTTGGGCGCTGCCTGGAAATAGGGCCGCAGGTCGAAGTCGGCGTGCAGCAGGGCATCGCTGGCGCGGCGTTCCGGCCAGAGCTGGATCGCGGCGACGATCGCGACCGCGCCGCCCACCATCACCAGCAGGACGCCCCGCCCCGGCCACGACCGGCCAGGGCGCAGCAGCGCCAGGGCGATCGCCGCCGCGCCGAGCGAGAGCAGCTCCATCGACAGGCGCAGCGGCGTGCGGCCCAGCCACAGCCGGACCGTGTGCGCGCCCTGGGGAACGGTGAGCTGGACGTAGCCCGGCCCCTCCAGCGCGGTCAGCTCGACCGCCCGCCCGTCGATCGCCGCGCGCCAGCCGGGCCAGTACAGCAGCGGCAGCGCCACCTGCGCGCTCTCGCCCGTCACGGTGATCGCCCATTCCTGGCTCGCCGCCCCGGCCTCGATCCGCCGGGCGGACCCCGCGCCGCTCAGGAACTTGGCGCGCGGCTCGCGGCCCAACAGGATGTCGGACGTGTACGGGCGCGGCTGCGTCTGGGCCGGCAGGTACTCGTGGCGGACGGTCGTCCCGATGTTGTTGCTGAACGCCTCGTACCACATCAGCCGTTGAGGGGTCACGTCCTGGTCGGTCACGCGGATGAAATCCGTCTCCAGCGACCACAGCCCGGCGACGCCGAGCGCCGCCGCCACGAGCAGCGCGACGGCCAGCGAGATCGAGCGGTGGGCGTTGTGCCGGTCGTGCAGAAACAGCCGGCGCAGGATGGCGTCCACGTCCACCAGGGCGGCGGTCGCCGCTGCGCCGAAGACCGCCTGCACCGACAGGAAGCGCCAGGGAAACTGGGTGTATTCCAGCAGCGGCAGGTTGGCCCACACCGGCTCCGAGCCGGGCGTGATCATCCACGTGCTGAGCGCCAGCCCGGCCAGGATCGCGCCGTCGCGCAGCCACGCCCGCCGCCGGATCATCCGGGCGATCAGCGCGACCGCGCCGAGCCCGATCCCCATCCCCTGGGCGAGCCCCATGCTGAACGGGTTGGCCTGGGGGCTGAAGACGTCGTAATCGAAGGCGAGCGTGTCCTGCACGAGGTCGCTGCCGCGAAAGTGCCCACCGTAGAAGAAATAGCCGCTGGTCTGGTCGCCGAGCTGCACGGCGTTCTGATCGGCCAGGGCAGGCACCCAGAACCACGCCGCCAGCGCCAGCCCCAACCCGCCCGCCGCTCCCAGTAGGGCGGCGCGGCGCAGCCGGATGCTCTGTGCCGGGCTTGAATCGGTCGCGGGCAGCGCGACGTGGTGCGGCGCCCCGGCCACGCACGCCAGCGCGTACAGCGCGACGAACGGCGAAAACAGCAGCGCCGAGATGTTGTGCGTCAGCACCAGCGCGCCATAACTCAGGGCCACCGCGGCCAGCCGCCGCCGGGTCGGGCGCTCGGTGGCGCGCACCAGCGTCCACAGGATGAGCGGGTACCAGCTCATCGCCCAGAACTCGGCTAGCGAGTCGCCGCGCAGGTAGACGTTGACCAGGTGGTACGGCGCGAAGGTGTACGCCCCCGCCGCCAGCAGCCCCGCGCTGCGCCGCCCGGTGATGGCGCGCACCCAGCCGAACATCCCGCCGCTGGCGACGATCGCGCCCGCCACCACGGCCAGCTTCAGGCTCAGCACGAAGGACGCGCCCAGCGCGTGAAACAGCGCCGCCAGATAATAGGGCAGCGCCGCGTAATAGTGGAAGAAGGGATAGCCTAGGCCAAACGCCGCGTCCGGCATCCAGCGCACGGGGAACACGCCATCGGCCAGCGCCGCGCTGAGCTGGTGGAGCCGGAACAGCAGGAACGGCGAGTCCCCGGCCTGGCGGGTGTTCAGAAAGCCCGGATCGATCACCAGCGGGGCGGCGGCGGCCAGCGCAAACAAGACCGGCAGCGCCCACAAACTCCACCGGGGCTGGATGGTGCTGCGCGTGAGCATGGATTGCCTCTCCGTTGCATCCGGCGGCACGGGCCGGGCGCAAGCCAGCGATTATAAGGAGTTTTCGGCCAGGGGCAAAAGGACTGCATTTGAGACCGTCTGAGAACCCCCATCCCCGCGCACCCTTCGGGTCCGCTTCTCTTCCCTAACGAGGGGGAAGGGTGAAAAAGACAGACGTTCGTCCCATTGCGTGCTCTGCCAGCGAGAATAAGCGTACTTTTCGAATGGTCTTTTACGCGCCGGAAGTGGCGAACAACGCCCGCGTGTTATAAACTTTCTAATTGATCGGCGAGTGCGTCGTATCACGTCAAATTTTTATAAACCAGGAGAAGCTACGATGTTCAAGACACGACATAGTTTGATGGTATTGGTGATCGTCTTGCTGATGTCCGCGCTTGCCATGCCGGTCTACGCTCAGGATGGCGGCGAGCCGGTCATCGCCGCGCAGCCCTGCGACGAGCCCGGCGAGCTGACCATGTGGGTGTGGGACGAGGTCTGGGCCGGGATCATCGGCGAGTCGATCGAAGCCTGGAAGGCGGACTACTGCCCTGGCGCCGAGGTGACGCTCGAAGTCCAGCCGTGGGGCCAGTACTGGGACCTGCTGAAGACCAACGCCGCCGGTGGTGACCTGCCGGACGTGTTCAACATGTCGCAGACCAACTACTTCTTCTACGCCGAGAACGAAGCCCTGCTCAACCTCCAGCCCTACTGGGACGAGTACGGCGTGGACACGACGATCTGGGGCTCGGGCATGGTCGATCCCTATCGCTGGGGCGAGGACGGCGATCTGTTCGCTGCGCCGGTGAACTGGGACACCATCGCGATCTTCTACAACAAAGACATGTTCGATGCCGCCGGGCTGGACTACCCGACCGCTGACTGGGACTGGAACGACTTCGCCGAGATGGCCGCCGCGCTGACCGACCCTGAGGCGGACGTCTACGGCGCTGCGGTATACGCCGAATACCAGGCCGGGTACCCGAACTGGATCGCGGCGACGGGCGTAACCCCGGTAGCCGAAGCGGGCCGCGCTGGCTGCACGCTGGAAGAGCCGGGCAGCCTGGAGGCGCTGAACTTCCTCAAGGGCCTGCTGGACGAAGGCATCATGCCGGACGTCTCGACGGTGGGCGGCGCGTCGCCGGATGACGCGTTCAACTTCTTCGCGTCCGGCAAGCTGGCGATGGTCGCCGGCGGTTCGTGGAAGCTGAGCCAGGCGCTGGACGAGGTGCCCTTCAACTGGGACGTGGTCCAACTGCCCAGGCACCCCGAAACCGGGCGCAGCCGCTCGATCCTGCACGCGGTGGGCTACGTGGCCTCGGCGCGCACCGAGAATCCCGACCTGGCCGCCAACCTGATCCTCTTCCTGGCGAGCGACGAGGGCCAGCGGTTCTTCGCCGAGGGCGGCAACGTGGCCCCGGCCAACCCCTCGCCCGCGATCCAGCAGTTGTGGATCGACTCGTTCGGCGAAACCGACATCAACATCCAGACGTTTGTGGATGCGACCATCGACTCGCAGGGCGTGACCGTGTTCGATGAAATCTGGGATGCCATCAACAGCGAGATCGTGGTCCAGATCTTCGACCTGGGCATGGATGTCGAGGACGCTGCCGCGGCGGCCTGCGACGTCGTCGAGCCGTACATGGTCCAGTAGCGAATGCTGACCCGCTGGCCCCCGGTGTGACGCGCCGGGGCGCCGGCTGGTCCGGTCCGGCCCCGTCCTGCGCTGGTGGGACGGGGCTGTTCGTTTGTGCCGGGCCGGATCGTGCCCCGCCTCGGATTGGTGGTATACTCGCCGGCAAGTGACTCGATCCGGTCCTCGATTCGCTCAAAAAGTGTGATCATGACGACTGCTATTTTGAACTGGCTCGGCCCCACGCCGCTCAGCCGCCGCAAAGCCCTGTGGGGCATGGCGCTGGTGGCCCCCAACGTGCTCGGCCTGATGTTCTTCTTCGGCCTCCCGGTGCTGATGGCGTTCGGCACTTCGTTCAACGAGTGGAACGCGATCAAGCCGCCCCGCTTCGTCGGCCTGGACAACTTCGAGCGGCTGCTCTACGAAGACAGCTTCGAGCAGGCGCTGACCAACACCTTCAAGCTGATCGCGCTGGTCGTGCCCGCCGAGATCCTGCTGGCGCTGGGCGTGGCGCTGCTGCTCAACCTGCCGCTGCGCGGGCGCGGCGTGCTGCGCGCGCTCTACTTCCTGCCGGTGGTCACCTCGACGGTGGCCGCGTCCGTCGTCTGGACCGGCATCTTCCAGCCGCGCTACGGCATTTTGAGCCAGGTGCTGGAGCCGTTCGGCCTGGGCGAAACCAAGTGGCTGGTCGAGCCGGGGCTGGTACTGATCCCGGTCGCGGTGGTCGCCGTCTGGCAGCGCGTCGGCTTCGACATGGTGATCTTCCTGGCCGGGCTCCAGACGATCCCCGGCGTGCTGTACGAGGCGGCGCTGATCGATGGGGCGGGGCGCTGGCAGCGCTTCCGCCACGTGACGCTGCCCATGCTCTCGCCGACGACCTTCCTGGTGGTGGTGCTGGCGGTCATCAACAGCTTCCAGATCTTCGACCAGGTCTACGTGATGACGCTGCGCACCGTGCCCGGCGGCGTGGGCGGCAGCGCGACCACGCTCACCTATTACCTGTACCGGCGCGCGTTCACCAACTCGGAGTTCGGCTATGCGTCGGCGGTGGCGCTGGTGTTGTTCGCGATCATCCTGCTGGTGACGGTGTTCCAGTTGCGGATCCAGCGCCGCTGGGTCTACTACGAATCAGAGGAAGGCTAGGGCGCGCGATGCTGACATCCTCCCGCGACCTGACGGTGCCGATTCAAATCCTGTGCTACGCGATCCTGCTGGCCGGGGCGGTCGTGATGATCATGCCCTTCGTGTGGATGACCTCGACCGCCTGCAAGCCGGATATCGAGCTGAACAAGCTGCCGGTGCGCTGGGTGCCCGATAACCCGGTGTGCGGCGACAACCTCGACAAGCTGTACGACACGTCGCCCAACTTCAACCGCTACCTGCTCAACTCCGCGATCGTGACCATCGGGCGCACGCTCGGCCAGTTGGTGACGTGCTCGCTGGCGGCCTACGGGTTCGCGCGGTTTCAATTTCCGGGGCGCAACGTGATCTTCGCGCTGTGCCTGGGCCTGCTGATGGTGCCGTTCCAGGCGATCCTGATCCCCGAATACATCCTGATCCGCGAGCTGGGCTGGCTGGACAGCTTTCGCGCGCTGATCATCCCCGGCTCGTTCAGTGCGTTCGCGCTGTTCCTGCTGCGCCAGGCGTTCCTGCAGATCCCGCTGGAGATCGAAGAGGCGGCGACCATCGACGGGGCCAACCCGCTGCGCGTGCTGTGGCACGTCACGCTGCCGATGTCCGTCCCGGCGCTGGCGGCCTTCGCCGTGATCACGGTGCAGGCGGCGTGGAACGACTTCCTGTATCCCCTGGTGGTATCGAGCACGCCCGACACGCGCGTCGTGACGATCGGCATCGCCCTGCTGCAAGGCGAGCGCCGCACGCCCTGGAACCTGCTGATGATGGGCTCGTTCCTGGCGACGGTGCCCATGATGGTCCTGTTCCTCATGCTCCAGCGCTATTTCATCGCGGGCATCTCGATGGGCGGCGTCAAGCGCTAGAGTGCGTTATGCTTGGGCATTCGACGAGTTTTCGAAGCGAGGGTGACTCATGAAACTGGCATTGATCGGCGGCGGCAGCGTGCGCGCGCCGGAGTTCGTGCGCGGGGCGCTGGCCTTCGCCCGCGATCTCGATCTGCAAGAGTTGTGGCTGATGGATGTGGACGCGGCGCGGCTGGAACGCATGGCCCCGCTGTGCGCCGAGATCGCCCGCGAGGCGGGCGCGCCGTTCCGCGTGCTGCACACCCGGAACCTGGACGAGGCCCTGCGCGACGCGGCGATCATCGTCACGACGATCCGCGTGGGGGTCGAGCGTGGGCGCGTGCTCGACGAGCGGATCGCGCTGCGGCGCGGCGTGCTCGGCCAGGAGACGACCGGCCCCGGCGGGTTCGCGATGGCGATGCGCAACGTCCCGGAGCTGCTCAAGGTGGCGGCGCGGGCCGAGGTGCTGGCGCCCCGCGCGTGGACGTTCAACTTCACCAACCCGGCGGGCCTGGTCGCCGAAGCGCTGCACCGGGCCGGGTTCGGGCGCGTGGTGGGCATCTGCGACAGCGCGAATATCGCCCAGCACGAGATCGCGCGCTGGTTGGGCCAGCCCGTCGACTCGGTCAAGACCGAGGTCTTCGGCCTCAACCACCTGTCGTGGACGCGCCGCGCGCTGATCGAGGGGCGCGACGTGCTGCCGCGCCTGCTGGCCGACGACGCCTTCATCGACGACACGCACCTGCGCTTCTTCGGGCCGGAGCTGGTGCGGCGGATCGGCATGTTCCTCAACGAGTACCTGTTCTACTACTACTTCCGCGACGTGGCCGTCGAGCGCATCCAGGCCGAGGAACTGACGCGCGGCGAGGAGATCGAGGTGCTCAACCGCGACCTGTTCGCGGCGCTGGCCGGCAAGCCACCCGCCGAGGCGCTGCGCCTGTACGACGCTTACAATCACCGCCGCAGCGCCAGCTACATGGCCTACGCCGAGACGGACGAGGCGCTGCGCGAGGCGCGCTTGCACCCGTCCGAAACGACCGAATCGGTCCACCGCCAGCAGGAGAACGTCGGCGGCTACGCGGGCGTGGCGCTGCGGGCCGGGCTGGCGCTCACCCAGGATCGCCCGCTGCGCATTGGCCTCAACGTGCCCAACGGGACGGCCATCGACGGCATGGACCCGGACGACATCGTCGAGGTGACGTGCGAGGTGGACGGGCGCGGCATCCGCCCGATCCGGATCGGCGCGGTGCCCGAAGGGCCGTACCTGCTGATGCGCACCATCAAGCAGTACGAGCGGCTGGGCGTCGAGGCGATCCTGGCGCGCGACCGCGCCCTGGCCGTGGACGCGCTGGCCGCGCATCCGCTGGTCGGGTCGGTGGCGCTGGCGCGGGCCCTGTTCGACGATTACCTGGAAGCGCACCGCGACAGCGTGGGGGAGTGGGCATAGCATGCGGCCTGAATACGACATTTTCCTGCCGGGCGATTACTTCTTCGACATGATCTACACTGGGCTGGGGCAGTTCCCGGTGTTGGGCGCCGAAGTCTACAGCCAGGACCTGATCGCGACCGGCGGCGCGATGTACATCACGGCGCTGGCGCTGCGGCGGCTGGACGTGCGGGCCGGGTGGGCGGCCTGCTTCGGCAACGACTATTACAGCGAGTACGTGCACCGGCTGGCCCGCGAGGCCGATCTCGACCTGACGCCGGCGGTGCGCGTCGACCAGCCCTACCGCCGCGTGACGACCTCGATCCCGTACCAGGGCGAGCGCGCCTTCGTGACCTACGTCGATCCGCCGCCGATCGACCTCGAGGCGCACTGGCGGCAGAGCATGGCCGCGTCGGCGTTCAAACACCTGCACCTGGGCGGCCTGCTGTCGATCAAGCGGCTAGGCCCGCTGTCCGAGATCGCCAGGGCCCAGGGCGCGACGATCTCGATGGACTGCCAGGACAACCCCGATCTCAAGAACGTGTGCACCTGGCCTGAATTGCTGTCGCTGGTGGACGTCTTCATGCCCAACGCCCGCGAGGCGATGCTGATCACCGGGACGAGCACCGTGCAGGGCGCCGTCGAGCAGCTCGCCGCGTGGATCGACCCGATCATCGTCAAGGACGGCGCCAACGGCGTGTGGATCGGCCACGCGGGCGAGGTGATCCACGTGCGCGCCATCGACGCCGGGCCGGCGGTCGATACGACCGGCGCGGGCGACTGCTTCAATGCCGGTTTTCTGTACGGCTGGGTGGTCGAGCAGGCCCCGCTGAGCCAGGCGGCGGTTTATGGCAACATCTGCGGCGGGCTGTCGGTGACGCAGGTCGGCGGCGCGACCGCCGCCCCCACGCGGGACGAACTGCTGGGCTGGTACGCGCGGCTGAGCAGGCAGCCGGACGGGGGAGGCGAGCCCAACCCGTGACGGACGAGGTCGTGCTGGCGATCGACAACGGCACGCAGAGCGTGCGCGCGCTGCTGTTCGACCTGGGCGGGAACCTGGTCGCCAAGGCGCGCGTGCCGATCCAGGCGTACGTCTCCGAAAAACCGGGCTGGGCCGAGCAGCGCCCGGATTACTTCTGGGACTCGTTGTGCCAGGCGTGCCAGCAGCTCTGGCAAACCACCGCGATCCCCAAGGCGGCGATCAAAGGCGTGGCGCTGACCACCCAGCGCGCGACGGTGATCAACGTCGACCGCGACGGCCAGCCGCTGCGCCCGGCGATCGTCTGGCTCGACACGCGGCGGACGGACGGCCTCAAGCCGGTCGGCGGGGCGTGGGCGCTGGCCTTTCGCGCCGCCCGCGTCGCCGGGACGGTCGCGTACTTCCAGGCCGAGGCCGAAGCCAACTGGATCGCGACGCACCAGCCGGAGATCATGGCGCGCACGCACAAATTCCTGCTGCTCTCCGGCTACCTGACCTACCGCCTCACCGGGCGGTTCGTCGATTCGGTGGGCAGCCAGGTCGGTTACATCCCGTTCGACTACAAGCGGCTGGCCTGGGCGCGCGGCTACGATTGGAAGTGGCAGGCGGTCGCCATCAACCGCTCGCAGCTTCCCGAGCTGGTGCCCCCGGCGGGCCGCCTGGGCGAGGTCACGCGCGAGGCCGCCGAGGCGACCGGCATCCCCGCCGGGCTGCCGGTGATCGCCGCCGCCGCCGACAAGGCGTGCGAGGTGATCGGCTCCGGCTGCCTGGAGCCGCACATCGGCTGTCTGAGCTTCGGCACCACGGCCACGATCAACACCACGCACCGCCGCTACATCGAGGCGATCCCGCTGGTGCCGCCCTATCCCGCCGCTGTGCCGGATGCCTACAGCCTGGAGATCCAGGTCTACCGCGGCTACTGGATGGTGAGCTGGTTCAAGAACGAGTTCGGCCTGCGCGAGATTCTGCTGGCCGAGGAGCAGGGCGTCGAGCCGGAGGAACTGTTCGACGACCTGGTGCGCTCGGTGCCGCCCGGCTCGATGGGCCTCACCGTGCAGCCGTACTGGTCGCCGGGCGTGCGCTTTCCGGGGCCGGAGGCGCGCGGCGCGATCATCGGCTTCAACGACTCCCACACGCGCGCGCACGTCTACCGGGCGATCCTCGAAGGGCTGGCCTATGCCCTGCGCGAGGGCAAGGAGCGCACCGAGAAACGCAGCGGCGTGCCGGTCACGGAGCTGCGCGTGTCGGGCGGCGGCTCGCAGAGCGACGCGGCGCTGCAACTGACCGCCGATGTGTTCGGCCTGCCGACCGCGCGCCCGCACACCCACGAAACGTCCGGCCTGGGCGCGGCCATCGATGCGGCGGTGGGCCTGGGGCTGCACCGCGACTTCGAGACGGCGATCCGGTCGATGACGCGCCTGGGGCAGGTCTTCGAGCCGGACGCGGCCAACCAGGCCGTCTACGACGCGCTGTACACCCAGGTCTACAAGCGCATGTACCGCCGCCTGCAACCGCTGTACGAAAAGCTGCGCGCCATCACGTCCGGCCCGCCGGGCTAGCGAGCGGCAGCACGCGGTCGCGCCGCCGCTCGTCCGGTCGAGTCGCTCACGTCAGCAGCGAGTTATCGTTCCAGTCGCCACCAAAGCGATACCACAGGTCGTCCGCCAGCGCGTCCGCGTCGCGGGGCAGGCCCATCCGCGCGAAGTACTCGCAGATGCGCGCCACGTCGCGCCGCAGGATGCCGTAGGCGTCCGGGTTGGTTTCCAGCGCTGTCACCTGGGGGAAGTCGATCAGCGTGATCGCCCCGTCCCAGTACAGGATGTTGTAGGCCGACAGGTCGCCGTGGATCCAGCCCTGGCCGAGCATCAGCTCGACGTTGTGCAGCAACTCGTCGAACAGCGGGCGCGTTTCGTCCGCGCCCAGCCGCACGTCGTTGAGCAGCGGGGCGGCCATGCGCTCGTCGCCCACGTAGTCCATGATGATCGTGTTGTCGTTGGCCGCGAACGGCTGCGGGACGGCGGCCCCTGCGCGGTGCAGCGTTTGCAGCGTCGTGTATTCGTGCATCAGCCACGACGTATGCTCGACCTGCACGCCGAACGCCGATTTCTTGCCGATGGCCCTCATCAGGCGGTGATCGGTCTTCTTCACCGGGCGGCCTTCCGCCGTCAGGATGGTCCGGCCCTGCCGGTACTGCTTGTCGTTGCGAAGCTGGCGGAACATGCGCGGGCGGTAGACCTTCGCCGCGACGAGCTCCGCGCCGGTGGCCGGGCCCGCAGCGCAGCGGTAGACGCTGGCCTCCTTGCCGCCTTTGACCAGCGCCAGCACGTCGGTGATGATCTGCTGGTCGTAGAACTGTTCAAGCGATCCCATCAGCCAGCCGGCCTCGTACTCCGACGGCTGGTAGGTCGGGTCGAAGCCGCCTTCCAGCCCTTCGGCAGCGTCCACCACATCGGCGATGATCTCGCCGGGGGCTTTCTTGGGCACGTGGCGCGGCTTGGGCTTGCGGCGGCGCCGCGCGCTCCGGTCGTGGCGCATCGGGTCAAACAGGTCTTCGTACTCCTCGAACCGTGATTCGTGATCGGTCACGTTGGGTTGTCCCTTTCATGTGTTCAAGTCGATCGTGGGCGTGAATGCCGAAAAACGGGTTGGTCTGAGCGTGATCGAGGTCGTTGGACATCATGAAAGCCTCCTTTCGTCTGCGGCTTGCTGGCCGCAGATCACTCCGGTAGGGTGAGCAGGATTTTGCGATAGGCGTGGTAGCGCATCGGGCTGAGCCGCCCGTCGCGCACGCCGTCGCGCACGGCGCAGTCCGGCTCGTGCAGGTGCAGGCAGTTCGAGAAACGACAGCCCTGCCCGTCGAACTCCGGGTAGAACGCGGCCAGCTCGGCGCGGCTCAGCCCGGCCAGCCCGAACTCGCGGATGCCGGGCGTGTCGATCACGTGCCCGTCCGGGCCGAAGGGCAGCATCACCGCCTGGGTGGTCGTGTGGCGACCCTGTCCCTCCTCGTGGTTGACCTCGCCGGTGCGCAGCGCAAAATCCGGCTGGATGGCGGTCAGCAGGGTCGATTTGCCCACGCCGGACAGCCCGGCCAGCACGGTGACCGATCCGGCCAGCGCGGCGCGCAGCGCGTCCAGGCCCTCGCCGGTGGCGGCGCTGGTCAGCAGGACGCGATACCCGAGCGCCCGGTACGCGCCGATCTTGTCGTCGATGGCCTCGCGGCTCTCGGCCAGGTCCACCTTGTTGATACAGATCAGCGGCGCGATGCCGTGCCGCTCGGCGGCGATCAGGTAGCGGTCGATCAGCTCCGGCCAGATGTGCGGCTCGCGCCACGCGGCCACGATCAGCAGTTGGTCGACGTTCGCCACCAGGATTTGCTGGAGGTTCGGGTTGGACGGATCGGGCCGGGCGATCAGCGTGCGGCGCGGCAGGACTTCCTCGACGGCGGCCCCGCCGGTCGAGTCGTCTTCGCTGACGATCACGCGATCCCCGACGGCGACCACGCCGCTGAAGCGGGTGTCTTCGCTGGTCAGCGCGCCGCGCAGGTGGCACAGCCGGACCTGTCCATTGAGGGCCACGCGGCACAGGCCGGTGCTCACCTCGACGACGAGGCCGGTTTCCACGTCGGGCGGAGGCTGGCCTGGCCCGTTGTCGCCGGGCAGGTGCTCGACCGCGGCCTGCTGGCGCGCGCGCTCGTCGCGCGGCATGATGCGCTGGTCGGTGACGTATTCGCTCCAGGCGTCTTCGTCCTGGTCGACCAGGTCCATCCAGTCGTTCCGGCGCGGCGGGCGCGGCTCGCGGTTGCGCTTGGTGGCGCGCTTGGCTTTCTGAAGCTCGCGGCGGCGGCGATCCTTGCCGAAGACGTTGTCGTAGGTTGGTTTTTGAGACAACGCAGGTTCTCCCTGTTCTCGTGATAGTTGGTGTGTGCTGGGCCTGCGCGGGGCAGGCGGGTGGAACCGTCACGGGTGAGGCGAGAACGGGGATTCGCGGCACGCCGTCCGGATCGACGGCACGGGGCAGCATGCGGCCACCCGGCGCGAATCACCGCACCACCTCAGCCCTCGCTGAGTTGATGGGGACGGGGCACGCCGCTGGCGCTGAAGATGCTTTTACAGGGGAATCAGGTCAGAAGATTCGGGAAAGCGTCACGCAGCACGGACAGGCATACCCAGGCCCGCAAGCCCGTTGGCAGTCTTCACTTGTGCCATAAAGATACGCCTCCTTCGTGTGTCGCGGACGATGCCAGCACTATAGCACGACTGCCCGGCGGTTGTCAATCGCCAGCCAGCGCGAGCGCGACGACCTCGTCCAGCGTCCGGCCACGGCCCCGCTGCTCTGCCGCCCGGACCGTTCGCGCCGGCAGGTCCGCCGCGATGGTGCCGGCCAGCTCGGCGGCGCGCTCGCGGGCTTCGCGCCACGTGGCCGGGTGATTCTGCACGCAGGCGAGAATCTCGATCGCCTGCTCGGCGCGCCCGATCTGCGCCCACAGCCGCGCCACGCCGATCAGAAACCGCGTGAGCAGCATCACCGACTGGCAGCGCGCGCCGATCTCGACGGCAGTTCGCAGGTGCTCGCGGGCGGTGACGAGATCGCCCTGGGCGCACGCGGCTTCGCCCAGGCAGTAAAAGGCCACCGACTGGCCCCACGGCTCGATCTCCGGATCGATCACCGACAGCGCCAGCCCGGCCAGGTTGGCGGCCTCCACCGCGTCGCCCTGCGCCAGCGCGATCCGGCTCTCGTGGATGCGCAACCAGGCCGCCATGTGCAGCGAGCCAGCCTCGGCGAAATAGGTTAGGCTTTCGCGGCAGTGCTGGGCCGACGCGGCATAATCGCGCCGGGCATACGCGATCTCGGCCAGGTTGAACAGGTTGCTGGCGATCTTGTACGGGTCGCCGAGCTGGTGGCCGAGCTGGATCGCCTGCCCGATCAGCGCCTCGGCTTCGGCGTGCCGCCCCTGGATGCTGGCCAGATTCGCCAGCCGGTCGAGCGTGAAGGCGATCTCGTTGTCGTCGCCGATCGTTTCGCTGAGCGCCAATCCCTCGCGGTACAGCCGCTCGGCTTCGGCGTACTGGCCGAGCGAGTAGGCGACTTCGCCCAGGGCTTTGAGCGCGACGCCCGACATCCACCGGTCGCCAATTGCCCGGCTGATGTCCAGCGCCCGCTGGTAGAACGCGCCGGACTCGGCGTAGCGGATGTTCACGTGCGCCACGTCGCCCAGGTTCTGGTAGCCCCACGCAATGCCCCACGAATTACCCTCGGTCTCGAACAATTCGATCGCGCGCCGCGCCATCCGCTCGGAAGTGTCCAGGTCGCGCAGCGGCCAGTTCGCCAGCGTGGACAGCACGTTGAAGGTGGTGGCGGCGTCCGGGTGATCGCGCGCGTCGAGCTGGCTCAGGACCGGGTAGGCTTCGTGGAACAGGTCCGCCGCCAGCGGGCTGCGGCCCAGCACGCGGTAGGTCATCGCCAGCACCGTCTTGATCTGCGCCAGCACGATCTGCTCCTCGGCGGTCAGGTCGGCATCCTTGAGGTAATCGACCGTGCCGCCGAACATCTCTTTGCTCTCTTGCAGGCGCGGGCGCATGATGTAAAACAGCCGCAGCCCGGCCAGCAGGCCGCCCAGCCCGGCAGCGTCGCGCTGGCTCACGGCCAGCATCCACGCGGCGCGGACGTTGTCGATGTCGTCCTTGATCTGGTCGAGCACGGCGATCTGGTCCGGGCCTTTGAGCCGCGGCTCCAGCTCGCGCAGCGTCTGCGCGTAGTAGGTCACGTAGGCGCGATGGGTGCGGTCGCGCTCGTCGGGCGTGGCGTCGAGCTTCTCCCCGGCATACTGGCGCAGCAGCTCGTGAATGTAGAACCGGCCATCCGGCAGCCGGTGCAGCAGCGATTTGCCCGCCAGCGCCAGCAGCACGGGCAGCGGCGCGTCGGCCACGGCCTGGGCCGCCTCGCGCGTGAAGCGCCCGCGGAAGATCGACAGGCGGCTGAGCACGCGCGCCTGGGCCGGGTCGAGCCGTTCCCACGACGATTCGAACACGGCGCGGATGCTGCGGTGGCGCGGCGGCAGGTTGCGCAGTGAGGCGGTCAGGAAGTCGAGCGAGCGCTCGATCTCCTCGGCGATCTCCTGCGGAGACAGCACCTGGAGCCACGCCCCCGCCAGCTCGACGGCCAGCGGCATCCCGTCCACCAGGCGGCAGATGCGCGCCACCGCCGGGCGAGTCGCTGCGTCCAGCGCGAAGCCGGGTTGGATGCGCTGCGCGCTGTGCACGAACAGGGCAACCGCGTCGTAGGCTTCCAGAGAGGTCATTTCGCCGTCTTGCGGAAAGCTCAGCCCGTGGATCTCGTACAGCCATTCCTCGCGCAGGTTCAGCCGCTCGCGCGATGTCACCAGCACGTTGACCTGCGGCGCGAAGCTCAACAGGTCGCCGATCAGGTCCGCGCCGTCGAGCAGGTGCTCGAAGTTGTCCAACACCAGCAGCATGTGCTTGCGGCGCAGGTACGACCAGAGCTGGCTCTGGGGATCGCCCTGGCGGGTGGCTTTGAAGTGCAGCGCGTCGGCCAGCGCCGGGACCAGGTACTCCGCCGCGGAAACCGGGGCCAGCGGCACGAAAACTGCCCCGTCGCGGTAGCCGGCGCGCATGTCGGCGGCGGCCTGGAGCGCCAGCCGCGTCTTGCCGATCCCGCCCTGGCCGATCACGGTCAGCAGGCGGCAGTCGTCGCCGCTCAGCCGGGCGTGGATCTCGTGCAGCTCGCGCTGTCGCCCGATGAGGGGCGTGGCCGGCGTGGGGAGCGCCTCGGCGGGCGGCGCCGGGGCGGGCGAGGGCCGCGCGGCGGGTGTGGCCGGGGCGCGCGCCGCCTGGATCGACTCGTAGAGCGCGGTGGTGTCCGGCTCCGGCTCGATCCCCAACTCGTCGTGCAGCAGGCTCGCGCATTCCTGGTACTGGCGCAGCGCCGCCGCCCGCTGCCCGGTGGCGTGATAGAGCGCCATCAACTGGCGGTGGGCCGCCTCGTCGAGCGTATCCAGCGCCAGCCAGCGCCGCGCGTAGGGGATTGCGGCTTCCGGGTCACCGCCGGCCACGAGCTGCCCGGCCAGGGCTTGCAGCGCCGCGCCCATCGTCCGGCGCAGATCCTCCGCGACGAAAAACTGCCACTCGTCGAAGTCCGGCGCGTCGGGCAGGGTGAACCCGGCCATGAAATCGTCCTGGTAGAGCGCGACGGCTTCGGCCAGGACATCCACCGCCTGCGAGGCCGGGTCGCCCGTGAGCAGCGTCCGGAAGCAGGCCACGTCCAGCCACCAGCCCTCGCCGGACTGCAGCCCGACCGCGTCACCCCCGGCGTCGAGCCAGTCCTCGCCCAGCGCCTTGTGCAGCGTCCACAGTGCCGTGCGCAGGTACGCGAACGCGCGGCCCTGATCGGCCTCGGGCCACAGCAGCGCGGCCAATGACTCGCGGCTGTGCGGCTGGCCGGTCACCGCCAGGTAGGCCAGCAGCGCGGTCGCTTTGCGCCGGCTGATCTCGACGCGGGCCTGGTTCAGCTCGACTCGGGGCGTGCCGAAAAGGTACACGCGTAACATGGCGTTATCCGTCCTGTGATTGCTCCGTTTCAGGATACCACATAACGCATCTCAGACGAGATTTTCCGGTCGAGACGTGTGAGACGCTTCTTGAGACGCTCCCTGGCACGTTGGTGAGACACCCGCCGCCTATGATGAAGGTAGATCAACTGAGGAGAGGCCGCGATGTTTCAACCCATAGCGCTGCAGAATGCCATCACTCGACGACTGGATTCGACGGGCACCAATTCGCCCCGCGCCCACCGGCTGTTCGACCGGGCGCTGAACACGGCCAGGGTCAGGCGGCTCTGGGCCACCCTGACCGCTCGCTCGCGCCGCCTGCTGGACCTGGCGACGGTCGAGGCCGGGGTCACGATCACCGGGCGGCATGTGGCCGGCGCGCAGATCGTGCCGCTCGACGCCATCCGGGGCAGCCTGGACAGGGCGGGCGATTTCGACTGCGAGTTCTACCCGCTCAACGAGCACAGCGCGAACCGCTGGATCCGCGTGGCGACGGCCATGCTGCGCGACGTCACCCTGCCGCCGGTGGAGTTGATCCGGGTAGGGGATGTGTACTTCGTGGTGGACGGCCACCACCGGATCTCGGTGGCGCGGGCGCTCAAGCACTCGCACGTCGACGCCATCGTGACGGAATGGACGGTAACCGGGTGAGCGGGCGCGATAACCAGCATAGCCGCGTGACCGGGCGGCGCCAGCGGGCGCCGTCCGTGTTTTCAGGCGCCCGGCACGTCGGCCAACAGCTTGAGCCCGTTGCCGGTCAGCATGACGACCAGCTCGCCCCGCTCGCGGAGGGCGGGCAGCGCCGCCACCGCCGCCGCGCTGGTTGGCTCGATGACGAAGCCCCGCGCCGTCATGGCGTCGCACGCGGCCAGGATCGCCGCGTTGTCCACGCGCAGCGCCGCGCCGCCCGTCTCGCGGATGGTCGCCAGAATTTCGCGGCCCCGCACGGCGGGCGTGTTGATCAGGATGCCGTCGGCCACGGAATAGGACGGCGTCACGGCTTCGGGGGCGTCCGCGCCGCGCTCCCAGGCGCGCACGATCGGGTCGCAGCCGGACGACTGCACCGCCACCATCGCGGGCAGGTGGTCGATCAGGCCCGCCGCGTGCAGCGCGCGAAAGCCGCGGGCCAGCCCCAGGAACAGGCAGCCCTGGCCCACCGGGCAGATCACCGCGTCCGGGGCGCGCCCGCCGAGCTGCTCCCAGATTTCCCAGGCCGCGGTCATCTGGCCCAGGATGAAATACGGGCTCCAGGTGTGGCTGGCGTAGGGCGTGGACTTGGCCGCCTCGACACACGCCGCCGCCCGGTTGCGCTGCGGCCCGTCCACCTCAACGAGCGCCCCGCCGAAGGCCGCGATCAGCGCCTTTTTGCCGGGCAGCGCGTCCGCCGGGATGAAGATCCGCGCGCGGATGCCGCCCGCGCTGCTGTAGGCGGCGACCGAGGCCCCGGCGTTGCCCGATGAATCCTCGACGACCTCGCCCGCGCCGTGGGCCAGCAGGTGGCTGATCATCGTGGCGGTGCCGCGATCTTTGTACGAGCCGGTCGGGTTGAGGTATTCGAGCTTGGCGCGGAACGCGATCCCGTCCAGGTGGGCGTGGGCCAGCGGCGTCATGCCCTCGCCGAGCGATACCCGGCGCTGGACGGGCAGCATCCGCGCATAGCGCCACAGCGACCATTCACGCGGCACGATGGCCCCCTCGTCGAACGGCGGCAGGCTCTCGATCTCCAGGGGCGCGCCGCACTGCGGGCAGCGCCAGGCCAGCGGGCCGGGCCGGTGCCGGCATTCGGGGCAGATCACGCTCGGAGTCGCCATGGCGGGCCTTCGCTTCGGGTGGGTGGGCGGTCACGTGCCGCCGAGTCTACCGCCGGATCGCGCTGCCGACCAGCCTGCCCCCGGCGGCAGGTGCATTGCATGGCGGCCCGGTTGCGTCTATGATCGAGAATATCGGCCAGACGCGGGGGGTATCATGGGCAAGAAAGACAAATCGTCCAAGAAGAACAAGCGCAATCCCGGCACCTCGATGACGCTGGGAATCGACCTGGGCGGGACGAAGATCCTGGCCGGGGTGGTCGACGAGCACGGCCACATCCTGGGCACGGCCAAGCGCAAGACGCGCCCGGAGCGCGGCGTGGACGCGGTGATCGAGCGCATCGCCAGCACGGCGTTCGACGCGGTCGAGGATGCGGGCCTGTCGATGGACCTGATCGACGCGGTGGGCATCGGCGCCCCCGGCGTGGCGGACTACAACACCGGCGTGATCGAGTTCGCGCCCAACCTCGCCAACTGGGTGAACGTGCCGCTCGGCCCGCGCTTGCAGAGCCTGCTGGGAACGCCGATCTACGTCGAGAACGACGTGAACGCCGGGACGTTCGGCGCGGCAACCGCCGGGGTGGCGAAGGGCTTCCGCTCGGTGGTTGGCATCTTCCCCGGCACCGGCATCGGCGGCGGGCTGGTGCTCGATGGGCAGTTGTGGCGCGGGGCGCGGAATGCCGCCGCCGAGTTCGGGCACATGGTCGTGCTGATCGACGGCCCGCTGTGCGGCTGCGGGCGGCGCGGCTGCATCGAGGCGCTGGCGAGCCGGTCCGCCATCGAGCGCGACATCGCCGGCGAGCTGCGCGGCGGACGGCAGAGCCTAGCGACCGAATACGCCGACTCCGAGGGGCGGATCACCAGCGGGGCGCTGGCCGAACTGCTCGACAAGAAAGACGCGCTGGTGACCGAGGTGGTCGGGCGTGCGGCGCGGCACCTGGGCATCTTCACGGCGGCGCTGGTCAACGCCATCGACCCGGAATGCGTCGTCTATGGCGGCGGGCTGATCGAAGCGTGCGGCAGCTTCATGATGCCGATCATCCGGGGAGCGACGTACCGCTACCTGATCCGCCCGGTGGAGCCGGAGAACCTGCCCATCTTCGAGGCCATGTTGGGCGACAACGTGGTGCTGGTGGGGGCGGCGATGCTCGCCAACGCCAGCCTCAAGACCCCGTGAGCGGCTAGCTGGGGCGCTCTTTCTTCGCCAGCTCCGACAGGTCGAGCCGGACGGTCGACTGCGCGGGCGCTTTGCGGGGCGGGCGCAAGCCGAGCGGCAGGAACAGCCGGAACGTGCTCCCCTTGTCAAGGGCGCTGTCGACCGAAACGTGGCCGCCGTGCGCCTGCGCGATTGTCCTGACGAGGCTCAGGCCCAGCCCGGTCCCCGGAATGTGGCGCGTGCGCCGGTCCTGCACGCGGAAGAACTGGTCGAAGACGTAAGGCAGACTCTCGGCGGGCATCCCGTAGCCCGTGTCTTTGACCTCGATCACGGCGTATTCGTCCGACGTTTTCAGCGTGACGTCGATGCGCCCCCCGGCGGGCGTGTATTTGATCGCGTTGCTGATCAGGTTGTCGATGGCCTGCCCGACCAGCACCGAGTGCCCCATGAGGAGCTGGGCCGGCGCGCTGAGCTCGTGGTACGCCAGCGCGATCGCGTGCTGGCGGGCTTTGTCCTCGTTGCGCTGGACGACACCCTCCACCAGGCTGGAAAGCCGGTACGGCTTGGCCGACTCCTCGCCGAGCGACTGCGCCATTTCCAGGTCCACCACATCCTGAATGAGCTGCTCCATCCGGTCGAGGCTGTTGATGATCATGCTGCGCAGTTGATCGCGCTGGTCGGGCGGGATGTCCGGCTCGTCGACCAGGTCCATCGAGCCGCGCGCCAGCCCCAGCGGGTTGCGCAGGTCGTGCGAGAGGATGTGGATCATGTCGGATTTCAGCCGGTCGAGCCGCCGCAGTTCGGACACGTCCTGCCCGACGGCAACGTAGCGGTCGATGGTGCCGTCGGACTTGGTGATCGGCGCGATGCGCACCAGGTATTCGCCGATTTCACCGAGATTGACGTCGATGATGGCGTCGGGCTTATCTAGCGTGATCTCCCGATCCGGCATCCACTGGCGCAGCAGGTCCGCGACGCGGTGGTTCAGCACGTCCTTGACCTTGATGTTCAGCCGCTTGAGCACGGCCTGGGCTTCGGGGTTGAGCATCAGCACGCGCCCGTGAATGTCGCACACGGCCACGCCCGCCGCCGTGTGATCGAGGATGGCGCGGAGCTGCTGGCGGTCCTGCTGGATCGTCTCGTGGAGCTGGGCCTTGGCGATGGCGGTGGCGGCCTGGGGTGCGAGCATCATCAGCACGTCGAGATCGTCCTGAATCTCGTCCTGGTTGGCGTTCGTCTTGATGACCTGCAGCACGCCCAGCACGGTCCGCCGGTAGTCGAGCGGGACGCCGTACAGGATGGCCCCTTCGGGCAGCGACTGCTTCATGGCGGGCCGGGCCTGCTCCCACTCGCCGTAATTGGTCACCACGCTGGGCTTGCCGCTGCGCGCGATCATGCCCGCCTGGCCCTCGCCCGCGTTCACGCGCGTGCCGATGGCGCGCGTGTGTTCCATGTTCAGGTGGTGCGCCGCGCTCACCGTCAGGCTGCCGTCCGGCTGGACCAGCAGCAGCACGCCCGTCTGGGCCGCGACCAGCCGGACGGCCTCTTCGACGATCCGGCTCAGCACGGCGTCAAGCGTCAGGTCTTCGGCGATCAGGCGCGCGACCTTGCTCACCGCCTGTTGGCGTTGTTCGGCGCGGTTGAGGCGCAGATACAGCCGCATGTTCCGGACCGCCGTCGCCACCTGCGAGGCGAACAGCCGCCCCAACTGGAGATGCGCGCCGTTGAACTGGTTGGGCTGCTGCGAGAACAGCGCGACGAACCCGATCAACTGCTGGTCGATGGTCAGCGGCAGCCGCATGTACGACTCGGCGCCGGCAGCCTCCGCCTCGCGCACGCGGGGCGCGGTGGCCTGGGGGTCCCGTGGGCGCTCGCGCAGCAGCACTTCGTCGCCCAGGTAGATCGGGCGCTCCTCAGCCGAGCAGGCGGCCAGGTACGCCCGGCACACGTCCAGAAACGTGCCGGGCACGCCCAGGTCGAGCGCGTCCGACAGGTCGGTGTATTGCGCGTCGGTGAGCAGCACGGCGATGTCGTCGGCGTCGACGGCGATGCGGGCGACGGCGTGCAGATCCCCCAGGATGTCGCCCTCGTCCGCCGTGCGCCCGATGGTGAACGATGCCTGGACCAGCCCTTCCAGGTGGCGCAGGCGCTCTTGCAGCTTGTCCGGCGCTTCCTGGGCGGCGGAATCCTGGCGTGGGCCGGGCGCGGCCAGCCGGCGCGTGGTTTCGGTCGTCAGGTGCTGGAGCGTGGCGATCAGGTCGTGGCGCGACGTGGTGACCGGCAGCACGCGGTCGATCTCCGGGTGGGTTGCGTCGGGGCGGTCGCCATCGGCGGGCACCAGCGCCAGCACGCCGGTGTGTGGGGCCAGGTCCCGGATCTTGCGCAGCAGCGAGTCGAGATCGCTGTCGAGCCAGGCCAGGTCGAGGACGACGCAGGCCGCGAGGTTCTGCCGGAGCGCGTGCAGCAGGGCCGTGGGACCGGTGACGTGATACACCTCGGCCAGCGGCCAGATCGCCTCAAGCAGGGCAGAATGCCCGCCCAGCCAGATGAAGGTACAGACTGGCGACGGTGGCTCCTGTCCTGCTAGTACGGCCTTGTCAGAGTGACTCATATATGGTCTCGCCCACTAATAGGACCAGACAAACAAGGGCAAGAGGACCGGCAAGGATGTGTTATTTGTGATGCTCCGTCTTCCCGTCATACCCCCCACGGTGCGCCTAGTATACCATGATCGAGCGGCTGGTTGGCTTTCCTAACCGATTCCTAACGTGCCGCGTGCGATGCGCACCGCGCAGGTCGTCCGATGGCTGAGCGATGGACGAAAAGAGCTGGACCCACCCCTGGCTTGTCCTATGCCATCTCCCTTAATGGTAACTCTATCTAGTCTTAATTAAAATGGGATAAAACTCTGTCAGTATTTTGTGTTGCTGGGTGTGCGTTCCGGTGACCGGCGCGGCGAATTTACGAAAAGTTTACGTCTGCGCGTGGCGTAACTGGTCGCGCCGCAGGTATAATCTGGACAGGTTATCTTCGGTGTAGGAGTGCAGTCGAAATGGATATTTACCGGCCACAACCTCAAGCTTCAGCGTTAGGCGAGCGCATCAACATGCGCCAGGTGATGCAGCAGGTCTATCTGTGGATGACGATCGGCCTGATCACCAGCGCAGTCGTCGCCGGCTTTTTTGCCACGACCGGCCTCACGGAGGCGCTGGCCCCGGTGTTGATGATTTTGATGTTGGCGCAAGTCGGGATGGTCTGGTACCTCGCGGCCCGGCTGACCCGGATCAGCCCGGAGCGCGCCACCACGTTGTTCATGGTCTACGCGGCGCTCAACGGCGCGACGCTGTCCACCGTGTTCTATTGGGCCAGCCTGTCGAATATCGCGGTGGCGCTGTTCGCCACGGGCGCGATGTTCGCGGCGATGAGCATCATCGGCTATACGACCGAGATCGACCTGTCCCGTTTCGGCGGCATCCTCCTGATGGGGCTGATCGGGCTGATCGTGGCGAGCGTCGTCAACCTGTTCCTGGCGAGCTCGGCGCTCTACTGGCTGATCACCTACGCGGGCGTGGCCCTGTTCATCGCCCTGACCGTGTACGATACCCAGTGGATCAAGCGCCAGGCCGAGAGGTTGGAGTTCCAGGGCGTGAGCAGCGGCGCGGCAGCCGTGCGCCAGGTCGCGATCATCGGCGCGCTCAAGCTCTACCTGGACTTCGTGAACCTGTTCCTGTACATCCTGCGCATTATCAACAACCGCTAACGCGGTTGCGCGCCGTGCGAATGCGGTGAGGCGGGCGTCCGGCTGAGGGCGCCTGCCTCGCTGTGTGCCGGCGGCGCATTGTAAAAAGCATTGTAAAAAACTGTCAAAAACGCTCCCAAACCGCGACATCCCCGCGCATCGTGCGGTATAGTGAATGAAGCCGGTGTGCCGGAAACGCGCGTCCCGAACCACCGGCTGCGTATCATGGGGTTGGGGAGGTGACCTGTGAATCGATGGACAACACTGGCCCGCGCGGGCACGATCGCCGGACTGCTGCTCGTGTCGCTCGTCCCGGCGGCGCTCGACGCGGCGGGCTCGCCGCCCGCTGCCGGCCCGGCCCTCCTCCAGACGTCTCCCGACCAGGTCATCATGCGCTACCAGCCCGATACGCCCTACGCCGACGTTGCGAACGCCGTCCGGGCGCAGGGCGGGAGCATTGTCGAGCACATCCCGCAGCTCAACGCCGTTGTCGTGCAGCTCCCGACCGGGCCAATCGGGCCGCTGTCCGCGCAGAGCGCGGGTGAGCCTGAAGGCCCCTTCGTGCACGTCGAGCCGAACCGCCTGCGTTACCCCACCCTCGACCCGAACGATCCCTATTACGCGCCCGCCGGCAGCGATCCGCGCCAGTGGGGGCTGGAACGCATCAACGCGCCCGCCGCGTGGGACGTGGCGAAGGGCCAGGGCGCCGTAATCGCCGTGCTCGATACGGGCGTGGACCTCGACCATCCCGACCTGGAGGCCAATCTGCTGCAAGGCTATGACCTGGTGGGCAAAGACAACCGGCCCCAGGATGCGGGCGTGGCACGCGGCCACGGATCGCACGTCGCCGGAATTGCCAACGCCGTCACCGATAACGCGACCGGCATCGCGGGCGTGGCCTGGGACGCGAAGACGCTGCCGGTGCGCGTGGTCAATCTGCAAGGCGCGGCCACGGCGGCCAACATCGCCGGGGGGATCGTCTGGGCGACCGATCACGGCGCGAACGTGATCAACCTGAGCCTGGGCGCGCCTGGGTGGCAGAAGATCGAGCGCGACGCGGTGAACTATGCCGTTGCGCGCGGCGTGGTCGTGGTGGCGTCGGCGGGGAACGATGGGAAAGAGTTCGATTATTATCCCGCCTCGTACGATCACGTGATCAGCGTCGCCGCCACGCGCCAGGATGACGTCGTCGCGTATTATTCGAACATGAGCCAGTACATCGACGTGGTCGCGCCGGGCGGCGGCAATTACTATGGGGATCCGGCGTCGAACATCTGGAGCACGGTCGATGGCGGCGGCTACGGCTACAAGGCCGGCACGTCGATGGCGACGCCGCACGTCGCCGGGGTGGCCGCGCTGGTCTGGTCGGCGGGCCACGCCACCACGCCCCAGCAGGTGGCCGAGGCGATCCTATGCAGCGCGCTGGACGGCGGCGCTGCCGGGTACGACACGTCCTACGGCTACGGGCTGGTCCAGGCCGACGCCGCCGTGACGTACGATCCGGCGCTGGCCGCGTCGTGCCTGCCGTCGGTGCCGCACGACGATTTCGACGACGCGCGCACTATCGACACGTTCCCCTACGCCGACTCGATCGACACGACCTACGCGACGTCGTGGGAGGACGACCCGGTTCTGTGCGCGGGCACCGGCTCGCGGACGGTGTGGTACCGCTTCACTGCCGAAGAGAGCGGCGCCCTGACGGTGAGCACGGCGGGCAGCACGTACGACACGGTGCTGGGCGTGTATACGGGATCGCGCGGCAGGCTGGAACAGCGGGCGTGCAATAACGACTACGCGGGGACGGCGTCCCAGGTGCGGACGAACGTCTTCAAGGGCGAGACGGTACACGTGGCCGTGTCGTCCTACGGCCACGACTCGTTGCCCGTCACACTCTACCGGGGCACGCTGGCGATTAGCGCGACGTTCGAACTGTACCCGGCGCCCGGCTGTCACGTCCTGGAGAACGGCGTCGTCGTCTGCACGGCGGAATGACCGCGCTCACAGCTCGCGGGCGTCGACGTAGATCGGCGTGTCCTGCCATTCCGGCGTCCAGCCCGGCTTGAGCGATTTGAACACCATCCAGTAGTCCATCTGCTTGTACGCTTCCGAGAAGAAGAAGATAGGGACGCGGTCCATGCGGTCGATCAGCAGGGTGAGCTTGCTCACGTTGCCGGTGACGGCGAGATCGCGCAGCGTGTCGAACACGGACTGCAGCAGCGCCGGGCTGTGAATCCCGACCTCGTCGAACAGGCGCAGGCTCTTTTCACCGCGCCGCTGCATCTCCTCCTCGCTGAGAAAAGGCAGCTCTGCCGGCCACTGCTGGAAGACGAAGCTCTGGTCGAACAGGCTCATCCCGGCGAACTTCGCGTTGCCCAGGTCCACCGACCACCGCTCGAAGCCGAAATCCTTGACGCGCTCCGCCACGTCCGGCACGTACAGGTCGCGCGAGCTGTGGACCGCGGCGACCAGGTCGTGCTCGCTGGCCGGGTCGTCGGTGTGGCGCGGCATCCAGTCCGGCACGTCGAAGGCGGGGAAGGGCTGGAAGACCAGCAGCAGAATCTGGCGCAGGCGCTGGTAGCCGAGCTTGGCGAACAGCTTGAGCGAGGGCACGTTCGAGGCGACGATGTGCGCGTACACGCCGTCCACGCCGCGCCCGATCAGCACGTCGTCGATCGCGTTCAGCAGGCTCAGGCCGATGCCGTGGCGGCGCAGCGCGGGGGTGGTGCGCACGTCGAACACGTAGCCCAGCGACACCGGCTGCCCGCCGACCTGGGTGCGTTTGACGATGACCGCCGCCACGCCGACGATCGCGCCGTCGTGCTCGGCCACCAGGAGCTGGTGATCGGGAAAGAGCGCGGCGCGGTCGATGAAACGCCGCCGGTAGTGGACGAATGGCTCGGGCAGGCCGCGCGGGCATAGCCGTTCCAGGTCCATCAGTACGGGGTCATCTTCGGGCCGGTAGAAGCGAATGTGCATGAGTCGGTGTGTGTTAGGGACAGGACCGGGCGCTAATTCATCCTATCTTAATACGAAGTTCAGCATATTCACAACTCGCCGCGATCCATCCAAACGCCATCCGGACAATCGCGCGCCGCCGGTCATCCGGATCGCGCCCGCCAGGGGCCGGATCGCAAAGAGATAACGAAGCCCAAATGATTCGTTAAACCTCAATTCGCCAAACCGCCAAATTTCCCTATAATTGACGTCGTGTGCTTGTGGAGACGTCTCATTTCAGCCTGCGACCGGCGCTCCGACGCCGCCAGGCGCACCGGTCAGATGGGCTGCTTCTACCGTTGGTCGGGGGCTCGAGTCTCGGCCAGCGCTGGTGGGGCGTCCGGTATGGCGAGCGATTATGGCGCGGTGACCGTTTTGGCGTATACTGGTACCATCCTTGTGCAGCGCGCCCGCTGATAACTGTGGCTACAACGGTCAGGCAGCTTCACGGATTGGAGGAACAGGCACGATGCCACCCGAGAAAAGCGGATTTTATTACCCGAACAAATTCGCCCGGATCACCATCGAAGCGTTGGAAGAGGTGATGGGCAAGAACGGCCTCAACGCCATTCTGCACCTGGCGGGGCTGTCGGAATATATCAACAATTACCCGCCCAACAACCTCGAAAAAGAGTTTGATTTCGCATACTTTACCGCGCTGTGTGCCGCGCTGGAAGAGATGTACGGGCCGCGTGGTGGCCGCGGCCTGGCACTGCGGGCGGGCCGGGCGACGTTCGCCGATGCGCTGCGCGGATTCGGCGCGCTGGCCGGGGTGGGCGACCTGGCCTTCAAGGTGCTGCCGCTGGCGGCCAAGCTCAAGATCGGCCTGCCCGCCATGGCGAACATCTTCACCCAGTTCTCCGATCAAATCTCCAACGTGAACGACGAAGGCGACAAGTACATTTACACGCTGGAGCGCTGCCCGATGTGCTGGAATCGCAAGTCGGACCGCCCGGTGTGCTTCGTCGGCCAGGGCCTGCTGCAAGAGGGCCTGCGCTGGGTGTCCGGCGGGCACGAGTTCAAAGTCGACATCTCCACCTGCATCGCCAAGGGCGACGACATGGGGCGTTACATCATCTACAAAGAGCCGATCGACTGATCGCCGCGCCCCCGGTGACGAGCCTCCACGCAGCCCCCGAACGAGCCGGGGGCTGGTTGTTTTTCGGCAGCCCACCGGTTCCCCTGCTGCCGATCGGCGTCTTGCCCGCGTTCGTTTGCGCGCCCCCCAAGTTGCATTACAATCCAGATTAGACCACGTGCATCACAGCGAGCCAGGAGCGCGCTAACATGCAGAACCAAACTGCTCATTCACGGACCGCGTTGGTCATTGTGGCGCTGGTGCTGGCCGCGCTGGCCTGCAACCTCGCCCGCCAGAGCGACGTTTCGCCGACCACCGCGCCGATACCCACCTTCGAGCGGCCCACCGTGACGATCCTGGAGCCTGCCGAAGGCGCGACCTTCAACAAGGGGCAGACGATCGCCGTCAAGGCCCAGGCGACCGGCGGGTCGGGCGTGACGCTGGTCGAGCTGTTGGTGAACGGCGTGCGCGTCGCCAGCCAGCCGCCCGCCGACGCGGTCAGCCCCACGACGCTCGACGTGGTGCTCGATTACACGCCGCAGCAGGCCGGCAGCATCACGCTGGGCGTGCGCGCGTATAGCAACAACGTCGTGAGCGATCCGGCGCAGCGCAGCGTCACCGTCACCGATCCGCTCGATCCCGGCAGCGGGGGCCAGCCCGGCGTCACGCAGGCAGCGCCCACCGCCACCGTCTACAACCCGCAGTGCCGCGCGCGCATCAACACCGGCCTGAACTTCCGCACCGGGCCGGGGACCAACTACGACCGGATCTCGGCCTTCACCGCCGGGCAGGAACCGCCGATCACCGGCTATGCCGACCGGCCCGATGGTCGCTGGTGGCAGGTGATGTGGGGCGGCCAGGTCGGCTGGATCAGCGCGGCGTACAGCACCACGCTCGGCGACTGCGGCGCGATCAGCCCGGCGGCGATCCCCGCCTCGCCGACGCCCGTGCCCAGCGAGACGCCGATCCCGACGCAGCCGGGCACCACCGCCACGCCCACGCTGCCCGATCTCCAGTTCAGCCTGCTCGAAGGCGTCTCGGAGATCCAGCTTGGCGCGGACGGCACCGCTCAGGCGACGTACATCATCGAGATTCGCAACAACGGCGGCCAGCCGACCGGGCAGTTCCGGATCGCCGTCGCCCGCCCGTCGGGGCAGATCGAGTATTACGACGTCCCCGGCCTCAACCCCGGCCAGACGTTCCGCGTGCCGAGCAGCGGCCTGCAGGTGACGTTCAACACGCCGGGCATCGTGCGCCTGCTGGTGACCGCCGACCCGGACAACACCATCCTGGAGAGCAACGAACTCAACAACCAGGCGTACATCGATATCACGGTGAACCCCGGCCCCCAGGCACTCCAACAGCCGCCGCCCGGCGCTGACGAGCCGCCCCAGGCCGCGGCCATAGCGCCGCAACAGGACGTCGCGCCGCCGCCCGCTCCGACTGACGCGCCGCCACCGGCCCCAACCGACGCGCCGCCGCCCGCCGAAGAGGCGGTCCCGCTAGGGGAAGCCGACGGGCAGGGCGCGCCCCCGGCTGGTGAGGCCGCTCCCCTGGGCGAATCGGCGCCGTCCGCGGCCCAGGCGATCCCCGCCGCGTCCGCGGCCATCGAGCCGGGCAACGCGGGGGCCGTCACCGGGCTGGCCACATTGCAGGGGCACGCCGGGACGGTCGAAGGGCTGGCCTTTGGCGGGAACAACCTGCTGGCGTCGGCCAGTTGGGATGGCACGGTGCGCGTGTGGGACACGGCAACCGGCGCCGAGCGGCTGGTCCTCATCGGCCACGTGGACCGCGTGGTGACGGTCGCCTTCAGCCCGGATGGCGCGCTGGTGGCGTCCGGCAGTTGGGATGGCACGGTGCGCCTGTGGGACGCGAACAGCGGCGCCGAGATGCGCACGCTCGATCACGGGGCGGAAGTGTATCACATCGCGTTCAGCCCGGACGGCGCGCGGCTGGTGTCCGGCGGCGTGAATCCGGACGCCGCCGGCGGGCTGCAGGGGCTGGTCGCGGTGTGGGACATCGCCAGCGGCAGCCGCGTGGCCGGCATCGAGACGTTCGGCGTGGTCAGCGGCGTGGCGATGACCGACAACGACACGGTCGCCGCGTCCACGCTGGGGCAGTCGTGCGACCTGGGCGGCGGGGCCGTCGAGGCGTACAACGTGAACAGCGGCGAGCTGCACCGGACCTTTGGCGGGACGAGCGCCTGGGTCGACACGCTGGCGATCAGCGCCAACCGGGGGCGGCTCGCGGCCAGCGGCCAGCAGGCGCTGTGTGAGGGCAACGAGGTCGTCTGGGTGTGGAACGGCGGCGGCGAGCTTCAGGCCACGTTCGATCACGGCAGCGATCACCAGGTCGACGGGATCGCGTTCACCCCGGACGGCAACGTGATCGCCAGCGCCAGCAACGAGGGCGTGGTCCGGCTGTGGGCGGTGGGCAGCGATGTCCCGCTGGCGACGCTCACCGGCCACGCGAACGAGGCCAAGAGCGTGGCGTTCAGCGCGGATGGCCGCTGGCTGGCGTCGGGCGGCGCGGATGGCACCGTGCGGCTGTGGGGCGTGCCCTGAGCGCCCCTTTTCGCCCGGCGCGCCCGGTTTTGTTAGACTCGGCCCATCGACGAATGGATGAGCTATGCCCATGACCAACCGTCATTTGGGGATCGTCCTGGCGTGCATGGCGCTGGCGCTGCTGGCCTGTACCCTGAGCTTCAGCGAGGACGTCGGCACGCCCGTGTCGGACGCTGGCGGCGCGGTCGCTTCGCCCGACGTGCTGACCGGCAGCGCGCCGTCGGCGCGCATCGTCGAGCCGGGGGATGGCGCGGTCGTCCCGGTCAACCAGCGGCTGAACTTGACCGTCGAAACCGACTCGACCGCCACCCGCTTCCAGTTGAACGTCGAGGGCCGCGTGGCGAGCACGATCGCCATGCCGCCGGAGCAGTCCGGCCCGACCAGCGCGATCCTGAGCTGGCAGCCGCCGCGCGCGGGCAGCTACCGGCTGGAAGTGGTGGCGTTCAACGGCAACCTGCCGAGCGCGCCCGCCGCGATCCAGATCGAGGCGTCCGGCCTGGTGAGCGCGCCGACCGGCGGGGATGGAAGCTGCACGGGGCGGGTGCTCGTGTCGCAGTTGAATTACCGGTCCGGCCCCACCACCGGCGCGACCCGGCTGGGCAAGTTCGAGGTCGGCGAGACGGTGACCGTCATCGGGCGCAACGAGGCATCCACGTGGTACCACGTCCAGCGGGCCAACGCCCAGCAGGTCTGGGTGATCAACAACGGGCAGTGGTTCGAAACCGAGGGCGCGTGTGACGCGCTGCCGGTGGCCGAATAGGTCCGCGCCGCCGCCAACTGACGCGCTCCGGCGCGTTTTTTGATCGCGTCCGCCGGGGCCGGGGCGTCCCCCGTGAATCCGTGCGACCTTTGGGCCGGTTCTGCGTATAGGTGTATGGACCCCAGTCAAGCGGTCGCTCGCGCCTGCACGTCCAGGCGGCGAGCCGTTGAACGGTTTCCCCGGAAGACAAGCACAGAAGGACGTTGACTCGATGCCTGCAATTACCGTATCGAACCTGCGCAAGACGTATCAAGGCGTTCCGGCAGTGGACGGGATCAGTTTCGAGGTGCGCGAGGGCGAGGTCTTTGGCCTGCTCGGCCCCAACGGCGCCGGCAAGACGACCACCGTTGAGTGTCTCGAAGGGCTGCGCGTGCCAGACGGCGGCGAGATCGCGGTGCTCGGCAACTCGCACGTCACCAACGGCAACGGGATCAAGGAACAGATCGGCATCCAGCTCCAGACGACCGGCCTGTACCCGCTGCACACGGTGGCCGAGCTGCTGCGGCTGTTCGGCTCGTTCTACCGCCGCGCCGTCCCGCCCGACGAGCTGATCGGGCTGGTCAGCCTGGAAGACAAGCGCAACACGCGCAGCAAGGATCTCTCCGGCGGGCAGCGCCAGCGGCTGTCGCTGGCCCTGGCCCTCGTCAACGATCCGGACCTGGTCTTCCTCGACGAGCCGACGACCGGCCTCGATCCCCAGTCGCGCCGCCAGATCTGGGGCATCGTCAAGGACCTGAAGGGGCGCGGCAAGACCGTGATGCTGACCACGCACTACATGGAAGAAGCCCAGACGCTGTGCGACCGGGTGGCGGTGATGGACGGCGGCGCGATCATCGCGCTCGACACGCCGCACGACCTGATCGAGCAGCACTTCGAAACCACGGCGATCGAGTTTGAGGATCGAAACAGCGCGGCGCTGGACCTGCTGAACGGGCTGGCGGGCGTGAAAGACGCCAAGCGCGACGGCGGGCTGGTGACACTCTATTCGCTCGACACGCCGCGCACCATGGAGGCGCTGCTGGCGGCGGCGCGCGCCGGGCACCTGCACTTCGACGATCTGCGGGTGCGCAGCGCCACGCTCGAAGACGTGTTCCTCAAGCTCACAGGCCGCCGTATTCGCGACTGAACCAGGGGAGAACTAGACAATGCATTCGTTTATCCATCTCTATATTGCCACCGTGCGCGAGTTCCGGCGCGACATCAGCGCGCTGTTTTGGACGCTGGCCTTCCCAATCATCTTCATCGTCATCTTCGGGATCATCTTCTCGAACGAGGGTGATATCAGCTTCGATCTGGGGATCGTCAACGAGGACGGCGCGGCCAGCCAGCAGCTCATCGACGGCTTCGAGGGGATCGATGCGTTCGACGTAAGCATTGGCAGCCGCGAGGACGAGCTGGCCGCGCTCGAAGATGGCGACCGTTCGGCGGTGATCATCATCCCCGAGGGGACGGGCGCCATCCTGGGCCGGTACGCGTCGCAGGTGCGCACGACCGGCACCGGCGCCGATCCCGACCAGGCCGTGCTCGAAGTGGTCTACGACGCGGCGAATCAAAACTCGGCGCAGATCGTGTTGAACATCGTCGATAAGGTCGTGGCGGGCATGAACGAGGGCATCACCGGGATCGCGCCCGCGATGACGGTCCAGACCCGGCAGGTGACCGCCGACGACCTGCGCAGCATCGACTACCTGCTGCCGGGGGTGATCGGCATGAGCCTGATGCAGTTGGGCCTGATGGCGACCGCCGGGCCGCTGGTCAGCCTGCGCGAGAAGCAGGTGCTGCGCCGCATGGGCGCCACCCCGCTCAGCAAGACGACCATGCTCGCCTCGCAGGTATTGTTCCGGCTGACGGTTGCGTTCGTTCAGACGGTGGTGCTGCTGGCCCTGGGCGCGATCCTGTTCGACGTGCACATCGAGGCCAGCCGGCTCCCGGCGACTGCCGGGGTGGTGCTGCTGGGCGCGACCATGTTCATCGTCCTGGGGTACTTCCTCTCCGGCCTGGCGAAGACCGAAGAAGCGGTCGAGAGCCTCGTGTCGCTGCCCTACTTCATCTTCATGTTCCTGTCGGGCATCTTCTTCCCGATCGAGATGATGCCGGACTGGATTCGCCCGCTGGTCGACGTGATCCCGCTGACCTACCTGGGCGACGCGCTGCGCAAAACGCTGCTCGACGCCGGATCGTACTTCAGCATGACGACCAACCTGGTGGTGATGGTCGGGTGGCTGGTGGTGAGCGCGGTGCTGGCGGTGCGCTTCTTCCGCTGGGAGCCGCAGGGCTGACCCGCCGCCCGCCAACTCGAATGCTCCGCCCCGGCCTGTACGGCGCCCCCGCCCGTGCGGGCCGGATGCTTTTTGGCGCGATCTCGCGGCGCAGAAAAACGTTGACAACGGCCACATTCGGATCGACAATAATCCGCGGTTTCACCCATTCGTTAGAGATGAGCGATGGAAAGCGACATTCACTTATCTGACCTGGGCACAGCGACCCAGGCGAACCCAACCAATCGGATAACGTAGGCTCTCCGGACCGCCCTCTCTGCGCGCCTCCGCGAGGGCCCACCATCACGGAGGCGTTGTCATGGAAACCCCCATCCTCGATGCCATCTTGCTGCGCCTGCGCGCGGCGCTCGAACGCGACGATCTGGCCGACGCTGCATCGATCATTGCCGAGCTTCGCGCGCCCGACCAGGCCAACGTGTTCGCCGATCTGGGCGATCGCGACCAACGCGCGCTGCTGCCAGAGCTGACCCCCGAAACCTCCGCCGACATCCTCGAAAAACTGGACGAGGCCGAAGTGGCCGAGCTGGTGGCCGACCTGCCGACTCAAACCCTGATCGAGATCGTCGACGAGATGGAGCCGGACGAAGCCGCCGACCTGCTGGGCGACCTGGCGCCACACCAGGCCGAGGCGGTGCTGGCCGGGCTGGACGATCCCGACGAGGTTCGCCCGCTGCTGCTCCACCCGGACGACAGCGCGGGCGGCCTGATGACGTCCGACTATCTGGCGCTGCGCCGGCACATGACCGCCGCCGATGCCATTCGCGCCATTCGCGAGTGGCAGCCGGAAACCGAATCGATCTATTATCTCTTCGTGGTGGACGCGCGCGGTAAGCTGTGCGGCGTGGTGAGCCTGCGCCAGCTCGTCGTGGCCGACCCGGCAACGGTGATCGCGACGATCATGGATCCGGACGTGATCACAGTGACGGTCGGCGTCGATCAGGAGGAATGCGCCCGGCTGATGTCGCACTATGACCTGCTGGCGCTGCCGGTGGTCGATGCCGACAATGTGCTGGTGGGCGTCGTGACGATCGATGACGTGGTGGACGTGCTGGTCGAGGAAGCGACCGAGGACATCCAGCGTTTCGGCGGCGCGTCGCCGTTGGAACGCTCGTACCTCGACAGCCCGGTGCAGTGGGTCATGCGCAAGCGCATTAGCTGGCTGGTGCTGCTGTTCGTGACCGACAGCCTGACCGGGACCGTCTTGCGCCATTTCGAGGACGAGCTGGCGACGGTCGTCGCGCTGTCGTTCTTCGTCCCGCTGCTCATCGGCACGGGCGGCAACTCCGGCTCGCAGACCACCAGCACGATCATTCGCGCGCTGGCGGTGGGCGATGTCCGGCTGGGGGACAGCCTCAAGGCGCTGTGGCACGAAACGCGGGTCGGCTTCCTGCTGGGGGCGGGGATGGGCGTGCTCGGGCTGATCCGCGCTTTGACGTGGGGATCGTCGATCGAGCTGTCGGTCACGGTTGGCGTCACCCTGCTGACGATTATCCTGTGGGCCAACATCCTGGGATCGCTTCTGCCGCTGGTAGCGACGCGGCTGCGCATCGACCCGACGGTTGTCTCCGGCCCGGTGATGAGCACGCTGGTCGACGTGACGGGCCTGTATATCTATTTCTCGCTGGCACGCATCATTATGGGGTTATGATGACACTACTCTACGCGACTAGTAACCCGGGGAAGGTGATGGAACTCCGCAAGATCGTCGCGGTCCTGGGGCTGGAGATCGTCGCGCCACACGAGATCGGGCTGGCGCTCGACGTGCCGGAGAACGGCGACAGCCTGGAAGCCAACGCCGCCGCCAAAGCAGCGGCCTACGTGGAACGCCTGGGCGACCCGGACGTGATCGTGCTGGGCGACGATACCGGCGTCGAGATCGACGCGCTGGGCGGCGAGCCGGGAATTCACGTCCGGCGCTGGATCGGGCGGCGCATGACCGACCAGGAGATCCTGGACACCTGCCTGGCGCGGATGGCGCACGTTCCGCCCGGCGAGCGCGGGGCGCAGTTCCGCACGGTGTTCGCCGTGGGGCAGGTGGGCCGCCCGATCGCGCTGTTCGACGGCACGCTGCGCGGCGAGATTTTGCCCGAGGCCGATCCGCTGCGGATCGAGGGCTTCCCGTTCGAGTCGATCTTCTACGTGCCGGACTGGGGCCGGCTGCTGGGCGAGGTGTATTACCTGCCGCCCGCGGAGAAGATGCGCTTCGTCACCCACCGCGAGCGCGCGCTGCGTCACGCGCTGCCGTACATCCGCAGCCTGATCTAGTCGGTCATGCAGACGACCAGTCCGGGGCCGACGATCACGCAGCCCGACGGCGTGTAAAACGGGTCCGGCGTTCGCGTGGCCGTGTTGGTAGCCGTTGGCGTGGGCGTTTTGCTGGGCGTGGGCGTCGGTGTGTGGGTGGCTGTTGGGGTGAACGTGGAATGGGGTTCGCTCGCCGTATCGAGGGCGAGGGTGCAGCGATCTTCGACCGTGAGCGACGTACCGGCCATATCATCCGCGACGTAGCCCTGGTCACCGAGCGGAGTCGTGACGCCGTCGAAGTCGAACCAGACGAAAACGGCGTGTCCGGGCAAGACTGAGGCGACGGTGTGCCAGCCGGGAGCGCCGCCGGAGGCGGATGCGCTGACGGGCGGCGTGGAGCCCTCGCCATCCCAGATGGTGACGTTCGACTGGTGGAACGGGATCGCGATGCCCACCGACACGAAATCCAGCGCGATGGGGGGCAGGCCGGCGGTGTTCCAGTTGCTGGTGAAGCCTGTGATCTGGACGATCTCCGGGCTCTGGTTGGTGAACACGGCGCGCACGACGGCATCGGTATCGAACGACTGGAACTGAAACGCGAAATCGTCGCACGAGGGCACGGAGGTCGGCGTTGCGGTGAGCACGGGCGGCGTGGGCGCGGGGAGCGTGAGCGCGATAGAGCAATTCTGATTGCCCCCGTTCCATTCCGTGCCGAAATACAGCGTGGTGCCGGTGAAGTCGTGGAGCGTATAATACGCGCTCAGGTCCGGTGGGCCGTTGAGGAACTCGATCTGCCAGGCGGCGGTGGTGCCGGCGTCGACCGCGCGCAGGCGCCAATCATCGATCCACCCCGGCGCGGTGTTGTCGAGGTCGGTGCCGGGCGTCAGGTCGATCCCGTCCCAGAACGAGTTCCAGCCCGCGAAGCGCATCCGGGCCGCGTACATGCCGGGGAACAGGGTGTGCTTGTGCCAGGGGACGGCGGCGCGGGTGAGGAACACCGGCGCCAGCGCGTTGTCGTTGCGGACGCGAATCACGAGCCTGTTCCCCTCCAGGCCGGCATCGACGAGGGCGAGCAGGGCACAGTCCGGCGTTGGGGTGGCCGTGGGCGTGTACGATGGACGCGCGGTGCTCGAAGGTGTGAACGTGGCTTGCAGGGCCGGTTGGAATTCGGAGTGGATAACAGGCGCGTCGGTTTTGGCGGCCTGCGCCGTCCACCGGAAAGCGGAATAGAGCCCCAGGATGATGGTGAACGTGACGAACAGGGAGACTGCAAAGCGAATTCGAATGCGCGTGTGCACGGATAGGTCCCTGGCAAAGACTTGAACAGTTAATATAGAGTATACATGAGTATCTGATCATAAGTCAATCTGTGCAGATTCATTTTTGTTCTATGAATTACTCATTTACTTGCGTGTGGTTTCATGTCCGAAAGGAGAGACTCATGTCCAATTCACTCAGTTCCAGCGCCCAGCGGGTGCAGGATGCCCTGGCCGCGCTAGGATTCGGCGCGTTCACCGTGGTCGAGCTGCCCGACTCAACACGCACGGCGGTCGAAGCGGCCCAGGCCATCGGCTGTACAGTCGAGCAGATCGTCAAGTCGCTGGTCTTCAAGGGGCGCCAGACCGATCAGCCCGTTCTGGTCGTCGCCAGCGGGCCCAATCGCGTCAACACGCAGACCATCGCCGCGCTGCTGGGCGAGCCGGTCGACAAGCCGGACGCCGATTACGTCCGCGCGCGCACCGGGTTCGTGATCGGGGGCGTGCCGCCGGTCGGCCACAGCGAGCCGCTGGCGACGTTCATCGACCAGGACCTGTTGCAGTACGACACGATCTGGGCGGCGGCGGGCACGCCGCGCGCGGTCTTCGAGCTGACGCCGGGCGACCTGGTGAAGATGACCGGCGGGCAGGTGATCGACGTCGGTTGATCGCGGGTTGATCGCGAGGCGATCGCGCAAACGACAGCGCAAGAACGGGGCAGCCGGGGCGGGCCGCAGGGCGCGCCCCTTGTGATTCACCCCAATTGTACGATCTCCAAAAAATTAATTTGAAATTAATTGACCGTGAAGGATAAATCCAATTATAATGAAGCTGCTTGTTCGCGTTTTATGTTTTTGGGGGTGACCATGTTCTCTCGCCGTGCAGTTTCGACTATTTTAGCTTTCGCCATCGTAATTAGCCTGCTGGCAACGTTCGGTTCGGCGTCTGCCGAATCCATCTTCATCGATTTCGAGCAGTACCCGCATGGCACGCCCCTCTCGGGGATCAGCGAGCCGGGTGTAAATTTCCAGGCCAGCGCGGGGATCTTCATATCTGAGGTGGAGAGCGGCGGCCCTACGGGCAACGCTCTCGCCACGATGTGGATCGCGGAGTCCGCATCACTGGCCATCACGACCAACCCGAGCGCATCCGCGATCGCGTTCGACTACCTCGCCTTTCCCTTTCAGGCGACGACCGTGACGTTCTACCATCAAGGTGCTGTGGTACACTCGGCGCAATTGACCGCCGTCATGATGCTCACGGGGGCCAGCACCCCGGGTTTCGAAACGTTCAGGTACGAAGGGCTATTCGATAAGTTCGTCATCAGCATGGAAATGGTGCGTCTTCGGGATGAGGTGCGCGATCCGGATATGTTTGCTCTGCCGCTCGCGATTGTGCTGGACAACATCGCCATCACGCTGAGCGGCTCGCCTTCTGCCGCGCCCGACGACCGGCTGAACTGGGGCTACTGCGACCTGAAGGCGGCGATCTACCAGCGGACGGGGCCGGATGGCACGCCGGCGCTGCACGTCTACGGGATCGACGGGGCCAGCGACGGGCACTTCCTGCTGGACGTGACCGGGCCGGACCTCGCGCCGTACGTCGCCGAGCCGCCGCAGGGGCAGAACGTGCTGATCGAGGAGGCGGGGAACGTGCAGCTCTACGCGCTGATTTCGGGCGAGTTCTCGCTGCACATCCACATGGACGACCAGGGGAACGTGTGCGCGTGGGTGTTCGACGGCCTGCCGCCGGTCAACACGCACATCGTCAACTACAACATGGTCCAGTAAGGCACCTTCTCCCTGGAGGGTGTTTGCCGGGGCGAGTACGTTGGCCCGCCCCAGAGTAGCATTGAGGAGTGACCAGCCGGGTGTGATGCGCGCACCCGGCTGTAGGGCATCTAGCGGATGTCCAACAAATCCGGTTTCGCCGTTTGGCGAATTCCTCTATTCAAAAGGATGGCTAAGATGTTTTTTGGGGGCCGCTCGACGCGGAGTCTTGTGCTGGTTGGGTTGGTCATGGTCTTGCTCGCGTCCGGCTGCGAGTTCCGCTATAGGTCGTTCACCATCGACCGTACGGGATTCACCGTAAACGGCATTGGCGACAACGTTGCAAACTTAATCACTTTCATTGAACCCGTTATGGGACCGGTAGAACGGATCGGGCTGCGCGCATTCGATGGGGCGGGCAACGTGATTTACTGGGAAGACGTGTATGCGCAGGTGCCCGTCGGCTATAGCCCTTCCGATGCGGGATTCTATTTTGACTCTATCACATGGGCTCGTGCTCCACGCTATAACCCGATCACGGTCGAGTACTACAATCCGCCCACCGACCTGCTGCCCGCCGAGATCCTCATCGCCAGATTCACGGGCGAAATCCCCGGCCTGCCGTTCTTCGGAGCGCAGGCTCCGGGCGAGCCGGCGCAGCCGCCCGACGACCGGCTGAACTGGGGCTACTGCGACCTGAAGGCGGCGATCTACCAGCGGACGGGGCCGGACGGCACGCCGGCGCTGCACGTCTACGGGATCGATGGAGCCAGCGACGGGCACTTCCTGCTGGACGTGACCGGGCCGGACCTCGCGCCGTACATCGCCGAGCCGCCGCAGGGGCAGAACGTGCTGATCGAGGAGGCGGGGCACGTGCAGCTTTACGCGTTGATCTCAGGCGAGTTCTCGCTGCACATCCACATGGACGACCAGGGGAACGTGTGCGCGTGGGTGTTCGACGGCCTGCCGCCGGCCAATACGCACGTCGTCAACTACAACATGTACGAGTAAGGCACCTTCTCCCTGGAGGGTGTTTGCCGGGGCGAGCGCGTTGGCCCGCCCCGGCGCGGTGTTACCCTACGAATTGGACGATTCCCAGGAAGTTGCCTTCGGGGTCTTTGAACCACGCGGCCCGTTCGTTGGCTACGTCGGCAATCCCCTGCCGGTTGGTTTTGAGTCCTGGTAGATCGTAGTGCTCGAATTCGATGCCTCTGGCATTCAGCTCGCGCACCGCCTCCTCGATATCATCGACGATCCAGATGGCCGCCGTGTGATCGGCCTGGGTGGGCGTCGCCCGCCGGTAGATGCCAAGCTGCGTGCCGGAGCCACAATCGAACATAAGGGCTTCCTCGCTGGATATGGCCTCGTTCACCGGCAGGCCGAGCTTGTTCTCGTAAAAGCTGCGGGCGCGTTCCAAACTGACGACGGGTAACATAGGGGCGATCGGTGAATTGGCTAGCATGGCATGTCTCCCTGTACGTCTATTCTTTCATTATTGAAGATATGCTATAAGTATATTTGAAATAATGTCAGGTGGGAAGTGCCCGCGGGCGGCATGTGCTGTATAATGGCGGCCACGGTCACGACAGCGTCTGTCGTTCGTTCTCCGCGCGCCGGTGCCGGATCCCGCGTGCCACGAGGAGTCACGAGTATGGTTCGTATCGCCCTGGTTGTGTGTATGGCTGTAGCGTTGTTCGCCGCGAGCGTCGGCCCGGCGGCGGCGCAGAGCGGCCCGGATGCCTGGACCGCCTACGAGCTCAATCTGCGCGCCGGGCCGGGCGGGGATCACGCCGTGCTGGCCGTGCTGCCGCCCAGTACACCGCTGGTCGCCGAGGCGCGCAGCGCGGACTCGACCTGGCTGCTGGTCCGGACGGCGGACGGGGCGCGGCGCGGCTGGGTGGCCGCCGGGTACCTGGAATATGGGCCGGGGATCGTGGTGGCGCGGCTGCCGGTCAGCGAGGCCCTCGCGGGCGACTCGCCGCCACCGCCGGACAGCGCGCCCGCCGAGGGCGAACCCGCCGCCGCAGAGGTTCCCCCCAACGGTGCGCTCGCCGGTATGGAGCTGCTCTACGACTCCGGCCACTCGCGCTATTACCGGATCACGTATTGGAGCGACGGCCTGCGCGTCACCGGCTATCTCGGGCTGCCGATCGGGCCGGGACCGTACCCGGTGATCATCTACAACCGCGGCGGGTCGTGGAACCAGGGTGCGCTGGACGGGCACGAACTGGTCCCGCTGGTCGAGGCGGGCTATCTCGCGGTTGGGTCGCAGTATCGCGGCAACGGGGGCAGCGAAGGCAGCGAGACGTTCGGCGACGGCGACGTGAACGACGTCCTCAACCTGATCCCGCTGGTGGCGCAGTTTCCGGAGGCGGACATGGGCCGGATCGGGATGCTCGGCTATTCGCGCGGCGGCATGGTGACGTACATGGCGCTCAAGGAAGACACGCTGCGTGGCACCGGCGCGATCAAGGCCGCGGTGACGGTCGGCGGGTTGGCGGACCTGTTCATGTGGCGCAACGATCGCCCCGAGATCGCGTATGCGGCCTATCTGGCGCTGATCGGCACGCGGCCCGAAACGGCGCCCGACCTGTTCAAGGCGCGCTCGGCGGTGTTCTGGCCGGAGCTGATCAACGCGCCGCTGCTGCTGCTCCACGGGGAAGCCGACCAGGAAGTCTCGGCGGACCAGTCGCGCGCGCTGGCTGGGCACCTGCAAAACGCCGGGAAGACGGTCAGGTTGGTCGTCTACGAAGGCGGCGACCACGGGCTGAGCGGCCAGGCCATGGGCCTGCCCGCCGCGCTGGACTGGTTCCAGCAGTGTTTCGGATGGGACGGGACCAACCGCACCTTCGACGCCCACCTGAGCGAGATCCAGGCGGTCAGCACGTGGTTCTGGGAGCGCGGCTGGCGTTAGGCGTATCCCGGCAGCGGCGGCACCTTCACCCGGTACGCGCCCGCGTGCACTGTCCCGATGACGAACAGCGTCGCGCCGCCCCACAGCCCCAGCAGCGCCAGCCCGGCCAGCACGGCGTAGACCACCGCGCCGGTTTCGGCCAGCTCCACGTCATCCGGATCGGCCTGGGCATCGCTGAAGCGTTCCTCGAACAGCGTGACGGCGGGGTAGGCTTCGCGCAGGGCCGCCTGGTAGCGCTCCTGGGTGAGCACGATGCCCGCCACGGCGACCAGCACCACCGCCAGCCCCAGGCTCAGGAACAGGACCACCAGCCCGAAGATGCTCCAGCGCCGACCGGCCCGCGCGCGCTGGTGGCGGATGTGTGCCGCGCCGGGGCCATCTTCGTAGACGCGGCCATCCGCTTCCAGCACCAGGTAGGCCATGTCCGGCTTGAAGCCGCTCACCAACACGATCAGCAGGTACCATAGGAAGCCGATCACCGACACCAGCGCCAGCATCCAGCCCCCCACGCCGAGCTGCTTGCCCTGCGAGAGCGTCGCCTCGTGCGGCGCGTGGACGTGCAGCCGGTAGCCGCCGTACACGTACGCCTGGACCCGCTGCTGCAAATACGCCACGCCCGGATCGGGCATGTAGGCGGGCATGGGCTGCGGAACCGGCCCCGGCGGCGGGGTGTACGGCGCGGGCGGCACTCGAGGCGTGGCGGCGGCCTCTTGCGACTCGCGGACCAGCGTCGACTCGTCGGGGATGCCCGGCTCGTCGAGGCGCTGGCGAAACTGCGCGGTCGGCATCTCGGAGTCGTCCAGGCCGGCGTCGCCCATCTCGTCCGCGGGATGCACGAGGTCCTCGGTCAGGCGCGGCATGGTCTTCTCGGCGGCGAAATCCACCGCTGGCCCGGCTGGCTCCGGTTCCAGGGCGTTCGTGTCCGCGTCCTGCGGCGGCGCTTCCGGCTCCGGCTCTATTTCCGCCTCAGCCCCTGGGCCGGAATCTTGACGGCTGCCGGCGGGCTCCGGCGCGGCTTCTTCCGGGGCCTCGTCACCGGCGCGGTCTTCCGGTTCATCGGGGACGTCCGGGGGCGGCGGCGGCATGTTGGCGCGCGTCACGTCGGGGAGATCGGGCACGGCCAGGCCGGTCAGATCGTCGTGCGGCGCGAGTTCGACCGCCTCCGCGGGCGCTTCCGGCTCGGAGGGGACGGTGTGGGCGCGCGTTGCGCCGGGTGCCTCAAGCGCATCTGCCAATTCCCCGTCTTCGGAGGGTGCGGGATAACGCGCCTCCGCGGGCGCTTCCGGCTCGGAGGGGACGGTGTGGGCGCGCGTTGCGCCGGGTGCCTCGGGCTCGTCCGCCGGTTCCTCTTCCTCAGGGGGCGCCGGCTCGCGCTCGCCGGGGTCTTCTGGAGCGGCGGGTTCGGCGGCGAAGACGGGTTTCGCCCAGGGCAGGCGCGTCGTCGGCTGGTCGATCTCACCCACGATCTCGACCGGGCTGTCGCTGCCGGGCTCCTCGGCGGGCGGCTCCGGCGGGGACGCGTCCGATTCGGGGGCAGGCTCAGCCGCCTCCGGTTCGGGCGGCGGCTCGTCGAGCGGAAAATCGCAGCGCGGGCAGTGCCGGTCCTCGCTCAAGACATACGCGCCACAGTTGGGACACTCGCGGATGTTGTCGGTCAAGAGATCGGTCCTTTTCCACAGCAGGCGTGTTCTCATTGTACCCTGCTTTGGCCGGGCTGCCCCATGCTCACCGGGCGGTTACCAAGCGCTTGCACGACTGCCCGCCGATCCGCGTCCGGCCTCGCCCTGGTACGAGGCTGGCACGTGCAGCAGGCTTGACAGGCGGCAAAAAAGGGTTATATACTGTTTATGGAACCGGTTCCATTTTTTCGCCTGATATTTCTGTCACGCTTACGTTAGTTTTCTTGATGCGCTCACCAACGATTCGAGATGTGGCCCGGCGGGCCGGTGTAGGAGTTGGCACAGTGTCGCGGGTGCTGAACGGCAGCGCCCAGGTCCGCGAGGAAACGCGGCAGAAGGTGCTGGCGGCCATAGACGAGTTGAACTTCAGCCCCAACATGGCCGCGCGCCAGCTTTCGGGCGGCAAGACCTTCACGATTGGCGTCATGACGCCCTTCTTCACTTACCCGTCGTTCGTCGAACGCCTGACCGGCATTCAAGACGTGCTTCACGAATCGGCTTACGATCTGGTGCTCCACAGCATCCGCTTCCCCGAGCAGGTCGGGCGCCAGCTTCACACGCTGCTCACCCGCAACCGCGTCGATGGCCTGATCGTGCTGTCACTCCCGTTCTCCGAGGAAGAGACGCGCCGCATCAACCCGGACCTGCCGATCGTCGTGATCGACGATACGCAGGCGATCACGCACTACCCATCGATCACGATCGACAACGTGGCGGGGGGCGAGCTGGCGACGAACTACCTGATCGAGCGCGGGCACCGGACGCTGGGCTTCGTTGGTGACCGGATCGACAACCCGTTCGGGTTCGTCAGCACGCGCCGCCGCTACGAGGGCTTCCGCCGCGCGATCGATCAGGCCGGGCTGCGCCTGGTCGACGACTGGGTCCGCTTTGGCGAGCACACCCAGGAAGCCGCCCGCCAGAATGCCCGCGAGATTCTCAGCATGGAGCGGCGGCCCACCGCGATTTTCGTGTCGATCGACACCCTGGCGCTGGGCGTGCTGGCGGCCATCGACGACCTGAAGCTGCGCGTGCCGGACGATGTCGCGGTCATCGGCTTCGACGACATCCAGGCGGCGACCTACATGCACCTGACGACCGTGCGCCAGCATCTGGTGTACAGCGGGCAGTTGGGCGCGCGCTGGATGCTTGACTGGCTCGATCGCAAGGACCTGCCCGATCCGGCGAGCGTGGCGCTGCCGCTGGAGATCGTCGAGCGGGCGACCGTATAGTTTCGTTTTTTTCTCACGTGGTGGAACCGTTTCCATCACGGTGATGTTTACAGGATGAGTTGATTTTGTTGTACATGCCACCCGATCCGACGAAGGGCCTGTGGGACACTTGGCTGCTGCGGCAGGGCGATGTCTATCACCTGTTTTACCTCCAGCGCGAGCGCACCGAGGTAGGGTGTTCCGCCATCGGCCACGCCGTCACGCGCGACTGGCGCCACTGGGACACGCTGCCCCTCGTGCTCGAACGGGGCACCGGCGCCGCCTGGGACAACGGCCCGCTGATGACCGGCATGGTCGTCGAGCACGCCGGGCGCTTCTACCTGTTCTACGGCGCGATGGTCGACCGCGTCCAGCGCATCGGCCTCGCCGTGTCCGACGACCTGATCCACTGGGAAAAACTGGGGCGGAACCCGGTCCTGGAGCCGGGCGGCCCGTGGTACGAAACCGATCCGCTGCGGGCCAACAACTACGAAACGGCCTGGCGCGATCCGTACGTGTTCTACCACGCGCCGGACGAGCGCTTCTACGCGTTTCTGTGCGCCCGCGCGGCGGATGCTGGCGACACGGGCGGCGGGTGCATCGGCGTCGCGTCGAGCCGCGATCTGCTCGATTGGACCCTGCTGCCCCCGGCCTACGTCTCGGATTCGCTGACGTGCCTGGAAGTGCCCGAATATTTCGCGCTGGACGGGCGCCATTACATCACCTACACGACCAGTTACCACTTCGGCACGCCGTACCCGGTCGACGATCCGCACCAGGCGACCGGCACCTTCTATCTCGTGTCGGACGCGATGCTGTCCGGCTACGACGTCCCGCCGCATGGGAATACCCTGATGGCGAGCCTGCCCAATGCCATGGCGAATTACGTCGGGCGCTCCATCAATCACGACGGGACAGCCACGCGCCGCCTGTTTTACTACCAGAACGTCCTGCCTCACCAGCTTGGCTACAGCCACATCGGGTCGGTGGCAGCGCCCAAAGCGCTGCGGGCCCTGCCCGGTGGGCGGCTGCAGGTGGGCTACGCGGCGGACCTGCTCGATCCCCTGTTCGAGGACGTGGCCGCGCCGCCCGCCGATCTGGGGCCCGACACGCTGATCGCCCTGGCGGGTGACACGCTGGCCGAGGGCCAGATCGAGGCGACGATTCGCGCGCCGTATGCGGGGATCTGCCTGCACATGGGGCCCCAGCGCGAGGGGATGCTCGAAGGGCTGGCGGTGTGGACCGCGCCGGATCGATCCGGGGGCACGCGGCGCTGGGTGATGCTGGGCACGATCCATTTTTCGGACGGGCCGGGCGGGCTGCGGCCCGCGCTGGGCAGCCCGGTGGCGCTGCGCGAGCTTGACGGGTTCCGGGCCGGGGAGGCGGTTCGCCTGCGCGTCATGTGGCGCGGCCCGTTCATCGACGTGTACGCGGGCGATGCGCTTTGCCTGTCGCACACCGTCGAGCCAAACGGCCTGCCGTCCGAGCACCTGGCCGGCGTGTTCTACGCGGGCGTGCCTAAAGCGTCCCCGGCCACCGGGGTCGCGGTGCGCCGCATGAAACCATAGTGTGAGTCATCAGCGCCACGCGTTGGTGTTCAATAGCGAACGACCTACAGAGAAAGGAGGGTGCTCATCGTTCCGAAAGCTCAAACCAATTCAACGACAACCCTGTTTCGAAAATTGATCGAGTGTTCAAATGGAGGCGTACGGTGAAATCAGTGAAGTTGTTTGTGTTCGTAGTTCTCGTGTTGGCCCTGGCTATGCCGATGACGGCATTGGCCCAGGATGGTAAGCAGCAGGTCACGCTCTGGTTCCATTCGGGCCAGGGGAGTGAGCGCGACGCGCTGGGCGAATTGATCGACCAGTTCAACGCGGAGTCGGCTGAGTACGAAATCGTCCCGGTGGAAGTGCCGGAAGGCAGCTATGCCGAGCAGGTGAAGGCCGCCGCGCTGGCGGGCGATCTGCCCTGCGTGCTGGACTTCGATGGCCCGTTTGTCTACGACTACGTGTTCTCCGGTGACCTGATCCCGCTCGACGACTACGCGAGCGAGGAACTGCTGGCGGACGTGCTGCCCTCGATCATCGACCAGGGCACGGTCGACGGCCAGCTCTGGAGCCTGGGCCAGTTCGACAGCGGCCTGGCGCTCTGGGGCAACAAGGCCATGTTGGAAGAGGCCGGCGTGCGCATCCCCGAAGGGATCGATGACACGTGGACGCTGGATGAATTCAACAGCGCCATCGAAGCCCTGGCCGGTGTCGTTCCCGAAGGCGGTTACGTGCTCGATGTGCAGTTCCAACTGACCGGCGAGTGGTTCTCCTACGCGTTCGGCCCGTGGGTCCAGAGCTTCGGCGGCGACGTGATCGACCGCGAGACGATGGAGACGGCGGAAGGCGTGCTGAATGGGCCGGAAGCGGTCGCGTTTGGCGAGTGGTTCCAGTCGCTGTTCGAGCAGGGCTACACCACCGCGACGCCCGTCGATCCGATTGCCGACTTCACCGAGGGCCGGGTGGCCCTGAGCTACGTCGGCCACTGGATGTACAACACCTACAAGGACGCCCTGGGCGACGACCTGGTCCTGATCCCGCAGCCGGATCTCGGCGCGGGCGCGGTGACCGGCATGGGCTCGTGGAACTGGGGCATCACCAGCGGTTGTGAGGTGCCGGACGGCGCGTGGGCGTTCATCGAGTTCATGATGCAGCCCGCCAGCATCAAGCTGATGACCGATGCCAACGGCGCGGTTCCCGCGTCACTCACTGTGCTGGAGCAGGATGAGCGGTACGCCGAAGGCGGCGACATGTACATCTACTCCCAGCAGTTGTCCGGTGGTGTGGCGCTGCCGCGCCCGGCGACTGCGGCCTATGCCGGCATCCAGACCGGCATGGAAGATGCCATGAACGCCATCGCGCGGGGTGAGGATGTCCAGGCTTCGCTGGATGCCGCCGTCGATACCATCGACTCGGCGATCGAGAACCTGGCCCAATAAACGCCCATCGTCAAGATAGTGTGTCCGGGGAGGTCCCTGCCTCCCCGGACATCATGCGGAGGCAAGGCTATGCACGCGCTGTTTGAACGAACTTTTCGGGGGCGGCAGGGGCGTGAGTTCTGGACGGCGATGCTCATGGGCGGCCCGGCTTTCTTGATGCTCGTCCTGTTCATGATCTGGCCGTTCATCCGCGGGATCGACCTCAGCACCACCAACCAGCGATTCGATGGCTCGGTGGCGACGCGGCTCGATCCCTGGTACCGCAATTTCGACCAGGTGCTGAGCGTGAACGCGATCAAGCTGCCCGATCTGCCCGACGTCGTGCCCTATCGCGCTCCGGCAGCCGGATGGTACCGCGAGCGTACCCCGGCGTGTAACCAGTGCCAGTCCAACTTTAGCTGCGACATCACCGACCCTGATGATGCTGTGTGCGCGGAGAACTGCGCGCAGATCTGCGAGCGCGGCGGTTTGATCTTCCGCTGGCGCGGGCGCAACCTCGACGAGATCGGCCTGGGCGAATACAGCGAATACGAGATCGCGCGCCAGGTTTCTTTCGGTGGCAACCACTACGCCATCATTGCCAAAGATCCCCTCTTTTGGAAGGGCCTGCTCAATAATTTTTATTTCGCGCTGGTCGTCGTGCCGGTGCAGACCGGGCTGGCGCTGCTGTTAGCGATCGTGGTGAACCAAAAACTGCCCTACCGCAACGTGTTTCGCACGATGTATTTCAGCCCGGTGGTCACGGCGATGGTCATCATCGCGGTGGTCTGGAAGTTCCTGTACAACCCCGACTTCGGCCTGATCAACGAGATGATCCAGTTCGTCACGTTTGGGCAGGTGGAAGGCTTCCGCTGGCTGCAAAGCCCGGACATGGCGATGCCCGCCATCATGATCATGTCGATCTGGCAGGGCGTCGGCTTCCAGATGATCATCTTCCTGGCCGGGCTGCAGGACATCCCTGAAGACCTGTACGAAGCGTCGGCCATCGACGGGGCCAACATCTGGCAGCAGTTCCGCTTCATCACGCTGCCGATGCTGCGCAACACCATGATCTTCGTCGTCCTGACCACGACGATCCTGGCCTTCCGCCTGTTCGACCAGGTGAACGTGATGACGCCCGACGGCGGGCCGAACGAATCGACGGCGACGATGGTCTGGTACGCGATCCGCCGCGGCTGGACCCAGAGCGAAGTCGGGTATGCGTCGGCGATCTCGGTGGTGTTCGTTGTCATCGTGTTGATCGTGTCGCTGATCCAACGCACCGTGGTCAAGTCCGAGAGCGCAATTGAGTAGGGGGCGACGATGACAACTCAAACCTTGAACGAACAACAGTTGGCCGCGGCTCAGCGACAGGCGGCCATAGCGCGCGCCGTGAAAATCATCCGCCGGACGATTGCCTACAGCTTCATGACGTTCCTGGGGTTTCTGTTCCTGTTCCCGATCGTGTTCATGGTGGTGGCGGCCTTCAAGCCCAACGAGCGCGTGATCGCCGACCTGGCGAGCATCCGGGCGTTCCTGCCCAACCCGTCGCAACTCACGCTGGAGAATATCCGCGACGTGTTCGACAGCGTTCGCTTCGGGCGGCTGGCGTTCAACTCGCTGTTCATCACGCTGGTCACGGTGATCAGCGGTCTGTTCGTGAACAGCATGGCGGCCTTTACGCTGTCGCGGCTGCGCTGGCCGGGCCGGACGCTCATGCTGAGCATCATCGTGTCGCTGATCATCATCCCGCTGGAGGCTATCGCCGTCCCGCTGCTGATGCAGGTCAACCAGATGAGCCACGCGATGAACATCATCGTGTTGGCGCTGCTGCTGCTCTTGACCGGGCTGCTGTGGGTGATCGTCTGGAGCGCGTCGGGCAAGATGTTCCGCGAGTGGCCGGTGCTGCGGAACCTGCCGGAGCCGGCGCTGTACCTGCTCCAGGCGCTGGTGGTGGCGGTGATCGCGCTGCCGCTTGAGGTGCTGGTCTATTTCATGCTCCAGCAGGCGCAGGAGGGCGGCACCTGGCTGAACAGCTACCACGTCCAGATTCTGCCGTTCATCGCCGAGCCGTTTTCGATCTTCCTGTTCTACCAGTTCTTCATCGGCATCCCGAAGGACTTCGACGAGGCGGCTTACGTGGACGGCGCCGGGCCGTTCCGGATCTACTGGCAGGTGATGGTGCCCCTTTCGCGCCCGGTCTTCGCGACGGTGGCGATTCTCAAGTTCCTGCAGTTCTGGTCGTTTTACCTGTGGCCGCTGATGGTCACGCGCGGGGACGAGTTCCGGCCCTTGATGGTCGGCATGGACTTTTTTCAGACTCAACTGCCGATCCGGTGGGGCAGCATCATGGCGTATGCCGCGATGGTGACGATCCCGGTGCTGATCACGTTCCTGCTGTTCCAGAAGTGGTTCGTGCAGAGTGTGAGCAGCAGCGGCGTGAAGGGCTGATCCGCCTGCAAACCCGGCGCCGCGCTGAGGGGTGGCGCGTGCAGCAGACAGGCCACGCTCCTGTGGGAGGAGGCGTGGCCTGTTTGTGTTCCGGGCCATGCACAACAACAGGGACACGCCAGCGCCAAGCGCGTGTCCCCGGTGGACGTGCTACACCGCGCCGTGGTCTATACCGCGGGGGTGCGCCGCCCCAAAATCAGGGACACGACAAACAAGATCAAGAATAGTACGAACAGGATTTTGGCGATCGAGGCCGCTGTACCTGCGACGCCGCCGAAGCCAAGGATGCCAGCGAGGATGGCTACGACCAGGAAGATGATAGCCCATCTTAACATGGTACCTTCTCTCCTTATGTGGCAAGGCGCATAACCTATTGTATCACAATTTTCATGATAGCAACCATTTTATTACGATGGCGTCGATTGCTCTTTCTTTCCCATAGGTATGGGGTGTTGCAGGTGAGGACTGTGGATAGTGGCGAAGTCTTGACTGATGCCTGTTTTGCCCCCCATCCTCAATCCTTCCCCCACAAGGTGGGGAAGGAGGTTTTTCCCCTTCCCTCCGCTTGGTGTATAGACCGGGGCCAGGGGATGGGGGGCAGTTGAGCAGCCGCTATCAGTCAATTGTTCACCACTACCGAGACTGTGGGATGCGCCGCCCTTACGGTATAATCCCCACGCAGCGACACCGACAAGGACGGGACAATGCCGAAACGACCCAGCCCGCCCGCCTTTCACGTCATGGTCAAACCGCGCGGGCCGATCTGTAACCTGGACTGCGAATACTGCTACTTCCTCTCCAAAGAGCGCCTCTATCCTGACAGCGACTTTCGCATGTCCGACACCCTGCTGGAAGAGTACACCCGGCAGTACATCGAGGCGCAGCGCGTGCCGGAGGTGACCTTCGCCTGGCAGGGCGGCGAGCCGACGCTGATGGGCCTCGACTTCTTCCGGCAGGCGGTCGGCTACCAGCAGAAACACAAAAAGCCGGGGATGCGCGTCACGAACGCGCTGCAAACCAACGGCACCCTGATCGATGACGAGTGGGCGGCGTTCTTTCGCGACAACGGGTTCCTGATCGGCGTCAGCATCGACGGCCCGCCGCACCTGCACGACACCTACCGGCGCGACAAGGGCGGGCGCCCCACCTTCGAGCGCGTGCTGCGCGGCGTGGATGCGCTCAAGCGGCACCGCGTCGAGTTCAACGTGCTGACGTGCGTAAACGCGGCCAACGCGTCCTATCCGTTGGAAGTCTACCGCTTTCTGCGCGACGAGATCGGGGCGCAGTTCATCCAGTTCATCCCGATCGTCGAGCGCGACAACGACACCGGCTTTCAGGAGGGGTCCGCCGTCACGGCGCGCACGGTAACCGGCGAGCAGTACGGGCGCTTCCTGACCGGCGTGTTCGACGAGTGGGTCCGGCGCGACGTGGGCCGCGTCTTCGTGCAGATCTTCGACGTGGCGCTGGCGGCGTGGTCCGGCCAGCGACCGGGGCTGTGCGTGTTCGAGGAGACGTGCGGCCTTGCCCTGGCGATGGAACACAACGGCGACGTGTATTCCTGCGACCATTTCGTCGAGCCGCGCCACAGGCTGGGCAATATGAACGTGATCCCGCTGGCCGATCTCGTCGCGTCGGACCAGCAGCGCCAGTTCGGCCTGGACAAGCGCGACACGCTGCCGCGCATGTGCCGCGAGTGCGAGGTGCGCTTCGTGTGTAACGGCGGCTGTCCCAAGAACCGCCTGCTGACCACGCCGGACGGCGAGCCGGGCTTGAATTTCCTGTGCGCGGGGTATAAGGCATTCTTCACGCACATCGACCGCCCGATGCAGTTCATGGCCGCCGAGCTGCGCGCCGGGCGCCCGCCCGCCAACATCATGCTGGCCCTGGCCCGCGAGGAGGCCGAGCGCGCGCGCCGGTTCGCCAACGTGGGCCGCAACGACCCGTGTCCGTGTGGCAGCGGGCGCAAATACAAGAACTGCTGCGGCAGCCCGGCCCGCCGCCATTGAGGAAAATAGGAAAAGAATCCTCTTGTATTAATGCTCCATTGATTATAGACTAATGGTAATGGTAGCGCGCGAAGGATTCGACCCCATGATCAAGAGACTGCTTCTGCTGACGCTGATTCTGGCGGCGCTCGCCGTGCAGAGTGGTGACGTCTACGGCCAATACAACGTCTATCCCAGCGACCTGCACATCACCCTCGCGCCCCGGCCTTCCGGCCAGACTCAGGGATTTGTCGAGAACGTCGAGAAGATCTATCCCATGAACCCCGGCCAGGCGTACCTGCCGATTGCTGGCAACACCCGCCCCGGCACGCTCAAAACGGTGCGGATCGAGCTGGAGCGCACCGGGATCACGGTCGATGTTCCGGTGGCGCCCAACGGCCTGTTCCTGTTCAATTTCCCGCTCGAGGGCTTCCCCCCCGGCGTCTATCGCCTGCTGATCAACGGGTTCCACGTCTCGACGATCCGGCTGGTGTAACATCCCTGGGGCGCGTGTGACCCGCATTCCCCCTCATTCGACTGACCGCCTGCTGCCCGGCTGGACCGCCTGGGCCGCGCTGGTGACGGTGGGGCTGGCCGCGCTGTTGGTGCGCGGCTATGCGTATTGGGGGCGGCCCTACCTCTCCGGCACGGACTACGGCCAGATCGTTCTCCAGGCCCAGCTCTATCTCGACGGCGGCACGCTGCCCGACCGGGTCCCCTATTTCCAGCTCGGCCAGACGGACTGGGCGCCCCAGCCGGGCGCGGCGATGGTGTTCGCCATGCTGGCAAAGCTGGCCGGGCGCCCGGTGATGGACGTGCTGCCGCTCGTGCTGCTGTTCGCGCTGGTCGAGGTGGGCGGCGTGTACCTGCTGGCGTGGAGCATCTTCCGGCGGGCGGACGCGGCCCTGATGGCGGCCAGCGTGGCTGCCGTGCTGCCCGGCCAGCCGGAGATGATGGCCTGGTCCGGCTATCCCAACCTGATGGGGCTGGCGGTGATGCCGCTGGTGTGGTGGGTGTGGCTGGCCTACTGGCGCCAACCGGACCGGCGGCGGCTGATCCTGGCGGCGGTGGTGCTGGCCGGGGCCGCGTCGATCCACCACCTGACGACGCTCTGGATGGGCGCGACGCTGGCCCTGTTCGGGATCGCGCACGTGGTCGCGCAGCCGCGGCGCAGCCTGGGCAAGCTGCTGCCGGTCGGCGCGGCAGCGGCGATCATCGGCCTGCCGGTCGTCTGGCAGATCGTCGACCGGTATATCGCGTCGGGCATGGTCGACGCGCTCGCCGGACAGCCGGACCGCTTCGAGTCCGTCCGCGTGAACTGGGAAGGCTGGGCCCGCGTGGTCGAGCCGGTGTCGCTGGCGGTGCTGACCGCCGGGTTCGCGGGCTTTCTGCTGGCGCGGAGCATCCGGGGCGATGCGCGCGTGCTGATCGGCGCGTACGGGCTGGTGAGCGTCCTGCTGGGCTGGGGCTGGCTGTGGGGCGTCGAGTTCTATTACACGCGCGCGCTCTATTTCCTGGCGGTGCCGGTCGCGCTGGGGGCGGCGGCGCTGCTCTACCGCTGGCGCGAGGGCTGGCTGCGGATCGGCGTGGCGGCGGCGCTGGTGGTGGTGCTGGGCACGAGCGCGCTCGTGCGCGTGCACCAGGCGACCGACTATTACCAGGTGCTCTCGCCCGAAACCATGCAGGCCGTCGATTGGCTGGCGGAGAACAGCGCGCCGGACGATGTCATCGTGGTCAGCACGTTTCTCGGCTTCCAGATGGCGCACCTGTTGGAGCGCCCGCTGCTGGTGGCGATGACCCCGGTCCTGGTCGGCAACGTTCAGGAGATGCCGCTGGCGGAGGACGCGGTCGCGATCATGCTGGGGCTGCACAACATGGACGAGGTGATCGACCGGTGCGGCGTGCGCTTCGTCATGGTCAAGGCGACATTTCCGGACGTGCCCAGCCCGTTCCGCTCGCTCACCGTCATGGAAGCCAGCCCGCGCCTGGAGCAGGTCTTTCGCAACGCGCAGGTCGTCATCTACGAGGTGATCGATGCGTAGCGCCATGCTCGCCATCCTCATCGCCGGGGCGGTGCTGGCTGCCACGCTGGCGGGGGGCGCGCTGTTCAGCCGCCTGCCGTTCGAGCAGGCGCCCGTCGAGGTGGTGGGCGTGACGTTCGACGAGGTGGACGGCAGCCCCGTGATCGACGCGCGCGTGCGCAACAACGAGAGCAACGCCCTCACCGGCGAGGTCTGGTACGTGATCACCCGCACCACGGACGCCCGCCCGGTCTACGAGCATCCCTCGGTCGCGTTCGGCCCGCTGGACCCCCGGCAGAGCATCGTGATCCGCCTGGAGCGCCCCGGCTGGGCGCCCGCCGACGGCTTCGCGATCGACGTCTGGGTGCGCGAGACGTTCAACGCCCTGCAAGAGCCGGTCCCCCAGGTGGTGCCCAGCTCAGTCACGCTGCGCGAACAGGGGATCGAGGTCACGCTGCGAGACGTGGCGCTGGACCGGCTGCCCCTCACGCCCGATTCGGCGCGGCTGGCGGTGGCGCTGGCCCTGGCGAATCGCGGCGACGAAGCACACGATTACCGCGTGATCTTCACGCTGCGGCCCGTGCAGGACCCGCAGGGCGCGTTCTACCAGAGCCCGTTCCAGGACCTGGCGCTGGGCCCAGGGCAGAGCACGGTGCTGGAATTCGCGGACCAGGTCGCGCTCGCGCCCGGCGATTACGTGCTCTCCGGCTGGCTGCAGGTCATGAACGACGAGGGCCTGTACGAGCACGTCGTCAAGGTGGACGCGCCGCAGATTCTCACGGTGGGCAGTTGACGCCATGCAAACGCCGCTTCAGCTTCTGCGCGACTGGTGGGACCGCGGCGCGACGCTCTGGAACGCGCTCGGCCTGCTGCTGATCCTCGCCAGCGCGATCAACTTCGCCGCCGACGCCGGCAGCCGCCCGCCGGATGCCGTGTGGTACGCCGTCGCGGATAACCTGTTCGTGACCTGCGCCGCGTTGGGATTGGCGCTGGCCGCGCTGTCCCCACCGGCGCGGCTGGCGGGCGTCGCGGAGCCGTGGGCGCGGCGGACGCGGCTGGTGGCGGGCGCGGCCCTGGGCGTGGGAACGCTGCTGGCCGTCCTGGGCGCGATCCGCGCGATCTGGGGCGAGCCGGGCCTCCACGACCTGGCCGTGAGCGCGGCGCTGGGGAGCGGCGTGGGGCTGCTGGCGCTCACGCTGGCGCGCCCGGACGAGGCTCCCCCGCGCGAAGAACCCGCCCCGGCGCGGTCCGCGTGGGCGTATGGGCTGCTCGCCGCCGCGTTGATCGCGGGCGTCGCCCTGCGCCACCTGGCCCCCGGCTCGACCGTCCAGGCCTGGATCGTCGCGCCGGTTCAGGCCCTGGTCGCGCCGGGCATCGGGCTGGGGCTGGCGCTGCTGCCGCGCGCGCTCGGCTGGCCGGAGCGTCTCATCGCCGCGCTGCCGCTGGGCATCACGGCGCAGCTCGTCGGGCTGTTGTGGTGCGATCTGCTCGGCATCCCGGCGGGCTGGCTGACGTTCACTGCCCTGGGCGCGCTGGTGACATTCGGCGGGCTGATCGCCGAAACCCTCGCCCGGCGGCGCGGGGCGTGACGGCGACCTGACCTGCGCGGCCCCAAAGACTGTTTGAGAACCCCCATCCCCGCGAACCCTCCGGGTCCGCTTCCCTTCCCCAACGAGGGGGAAGGGCGAAAAAAACGAGGGTCGTCCCCTTGAGTGCTCTGTCAGCGAGAAAAAAGCGCTTCTCGAATGGTCTTTAAGTCCGTTCCACCGCCCGGAAAGCCTCCATCATCTCGACCACGGCCAGCCCGTCGCGCGCGCTGATTCCGTCCAGCGGGGCGCCGGTGAGCACCGCATCCGCAAAGCGCCGCATCACCTCGCGGTTGCCGTAGTCGAGCTGGCGCGTGGCGTGCCGTATCCCGGAGGTGAGCACCCCGCGCAGGTGCCCGGCGAGCGCGCTCCACGACGTGCGCAGCACCTCCAGCGAGCCGTGGCCCCCGTCGTCGGGCAGCACGACCAGGATATCGCGGAACAGGTCGATGATGGCTGTCCGGCGCGTGCCGAACAGGATGAGGTGCCATTCCGACACGGCGCTGGCGAAGGTCATGCTCAGCGTGCCGATCCGGTCCCCGGCGGCGAAGTGCGCGCCAACCACCTGCGGAGTCGGATCGTCTGTGGCGAGGGGCGGCCCGACGAAGATCGACTGCGGCGCGGCGGCCCCGGCGAACTCGCGCAGCAGGTAGAGCAGGTGGGGCGCTTCGTCGGTGAACAGGCCCATCGGCAGCGACGCGATCCAGGGCGGCAGGCGGCGGGCGGGGTTGCTGGCCTGGAACCCGGCGACGCTCCGCACCTCGCCCAGGGTCCCGCGCGCGACCAGGGCGCGGGCGCGCTGCGTGGCGCGGGCGAACTGGAAGTTATGCACCACCGCCAGCACGAGTCCGGCCTCCTCGGCGGCGCGGGCCATCTCCGCCGCGTGATCCGCCGCCAGGGCGAACGGCTTTTCGACCAGCACGTGCTTGCCCAGGCGCAGCGCGTCCATCACCACGCGGTAATGGGTGTCGGGCGGGGTGCCGATCACCACGGCGTCCACCTCACCGGCCAGCCACGGCTCGTCCAGCGAAAAGCCGATGTGCCGCAGCCCAAACCGCCGCCGGACCATCGCCGGCGCGTACCACGTCGAAGCCGGCGACTGCGTGACCAGCCCCACCGGCGCGATGCGCGCGTCCGCCCGCGCGGCGGGCAGGTGCCGGTGGCAGGTGGCCCACCCGCCCCCGATGAATCCGACTCGCAGCGTCTGCATGATTTCTTCCTCCGGTTATGGGCCGCCGGCGGCGCGGTACAGGTCCAGGTAGCGCGCCGTCGTGTAATCCCAGTCGAACGCGGCCAGCGCCAGCCGGCGCCCGGCCTCGCCCAGGGCGGCGCGCCGGGCCGGATCGTCCAGCAGGGCGCAGATCGCGGCGCGCACGGCGCCGGGCGTCCGCTCGACGAAGACTGCGGCATCCTCGCCCAGAAACTCGCGGTTGGCGGGCGTGTCGCTGATGATCACCGGCAGCCCGCTCGCCAGCGCCTCCTGCACGGCCAGCGGGAATCCCTCGCCCTCCGACGGCAGGACGAAGACGTCCGCCGCGCGGTACAGCTCGGCCAGTGCCGCCTGGGGAAGCTCGCCCAACAGCCGGGCGTTGGGCGGCAGGTCGCCGGGCGGCGTTCCCCGCCCGCACACGAGCAGGTCGGCGCCGGGCGGCACCCCGGCGGCGGCGATCTCCAGGCCCTTCTTGGGCACCAACCGCCCGACGAACAGCGCGGTGGGCCGCATCAGGCCCCATTTGGCGCGCAGCCGCTCGCGCTCGCCGGGGGGCGCCGGGGCGAACAGCGCCGTGTCGACGCCGTTGACGATCACCTCGACCGGCGTGCCGGGGTGGGCCAGCCGCGCCATCTCGCGCGCGATTCGCCCGTTGAGCACGGCGATCCGGTTGCAGTGGCGAGCCACCAGCCGCCCCACGGTGGCGATTGCCGCCCGCTCGATGGCGGTCACGATCGGGTTGGCGTAGGGCACCAGCCCGACGTGCTCGGTCAGCACGACCGGCGTGCCTTGCCGCCGCGAAATCCAGGCCGCCAGCGCGCCGGACTGGTATAATAGTCCATGCAGGTGAACGACATCGACGGTGGGCAGGGTACGGCGCAGCGCCGCCGCCAGCCCGAATGGGTGAAACAGCGGGTATGGGATCCCGTACTTTTCCAGGACATTGAGCGCCGGCACGCGAATGACGGTCACCGGGCCGTCGCCGTTCGGGTTGGCGCGAAACCCGGCGCGGCTGGCAATGACCGTCACCGTGCAGCCGCGCGCGCTCATGCGGCGGCCAAGCTGATCGATCACGAACTCGATCCCGCCGGGGTGGGGCAGCGCGTAGTGAGTCACGAACAGAATATGCATACCGGTTTCCCGCATAGGTTGAGCGCCAGCGACCCGATGGCCGCCTCCGGCGCCGCTGCCGCGCTGCCCCCCCTCGACGCGCCGGAAGTGTCGATCGTCATGCCGTGCCTGAACGAGGCCGAGACGGTCGAGCGCTGCATCCGCAAAGCCCAGGACGCGCTGGCCCAGGGCGGCCTCGCCGGTGAGATCATCATTGCCGACAACGGCAGCACCGACGGCTCGCCGGCCATCGCCGAGCGGGCAGGCGCGCGCGTGGTGCATACGTCCGTGCGCGGCTATGGCGCGGCGCTGCGGGCCGGGATCGCGGCGGCGCGCGGCACCTACGTGATCATGGGCGATGCCGACGACAGCTACGATTTCCGCGCCATCGCGCCGTTCGTCGACGAGCTGCGCGCGGGGCACCAACTGGTGACCGGCACCCGCATTCGGGGCGAGATCCGGCCCGGCGCCATGCCGCGCCTGCACCGCCGGCTGGGCGTGCCCGTGCTCACCGCGCTAGGCAACCTGTTCTTCGGCACGCGGCTCAGCGATTATCACTGCGGCCTGCGCGGGTTCGATCGTGCCGCCATCGCCGCGCTGGACCTGCGCGCGACGGGCATGGAGTTCGCCACCGAGATGATCGCCAAGGCGGCGCTCAACAACCTGTCGCTGGTCGAGATTCCGATCGTCTACTACCGCGATGGCCGGTCGCGGGCGTCGCACCTGCGCACCTGGCAGGACGGCTGGCGCCACCTGGAACTGCTCTTGCTGCTCAGCCCGAACTGGATTTTCCTGTACCCCGGCCTGGCGATGGTGATCGCCGGGCTGTTGGGCATGGCGTGGCTGCTGCCTGGGCCGCGCACGGTGGGCACCATCGGCTTCGACGTGCACACGCTCCTCGTGTCCGGGGTGGCGATCATCGTCGGCGTCCAGGTTCTGACCTTCTGGCTCTACGCGCACCTGTTCGCGTCCAGCGCCGGGTTTTTGCCCCTCAGCCGGTTCGCGCGCCTGGTGTTCCGGCGTTTCTCGCTGCGGGCCGGCCTGCTGGCGGGTGGGCTGTTCGGCATCCTGGGCCTGATCGCGGTGGGGGCGTCGTTCGAACTGTGGGCCGAGGCCGCGTTCGGCGAGTTGGACTACCAGATCGCCCTCCGCCGCCTGATTCCTGGCGTGGTGCTCGTCGCGCTGGGAATGCATATCTTCTTTGCCAGTTTCGTGATCTCCCTGCTCAGCATCCGCACCCGGTAACACCACCGGGAAGGCTCACCCTATTATCCGCAACCATGCCGGTGTCCGGCGTTGTCTGGCTGCCGGTCTCGGTCGTGGTGGGGCTGGGCGAGTTTTGCGTGAGCGGAACAGGTGTTGAGGATAGCCGCACCACAACAGGACTGGGTGTCGCCGTTGGGGGCCTGGGGGTCGGCGTGAGACTGCTGGCGACGCTCAGCACGCCGGCTGTTTGCGTGGCTGCCGGCGGCGAGGTTGCGGTTGGGTTGTACACGCCCGCCGATTCCATGGTGGACGTGGGCTGTGGCACCGGGGTATTCGTCGCCCCGTCTAAGCTGGTGCCCGTCTCGGTGGTGGGCTGCGGTGTCCGGCTGGGCGTCGGCGTGTTGGCGGGCGTATTGGTCGCCGTGGGCTGCGCGGTCGGCTTGGGCGTGTTGCTCGGCAGGGAGGTGTCGCTGGGCAGCGGCGTGTTCGTCGGCAGCGGCGTGAACGTGCGGGTTGGCGTGTACGTGTGCGTCGGCGTGTAGGTATGCGTCGGCGTATAGGTATAGGTGGGGGTATAGGTGTACGTCGGCGTGTAGGTGTAGGTGGGCGTGTAGGTATACGTCGGCGTGTAGGTGTACGTCGGCGTGGGCGTCGCGGTGAAAGTCGGCGTCGGCGTGGCGCTCGGGACACGGGTCGGGGCCGGGCGGCGGGTGGGCTGCGGTTGGCTGCTGCTCGGCGGCGGCGGGTTTTCGTTGAGTTCCTTGATCGCCTCCTCGCTCAGCGGCTCGTGAACCTCTACGGGCCGTTCCAGCAGCGTCACCGGCAGCGGCTCCATTTTCTTGGTGTCGTACGCCCTCACCAGGCTCGGCTCGCCCAGCGGGATCGCCCTCTGTTCCAGGTCGAGCGGGATCTGCACTTCGGACCCGGCCATCACGTTCTTCTCGACGCCGTTCGCCCGCACGCGCGCCGCGCCTTCGATCACGCTCACCGTCAGCTCGCCCTCGGTTTCGGTGTGGAAATAGACCGTCGAGCCGAGCTGGATATCGACCTCGTTGATCAGGAAGCTGACCTCGCCCACGCCTTCCGGCGTCTGGATCAACAGGCCGCTGTCGGGCGCGGTGGGGCACATCGCGTCGTCCACGCCGCTCATGAAGTAGAACGCCTGCATCGGGTTGTAGATCGGGGCTTCGGCCAGCTCGTTCTCCTGGTCGGTCGCGTTCTCGAGCTCGACATCGCCGAACATCAGCAGGGTCACGTTCTGGCGCGGCTCGTCTTCCGCCAGGTTGGCCTGCAGCCGCATCATAGCCACGCCCCACGCTTGGCTGTCCAGGTCCATCGGGCTGAGGCGCAGCGTTTGCAGGTTCACCACGTCCACGATGTCTCCCGCCTGCTCGAAGAGCAGATCGGTGATGCCGGGTTGGGGCTGGGCCTGGACCTGAACGTGCCCATAGCAAGCCTGGTTGCGCCCCGTATCCTGACACAACTGGCTTGAGAGCGTGAGCGCCTGCAGGACGATCTGCTGGCACACGTCCTCATCTGATGGAGATGCATTCAGACTGGATGCAGGTGGCTTCATGATCAGAAAGAAAAACACGGTCACGAGCCAGAGCATCCTTGACGGCTTGATCATGGTGTGTAGTCTCAATGAGTCTCAAAGATGGACGTTCATCTTTATATTATCACAGATTCTGAAATGATATGTCCACAGATTGCGTCAATTCGTGAGCATCTGGGCAGGGGCAGCGCGTTCGAAGGTAGTGGTGAACAATTGACTGATAGCGGCTGCTCACTTGCCCCCCCATCCCCTGGCCCCTTCCCCCACCAGGAGGGAGGGAGAAAGCTGGCTTGTAAGCCCCTCCCTCTTGATGGGGGAGGGGTTTGGGGTGGGGGAAACAACGCTTCACCAGACTTCTCAAATGGCCAATCAGGGGATGCCCCACAGTTTGGCGCCGCCATCGTTGCCGCCGGTTGCCAGCAGCGAGCCGTCCGGATTGAAGGCCAGCGTGTAAGCCTGGCTGGTCGCGTCCACGGCGTGGCCGTCCAGCACAGCGACCAGCGCCGCCCCGGCCACATCCCAGAGCTGGATCTTGCCGTCCGGCGCGGCGGACACCAGCAGCGAGCCGTCCGGGCTGAAGATGAACGCCACGTTCGGATCGGCGCCTGGCAGCGGCGCGCTCAATGCCTCCCCGCTGGCGGCATCCCACAGCCAGATCAGCCCGCCTTCGTCCAGCGCGGCCAGCACGGTGCCATCCGGGCTGTACTTCACATCGCGGACCGGCGCGGACGCTTCGAGTGTGGTCAGCGTCTCGCCGGTTTCCACGTCCCACAGGCGCACGGTGGCATCGCGGCTGCCCGAAGCCAGGATATCCCCGTCGGGCGCAAAGTCGACCGCGTTCACGTCGCCGCTGTGGCCGATGAGAATGTTCATCACGAACCCGCTGACCGAGTTCCATATCCAGACGGTCCCATCGCTGCTGGCCGAGGCCAGCGCGCCGATCGAGCTGAAGGTCACGTCCTGGACGTCGTCGGCGTGGCCTTCGAGGGCGGTCAGCGCCTCGCCGGTGAAGCCGTTCCAGAGCCGGACGGTGCGGTCCCAACTGGCCGAGGCGAGCACCGCGCCGTCGTTGCGCAACGCCATGTCCGGCACAGTCCAGGTGTGGCCCTCCATCAGGGCCTGGCCGTCGCCGGTGCGTCCGTTCCACATGCGGATCGGATTGCTCTCATCCTCGAGCGAAATGCCTGCCGTGAACAGCCGGTTGCTGTTGGGCGTGAAGAGCATGCTGATCACCGGCCAGGGATGGTCGGTCAGGCTGGCGAAGCTGGTGAAATCGTCCAGGGTCCACAGCCAGACGACGCTCGCGCCGCCACGATCGGTGAGGTCCCAGGTGGCCGTGGCGATCACCGTCCCGGCGGGGTTGAACTCGACGTCCAGCGTGTAGATCGTCGCTCCGGCGTCGAGCGTGGCGATCAGCGCCACCTGGTCGGCGTTGCCGGCGGTGATCGGCTCCGTCCCATCCTGGGCGCGGGCGGGGGCGCGCGGGAGGAGCACGGCGGCTGCGGCGATGGTCAAGGCGCAGAGCAGGGTGAGAACGGTTTTCATTGCGTGGTTTTCCCCCTGAGCGCCGCTTACGGCTCCACGTTCGGGACCTGGTTGCAGGTATCGTCGGCCACGACGACATCCGAGCGCACCCACAGCCCGTTGGTCAGCCGCCACCAGATGAAGTTATCTGCCCCGCGCGTCTGCCCATCGACCTCGACGCCCTGCCCATCCTCCAGCGTGCCCCGGATGGCGCTGGCGGTCGACGGCGCCGAGCGCAGGTTCACCACCCGCTGGGCCAGGATGAAGCAGCGCTGCACGGCGGCTTCCGACTGGAGATAGACCGGCATCTCCGGCTGGGCCGCGACGTCGATCTCGATGAAGTCGTACTGCGACGCGGGGACCAGCGTGCCGGCCAGGTTCTCCACCCACGGCTTGAACAGCGCGTAGTCGGCGCGGATGAACAGCGGAATGACCGGGAATTCTCCCTCCGGCCCAAAGAACTGCTCCTCGATGTCCGCGTAGAGATCGGCGCGCTCGTCGGGGTCGCTGGTGGCGGCGGCCTGCGCGATCAGGTCGTCCACCTCGGAGCACGGGCGGTTGAAGGCGTTGTCCGCCTCGCAGCCCAACACCTCGCCGAGCCAGTCGTGCGCGTCGGGATAGTCCGGGCTGCGCACCATCATCCACATGTTGGGCCGGTCCTCGGCATCCGCCGCCGGGCCGAGGATGTCCATCAGGGCCGAGAAGTCCTGCTCGACGATCGTGAAGTGATCGGCGGCGCAGCTCAACTCCTGCACGAAGCTGTCCACCAGGAACTCGGCCCACGCGGTGGTGCCCGGCCACGTGACGATCTCGACCTCCGGCAGGTTGGCGCAGTTCACGTAACCGGCTTCGGCCAGTTGGGCGCGGGCATAGCGCGGATCGTAGCCCACGCCGACCGAGTCTATCGGCGGCGCGCCGAACGTGCCCGGCGGGGTGAAATGGATCATCGGCACGCCGCGCCCGGCGAGATTCTCCTCGATGAACGTGGCGCGATCGATGACCGCCGCAAACGCGCGCCGCACGCCCACATCGTCGAACGGCGGCTGGTCGTGCGCCATGCCGAGGTAGAACACCGACGGCTCGATCGCCAGCCGGAGCTGGCTGTTGGTTGCCGGGTCGCTCCGCACGAGGTCGATCGCCACCGACGGCACCGGCCCCGCGTCGATCTCCTCGTCCACGTAGCGGGCGAAGGCGCTGCCCGTGTCGCGCACGACCGACTCGATGACCCGGTTGATGTTGCCGGGGCCGCGCAGGTCGGCGGGCAGGTACGGGTTGGTGAGGTAGACGCGCCGCGCGCCGCGCAGCCACTCGCCGAGCACGTAACGCCCGTTGGTGACGAGGTTGCCCGGCTCGCTCCACAGGCTGCCGAGCTGCTGCACGAACTCGGTCGGCACCGGGCGCAGCAGCCACGTCGCGGTCAGTGTCAGGAAATGGGCGGCGGGCTCGGTCAGCGTGACCTGGACGATCCCCTCGTCGATAGCGATGGCTTGCACCAGGTCGTAGTCGGCGGGCGTCACGTCTGCCGGGCGGCGCGCGCGCAGGTCGGCGCAGCCGGCGATCACCCCGGTGATGGCCGGTGAATAGAACGAATCCAGGCGCGGATCGCAGGCCCGCTGAATGCCAAACACCACGTCCTGGGCGTTCACGTTGCGGAACACGTCGCCCTGGCCGGTGACGGGATTCCACCGCACCCACGGCACGTCATCGCGCAGGAAGAACGTCCAGACGGTGCTGTCGTCGCTGATCATCCAACTGGTGGCGAGCTGCGGCTCGATCGCCTGTGTGACGGGGTTCAGGCGCGTCAGGCCCAGGAAGAGCTGGTCGATGGCGGTGATCGACACCGCGTCGGACGCGGCCTGGGGGTCCAGCGTGGTGATCTGGATGCTGTTGGTGACGTGGTAGGTCACCGGGTTTTCGGGCAGGGCCGCTACCGCGGTCGGCTGGGCGGGCGCGGGCGTCGCGTCGGCGGGGGGCGGTTCCGGCTCGGTGGCGCGCGGTGTGTTGGTGGGCAGCGACGTTGGCGACGGCACCGGCGTGTTGGTCGGGACCGGTGTCTCGGTGGGCGTGGGCGTGTCGGTCCAGGCCGAGGCCATGGCCGTCAGGGCCTGCATGGCGAGGAACTGCGCCGTGGCGTCGAGGTCCGGCGTGTTGGTCGGCGTCGGCGTGAGCGATGGCGTCAGCGTGAGCGACGCCGTCAGGGTTGGGACCGGCGAATCGCCTGGGCGGGGCGTGTCCGACGGCGTCGGCGTGCTGGTCGGGGCCGGGGTGTCGGTCGGCGTGGGCGTGTCCGTCCAGGTGTCGGCGGTGGCCGTCAGCGCCTGCATGGCGAGAATCTGCGCCGTGGCGCCGAGGTCCGGCGTGTTGGTCGGCGTCAGCGTGTCGGTCGGCGTCGGCGTGATGGTGGCGGTCGGCGTCAGAGTCGGCGTGTCGGTAGGCGTGGGCGTGTCGGTCCAGGCCGAGGCCGTGCCGGTCACAGCCGCGACGAACAGCGCCCCGGCGGTCGCGTCGAGGTCCGGCGTGTTGGTCGGCGTGGCGGTGGGGACCGTCGGCGGCACCGGGCTGGGGGTGGGCGTGTCGGTCCAGACGGCGGCGGTGGCCGTCAGCGCGCCGCTCAGCAGGCTCTGCGCCGTCGCGTCGAGGTCGTGCGTCGGTGAGGGCGTCAGGCTCTCCACGGCCAGCGTCGCCGGCATGTCGAGCGGTGTGGGGCTGCCCGTTTCGGCGGCGACTGCCGTCTGGGTGAGCACCTCGCGCAGCATGGCGCGGGCGGTCGCGCCGTAATTGGGCGTTGGCGTTTCCGAAGGGGGCACCGGCGTCTCGGTGGGCGTATCCGTGACGGCAGGTGTGAAGGTCGGCGGGTCGGTGGGCGTGACGCCCCCGGCGGTGCTGGTGAACACCGCTGCGACCATCGCCTGCACGGTGGCGTCGTAGTCGAGCGTGGGCGTGTTAATCACCGCCGTCTGCTGGAGGGCGATAGCGGTGCGCGTTTGCATGTCGTTCGCGGCGAATTTCGTCGCGGTCTGCTCCACGTCGACATTCGGATTGCCGCAGGCGCTCAGAACGGCGCCGGTTGCGACCAGCGCCAGGGCGATCCAGGCCGCCCGCCGTACTCCATCCTTGCGAGTCTTCATACGCGTTCCACCAGACAGGTTAGTGTGAGCACCGCGCGCCCTAGCTGGCAGGCGCGGCCAGGGCCAGCAGCGCGTCGATCACCGCTTCGAAATCGGTCAGCGTGGCGGTGCCGGTCAGCGAATTGTCGTTGATCAAATAGGTTGGCACCTCGGCAATGCCCAATCCCGCGATTTCCTGCGCCGCCCCCGCGAGGGCCCGGCGGCGCTCGCCGTCCGACAGGCAGGCCGCGAACGCGTCCTCGTCCAGGTCCAGGTCACCGGCCAGCGCGGTCAGGCTGGCCTCGCTGAGGGGCGCGGGCGTCTCACCGGACTGCGCGGCGGCGAGCGCGTCCATCATCTGCCAGAACTGGCCCTGGTCGGCAGCGCACAGCGCCGCCTGGCTCGCCCGCTCCGAGTCCTCGCCCAGCACCGGCACCAGCCGGTACGCGACCCGCATCGACTCCGCATAGGCGTCTAGCAGGTCCGGCAGGATCGCGGTGTGGAACCGCACACAGTCCGCGCACTGCGGATCGAGCACGGCCACCAGCACGATCGGGGCATCGTCCGGTCCCTGGGCGGGCGCGCCCGCGGCCAGCGCGGCGGCGCTCGGCGGGGCGGCGAAAACCGGCGTCGTGCTGCCGCTGAGCGCGCTCGCCACCAGCGCCTCGACGGTCGCGTCGTAGTCGGGCGTGGGCGTTGCCGGGATGGTGCCCGGCGTCTCGGTGGGCGTCGGGGTGGGCGTGTCGGTCCAATTGGCGGCGGTCGCCGTCAGCGCGTCGCGCACTATCGCCTCGATCGTCGCGTCGAGGTCGGGCGTGGGCGTGGCCGTCCAGCTTTCCGCCGTCTCGGTCAGTCGCTGGATCATCAATGCCTGCGCGGTCGCGTCGTAGTCGGGCGTGGCCGATCCACTCTGCACGGCGGCGGCCATGGCCTCGACCGTCGCGTCGAGGTCGGGCGTGGGCGTGGCCGTCCAGCTTTCGGCGGTGACGGTCCATCGCTCAAAGATCATGGCCTGGGCCGTCGCGTTGAGGTCGGGCGTGACCGTTTCCGTTGGGGTAGGCGTGTCGGTCCAGTTCCACGCCGTCAGGGTGAGCATGTCGCGGATCTGGGCGACGGCGGTCGCTTCCAGGTTCGGCGGGGGGACCGGCGTGGACGTGCGGGCCGCCGCCGGGCGCGTGCCGATGGTCTCGCGCTGGGCTTCGAGCGTCTGCCGCTCGTGGGCGCGGGCGGTCGCGCTGGCCCAGATCTCGGCTTCCGAGAGCGACTGGCTGCACGCGCTGAGGATCAGCCCCGCGACGCACAGCGCCAGGGCGCCAGCAAATGACCGGCTGAAGCGACTATTCGAGACATTCATAGCGTATCTGCTCTGCTGTGACCCCTGGCACAAGAACCCCCGTCGGAGACTCTGACGGGGCGATCTGCATGACGTATTGTAACAGGCTCGCATAGCCTCAGCAAACCGGCCCACCGCCCTGTCACTTTTGGATGACAAGGGCGGTTTGAGGCCGGTTAGCAGAAATCACGAGTCGGATTCCCCGGGGTCCTCGGCGCCGGGCGGCGCGTCCGGAACTGTCTCGCCGGGGGCTTCGGTCGGTGGCTCGTCTCCCGGTGTTGCCGTGGCCGTGGGCGTCGCGCTCGGTTCGGCGGTCGGCGTGGCGCTCGGCGGCTCGACGGTGGGCGTGTCCGTTGGTGCGGGCGTCGTGGTGGCCGTTGGCGGCTCTGTTGGAGTCTCCGCGGGCGTTTGCGTTGGCGTTACGGTTGGCGCGTCCTCCGTTGGCGCGACCGTCGGGGCCGGTGTGCCGGACGGATCGGGCAGGCCCGGCGTGGCGGTGGGCGCGTCCGGCGGCGCGATCGTCTCTTCCGGCGTCGCGAACGGGACCGGCGTGGGCGACGCGGCGGGCGCGACGAGCGCCTCCACCGCGAACGCGTCCACGGCGATGGTTCCTTCGGACGCCAGCACGCGCAGCGTGTGCGGCCCGGCTGCCAGCCCTTCGAGCGCGATTCGCACGCCGAACTCGTCGACGGGGGCCGCGCCGTCGATCAGGTCCAGCACGGTGCCATCCAGCTCGACGGCGAGCACGCCCAGCGCCGGGTTGCGCACGATGATCACCTCGGCGCGCGTCCCCTCGAAGGCCAGGCTCAGCGCGTCGCCCGCGCTCCCGCTGCTGTAGCGGTAGGACCCGCCGCTGGCGGCGCCGGTGGCGTGAGTGGTCCACGTCCCGCTAGCGGTGATCGCCGGATCGTCGGATTCGATCCGGATCAGCGCGGGTTCCGCCCCGGCCTCCGGCGCGGTGATGGCACTCTCGCCGGTTGGCGCGCCCAACACCGTGACGCCCGCCACCAGGCTGAAGTGGCGCGGGTCGCTCGCCGCGGACACGTTACCGGCTCGATCCACCGCGTAGACCCGCCAGTGATACGTCCCCTGGGCGAGCGTTTCGGGCAGTTGGTAGGATGGGCGGCTCCCCGCGTCGACCGGGGGCAGGGTGAAGGTCGTGCCGGTACCGGCCTCGACCTCGACCAGGTAGCGGTCGGCGTCGCCCGCGCGCGTCCATTCGAGCTTGAGGCGGCGGTTGGTCACGCGCGCGTTGTCCAGCGGCGCGATTGGGTCCGGCGCGGCGGGCGGCGTCGTGTCGATGGTCAGCGTCCGGCGGGCGCTCCACGGGCCGGGCGCGCCGAACGCGTTCAGGGCGCGCACCCGCCAATACAGCACGCCTTCCGGCAGGCTGGCCGCCGTCTGCTGGAGCCTGTTGGGGCCGACCGCGATCGCGATCGGGCTGCCGAAGCGGGGATCGTCGTCGATGTGCAGCTCGTACGTTGCGGCGTTGGCGGCAGCCTGCCAGCCGAAGGTCAGCGAGTCGGTGGCTGCCAGCAGCCGGTTGGCCGGCTCGACCGGGCGCGGGCGCGCCGGGCGTCCCGGCGTGACGATCAGGCGGCGGGCGGGCATCCAAGTCGCGCCGCCGTCCGCGCTGACGCGCCAGAAGTATTCGCCATAGGCTAGCGGCCCGGCGGTGTAGGTTTGCCCGGCCACGGTTTCCTCGACGACGAGGCTGTTAAACGTGAGATCGGTATCGTCGATCTGCACGTCGTAGCTGCTTACGCCGTCGATGGCCGCCCAGCGCAGAGTCGGCGTCGTGTCGAGCACGCTGGCGTCGTCGTTGGGCGCTTTCAGGATCGTCACGTGGAACGGCGTCGCGGCGCTCCAACTGCCCAGGTTACCCGCGGCGTCCTCGGCGCGCACGCACCAGAAGTACGTGCCGTAATCCAGCGCCGTATCTGGGATCGCCGCCAGCCGCGGGACGTCGTTGATGGCCTGCACGACGGTCGTGCAGGCGGCGTTGCTCGCGATGCGCACGTGGTACAGCCGCGCGTCGCGCGCCCGCGCCCACGAGAAGCGCGGCGTCGTGTCCGCCGTGCTGCTGCCCGCCGCGGGCTGCTTCGGCGCGGGGACCTCCGGCGGCTGCGTGTCGACGATCACGCGGCGCGGCGCGCTCCACGCCCCGGCGATGAGATCGGCGTTGACCGCCCGGACGCGCCAGAAGTACGCGCCGTCCGGCAGGGCGGCGCCGGGCGTGTGGCTGGTGCCGCCGGGGTTGGCATCGCGGATCGGCGCGGCGAAGCGCCGGTTGGTATCGAGCTGGAACTGGTACGACGCGGCATCCGGCACGGCGTCCCAGGTGAAGGTGGGCGTCGTGTCGTTGGTGACCTCGCCGTTAGCCGGGCTTTGCAGCACCGGGCGGCCCGGTTTGGCGGGCGCGTCGATGACCGTCAGCCGGAACGGGACGCTCCACGGGCTCCAGGTGCCCAGCGCGTCCTGCGCGCGCACGCACCACGTATACTGCCCCGCCGGCAGCGCCGGGTCGGGCACGTAGCGGCGGGTGGTGTGCGCCGGATCTTCGCGGACGACGGTCGTGCAGGCGGCGTCGGTGGCGATGCGCGCGTGGTAGAGTGCCGCGCCCTGGTGGTTGCGCCAACGCAGCGCGGGTGTGGTGTCCGCGGTGCCCGCCCGGTCGGCGGGTGATTGCAGCGCCGGCGCGTCAGTCTTGATCACGAAGGATCGCTTGCTGCTCCACTGCCCGGCCACGCCTTCGCCGTTGAACGCGCGCACCCGCCAGTAATAGCGGCCATCCGCCAGCCCGGCCAGGGTTTCGGTCGTGTCGCCGGACATCAGGTCGCGTTCCGGCGCGGTGAAGTTGCTCCGGTCGTCGATCTGCACCTGGTACTCGCTCGCCCCCGCCAGCGCATCCCACGCCAGCTCGACCGTCGTGCTGTACGACACGAGCCCGTTGGCCGGGGCCGTGGGCCGGGGCGCGCGCAGCGGGCCGGGCGTGACGGTCAGCATCCAGCCGGGCGTCCAGGTCGCGCCGCCGTCCGGGCTGACGCGCCAGTAGTACGTCCCGTCATCGAGCGGCGGATCGGGCACGTAGCGCGTGCTGGTGACGGTCGCCTCCCGCGCGCGCGGTGCGCCAAACCCGGCGTCGGTATCGATCTGGACCCGGTAGGCCGCCGCGCCCGGTTCGCGCGCCCAGCGGAAGACCGGCGCGGCGCTGGTCGCGAAAGCCCCGTTCGTCGGCGCTTTGAGCAGCGTGACGGTGAACGCGTTCACCTCGCTCCACGGGCCCCAGTTTCCGGCGTGGTCCTGGGCCCGGACCTGCCAGTACGCCGCGCCGAAGCCCAACGCGTCCGCGTCCGGCACGACGTAAAACGCGCGCGGCGTGGTCGCGTCGATCAGCGGCGTCCCGCTCAGGGCCGGATTGTTGTAGACCCGCACCTGATAGATATTAGCCCCCGGCACCGCCCGCCAGTTGAGGCGCGGCGTGTGATCGGGCGTGTTGGACCGGTCGCGCGGGGTAGCGAGAACCGGCGCGGCGGGGTCTTCGGTGTCGATGATGACCTGCCACGCCCGGCTCCAACTGCTGGGCTGCCCGTTGACGTTGACGGCGCGCACGCGCCAGAAATAGCGGCCATCGGGCAGCGGCGCGGTCGTGAAGCCGGTGGTGGTCCGCACCGCCGCCTGTTCGGGCGTGCCGAAGCCCTGGCTGTTGTCGAGCTGGAACTCGTAGGTGTTGCCGTTGGCGACGCCTTCCCACGCGAACGACGGTGCATCGACCGGCATCACGGCGCGGTGGGCCGGGCTGGTCAGCGCCGGGGCCGCCGGGCCGGGCACGACTTCGTCGCTGTACGCGCTCAACAGGTCGTTCTGCTGGTCGCCGTGGGCGGGCGTGAAGGACTGGACGGCGAAGTAGTAGGCCGGCGCAGCCGGCAGCCCATCGATCCGGCAGCTTCGCGCGGACTTGCTGCCCGTCTCGCAGCCGAACGTATACGGCTCGCCGGGCGTGGTGCTGTAGCCCACCCGGTAGCCCCCGCCGTGGTTGGTGTACGCGATCGGCCCCCACGAGACGACCACGCTCGACGCGGAGAGCGTCCGCGCGCGGACGCCCCCCGGCGGGACGGTCTGCGTGCCCGCCCAGCCGGGATTCTTCTGGTTGAAGAAGCCGCGCACGCCCGCGTCGGACGCGCTCAGCCGGTTGAAGCGCAGGTTGACCCGGTGACTCGCGCCCCAGGGCGTCTTGCCCGTGCCGAGCAGGGACAGGTTCGCCAGGGCGGGCGGCAGATCGCCTTGCAGCGCGTTGTTATCCAGCGCCAGCGTGCGCAGCGCGGACAGGCCGCCGAGGCTGGCCGGGATGGGCCCGCTCAGCCGGTTGCGGTCCAGCGCCAGGTATTCGAGCGCGGACAGGTTGCCCAGCCGCGATGGGATCGTCCCGCCGATCTGGTTGTCGCTCAGCGCCAGCACCTGGAGCGCGGTCAGGTCGCCCAGGCTGGCGGGGATCGTCCCGCCCAGCCCGTTGCCGGACAGGTCGAGGCTGACCAGGCTCGCCGGGTCGCCCAGGCTGGCCGGGATGCCGCCGATCAGGGCGTTGCCGGACAGGTCGAGCGTCTCCAGCGCGAACAGGTCGCCCAGCTCCGGCGGGATGCTCCCGCTCAGCCCGTTGCCGGGCAGTTCCAGCGCGATCACGCGGCGGGGCGCGCCGGCGGTGCACGTCACGCCGAACCAGCCGCACGGTTCCGGCGTGGTGCCGGGTGCGGTCGTCCAGCCGGTGCTCTCGGTCCAGCCGCCGCCGTTGGCGCTGCTGTACAGCGCGACCAGCGCGTCACATTCGGCGGGCGTCACCTGGGTGACGCCGGCACAGGTCGCCGTGGCGACGTAGCCGCCCACCTCCACCGACCCGGCGTCGCATTGGCCGATCGTGTCGCCGTCGCCGTCGATGTAACTGCCGTTGTCGCTCCGCACCACGTCGCGCTGGTCGACGGCCAGGCAGTGGGCGTTATTCGCGCCGTCGATGGCCGGGCTGCCCGCGCCGGGCAGGTGGGTGAACGTGGCGCCGCTGTTGTCCGCCAGCGGGCCGAGCAGCGGGTCGCGCGAGAGAATGCCGCCCCCGCACGACGTGCCCGGATATTGCAGGTTGCCCGAGCCATCGCTAATGGTTCCCGCGCAGTTAGTCCCGCCGTTGTGGAGGATCGTGTTGCGCACGGTGACCGTGCCGCCGGCCCGGTTGACGCCGCTGCCATTGCCCGTGTTACCCGCGACGGTGACGTTGGTCAAAGTGGCCGAGCCGCCCGCGTTGTACAGGCCGCCGCCGTTGGCCGCGCTGTTGCCGCTGATCGTGCTGTTGTCGACCGTCACCCCGGCGCCGTCATTGTACAGGCCGCCGCCGTTGGCCGCGCTGTTGCCGCTGATCGTGCTCTGGATCGCCGACAGGGTGCCGCTGGTCGCGTTGATCCCGCCGCCATTCTGAGTGGCGGTGTTGCTGGCGATCGTGCTCCGGGCGACGGTCACCGCGCCGCCGTTGTTGCGGATCCCGCCGCCGTTGCTCGCGTCGTTGTTGTCGATGCGCGCCTGGTTGTTGACGGTGAGGGTCGCGCCGCTGCCGAAGTTGTACACGCCGCCGCCGTGAGTCGCGGTGTTGCCGGTCGAGCCGCCGATGATCGTGCCCGCGCCCTCGACGAAGATCGCGCCACTGTCGTTGTAAATGCCGCCGCCCGCGTGGCTGGCCGTGTTGCCGGCCACGTCCGCGCCGGTCTGCACGCGCACCGTGCTGGGCGATTCGGTGATGGCGTAGTTGTACACGCCGCCGCCGTTGGTCGCGCTGTTGTTCGACACCAGCGCGCCGCCCTCGATGGTCAGCGTGCCCCGGTCGTTGAGGATGCCGCCGCCGTGCGTGCCCGCGCTGTTGCCAGGGCTGCCGCCGATGTTCGTACCGCTCCCGGTGACGGTGACCGCGCCGAACTCGTTATAGATGCCGCCGCCGTTGGCCGTGGCGGTGTTGCCGCTCACGTCCGCGCCGCTCTGAATCGTCAGCGTGGCGCCGACGGCGTAGTTGAAGATGCCGCCGCCGAAGACCGCCGTGTTGTTGGACACGAGCGCGCCGCTCTCGACGCTGGTTGTGCCGGCGTCGTTGAGGATGCCGCCGCCGTGGCCGGACGCCGCGTTGCCGGGGCTGCCGCCGATGGTGGTGCCGCTCCCGGTGACGGTCAGCGTCCCCAGGTTGTTGTAGATGCCGCCGCCGTTGCCCGCGACGACGCTGTTGCCGCTCACGTCGGACCCACCGCTGACGATCAGCTCACTGGTCGTGCCATAGCTGTAGATGCCGCCGCCCGCGTCGCCCGCCGTGTTGCCCGCCGCGCCGCCGATCAGCGTGCCGCTCCCGGTGACGGTCACCAGCCCGCCGCCGCGGCTGTAGATCGCGCCGCCGTACAGCCCGGCGTCGTTGCCGGTCATGTCGGCGCCATCCTCGATCGTGGCCGGGCCGCCGTTGTTGTACAGCCCGCCGCCGTTGCCGGTGGATGTGCTATTGCCGTCGATCGTGGCCCCCGCTGTGAGGAGCACCGAGCCGGTCAGGTTGAAGACGCCGCCGCCGTGCACGGTCGCGCTGTTCCCGCTGACGGTGGTGCCGCCCCCGGTGATGGTCAGCGCGGCGCTGTCGTTGTAGATGCCGCCGCCGTTGCCAGTGGCCGCGTTGCCGGTCACGTCCGCGCCGCCGCTGAGGGCCACGCTGGCCGTCTCGCCGATGCTGAAGACCCCGCCGCCGTTCTGCGCCGTGTTGCCCGCCGCGCCGCCGATCAGCGTGCCGCTCCCGGTGACGATTAGCGGGGCGTCGCTGATGAAGATGCCGCCGCCTTTGCCGGTGGCCGTGTTGCCGGTCACGTCCGCGCCGCCCTGGACGGTCACCGCGCCGCCTTGCGAGGCGATCCCGCCGCCGTCCTGGGCCGTGTTGCCGCTGACGACCGACCCGCTGTTGAGCGTGAGGCTGCTGCCCGCGCCGGTGAGGAAGACGCCGCCGCCGCTGCCGGTGGCCGCGTTGCCGGTGATGGCCGCGCCGCTGCCGAGGACGATGTCGCCACCGTTGGCGTAGATCGCGCCGCCATCGACCGCGGCGCCGCCCGTGATCGTCAGGTTGATCACGGTCAGCGACACGCCGGGGCTGACCACGAACACGCCGCTGAGGTCGTCGCCGTCGAACGTGACGCTGCGGCCCGTCCCGTCGAGGATCACGCTCGACGCCACGGTGAACGGGGTCCCGGCCAGGGTGATCGTCCCGTCACAGCCGAAGGTGATCGTACTGCCCGGCGGGGTGGTTGCCAGCAGCCCGGCAAAGGTCGCCGCGTCGCAGGTGACGAGCTGCGGGTTGACCGTCTGCGTGATCGCGGTGGACGTGCTGCCCAGGTAGGCCGCGTCGCCCGCGTATTCTGCCGTCAGCGAGCGCGTCCCGACCGGGAGCGCGCTGGTGATCAGGACCGCCTGCCCGCCCGCGTCGAGCGCCACCGTGCCGAGCGAAGTCGCGTCGTCGAAGAACTCGACCGTCCCGGTCGGCGTGCCGCTGGAGGCCGTCACCGTCGCCGTCAGGGTGACCGGCTGGCCGTAGCCGGACGGGTTGGGCGAGGCGCTCAGCGCGGTCGTCGTCGCGATCTGGCCGACGTCGTGCGTGTGATCGGGCGAGGTGCTGCCCGCGAACGCCCCGCCGCCCAGGTATTGGGCGGTGATGGTGTGCGACCCGGCGCTGAGTGTATCGGTGGTGATCGACGCCTGCCCGCCCGCGTCAAGCGCCGCTGTGCCGAGGGAGGCAGCGCCGTCGAAGAACTCGACGGTGCCGGCGGGCGTGCCCGCGCCGGAGGTGACGGTCGCGGTGATGGTCACCAACTCCCCGAACGCCGACGGATTCGGCGCGGTGGTGACGCTGGTCGACGTGCTCGCCAGCCCGACGTCGTGGGTGTGATCGGGCGAGGTGCTGCCCGCGAAGGTCGCGTTGCCCGCGAACTGGGCGGTGATGGTATGCGTCCCGGCGCTGAGCGTGTCGACGGTGATGGATGCCTGCCCGCCCGCGTCAAGCGCCGCTGTGCCGAGGGAGGCAGCGCCGTCGAAGAACTCGACGGTGCCGGTGGGCGTGCCCGCGCCGGAGGTGACGGTCGCGGTGATGGTCACCAACTCCCCGAACGCCGACGGGTTCGGCGCGGTGGTGACGGCGGTCGACGTGCTCGCCAGCCCGACGTCGTGGGTGTGATCGGGCGAGGTGCTGCCCGCGAACGTCGCGCTGCCCGCGTACTGGGCGGTGATGGTGTGCGACCCGGCGCTGAGTGTATCGGTGGTGATCGACGCCTGCCCGCCCGCGTCAAGCGCCGCTGTGCCGAGGGAGGCGGCGCCGTCGAAGAACTCGACGGTGCCGGTGGGCGTGCCCGCGCCGGAGGTGACGGTGGCGGTGATGGTGACCGTCTCCCCGAAGGCCGATGGATTCGGCGCGGTGGTGACGGCGGTCGACGTGCTCGCCAGCCCGACGTCGTGCGTGTGGCCGGGCGAGGCGCTGCCCGCGAAGGTCGCACTGCCCGCGTACTGGGCGGTGATGGTGTGCGTCCCGGCGCTGAGGGCAGCGGTGGTGATGGACGCCTGCCCGCCCGCGTCAAGCGCCGCTGTGCCGAGGGAGGCAGCGCCGTCGAAGAACTCGACGGTTCCGGTGGGCGTGCCCGCGCCGGAGGTGACGGTCGCGGTAATGGTGACCGTCTCCCCGAAGGCCGACGGATTCGGCGCGGTGGTGACGGCGGTGGACGTGGCGGCGGCGGTGACGGTCAGCGTCGCGTCGACGCCGCTCACGATCAGGTTGCTCACGCCGCTGAGGTTCGCGCCGGTGTTGGTGAAGGTGCCCACGCTGCCGGGATCGACCGTCACGCTGATCGTGCAGGTGGCCGGCCCGGCGCCCAGGCCCCCGCCGGTGAGGGTGACGGTGTTGCCGGTCGCGCTCAGCGAGCCGCCGCAGTCCGACGCGCCGGGCGAGACGCTCAGCGCGAGGTCGAGCGTGTCGGTGAAGCTCAACGTGCCCGCGAACGCCGGATAGCCCGCGCCGCTGGTCAGCGTGAAGGTCAGGGTCGTCGTCGCGTCCAGGGGAATGCTGGGCGCGGTGTACGCTTTGGTGAGGGCCGGGAGCTGGGCCTCGTAGGCGCCGATGTCGCACGTCCCGCCGGTGGGCTGGGGCCGCGTCACGCCGCGCTGGTCCACGCTCGCGCAGGTGGCGTTATTGCCCGCATCGCGCGCCGGGCTGTCGAACGCGATCGCGTGCGTCTGCGTGAAGCCGGGCGCGTTGAGCGCCAGCGTGCCGAGCAGCGGGTCGGCGGACGCGATCCCGCCGCCGCAGGTCGTGCCCGGATATTGCAGATTGCTGCCCTGGTCCGTGGCGGGCGCCGCGCAGTTGCCGCCGCCGTTGTTGGCGACGATCGTGTTGCCGAGCGCGAAGCCGGTCCCGCCCAGGCCGCCGCCGCTGTTGCTGGCGATGGTGCTGTTGTTGAGCGTGATCGTCCCGCCGTCGTTGTAAATCGCGCCGCCGCTGGCCGCGCTGTTGCCGGAGAGCGTGCTGTTGGTGAGGGTCACCGCCCCGCCGTCGTTGTAAATCGCGCCGCCGCTGGCCGTGGCCGCGTTGCCGGTGAGGGTCGTCCGGTTGAGCGTGACGGTCCCGCCGTTGTTGGCGATCCCGCCGCCGTCCGCCGCGCTGCCGCCGGTGACGGTCAGGTTGACCAGGGTGAGCTGCACGCCGGGATCGACGGTGAAGACGCCGCTGGCGCCCCCCGCGTCGAACGTGACGCTGTGGCCGCTGGCGTCCAGGGTGGTGTTGGCCGCGATGGCGATCGCGCTGCCGGGCAGGGTGATCGTCCCGTCACAGGCGAACGCGATTGTCCCGCCCGCGGGGGCGGCGGTGAGCTGGGCCTCGAACGTGGCGTAGTCGCAGACGGTGACGGTGCCGCCGGCGGCGAATGCGGGCGCCGGAGAAGCCGGCGATCCCCCCCACCAAAAAAGCGCGACACACGCGCTGAAACACGCCAAAATTGCCAGTTTGGCACGCGTCGAAACAGATTGGCTGTGCATGGTTCCACCCCACCAAAGATAAGTATCTGCATTCATTTTATGTTAGTTCTTGCTTTTACCCTGCAAAAAATCCATAAAAAAGGCCCCACAGTAGCGCAGGTGTTGAGCAAGCGTAGGTTTGGCGCTGACAACCTCGCCTGAAACGCCAGTATAATGAGATGCGTTGTCGAAACTTCGAGATTGCGACATCATAGACCGCGATCGCGCCTCGCGTACTCAGCTATCCATCGGAATAGGATGACGCCCTATGACGCATGCGAAACCGACTTCGAGCGATTTCCCCGTGGCCCAACCGCCGCCGGAATACGGCCTGCTGCCCAACTCGCGGCCCCGCAGCCTGTGGAGCCAGATCGGGATGGTGCTGCTCCAGCCGGGGCGATTTTTCCGGACGCTGCCCACGCTGCCGGACTCCCGCCAGTGGGTCTGGGCCGCGCTGCTGATCCTGGTCCTGGTGGGCTTCAGCGCCGTCCAGGCGGACTCGCACGCGCCGGATCCCACCGACGGCCAGCCCGCGGAAGGCGGCTTCCGCCCGGTGCCGGGCGATCCGTTCGGCGGTGAAGTCTCCGGCGGCGAGGGCGGCTTCGGGCCGGTCGAGGGGGGCCCGGTCGAGGGGCCGGTGGGCCCTGGCGCGGGCGGTGGCGAGGGAGAATCCAGCCCATCGGACGACTGGACGACCGCGCTGATCGCGGCCAGCAACATCGTCGCGGTGTGGCTCGTCGCCATCGTGCTGCTGGCTGTGGTGTCGCTGCTGCGCGGCATCCCGCCGCAGTGGGGCCACAACGTCCAGATCGCCGTGTGGGCCAGCGTGCCGCTCGGCCTGATGGCGGCGCTCCAGTTGGTGTACTTTTTCGCGGGCGGGACGTCCGGCGAGCCGGGCATGGCGGGCCTGCTGTCTGAATGGGACGCGTATGCCGATCTGGCTGAGTCCCAGCAGGCGCTGGTCCTGTCGTTTGCCAGCCGCCTGACGCTGTTCTCGGTGTGGGCGCTGGCGCTGGTGTACGTGGGCGGGCGGCAGACGCTGCGCGGCCCGTGGCTGGCGGTGACGCTGACTGTGCTGGCGCTGGTGGCGCTGATCGTCGCGATCCCGGTCGCCGCGGGGACGATCACCGCGCCGGAAGACGAGGCGGCTTCCGTCGAGCCCGGCGGGCTCATCGGGCCGGACATGATGCCCGGCGAGTTCCCGCCCGAAGACGTGCCGCCTATGGACGAGTCCGGCGAGATGGTTCCCGGCGGTGAAGTGCCCGGCGCGGAGTTCCCCGGCATGGACGAGTCCAGCATCGAGGTGATGCCCGGTGACGACATGCCGGAGGACGTACCGCCTATGGACGAGTCCGGCGAGATGGTTCCCGGCGGTGAAGTGCCCGGCGCGGAGTTCCCCGGCATGGACGAGTCCAGCATCGAGGTGATGCCCGGTGACGACATGCCGGAGGACGTACCGCCCGCCGAGGAGTCCGGCGCGTCGTCGGAGCCTGCGCCGGAAAGGCCCGCGCCAGACGCGATCCAGATCGCGCCGGGGAGGGCCCGGTGAGCGAGCGTGCGGCCAACAACAGCCACAATAACCACCGCGATATGATCATCGCGCAGTCGGTGTCGAAGGTCTTTCACCTGGGCGACCAGGTCGTTCAGGCGCTCGATGGGGTGTCGCTGCGCATCCCGCCGGGCCAGTTCGTCGCGATCATGGGGCCGAGCGGCTCGGGCAAGAGCACGCTGCTCTACCTGCTGGGCGGGCTGGACCACGCCAGCGGCGGCGAGATCCTGGTGGGCGGCGCCCGGCTGGACGGCATGGCGAGCGATGGCCTGGCGCGCTTCCGGCGCGAGACGGTCGGCTTCATCTTCCAGGCGTTTCACCTGGTCCCGACCATGACCGCGCTCGAAAACGTGGCGCTGCCCGGCGTGTTCGCGGCCATGCCGCGCGACGTCCGCGAGCGGCGGGCGCTGGCCCTGCTCAACGCGCTGGGGATGACCCCGCGCATCGATCATAAGCCGTCCCAGCTTTCGGGCGGCCAGCAGCAGCGCGTCGCCATCGCGCGGGCGCTGTTCAACAACCCGCCGGTCATCATGGCCGACGAGCCGACCGGCGCGCTGGACAGCCGAACCGGCCAGACCGTGATGCAGATGCTGCGCACGCTGTGCACGCGCCAGGGCAAGACGGTCGTCGTGGTGACGCACGACCTGGGCGTGGCGCAGTATGCTGACCGGATGATTCAGTTGATGGACGGGCGCATCGTCGAGGATCACCTCGTGGCGCCGAAGGAGAAGACGGATGCAGCGTAAATCAGCCCCGTTGGGTGTGACGATCACCGTCCTGGTGATCGCCCTTGCGCTGGCAGGCGCGATGGGCCTGCCGGCCCTGGCGCAGGACGAGTCCCCGGCGTCGCCGACGCCCGGCAAGCCCGATCCGGCCCCGCCGCCGAGCGAGCCGAACCAGGTGCCGCCCATCACCGTCACCGGCATCGATCCGGCCCAGGTGACGACCGGGCAGGCCGCGGAGATCACCGTGCAGGGCAGCAATTTCACGGCGGCGACCACCGTCCAGCTCGACGGGTACGGCCCGCTGCCGACGACGGTGGTCAACGCGTCCACGCTGCGCGCGGCGATCCCGGCGAGCCTGCCGGTGGGGCAGTATACCGTGCGGGTCAGCGATCCCCAGGGTGGCAACGCCAATGCGCCCGCGCCGCTGGCCGTGGTGGCCCAGGCCACCGACGTACCGACCGATACCCCGACGCCGTCCCTGGCGGTCAGCAGCATCGAGCCGGCCCGCGTGACGGCGGGGCAGCAGGCGGTCCTGTCGGTGTTCGGGAGCGATTTCGCCGAGACGACCGTCGTGCGGCTGGTCGGCGTTGGCCTGATGCAGACTACCTTTGTTAGCAGCGGCGCGCTGATGGCGAGCCTGCCCGCGTCGCTGGCGCCCGGCCAGTACGCCGTCGAGGTGACCGACCCGGTCCGCGGCACGGCGGGCGCGTCGCAGCGCCTGAACGTCGTCGCGCCGACGGCGACGCCACCGCCGCCCACGGATGCCCCGCCCCCGACGCAGGCCCCGCCGCCGACGGACATCCCCCCGACGCCGCTGCCGCCCACGCCGTATCCCGGCGAGCCGTCGCTGGTGGTGCGCAACTTCTCGGCCAGCCCGGCGTCGATCGCGCCCGGTGGGACGGTGGCGCTCACCTTCGAGATCGTCAACCAGGGCACGCGCACCGCGTTGGGCGGCGCCGTCGCGCTGGATGAGGGCGGCCAGTTCGTCCCGGCGGGCGGGCAGGCCAGCGCCGTGCTGCCCGACCTGGTGCTGGGCGCCCGCCACACCGTGACGCTGCGCGCGGTGGCGAGCATGGACGCGCCCGAAGGGCCGGTCAGCATCCCGATCACGATGACCTATCACGACTTCGAGGCCAACTCGTACACCAGCAAGGCCACGCTGAGCGCGACCGTCGTCAAGGCCGAGGAAGTCTCGCAGGTGACGCTGGCCGGGTATGCGTTCGCGCCGGACCCGGTCGAGCCGGGCAGCCGGGTGCGCCTGACGGGCATCGTCACCAACAGCGGCAACCAGACGGCGACGAACGTCCTGCTGCGCGTCACCGGGGCGGAGAGCGTGCTGCTGGCCGGCCCCCAGGGCGACAGCCTGCCGCTGGGCGACATCGCGCCCGGCACCAGCGCGGCGGTCGATATCGATCTGGTGGTCAGGTCCGGCGCCGAGCCGGGGCCCCAGGCCCAGCCGGTGACGATCACCTACCTGCAGGACGGCGAGCCGCAAGAAGTCGCGACCAGCGTCACGGTGGACGTGGCGAAGGTCGAAGAGACCGCGCCGCTGATGCTGCTCAAATCGTATACCACCGGCCAGGACGAGCTACAGCCCGGCGACCGCTTCACGCTGCGCGTATGGCTGGAGAACGTGGGCGACGGCAAGGCGTCCGACATGCTGGTCACGTTCGGCACGGTCGAATCGAGCGGCGCGCCGGGCGGCGATACGCCCGGCGGCGACTCCGGCGGCGGGCAGCAGACGAGCACCACGCCCAGCACCACGTTCGCGCCGTTGGGCGCGGGCGGGTCGATCTACGTGGGCGACGTGGAGGCCAACGGCGGCAAAGCCTCGCTCAAGCAGGCGTTCATCGTCGATGGCTCGGTCAAGAGCGGGATTTACAACCTGCCGATCACGCTGCGCTATACGCGGGCGGATGGCTCGACGGCCCAGGAAACGCTCGGCGCCAGCATGGTCGTCGTCGCGCCGCCGCGCCTCCAGATCACGCTGCAAGGCATGGTCCCGGAGATGGTCAACGTGGGCGAGCCGTTCCCGCTGGCGCTGGAGATCGCCAACAACGGCGCCGCCGCGGTGACCCTGACCGGGGCCACGACAGCGGGCGAGAACGTCGAGGTGCTCGAAGGCGCGGACGCGCCGCTCTCCCCGGTCAAGGCGGGCGAGGATACGACGTTCAACGCGCTCGTCATGCCGGTGGAAGAAGGGCCGGTCAGCGTGACGGTGACGCTGCGCTACATGGACGACCTCAACCAGGAGCGCGAGATCGTGCGGACCTACGAAACCGAGGCGATGGCCCCGCCGCCCCCGCCGGACGATATGATGCCTGGACCGCCGGTCACGCCGGAGCCGCAGGAGACGGGCGGCGGTGACGATCTGGTTGGGCGCTTCCTGCGCGGGCTGTTGGGCCTGGGGAGCTGAGATGATCGGCGAGCTGCTGCCCCTGGCGCTGGGCAACCTGGCCCGCGCGCGCGGACGGTTGATCATGACGGCGGGCGGTGTCCTGGTGGGCACTGCCGCCGTGGTCCTGCTGATCGCGCTGACCTTCGGCTTGCAGCGGTCCGCCGAGAAGAGCATCGGCGAGAACGCCTCGCTGACCGAGATCGACGTCTACCCGAACTGGGGGCGCGAGATGAACGAAAACCTGCCCCAGTTGACGGTCCAGGCGGTGCGCCAGTTCTGGCAGGTGCCCGGCGTGGAGGTGGTCATCCCGATGGTCAACCTGCAGGGCGGCGAGCTGCTGGCGGGGGACTACACGGGCTGGGGGAACATCATGGGCATCGATCCGGCGCTGCTGCCGTACCTGGGGCTGGAGCTCACCGAGGGGACGTTGTCGCTGGGGCCGGGCCAGGGGCTGCTGGGGCCGCGCGTGGGCGACAACTTCTTCGATCCCTCGTCCGAAGAGTGGGAGCCGGTCCAGGTGGACCTGATGAACACGCCGTTCGAGGTGCGCCTCTTCCAGTACAACAGCCCCACGCCCAGCGAGCGCAAAGTCGAGCTGGAACTCACCGGCACCTTCCGCGAGGGGACGAGCTTCGACTACGCGATCCTGATGCCGGTGCGCGATGTGATGGCGTGGAACGAGTGGATCACCGGCCAGGAGGCGGACCCGGAGACGTTCGTCTACGACCGGGTGGTCGTGCGCGCCACCAGCCGCGAAACCAGCCAGGACGTGTCCGAGGCGATCCGCGACCTGGGCTATGCGACGGGCGGCATCGGCGACTACCTGAACGCGCTCAACAACTTCTTCGCCACCATGCGCGTGATGCTCGGCGGGGTGGGCGCGGTGGCGCTGCTGGTGGCGGCCTTCGGCGTGGCGAACACGATGACCATGGCGATCCTGGAGCGCACCAAGGAGATCGGGCTGATGAAGGCCATCGGCGCGACCGACCGTGACGTGCTGACCGTCTTCCTGATCGAGGCCGGGCTGGTGGGGCTGGCGGGCGGCCTGGCGGGAGTCGGGCTGTCGCTGTTCCTGCAAAACGTGATCAACCAGGCGGTGCAAAACGCGCCCCAGGGCGACAGCCCGGCGCTGATCTTCCTGCCGTTCGATACCTCGCAGATTGGCGGCAGCCTGATCGTCATCCCGGCGGAGCTGACGGTGCTGGCCGTGATGCTGGCGACGCTGGTCGGGGTGGGCGCGGGGTTCTACCCGGCGCTGCGCGCCGCGCACCTGCCCCCGGTGACCGCGCTCAAGCAGGAATGAGCGCGGCTAGGTCACGCCCAGGCTCATCGCGATCTGCTGCGCGCTCGACAGGTTGTCGGTGTCGAGCACAACCTGCCCCTGGTTGGTGACGTACAGCGCGTTGATGTTGATGCCCTGCTCGGCGATGGCCGTCGCCAGCCGGACCAGCTCCTCCGGCTCGTTTTTCAGGCGCAGCAGCAGAACCTCGCGCACGTTATAAGCGATATTCACCGTCTTGAGCGCTTCTACCGTGGCGTCGGGATTGTTGGTCACGAACTGGACAATGCCCTGGTCCGGGCAGGGGGTCGCGTGCAGGGCGAGGATGTGGACGCCGCCTTGGCGCAGGGCGTCGGTCAGCCTTGCCAGCTCGCCTGGGCGGTCCTGGATCTGAACGGTGAATTCGGTAGCCATTGCGCCTCCCCAGTATCTGAGCCGTCTATAACCAGTATATGTGAAAAACGTAAAGAGCGTAAGGCGCGCGAAACACAGGCGTTCCGGGTTGGACAGGAACGCGCGGGCGGTCAGGCGTCGGTTGGCTGCGGGGGCCGGGCGTCGAGCAGGCGTTCGAGCGCCTCGACGGTGCGGCCTTGCTCCTCGTTGTCGAGCGATCCCAGCAGTTCGGCGATGGTGACGATCTGCTGCGCCTCGACGTTATACGCCGCGCGCTGGCCCTGTGCGCCCAACGAAAAACGCGGGATGTTGGCGTCGTCGTCGTCGGGCCGCAAACTGACCAGGCTGTCGCGGATCATGGGCTTGAGCGCTTCGGTGACGGTGGCCGGGGGCATGTCCAGCGCTTCGACCAGGTCCGGGGCGGCCATATCCGGCTGGTCTTTGAGCACGCTCAGAATGCGCAGTTGGGTGACGGTGAGGTTTTCCAGGCTGGTATCGAGCCGGTCAGGCCCGATCCGTTTGCCGAGCTGGTGCAGCGCCCGCACGAGGCGGATCGACTGCCGGTACGTGTGCTCCGAAAGGTGATCCATGTGCTTCCTCACAACGGCGTTTGACGGTCGTTCCTACGGATGGGGCTAGCCAATTCTTATAAAGCAGTTGCCGGGTTTCCACATTGTCCGAACAGAATCCACCTCCATTATACGTCAAGCCTGGCTCCATGAATAGGTAACGTGACCATTCTACCATCGCGCCTGCCGAACTGTATCTGGTCGTGGGCGTGATGTCCTGGTAGCATTGATGTAGTCTATCTCTGCTGAAGGATCACAACCATGAGTGCCCCGTTTGTGCGCGTTCACGACCTGTCGAAAACGTATGGCAATCCACACCAGCCGCTCGAAGTGCTGCGCGGCGTGGACCTGGCGATCGACCCCGGCGAGTTCATCGCGATCATCGGCCCGTCGGGGATTGGCAAGACCACGCTGCTGAACATGATCACCGCCATCGACAACCCCACGGGCGGCGAGGTGTTCGTCGGGGATACGAACGTCACTCGCACGCCGCAGAACCGGCTCACCAAGTGGCGCGCGCGGAACATCGGGATCGTCTTCCAGTTCTTCCAACTGCTGCCTACGATCAGCGTGGTGGACAACGTGATCTTCCCGATGGATTTCGCCCGCGTTCACGCGCCCACGGAGCGGCGATCGATTGCGCTGGACCTGCTCGACCGGCTGGGGATTCTCGACCAGGCGGAGAAAACGCCCGACATGCTCTCCGGCGGGCAGCAGCAGCGGGCCGCCATCGCGCGCGCCCTGGCGAATCACCCGCCGCTGATCATCGGGGACGAGCCGACCGCCAACCTGGATCGCATGAGCGCGCAGAACGTGTTCGACGTCTTCCGGGACCTGGCCGAGCAGGGCGCGGCGGTCGTCGTGACGACGTACGATCGTGAGATCGTGCGCACCGTTCCGACGGTTTACGAACTGCACGACGGGATGCTGAGTCTCATCCGGCGGGACGGCAGCGCGGTGAAGGAACGGGCCGGGGTGGCGCGTTAAGGATAGGGTGATGACTCGTTCGACGTTTCGCAAAATTCTGGGCGACATCTGGGCGCGCAAAGGCCGCACGGCCCTGGTCGCCATCAGCATCTTCATCGGCGTGTTGGGCGCGGTGACGTTGATCACGGCGGGCGATTTGCTCGTCCGCCAGCTCGAAAGCGACATTCAGGAAGACGACCTGCCGATGATGCAGGTTTTCATGACCATCCCGCCCAGCGAAGACGGTGTCGTCCCCGACGACGCCGCGCTCGTGGAGGACGTGCGCGACCGGTTCGAGGGCGTCACCGCGGTCGAAGGCGAGGCCAACAACCCCTTCTTCTGGCGGTTCAGCGGCGAGCAGCGCTTCCGCGAGGCGCGCCTGCTGTCGTATACCAACCCGCTCGGCGAGCAGGTGCTGGAGCCGATGCGCCTGGTCGAGGGGGCGTATCCCGCGCCGGGGCAGCAGCAACTGGCCGTCGAGCAGCGCATGGCCGAGGACTTCGACCTGAGCGTGGGCGACACGATCGAGCTGCGGCTGCTCGGTCAGGTGACGGAGGGCGAGCTGCCGCCGGTGGAAACGTGGACGCTCTCCGGGATCGTGTTCCATCCCTACAACGACTTCAGCAAGCTGAGCATGTACGCCGCCGCCGAGGATGCGCCGGACATCACCGGCATCCCCGGCCTGACGACGCTCGGCCTGCGCTTCACCGAGTTCGAGCTGGCGCGGGGCGATAAGCTGGGCGTGCAGGACTGGATCACGGACGACACGCCCTATATGGCCGTGTTCTTCATGGCCGAGGACCCGGCAGACAACAGCCTGGTCCGGACGACGGAGCAGTTCGCCCAGATTCTGACCGCGCTGGCCGTGGTGGCGATGCTGGTGTCCGGCTTCCTGGTGCTGAACGTGGTCAACAACCTGGTCGTCGAGCAGCGGCGGCAGATCGGCGTGATGAAATCGCTGGGCGCGACGCGCAGCGAGATCGGCGTCATTTACGCCGGGATCGCGGTCGTCTACGGGCTGCTGGGCATGGTGCCCGGCGTGCTGGTGGGCATCCCGCTGGGCTACCAGATGGCCGTCATCGTCGGCGATTTCGCCAACACGCTGATCGACAGCTTCGCCGTGTCGCCGCTGGCGATCGGGCTGGGGGTGGTGCTGGGGCTGGCCGTGCCGATTGGCTCGTCGATCATCCCGGTGTACACCGGCACGCGCGTCACGATCCTCGAAGCCATGACCGACCTGGGCATCGCGGGCAACTACCGTTTTGGCCTGCTCAACCGCCTGATCACGGTGCTGCCGCTGCCGCTGAACATCAAGCAGTCGCTCAACAGCATCAGCCAGAAGAAAGCGCGGCTGGCGCTGACTGTGACCACGCTCACGCTGGCGGTGGCCGCGTTCATGGGCGTGTCGGCGGTGTTCGTGCGCCTCAACGACGTGCTCAACGACATCCTCAGCGCGTTCGAGTACCAGATCATCTTCACCACCACCGAGAGCCAGGACTACGACACGGTCAGGGACCTGATCGCGTCGAATGTGGCCGGCGTGGCCGAGATAGCGCCCGGCTCGATGGCCGTGCTCGACCTGGAAGGCTACGTGGCGCCGCTCAGCGAAACCAGCCAGATCATGGTGCAGGGCATCGACACGACTCAGGGCTACGAGGACGTGCCGATTTCTGAAGGCCGCGCATGGCTGGACGATCCCACCCGCAGCGGGATCGTGCTCACCAACGAGATCACCAACCAGATCGAGAAGCACGTCGGGGACACGGTGACGGTTCGCGTGGGCGGCAAGTCGCTGGACGTGGAGATCATCGGCATCATGAACTACCCGTTCCCGGTGGGCATCATGCCGTGGCGCGAGCTGGCCGAATTCACCGGCTACACCAAAGGCGCGCCGGTCCCCAACCGCTATTTCACCGCGCTGGCGCTCGATGGCTATACGGGCACGCTGCCGGATGGACAGATCACCGCCTGGGGCATCGACGCGCAGGCCGCGGCGTTCATGCCGCTGGACGCGGGCGAGGGGCTTCAGACGGGCGAGCCGGGCGTGCTGCTGACGCAGGCCGCCGCCGAAAACGGCGATTACGCCGTCGGGGATATGCTCACGTTCTCCGGCGCGGATGGCCCGGTGACCGTCCCGGTGGTGGGCATCTTCGCGCCGCCCGCGCAGTTGGCCGAGGCGCCGGTGCCGCCGGACCTGGCCGTGTTCTTCTGGGAAGACCTGGCCCGCCTGGAGGGCCTGAGCCTGACCGGTGAGGCGGTGCCCAACGCGTTCTTCATCCTGGCCGACCAGGTCGATCCGTCCGCGCGCGACATAGACACGCTGATCGAGGAGATCAACACGACGCTGGTCGATCGGGGCATCACGGCGTCGTACACCAACATGGTCGAGATCGCGGACCAGGCCTCGCAGGCTATCCTCAGCATCGGGATCGTGCTCAACGTCGCGTCGGGGATCATGGCGGCGGTCGGCGCGATCGGGCTGATCACCACGCTGTCGATCAGCGTCTTCGAGCGCCAGAAGGAGATCGGCGTCATGCGCTCGGTGGGCGCGCGCTCGCCGACGATCATCGTGCAGTTCCTGGTCGAGGGCGTGCTGGTGGGGCTGGTCGCCTGGGTGATCGCCGTGCCGCTGAGCTACCTGTTGGCCTGGGGCCTGACGGAGATCCTGCCGTTCGGCGATTTCATCGAGTTCGAGTACCCGGTGGTGATGCTGCCGCTGGGGCTGATCGGCATCCTGGTGATCGCGACGGTGTCCAGCATCTGGCCGTCGGTGTCGGCGGCGCGCAAGACCGTCTCCGACATTCTGCGCTACCAGTGAGCGCGGGGGAGGACGCGGCGCAATGGAGGCCGCCTTCCGGTTCTACGCCGGGCTGAACGACTTTCTGCCCCCGGCGCGGCGCGGGCGCTCGTTCCGGCACGTGTTCGACCTGCCCGCGTCGGTCAAGGACATGATCGAGTCGCTGGGCGTGCCGCACACCGAGATCGAGCTGATCCTCGCCAACGGTGAGCCGGTCGATTTCGCCTACCTCGTGCAGGACGGCGACCGGGTCGCGGTGTATCCCCCCTTCACGTCGATCGATCTGGGGCCGGTGCTGCGCGTGCGGCCCGATCTGCCGGACGGCGAGCCGCGTTTCGTGCTCGACACGCACCTGGGGCGGCTGGCGTCCTACCTGCGGATGCTGGGCTTCGACGCGCTCTATCGCAACGACTACCCGGACCCGGAGCTGGCGCGCATCTCCAGCGAGGAGGGGCGCGTGCTGCTCACCCGCGATCGCGGCCTGCTCAAGCGGAGCGTGGTCGTGCACGGTTACTGCCTGCGGACCACCAACTCCCGCGCCCAGTTGGTCGAGGTGCTGCGCCGCTACAACCTGGCCGGGCAGGTGCGGCCCTTCCGGCGCTGCATCCGCTGCAACGGCCTGCTCGATCCGGTCGACAAGGCGGCCATCGCGGACGAGTTGCCGCCGCGCACCGCGCAGTATTACGACGAGTTCCGCCGGTGCCGGTCCTGCGGCCAGGTCTACTGGAAGGGGAATCACACCGCCTGGATGGAGCAGTTCATCGCCAGCGTGCTGGACGAGGTGGGCTAGCGGCGCGCCTCACGGATCGACGATGATCGCCGTGTCGCCCTCGCGCGCGGTCACCGTCCCGACCGGCCACCATGCCGTCTCGCGGGCGGCCATCGCCGCGCCGAACGTCTCGACCCGGTCCGGCGCCAGCGCGACCAGAAGCCCGCCGCTGGTCTGCGCGTCGAACAGCAGCATGCGCCGGTCCTCGGTCAACCCTGCCGCGAACCGCACGCCGGGGCCATACGTGCCGGAATTGGCGATCGACCCGCCGGGGAATATCCACTCGGCGGCGGCCTGAAGCGCGCCCGCCAGCAGCGGGATCTGCCCGAGCGACAGGCGCAGCGTCACGCCGCTCGCCTCCGCGATCTCGGTGGCGTGACCCAGGAACCCGAACCCGGTGATGTCTGTGATGCAGGCCGCGCCTGCTTCGGCGGCGGCTTCTGCCGCGTCGCGGTTGAGGCGCATCATCCACGCGACGGCCTCAGCCACGTGCTCCGCCGGGGCCAGATCGCGCTTGGCGGCGGTGGTGATGCAGCCGGTGCCGAGCGGCTTGGTCAGGATCAGGGCGTCGCCAGGGCGCGCCCCTGCCTTGGTCATCAGGCGGCCCGGATGCGCCAGCCCGATCACCGCCAGCCCGACCTTCGGCTCTTTGTCCTGGATGGTATGCCCCCCGGCGATCACCGCGCCGGATTCGCGCGTCTTCTCCGCCGCGCCGCGCATGATCGCCACGCTGATCTCCACCGGCAGATCGGGCGGCAGAGCGGCGATGTTCAGCGCCAGCAGCGGGCGCCCGCCCATCGCGTACACGTCGCTGAGGGCGTTGGCCGCGGCGATGGCCCCGTACTGGTACGGGTCGTCGACGATGGGCGTGAAGAAGTCCGTCGTGACGATCAGCGCGCGCTCGTCGTCCAGCCGGTAGACGGCGGCGTCGTCGGGCGTGCCGAGGCCGACCAGCAGGTCGGGATGATCCGCCGGGTTGAAGATGTCCTGAATGGGGCGCAGAACCTGCGCCAGGGCCTCAGGGGCCAGCTTCGACGCTCAACCGGCACAGGCCGAGAGCGCCGTCAGGCGGAAAATGTCGTCACGAGTCATGCATGTATCCTGTTCGATCGTAAAATCCGATCCGAGTATGCCAGACTGCCCGGCGCGCTGCAACAAGCCGGGCGAATTTCATTCACGCGCCCGGCGGCTTGAGCTCCCAGGGCAGGCCGGCCACCAGCAGCAGGGCGCGATCCGCGGCGGCGGCGAGGCGCTGGTTGGCGCGGCCCAACGCGTCGCGGTAGAGGCGCCCCAGGCGGCTGGGCGGCACCACGCCCAGGCCGACCTCGTTGCTGACCACCAGCCAGGTCGCGTCCCCGGCGCGGTAGGCGGCCAGCAGGTCGTCGATCTCGGCCAGCAGCGCCGCGTCGACCGCGGCCTGGTCCGCGTCTTCGGGCAGCGCCAGCAGGACGTTCGACGCCAGCAGTGTCACGCAGTCGAGCACCAGCGTATCGAACGACTCGCCCGCCGCCCGCTCGCGGATGGCGCGGCCCACGGCGCGCGGCGCTTCGAGCGTGTCCCAGGCTGGCGGGCGGCTGGCGCGGTGGTGGGCGATGCGGTCGCGCATCTCGCCGTCCAGCGCCTCGGCGGTCGCCACGTAGAGCACGCGCCGCCCGTGCGTCCGGGCCCAGTTCTCGGCGTAGGCGCTCTTGCCGCTGCGCGCCCCGCCCAGCAGCAGGATCAGTTGTTTGGTCACAGATTCACCAACGCGATCAGGCATACCAGCTCCGTCAGTTCACACAGCGCGCCGTAGACGTCCCCGGCCAGGCCACCGCCCAGCCGCCGCGCCGCCCACGCCCCGCCGATCCACGCCAACGCCGGGCCCGCCAGCCCGGCCAGCATCACCGGGAAGCCGAACGCTGCGCACACGACCAGCGCCGTGACGCTGGCCGCGGCGACCTGCGCGCGCCCGAAGCCCTCGCGGAAGAACGATCCCAGGCCGGACGCGCGGGCGTAGGGGAAGCCCGCCACGGCCAGCACCATCGCCCACCGCCCGATCACCGGCGGCAGCAGCAGGCGCACCGGCTCGACGGCGCCCAGCGCGGTCCACTTGCCGAGCAGCAGCAGGACCAGCCCGATCACCGCCCACGACCCGGCTCGCGGGTCTTTCATGATCTCCAGGCGGCGCGATGGCTCGACCGTCGCAAGCAGGCCGTCGCACGCGTCGCCGAAGCCATCCAGGTGCAGCCCGCCGGTGAGGATCACCCACGCGGCCAGCGCCAGGAAGCTCCGCAGGCCATCCGGCAGGCCGTCCAGCGCGGCGAGCGCGGCCACCACCGCGCCAATCGCCAGCCCGACCAACGGGTAATAGGCGAAGGTGCGGCCTGGCCGGGTGGTGCCCGGCCAGGGGATGGGGAACACGGTCAGAAAGGCGAACGCGCCGCGCACGTCCGCCCAGATGCGCACCACTCTGCACGCTCCTCGACTCGAAAACGCGGCCCATTGTACCGCGTTCCCGGCGGCGCGCAGGGACTCGCGCCGGTTTTACTCCAGCGCCTCGGCGATGGCCTGCGCGTTATAGCGCATGTAGGCCAGGTAGGTGTCTGCACCGTCGCCCGGCTGGCTCAGCGACCCGGTGTAGAGCCGGACGATCTGCGCCCCGGTTTCCCCGGCGATCTGCTGGGCAATGCTCTCGCTGACGGTCGTCTCGGTGAAAATGGCCGGGACGTCGTATTCCTGGACCGTCTCGATCAGGGCGAGCACCTGCTGCACCGACGGCTCGGACGTGGTGCTGCCGCCGGGGATGACCACGCCCACCAGTTCCAGCCCATAGCGCCCGGCGAGGTAGTTGAACGCGAGATGATTGGTCACGATCGCGCGGCGATCCGCCGGGATCGCGTCGATCAGCGCCCCGATGTCCCGGTGCAGCGCGGCCAGCTCGCCCAGGTACGCCTCGGCGTTGGCCGCGTAGACGTCCGCGTTGGCCGGGTCCAGATCCGCGAGCACGTCGCGGATCATGAGCGCCCACAGCCCGGCGTTGGCCGGATCGGTCCAGACGTGCGGGTCGCAGCTTCCGGCGGCGTGCGCGTGCTCGTCACCGCCCGCGATGTCGTCGTTGTGAGTCTCACCGCCGCAGGCCAGGTCCGCCAGCACGCCGAGGAATTCGCCCGCGCTGCCTTCGTCCTCGTCGATGCCGAGCGCGCCGTACACCGCTTCGTGATGCGCCTCGCAGGCGTCATTTTCTTCGTGGGCGTGGTCCTCGCCGGGGTCGCCGGTGGGCTCGCCGCCCGCCACGGGACGGATCGGGACGCAGTCCGACGCGACGCGGACGTTGTCGCCGCCTGTCTCGTGCAGCACGTCGATCAGCCCCTCTTCGTAGCCCGCGCCGACGATCAGCACGACGTCGGCTTCGCTGAGCGCGACGACGTCGCGGGCGGACGGCGTGAAGGCGTGCGGGTTGGCGCCGAGCGGCATCAACGAGGCGACGTCGGCGGCGTCCCCGGCGACGTTCCGCGCCACGTCGGCCAGGATGCTGAAGCTGGCGACGACGCGCAGCCGCCGGTCCTGGGCGTGGGCGGGCGCGGCGGCGGTGACCACCAGCGAGACGAGCAGCGCGGCGAGGACGATCCCGGTGAAAAATGGCTTGCGCGACATAGGTGTTCCTCCTGTGAGCATGACCTGGCCGGGGACGCACCCGCCCCCGGCGATTCGTCTAAGTGAAAAAGTTTTTCAATACGGGATTCTAAACAGCGCCGCCGGGGATGTCAAGAGGAAAAAACAGGCGGCCCCTGCCGGACCGCCTGAATGGGGGGCGATTCGCCGCTAACCGATCTGCTCGCGGTAGATGCTGTGCAGGTAGTCGAGCCGGGCGAGGCTGTCGCCCAGCCCGCCGGGGCGCGAGCGCGCCAGCCAGTTCTCGCGCATCACCGCCGCCAGCCGCTCGAGATCGGCCAGCAGATCGCTTGATGCCCGAACCGGCTGCCCGGCGAGCTGCAGCCCGCGCCAGCAGGCATGGCGCAGCAGGTCCGCGACCATGCGATACTCGGCGCGGATCAGATCGGCGTCGGGGCGGGCCATCTGCGCCGAGTCCAGCGGCGCGACGATCGCGTCGATCTGCTCGAGGGCGGTCCGCAGCGCGCCCGGATCGGGAGGGTCGGGCCAGATACTGGCCGGGGTTTCGCGCAGCAGGTCGAACAGGCGGTGGCCGTTGTGCCGCGCCAGGCCGGGCAGTTGGTAGATGTTGCCCAGGTCGTAGGCCAGCCGGCCCATAACGCCCGCCGCGTCCTCGAACGCGAACAGGTCCAGGACGCGGGGCAGGTCGATCGCGCGGTTGGCCTCGACCGCCCACGACAGCGCCGCGCCGTAGGCATAGCCCAGGTAGTTGACCGGCTGCGGCTGCCAGTGTCCGTAGTCGCCCCATTCCGTGTTGAGCAAGCCGACCGCGCCGTGCTTCAGGCCGTTCGCCGCCGCGTTGAGCAGGTTCCCGATGGCGTTGTCGGTGCGCCCGGCGAGGCTGTTCCAGCCGGACGTGCCGGGGCAGACGTAAAACGGGATGCCGGACCCGGCGAACAGCGCGCCGTGCGCGTCGAAGGGATGGTCGGCCTCGTAGCCCCATTCCATCGCGATTGCGTCGCGCGGCAGCTCCGGCACCAGGTCGGGGTGATCGATGATGATGTCGCCCCAGAACTGCATCCGGCGGCCCCGCGCGGTCACCAGATCGTGCAGCCCCAGCAGGTAGTCCAGGTAGACGCGCCCGGCGCCGCGTTCCTCGACGCGATCCTTGCTGCGGCCCCGGCCCAGCTCCCATGGCTCGTCGCCGCCCACGTTGACCAGCGGGCTGGTGAAGTGCGGCAGCAGCTCGTCGTACAGCCCGGCGATCAGCTCCAGGCTGGCCGGATCGACCGGGTTGAGCGTGGAAGCCGGGCGCCAGTCGCCGTAATAGCCGGTGAACCCGTCCGGGCACTCGGCCAGCGGCAGGTAGCGATCGTGCTTGAGCCAGCGCTCCATGTGGCCCAGGCTGTTCTGGTTGGGCACCAGCGCCACGTGTCGCTGGCGGCAGAACGCGTCGAGCTGCAGGATCTCCTCGCCGGTGAAGGGCGAGGCGCTGGCCCACACCTCCGGATGGGCGCGGTAGGCGAAGGTGTGCTCCATGTAAAGCTGGAACTGGTTGATCTTCCACCCGGCCAGCCGGTCGACGAGGTCCATCACGGTGGCGAGGGTGGGCACGCGGTCGCGGCTGATGTCGAGCATCACGCCGCGCGCGGGATAGTCCGGCCAGTCGGTGATCGCCAGGGCGGGCAGGTCCGCGCCGTGCTGCCGGACGATCTGGCGCAGCGTGCACACGCCGTAGAAGACGCCCGCCGCGTCCGTCCCGGTGATGGTGATGCCGTCCGGCGCGATGTCGAGCCGGTAGCCCTGGGCGCGCCCGGCGGCGGGATCGAGGCGCAGCGTCAGCCCGGCGTCCGCGTAGCCGCTCCCGGCGACGATCTCCCAGTCGCGGCCCGCGCCCCCGGCCAGGGCTGCCTGGGCGATTTGGGCCTCGAAGAACAGGTCCGCGCCGGGAATGACGATCAGCGCGCGCGCGGGCAGGGCGGCGCGGCCTTCGCGGCGGTCGATGTGACGCGGGGCGGGGAGCAGGTGCTCGATCATGGGTTGACTCCTCACGGATGCATGCAGGTCGTGCGCGTATTGTAGCAGCGGCGGCTTGACTCCGGAAATGCGCCTGTGATACGCTGGCGTTAGCGCTAACGTGAACGTTAACGACTTGTGCCTTCCCGGCGCGCCGCTTCGGTGCTAAGATCGAGCCAGCGCCGCGAGCCGGACGACTACAGGACGAGCCGATGCCCCTGACCACGGCTGATCAATTTCTGCCCGTCGAGCTGGTGTTCAACCCGCACTGGTGGCACCAGACGGCGGGCATCGCCTTCGACGAGGCGTTTTACCTCGACGCGCCGACGCGCATCCGCAACGACGTGACCATGCGCCGCGTGCTGTACGAGCGGTACGGCGACCTGGGCCAGGGCGAGCCCGATCCGGAGCCGCGCCCGGTCATTGGCTCGCCCTACGTGGCGGGCGGCTTCGCTATCCCGGCCCTGCTCGGCGCCGAGATCCTCTTCGCGCCGGACGCCGCGCCCCAGCCCCGGCCCGTCGCCCTGACGAGGGACGAGATCGCCGCGCTCGAAAAGCCGGATTACACAGCGCGCTGGCCGGTGCGGGAACTGCTGGCCGACATGGACGCGCTGGAGGCCGAATATGGCTACGTCGTCGGCGACACCAACACCGACGGGCTGCTCAACGCGGCCTATCACCTCTATGGGCAGGACCTGTTCCTCGACTTCTACCAGGCGCCGGAGCGCGTGACGCGCCTGCTGGACCTGATCGGCGAGCTGATCGTCGACGTGACGCTGGCCTTCCGCGCCCGGACGGGCACCTGCTCGGTGTCGGTCAACCGCATGGTAGCCCACGTCGACCCGGCGATGTTCCTGCACGCCAACTGCTCGGTACAGATGATCTCCCCGGAGAGCTACCGCGCCATCCAGCTCCCGGTCGAGCAGCGCATGGCGGCGCGCATCCAGCCGTTCGGGATTCACCACTGCGGGGGCAACCTGCACCGCATCGCGCCGGTCTATGCCGAGACGGGCGCGATCTACTACGAAGTGGGCTGGGGATCGGACCCTGCCGCGTGCCGCGCCGCCCTGCCGGATGCGTTCCTCAATCTGCGGCTCAGCCCGATCCGGATGCTGCAGGCCACGCCCGCCGAGATCGCCGGGGACACCGAGCGGCTGCTGCGGGCGGTGGGTCCGCTGGAAGGGGCTGGTATCTGCTGCATCAACATGGACGCGGGCACGCCGGACGACAATATTTTCGCGATGTTCGAGGTCGTCCAGCGCTACCGCGCGTACGGCGCCTAGCCGCCGCGAGCGCTGGCGACCAGGCAAAAAACGACCTTTGTGCGTAGAGTGTTTTGGAGGAGCTTACCCGTGTCTACACCGCTGACCCTGCCCGCCGACCGTTACTTCGGCCCCGGCGACCGCCAGAAGGCGCTGGCCCGCGAGCTGTACGAGCCGGTGGCCGGCCTGCCCCTGATCTGCCCGCATGGGCACGTCGATCCGCGCCTGCTCGCCGATCCGGACTACGATTTCGGCTCGCCGGTGGACCTGCTGATCATTCCCGATCACTACATCTTCCGCATGTTGTATTCGCAGGGCGTCGCGCTCGAAGACCTGGGCATCCCGCGCCAGGACGGCGCGCCGGTCGAGGGCGATCACCGCAAAATCTGGCAGACGTTCGCCGAGCATTTCTACCTGTTCCGCGCCACGCCGACCGGCATCTGGCTCAATCAGGAGCTGTACGAGGTCTTCGGCGTGCGCGAGAAGCTGGACGGCGCCACCGCCCAGGCGATCTACGACCAGATCGCGGCCAAAATCGCCGCGCCGGAATTCCGGCCCCGGCGGCTGTTCGAGCAGTTCAACATCGAGGTGCTGTGCACCACCGACGCGGCAACGGACCCGCTCGACCACCACCGCGCGATCCACGAGTCGGGGTGGGAGGGCTGCGTGCGGTCCACCTTCCGCCCGGACGCCGTCGTCAACCTGGACGCCGAGGGGTGGCGCGCCAACATCGACCGGCTGAGCGCGATCAGCGGGATCGAGGTGACCGGCTACGCGGCGTTCATCCGGGCGCTGGAGGATCGCCGCGCCTTCTTCAAGGCGATGGGCGCGCGCGCCACCGATCACGCCGCGCTGACGGCGCAGACCGGCGCGCTGAGCGAGCGCGAGGCGGAGGCGATCTTCGGGCGGGCGCTGCGCGGCGAGGCCACCGCCGAGGACGCGGCCCGCTTCACCGGCCACATGCTGATCGAGATGGCGCGCATGAGCGTCGAGGACGGGCTGGTGATGCAGCTTCACGTCGGGTCGTGGCGCAACCACAACCGCGCCCTGTTCGAGCGCTTTGGCCGCGACATGGGCGCCGACATCCCGATCCGGGGCGAGTTCACGCGCGCGCTGCTGCCGCTGCTGGACGCGTACGGGAACGACCCGCGCCTGACGCTGATCCTGTTCACGCTGGACGAGACGACCTACGCCCGCGAACTGGCCCCACTGGCCGGGCACTATCCCGCCATCAAGATCGGGCCGCCGTGGTGGTTCCACGACAGCCTGAACGGTATGGCGCGCTATTTCGATCGGGTCGTGGAGACGGCGGGCATTTACAACACAGCGGGCTTCAACGACGACACGCGCGCCTACCCGTCGATCCCGGCGCGGCACGACGTGTGGCGGCGGGCCAGCGCCAACTGGGTGGCGGGGCTGGTCCTGCGCGGGATCGTGGATCGCGAAGACGCCGCCGCCATGATGGGCGACCTGGCTTACGGGTTGGCGAAGCGCGCCTACCATCTATAAGAAAGCGAATGGGGAACACCATGAATCTGAACGCATTGGGTGATCTGGCTGTATATCCGGACTCGCTCGTCGAGCACGAGGGCACGACGTATTTCCTGGTCCGCGACCCGGCTTCGGGCGAAAAATGGGTGGGCGTGGTGGGGGACGCGGCGGGTTTCGAGGGCAAGCCCCACGCGGCCAGCGGCGCGCTGCTCTGCCCGCGCACGCCAGCCAACGCGGCGGCGCTGCGGGCGCGGCTGCCCTGGCTGAGCCCGGTGCCGTTGGGGCTGCGCACGGTGGCCGGGATGGGCGACCGGCTGGGGCTGGCGACGCCGGGGCATGCTGCCGCCGCGCGCGGGACCGGCGTCGCGCCGATGTTCGCGCAGCAGTCCGTCCGCGAGAACGTCCGCACGCGCCGCTCGCCGCAGCAGGTGCTCGACGACGCGATGTGGGGCGCCTTCCAGGCGGGCTGGCGCGAGCCGTGGGGCGCGGACGCCGACCACCTCAAGGAAACGGACGTGATCGCGGCGTTCGTCGAGGCGGGCTATTCGTTCTTCACCGTCGATCCGGGCGATCACGTGGACGGCGAGGCCGACACCGACAACAAGGCGACGCTGGAAGAGAAGATCCAGGCCGTGCCGTGGGACGCGCTCGACAGCTCGCCGGAGGACCTGCGGGGCCGCTTCCTGGGGCTGGAGGTGCCGCTGAACGGGATCACGCTGGTGTTCGACGAGATCAAGCTGCTACGCGCGGCGGTGAAGTACGGCGCGGCGCTGGCACACGTGCTCAAGCTGTACCGCCACCTGCGCGGCCTGATGGGCGACCGCCCGTTCGATTTCGAGGTGTCGGTTGACGAGACGGACACGCCCACCACGATCCACGAGCACTACTACATCGCGACCGAGCTTCAGCGCCTGGGCGTGCAGTGGGTGAGCCTGGCGCCGCGCTTCGTGGGGCGCTTCGAGAAGGGCGTCGATTTCATCGGCGACCTGGACGAGCTGGACCAGGACATCGCGCGGCACGTCGCCGTGATGCAGTACATCGGCGGCTACAAGCTCAGCCTGCACTCCGGCTCGGACAAGTTCAGCGTGTACCCGCTGGCTGTGCGCCACGCCGGGAAGCTGGTGCACCTGAAGACGGCGGGCACCAGCTACCTGGAAGCCCTGCGCGTGATTGCCGAGGTCGATCCGGCGTTCTTCCGCGAGATTCTCGGCTTCTCGCGCAATCGCTACGACGACGACCGCGCGTCGTACCACGTCTCGGCGCGCAAGGACAACGTCCCGCTCCCGGCGGACGTGGCCGACGCGGACCTGCCGGACCTGCTCGACCAGTTCGACGCGCGGCAGGTGCTGCACGTGGCCTACGGCTCGGTGCTGGATCGCTATGGCAGGCAGTTGCACGCCGTCCTGGAGCAGCACGAGGCGCGCTATATCGCCGTGCTCGAACGGCACTTTGCCCGGCACATCGCGCCGTTCCGGCAGGCGTAGGCGCGCCGCGCCGATCGAGCCTCAGGGGCGCCCGGCCAGCTCGGCCACCTTCGCGCGGAAGGCGCCCCTGTCCGGCAAACCGGTCTCGCGCATGACGACCCGGCCCGCCCCGTCGAACAGCAGGGTGGTGGGCACGGACGAAACGCCGTACAGGCTCGCCGCCTCGCGTCCCACGTCGCTCAGCAGGTCGAGCCGGAGCACGGTCGCCTGCCCGCTGACATCATCCTCGATCCCATCCACGATGGGTTTCGCAACGGTGCAGATCGTTCAAAGGTTCGTGTAGAACTCGACGACGGTCGGCTCGCCGCGCCGGACGTGGGCTTGCAGCTCGTCCACGCTCTCGATGTCGCTGGGGTGGATGTACCACACGATGTGCAGCCCCACGAACACCGCCACCCCCGCCAGCATGATCGCCAGCAGTTTGTTGTTCATCACAAAGGTCAACAATCCCATCCACAATTCCTTCCTGGTGCGCGCAGTCCTTCCCTTTTGGATGTCGCCGCGCGCCAGACGTTGCATGGAGCGCTCAACCGTCGAGCGGTTCGAGCTCGCCCAGCAGCGTCGGGATCAACTCGGCCACGGTGGGATGGATGTGGACGGTGTTCTGCATGACGGTGTACGGCGCTTTGGCGGCCATCTGGTCGGTGATGGTGTGCACGATCTCGTCCCCGCCAATGCCGAACACCGCCGCCCCCAGAAACAGCTTCGTTTCGGCATCGACCAGCACCTTGATGAACCCCGCCGTTTCGTCGCGCTCGATGGCGCGCGAGATGTGGGCCATCGGCTTGACGCCGATCAGCGCTTTGCGCCCGGATTCGCGGACCTGCTGCTCGCTCATGCCGACGCGGCCCAGCGGCGGGTCGATGTAGACGGCGTAGGTCGGGATGCGGTCGGAGACGGCGCGGGTCCCGCCGTCCAGGTTGTCGCGCACGATCTCGAAATCGTTGTACGAGGTGTGCGTGAAAGCGCCCCGCCCGTTGACGTCGCCCAGCGCCCAGACGCCCGGCACGTTGGTCTGCAGGTGATCGTCGACGGTGATGTAGCCGCGCTCGTCGGTGGCGATGCCGGCAGCGTCCAGGTTGAGCCGGTCAGAGTTGGGCCGCCGCCCCGCCGCGACCAGCAGGTGCGATCCCGCGATCGTCTCGCCCGCGCCGTCGTGCTGCACGGTGATCTCGATCCCGCCCGCGCCGCGCGCGACGCGCTGTGTCTCGGCGTCGAGCAGCACGCGGATGCCCTCGCCGCGCAGAATCTTGAGCGCCTCTTCGGCGATGTCGCGATCTTCGCGTCCCATGATCCGGGCGGCGCGCTCGACGATGGTCACCTGGCTGCCGAAGCGGCGGAACGCCTGGGCGTATTCCAGGCCGATGTACCCGCCGCCGATGATGACCAGGTGATCGGGCAGCGCCGCCAGGTCGAGGATGCTGGTGTTGGTCAGGTACGGCACGTCGTCCAGGCCGGGGATGGGCGGCACGTTGGGGCGCGCCCCGGCGTTGATGTAGACCCGGTCGGCTTCGAGCACGTCATCGCCGGCGCGGACGCGGTGCGGGCCTTCGAAATGCCCCTCGGCGCGGACGATCGTCACGTTCTCGTTGTCCTGCAGGCGCTTCTCGATCCCGCCCCGGAAGCGGCGCACGACCTCGTCCTTGCGCGCCATGACGCGCGCGAAATCCACGCTCACCGGGCCGGTCTGTACGCCGAAGTCGGCGCCGCGCCGCGCCAGGTGGGCCGCCCGCGCGCTGGCGACGAGGGTTTTGGTGGGCGTGCAGCCGGTGTTGACGCACGTGCCGCCGATGTCCCCGCGCTCGACGAGCGCGACCTGCCAGCCGCGCCCGGCCAATGCGCCCGCCAGCGGAACGCCGGCCTGTCCTGATCCGATGATGATCGCGTCGTATCGCATGAAGAAACCTCCTGGATAGTACCGGTTAAGGATAGACGGGTGGCATTCCGGCAGGCAGGCCGATGTCTCATTCCTTCGAGCCGATCGGTCATCGTGCCTGACCGGATGGACCTGTATCTCTGTATGGTTGACGTGAATCGCTATCGCACTATACTTAAAATTAACAGTTATCATACATGAGGGCCAAACCCGGCAATTCGCGTGACATCGTCAGGACCATTTACATTCGTTATCGGCTGAGAATAAGGGGTGGGACCATGCTACCAGTCGATCGTTCGTCGCCAGCGGGAACGCGCGGCGACGCCATCATGAGCCCGGCAGCCTTGCCGGCAGCATATCGCTTGTATTCTCCCGTGCACCATCTGCTCACTGCGCTGGGAACCGTTCAGGTCAGATCGAAGCATCCGTCGATCATCCTTCGCAACCGGATCAACCGCATGTTGTACCGGTCGGTTTTCACGCACCGGCGCGATCACACCATCCAAACCCGCGACGGGTTCCTGATCCGCGTGCCGCTGTACGATCAGGCGGCTGCGTCCATCGTGTTCGAACGCGCCTATTCACCAGGGGAAGCCGCCATCCTCCGCCAGTTGCTGAAGGGGTGCGCTCTGTTCGTCGATGTGGGGGCCAATCTCGGTTATTTTTCGCTGCTGGCCTGTGCGTTGAACCGGCACCAGGACGATTTCGCGGTGGTGACGATTGAGCCCAACGCGGCATTATGCCGGCTGATCAAGATCAGCTTTGAGCTCAATCAATTTGACTGCGCCGAGTTGATCGAAGCGGCGGCGGGACGCGAAGCCGGGTGTGGTTACTTCCAGGTGCAAGACAATCTCAGCTCGAATGGCCGGGCGGTTCTCGAAGCAGACAGCGCGAGTGACGGCGCGGTGCGCGTCGAGTTCGTGCGCATCGATGATCTGGTGCAGTACAACACGGTGACGGGATCGATTCTGATCAAGATCGACGTCGAGGGCGGCGAGGTCGATGCACTGGCCGGGGCCACCGAAGCCATGCGTCACGGGGCCGTATTCATGTGCGAGGTGTGGGCGAGTTCGGTCAGTGAGTTGGACCCATTTCTCGCGAGTCACAATTATGTCATGATGGATGTGAGCGGGAATTGCATCGATTATCGGGCTTCGCTGCCATCGCGTACCGATGTCATCCTGGCGCCTGCCAGCCGGGTCGCGGCAGTTCAGCACGCCATCCAACCGGCAGTGGCATAACACGCGACCGCCCGCGATCCGGATGAAGCTGGAGCGCGGGCGGTCGCTGGAAAAGTTACACGTGCAGGTCGGACTGGTGCGGTGGGGGCGGCGGGGCGGAAGATGCCCCGGTCAGGTGTCGTTCGGCCTCGAGCAGGTCGTCGACCAGCCGGACCACGTGGTTATTGTACATGTGCATGATCTCGCTGAGCGACTTGACCTGCGTGCGGTACATCCGCTGGCTGGTGTCGCCCACCCGCTCCAGCGAGAGCTGCCGGGCGAGCCGCTGGGCCTGGTGCTGGTTGCGGAACGGCCCGGCGACGGCGCGCCAGCGGTCGGTTTTCCACAGCGATTTGCGCACCACGAACCAGGCCGGGGCGGCGCGCATCCGTTTCTTCCACATGCGCTGCTGTTCGGGCGTCAGGCCGTGGAAGGTGAGGTCGCGTGCTATCTCTGCCAGGGGTGACGTATCCTCAGTCATGATCGAACCTCCATCGCTAGCTTACAGTAAGCCTTCACCATGCCAACTTGTTCACGCGAGAGTGGCACTGCTGACGGGATCTTCGGGGGTCTGGCAACTGGTTATATTGTAACCGCTACGGGCGGTTGCCGCACCCGTTGGCGGGAGAGTTGACGCGATTCTGATGGCGATCTGATCGCCCTCTTATACATCTACATTATAATAGGAACGGAATAACATGTGAATAGGAAAGGAGTCTTGCTTGCACCGATCCGCCCGGCACGGTGAGGCGGCGGCAAGCTGAGGATCGTCTATGGAGTATCGGGACTATTATCAGACGTTAGGCGTGAGCAAAAGCGCCAGCCAGGACGAGATCAAGAAGGCGTACCGTAAGCTGGCCCGGCGTTACCATCCTGACGCCAACCCCGGCGACTCGTCCGCCGAAGGGCGATTCAAGGAGATCAACGAGGCGTACCAGGTGCTGTCCGATCCGGACAAGCGCCAGAAGTACGACCGCTTCGGCGCGCAGTGGCAGCAGTTCGCGCAGCAGGGCGGGCGCCCGGAGGACTTCGACTGGGGCCGCTGGTCGAGCCAGCCCGGCGGGCGCACCTACACCCGCACCGTCGGCCCGGAGGAGTTCGAGCAGATGTTTGGCGGCGGCGGGATGGGCGGCTTTTCGGATTTCTTCGAGACGCTGTTCGGCGGGATGGGCCGCACGGCAGGCTTTGGCACGCGGCGCGGCCCGGATGTCGAGGTGCGCGCCCGGCGCGGGCATGACCTGGAGCACACCGTCCAGGTGACGCTCGACGAGGCGTTTCACGGGGCGGCCCGCACGCTCCAATGGGAGGACGGACGCACCATCGAGGCGAAGATCCCGCGCGGCGTGCGCACCGGCTCGCGCGTGCGGCTCAGCGGCCAGGGGAGCCGCGGGACCGGCGGCGCGCAAAGCGGCGACCTGTACCTGAACGTCGAGGTGCTGCCGCACGCCGTTTTCCAGCGTGACGGCGACGACCTGCGCACGACGGCGTCGCTGGACCTGTACACGGCGCTGCTCGGCGGGACGATCAAAGTCTCGACAATCGATCGCAGCGTCGATCTCAAGATCCCGCCCGAGACGCAGAACGGCAAAGTCTTCCGGCTGCGCGGGCTGGGGATGCCCCGGCTGCGCCAGCCCGACCAGCGCGGCGACCTGTTGGTGACGGTCGAAGTCAGGCTGCCGCACGATCTGACCGATCAGGAAAAAGACCTGTTCCGCCAGCTTCGCGATCTGCGCAAACGGGCGGCCACCTAGTGAACACGGCCCAGCCGCCCGTTCCATGTCCCGCGTGCGCCGGGTTTTTGCGCGCGTTCTTCCGTTCACAGCGAGGTGACCGATCATGTTCCCGATAGGCGACGACAATCACGGCGCCAGAGGCGTACCGTTCGTCACGGTCGGCCTGGTGATCGCCAACGTGCTCGTCTACCTGCTCCAGGCGAGCCTGAGCCTGCCCGAGCTGCAAGATTTCATTTTCACCTACGGGGTGATCCCGGCTGAGATCGAACAGGGGCAGGACCTGTACACCCTGCTCACGTCGATGTTCGTGCACGGCGGTTTCGCGCACATCTTCGGGAACATGCTGTTTCTGTGGATATTCGGGGACAACATCGAGCAGCGCTTCGGCCACGTCCTGTTCCTGCTGTTCTACCTGGGGACGGGGCTGGCCGCCAGCGGCGCGCACATCCTGACCGACCCGCAGTCGACCGTGCCGAGCGTCGGCGCCAGCGGGGCGATCTCCGGCGTGATGGGCGCCTACGTGCTGCTCTACCCGCGCAACCGGGTCCGGGTGTTGGTTGGCTACTGGTGGGTGATCTACGTTCCCGCGTTCATCTTCCTGGGCGTGTGGTTCCTCACCCAGTTCGTCAACGGCCTGATGGCGCTCAACGTGGCGACCGCCCAAAACGCGGGCGTGGCCTTCTGGGCGCACATCGGCGGGTTCGTGGCCGGGGTGGCGGCGGCGGTCGTGCTGGGCGCGGTGCGCCCCGAGCCGGAGCGCGTGCGGGCGCATGTCGGCTCGTCCCGCGACAAGGAAGGCTGGCTGTGGTGAGCTGAGCGCCCGCCGCGCGGCTTTACAGCCCCGGCCTTTTGCGATACAAACATCCAGTTGAAGCCGGATGATGTTCTGCTAACTGGAGGTTGTGTTTTACCATGCCGAAAAAAGTGGTCACTTTTGGGGAGATCATGCTGCGCCTGTCGCCGCCCGGCTGCCAGCGCTTTGGGCAGGCGCGCTCGTTCGACGTGATCTACGGCGGCGGCGAGTCGAACGTGGCCGTGTCGCTGGCGAACTACGGGATGCCGGTCGAGTTCGTGACGCGCCTGCCGGCGAACGACCTGGGCGACGCCTGCATCCAGTTCCTGCGCCAGTACGGGGTCGGCACGGGCCGGATCGTGCGCGGCGGCGCGCGGCTGGGCATTTACTTCCTGGAGATGGGCGCCATGCAGCGCGGCAGCAAGGTGATCTACGACCGCGCGGATTCGTCCATCGCCACCGTCGAGCCGGGCATGATCGACTGGCGCGCCGTCTTCGCGGACGCTGACTGGTTCCACTGGACGGGCATCACCCCGGCCATCTCCGAGGGGACCGCCGCCGTCTGCCTGGAAGCTGTCCGGACGGCACAGGAGATGGGGCTGACCGTCTCGTGCGATCTCAACTACCGCAAGAACCTGTGGAAGTGGGGCAAGACGGCGGGCGAGGTCATGCCGGACCTGGTCGCGTACTGCGACGTGGCGATCGGCAACGAGGAAGACGCGGCCAAGGTGTTCGACATTCACGCGCCGGAAACCGACGTGACGGCGGGCAAGGTCGAGGCGGACAAATACCGCACCGTCTGCGAGCAGCTCAACGCGCGCTTCGAGCGCCTCAAGACGATCGCGATCACGCTGCGCGGCTCGATTTCGGCCAGCCACAACACGTGGTCCGGCGTGCTGTGGGATGACGGGCGGTTTTACACCGGGCGGCAGTACGACATCACGCACATCGTGGACCGCGTGGGCGGCGGCGATTCGTTCATGGGCGGGCTGATCTACGGCCTGCGCGCCTACGACGACCGGCAGCGCGCGCTCGATTTCGCGATCGCGGCGTCGTGCCTCAAGCACTCGATCTTCGGCGACTTCAACCTGGTGACGGTAGCCGAGGTCGAAAAGCTGATGGGCGGCGACGCCTCCGGGCGTGTCTCGCGCTGAGCGCCCCGGCGGCTCGCGTGGCAGGATGCGGCTCCTTCAGCGGGCCGCATCTTTTTTTTGGGGGGGGGCCAAAAGCGCACGCCCGCTTCAGATGATCCGGCGGGCGTGCTTCACACTACCGTGGCGAGTGGTGAGTGTGTTCCTCATCAGGGCGCCAGCCGGACCGGCTGGCCGGTTTCGGCTGAGCGGTAGACCGCCAGCGCGATCTCGACCGCCTTGTAACCATCGTAGCCGGTCACGCTCGGCGCGCGGTCTTCGCGGATGGCGGCGGCGAACTCGTCGATCATCCCCTGGTTCGAGTCCGAGCCCCAATACGCCCACGCCCCGCCGCCGGCCTCGCGCCGGTACACCGGGATCACCTGCTTGAACGGGTCGACCGTCACCAGGCCGTTCTGCCCGACCAACTCCATCGTCAGCCCGCCCCAGGTCGGGTAGCTGGGCGGTTTGCTCCAACTGCAATCGATCGAGGCGAAGGTGCCGTTGTCGAAGGTGAGCATCACCAGCCCGCCGGTTTCGACGCTTACGCCGGCGTCGCCGTACAGGATATCGTTCACGTCCGCGAACACCTCCACCACCTCGCTGCGCAGGAACCAGCGCAGCAGGTCGCTCAGGTGGACCGTGTGATCGATCACCGCGCCGCCGCCCGCGAGCGTCTTGTCCTCGAACCACGCCCGCGGATATTCGGTGTGATAGCGCGGGAGCTTACCCTGGTTGGTCGTGTTGGCGCCGATGATGTGCCCGAGCTGGCCGGTTGTGATCAGCCGGTAGACTTCGAGGATCGGGGCGCTGAAGCGCATCGGGAACGCGGTCATCAGGTGCACGCCCGCCCGCGCGCACACGTCGAGGATCGCCTGCGCGTCTTCGAGCGTGGTCGCCAGCGGCTTCTCGGAGAGCACGTGCACGCCTGCCTCGGCGGCCATCTGGACCAGCGGCAGGTGGTGCGCGTTCTCCGAGCAGATGATCACGCCGTCCGGGCGCTCGGCGATCAGGTCCGCGTAGGAGTCGAAGAAGTCCAGCCCGTACAGGTCGGCGAAGTGGTGCCCGCGCTCCCGGTCGTCGTCGGCAAACCCGATCACCCGGACGTCGGGAATGGCGCGCAGGTTGTGGATGTAGCCTTCGGCGTGGACGTGTGCAAAGCTCATGATCGCCAGCCGCATCACTGCACCTCCTCCATCTGGATGCGCCGCCCGGTCCGGGCCGATTCCATCGCCGCGAACGCGATCCGCAGCGCCGCCAGCCCGTCCTCGGCGGTGACGCGCGGCGCGGCGTTGTTGGCGATGACGTCGTAGAAGTGTTTGATCTGGGTCGTGTACGGGTCTTCGGCCAGCGGGCTGGACGGCACGCCGGTGATCGCGTCGCCGCCCTCGCCGGTCTGGCGCAGGTACACGCCGAGCGGGATCGCGCCTTCCGCCGGGCCTTCGATCAGCCCGCCGTCGCCCGCGATCTCCAGCGCGGTGCGGAACATCGGCGGGGGATAGGCCCAGCCGCCTTCGATGTTGGACAGCGCGCCGTTGGTGTGGCGCAGGATCGCCAGCCCGTAGTCCTGGCGCTCGCCGGGGTTGCGCGCGCCGACGCTCTTGGCGAAGACGCTCTCGACCTCGCCCGCCACCCAGCGCGCGTAATCGAAGTCGTGCAGCATCAGGTCGAGCATCATGCCGCCGGACTTCTCGAAATCGGTGAACCAGCTATCCGCCGCCCAGGCCGGGCCAGAGCTGACGCGGCTCAACCGCACGACCGCCACGCGGCCCACCGCGCCCTCGTCGACCGTCTGCTTGGCGAGCGCGTACTGCGGGAAGAAGCGCACGACGTGCGCCGGCAGCAGGGTCACGCCCGCCGCGCGGCAGGCGTCGATCATTTCGGCGGCCTGTTCGGGCGTGCGGGCCAGCGGTTTTTCACAGATGACGTGCTTGCCGGCTGCCGCCGCCTTGAGCGCCATGCCGTGGTGCAGGTGTGTGGGCGTGCAGATGTCCACCACGTCCACGGCGTCGAGCAGCGCGTCCAGGCTGTCGGCGGGCTGCGCGCCGGTGTGCCGGCAGAGCGCGTGCATCTGGTCGTAGTCCGCGGCGAAAATGGCCGCCAGCGTGGCCGGCGTGTGGGCCCACCCGGCGGCGTGGAACCCGCCCATGAAGCCGGCGCCGACAAGGCCAACTCTAAACATGTTTACTCCCCTCTCACAAAGCCAAAAGTCTACTTGACCGCGCCCGACGTCAGGCCCCGGATCAACTGGCGCGAGAAGATGATGTACAGGATGATGACCGGGATCATCGCCAGGGTCAGCGAGGCGAGCACGGCGTTCCAGTCGTTGACGAACTGGCCCAGGAACACCTGCGCGCCGAGCGTGACCGTCTTGTTCGCCTCCGACGGCGCGATGATCAACGGGAACCACAGATCGTTCCAGACCGGGATCATGTTGAACACCGCCACCGTGCCCAGCGCGGGCCGGATCAGCGGCAGGGTCATCAGGTAGATCCGGTACTCGCTCGCGCCGTCCACGCGGGCCGCGTCTTTCAGGTCGCGCGGGACCTGGCGCATGAACTGCGTCAGGATGAAGATCGCCAGCGGCAGGCCCGCCGCGGTGTAGATCAGGATCAGGGCGGCCAGCGTGTCGGCCAGCCCCAGGCGGACCACCAGCCGCAGAATGCTGATCGTGCCGAGCCGGATCGGGATCATGATGCCCAGCGCCAGGTACAGGCCCATAATGGCGTTGCCGGGGAACCGGTATTCGGCCAGCGCCCAGGCCGCCATCGACCCGGCGAGCAGGATGAAGAACAACGCCCCGACCGTGACGGTGATGCTGTTCAAAAAATAGTCGGGGAAATTGGAGTTGTCGAGCACCTTCTCGTAGCCGATGAGGTCCCAGGTGTCGCGGTTGGGCAGGGCGTAGGGCGACTGGAAGATGGCCCGGCGGCCCTTCACCGAGTTGATCACCACCAGGAACACCGGAAAGAGCGCCAGCGCCGTGTAGGCCAGCAGCACCAGGTGGGCCAGCAGAAGTTGCCCCCGTTGAGCGGGCCGTAACCGTTCGATGAATGTCATCCCTGCCCCCTCCTAGAACTCGACCTGCAGCATGCGGCGCTGCCAGCCGAACATGTACAGCAGCACGCCCGCCAGGATGATCAGGAACATGACCCCGGCGACCGTCGCGCCCATCGTCGGGTTGCCGGGCTGGAGCTGGACGCCGAAGAACGTCCGGTAGAAGAACGTGCCCAGGATGTCGGTCGAGTAGTTGGGCCCGGCGGTGGCCTTTTGCGTGGTGTAGATCAGGTCGAAGGCGTTGAAGTTGCCGACGAACGTCAGCACGCCCACGATGCCGACGGTGGGCATGATCAGCCGGAAGCGAATCCGCCAGAAGACGCCCCAGGCCGTCGCGCCGTCCACGCGAGCCGCCTCGATCAGCTCGTCGGGGATGCTGATCAGCGCCGCCAGGAAGAGCATCATCGGGATGCCGACCCACTGCCACACCGAGATCAGCGAGAGGGTGGGCAGCGCGGTTTCCTCCAGGCCCAGCCACGGTTTGTCGTACGCCGCCAGCCCGAACAGGTCCAGGAAGTCGGTCGAGATGCCCCACAGCGGGCTGAGGATCATGCGCCAGATGAAGCCGACCAGCACGACCGACAGCACCGTCGGCGTGAAGATCAGCGTGCGGTAGATGGCGCGCCCCCGGATGAACTGCGAGCTGAGCAGCGCCGCCAGCATCAGCCCGATCGGGTTCTGGACCAGCATGTGAATCGCGAAGAACACCAGGTTGTTCTTGATGGCGCCTTCGATGCGCGGCTGCCACAGGTCATTCGTCATCAGCCGCTCGTAATTGTCCAGGCCCACGAACACTTCCTGGCGGTTCACATCCGGCGCGTACAGGCTGAGCCGCAGCGAGTCCAGCAGCGGGTAGATCATGAACAGGGTGTAGACGATGAACGCCGGCGCCAGGAAGATGAGAATGTGAACCGGGAACGGCTTGCGTCGACGGGCGCTATTGGCTGAGGTCATGGGTGATTCTCCCCAACGTGTCCCCATACAAAACGAGGTGCCGGTCGCTCGATCCGGCACCTCACACAGTCATTTCAGGTTTACTGCTGCGGTTCGTACCACGTTTCCAGGCCGGACTGCACGATGTCGGCGGCTTCCTGCGGCGTCAGCTCGCCGTTGAGCACCTGCGCGCTGACTTCCCAAAGCTGCGTTTCGTTGTTCGGCTCGCCGCGCGACAGGATCTGGTAGGACGAGCGGATCGTCGATTCGCACTCGTCGCGCCAGCTCAGGAATTCCTGCGCCAGCGGGTCTTCGAGCGTGATCGCGTGATCCGACAGGGTGAAGAAGCCCGGCAGCGCGTTGGAGTACAGCTCGGCGAATTCCTGGGTGGTCATCCACTCCATGAACAGCATGGCCTCTTCCTGGTTCGGGCTGGCGGCATTCACGCCCATCGCGATGTCCACGTGGTCGCTGATGTAGCAGGTGTCCGCGCCTTCGGGCACCGGCGGCTTGAAAGCGCCCATCTCGAAGTCCGGATCCTGCCCGCGGAACACGCCGATCTCCCACGAGCCAGCGGGGAAGATCGCGGCCATGCCCAGCGTGAACAGATTCTGCGAGTCGGGGTAGCTGATCGCCTGGTAGCCATCGGGCAGGTAGGGCGCCCAGCGGGCCAGGGCCTCGAACGCCTCGACGAAGCCGTTCTCGTCATAGCCGATCGTGCCTTCGATCAGGCCCAGGCGGCCTTCCTCGCCCTTCCAGTAGTTGGGGCCGATATTCTGGTAGCCCATCGTGGCGGCTTCCCACAGGTCCACGGTGCCCATCGACAGCGGGGCGTAGGCGCCGTCTGCCTTGATGGCGTCGAGCACTTCGAGGAATTCCGGCTCGGTGGCCGGTTCTTCCAGGCCCAGCTCCTCGAAGATCGACTCGTTGTAGATGAAGCCGTGGATGACCGAGGCCATCGGCACGCAGAACACGTCCGAGCCATCATCGGTGATCCAGGCGCTGCGAGCGACCGGGCCGAAGTGCTCCATGCCGGGCAGGTCATTGAGCGATACGAGGTATCCGTTGTTGAAATGCTCCAGCGAGAGGTCGAACGGGCGGCAGGTGATCAGGTCGCCCGCCGTGCCGCCTTCGAGCTTGGCGTTCAGCGCGGCGTTGTATTCGGTGGGAGCCGCCGGCGCGAAGATTACCTCGATGTCCGGATAGTGCGCGTTGAACGCGGGGATCAGCACGTCGTTCCAGAAGGCGATATCGTCGTTACGCCAGCTTTCGATGGTGAGCGTGACTTTGTCCTGCGCCTGGGTCGTCGCCGGAACGAGCGCGACCACCAGCGTCAGGATGACGGCGAGAGCAAGTAGTTTTTTCATCGGTCCTAAACTCCTCATATAGACTGCACTATTCAAGACACATGATCAGCTACGGGTCGTGTCAACCACACCTCCTTATGACCACTGCTAATCGCACCTATTTTAGCACAGTAATCGTTTTATTGATCGTACCAGACGAGACAGGCCGCCCCCATTGCGCTGATCGTAATCTCGGATTCGGCGATGCGCAAGCCTTCCACCGCCGGCGGGAACACGCGCCGCCGCATCTCGCGCTCCGCCACGGGCAGCAGCCACCGCGCCGCCGCGCGCCCCATGCCGCCCCCGACCACGATCAGCGCCGGGTTGAACAGGCAGGCGCAGGCCGCCATCACCTCGCCCAACGCCCGGCCCGCGTCGTCCAGCACGGCCAGCGCTAGCGGATCGCCGTTGGTCGCGGCGGCCAGGATGGCCTGCGTCGTGACGTCCGGCGCGCCGGACAGCGGGCTGTCGGGGAACTCGGCCCCGCGCTCGCGGACGCCTGCCAGCAGGCCCAGCCCGGAGACGACCGTCTCGGCGCAGCCTCGCGTGCCGCACCCGCAGGGCCGCCCGTCCGGGTCCAGCGACAGGTGGCCGACTTCCATCGCGTTGTTCGCCGCCCCGGTGATCAGCCGCCCGCCGGTGACCGCCGCGCCGCCCAGGCCTGTGCCAGCGGCCAGGTAGACGAAATCGCGCACGCCGCGCGCCGCGCCGAAGAGCATCTCGCCCACCGCCGAGGCGTTGGTGTCTTTCTGCAGATACAGCGGCAGGCCGGGCGGCAGCCGCCGGCGCAGCTCGTCGTAGACGCGCACGCCCTGCCAGCCGAGGTTCACCGCGTTGTGAACGACGCCCGCCACCGGGTCCAGGTGGCCGGGGGAACCGATCCCGACGCCCGCCACCGGGCGCCTGGCCTCGTCCAACAGGGCGTGAATTCCGGCGGCGATGCGATCGAGGACCGCCGCGGGGCCTTCGCTTGCCAGGGTAGGCGTGCGCTGCACGTCGAGGACCGCGCCCTCGCGGTCGACCAGCGCAAACGCGATCTTGGTGCCGCCCAGGTCGACGCCGGCGGCGAGGGGTTCGGTCATGCCGTGTGCCTTTGCTGTGAATGTGGACCACCGGCGGCCCCAGCCGGGACCGCCTCGCCCGTATCTTAAACCCGCCCCTTGGGACTTGACAAGTGGGGCGGCTTCGCGCAGGATCGAACCAAGCACAGCCGGATGGACCGCTAGCAGAAAGGGTGACGATGGCCGAGCAAGTCGTGATTGTGACCGGGGCTTCGCGCGGGTTGGGCGCGGCAACCGCCCGAATTCTCGCGGGGATGGGCGCGCGGCTGGTGATCAATGCGCGGTCCGAAGGGCCGCTGCTCACGCTTGTGGACGAGATTCGCGCCGCCGACGGGCAGGCGGTCGCCGTGCGTGGCGACGTCAGCGATCCGGCGGTGTGCCGGGCGATCGTGCAGGCCGCGCTGGACCGCTTCGGGCGGCTGGACGCGCTGGTCAACAACGCGGGGATCATCGAGCCGATCGCGCCGCTGGCCGAGGCAACCGGCGACGCGTGGGCGCGCAACCTGGCCGTCAACGTGATCGGCCCCGTGCTGCTGACGCAGGCCGCGCTGCCGCACCTGCGCGCGCGGGCCGGGCGCGTGATCAGCGTGAGCAGCGGGGCGGCGATCAGCCCGAAAAGCGGCTGGGGGGCGTACTGCGCGGCCAAAGCGGCGCTCAACCAGTTCAACGCCGTGCTCGCGCTCGAAGAGCCGCAAATCACGGCGATCACGTTCCGGCCCGGCGTGGTCGATACCGAGATGCAGGCCGCCATCCGGCGCGAGGGGGCGGGCAAGATGGCCGAGGACGAGCACGCGCGCTTCGTCGGCTATTTCGAACAGGGCGAGCTGCCGCCGCCCGAAGTGCCGGGCCGCGCGCTGGCCGCGCTGGCGCTCCACGCGCCCCGCGAGTGGAGCGGCGAGTTCATCCGCTGGGACGAAGATCGCGTCGCGGCGCTGGTGGGCGAGTAAACCGCGCTCGTTGCGCGGGACGGCGCGGTGATTCGCCTGCGGCCCAGCGAGCCCTGACCGCTGGCGCATCCGGCGCGGGCGGGCTAGCTCTCGCCCACCAGCACGATCTGCACTGCGCCCGGCCCGTGAACGCCCATCACCGTCTCCATCGCAATGTCGGCGGTGCGGCTCGGCCCGCTGATCATCACCACGCTGTTGAGCCGGCGCAGGTGCTCCAGCCCGGCGGCGCGCTGCGCGGCCAGCCACGTCTCCAGGTCCGGCACGATCTGCCCGGCGGCGACGACCGCGATGTGCACCTCCGGCAGCAGCGACGCCCCGCGCGGCTTGCCGGGGCCGCTGGCGAGCAGCAGGCTGCCCGTCGCAGCCAGCGCGGCATCGACGCCCGTCAGCCCGGCGCGCACGTGCGCATCTCCCGCCGCGGCGATGGCGATCCCCGCGGCGGCCAGGGCCGCGCCCAGGCCCGGCAGCGGCACGTGCTTCAGGTCCCAGCTCAGGATGGTCGAATCGGTCCCGACCAGGCCCAGGATGTGCCGGATGGCGGCGTCCGCGTCGGGGCAGGCGGTCACGGTGCAGTTCAGCGCCTCCGCCGCCGCGACGAACCGCACCCGCAGCGCCGCCGGACTGGTGTCGTCGGCGGGCACCACCGGGATCATGTCCCCGGCGGGCGGCAGGCCGGCGAACGGCTGGCGGGCGGCGTGCAGCTTGCTCAGGATCGTCTCGCGGCTAGTCATCGCGTTTTCCCGCTTTCTGGCGCTCGGCCCACAGTTGGCGGAACGATTTCGGCGCCAATTCCGGCAGGTCGCGGGTGCGCGTCCAGCCATTGAGCGGCGGCGGCAGCGGCGGGCGCGGCGGCAGGAATCGCCCGCCCAGCCCGGCAGCGCGCGCGGCCAGCCCGAACAGGCGCGGCGAGCGGGCGACCATCGCCCAGCCGCGGATGCCCCACTTCCAGACCGGGGGCGTGTGGCCGGCTTCGTCCAGGTCATGGCGCAGGTCGAGCAGCATGCGCGGCAGGTCGATATCGACCGGGCAAACCTCTTTGCACAGCCCGCACAGGCTGCTGGCGTGGGGCAGCGGCGAGGCGTTCTCCAGGCCGGTCAGCAGCGGCGTGATCACCGCGCCGATGGGGCCGGAATAGACCCAGCCGTAGGCGTGCCCGCCGGTCGCCTCGTAGACCGGGCAGGCATTCAGGCACGCCCCGCAGCGGATGCAGGCCAGCGCCTCGGCGTAGTCGGTGGGGTAGATGTCGCTGCGCCCGTTGTCGACCAGGATCACGTAGACGTGCTCGGGACCGTCGTCGTCGGCGCCGCGCGGCCCGTGGATCATCTGGGTGTAGACGGTCATCGTCTGGCCGGTGGAGCTGCGCGGCAGAATCTGGGTGAGCGTGGCGTAATCCTCGACGGTGGCGATCACCTTCTCGATGCCCACCAGCGCCACGTGCACGCGCGGCAGGGACGTCACCATGCGCCCGTTGCCCTCGTTGGTCACCAGGCACAGCGCGCCCGTCTCCGCGATGATGAAATTGCCGCCCGAAATGCCCATATCCGCTTCCAGAAAGGCGCGGCGCAGGTGGCCGCGCGCGAACTGCGTCATGGCTTCGGCGTCGTCGGTGGGCGGCATGTCCAGCTCGCGCACGAACAGGTCGCGGATCGTCTCCTTCGACTTGTGGATGACCGGCGTGACGATGTGGCTCGGCGTTTCGCCGGAGAGCTGCACGATGAACTCGCCCAGGTCGGTCTCCAGCACGTCGATGTCGTGCGCTTGCAGCGCGTGGTTGAGCGCGACCTCCTCGCTGATCATGCTCTTGCTCTTGACGGCGCGCCGGACCTCGTGCCGCGCCGCGATGTCCAGCACCAGCCGCCGGACCTCGTCGCCGTCGGCGGCCCACAGCACCTGGATGCCGTTGGCGGTCATGGCCGCCTCGGCCTGTTCGAGCAGCGCGGGCAGATCGCGCAGGGCGCGGCGGCGGGCCTGGGCGGCCTGCTGGCGCAGCGCCTCACCGTGCGTGCGCCCGGCCCAGAACATGGTCGCCAGCCGTTTTTGGGCGGCGGTGTCCGTCGCGCGTTTGACGGCGGCGCGCAGCGCCGGGTCGCTCAGCGCGACCTGGGCCACGGGGATGAAATCGCGCGCTTTAACGTCCATACGTCACCCCTTCCGGCAGGGCCTCGGCCAGCACGTCGGCGATGTGGCGGGCGCGCTTGGACGTGCCGCGCCGGGCCAGCCCGCCGTTGATATGCGTCATGCAGCTCACGTCGCCCAGCACGATCGTATCGGCGGGGCAGGCCAGGATGTGCTCGATCTTCTTTTCGAGCATCGCGCCGCTGACGTCGGCCATCTTCACCGCGAACAGCCCGCCAAAGCCGCAGCATTCGTCGTGTTCGACCAGCTCGACGATCGTCGCGTTCTCCACGTTGCCCAACAGCCGCCGGCTCTGCTCGCCGACGCCCATCATGCGCAGCCCGTGACACGAATCGTGAAAGGCGAAGGTCTGCGGGTGGGGCAGGGCGAGCTTGAGGTCGTCGATCCCCAGGCCATCGACCACGAACTCGGTGAACTCCCAGGTGATCGACGCGAGGCGCTCGGCCTCTGCCAGCCACGGATCGCCCGCGAACAGCACCGGGAACTCGTGGCGCACCATCGCGGCGCACGATCCCGACGGCGCGACGATGACCTCGGCATCCTGGAACGCTTTCAGGAACTGGTACGCCACGTGGCGGGCGTCGCGCCGGTAGCCGCCGTTGAAAGCGGGTTGGCCGCAGCACGTCTGGGCCATCGGGAAATCGACCTCAAGGCCGAGGTACTCGAGGATGTTGACGACCGACATGCCCGTTTGCGGGTAGAGCAGATCGACCATACAGGTCACGAACAGGGAAACGCATTTGCCGGCGGGTGCGGGGCGAGGGTCCATGGAAAAAATACCTTTGGTGACGATGCGGTTCAAGGCATTCAGCCGGAACCCATTATAGCGCGGAGTCGGTGTTTGGGGGCAGGCAGGCGCGGGCGGCGATCAGCACGGCGCGCGGAGTCGCTTCCTCTTTGGGCAGCAGCCGGACGGTGCCGGGACGGGCCGGCTGCGCGCCCGTGTCGCCGTTGGTCAGCGCGAGCAGGGGAATGGCGGCCACGTCCGGGATCGCGCCCAGGCGGGCCAGCAGATCGGGGCCGCGCGGCTCGGTCGCGTCGAGGATGATCAGGTCGGGCAGCATGATCTCGGCCATGTCCAGCAGGCCATTCTCGACCGCCGTCTGCTCCACGACGAAGCCGGAGCCTTCGAGCATCCCCTGGATCGCGGCGGCGGCGGGCGTTTCGGCCTGGGCCAGCAGCACGATCTGCTTATCGGCCAGCGCCGGGTTCAGCTCCGGCGGCTGGAAGACGATCATCCGGCTGGCCTCGGCCATGCCGGACTCCGGCTCGCCCTGGTGCGCGGCGATCTGGCCGGGCGTGGCGCGCGGCACAGTGAACGACAGCACGCTGCCCGCGCCGATCTCGCTCTCCGCCCAGATGCGCCCGCCTTGCAGCGCGACCAACTGCCGGCTGATGCTCAGGCCCAGGCCGGTGCCGCCGTATTTGCGCGAGGCGGCGACGTCGCCCTGGCGGAAGCGGTCGAAGATGCTCTCGCGCAGGTGCTCCGGAATGCCGATCCCCGTGTCGGCGACCGACACCAGGATCATGCCGTCCTGCACCTCGGCACGCACGGTGATGCTGCCCTCCTCGGTGAACTTGATCGCGTTCGAGATCAGGTTGAGCACGATCTGTCGGGTGCGGACGCTGTCGCCCCAGGCGGGCGGCAGGTCCGGCGGGTAGTCGCGCACCAGCGCCACCGGGCGGCCATGCAGCAGCCCGCCCGCGGTGTGGATCGTGTCGTCGAGGATCGCCTTCAGGTCGATGACGGTCTGCTTGAGCCGGAGCTGGCCCGCCTCGATCTTGCTCAGGTCGAGGATGTCGTTGATCAGGGCCAGCAGGTGCGCGCCGCTTTTGCGGATCGTCTCCAGGTCGTGGGCGTATTCTTCGGGCAGCGAGGACCGATAGAACGCGCCTTTCGGGCTGAGCATGGCCTGGGTGTGCCCGATAATCACGCTGAGCGGGGTGCGCAGCTCGTGCGACATGTTCGAGAGGAACACGCTCTTGTAGCGGTTGGCCTCGTCGGCCTGCTGCCGGGCCAGTTCCGCCGCCTCGAACAGCTCCGCGTTGCGGATGGCGATGGCGAGTTGGTCGGCCAGCCCTTGCAGCGCCAGCACGTCCTCCTCGCCGAAGGCGTCGAACTGGTCGCTTTGCAGGTCCAGCACGCCGAGGACGCGCTTGCCGATGCGCAGCGGCAGCACCAGCTCGGAGCGGGTGTCGGGCAGCGTGTTTTCGCGCATGAACAGCGGGTCGCGGTTGACGTCGTTCGCCAGGTGGGGCTTGCCGGTGGCGGCGCACCAGCCGATCATGCCCTCGTGGCCGACGCGCAGCCGCACGTTTTCGGGGACGGTGTGTCCGGCGGCGCGGCTGGCGCTGCTGCGCATGACGACCGCATCCCCCTCCGGCGCGACGAGGAAAATCCCGGTGGAGTAATAGCCGAAGCGCTGCTGGATGATCTGGACGATCTGCGGCAGCAGCTTGTCCGGGTCGAGGATCGACGTGGCGCTGCGGGCGACTTCGGCGTGGGCCTGAAGCTGGGCGGCGCGGCGCTCGAAGGCTTTGTACAGGCGGTCGAGCTCCTCGGCCTGGCGGCGCACCTCGAAGTAGTTGCTGAGCGCCCACACGGCGGGCGTCATGCTGTCCTCGACCGAGCCGAGGATCAGCCGGACGATCTCTTCTTCGGTGGTGGCGCCGGCGCGGCGCTCGGCGATCTTGGCCCCGGCGTTGAGCACGATGATCCGGTCCGACACGCGGAAGACGTCGTCCAGGTTCTGCGTGACGAGCAGCACCGACCCGCCGCGCGCGCGCATCTCCTCGATCACGCGCATGATCTGGGCGCGGTGCGTTTCGAGGCTGTCCATCGGCTCGTCGAGCAGCAGCAGGCGCGGCGTGCTGATCGTGGCGTGGGCGTAGGCGACCATCCGCCGCTGGGCGCTGGTCAGGTGGTGCAGCGCGCAGTCGAGGGGCGGCAGATCGAAGCCCAGCCGCCGGAACTCGGCAGCGGCCTCGTCGCGCATCCGGCGCTGGTCCCACCAGCCCAGCCAGCGCAGCGGCCCGCGCCGCACCGGGGGATGCCCGGCGAAGATGTAGCCCAGCGCGCTCATGTGCTCGGCGGCGTTGATGTCCTGGTGCACGGCGCGGATGCCCAGCCGCGCCGCCCGGAACGACGGCGCCAGCGTCACCGGGCGCCCCTCGATCACGAACTGCCCGTCGTCGGGCTGGAGCGCCCCCGCGATCAGGCCGAGCAGAGTGGATTTCCCGCTGTTGGTGTCGCCCACCACGCCGATCACTTCGCCGGGGAAAATGTCCAGCGATACGTGCTGGAGCGCCTCGACGCCGCCGTAGCGCTTGGAGATATCGACGGCGCGCAGGAAGGGTTGGGCCGGGGATGCCATCGGTCGCTGTCCTTCACCGTTTTCGCGTTGGATTCATTGTAACGCAAACCAGCCCCGGCTGCTGCGGGGCTGGTGTGTCTTCGCGGCGCGGTGCCTGCCGGAGTCGATCAGGCGCGGGCCATCAGGTGCGCCAGGATCAGCCGGTCCAGCTCCTCGTAATCGCGCGCCTCGATGCACTGGCGAATCGCCGCCCGGTCCAGGCTGCGGACGCGCTCGACCAGCCAGAGGAACGTGTCGCGGCTGTTGACCAGGTGCTTCTCCGCGACCTCGGCCTTCTGCGTGCGCAGCGCCTTCACATCCAGCCCGACGGTGCCTTTTTCGTAGAACCGGTGATCGTCCAGCACCAGCACCTGGTCGAAGGCGCGGCGCAGGTTGACCGATCCGAAGGCGCGGTCCTGATCGAACTTCAGCCCGTTCTGGTCGTTGAGGTGCACGCTCCACAGCTTGTCATACGCCAGCCCGAACGCCATCTCGTCGGCGGGGTCCAGCCCGGCCAGGATGGCGTGCGCCGACTCGACCAGCACGCCCACGCGCCGGTGGTCGCGCGTCTTGTAGCCGAGCGCCACGGCGTGGCCGATGGTCGGGATGTAAGCGAGGTCCATCGGCTCGTTGGGTTTCGGCTCGACGGCGAAGCGCATGCCGGGCGCGTAGGCGAGCATGTCGTCCAGGGCCTCGACCAGCCGTTCGGTCGCCGTGACGGCGTCTTTGGCCTCGCGCATGTACGTGCCCTCGCGGGCGTACCACAGCACGACCAGGTCGGTTTCGAGCGCCCCCGCGATGTCCAGCATCTTGCGCGAGCGCTCGCGGGCATAGGCGCGGGCCTGGGGATCGTTGGCGGTGTACGCGCCATCGACCGTCAGCGGGTGCTCCCACAGGCGCGGGGCCACGAACTCCGCAACCAGCCCGGCATCGTCCAGCCGCGCTTTGAGGGCGCGCGCTTCGCTGGCGATTTGCTGCGCGGACTTGTCGTCCAGGTTCGGCACAGCGTCGTCGTCGTGGAACTGGACCGAATCGAACCCCAGGCGCTTGTAGGCTGCCAGCTTTTTGTCGAACGCGACGGTGGGCCGGACGGGCGGCCCGAACGGGTCCGCGCCCTCGTGGATGTTCCAGGGACCGAACGAAAAACGGTAGCCGTAAGTCTCCATCGGTGCATCCCCTTTGTTCGCAAAACAGGTTCAAGTAGGTGTAAATAAGAGGCGGGCCAGCCAGCATCGACCGGCCCGCCCCTGTGGAGCCGGCCCAAAAGACGTTCGCCAGCGGCAGTTTAGCGCGCCGGCCCGGCCTGTTCGGCAGCCTCGGCGCGCGTACGGCCCAGGCGGAACGCCCGGCGCACGAACGCTGTCACCTGCGGATCCTGGCGGGCGCGGTCGAACATGATCGCCAGCACGATGGTGAAGCCGATCGCGGCGGGCTGCCAGTACGCGTCCGCGCCGAGCAAGTTTAGCCCGTTGCGCAGCACCTGCATGATCGCCGCGCCGATCAGCGTGCCGACGATGGTGCCCTTGCCGCCCTTGACGCTGGCCCCGCCGATGAACACCGCGGCGATGACGTCCAGCTCGTAGCCCTGGGCGGCGGTGGGTGCGGCCACGCCCAGGCGGGCGGTCATCAGCGTCCCGCCGATGCCGGCCATCAGGCCCGCCGTCGAATAGGCGAGCAGCTTGACGCGGCTGGTGTTGATCCCGGAGAGCTGCGCGGCCTGTTCGTTGCCGCCCAGCGCGTAGATCCGGTAGCCCCACACCGTGCGCGTCAGGAAGATGGTCATGATGATCGCCAGGACGATCATGATGATCGTGGGGTAGGGTATGTCGTAGCCCAGAATGGGCAAATCCCCCTGGCCGATAGTGCGAAACTCCTCGTTGAGCTGGCGGAAGGGCCAGCCTTTGGTCCAGCCATAGCAGAACCCGCGGGCGATGCTCATCATGCCCAGCGTGGCGATGAATGGCGGCAGCCCGGCCCAGGCGATCAGCGCGCCGTTGACCGCGCCCAGGAAGGTGCCCATCGCGCAGCCGGCGAGCAGTGCAATCGGCACGTACTGCCCATCGACCGCCATCACGTCGCGGCCATTTTCGACCGCGCTCACCGCCCAAGGCGACTGGTCCCCGCTGATGAAATACGCTGCGGCCAGTCCCGACAGCGCCATAACCGAGCCGGTCGACAGGTCGATGCCGGCGGTGATGATGACCAGTGTCTGGCCGAAGGCCGCGATGGCGATCCACGAGAAGGACAGGGCGACGTTGCGGATGTTCTGGGACGACGTGAAAGTGTCGGTCCGCGAGGTGAGGACGGCGATCATCAGCACCAGGATGACGAACACGCCGATTTCCTGGCCGGAAATGATGCTGCGCCACCAGTTGCGCGACGCCGTGCGGAACGAAGCGCGCTGGTCAATTTCGGATGCAGTGTCTCTGGTCATACCAATACTTCCTCTGGCTTCATAACATTATTCTGGCCGCTGGCGTAGGTCATGATGCGCTCCTGGGTGGCTTCTTCGCGGCTCAAAATGCCCGCGACGCGCCCCTCGTGCATCACGACGATGCGATCGCTCATCGCGAGGATTTCCGGCATTTCGGACGAGATCATGATGATGCCGATGCCCGCCTTCGCCAGCTCGGTCATCAGGGCGTGGATTTCGGCTTTGGCGCCCACGTCGATGCCGCGCGTCGGCTCGTCCATGATCAGGACGCTGGGGTTCAGCATCAGCCACTTGGCGAGCACCACTTTCTGCTGGTTGCCGCCCGACAGGTTCTTGACCGTCTGCTCCATGCTGGGCGTGCGGACGCGCAGGCGGTTGACGTACTCGTCGGCTGCCCGGCGCGAGTCGCGGCGGTTGACCCAGCCCCCGGCGCCCGTGAACCGCTTGAGGGTGGGCAGGATCATGTTGAACATCACGGTGTTTTCCAGGATCAGGCCCTGGTTGCCGCGATCTTCGGGCACCAGGCCGATGCCCATCGCCAGCGCTTCCTGCGGCGAGCGGATGTCCACCTCTCTGCCGTTGAGCCAGATTTTGCCGGAGTCGCGCCGGTCCGCGCCGAAGATCAGGCGCATGGTTTCGGTGCGACCGGCCCCCACCAGGCCCGCGAAGCCGAGGATCTCGCCTTTGTGCAGGTCGAACGACACGTTCTCGACCCGGCCCTCGCGCGTCAGGTTTTCCACGCGCAGGATCACGTCGCCGCGCTCGACGAACTCTTTCTGGAAAACGTCCGACAGGTCGCGCCCCACCATCAGGTGCACGATCTCGTCGATCGAGGCGTCGGCGGTCATCAACGTGCCCACCCGCTCGCCGTCGCGCAGGACGACGATCCGATCGGTGATCTCCATGACCTCTTCCAGGCGGTGCGAGATGAAAATGATCGAAAGCCCCTGGGCGCGCAGGTTGCGGATAATCTCGAATAACACCTGTGTTTCGTCCGAGCCGAGCGCCGAGGTCGGCTCGTCCATGATGATGACCTGCGCGTCGACGGCCAGGGCTTTGGCGATCTCGACCTGCTGGCGTTCGGCCACCGATAGGGCCTCGACCAGGGTCGAGGCGGAGACGTGCGCGCCGACGGTGTCGAGCAGCTTCTGGGCTTCGGTTTCCATTTTGCGGCGGTTGATGATCTTGAAGGGCGTGAGGAGGCCCCCATAGCGCGGCTCGCGCGATATGAAGATGTTCGCCGCCGCCGTCTGGTTGAGCGTGAGTGTGAATTCCTGGTAGATCGTGGCGATGCCGAGCGCCTGCGATTCGGCGGTGTTCTGGGGGCGGACCTCCTCGCCGCGCAGGAAGATGCGCCCGCTGTCGGCGTGGTAGGCCCCGGCCAGGATCTTCATCAGCGTCGATTTGCCGGCGCCGTTTTCGCCCAGCAGCGCGACGACCTCGCCGGGATAGACCTCGAAGTCTACGTTGTCGAGAGCCAGCACGCCGGGGAAGCGCTTGGTGATGCTTTCAACCCGCAGAACCGGTTCTTTGTCCAATGCAGTGCCTTCCTGTAAACGCTTGATGCGGCTGGTGTGAGAGGACTGGCGGCAGGGAAGCGAATCCCCGCCGCCAGCCGGTCACAGCGTGCGATGCTATTCGGGGAAGGCCGGGGGCAGCGGCTGCGTGAAGTCGCTGGTCGCCCAGGCTTCGGCCATCGCGTCCACGTTGTTGGCGGTCACGATGTCCATCCCGCTGTCGGTCCAGTCCGGATAGGGGTACAGGTTGGCGGCATGGTTCAGCGCCATGAACACCGTGTCGTAGCCCCAGCCCCAGTACTTCTGGCCGACGAGACCGTGCAGCAGGCCATCCTGCACCCACTCCAGCTCGACGGGCAGCGTGTCGAAGGCGACCGCCTTCATCTCGCCGCTCAGGGCCGCTTCCTCGAACAGCGGCATGGCGCCGCGCCCGGCGAAGACCGGCCACAGGCCGACGAAGAACCAGCCGTCGAGGTCCGGATAGGCGAGCATGGTCTCTTCGACCACCTGGACGCCCAGGTTGATGTCGTCGTTGCAGGCCACGGTCGTCACGATCTCGATGCCGGGGTACTGCGCGACGTAGTCTTCGAAGCCGCGGATGCGCTCTTCGAGGTTGAACGCGCCGGGGACGCCGGTCAGCAGGGCGACCTTACCTTCTTCGCCCATCGCCTTGACCAGCAGTTCGCCCGCCGCCCAACCGCCGGTGTAGTTGTCCACACCCAGGTAGGTGAAGCGATCGGAAGTCGGCGAGTCGGAGTCCCAGGTCATGGTCGGGATGCCCGCCGCCACCGCCGAGTTGATCGGGTCGACACAGCCGTCGGGGTCGTTGCAGCTCACGCCGATGGCGTCCACGCCCTGCGAGATCGCGTCTTCGATCACGCGGGCCTGCTCCGCCATGTCGGACGCGACCGAGCCCATGTACAGGCACTCGACCTCGATGCCGAGCTGTGCGCTGGCGTCTTCAGCGGCCTTCATGCAGCCGTCGCGGCCCAGCTCGAAGACGGGGTTGTTGAGCGACTTCGGGATCCACGCGAGGGTGAACTTGCCATCTTCGGGCGGGTAGGCCATGGGCAGCGGCTGCGTGAAGTCGCTGGTCGCCCAGGCTTCGGCCATCGCGTCCACGTTGTTGATGGTCACGATGTCCATCCCGCTGTCGGTCCAGTCCGCGAAGGTGGTGCCGTTCACGATGTGGTCGTACAGCATGAACATCGTGTCGTAGCCCCAGCCCCAGTACTTCTGGCCGACGAGACCGTGCAGCAGGCCGTCCTGCACCCACTCCAGCTCGACGGGCAGCGTGTCGAAGGCGACCGCCTTCATGTTGTTGTTGAGGGCCGCTTCCTCGAACAGCGGCATGGCGCCCTTGCCGGCGAAGACCGGCCACAGGCCCACGAAGAACCAGCCGTCGAGGTCCGGATAGGCGAGCATGGTCTCTTCGACCACCTGAACGCCCAGGTTGATGTCATCGTTGCACGCGACGGTCGTCACGATCTCGATGTCGGTGCCCGCGACCCCATCCTTGAAGCCGCGGATGCGCTCCTCAAGGTTGAACGCGCCGGGGACGCCGGTCAGCAGGGCGACCTGGCCGGAGGTGCCCATCTCGCGGATGAGCAGGTTGGCCGCCGCCACGCCGCCGGTGTAGTTGTCCACACCCAGGTAGGTGATGCGATCCGAGCCGGGCGAGTCCGAGTCCCAGGTCATGACCGGGATGCCCGCCGCGATGGCCGAGTTGATCGGGTCGATGCAGCCATCGGGGTCGTTGCAGCTCACGCCGATGGCGTCCACGCCCTGCGAGATCGCGTCTTCAATCACGCGGGCCTGCTCTGCCATGTCGGACGCGACCGAGCCCATGTACAGGCACTCGACGGTCTGGCCGGTGGAGGCCGTCAACTCTTCGGCGGCCTTCATGCAGCCGTCACGGCCCAGCTCGAAGACGGGGTTGTTCAGCGACTTCGGAATCCACGCGATGGTGATCGCGTCGTCCTGGGCGCTGACGACTGGCGCGGGGGCGGTCGATCCCGACAGCGGCGGGAGCGCGATCGCCACCAGCACCAAAACACTAACTAGCTTCAAGAAATTCTTCATGCCATGTTCCTCCTGAAAGGACTTTGAGGGAACGATCTCCCCGAACATTATTCGATTGGCAGGCAGGCCGAAGCTTCCCCACCAATGCAATTTAGTTTATTAAAGCAACAAAATGCCGTTCTTGTCAAGTTTTTGTCAGCGGATCGCCTATCTCTTCCTCGTTTCGGGAGCACGTCAGGCTTGACACGGTCTGCCAGAAGACCTATATTTTGTTGTGAGGCTATACAAAAACTGGTGGAGTCCATGGTCATCGGTCCTGCCGATCACAACCTTGTCCGTCAGATCAACAGCGCGTTGATCCTCGACCGCCTGCTCGCCGACTCGCCGCAGTCGCGCGCCAATCTGGCCCAGCAGACCGGCCTGAACCGCAGCACGATCTCCTCGCTGGTCAGCGACCTGATCGCGCGCCACCTGATCCGCGAGGTGGGGCTGGAGGCAGCGGATTCGCGCGGGCGGCCCGGCATGCTGTTGGAGCTGAATCCGAATGGCGGCTGCGTGGTCGGCATCGAGATCAACGTCGAGCACATCACGGTCATCCTCACCGACTTCACCGCGCGCACGCTGTGGCACCGCCACGTCGCGCTGCCGGACGGATCGCCCCAGGCCGAGGTGCTGTGCCTGGCCGAGGACCTGATCGACGAGGCGCTGCGGGCGGGCATGGCGCACCACCTGACGCCGCTGGGGATCGGGCTGGGCGTGCCCGGCCTGGTGGACGTGACCGACGGCGCGCTGGTCTACGCGCCCAACCTGACGTGGCACAACGTGCCGTTCCGCGAGATGTGGGGGCACAAATTCGGCGTGCCGCTGTACGTCGAAAACGACGGCAACGTCGCGGCGTTGGGCGAGTATTACTTCGGCGTGGCGAAGGGCTACAGCCACTTCATTTTCCTGGGGACCGGGGTGGGACTCAGCGGCGGCCTGATGCTCGACGGGCACATCTACCGGGGCGTGGGCGGCTACGCGGGCGAGATCGGGCACATCATCGTCGAGTCCGGCGGGGAGCTGTGCGCGTGCGGGCGGCGCGGCTGCTGGGAGACGCTCGTCGGGCCACGCGCGGTGATCCGGGGCATCGTCCACGCGCTGAAGAACGGCGCCCCCTCGCTGATCCCCGACCTGGTCGGCGGCGACCTGGGCCGGATCACGATGGACGTGGTCGTCGGCGCGGCCAACCGGGGCGACCAGCTCGCGCGGGACACGCTGGCCGACATCGCGCTGCACCTGGGCACCGGCATCGCCAACCTGGTCAACCTGTTCAACCCGGAGCTGGTGGTGCTGGGCGGGAGCCTCACGCTGGCGGGGCCGTACCTGGTGCCGCCCATCAGCCGGATCATCGCCGCCGAATCGCTGAGCCTGCCCGGTAACATGGTGGCGCTCAGCCTGTCGTCGCTGGGCGCCGAGGCGTGCGTCAAGGGCGCGGTCGCCCTGGTCATCGATGGGATTGTGCGCGACCCGATCTCCTGATACACTGCAAAGACAACTGGATGTTAAGGGACACCTGATGGCAACTATTCTTTTGGTGGAAGACAATCAAAATACTGCCGACTTCATCACCCGCATCCTGAGCTCCGCCGGGCATACCGTCTGCCACGCCAAGAGCGGCCTGGAGGGCGCGCGCTGGGCGCGGGCCAGCCGCCCCGACCTGGTGCTGATGGATTTCGACCTGCCCGACGTCAACGGGCGCAGCATCGTGCTCAGCTTGCGGCGGCAGGCGTCGCCCGACACGCTGCCGATCATCGCCGTGACGGTCCAGGCCGACGAAGAGTCGATCAAGCTGGCCGAGGGCTTCGGCTGCAACGCGTTTCTCGCCAAGCCGTTCCTGCCCGAGGACCTGCTCAAGCTGGTCGATCACTTCCTGCCCGCGCCCCTGGACGGGTGATCCAACGCGATTCACGCGAGAGTCGCGCGAGAGTCACGCGAGGGATGGTGAAAAAACGAGCAACTGGGCAGTTTGCCTAAACTCCGCGTGGGGTGTATTCAGCGATTTATACAACACATTTTCGATCACATTCCGGCGAGGGGGCGTCGCGCCGGAAATTTGTATTGATTTGCTGATGAAAACCTGACGAAAACCCCCTACACTGTATTACCATACGCCATTTTTTCCTATCGTCATCTTCCAAAAGAGTCTTTTCCCTTTAGCCCGGCCAAACTAGTACCGTTTAGTCACCCATAGTTACCCGTCGTTTCCGCAAATTGCAGCACTACACAAAAGGGAAGGGCCTTATGTCAACCTCCAAGATTCGGACTGATACCCCCCTCGATGCTCCCTTCGGCGCAGAGCACGACGCGTGTGCCCTAATCATGAGCGTCCGCAAACGTGGAGACAGCACATATGGCACCCTCAAGCGCGCGTTGGGCGCGCTGTCGCACATGGGGCACCGCACCGGCTTTGTCGACGGCGAAGGCGACGGCGCCGGCGTCCAGACCGACATCCCGCGCCAGCTTTGGGCGCGGCGGCTGAGCCAGGCCGGGCTGCGCTCGGCGATGGCGACCGATCCGCATTTCTGGGTCGGGCACCTGTTCATTCCCTCCGCGCTGGACCTGCAGACGATCCGCGACATCATCAACAACCAGTTCAACGCCGCCGGCCTCAACATCCTGATCGACCAGCCGGGCCGCACGCGCCCCGAGGCGCTGGGCCGCCAGGCGGCGATCACCGTGCCGCGCTTCTGGCAGATCGCCGGGTACGCCGACGTGCCGGACGTCGAGGCGCGCCTGTTCAAGGTGCAGTCCGAGTTGGAGCGCGTGCTCCAGATTCACTTCGCGTCGCTCAGCTCGTCCACGGTGGTCTACAAGGCGCGCGGCTCGATCGAGATGCTGCTGCGCTACTATCCCGACCTGCAAGATCGCAGCTACCACACCGCGATCGCGCTGTGCCACGCGCGCTATTCGACCAACACGGTGTCCAGCTTCGAGCGCGTCCAGCCGTTCGCCCTGCTGGGTCACAACGGCGAGATCAACACGATCAGCCGCTTCCGGCAGGAAACCGCGCAGTTGGGCGTCGCGCTCGACCCCGGCAATTCGGATTCGCAGGACGTCGACCGGGCGCTGCACGGGCTGTGTGTGAAATACAACCTGGACGCGATCGAGGCGATGGAGCTGGTCTTCCCGCCGGTGCCCCACGACCTGGACCTGATGCCGCCCTCGGTGCGCGCGGCCTATACCGAGCTGCGCCACGCGTTCGGCCCCTACGCCCAGGGACCGGCGGCGGTCATCGCGCGGCATGGCGACATCGCCGTCGCCAGCGTGGACGCGCTGGGCCTGCGCCCGCTGTGGCTGGTGGAAACCGAGAAGGAATACGTGCTCAGCTCCGAGCGCGGGGTGTTCCAGCTTGAGACGATGGTCCGCGACGCGCGCCCGCTGGCCCCCGGCGAGAAGATGGCGCTGATCGTGAATCGCGGCCAGAGCGTGGAACTGCTCGATCACCCCGACGTGCGGCGGCACGTGCTCAACCAGCGCTACATGCGCGAGGTGCCGGTGCAGGCCGAGCGCTATTGGGGCGGGTGGACGCCGCCGGAGCCGGGCGGGGATGGGCATTTCTTCCGCGCCGCGCCGGACAACGGTCGCCCGGCGGCCACGCGGACGGCGCAGGCCGTCGAGCAGCAGACACTGGTCGCGGTGATGCCCGAACCGGGCGCCGCGCCGATGCCCTGGCGGGCTGCCGCCCAGGTGCGCGCCGTCGATACGGCGGTGCTGGCTGCGGCGGGCTGGAACCGCGAGCACGTGCAGGAGATCGATTCCCTGGCTGGTGAGGGCAAGGACCTCGTCGGCTCGCTGGGGCACGATGGCCCGCTGGCCGTCCTGAGCCAGCAGCGCGTGAATCTGGCCGACTATTACAAGGAAACGGTGGCCGTCGTCACCAACCCGGCCATCGACCGCGAGCGCGAAACCGAGGCGTTCTCGACGCAAATGCTGGTCGGCGCGCGCCCCGCCATCGGCGCGCGGCCCGATCCGGACGATCTGCTCGTCTCGCTGGAGACGCCGCTGCTGCCGGGCGGGCACCCCGACCTGGGCGGCGAAGACCTGGCTCACGAGGTCGCCAGCGCGCTCGGCACGCTGACCATCGACGAACTGCTCAACCACTTCGGCGCGCGGGCGGCCCGGCTGACGCTCGGCGTGTATCCCGACGAAACCGTCACCCTGGCGCTCGACCGGCTCGCCAACGACGCCATCGCCGCCGTGCGGGGTGGGGCGCAGTGCCTCGTCCTGGACGACTCCGACACCCTGGCCGAGAGCCTGGGCTGGCTCGATCCGCACCTGGCGACCGGCGTGGTCGACCGCGCGCTGCGCGAAGCCGACGCGCCGCTCAACCTGCGGCGGCGGACCGGCCTCGTCGTGCGCAGCGTCAGCGTGCGCACCCTGCACGACCTGGCGCTGTTGTGCGGCTTCGGCGCGGACGCGATCAATCCCTACGGGATGCTGGCGGTCGCCATCGGCGCGCACAAGTCCGCCACGGCCAGCGGCGACGAGCACGCCATCGTCGAGCAGCAGCGCCGCCTGCTGGACACGCTGACTCACGGGCTGGAAAAAGTGATCTCGACCATCGGCTGCCACGAGCTGCGCGGTTATGGCCGGGTAGCCAGCTCGATCGGGCTGGCGCCCAGCGTGGCCGACGCGCTGCGGACGCCCAACTATTTCGGCAGCGAGGACGTCGGCCTGACGTGGGACCGGCTCGACCGCGAAGCCGCCGACCGCCGCGCCGAGCTGGCGGGCGAGGTCAAGGCGCAGTTGGCGCGCGTCGACCGGTTCTATCCCAAGTTTTGGAAGAAGGCCGAATCGCTGGCGCTGGGCGAGAGCACGGTGGACGAGTTCATCGAGATCTACGACCAGCTCACCGAAAATCTGCCGGTGTCGCTGCGCCACACGCTGGGCATCAAGGCCGTAGCGAGCGACATCGATCCGGCGGACGTCGACCTGTCGATCGGGACGCACGACCTGCCCGTGCTGATCAGCGCGATGTCGTTCGGCTCGCAGGGCGAGCTGGCCTACCGGGCCTATGCCGAAGCCGCGCGCCGGTTGAACATCCTGTGCGTCAACGGCGAGGGCGGCGAGCTGCCCGACATGATGGACGGGCGCTACAAGGCCAATCGCGGCCAGCAGGTGGCGTCCGGGCGGTTCGGCGTCAACGCCCAGTTCCTCAACTCGGCGTGCGTGCTGGAGATCAAGATCGGGCAGGGCGCCAAGCCCGGCGAGGGCGGAATGCTGCCCGCCTCGAAGGTGACGCCCCAGGTGGCCGAGGCGCGCCGCACGAACCCCTACGTGCCGCTGATCTCGCCGTCCAACAACCACGACATCTACTCGATCGAGGACCTCGCCCAACTGGTCGAGGAACTCAAGACCGTCAACCCCGAGGCGCGCGTCTCGGTCAAGATCCCGGTCGTGCCGGGCGTGGGCATCATCGCGGTCGGCGTGGCGAAGGCCGGCGCGGACATCATCAACCTGACCGGCTACGACGGCGCGACCGGCGCGGCGCGCAAGCACGCGCTGCAATACGTCGGCCTGCCGACCGAGATCGGCGTGATCCAGGCGCACCGCGCGCTGATCGACGCGGGCCTGCGCCACCGGGTCGAGCTGTGGTGCGACGGCGGCATGAAAGTCGGCTCGGACGCCGTCAAGATGATCCTGCTGGGCGCCAACCGTGTCGGCTTCGCGACGATGGCGATGGTCGCCATGGGCTGTACGATCTGCCGCAAGTGCAACGAGGGCACCTGTCACGTCGGCATCACGACGCACATCAGGACCATCGAAGAGGCCGAGGAGCGGGGCCTCAAGAGCTTCGCGCCCCGCCAGTCGGACCTGGCCGTGCAGGGCATCATGAACGTCATGGCGGCCATTGGCGAGGAGATGCGCCGCCTGACCGCCCAACTGGGCGCGACCCGCCTGCAGGACCTGGTGGGCCGGGCCGACCTGCTCGAACAGGTGCGCTGCCAGACGCAGGTGGACCTGTCGGCCATGCTCGCATACGTGCCGATGAAGTCCCGGCCTGACGCCGAAGCGGGTGTCGGGCGCCGCCTGACTCGCCCGCGCAACACGCTCACCAAGATGATTACCGATCTGGTAGTCTCCATCGCCGGAGACGACGAGCGCGAGGCGACGTACCAGGACGAGGTGATGGCCTACGACCGGGCGCTCGGCTCGCACCTGGCGGGCGAGCTGGTCCGCGATCCGGCGCTGGACGCGCGGCTGGACGTGCTGCACCTCAACTTCGGGCCGTCGTCGCTGGCCGGGAACGGCTTCGCGGCGTGGACCACGCACAAGCTCGACGTGCTGATCGAGGGCGGCGCGCAGGACGGCGCGGCCAAGGGCGCCAACGGCGGGCAGGTCGCGATCATGAAGGGCCTGAACCATAACGGTCTGCGGCTGGATGGCAGCGTGGGCAAGAGCTTCGCCTACGGCGCGCAGCGCGGCGTGCTCATCGTGCAGGGCGACGCCGACTCGCGGGCCTGCGTGCGGCTCTCCGGCGCCGACGTGATCTTCGGCGGCGAGATTCGCCAGCCGCTCGACGATTCGCCGGGCATCCTGGGCACGCACGCCAACCTGAAGGGCTACGCGTGCGAGTACATGACGTCGGGCCGCGTGCTGATCCTGGGCGACCCGGGGCCGTATGCGTTCTCCGGCATGACGGGCGGGGTGGTCTACCAGCAGCTCAGCCCGGAGATGGGCTTCGACGTCGAGGCGCTGCGCCGCCGTCTCGCCAAAGGCGCGAAGGTGACGATCGAGCCGGTCGAGGACGAGGACCTGCCCGACGTGCAGGACCTGCTGGGCTACTATATCCAGGCGCTGGAGCGGACCGACCAGGTGGACGTGGCCGACCGGATGCACGCGCTCAGCCGCCCGGGGGCGATCCGCGAGCGGTTCGTGAAGGTGGTGCCCGTCCGGTCGTGATCGGGCATTCGGCACAGCGATCCAACAGGGCGGCGCTCGCAGGCGCCGCTTTTTCGTGTCCGGCGGGGCACGAAACGCGCCTGAACGGCGCGTTTTTATGCATTCTGCACTAAAAACAAGAATAGTGCACAAAAAATCCCCTGCAATAATATGACCAATAATACGAAGACAAGCTGCGCTGCCTCGCCTATTCTAGTACATAGTGCTCAAAAAGGAGGCAGACACTATGCGGCGCAAACGATTCTGGCGGTATTTTTCGCTGACCATGCTGGTCACCGGGGTGATGATGCTCTTCCCCGGCCTGGCTGCGGCCCAGGGCGACGACCAGGGGGTCCTCGATCTGGCCGTCTCCATCAACACGATGTGGGTGCTCATCGCGGGGTTCCTGGTGTTCTTCATGCAGGCGGGCTTCGGGTTCCTCGAAGCCGGGTTCGTGCGCTCGAAGAACGTGGTCAACATCATGGCCGAGAACTTCCTCGATACCACCATGACCACGATCGGCTTCTGGGCGGCGGGCTTCGGGATCATGTTCGGCGGGGGAAACGCCCTGTTCGGCACGGAGTGGTTCTTCCTCCAGGGCCTGCCGGAGGAGATCAACGGCCTGCCGCCCTACGCGTTCTTCTTCTTCCAGTTCGCGTTCTCGGCGGCGGCCTCGACCATCGCCTCCGGGTTGATGGCCGAGCGCACCGACTTTCGCGCGGACCTGATCTACAGCTTCATCGTCGGCCTGGTGATCTATCCCGTCGTGGGCCACTGGATCTGGTCCGGTGAGGGCTGGCTGGCCGAGCGCGGTTTCATGGACTTCGCCGGCTCGACGGTCGTGCACTGGGTCGGCGCGCTGGTCGGGCTGGCCGGGACGCTGGTGCTCGGCAAGCGGCTCGACAAGGAATTCGGCAAGACCACCATTCGCGGCCACAACATCCCGCTGGCGGCCATCGGGACGTTCATCCTGTGGCTGGGCTGGTTCGGCTTCAACCCCGGCAGCACGCTCGGCGCGACGGATGCCAACCTGATCGCCCTGATCGTGCTCAACACCGACTTCGCCGCCACGACCGGCGCGATCGTCGCCATCTTCCTGGCCTATGCCTACACGCGCACCTGGGACGTGAGCATGGCCTTCAACGGCGCGCTGGGCGGGCTGGTGGCGATCACCGCGCCGTGCGCCTTCGTGACGCCGACCGCCTCCCTGTTGATCGGCGTGATCGCGGGCGGGCTGACCTACTACGGCGTCGGGTTGATGGAGCGCCTGAAGATCGACGACCCGGTGGGCGCGTTCCCGGTGCATGGCCTCAACGGCGCGTTCGGCACGCTGGCGATTGGCCTGTTCGCCACGCAGGGCGGCCTGTTCTACGGCGACGGTGTCGACCAGCTCGCCACCCAGGCCCTGGGCGTGCTGGCGGCGACGGCCTTCGTCTTCCCGACGTCGCTGCTCATGTTCGCGGCGATCAAGGCTGTCTTCGGCCTGCGCGTGCCGGCGGAAGTCGAGCGGGCGGGCATCGACGGGTTCTATCACGGCATGACATCCTATCCCGAATTCACCAGCGGCTACAGCATGCCGTCGCTGCTGAGCAAGTCCGACGCGCCGCGTCCCTCGTCCTCACCGGCGGGCGACTGACGCGCCGCGCCATCTGAATGCATAGGGGAATATCATGACCAAGAAAATCGAAGCCATCATTCGCGAAGAACGGCTGGACGCCGTCAAGGCGGCGCTGACCGAGATCGGCATCATCGGGCTGAACATCGTCCCGGTGCGCGGGCGCGGGCGGGACGGGGGCATCAAAGTCCAGACGCGTCAGGGATCCTACGTGGTCGACCTGATCCCGAAGGTGCAGCTCAACATCGTGTTGAGCGACGATAACGTCGAGGCCACCATCGAGGCGATCCGGGCCGCGGCGGCGACCGGCGCGTCCGGCGACGGGGTGATCTTCGTGCTGCCCGTCGACGAGGTCATCCGGATCAGCACCGGCGAGCGCGAGCGGGCGGCGATCACCTACCAGGGGGACATCGACACGCGCCGCGTCAAGGCGTGACCCGCCCGCTGCCGGTCCCTCGCTCATCCATACCGCAAATGCCGCCGTCACGCCCGGCGGCGTTTGTTTTGGCGAATTTTGCGACTTTGAGAGGCGATCTGCCGTATTATGAAATGGTGGGTATGATCGCACGGATTGAAAGCACACCAAGAAAGAGATCCCCATGAGCGAATCGAACCGGTATGTCGTTCACGTCCAAAACGCAACCAAAGAGCTGAAGATGGGCCAGGTGACCGTCCACGCGCTGCGCGGGGTGACGCTCAGCGTCGAGCCCGGCGAGTTTCTGAGCATCATCGGGCCATCTGGCAGCGGCAAGTCGACGCTGCTGGGCCTGATCGGTGGGCTGGACACGCCGACATCGGGCAAGGTCTACATCGACGGCACCGACATCACCGATCTCAGCGAGCGCGAGCTGACCCGTATCCGCAACGAGAAGATCGGGTTCGTGTTCCAGTTCTTCAACCTCGTCCCCACGCTGACCGCGCTCGAGAACGTCGCGCTGCCGATCCAGTTCGCGCGCCGCCGGGCGTTCAACCCGGCGAGCCGCGCCAAAGAACTGCTCGCCCTGCTGGAAGTCGACGACCGCATGCACCACCGGCCCAACCAGCTTTCGGGCGGCCAGCAGCAGCGCGTTGCCATCGCGCGGGCGCTGGCGAATAACCCGCCGCTGCTGCTGTGCGACGAGCCGACCGGCAACCTGGACACCGTCTCCGGCGCGCTGGTGATGCAGGCGCTGCGCGACGTGCAGAGCGAGATGGGCACGACGGTCGTCATGGTGACGCACGACATGGACGTCGCGTCGCAGGCGGACCGCGTGGTGTCGCTGGTGGATGGCCGCATCGCCGACGACATCGATCCGCGCTCGACGGCGCAGTTGGCCGCGATGAAGATGCTGCGCGAGGGGCGCGGCGTGGAACCGTCTCACCAGCCCGAAATGGAGACCCAGCCATGATCGACCGGCTCCGGTTCTACGTCCGGCACTCGCTGAACGATCTCAAGGTGAACAAGCAGCGGACGCTGTTCGCTTTGTTGTGCATTGCGGCGGGTGTGGCGGCGATTGTCAGCCTGCAAACCCTGGCCGTGATGATGGAGGAAACCCTCACCGGCAGCCTGCAAGAGACCAACCGCGGCGACCTGAACATCACCCCGGTCAACCGCTGGAACCAGAACATCATCGAGTTGGGCGACGATGAGCTGATGTTCGGCGGGCAGTTCGTCTTCACGCCGGAGGGCATCGCGGCGGTTCAGGACCTGCTCGATCGCAACTATCCCGGCAGCACGGTGACGTACCGGCAGGCGGTGATGGGCTTCGGCGTGGCGATGAGCGCCACCATCCCGGAGCGCGACACGTACAAGCCTTTCGTCTACAACATGATCATCGACGGGGACGACTACCCGCTCTATGGCAAGGTCGAGACGGACGACGGCACGCCGCTGTCCGAGCTGCTCGAGGCGCCGACGGACGTCGTGATCAGCCAGAATCTGGCCGACGATCTCGATGCCCGGGTCGGCGACACGCTGCGCATCTCCGGCGCCAGCCAGGACTTCACGATCACCGGCATCGTGCCGACCAACTCCGAGGGAGGCTTCCAGAACTTCGCCGGCGCGCTGTTCGGGTATTACTACCTGGACCACAGCGCCGCCGCCTTGTTCGAGGACCTGACGCCGGGGCAGGCATCCACTCTCTACATCAAGCTGGGCGATCCGTCCCAGGTGGACGCCGCCGCCCGCCGGCTCAACTCGGCTGCGCGCCACAGCATGAGCATCACCACTACGACCGATCTGAAGGACATGAACGAGCAGGTGTCCGACGCCATCGGCGACCTGATCGTCGTGATGGGGCTGGTGTCGCTGCTGATCGGCGGGATCGGCATCGTGAACACAATGCTGGTCATCGTCAGCCGCCGGACGACCGAGGTGGCCGTGCTCAAGACGCTGGGCCTGGAGCCACGCGAGGTCATCACGCTGTTCCTGGTCGAGGCGATCTTGATGGGCATCGCCGGCAGCCTGCTGGGCGTCCTGGGCGGCTGGGGCCTGGCGTACCTGACCAAAGGCGTGGCCGAGAACTTCCTGAGCCAGGCGATGGTCTTCACGCCCGCGCTGCGCCCGGCCCTGAATGGAGTCGTCGTCGGCATCGTGATCACGGCCATCTTCGGGTTTCTGCCCACGCTGGCCGCGGGCCAGATCCGCCCGGCGAACGTGCTGCGCCCCAGCGACACCGTGATCCCCCAGGCGGGCCGCCTGAGCGCCTTCGCGACGACGGTCGTCCTGATCATGGCGCTGAGCCTGGTGGCCCAGGGCCTGCTGGCCGACCTGCTGGGCGACGCGGAGATCGCCGGCGTGCGCATGAGCACGCTGACGACCGGGCTGGGCGCGATCTACGGCCTGCTGATCGCGGTGCCGCTGGTGCTGGGCGACATCCAGTCGATGCGCCGCCGGCGGCGCGGGCGAAGCTGGCTGCTGCACGCCTTGCTCTGGCTGGCCCTGCTGATCGGCCTGCCGGTGGGGGGCGCCGCGTTCGGCGCGGTCGTGCCCGCCATCATCGTGCTGACCGTGATCATGCTCCTCGTCGGCTACCTGTACATGGCGCTGTGGCTGGTGATCTGGGCGGTGGGCGGGGGCCGGGTCTCCGAGATCTGGCCGGGCATCCTGATCCTGCTGTTCCCGCTGTTCTGGCCGCTGATCCCGGTGCTGATCGTCCTGCTGATCCCCACGTGGATCATCGGCTGGCTGATCCAGCGCTACACCTTCATCGACTTCAAGATCGCCATGCGGTCGATGCTGGCGACGAAGGGGCGCGGCGCCTCGACGCTGCTGGCGCTGGTGGTCGGCGTGTTCACCCTCAGCGTGATCACGATGCTGGTGGCGTCGATCACGACCGCGTTCGAGAACCTGCTGGAAGACGTGACCGGCGGCAACATCATGATCATGTCCACCGGCGGGCGCGAGGCGCTGGAGGATATCCGCGAACAGCTCCAGACCGAGGACGCGGGCGTGAAGAGCTTCGCCATGATCGGCTCGTATTCGACCCGCCTGGTCGATTACTGGGACGCAAGCGCGGGCAACAGCCTGCCCGCCGGGGAGCGCCGCTCGATGGGCCAGTGGTTCACCACCATCGATGGGCGCGAGCTGACGTCCAACCTGCCGGGGATCAACTTCTCCGCCGGGCGCAACCTGGACCCGGCGCTCGACTCCCAGCCGGACGAAGACGGCCATTGGCCGGTCGTGATCACGTCGGGCAGCCACCTGTTCGAGTATGATATCGGCGTCGGCGACATCCTGACGTTCGCGATGAACGGCGGCTCGGACGACACGCTCACGTTCAAAGTCGTCGGCGTGGCCGAGGAGGCCGGCGTCACGGTCCAGATGAGCGATGCCTCGCTCTACGCGCCGCTGGATGCTTTCGACGCGTACGATGCCGAGAGCGTGTTCGCCGTCGCCGACGTCGAGGAAGACCGGATTCGCGAACTGCGCCGCAGCCTGTCGAAAATCCCCGGCGCGTTCGTGCTGGAAACGCGGTTCCTCAACGACCTGATCAACCGCGTCATCCGCCAGTTCACCTCGTTCCCGATCCTGGTAGCCGGGCTGGCGCTGCTGACCGGGGGCGTCGTCATCGCGAACGCCGTGGCGCTCTCCACGCTGGAGCGCCGCCGCGAGATCGGCGTGATGAAGGCGATCGGCTTGCAGCGCGAGCGTGTGCTGGGGATGCTGCTGCTCGAAAACGGGCTGATGGGGCTCGTCGGCGGCCTGATCGGCGTGGGGATCAGCTTCATCGCGCTGGTGCTGATGCTGGCCCAGATGTTCGCGGGCGAGCTGGGCGACGCGATCCCCTATTCGACCGCCTTCACGCTGATGGGGCTGTGCATCGGGATTGCGCTGGTGGCCGCGCTGCTGAGCGTGTGGGGCGCGTCCGGCGAGAAACCGCTCAACATCCTGCGCTACGAATGATCTGCCCCCAGCGGGCAATCGACCGGGGCCGCACGGCCCCGGTTTTTGATTCCCACCCCCTGCCAGAAATAAGATTAGTATCAGATTAATATTTTTTATACAGATCCAATCCGGTCCTGGCGCGCGTAAGTATGAGTATAGCGGCTTGTAACGCCGTGACGATCGAATAAAGGAGGAAAAACATGATGTCTGGAAAACCTGTGATTGTGACGCTGTTTTTCGTGGCAGCCATCGCGCTGGCGGCCATTGGGATTGGCTCGCCAGCCGCCAGGGCACAGGACATGGGCGCCACCGTCCAGTGGGGGGGGAATGACGAGCTGGGGGCCTTCCTGGTGGATGGCGCGGGGATGACGCTCTACGTCTTCGCCAACGATGAGCCGGGCGTCAGCAACTGCTCCGGCGACTGCCTGGCGAACTGGCCGCCCTTGCTGGTCGAAGAGGGCGTGCAGCCCACGCTCGCCGAGGGGATCCCCGGCAGGCTGGGCGTGATCCAGCGCCCGGACGATGGCACGTTCCAGGTCGTCTACAACGGGCTGCCGCTGTACTACTGGGTCAACGACGCGGCGCCGGGCGACACTACCGGCCATAACGTGGGCGACGTGTGGTTCGTGGCCCAGCCGGCGGACGTGTCGCTGGGGGGGAATGACCAGCTTGGCCCGTTCCTGGTCGGCTCGAACGGCATGACGCTCTATATCTTCGCCAACGACGAGCCGGGCGTCAGCAACTGCTCCGGTGACTGCGCGGCGAACTGGCCGCCGCTGGTCGTCGAGGCGGGCAGCGAGCCCACGATCCAGCCGGGGCTGGCCGGGACGCTGGGCACCATCACGCGCGACGATGGCACGGTCCAGGTGACCTACGACGACATGCCGCTGTACTACTGGGTCAACGACATGGGGCCGGGCGACGCCACGGGCCATAACGTGAACGATGTGTGGTTCGTCGTCCAGCCGCCGACAGTGGCCGTGGGCGGCAACGACGAGCTGGGCTCGTTCCTGGTGGGGCCGGACGGCATGACGCTGTACCTGTTCACCAACGACGAGCCGGGCGTGAGCAACTGCTACGACAACTGCGCGGTGAACTGGCCGCCGCTGCTCGTGCCGGACGGCCAGCAGCCGACCGCGGGCGAGGGCGTCACGGGGACGCTGGGCGTGACCGAGCGCACCGACGGCACCTATCAGGTGACCTACGACGGCATGCCGCTCTACTACTGGATCCGCGACGTGGTGCCGGGTGACGCGACCGGCCAGAACGTCGGTGAGGTCTGGTTCGTGATCAACGTGGAAGGCGCCATGATGGAAGGTGAGACATCCGGGGACATGGGCGAAGAGAGCATGGGGGCCGCCCTGGATGGTAACGCGCTGGTGGCCGAGCGTTGCACGGTCTGCCACACGCGGGAGCGCATCGACACGGCCAGCAAGGATCAGGCCGGCTGGGCAGCCACCGTCGACCGGATGATCGGCTACGGCGCGCAGCTCAATGCCGACGAGCGCCAGGCGGTGATCGACTACCTGAGCAGCCAGTAACCCCGGCTTCCCGCTCGAATCAGCAGGGCCGCGTGTCGGGCAGAGGCGCGGCCCTGTTGTGTTGTATGTGTGGCGAATCGCGAATGGGCGGAAGAAACGCGCCTACGAGCCGAGCGGCACGCTGAACACGCGCGGCCCGGTGGGCCGGTCCGGGTAGGGGCTGCCGCCCGGCGGCTCGATCGACACGCCCAGGCCCTGGTAAGCCGTCACCGGGGCGCTGAACGGCACGTGCAGGTAGATCGACTCGCCTGCCGGGTCCGCAGTGAAGACGCCGCCGCTGGTCCGCGTGCCCTCCCGGTCGATCATCCACAACTGGAAGACCTGGTCCGCGTCCAGGGCGGGCAGGCTGGTCATGCACAGCACGGCGCGATCGCCGCGCGCCGCGACCAACAGCTCGCCCGTTAGCGCCTCGTTGCCCTCGTCGGGCACGATCGCGTAGCGGCTCGCGCCTTCCTGATCGAGCAGTTCCCGGTAGAGAGTCGCGGGCGGCATGGGGGGCGCTTGCGGCGTCCCGTCCTGATCGAGCAACACCACGGCGGCGATCACGACCGCGAGGGCCGCCGCCGCGGCCAGCATCCACAGCCGCCACCCCCGGCGCCGGGCCGCATCCCCACCGGGGCGCGAGTCCGGCGGGCGCGCCGCCCGGTCCGCCGCCAGCCGCGCGCGGAGGTCGCCGGCGAGGTGCGCGGGCGGGACCCGCTGGGGGGCCAGCAGCGCGATGTGTCCCGCCACCACCCGGTATTCGGCCAGCAGCGCCTGGGCCTCGGCATCGGTGCGCAGCAGCGCCTCGACGGCGTCGCGCTCGTCGGAGTCCAGGGCGCCCAGGGCATAGGCGGGGATGAGGTCGATCAGGATTTGTCGTTCCATCTGTTCCGTCGTTCGGTCAGCCTGTGATAGATTTCACGCAGCCTCTACTAACCATTACGTCGAATCATCACTGTTTGGATGCATGGCCGGCTCGGCCAGCCACGCGGCGCGCAGTTTTTGCATTCCCAGCCGGATGCGCGTCTTGATCGTGCCGAGCGGCTCGCCCAGAAACTCCGCGATCTGGCTGTGCGTCAGGCCATAGAAATAGGCCAGCTCGATCGCCTGGCGCTGCTCGTCGGGCAGATCGCGCACCGCCGCCGCGAGCGTCCGGCGCAGGTCCTGGTTATCGTCGGTGCCCACCAGCGCGTCCCAGCCGTCGGGATCCGCCTCGACCAGCAGCGGCGCGCGCTGCTGCTTGCGAAAGGCGTCGATCGCCAGCCGCCGCGCGATGGTCAGCAGCCAGGCCACAAACGATCCCTTGTTCGCGTCGAAGGTGTCGGCCCGCCGCCAGAGCCGCATGAAGGTGTCCTGTGTGACTTCCTCGGCGGCCATGGGGTCACCCAACACGCGATAGGCCACTGAGTACACCAGCCGCGCGTACTGCGCGTGCAGGTCGATCAGGGCCTGTTCGTCGCCCGCCTGGATTCGGCGTAGTTGAGTGAGTTCGGTCGGGCTCGCCATCGCGTTATCGAGTTAACTGGCCGGATGTGCCGGGCGCGGATCGCCCCGGCGCCCCAAGTGTACCACGTCTTGCCGATCCGCTCGACTCCCCTGCGCGGCGTTTTTATCCCACAATATCCAAAATTATCCCAAAAAATGCACAGGGTTATCCACAGGCTGTTCATAACTCGCGGCGCGGGTGAAATGCAAACGCTCCAGCGCGGGGCCGGAGCGTTGCGAAGTCGCGGCAGGACGGGCGGGCTCAGCCGCCCGCGGTGGGCGGGATGAGCACCAGGTCGGCGTCGCCGGGCAGGGGCGTGTCGAGCCCGTCCAGGAAGTCGATGTGCCGCCCGTTGACCACCATCTGCATGCCGGGTTGAAGCTCGCCGTCACCGGTCAGGACACGCCCCGCCAGCGCCGGATGCTCGCGTTGGAGCGCGGCGAACAGGTCGCGCACGGTCGGGTCCGGCCCGGTGGTCACGGTGAGCGCTTTCGTCCCGGCGAAGCTGCGCAGGCTCGCCAGCAGGCGCACGGTCCGGGTGTGTCCGGCAGACATGGTTACCAGTTCTTGTACGAATCGCTGTGCTTGCGATATTCGATCATCTGCTCGTTCATCGCGTGCGCGTACATGATGATCTCGCACACTTCTTCCAGCGCGTCGGTCCACTGAAACGCCTCATCGAGCGTCTGGCCGGTGGCGAAACTGCCGTGGCCGCGCATCATCACGATCTTGTAGGTGCGCAGCCCGTCGGCGATTGCGTTCGCCATCTGCGGCGTGCCGGAGGCGAACTCGACCTCGACCACCGGAATCTTCTTGAGCAGGTACGATCCCTCGTTGTCGATCGGGATGATCTCGTCGCGCGACAGCGAGAGCGAGATCGCCCGGCGCGGGTGGGCGTGCACCACGGCCAGCGCGGGAGTCGCCTTGTAGATCGCGCGGTGCACGATCAACTCGGTCGAGGCCAGCGCCACGCCGCTGTCGTTCTTCTCCAGCCCGGTTTCGATCAGGTCGTGCGGCTTCAGGCGGCCCAACATCGCCCCGCGCCGCTTGATGATGATCCGGTCGCCAAAGCGCACGCTGATGTTGCCGCCGTGCGACGAGACGAGGTTGTGCACGTACATATCGCGCCCAATCTCGCGGAACATCTCATAGACACGTTCGTCAACCATCACACTACCTCCAGCGCCAGTTCGGCCAGCCCCAGGTCTTCGAGCTTGGCGCGCTTGGGCACGCCGTTGGCGTCCCAGCCGCGCGCGCGATAGTACTCCTCCAGCATGGGGCCCAGGTGGCTGACCTGGCCTTCGCTGCCGCCGGTCGCCGGTTCGTTCAACAGGCGCGGGGGCAGGTTGTCGTCGTCGCGAGTGAACCCTTCGCGCAGGTTGTACAGCCGCTCCAGGTTCCAGATGCGCTCCCCGGCTTTGATCAAGTCGCCGGTGGGATAGCTCACGCCGGTGAGGGCGGTCAGCGCGCGGGCGAAGTATTCCTCGGCGATGGCGATGTTGGCGAACTTGCACGCCACGATCGAGTCGAGGACCGCCGCGCTGTGCTGGTGCAGGATCACGTAGCCCGCTTTGCCCTGCACCTGCAGGCGGTCGATCAGCTTGGGCAGGCCGAGCACCTCGGAGCCAAGCATGTTGCCGCGCATGTGGCAGCCGCCCCGGTTGCTGGTGGCGAACAGCAGGCCCTGGCCCTGCATCCCGCGCGGATCGTAGGCGGGCATCTCCAGCTTCTTCACGCTCATCGACAGCTCCGGCGCGCCGTATTTGGCCGCCAGCCGGGCGCTGCCCTCGGCCAGTTCGTCGCCCAGCCCGCGCCGGTAGCCGATGTCCTCGACCGTCTGCTCCAGCAGGTCCGCCCGGCCAAACCGCAGGTCGCTGTCCAGCAGGCCGCGCTCGGTCAGCTCCATCGCGCAGGCGATGGTCGAACCGGCGGAGATGGTATCCATGCCCAGGTCATTGCAGATGTAGTTGGTGTTGGTGATCGCTTCGAGATCGTGAATCCCGCACGCCGCGCCGAACGACCACGCCGACTCGTATTCCGGCCCTTCGCCTTCGCCTTTGCTGGTCTTGGTGAGGCGGGTGCAGGCGATCGGGCAGGCCCAGCAGGCCGTGTTCTTGATCAGGATGTCCTCGGTGATCGTCTCGCCGCTGATGTCGTCGGCGTGCTCGAAATACGACTGCTGGAAGTTGCGCGTGGGCAGCGCGCCGATGGCGTTGATGATGTTCATCACGACCGACGTCCCGAACTCCGGGAACGCCTGCGACGTGACCGGGTTGGCCTTGAGCATCTTGGTCGATTCGTACTGCACGAAGCGGAAGCGCTCTTTGTCGTCCATCTCGACGCGCGTCTTGCCCTCGACCACGATCGCCTTGAGGTTCTTGCTGCCCATCACCGCGCCGGGGCCACCGCGCGCCGCCGCGCGGGTGGCGTCGTTCATGATCGCGGCGAACAGCACGCGGTTCTCGCCCGCCGGGCCGATGCACAGCACGCTGCGCTTGTTCTTGTTCTGGCCCAGCGCTTCGGACGTCTCGGAGACGGTGCGGCCCCACAGGTGGGTCGCGTCGTGGATCGTCACGCCGTCTTCCTTGATCTCGATGTACACCGGCTTTTCGGCCCGCCCGCGCACGATCATCGCGTCGTACCCGGCGCGCTTGAAGTGCATGCCCCACCAGCCGCCGGAGTTGGCGTCGAGCACGGTGCCCGTCAGCGGCGACTTGGTGCTCACCGAAAAGCGGTTGCTCGTCTGGTAGCCGGTCGCCGTCAGCGGCCCGGCGGCGAAGATCAGCACGTTATCGGGCGAAAACGGCTCGACCTCCGGCCCCACGAGGTCCCACAACAGCCGCGCGCCCAGCCCGCGACCACCGATAAACTGCGTCGCCATATCCATATCGAGCGGCGTCGTCGTGATCGCGCCCGATCCCAAATCCACATTCAGGACTTTTCCCATCCAGCCTTTCATCAATCCTCACCTCTTCAAATCTCGGTTGCCGGTCGCGGGGGCGGAGGCGTTCACGTCGTCGGGAACCCGGCGCCGCCTTCGGCGGCCTTGCCGCGCTGCTCGGCCACGCGCCGTGGATAGTCGCTCGCGCGGTGCGCGGCGATCGGGTCGGGGTGCAGGCCCTTGTCCTGGCGCACTTTCGCCAGCAGCGGGCGCACGTCGGTTTCGTAGGCTTCCATCAGCAGGCGGTGCGCGCCGAGCACGTCCCCGGCGCTCTGCGCTTCGGCCAGCCGCGCGTAGTCCACGATCAGGGCTTTGGCGTAGGCCACCTGGCAGTTGATCACGCTCTGGAGCATGGCTTCCAGCTTGGGCTCGATGTTGTGACTCTGGTCGATCATGTACGCCACGCGGTCGGCTTTGGCGCCCGCGGTCACCAGCTCGGCGTAGATCGTGAACAGCTCGAACGGATTCTCGGTGCCCACGATCAGGTCGTCGTCGGCGTACTTGCGGGCGTTCAGGTGGAACCCGCCCAGCCGCCCCTCGTCCAGCAGGAAGGCGACGATCTGCGCGATGTTGGTGCCCTGGGCGTGGTGGCCGGTGTCGACCAGCACTTCGGCCTGCGGCCCCAGCTTGAGGCACATCGCGTAGGCCGTGCCCCAGTCCGGCAGGTCGGTCGAGTAGAAGGCCGGCTCGAAGAACTTGTACTCGACCAGCATCCGGCTGCCGGCGGGCAGGTGCTCGTAGACCAGGCGCAGCCCCTCTTCGAGGCGGTGCTTGCGGGCGACGATGCTGTCCTGCCCGGCGTAGTTCGTGCCGTCGGCCAGCCACACGCTGAGGATGTCGCTGCCGGTTTGCTCCATGATCGCGCAGCATTCGATCATGTGGGCGACGGCGCTCTCGCGCGCGCCGGAATCCGGGCTGCACAGCGAGCCCAGCCGGTACTGCTCCTCCTGGAACAGGTTGGGGTTGATCGCGCCCAGACGGATGCCCAGCTCGCCCGCTTCCTGCTTGAGCGCGACCCAGTCATCGGTTTGGTCCCACGGGATGTGGAGCGCGACCGACGGCGCGGCGCCGGTCAGGCGGTGGACATAGGCGGCATCGGCCAGCTTCTCGTGGACGTTGCGCGCGGCGCCCGTCCACGGAAAGACCTTGAAGCGGGTGCCGCTGTCGCCATAGCCCCACGACGGGGTTTCGATGGCCTGCGCGGCCAGCTTGCGCTCGACACTCGCCACGTCGATGCCACGGGCGGCCAGTTGGTCCGCCAGGATGGTGTACGCTTGCGTGTAGTCAGACATAGCCTCACTCTCAGTGATAAAATAGAGAAGCGCATCGTAATTCTATTCTATCTTCAATAATACTCAATAATTTCAGTTGTGATGGCGTGCGGCCCCTTTGCACTTCGAAAGGGGCCGCGATAGTTCGGACGGGCTAGAAGTCGAAGTCGTTGATGTTCTCTTCGGTGTAGATGAAGGGTGGCCCAAGCAGCACTTCGCTGCCGTTGACGATCTGCAGCGTGCCCAGCCGGCCAGCCTCGACCTCGGTGTCGCCCGGCTCCAGCGTGCCATCTACGATGGCGCGCATCACGTACACCGCTGCGTAGCCCAGGTCGACCGGGTTCCACAGCACGACGGATTTCACGCAGCCGTCATTCACGAACGGCTTCATCGCGTTGGGGGTCGCCAGACCGATTACCGCCACCTCGCCGCACAGGCCGGCCTGCGTCACCGCATCCGCCGCCGCCGGGGTCGCGACGCTGGTCATGCCGAACAGCCCATCCAGTTCGTCGCCGTACTTGTCGATCAGCGTGTTCGACTGCTCGAACGACAGATTGTAGTCTTCCTGGGCTTCCAGCGTTTCCAGCCAGGTCATGTCGGGGTAGCACTCGTTGGCATACGCCCACATCTCGGAGATCCAGCGGGCCTGGTTGGGGGTGGTGAAGGTGCTGGTCACGATGCCGAAGCTGGCGTCTTCGCCCTTTTCGGCGGCCAGGCTGTCCAGCAGGGCTTTCGCGATGCCGTTGAACTCGGCCTGGTTCACGAACCATTCACGGGCGTCCGGAACGGAGTTGGCGTCATAGCCCACCACGTGAATACCGGCTTCCAGGGCCTTGGTCAGCACCGGGCCAATTGCCACCGGGTCGTTGGCGGCGAACAGGATACCATCCACGCCGCGCGTGATGTAGTTGTCGATGAAGGTGATCTGTTCGTCGATATTGCCCTCGGTGGGGGCGTCGGTCGTCACCTCGACGTTGCCCAGTTCCTCAGCCGCTTGCTGCTGGCCGAGGGTCGTCGCCGCGAAGTAGCCGATGCCGATCAGCTTGGGCACATCCACCAGCACGATGTCCTCGCCGGCGAGGTCCGGCGGATCGACGGGCTGCCCGCCGTCATACTCTTTGGGTTCGGGCGCGGGGGCTTCTTCATCGCCGCAGGGCAGCGGGTTCACCGGCAGGTCGTCCGCGCCGTCCCAGCGGTCTTCGTCGTCCTGGGCCGCGGCGGTCAGCACCGAAAACGGCGCCACGACGAAGCTGAGAACGAGGATCAAAGTCAAAAATTTACGCATGGTTGTTTCTCCTGCATCACTCATTACTTCAGGCGTTGTGGTGTGAGTCTGAGTATTCTTCTCTGTTTTTTTCACGCGTGATGAATAGACATGCCTCCTTTCCTGAAAACGCGTGTTAGCCTACAAACCCTCAACGCGGCGCTGGATCACGCTGTTGATCAGCGTCGAGAGGATCAGCACCGAGCCGATGACGACGATCGTCGCGTCGCCGGTCACGCCGGTGAGCGCCAGGCCGTTCTTGAGCAGTTGGATCAGCACCAGCCCGATCATCGTGCCCACGATGCTCCCGGAGCCGCCGAAGATGCTGGTGCCGCCCAGCACGACCGCGGCGATCGCGTCGAGCTCCCAACCGGAGCCCATGTCCGAGCGCGTCGTGCTGACGCGCGAAACCAGGACGTAGCCCGCAAAACCGGACATGAACCCGGACAGGGTATAGATGATCAGCTTGTTGCGCCGCACCGGAATGCCGGAGAAGCGCGCGGCCAGCTCGTTGTTGCCGATGGCGTACAGCGAGCGCCCGAACGTCGTGCGCGACAGAATGATCGCCGTGATGATGGCCGCGATCACCAGGAAATAGAGCTGGTTGGGGATGCCGAGCGTTTCGCGCTGCCCCAGCGCGTAGAACCATTCGGGATAGTCGCGCACGGAGCGCGCCTGGGCGATGCCCTCGGCCAGCCCGCGATAGAACGCGAGCGTTGCCAGCGTCATGATCAGCGGCGGGACGCGGAAGAGGACGATGAACAGGCCGTTGGCGAACCCGGCGAGCGCGCCGATTCCCAGCGCGAGGACGATGGCGAGCTCCAGCGGCAGCCCCAGGTTGTACCAGCCATAGCCCAGCATGATCGCGCTCAGGCCCGCGATCGATCCGACCGACAGGTCGATGCCGCCCGTGACGATGATGTAGGTCATTGGCAGCGCGATCAGCCCGATCTCGGTCATCAGCCGCCCCTGGTTGAGCAGGTTGCGGACCGTCAGGAACTTGTCGGTTTGCGTCGAGAGGATCAGGACGGCGATCACCGTGATGAACAGCAGGACGCTCTCCTGGCTGCGCAGCACCGCCCGGAGCTGCTGCGTCCATGCCGGGGCGATTCTCGTCTGTGACGTTTCGTGAGCAGTCATCTCAGTTCGCTCTTTCTATGCTGACTGCCGGTGGCGACGGTAGAGGTCGGCCAGCACAGTGATGAGGATCAACATGCCTTGAATGGCCCGCGTCCAGAAGGGCGAAATGTCCAGAAAGACCAGCGCCTTGGTGATGGTGTTCAGGAAGATCGCGGCCAGCATCGCGCCCACGACGGTCCCGGTGCCGCCCAGGATGCTCACCCCGCCGACGACGGTCGCGGTGATGATCGTGAGCTCGATGGGGGGCAGCGTCACCTGGATCACGCTGAACTGGGTGGCGTTCATCACGGCGGCGATGCCCACGAACACGCCGTTCAGAATGAAGGCCGTCATGACGACGCGGTGCCGCGAAATGCCCGACAGCCGCGCCGCCTCCGCGTTGCCGCCGACCGCGTACAGGGCGCGCCCGGTGGGGCTGTAGCGCATCCAGAGCGCGACCAGGATGGTGAGGATCACCATGAAGAAGACGGGCATGGTCAGCGTCTGGAAGAAGGCCGGAAAGATGGGCATCGACACATCTTCCAGCGGGCGAATCTGCGCCAGGGCATAGCCTTTGGGCATGCCGGTGATGCGGTCGCCGCCGCTGACGATGATCAGCAGGCCCTTGAGAATGCTCAGAAAGCCCAGCGTGACCACGATCGCCGGGATGCGGAGATACGTCACGATGAACCCGATGATCGCGCCGACCAGCGCCCCCACAATCACGGGCAGCACCCAGGCCAGGGCAATGGTGAGGTCGGTCGAAACCCAGGACGGGTACCCCTCGTAGACCGAAATCGCGCCGCTGAGCATGGACAGCGTCACCATCAGCGACCCGACCGAGATATCGATGTTGCCGGTGATGATGACCATCGTCATGCCGAGCGCGGCGATGGCGATGTACGCATTCCCGGCGAACACGTTGACCATGTTGCGCGTCGCCAGGAACTGGCGGTTCTCGCTGCCGACCCACACGATCAGCAGGATGAGCGCCAGCAGCAGCACCGATTCCTGGCTGCCCAGCACGCTCCGCAGGATGGATGACGGACTGAAGCGCTGGCGCCGTGCACTTACCGTTTGCGTTATGCTTGCCATTCGACACCGTCCAGTTGCGAGTTGATGCTCTTGCCGTTGTTCCCGATGTCACCCATCATCGCCAGGCCGATATTCTCCTGGGTGGCCTCCGCGCGCGAGAATTCGGCCACGAGCCGCCCTTCGCGCATCACCAGGATGCGGTCGCTCATCCCCAGGATCTCGGGCATCTCGCTGGAGATCATCAGGATCGCCATGCCCTGTTGGGCCAGCTCGCTCATCAGCCGGTGGATCTCCGCTTTGGCGCCCACGTCGATACCGCGCGTCGGCTCGTCGACGATCAGCACGCGGGGCCGGGTCGCCAGCCATTTGCCGACGACGACCTTTTGCTGGTTGCCGCCCGACAGCTTGCCCACGAGTTGCTGCGGGCCATAGGCGCGGATGCTGAGCTGTTGGATGGTGCTGTGGGCGAGCTGCGTTTCCTTCTGGCGGTTGATGAAGGTCGCCCGCGACAGCGCGCGCAGGACGGTGATGGACGTGTTCGCGCGCAGGTCCATCTGCCGGATCAGCCCCTGCGTGCCGCGATCTTCCGGCAGGTAGGCGATGCCGTAGCGCATGGCCTGGCCGGGCGTGGTGATGCGGACTTCGCGGCCATCGACCAGGATGCTGCCGGCGTGGGCGGGGGTGAAGCCGAAGATGACCTGCGCGATCTCGCTGCGCCCGGAGCCCACCAGCCCCGCCATGCCCACGATCTCGCCTTCGCGAAGCTGGAAGCTGACGTCGTGGGCGACCCGCTTGCGGGTGAGGTTGCGCACCTCGAGCACCACCTTGCCGACCTGTGCGTCGAGCTTGGGGAACAGGTTGTCGATGGTGCGCCCGACCATCATGCTGACGAGCTTGTCCTCGGTCATCTGGTCGACCGGCTCGGTGGCGATGTACCGGCCATCGCGCAGCACGGTTACCCGGTCGCCGATGTCGAACACCTCGTTGAGCCGGTGACTGATGTACACGATCCCCACCCCGCGCTGCTTGAGCAGCTCGATGATGCTGAACAGGCGCTCGACGTCCGACTCGGTGATGGCGGCGGTTGGCTCGTCCATGATCAGCACGCGGGCGTTCATCGAGAGCGCCTTGGCGATCTCGACGCGCTGGCGGTTGCCCACCGTCAGCGAGCCGACCTTGCGCGTGACGTCCATGTCGTCGATGTTCAGCGAGGCCAGGATTTCCAGCGACCGGCTGCGCATCGTGGCCCAGTCGATGGCGCCCAGCCGCGTGCGCGGGGCGTGGCCCATGAAGATGTTCTCGGCTACGCTCAGTTCGGGATAGAGCAGCAGTTCCTGGTAGATCGTCGCGATGCCGTGCGCCTGGGCATCGCGCGGGCTGCCGAAGCGCACGGGCTGGCCCCCGATGATGATCTCGCCCGAATCCGGCTCGTACACGCCGGACGCGACCTTGATCAGCGTGGACTTGCCCGCGCCGTTTTCCCCCAGCAGCGCGTGCACCTCGCCGGGCCGGATGTCGAAGTGGACATCGTCCAGCGCGGTGACGCCGGGGAAGGTCTTGGTGATGTGGTTCAGTTCAAGTATAGGTGGTTGCATCGCATAAATACTCAATTGAATGACAGTATTTCAGACCACCACGCGCGCGCCATCACCCCCCTGGCGCATGTCCCACCCCGCCGCGGCCTGCCGGCGGGAACTGCTAAACACCGCGTTCAGACGTCAAAACTCACCATCCAGTTTAGCGTGGATAGGCGGTGGGCACGCCGCCATCCACCGTCAACATGCCGCCGGTCGTCTTGGCGCTGCGCGGGCCGGCCAGGAACGCGATAGCTTCGGCCAGGTCTTCGGGCAGCACGTCGACCTTCAGCGTGTTCCGCTGCCGGTAGAACGCGGCCAGCTCGTCCGGCGAAATGCCGTGCTGGGCGGCGCGCGCCTGCCGCCATTCGCTGTCCCAGATGCTGCTGCCCTGGATCACCGCGTCGGGCAGCACCGTGTTGGCCCGAATGCCGTACGGCCCGCCCTCTTCGGCCAGGCAGCGGGCCATGTGCAGCTCGGCGGCTTTGGCGACGTTGTAGGCGATGGCCCCTTTGCTGGCGGCGACGCTGTTTTTGCTGGCGACGAACACCATTGCGCCGCCCGTGCCCTGGCGTTTCATCACCTTGAACGCCTCGCGCGCCACCAGGAAATAGCCCGTCGCCAGGATGTCCATGTTATGCCGCCACAGCGCCAGCGTCGTCTCGTCGACCGGCGCCGAGCTGGCGATCCCGGCGTTGTTGACCAGGATGTCCAGCCCGCCAAAGGCCAGCACCGCCGCGTGCAGCGCGCTCTCGACGGCGCGTTCGTCGGTCACGTCCGCCGGCGCGAAGATGGCGCGGCCCTCGCCGAAGCGCGCCGCCAGGTCCGCGGCGACCGCCTGCCCGGCCTCGGCGTTGATGTCGGCGATCACGACGTGCGCGCCGTCGCGGGCCAGCCGGTAGGCCGCGGCGCGACCGATGCCGCTGGCGCCGCCGGTGACGAGCGCCACCTTGCCATCGAACTCTTTGGGCGGCGGGGCGAGCTGGAGCTTGTACAGTTCCAGCGGCCAGTATTCGACGTTGTACGCTTCGTTTTCGGTCAGGCTCTCGAACCCGCCGAGCGCCATCCCCGCCCGCAGCACCTCGATGGCGCGGTAGTATAACTGGCGGCTGACGTTGGCGTTGCGCACGTCCTTGCCGGTGGTGACCATGCCCAGCCCAGGGATCAGGATCACGCGCGGGGCGGGGTTGCGCAGCTCATCGCCGTCGTTCCTGTTGCGCTCGAAATACGCCTCGTATTCGCGCTCGAAGGCAGCGATGCCGTCCGCCAGCTTCTGCTGGAGCGCCGCGGGTCCCTCGTCCGGGCGCCAGTCGACGAACAGCGGCAGCCGCTTGACGTGCACCAGGTGATCCGGGCAGGCCACGCCGCGCTGGCTGACCGGCCCGGCGTCGCTGTGGCCGAGCATGTCGAGCACGTCCGGCGAATCGTCGTACTGGAGGATCGCCGGCTGGTGACGCGACACCGCGCCGCGCATGACCGGCAGGACCTCGGCCATGATGGCGCGCCGCTCGTCCTGGTCCAGCGGCGGCACGACCAGCTCGCCAAACACGCGCTTGCCGCGCGCCTTGTCGCGGATGTAGTCCTCGGCTTCCTGAATGATGCGGATTGTGTTGGCGTAGCACGTCGCGCTGTCCGGCCCCCAGGTGACGAGGCCGTGCTTGCCCATCACCACGCATTCCAGCCCGGCATCGTCGCGGGCGCGCTGGCCGATCCACTTGCTGAGCGTGAAGCCGGGGCGGATGTACGGCACGAAAGCCGCGCGGTCGCCATAGAGCGCGTGTGTCGCCTCTGCAGGGTCGGGCATCGAGGCGAGGCTGATGATGGCGTCCGGGTGCGTATGGTCCACATGGGCGGGCGGGGTGAAGGCGTGCAGCAGGGTTTCGATGCTCTGGCGGGGACGCCCCGGCTCGAACGCCGTCCGGCCCAGGTAGTCGACCATCTCTTCATCGGTCATCGCCTCGCGGGCGAACAGCGGCTCGATCTCGTCCAGGCGGAGCAGGGCGAACTGCGGCTCGGTAATGGTCAGCACGTCCGAGCCGGACGCCTTGACGGCCAGCACGGTCACGTCGCGCCCGACGTGATCGGTCATGCGCAGTTTGGCGCTGGTGTTGCCCCCGAAGATGTTGACGACCGACCGGTCGCGCCCAAGGAGGTTGCTGCGATACACCAGACCATCCAGGTCAGGCAGTGCGGCGGCTTCCGAGGCATTCCAAAGGTTCTGGGGCATCACAAAATCTCCGCGAAAGTGTACAATGAGCCTGGGCGCGTCGGGTTGCGTCGTCTAAACGAAACCTTAATTATTTCGATGCTTTTGATTTGAAGGTAGTGTATTGTATTTCGAAAGCAGTGTCAACTTGCCCGGCGGCGCACACGCGCCCGGAATCACCCGGCGAGCACCAGATCGACCGTCACGCCCAGCGCGCGGTAGTGCTCGACGATGTCGGGCGGGGCGCCGTTGTTGCTGATGATGCGGCTCACTTCCTGCGGTTGGGCGTAGGTGTAGGGCGCCGTCTCGCCCCACTTGCGCGCATCGACCACGACCACCGAGCGGAAACAGCGCCGGAACATGGCCTGGCGCATGGCGACCTCGTCCGGATCGACGTCGCTGAAGCCGCCGTCCAGCGACACGCCCCACGCGCCGAAAAACCCGACGCTCAGGTTGATGTCGGGCAGGCTGTCCGGACTGCCGACGATGGTGGCCGACTCGCCGCGGATGCGCCCGGCAGGGATCAGCACCTTGATGCGCGGCGTGTCGCGGAAGCTCTGCGCCACCATCAGGCTGTTGGTGACGATGGTGAGGGTGTTCATCTGTTTGAGGTACGGCACCAGGGCGTAGACGCTGGTGCTGCCGTCCAGCGCGATGCCGTACCCGTCTTTGACCAGTTGGGCCGCAAACCGCCCGACCGCGTCTTTGGCCTTGCGGGCTTCTCCCTGGCGGACCTCGAACGACAGCTCGACCGACATCGGCGTCGAGGGCCGCAGCACGGCGCCGCCGTACACGCGCTCCAGCACGTCGGCGGCGGCCAGGGCGCGCAGGTCCTGGCGGATGGTGACCGCGCTGACGCCGAGCCGCTCGCTCAGCGTCTGGACCGAGAGCCGGCCACCCTCCTGGCGGAGCAAATCGATGATGTTCTGGTGACGTCTTTTGATGGTAGACATGGCTTTCGACTTAATAGTCATTCGAAACTAAACCGAAACTCATTGAGAACATTGTAGTACGTTTTCTTTTTTTTGTATACTGCGCCGCGACCCTTTTCGATCCATAATAGGCGTATGCCGGACGGGCCACCGGGCGCGTTGGCGTTTCACCAGATTTCAGGAGAGCACCTCATGCACTTGACGCTTGATTATGGCAGGACGGGCCTGCCCCTCACGCTGCCCGACGACGCGAACGTTACCGTGCTGCACCCGGCGTTCGTCCCGGCGCTGCCCGACCCGGCGGCGGCGCTGCGTGACGCGCTGCGCAGCCCGATCGACTCCGTTCCGCTGCGCGAGCGGGTCGCGGCGGACGACACCGTCGCGATTGTGTTCAGCGACATTACGCGGCCCACGCCCAACCGCCTGCTGATCCCGGCCATTCTGGCCGAGCTGCCGCACGTCCCGCCGGAGAACGTCGTGCTGTGCAACGCGCTGGGCACCCACCGCTTCAACACCCGCGCCGAGCTGATCGAGATGCTGGGCGAGTCGATCGTGGATGGCTACCGCATCGAGCAGAACGACTGCTTCGACCCGTCCACCCAGGTCCACCTGGGGACCAGCTCGCACGGTCACGCGATCTGGATCAACCGCGCGTACGTGGAAGCCAGCGTCAAAATCCTGACCGGGTTCATCGAGCCGCACTATTTCGCCGGGTTCTCCGGCGGGGGCAAGGCGGTCATGCCGGGCATGGCGGGGCAGATGACGGTCTTGGGCAATCACGACGCCGGGATGATCGCCAACCCGCGGGCGACGTGGGGCGTCGCCGGGGGCAACCCGATCTTCGAAGAAGCGCGCGAGGTGGCGCTGAGCACCGGCCCGGCGTTTCTGCTGAACGTCACCCTCAACCGCGACAAGCAGATCACGGGCGTGTTCGCGGGCGACATGGTGGCGGCTCACGACGCCGGGATCGCCTTCGTGCGCGAGAAGACGATGGTCCCGGTCGATGACGTCTTCGACGTCGTGATCACGACCAACTCCGGCTATCCCCTCGACCAGAATCTGTACCAGTGCGGCAAAGGCATGAGCGCCGCCGAGCAGATCGTGCGTCCGGGCGGCGCGGTGATCGTCGCCGCCGAGTGCTCCGATGGGCTGCCCGATCACGGCCTGTTCGGGCAGATGGTCAGGGCGGCGCGCACGCCCCAGGAGCTGTTCGACAGCGTGATGGGGGCGGACGAGCCGCGCCAGGACCAATGGGCGGCGCAGATTCAGGCGCGGGTCCAGCTCAAGGCGGACGTGTACCTGTATTCCGACTACCTCGACGACGCCGAGACGAGCGCGGCGCTGCTGATCCCCTGCCACGACATCGCGGCGACGGTCGCGGCGCTGCGCGACAGGTTTGGGCGCGATGCGCGCATTTGCGTGCTGCCCGAAGGCCCGCAGACCGTGCCGTACGTGCGCGCGGCGGTGACGGCGCGGTGAGGGGCGCGGCGCGTCGGGCGCCGTGAGGAACGGTGCGAGCCGGGACGCCTGCCCCGGCTCGTTCGATTCTGCGTGGGGTATTTGTCAAATTTAGAAGATATTTTTATATTTTAAAAACATGATTCGGTACAGCGAGGAATGGAGTGTCCGATGTCCAGGCAGTCACGTCGTAAGAAACCCCGGCTCACCGAGCGCCAGCGCCAGGCGCGCCGCCAGAAGTGGCTGCTCATCGGCGGAGTGGTGGGCGTGATAGCGGTGCTCTCCGGGCTGCTGATCGCCTATGCGCTGCGCGACCAACCGGGTGAACAATTCCCCGACGAGGGGAACCTGCACCTGGAGGCAGAGCCGGCCAGTTATATCTGGAACACGACGCCGCCCACCTCCGGCCCTCACTCACCGCAAATCGCCGCATGGGGCGAGCATTCCGAGCCTGTGCCGGAATGGCTCCAGGTGCACAACCTGGAAGATGGCGGCGTGATCATGCACTACAACTGCCCGGATGGCTGCGAGGACGCGGTGGCCGAACTGCGCGACATTCTCAACGACAAGGGCACCGAGCAGCTCGTGCTGCACCCGTACCCCAACATGGACAGCACGATCGCGCTGACGGCCTGGACGCGCATGCTGACTCTGGACGAGGTCGATCGCGGCCAGATCGAGGATTTCATCGACGCCTACCGCGGCATCGATCACCACCGCTAGGCGTGAAAGGGGCGGGGTGTTGAAACAGGCGATCCGGGCAGGTCCGGGTCGCCTGTTCGTTTATCACGAGCGCGACCCCGTCCAACTGGGCGGATCGCTGGCCGGGAACGACCCCTCTGACGCTTCGTGCACGATGTCGACGTCCCGGTCGTCTGTCCCATCGCGCCGGTGGCCGGGCGCCCGGTTGACGTCCAGCGCCGCGTAGATGTGGCAGTGTCCTGTCGCGCCGCGGTACACCAGCTCGGCGCCGATCAACGCCAGCAGCACGCCGAGCCAGCCGCGCGGCCTCAGCCCGAGCATAATCAGCACCGGCCCGGCGATCAGCGACAGCAGGCGCTCGTCCTGATCGACGTTGATCAACTTCCGGGTCACCTGGGGTTGGCTTGCCATGGTGCTCACCTCCTGGTTGTTCCGATAACCTACTATCTATTGTAGGGCATTCGGGCCGAACGTGGCCCAATCAATTTGAAAACGGTACAATCAAAACGTGGGGGAATTGGCAGTTTTTCATGATCTGGGGGACCTTTGAGTGACGAGAGTATGACGCCTGTTTTCGGCGTGGGGCGCAAGGTGGCGGCGGCCCACGCGCTCGAGCCCCTGTTGGATTACGCCGTGCGCGCGGCGGTCATGATTTGTGGTGCGGACTGCGGCTTGCTGGCGCTGGTCGACAGGAAGGGCGCGCTCGCGGTGCGGGCACGGCACGGCTCGTCAGAACTGGGCGCAATCGATCCGGCGTGGCGCGAGCACCTGCAGCGCGTGCTGACCAGCCGGCAGCCGGTCGCCATCCCGGTGGGGGACGGCGGCGAACGGGCGACAACCTCGGCGGTCTACCTGCCGCTGACCGCGCGCGATCGGGTGCTGGGCGTGCTGGGGCTGGCCTTCGCCGGCGTGGCGTTCGAGCATCCCTCCGAGGCGATGACGGTGTTAGCCAACCAGGCCGCCATCGCCATCGACAACGCCCTGGTCAACGAGGACCTCCGGCTGCGCATCGCCGCCCATACCCAGGAGTTGGAAGCCGCCAACGAGCGGCTGCGGGCCGAGATCGACGAGCGCGAGCGCGTCGAGGAGCGGCTTCGCAAGCTGTCGCGCGCCGTCGAGCAGAGCGCCAACACGATCGTGATCACCGATCTCGACGGGCGCATCGAGTACGTCAATCCCAAGTTCACCGAGCTGACCGGCTACACCGCCGAAGAGGCCATCGGCCAGAATCCGAATATCCTCCAGTCCGGCCTCACGCCCCCGGAGCGCTACACCGCGCTGTGGAACACGATCCAGGCCGGGCGCGAATGGCGCGGCGAATTCATCAACAAGAAGAAGAACGGCGAGTTGTACTGGGAATTCGCGTCGATCTCGCCGATCCGGAACGCGAAGGGCGCGATCACCCACTACATTGCCGTGAAGGAAGACATCACCGAGCGCAAGCGCGCCGAGGACGCCGAGCGCGAGCAGCGTCACCTGGCCGAAGCCCTGCGCGACACGGCGGCGGCGCTGACCAGCACGCTCGACCAGGACGAGGTGTTCGACCGCATTCTGGCGAACCTGAACCGGGTGGTGCCCTGCGACGCGGCCAGCCTGCTGATCCTGGACGGGACGGCGGTGCGCGTGGCGCGCAGCCGGGGCTATCCGGGCGACGAGCCGGACTTTGCGGTTACCTCGCTGGACGACGCGCCCTTCATCCGCTCCGCGGTCGAGTCCGGCGAGCCGGTGGTGATCGCCGACGTGCAGGCGCGCGACGACTGGCACGCGACCGGCTCGACGCGCTGGATTCGGTCCCACGCGGTCGCGCCCATTCAACTGCACGACCGGGTGTTCGGCGCGCTGCGCCTGGACAGCGCCAGCCCCGGCTTTTTCACCGACACGTATGCCGACCGGCTCCAGTTGTTCGCCGGGCAGGCGGCCATCGCCATCGAGAACGCGCGCCTGTTCGAGAACGAGCAGCGCCAGCGCCACGTCGAGGCGATGCTGCGCGAGGCGACGAGCTTCGTGAACGGCACGCTGGACGTCCACGAGGTGCTCGAACGGATCATGACCCAGATGCGGGCGGTCGTGCCGTGCGATACCGTGTCCGTGCAGCAGCTCAAGGGCGACTACCTGGAGATCATCGCCTGCCACGGGTTCGACAACCCGGATGAGGTCGTCGGCCAGCGCTTCGCCATTGACCAGAACGAGCTGGTGCATTACCTGGTGACCACGCGCCAGCCCCTGCATATCGAAGACACGCGGACCAACCCGCGCCTGCGGCGCTACCGGGAGCAGTATCCGGACATCACCATCGCCACGTGGCTCGGCGTCCCGCTGATCGCGCGGGACGAGTTCATCGGGCAGATCACGCTCGACCGGCGCGCGGTCAAACCCTACGCGCCCGAAGAGATCGATCTGGCGGTCGCGTTCGCCAACCACGCGGCCCGCGCGCTCGAAAACGCGCGGCTGCACGCCGAGCTGCAGCGCCGCGCCGCCGACCTCGAAGAGAGCTGGACCGAGGCGGTCGAGTTCAACCGCGTGCAGTCTACCTTCCTCAGCATGGTGGCCCACGACATTCGCTCGCCGCTGACGACCGTCACCGCGGCGCTGTCGATGCTGGAAGACGGCTCGTTTGGCCCGCTCAACGATGACCAGCTCGAATGGGTCAGCGCGTCCCTGCGGGCGGTCGAGCACGTGACCCGCCTGACCGAGGATTTCTTCGACCTGACGCGGCTGGAACTGGGCAAACTCAACCTGTATCCCCAGCCGGTGGACCCGCACGAGTACCTCTCGCAGATTTACCACGTGGGGCGCGCGCTGCCCTGGCCGGACGCGATCGCGTTCACGCTCGATCTGGCGCCCGACCTGCCGGAAGTGGAGCTCGACACGACGCGCATCCAGCAGGTGATCATGAATCTGCTCACCAACGCGCTCAAGTTCACCGAGCAGGGGACGGTCACCCTTTACGCCCGGCCCAGCGAGGACGGCGCGGCGCTGGAGATCGGCGTGCGCGATACCGGGGTGGGCCTCGCGCCGGAGGATACCGGCGTGGTGTTCGACCGCTTCCAGCAGTTGGGCCGCGCCGAGGCTCGCCGCGAAGGGACCGGGCTGGGGCTGGCGATCTGCCGCGACCTGGTCGAGCTGCACGGGGGGACGATCGCGGTCGAGAGCGCGCTCGGCGAGGGGGCCGATTTCCGGTTCTCGCTGCCGCGCCGGGTGCCGGTCACGGCCTGACGCGGGCGCCGCTTGCGTGGGGGCAATGCCAATCTGGAGCGAGTTTTGAACCACTGAGCACACAGAAAGCACAGAGAAGGAGCTTAGAGAGACTCTGGCAATTTCCCTCTCTCTGTGTTCTCTGTGACCTCTGTGGTGGGGTTATTATCCCCAAGCTGAGAGCACTCGCCCGCGCGATCGGCTTGACCCACCCCACACGGCGCACTACAATTCGGGATGAACTCACCTGATTCCAGCACGGCAGCGTCCGGCTGGGATTCGACGCAGCATTTTTCGCTTCCACTTAGCTTTACACAAAGCAGGGGCATTATGGACAAATACACCATAGGAATTGACTTTGGAACGGAGTCGGGGCGCGCTGTGGTCGTGCGCGTCAGAGATGGCGCCGAGCTGGGGAGCGCGGTGCACCACTACGCTGATGGCGTGATCGACGAGCGTCTGCCGGGCAGCGACAAGCCGCTGCCGCCGGAATGGGCGCTGCAGAACCCGGACGACTACATCGCCACCTTTCAGAACGCGGTGCCGGCGGCGCTCAGGGAGAGCGGGATCGATCCGGCGGACGTGATCGGCGTCGGGATCGATTTCACCGCCTGCACGATCCTGCCGGTCAAGGCCGACGGCACGCCGCTGAGCCGGCTGCCGGAATGGCGTGACAATCCGCACGCCTGGGTTAAGTTGTGGAAGCACCACGCCGCCCAGCCGGAAGCCGACCAGATCAACGCCACGGCGCGCGAGATGGGCCGGGGCTGGCTGAAACGCTACGGCGAGAAAATCTCGTCGGAGTGGTTCTTCAGCAAGGTCCTGCAGATTCTTAACGAATCGCCGGAGATTTATCATGCCGCCGACCGGATGCTCGAAGCGGCGGACTGGGTGGTGTGGCAGTTGTGCGGCCAGGAGACGCGCAACACCTGCACCGCGGGCTATAAGGCCATCTACCAGGATGGCACGTACCCGGACAAGGAATACCTCGCGGCCCTGCACCCGGAGCTGGTGAACGTCGTCGAGGAAAAGATGAGCACCGAGCTGGCCCCGCTGGGCGGGCGCGCCGGCGACCTGACCGAAGAGGCGGCGGGCTGGATGGGCTTGCAGCCGGGGATCGCGGTGGCGGTGGCGAACGTCGACGCCCACGTGACGGTCCCGGCGGCGCGAGTCGTCGAGCCGGGCCGCATGGTGATGATCATGGGCACCAGCACCTGTCACATGGTGCTGGACGACAGCCTGCAGGAAGTGCCGGGCATGTGCGGCGTGGTCGATGGCGGCATCATCCCCGGCATGTACGGCTACGAGGCGGGCCAGAGCGGCGTCGGGGATATCTTCGCCTGGTTCGTGGACAACGCCGTCCCGCCGGAGTATCACGAGGCGGCGAAAGCGGCGGGCCTGGACCTGCACGCCTATCTGGAAGCCGAGGCCGCCAAGCAGAAACCCGGCGAGCACGGCCTGCTGGCGCTCGACTGGTGGAACGGCAACCGCTCGGTGCTGGTCGATGTGGACCTGAGCGGGCTGCTCGTCGGCGCGACGCTGGCGACCAAAGCGCCGGACATCTACCGCGCGCTGATCGAGTCCACGGCTTACGGCACGCGCGTGATCATCGAGGCGTTCGAGACCAGCGGCGTGCCGATCACCGAGCTGGTGGCGGCGGGCGGCCTGCCCGAAAAGAACAAGCTGCTGATGCAGATCTACGCCGACGTGACCGGGCGCGAGTTCCGGATCATCGGCAGCACGCAGGGCCCGGCGCTGGGCAGCGCGATGCACGCGGCAGTCGCGGCGGGCGCGTACGCGGATATCCAGGCCGCGGCCCAGAGTATGGGCAAGATCAAGGACGAGGTCTTCCGGCCCATCCCCGAGAACATGGCCGTGTATGACAAGCTGTACGCGGAATACGTGACGCTGCACGACTACTTCGGGCGCGGTGAGAACGACGTCATGAAGCGCCTGCGCGCCATCCGCAACCAGGCGAGGGGGATCGAATAATGCTCGAAGCGTTGCGCAAAACCGTCGCGGACCTGCACGCGCTACTCCCGGCCAACGAGTTGGTCGCGTGGACGTCGGGCAACATCAGCGGGCGCGACCCGGAGTCCGGCCACGTCGTGATCAAGCCGAGCGGCGTCTCGTTCGAGGACCTGGGGCCGGAGAACATGGTCGTCGTCGACGCTGACGCCACCGTGATCGAGGGCCAGCACAAACCCTCGTCGGACACGGCGACGCACTGCTACATCTACCGCGCCATGCCGGAGGTCGGCGGGATCGTGCACACGCACAGCCCCTACGCGACCGCCTGGGCGGCGCTGGGCCGCGACATCCCGTGCGTCCTGACGGCGATGGCCGACGAGTTCGGCGGGCCGATCCCGTGCGGTGGCTTCGCGCTGATCGGCGGCGAGGAGATCGGGCGCGAGGTGGTGCGCGTGCTGCGCGAGGGGCCGAATCCCCATTCGCCCGCCGTCATCATGCAGAATCACGGCGTCTTCACCATCGGGCCGACGCCCCGCGCCGCTGTCAAGGCGGCGATCATGTGCGAGGACGTGGCGCGCACGGTGTACCTTGCCGTCCAGTTGGGCGAGCCGATCCCGATCGCGCCGGACGACATCGCCAGCTTGCACAAGCGCTACACCACGGTATACGGGCAATAAGGCTAAAAGCTGTTGTTTGGCGGACCCCGCTCCCGGCGGGCTGATGAAAAGGCGGTATTTGAATGTCCCAGACGAAAGAACGAGTAACCCAGGCTCTCGAACAGGGCGGGGGCGTGGTCCGGCTGGCGCCGACCTGGGTGCCGCGCGTGTTCTGCGTGCCGGGGCGGCGGCTGCGGCTCCATCCCCAGGACCTGTACGCGCTGGGCGGCGACCGGGGCGGCATCGACGAGCGCTGGTTTTCCTCGACCACGCCCGCCGACAACGGGCCCGGCACGCCCGAAGACGAGGGTCTGAGCTATATCTACGTGGACGACAAAACCCGCGTGACGCTGCGCGACGCGATGGACGAGATGGCGGTCGAGTTCCTCGGCCAGGAGGCCATCGACGCGTATGGCGGGTGGGTGATGTACAGCAAGTTTTTCGACAACATGTACCCGCTGCCGCATCACGTCCACCAGAACGACGAGAAGGCCGCCGACGTGGGCTTCGTGGGCAAGCCGGAAGCGTACTATTTCCCCGCGCAATATAACACGACGCTCAACACGTTTCCCTACACCTTCTTCGGCCTGGAGCCGGGCACCACGGTCGACGAGGTGGTCGGCTGTCTGAAGCGCTGGAACGAGGGCGACAACGGGATTCTGGCCCTGTCGAAAGCCTACCGGCTCCAGCTCGATACCGGGTGGTACGTGCCGCCGGGCGTGCTGCACGCGCCGGGCACGTTGTGCACCTACGAGCCGCAGCGGGCTAGCGACGTGTTCTCGATGTGGCAGTCGCTGGTCGCGGACTCCCAGGTGATCGACCGGTCGATGCTGGTCAAGAATGTCCCGCCGGACAAGCACGACGACTACGACTACCTGATCAGCATCCTGGACTGGGAGACGAACGTTTCGCCCACGTTCAAGGACGATCACTTCCTGACGCCGCGCCCGGCGGGCGACCCGGCGGCGATGAAAGCCGCGGGCTATGACGAGCGCTGGATCGTGTACGGCTCCGAATGGTTCAGCGCCAAGCGGCTGTCGGTCGAGCCGGGGCGGACGGTCACTCTCACCGACCGGGCGGCCTACGGGACGATCTGCGTGCAGGGCTACGGGCGCTTCGGCCCGCACCCGGTCGCCGTCCCGGCGATGATTCGCTACGGCCAGATGACCGAGGACGAGTTCTTCGTCACCCAACAGGCGGCCCAGGCGGGCGTGACGATCACCAACCTGAGTACGACCGAGCCGCTGGTGATGCTCAAGCACTTCAACCCCGGCCATCCCGAGATGCCTCAGCGGGGTGCGTGATGGGCGCCAACTATCAGGCGGAGCTGGTCGGCGTGTTCGGCCAGCCGGTGGCCGAGAATCCCACCGGCGTGATGCAAGAGGCCGCCTTCGCCGCCGCGGGACTCAACTGGCGCTACCTGACCATCGAGGTCCCGCCGGACCGGCTGGCCGATGCCGTGCGCGGGATGCGCGCCTTTGGGATGCAGGGGATCAACCTGACGATCCCGCACAAGGTCGCGGTCATGCCGTACCTGGACGCGGTCGCGCCGGACGCGCAGATCATCGGCGCGGTGAACACGGTGCGCCGCGAGGGCGACCGCTACATCGGCGAGAATACGGACGGCAAGGGCTTCTTGCGCGGGGTGCGCGAGGATGCCGGGGTCGATCCGGCGGGCAAGCGCGTCGTGATGCTGGGCGCGGGCGGCGCAGCGCGCGCCGTGGCGACCGAGTTGGCGCTGGCCGGGGCGAGCCGGATCGTCGTCGTCAACCGGACGGTTCAGCGCGGCGCGGCGATGGTCGAGGACCTGCGTGCCAACACCGACGCGGACGTGCAGTTCGCCGCCTGGGAGGGCACGTACCCCGTCCCGGCGGACACGGACATCTTCGTCAACGCGACGTCGATCGGGCTGTACCCCGACGTGGACGCCATGCCGGACGTCGACCTAGGCGCGGCACGCGACGGGATGCTGGTCTGCGACGTGGTCTTCAACCCGCCCCAGACGCCGCTGGTGAAGGCGGCCAAAGCGCGCGGCCTGCCCGTGCTGGATGGGCTGTCGATGCTGGTCTACCAGGGCGTGATCGGCTTCGAGCTGTGGACCGGGCAGCCCGCGCCCGAAGCCGTGATGAAACAGGCGCTGCGCGAGGCGCTCGGCGTCTGAGCGCGGTGGGATCGCCGGAACAGGAACCGGGGCGGGCGGGTGCTCGCCCCGGCTCATTTCAGTTTGGAGGGGCCGCTGTCTGCGCCGGGGATGTACGCCTTCAGGCCGGCGTCGCCGCTGATCTGCCGGTACGCTTCGATCAGCGCGTGCGCCGCGCGCAGCAGGCTGGACCGTTTGCGCTTGGACGGCCACGACGTGTAAAAGGTGCCCAGCTCGTTGAACGTGTCGGGCATAGGTTCGTCTTCATCCACGTACATGACCGGCGTCCAGCCGGCCTGCCACAGGTACGCCTCTTGCTGGGGTGTCGCCGTATCGGGCAGCAATCCCCACGCCAGCAGGCTCATTTCGCCGTCGTTGTTACGGGCATATTCGACGTAAATCGGGACGGTCTCGCTGCCGAACTGGTATTCGCGGCGCGTTTCGAGCACGCGCAGCAGCGAATCGGCGGTTCGATTGGCGAACTCGTCCGGAGGCGAGCTTTCGCTCTGGCGCGGCAGGACTGCCGCCAGCCGGTCGTAAAATCGCTGCGGCGGGAGCCGGTTCCCGCGCACGTCGGTATACTGGATCGCCTCGACCGACAGCCAAACGTCGCCCTCCAGCAGCAGCGGCAGCACGGGCTTGCGCTTGCGCATGGCGCGGTTCAGCTCGTTTTGCACCCAGGTCGAGGCGAACGCCCGCGGCGTCATCACGACGATCAGCGCGCCGCAGTCGTCCAGTTTTTCCTGGATCACATTCGGCCATTGAGTGCCATAGTCGATGCGGTCATCCAGCCAGGCCGCGAATCCCGCCCCTTCGATCTGGGCGGCGAGACGCCGGGCGTAGTCGGCGTCCTGGTGGCTGTAGCTGATGAACACGTAGGCCATGCTCGTCCCCCTCTGCCACGCGGCATTTCTTCCAGTATACGATCGTTTTGCTCCCGTTTTCAGACACGTTCGGGTGCCACGCTCATACACCGGATCGGGGAGAGCGCGCAGCGACCATTTAGCGATAGTCGTCGCGCGCGGGCTGGAACACGTCGAGCACGCGGCACTCGGTGATCGCCCGGCCCGCGTGCGGCGTGTTGCCGGGGATGACGACCGCCATGCCCGGCCCGAAGGTCCGCGTTTCCCCATCGACGGTCATCTCGAAGGTGCCGTCGAGCACGGTCGTGATCTGCTCGTGCGGGTGAGCGTGCTGGGGCAGGGCTGCGCCCGCCTCGATGCGCCAGCGCGAGAGCGTCATCCGGTCGGTGTGGATCATCTGCCCGTGAAAGCCGGGCATGATCTCGCGGGAGGGGACGGAATCCCAGTCGATGAACGGCATGTGATCGATCCTTTCGCTGCGGTATGCGCGTGACGCGATTGTATCATTTCCGGCCCCGGTGATACACTTCGGGGAAAATCTGCGAGAGAGGACTTTTGATGACCGCAAAACATGTTATTGCCGTGGACCTGGGCGCGTCGTCCGGGCGTGTGATGAAAGTCGGTTTCGATGGCGAGCGGTTCGCGCTGGAGCAGGCGCACCGTTTTACCAACACCCCGGTGACAGTTCACGGGACCATTTACTGGGACGTGCTGCGCATCTGGCACGAGATCACCGAGGGCATTCGCGCGGCGGCGGACGGCGCGGCCTCGCTTGCCATCGATTCGTGGGGCGTGGATTTCGCGCTGCTCGACCGCGACGGCGATCTGCTGGCGAACCCGGTCCACTACCGCGACAGCCGCACCGATGGGATGCCGGAGTGGGTGTTCGAGCGCGTCCCCCGGCGGACCGTGTTCGAGCGTACCGGCATCCAGATCATGGGTATCAACACGCTGTACCAGCTCGCCAGCCTGGCGGCGGCGAACAGTCCCGCGCTCGGCTGCGCGGAGACCTTCCTCAGCTTCCCCAACCTGCTGACCTACTGGATGACCGGCGCGCGCGTCTGCGAGTTCACGCACGTCAGCACCATGCAGTGCTACAACCCGGTGGCGGCGGATTGGGACCGCGAAACACTGGCCGCCATCGGCGTCCCGACGCACATCTTCCCGGAGATCGTGCCGCCCGGCACCCGGCTGGGCGAGTTCAAGGGCATCCCCGTGCTGGCGCCCGCCTGTCACGACACCGCCGACGCGGTGGTCGCGGTGCCCACCACCACCGAGAACTACGCCTATCTGAGCAGCGGCACGTGGAGCCTGATCGGCCTGGAAGTGACCGAGCCGGTGATCACCGACGCCTCGTACCAGGCCAACGTGACTAACGAGGGTGGCCTGGGCGGGACGTTCCGCCTGCTGCAAAACGTGATGGGCCTGTGGCTTCAGCAGGAGTGCCGGAACACGTGGGCAGCGGCAGGCCGGTCCACCACCTACCAGGAGCTGATCCAGGAAGCCGAAGCCGCGCCGCCGTTTCGCTCGCTGATCGACCCCAACGACGACAGCTTCCTCGCGCCGGGCGACATGCCCGCCCGCATCCGCGCCTACTGCCGCCGGACGGGCCAGCCGGAGCCGGAGACCATCGGCCAGACGATCCGCACTATCTACGAGAGTCTCGCGCTGCGCTACCGGACCGTGCTCGACACGCTGATCGGCCTCACCGGGCGGACGGTCGACCGGCTGCACATCATCGGCGGCGGGTCGCAGAACGGGATGCTGTGCCAGATGGCGGCCAACGCCATCGGGCGGACGGTGATCGCCGGTCCCGCCGAGGCGACCGCGCTCGGTAACGGCATCGTGCAGTACCTGGCGCTGGGCGACCTGGACTCGCTGCCCCAGGCGCGCGCGCTGCTGAGCCGCACGCTGGACCTGGCGACCTACGAGCCGCGGGACGTCGCCGCGTGGGACGAGGCTTACGGGCGCTTCCAGGCGATGACTCGCGGGTAGCCGGGCCGGGGCGCGACCCATCTGGTGAATCGATCGCGCTGTGCTACAATCTGGCCTATGCGTTTTCGCGAATACGTCAACTGCAACGGACCCGGCCCGTGACATCATCCGACCCTCTGCCCAGCCAGCTCGCCCAGGAACTCGACCTGCTGCACGACCGCGTTTGCCGGGCGATTGGCGATCCCAAGCGCCTGATGATCCTCTACGCCCTGCACCAGCGCCCGCGCTACGTCGTGGAGCTGGCCGAGGAGCTGGGCTATCCCCAGCCGACCATCTCGCGCCACCTCGCCGCCCTGCATAATGGCGGGCTGGTGGTGAAGGAGCGCCACGGGCAGACCGTGATCTACTCCCTGCGCGATGCGCGGATCATCACCGTGCTGGATATCATGCGCGAGATGCTGCGCGACGTGGCGGAGGAGACCGCGCGGATGACCTCGGCGGGGGCCGAGGAGGACGAGGGCGCCGGGCCGGACCCCGCTTCGTGATGCGGCTGCTGTGCGGATGGCGTACAATCTAACCAGCCCTCATCCCTGTCGTGCGCGGAATGGCGCGGGCTAACGGCAACCGGTTTCCAACGTGTGAGATAACGCAGTGGACCAGATCATCGTGTTTGGCACCCTTCTGGGGGCGCTGGCTCTGTTCGTCAGTGGCCGGCTGCGGTACGACGTCGTCGCCCTGCTGGCGCTCATGGTCGTGACCATCACCGGCGTCGTCGCCCACGAAGATGTCTTCGCCGGGTTTGGACACCCGGCGGTCGTGACGGTGGCGGCGGTCCTGGTGGTGAGCCGGGGCTTGCTGAGCGCCGGCGTGGTGGCCGTGATCTCGCAGCGGCTGTCGCGGGTTGGGGACAGGCCGGTGTTCCAGGTCGCCGTGTTGACGGTCGTGGTGGCGATTAGCTCGGGCTTCATGAACAACGTGGGGGCGCTGGCGCTCCTGATGCCGGTGGCGATCCGTATCGCGCGCAAAAACGGCGCGTCGCCGTCCGCCCTATTGATGCCGCTGGCCTTTGGCTCGCTGCTGGGAGGCATGACGACGCTGATCGGCACGCCGCCGAATATCATCATCGCGACCTTTCGCGACCAGGTGGCCGGCGAGCCGTTTCGCATGTTCGATTTCACGCGGGTCGGCCTGGGCGTGGCCGTCGTGGGCGTGCTGTACCTCGTGCTGCTTGGCTGGCGGCTGGTCCCCAGGCGCGAGGGGCAGGGCACGTCCGGCGACCTGTTTCAGATCGACGACTACATCACCGAGGTACGGATCCCCGAAGAGTCGTCCCTGGTGGGCAAGATGATCAACCAGCTCAAAAACGATCAGGAGATCGAGATCGTCATCGTGGGGCTGGTGCGCGGCGAGTTCCGCATGTCGGCGCCTTCCGCCTTGGAAACCATCCACGCCGACGACATCCTGATCATCGAGGCCGACCCCGACGAGTTGGAAGAATTCGTGGACCGGCACGGGCTGGAACTGGTCGGTAGCGGCGGGCCGGACAGCCTGAGTTCCAACGAGTTCAGCATCGTCGAGGCGATCGTCACGCCGAATTCGCTCATGGTCAACCACAGCCCGCGCACGCTCAATTTACGCTGGCGCTATGGGATCAACCTGCTGGCGGTGGCCCGCCAGGGCGCGCGCGTCAAGTCCCGGCTGAGCACCATTCGCTTCAGGCCGGGCGACGTCTTGCTGCTCCAGGCGCGAACCAACACCCTGTTCGACGTGCTGGCGACGCTGGGAAGCCTGCCGCTGGCCGAGCGCGCGATCAAGCTCGGCAGGCCGCGCCGCCTGGTGCTGCCGCTCGCCATTTTCAGCGCGGCCCTGCTGGTTGCGGCGGTCGGCGGGCTGCCGATTGCGGTGGCGATGGTGACGGCGGCGGTGGCGATGCTGGTCCTGGGCATTCTGTCGCTGAAGGAGGCATATGATAGCATCGACTGGCCGATCATCATCCTGTTGGGCGCGATGATCCCGGTTGGTGGCGCGCTGGAGACGTCGGGCGGGGCGCAGACGATCGCCGATGCTCTGCTGAACGTTGGCCGCCAGGTGCCGCCCGAAGCGACGTTGGTCCTGATACTGGTGGGCACCATGTTTTTGTCGGACCTGATCAACAACGCGGCGGCGGCGGTGCTGATGGCGCCCATCGCGATCAACGTCTCCCACGGGATGCAGGTGTCGCCGGACGCGTTCCTCATGGCGGTGGCGATCGGGGCCTCGTGCGCGTTCCTGACCCCGATCGGGCACCAGTCGAATACACTCGTGATGGGGCCGGGCGGCTACCACTTCGGCGACTACTGGCGCGTCGGCCTTCTTCTCGAGATCATCATCGTGGTCGTTGCCGTCCCGCTGCTCCTGCTGTTCTGGCCGTTGTAGCGAGCATCCGGCCCGGCTAGGGACTGCGCTCCTCCAGCGTCAGCACGTCGAAGAAGTTCGCCGTGACCCGCCATTTCGGCGCGTCCGCATCGGGGACGAACGTGGTGAAAGCCGGGATCGGCCCCGCCTGGGTGTGGTAGCGCTCGCGGCCCATCCAGAAATTGCGATCCGCCCCCGTGGCGTTGTAGCGCGCACCGGGGCCGGGCTGCGGATTCCACAGCAGGACGTGCGGCGTCGCGAAGGGGGCGTCGATGCGGTGCAGCCCCGCGCCGGTGATGGTCTCGATCAGCGCGCGCTGCTGGGATGGCGTCATGTGCAGCGCGTAATCGGCCAGCGCGCCGGGGTCCGCGCGGAGGTCGTCCAGCCGCTCGATCAGCACGGACTTGAGCGGCGTCAGCATCCTGAACGCCCGCAGCATCTCGCGCACCCGCTCGGCGGTCCGGTCGCGCCGGGCGCGCAGTTCGCCGTCCGTCGCGGACAGGGCCAGCCGGGCGCTCGCGGTGACCGGCAGCGGGTCCAGCTCGACGATCCAGGTTTCCGCCACCGGGTCATAGGCTGCGCGGTGCGGCTGGTCGACGGTCAGCGAGGCGTCGCCGCGCACGCCGTGCACGTGCAGCCGCCAGCGCCGCCGCGCCGGGATCAGCGACCGGTCGCCCGCCGCCGCGCCGATGGTGATCGCCATGCGGCCCGGTTCCCACGCCTGCGCGATCTCCGTCCGGCAGATCGCGCCGCTCTGGTAGGCGGTCGAGACGCCGTCGTCCTCGTAGAGAGTGAAGCGGTTGTCCGCTCCGGCGAAAACGTGCACGTCCAGCTCGGCGGGGTTGTCCACGCCGCCCCAGCCGGTCCGCGGGGCGAGGGGCACAATCGCGCCCGCCGGCGCGAATACGGGCGTCTCGTCCAGGCGGCCATACACGGCGCGCCACCCGGCGGGGATTGACTCGCCGGTGAAGAAGTCGTACCAGTCACCGTCCGGCAGCCAGACCACCTGGCGGCTCAGGCCCGTGCCCGGGTCGCGCGGCGTGGTGAACGGCGCGGCGATCAACTCGCTGCCGAAGGCGTACTGCTGCGGGCACAGGTAGGCTTCTTCGGCGCGCGGGTGCAGATGGTACATCGGGCGGATCGGCGGGATGTTCGCGGCGTGCGCGCGCCACGCCATCGTGTACAGGTACGGGATCAGCCGGTGGCGAAGCTGCATCGCCTCGCGCGTCACGCGCAGCACTTCGGCGTCGTCCCATCCCCAGGGCCGCCGCTCGTGGAAGGCGTTGTTCCCGCTGTGCAGCCGCAGGATCGGGCTGAAGACGCCGTACTGCACCCAGCGGGCGTACAGCTCCGGCTCCTCGACCCCGCCCGCGTGCCCGCCGATGTCGTGGCTCCACCAGCCATAGGCCACGTTGGCCGCCGTCGCGGTGAAATGGGGCTGGAACTGGAGATTGGCCCAGGTGACCCACGTGTCGCCGGAAAAGCCGATCGGGTAGCGGTGGTTGCCCAGGCCGCCCCAGCGCGAAAAGATGAAGGGGCGCTTGCGCCCGTCGCGGCCCAGGTCCAGGAAGTGCAGGTGATTCAGCCACCACAGTGGGTCGAGTCCGTCCAGGCGGGATTTATCGCCCTGCTGCCAGTCCAGCCACCAGAAATCGACGCCGTCCGCTTCCTGCGGGTGGTGGAGCACCTCGAAGTAGGCCGCGGCGAAGGCCGGGTCGGTCAGGTCGTGGGGCACCGGCTCGCCGCTCGCCGGGTCGATGCCCATCCGGCGGGCCATCGCCGGGTACGCGTCCTCGTGGGGGTGGATGCCGTCCGCCGGGTGCAGGTTGAGCGCGGTGCGCAGCCCCCGCTCGTGCAGGAAGGCCAGGAAGCCGCGCGGGTCCGGGAACAGGTCGCGGTTCCAGGTGTAGCCGGTCCAGCCGGAGCTGGCGTTGCCGGTCTGCGTGACGTGCCAGTCCATGTCGATGATGCACACCGACAGCGGGATCGCGTGCGCTTCGAAGTCGCGGATGAGGGCGGTCAGCTCGTTCTGGGTATAGGCCCAGTAACGGCTCCACCAGTTGCCCAGCGCCCAGCGGGGCACCATCGGCACCGGCCCGGCGATCCGGCAGAAGTCGTCCAGCGCCGCCTGGTAGTCGTCCCCATACGCGAAGAAATACAGGTCGAGCGCGCCCGGCGCGGCCCCGCGCGGGGCGATCCAGCCCTCGGCGTCGAGCACCAGCGAGGCGGAATCGTCGACCAGCGTCCAGCCCGCGCGCGCGATCAGGCCCAGCTCCAGCGGGACGGGCCCGTCGGCTTCGTCCAGCGTGCGGGCGGTGCCGCCCAGGTTGCTGCCGGCGGTATCGCCAAACGACCACACCGCGCCGTTGGCCTTGACCGTCACCTTCAGGCTGTCCGGCGTGAAGCCCTCGGCGGTCGTGTCGTAGGTGAGCGTGAGGGCGGCCGTGTCGATCGTGAGCACGCCGTCCGCGGTCGTGGCCGTGAAGTCGGGCACCGGCTGGCGGCGGAACCAGATCGCCTGGCTGGCGCGGTCCTCGAAGGCGCCGTCGGGGCTGGCTTCCATGCGGACCAGCCGCGGCGTGAGCACGGTGAACCGGGCGCGCGGCGCGTGAATCACCGCCGCCGGGTCGGCGGTCGGCTCGGTATGCGGTTTGAGGTGGGGCAGCGGGGCCATAAGTCTCCCATCGTCGTGAGCGAGATCCGGCGCAGGCGTCCGCGCAGGACGCTGAGCCGCCCATTCTAGCGCGTTCTGCCCAGAATTCACCCTGTATTTCCGGCGCGGGCTTGTGTAGAATGGGCGGTTCGTTCGATTTGCGCGGCGCGCCGTCCCACGGCGCGACTCATCCGTCAACCCGTCCGATAACGCCACCGTTTGCCGGTAGCAGACCGGCGCCCCACCGCCTCAGCGGGTGCCGTCTGCGCTCGTCCAGTCAGCGACCTAGTGACATTCCGTTTCCGCTCACAGAGAGGACCTGACCATGATTGTCGGCATGGACTTCGGCACGACGAACTCCGGTATGGCCGCCTACGATGGGCGCGATCTGCGCCTGCTCCCGATCGATCCGTCGAGCCCCAATCCCCACGTCGCCCGCACAGCGCTGTACGTCACCAACCAGAAGCGCGTCTACGTGGGGCGCGGCGCGGTGGAAACCTACTACGAGCAGAATCTCAACCGCAAAGTGCGCTTCGAGCGGGTGTGGGTCGGCGAAGTCGTGATGAGCTTTGCCGAGCTGCCCGACTGGGTGCGCGACGTCTACATCGACAAGGACGTGCTCTCGCCGGGCCGCCTGTTCCTGTCGTTCAAAACCGGGCTGTCGTCGCCCAGCTACGTTGGGACGACCGTTGGCAGCGAGTTCTACTTCATCGAGGACATCGTCGCGCTGTACCTGTACGTGGCCCGGCGGCGGGCCGAGCGCCTGCTGGGCCAGGACGTGACGCGGATCGTCCTGGGGCGGCCCGTGCGCTTTTCGACCGACCCGCAGATGGACGCGCTGGCCCAGGGGCGGCTGCTGCGGGCGGCGTTTCGCGCCGGGTACGAGGAGGTATTCCTCCAGCCGGAGCCGATCGCGGCGGCCTATTTCTACGAGACGACCATCCACCGCCCGGAGAACGTGCTCATCTTCGACTTCGGCGGCGGCACGCTCGACATCAGCATCGCGCGCCTGGGCGAGCCGGGGCGCCGCGCCATCCTGGCGACGGGCGGCATCCCGGTCGCCGGTGACGTGTTCGACCGGAAGCTGGTGCGCGCCAGGCTGCCGCGGCACTTCGGCGAGGGCACGACCTACCGTGCCGCCGATGGCGCGACGCGCCCGGTGCCGGGCCACTATTTCGACGCATTCTCGCACTGGCAGAACATGCTGGAGCTCAACACGGCGCACGAGCTGGACACGCTCGACCGCATCGCCGAGTCGGCGGACAACCGGCGGCGCATCCGGGCGCTCATCGGCCTGATCTCCAGCAGTTATGGGCTGAAGATGTTCGACGAGGTGGAGCGCGTCAAGCGCGAGCTGTCGGGCGCGCGCAGCGGTCTGATCCGGCTGGCGGGGCCGGGCTTCGACGTGACGCAGCTCGTCACGCGGGCCGAGTTCGAGCGGCTGATCGAGGAGGACCGCGCCGCCATCGCCGCGCTGGTCGACGACGTGCTGCGCGGGGCCCAACTGCGCCCCGGCCAGATCGACGCCGTGATCCGCACCGGCGGCTCGTCGCAGATCCCCGCCTTCATCGAGCTGCTGCAGGAGCGCTTCGGGCCGGAGCGCGTGCGCAGCATCGACACGTTCAGCAGCGTGACGTCCGGCCTGGGCGTCATCGGCCACCACATCGAGCGCGGCGACGTGGACGTGACTCCGCACCGCCCGGCGGAAGGCGCGGCTGGCGAGGGCGGGCGTTTCCGCGAGCAGGCGGACCGGCCCACCGCCGCGCCCGCCGTCAACCTGGCGGTGGTCAAGAAGGTCGTCGACGTGCAGGAGAACGAGACCGGCGAGGACGCGCCGCGCCTGGGGCTGGTGGCGCTGGTTGGCGGCGAGCCGCGCGCGGTCCTGTTCCGCGACGAGGGGATCGCCCGGCTGGACGGCACGCCGCTGGCCGGGATGGCGCCGGACGCGGTGATGGTCGCGCCCGCCGACGAGCGCGTGCTGCTGATGACGTCCGAATACCGGTTCCTGCTCAAGACGGTGAGCGAGCTGGCCGACATGACGGCGATCGGGCTGCGGCTGGCTGATACCGACACGCTGTACATCGACCGGTTCGGCGCGGAGACGGTCGTGGCGCTGGCGCGGTGGTCCGCGCTGCAAGCGGCGCCCGCGCTGGTCTTTGTGTCGGACGCGGGTTACGGGCGGCGGCTGCGCGCCGAGACGGTGCTTCCCCGCTTCGAGGAGGTCGAGCCGTTTCGCCTGGAACGGCTGCCGGGGGACCCGGCGGGGCTGGTCCCGGCTGGCGCGGGTGAGGCGCTGGTGCTGGCGAGCAGCGCCGGGAACGTCCTGCGCCTGGACCCGGACGCGGTCGACCTGGCCGAGAGCCGCCTGATGCGCGTTTCGAACGGCGGGCGCGTGATCGGCGCGGGGTGCGCGGGCGAGGGTGCCGTGCTGGTGGTGGCGAACGGCAAGGGGCGCGGCAGGCGCGTGCGGGTCGGCGCGCTGGCAGAGGGGACGCCGGGCGCCGCCGGGCAGCGCGTGCTGGCGCGGGACCTGCGCGGTGTGGCGCTCGCGGAGCCGGGGGCGGCGGTGTGGGCGATTACCTCGCGGCGAATCGTTCGCCTGGACCTCGATGGCCTGTGGGGCGGGGCGGAGAACGGCGCGGGCCAGCGCGCCCTGCTGCGGCTGGCGAAAGGCGAAACGCTGGCCGGGCTGGCCGCGCTCGCGCCGGGCGAGGGGCCGGTCGAGCCGGTGACCGGGCGGGACGGCGCCCGCGCGTGACCGGGGTCCCCTGAAAAACGCGCCCCCCGCCGGTCGGGTGACCGGCGAGGGGCGTTGTGATTCTCTGCGGGCTGGCCGGTCTCAGCCGGCCAGTTCCGGCGGTGCCGCTTCGAACATCACGCCGATTCTGTCCGACTCGGTGACGGTGCCGTTGGGCTGCGTGGCGAACAGGACCACGATGTGCGCCGCGGCGCTCGGCTCGTACACGCCCGGCAGCAGCTCGACCTGCCAGAAGCCGGTTTCCGGATCGGTGGGCGCGGTTTGCAGCGCCAGCACCTGCCCGCGCTCGTCGATCAGCGCCACGACCACGGTGAAGGTCGGCGCGCCGCGCGAGTACCCGGCCACCGGGATGATTTCGTTGGCGGGCAGTTCCGTGCGCGGCAGCGGGCTGCTGATGGATACGTACGTCTCGGCGGTGTTCACCGCGCCGAAGACCACGTCGACCCGCGCTTCGGCCTTGCGACCGCCGCCCTGGGCCGAGGTCACGTAGGCGGCGATGCTGCCGCGCGTGCCCGCCGGGGCGCTCACCGTCAGGTCGGCGGTCCAGTCACCGAGGCTGTCCACCTCGTTCGTCTCGGCGGTGGCCGGGACCTGCACCAGGATGTTCCCCTGGTCGTCGAGCGCCTCGACCACGATCTCGCCCTCGAACACGCTCTCGGCGCTCCCCGTCACGGTGAACGTCGATTCGGCCAGGGTGGTGTAGGGCAGCGGGCTGGTGATGGTGACCACCGGCACGGCGGTATCCGCGCCATAGGCGACGTTGACCGCCGCGCTGGCCGCCGGGGAGCCGTCCGCCGCCGAGGGGACGTAGGCGTAGATCATGCCGCGCGTGCCCGCTTCAACCCCGAGCGTCAGCGACGCTTCGAACGGGCCCGCTTCTTCCAGATCGACACGCTCCTCGGCCAGGACCAGCCCCAGGTTGTCCAGCGCGCGCACGACGACCGTCCCCGCACCGGCGACGGTCCCGCTGATGGTCGCTCGCGGGGGGAGGACCGCGCCCGCCGTGGGGCTGGTGATCGCCAGCTCGACCGGCAGCGGTTCCGGCGAGGCGGGCGGGTTGGGCACGCGGATCTGCTGGCCGACGACGATCACGCTGGCGTTGGTCAGGCAGTTGGCCTGGGCCAGCTCGGCGACCGTGCTGCCGACCTGCTGGGCGATGCTGAACAGGGTGTCGCCCGCGGCGACGGTGTAGGTGGTGGTCCAGTCTTCGCGCGGCGCGCAGTTGGCCTGGAAGGTCACGTTCACCTGGTCGAAGGCGAGCACGCTGCCATCCGCCGGAGAGGTCGAGAAGGCGTAGATGTTGCCGGGCGTGTCGGCGGGCAGAATGACCGCCAGCGCGGCCTGCCAGTTGCCCTCGCCCTCCGCCGCGCTGCTGGTGACGGCCCGCTGGGCGAGCACGTTGTTGGCGCTGTCGCGCGCCTGCACCACGACGTTCCCTTCGGGGATGTTGAGGCTGGTGCCGGTCACGGTGAAGCCGTTGAGCGTGCCGACGAACGAGCCCGCCGCCGGGCCGGTGATGCGGATCGAGCGCATGGGCGCCTCGCCGTAGATCACGCTGACGCTGGCCTGGGCCGCGACGCTGCCATCGTCCGCCGAGGTCGAGAAGGCGACGATCTTGCCGATGGTGCCCGCCGCCACGCTGACGGTGAGCGAGGCTTCCCAGTCGCCGGTGCCGCCCAGCGCCGAGCCTTCGGCGGTGGTCACCACCTCGGCCAGCACGGCATCGCCCGCGCCCAGCGCCCGCACGGTCACGACGCCTTCGTGGATGGCGGTCGCCGTGCCGGTGGCGTTGATCGCGCCGTCATTGGTGACGATGGCGCCGGGGGTCGGGCTGGTGATGGTGATCGCCGCCTGGGGGCCGGCGGTCCCATAGACGACGTTCACCTGCGCCTGGGCGACGACGCTGCCGTCTTCCGCGGACACGGCGAACGCGTAAATGCTGCCCGGCGTGCCAGGATCGACGTCGACGGCCAGCGTGGCCGACCAGTCGCCGGTGCCGCCGACTTCGGGCGCGTCGGTGGTGACGGGCTGCTCGGCCAGGATGCCGCCCGTCGAGTCCAGCGCGCGGACGGTCAGGCTGTTCTCGAACAGCGCGGTGCCCGTGCCGGATACGCTGATGGCGTCGAGGTCTTCCAGAACGGCCCCGTCCGCCGGGCTGGTGATCGTGATCGCCGGGGTGGGGGTGTCGTCCTGAGCCGTAACGCTCCCAAAGGGGATCGCCAGGGCCAGGATCAGTAACGTAGCTGCCAGTCTTCGCATGGGATTGTCTCCTGAATAAGACGTTAAAGCTTGTAGTTACTATAGTAAGATAAACCACAAAACACATTTTGGACAACCACGCGCAGGTCATGATCACACGACGAAAAAACGACGGCGCCCCACCGGACGCCGTCGCTCGTGCTTGTGACAGGCCAGAAACGCAGCGCGTGTTTAGCTGCTGCCGCGCGCGGCCAACTGCGCTTCCTGGTCGATCGAACGCCAGTCGAAGTGCGGGCCGCCGAACAGGCCATCGGTCTCGAACGGGCCGCTGTACCACGGCCTGAAGAGGAGCGGATCGACGCGCAGCATCAACGGGATCATCGGGTGCTCGCCGTCGGGTCCGAAGAACATTTCCTCGATGCGATAGTACAGCTCGGTGCGGACGGCGGGGTCGCTCTCGCGGGCGGCCTGCGCGATCAGGTCATCCACCTCGCTGCACGGGCGCAGGTAGCGGTTTTCGGACTCGCAGCCCAGGCCGGAGTCGAAGACCCAGTTGTTGGCGTCCGGATAGTCCGGCCCCCAGACGGCGGTCCACATGTTCGGGCGTTCGGCGGTGGGCACGTCGGGCTGGTAGGATTCGAGCAGCACCGAGAACTCCATCGGCTGGATGTCGAACACGTTCGCGTCGCAGCCCAGCTCACGCTCGGCAGCCGCGGCCAGGAATTCGCCCCAGTCGCCCGCCGAGTCGAACGCGTTGATCGTGATGTTCGGCAGACCCTCGCAGTTCGGGTACCCGGCCAGCTCCATCTCCTGGCGGGCGAAGTCCGGATCGTAGCCCACGCCCACTTCGTTGATGGGCGGCGCGCCGAACATACCGGGCGGCGTGAAGTGAATCATCGGGACGCCGCGGTTGGTTTCGACCTCGGCGATGAAGGCGTCGCGGCTGACCATGGCGCTGAACGCGCGGCGCGCGTGCACGTCGTCGAACGGCGCCTTGTCGTGCGCCATGCCGATGTAGAACACGCCCAGGTCCGAGATGTTATGCAGCTCGCCGGCGTATTCCGGATTCTCCAGCACGGACTGGAGTTCCGCCCGCGGAATCGAGCCGCTGGAGTCGATCTGGTTGTCCAGGTACAGCGCGAAGCGGGTGCCCTGGTCCTCGACCACGGACGTCACGACGCGCTCGATGTTGCCCGGCCCGCGCATGTCCGCCGGGTAGTAGGGGTTGGTCACCAGGATGCGGCGCACGCCGCGCACGAACTCATCCAGCACGAACGGGCCGTTGGTGACGATGGTGCCCAGGTCAGTCCAGTTGTCGCCGTATTCCTCGATCGTGTCGCGCGGGACGGCGTTGAGCGTCCACAGCGCGGACATGCTGAAGAAGTAGCCGGCGGGGAACTGGAGATCGATCTCGAGCGTGGTGTCGTCCAGCGCGCGGACGTTCACCAGGTCGTAGTCGGCGTCGGTCACGTCGTTGATGTCCATCCGGTTGAGGGTGTTGCACCCATCGATGATCTGGGCCACCACGGCGCCGTACAGCGAGCCAAGACGCGGATCGCAGCCGCGCTTGATGCCGTACTCGAAGTCAAAGGCGGTCACGTTGCGCAGCACCTCGCCGGTGTCGGTCGCCGGGTCCCAGCGCACCCACGGGATGTCATCGCGCAGGGTGAAGGTCCAGGTGAGGCCGTCGTCGCTGACGGACCATTCCGTCGCCGCCTCGGCGCGGATGCTGCCCGGCTGCATCGGGTCGTAGTCGGTCAGGCCCGTGAACATCGCCTCGATCATGGTGATCGACACGATGTCGGTCGCGCGCTGCGGGTCGAAGGTGCTGACCTGGTTTGCGTTGGCGAGATACAGCGTCACCGGCTCGGTCTGGCGCACCACGCTGGTCAGCGTGATGTCGGCGTCGCCAGCCGCGGCGAAGCTGGTTGGCACGATCGCGGCGATCAGTGCCAGGACGAGAGCGAAGCGAAGGGGTAATTTTTGCATGGCTGGTGATTCTCCTGTGTCTTGTTGGACAAAAAACACTTGAATGGCACGGATCGATCATGGGGCCGGCGCCTCATGCCACGCGGATCGGCCATCCGGTTTCTTATACGAAACCTTGCTGAAGTGTTGTCAGTGGCTGGCCGCCGGGTGACCGCCCGTTGGGCACCGGGCGCTGCGGGCAAGATCAGGTATAATGGCGTTATGTAAGTGGCATACCAAGTCCTGCGCAAAGGTAACCTCACCCGGCCAGACGATGACAACCGAACTCCGCATCTTCATCAGCTCCAAAATGACCGAACTCGCCGCCGAGCGCGGGGCGCTGCACCGGCTGCTGCCCGCGCTGAGCAGCGACCTGGTGGCGCTCCAGCCGTGGGTGTTCGAGGACGACGCGCCCGCCGCCGACGCCTCGATCCGCAGCGTGTACCTGGACGCGCTCAAGCGGTCGGCGCTGTACCTGGGCCTGTTCTGGAACGAGTACGGCGAATGGACGATCGACGAGTTCGAGCGGGCGACCGAGTGGGGCATCGACCGGCACATCTACGTCAAAAACGTGGACGCCGCGCGGCGCGACGAGCGGCTGCAAGCCTTCCTCGACGAGCAGAGCAACGTGATCGCGGGCATCACGCCCAAGTGGTTCGAGTCCGTGGACGAGCTGGTCGAGCAGGTGCGCAAATCGATCGCGGTGTGGCTGCGCGACCGGCTGCTCCGGCGGCCCGGCGATACGAGCGCGGCGCTGATCGCGTTCAGCGACGACGTGCCCGGCCTGCCGCAGCGGTTGATCGGGCGGGACGCGGCGCTCGGCGAGATCCGGCGGCTGTTGGACGAGGGCGGGCGCGTGCTGCTGCAAGGCTTCGGCGGCATGGGCAAGAGCGCGCTGGCCGCGTCGGCGGCGGCGGACTGGCTCGACGAGGATCGCGGCGCGGTGTTGTGGCTGCGCGCCGGGAGCGACAGCGCCGGCACCCTGTTCGAGGCGCTGGCCCGCCCGCTGGGCGCGCAGGCCGAGGTCGCCCAGGCGCCGGGCGACGAACAGGCCAAGACCGTCCGGCGGCTGCTGGCCGAGCACGCGGTGTCGCTGGTGGTGCTCGACGACGTGTGGGACGGCGCCGCGCTCAACCAGGTGATCAAGGCGATCCCGCGCCGGACGCCGGTGCTGGTCACCGCACAGCAGCGCTATGCCCTGGATCACATCATCGAGGTGGGCAAGCTGGCCGAGGCCGACGCGCTCGCCCTGCTGGGCGCCTACGCCGGGCAGGATGTCCGCGACGACCCCGCCGCGCGCGAGCTGTGCCAGCAGGTGGGCTATCACGCCTTCGCGCTGGAGATCGCCGGGAAGACGCTCAAGGTGGACCGCATCGCGCCCGGCGAGCTGCTGGCGCGCATCGCTGCCGCGCCGCACGACCTCGCCATGCCCGAAGACTTCGCCGAAGAGGGCCGCACCAGCACCACCGAGCTGCTGACCGCCAGCCTCGTCGCGCTCGACGACGACGCGCGGCAGGCGTTCCTGGCGTTCGGCGGGATGTTCGCGCCGCAGGCCACGCCCGAACTGCTGGCCCGGTCGATGGCGCGGGACGAAGCGGGCGTGACCGAGGCGCTGATCACGCTCCAGCGGCGCGGGCTGGCGGACCGGGTGCGCGAATCCGACCGTTCGGCGGCGTTCTACCGCGTGCACGACCTGGCGCACAGCTACGCGCGGGCGGTGGCGGGCGAGGCCGAATCGCGGCGGCGGGCCGTGCTCGACGCCTGCCGGGCCTACGCCGAGGGCCACGAGAGCGACCTGCCCGCGCTGGATGCCGAGCTGCCCAACCTGCTGGGCGCGGCGGACGCGGCCCGCCAGGGCGGCGACGATGGCGTGCTGGTGGCGATCATGCGGGCGCTGGCCGGGCCGTACCTGCTGGCCTACGGGCACACGCCCCGCTTTCTCGATCTGCTGGTGGCAGCGGTCGAGGCGGCGGCGCGCCTGGGGCCAGACCACGACGAAACGCGCCATTTCATGCTGGGGCGCTGCGGAAACATCCACTACGACCGCGGCGACCTGCCCGGCGCGCTGACCTGCTACCAGGGCGCGCTGGGGCTGGCCCGCGACCTGAACCGCCGCGACCGCGAGGCGATGCTGCTCTGCGCGGTGGGCAAGGTGCTGGCCGACCAGGGCGCGGACGGGGCCGGGGATCACTTCGCCGAGGCGTACCGGATCGCGACGGGGCTGGACGAGGGCTTCCTGGTGGCGTTCGTGCTGGAGCACCAGGGCTATTACGCCCAGGTGCGGGGTGATTTCGAGGCGGCGCGCGCCATCTTCGCCGAGGAGGCCGAGCTGGGAGCGCGCATCAACGACGACGAGACGCGTTTCTTCGCCCTGCTCAACCTGGGATCTGCGGAGCACAAGCTCGACCGGTTCGACGCGGCGCTGGCCCAGCACCGCGCGGCCCTGGCGCTGGCCGAGTCGGCGGATAACCCGATCTGGCAGGCGCACGCGCTCCAGTCGATGGGCGAGGACCATCACCGCCTGGGTGACGCTGACCCGGCGCGCCAGTGCCTGAGCCGGGCGCGGAGCCTGTTCCACGAGAGCGGGATGCAGGCCAAAGTGGCCGAGGTCGAAGCGTATATGCAATCATCTGACTACCCAGTTGCACCGGAATAGATCGATCAGGAGGATACCATGAGACGCACTGCACGATACCTGCTGGTTGCCGCCATCCTGGCGCTGGCCCTCGGGCCGTTGGCCTCGATCCCTGGCGCGCGCGCCCAGGGCCCCTACGACGTCGTGATCCTGGTCGTGGACGACTTCGGGGAAACCGACCTGGACGAACTCGCGCCCGAGCAGTACGAACCGGGCGAAACCTGCGCCGTCAGCCTGGAAGGGCAGGCGTTCGCCGTGCGCGGTGTCTCGGCGGAGCCGATCGACGAGGCGCACGGCGACATCGTGATAAGCGAGATCGAGGACCTGCTCCCCGGTGAAGCGAGCGCGATCCCGATCGTGCCGGTCGAGATCCAGGGGCTGACCACCGAGGAGGCCGCCGGCGCCCTGCTGGACGCGGTGGCCGCCCATCCCGCCGACGTGTACGTGATCAATATGAGCTTCGCGATCATCCCGTGCGAGCACATCCAGGCGTTCGCCGAGTTCGGCGGCGAGATGCTCAGCGCGCGCGACGCGAAGGATCTCAACCGCTATCGCGGGCTGTTCAACCGCGCCGTGCTGTTCTATGACGACACGGTGTTCCCGGTCATGTCGCAGAAGGCGCAGACCGCCACCGATCTCGACCCGCTGCAAACTGCGCTGGTGAACCTGGACGCCCCGGCGATCCCGGTGGCCGCGGCGGGCAACTTCGGCCTGGATTACCCGTTCTGGCCGGGGGCGTGGGGCCAGGTGATCAGCGTCAGCGCGGCGGAGGGCGAGGGCTTCACCAGCGACGCGTGGGACAAGAAGAAGGACACGCCGCTGCTCACCAACGACGCCGACCAGCCCGGCCAGCGGAAGCGCGTCTCGAACTACGGCGAGGTGATGCTGCCCGGCGAGTACGGCGCCAGCGTGGGCGAGGTGTCCGGGACGTCGTTCGCGGCCCCGCGCCTGAGCGTGGTGCTGGCCCAGTATGCCGCCGCGGTCGGCCCGGCGTTCTGCCAGACGGGCGACGGGCGTCCGGCGCTGGCGACCGGCGACTGGGACAACCTGACGCTGGCTCAGGCCGCCCAGGCCAACTGCCCGGACCTGCTGCCGTTCGTCCCGTGACGCGATCCGGCGCGGTTTTGGTGGTTTTCGACAAATGCCCCAATTGGGGTCTTGACTCCGGCACGAAATGGGGTTAAGGTAGTTTCGTGTTCGGCAATTTAGTCAAACGGACGTTGAACTATGTCGCTCGGTAAGCAGCTCAAGGTGAAGAAGACCAACCTCCCGTAGGACGGGTGGACGTCTGCTGCTTGCCCCGATCGAACAAGCGCCAACCAGAAGCCACTCGTCAGCGAGTGGCTTTTTTGTTGAGAAGGAACCGGTCCATGCCAGCGATCAATCTGTGCATCAAGAAGTCGAAGAAGGGTCCTCCCCCCTGGCGGCGATAGTGCCGGTAGCGTTCTTGATGCTGGGTTGACCAGTGAGCGCCCTCCCGGAATATCGCCGGAGAGGGCGCTTTTCGTTTGCCTGTGCCGATACCGTCCGAAAGCAAGCCGAAGTTGAACGAGGAGACAACCATGCAAGCCGAATGTGTCGAATGTGGCGCCGTGATCGAGGTGCCCGAAGACGTGATGCAGGGCGAGATCCTGCCGTGCGCCGACTGCGGCGTGGAGCTGGAAGTGATCACGCTGGAGCCGCTGGCGCTGGACCTGGCGCCGTTGGAGATGGAAGACTGGGGCGAATGAGAATCGGGATTCTGTGCAGCCGGGTGCGCGTCGAGGAGAAGCTGCTCTTCGCCGCGTTCGAGAGCCTGGGCGCTGCGCCGGTGCGCATCGACGAGCGCGCGCTGGCCGCGCCGGTGGGGCGGCTGGTGCCGGAGGTGGACGTGCTGCTCGAGCGCAGCGTGAGCACGACCGCCGGGCTGGTCGCCGCGCAAATCTACGAGGCGGCGGGCGTTCGCGTGATCAACAGCGCGGCCACAGCGAGCGTGTGCGCCGACAAGGTGCGGACCTCGCTGGCGCTGGCGGCGGCGGACGTGCCCCAGCCGGAGACGATCGTCGCGCTGGGCGAAGAGGCCGCGCTGGACGCGATCGAATACCTGGGCTATCCCGCCGTGCTCAAACCGGCGGTTGGCTCATGGGGGCGGCTGCTGGCGCGCGTCAACGATCGCGACGCGGCGGAGGCGCTGCTGGAGCACAAAAGCGTCCTGGGCGGGCCGGGTCACCAGGTTTTCTACGTGCAGGAATATATCCGCAAACCCTCGCGCGACATTCGCGCCTTCGTGATCGGCGACGAGACGATCTGCGCGATCTACCGCTCCGCGCCGCACTGGGTCACCAACACGGCGCGCGGCGGGCAGGCGTCCAACTGCCCGGTCACGCCCGAGATCGCGGACCTCTGCCGGCGGGCGGCGCTGGCCGTCAGCGGCGGGGCGGGCGGCGTGCTGGCGATCGACCTGCTCGAAGACCCGGCGCGCGGCCTCCTGGTGTGCGAGGTCAACCACACGATGGAGTTCCGCAACAGCATCGACACGACGGGCGTCGACATCCCGGGGCGCATCGCGCGCTACGTGCTGGAATCGGTGGGGGTGGTGGCATGAGCGCGGACCGGCTGGCGGTGGGCATCGTCGGCGCGTCCGGTTACGCGGGCGGCGAGCTGCTGCGCCTGCTGCTGGGGCATCCCGGCGTCGAGGTGACGCAGGCCACGTCCGAGCGGCACGTGGGCCGTTTCGTCTACCAGGTTCACCCCCACCTGCGCGGGCAGACGACGCTGCGCTTCACCGCGCGCGAGACGCTCGCCCCGGTCGATGTGCTTTTCCTGGCGATGCCTCACGGGCAGGCCCAGGCGCACATCGCGGACTACGCCGCGCTCGCGGGCCGGATCGTCGACCTGAGCGCCGATTTCCGCCTGCGCGATCCCGCGCACTACGCGGCAGCCTACGGAAGCGCCCATCTCGCGCCCGACTGGCTGCCGCGTTTTGTTTATGGCCTGCCGGAGCTGTACCGCGCCGAGCTGATCGGGGCGTCCTACGCCAGCGGCGTGGGCTGCAACGCGACGGCGAGCATCCTGGCGCTGTGGGCGGCCCTGCAGGGCGATTTGCTCGATCCCGCCCAGCCCATCATCGTCGATCTCAAGGTGGGCAGCAGCGAGGCGGGCAACGCGCCCAGCGAGTCCAGCCACCACCCGGCCCGCAGCGGCGTGGTGCGCCCGTTCCAACTGACCGGGCACCGCCACGAGGCCGAGGTCCGGCAGGCGCTGGCGCCGCGCGGAGCGTTCGACGTACGGCTGGCGGTGACCAGCGTCGAGATGGTGCGCGGCGTGGCGGCGGCGGCGCACGTCACACTGCCGGCGGGGCTGGCCGAGCGCGACCTGTGGGCCCGCTACCGCGCCGCGTGGGCCGACAGCCCGTTCGTGCGCATCGTGCACGACCGCGGCGGCCTGCACCGCCACCCGGAGCCGCGCCTGCTGGCCGGGACGAACTACGCCGACGTCGGTTGGGAATACGACCCGGCGACCGGGCGCGCCGTGCTGCTGGCCGCGCTCGACAACCTGGGCAAAGGCGCGGCGGGCTCGGCGGTGCAATCGATGAACCTGATGTGCGGCTTCGACGAGACGACCGCGCTGAGTTTTGGAGGAATCTACCCATGACAACCACCATCAACGTCCTCAAACTGGGCGGCGGGGCCGGAGTCGACGCCGCGCCCGTCCTGCGCAACCTGGCGGCGCGCGTTCGCGCCGGCGAGCGGTGGGCCCTGGTGCACGGCGCCAGCGACGCCGCCAATCGCCTCGCGGAGCAGGCCGGGCACCCGGTCCGCACGCTCACCGGACCGGGCGGCCACACCAGCCGCTACACCGACGCGGCCATGATCGACCTGTACTGCATGGCGGCGGCGGCGGTCAACCAGCAGTTCGCCGCGACCCTGGCCGGGCTGGGCGTGGCGGCGGTCGGGCTGGCCGGGCCGAACGTGATCGCCGCCGAGCGCCACACCGCGATCCGCGCCATGCGCAATGGCCGGACCGTGATCGTGCGCGACGACTATTCGGGGACCATCACCGGGATCGACGCGGCGCTGCTGCGCGCCCTGCTGGACGCCGGGCGGGTGCCGGTCGTCGCGCCGGTGGCGCTGGGCACCCAGGGCGAACGGCTGAACATCGACGGCGACCTGGCGGCGGCGACGGCGGCTCGCGCGCTGGGCGCGGAGACGCTCGTCATCCTGAGCAACGTGCCCGGCCTGCTGCGCGACGTGACCGATCCGGACTCGCTGGTGCGCTTCATCGGCGCGGCGGACCTGGACGCCTACGAGCCGCTGGCCCAGGGCCGCATGAAGAAAAAGCTGATGGCCGCGCGCGAATCGGGGATCGACCGCGTGATCCTGGCCGGGACCGGCGGCGACGATCCGCTCGACGCGGCGCTGTCCGGCGGCGGGACGCATATCGTGCGCGAGGTGCGCTATGCAGAACGCTCTGCTTGACACCATCGCGTTGGAGGACGCCCACACCAGCGGCGCGTACGTCAAACGCGACGTGCAGATCGTGCGCGGCGAGGGCGCGCGGCTGGAAGACGCGGCGGGCCGCAGCTACATCGACTGCGTGGGCGGCATGGGCGCGGCCAACCTGGGCCATGGCCACCCCGCGATCCTGGCCGCGATCCAGCGGCAGGCCGCCGAGCTGATGGTTTGCCCGGAGCTGTTTCACAACCCGGTCCGCGCCGAGTACCAGGCGGCGCTATGCGCGGCGGCGGCGATGCCGCGCGTCTTCCTGTGCAACAGTGGCGCCGAGGCGATCGAGGGCGCGATCAAAGCGGCGCGCGCCGCGACCGGGCGGCCCACCATCGTGGCGGCCATGCGCGGCTTTCATGGGCGCACGCTCGGCGCGCTGAGCGCCACCTGGAACAAGACCTATCGCGCCCCGTTCGAGCCGCTGCTGCCGGAGGTGCGCCACGTGCCGTTCAACGATGCCGACAAGCTGGCCGACGCGCTCGACGAGACGGTCGCCGCCGTGATCGTGGAGCCGGTCCAGGGCGAGGGCGGCGTGATCCCCGCCGCGCCGGGCTATCTGCGCGCCGTGGGGGACCTGTGCCGCCGGAACGGATCGCTGCTGATCCTGGACGAGATTCAAACCGGCTTCGGGCGGACCGGCTGGCTGTTCGCGCACCAGGCCGACGGCGTCCGGCCCGACGTGCTGTGTCTGGCGAAAAGCATCGCGGGCGGCCTGCCGATGGGCGCGGTCCTGCTCGGCGAGCGGGCCGGGACCTTCCCCCCGGCGACGCACGGCAGCACGTTTGGCGGCAACCCGCTGGCCTGCGCGGCGGGGCTGGCCGCGCTCGACGTGCTGGCGACGAGCGACCTGATCGAGCGGGCGCGCGTGCGCGGCGCGGCGGTCCTCGATCACCTGCGCGCGGGCCTGCCGGAGCGGGCGGTGCGCGACGTGCGCGGGCGCGGCCTGATGATCGGGATCGAGCTGCGCGGCAAGGTCGGCCCTGTGCTGGCCGCGCTGGCGGAGCGGGGCGTGCTGGCGCTGCCCGCCGGGCGGACGGTGCTGCGCCTGCTGCCGCCGTTGGTGATTTCGGACGACGATTTGTGGGCGGCGGTGGCGACCGTCGAGGAGGTCCTGGCCGATGCCGTTTGATCGCTACCACATCATCGAGAGCACGCTGCGCGAGGGCGAGCAGTTCAACACGGCGACCTTCACTACGGCGCAGAAGCTGGAGATCGCCGGGCTGCTCGACGCGTTCGGCGTCGAGATGATCGAGATGACGTCGCCCTGCGCCTCGCCGCAAAGCGAGGCCGACATCCGCGCCGTGGTGGGGGCCGGCTTGCGCGCACGCATCCTGACGCACATCCGCTGCCACAAGGACGACGCGCGCCGCGCGCTCGATACGGGCGTGCACGGGCTGGACATCGTGATCGGCACGTCGGCCCCGCTCATGCAGCACAGCCACGGCAAGAGCATCCGCGAGATCATCGACCTGGCCGCGGAGGTGGTCGCTTTCGTGCGCGAGCAGGTGCCGGACATCATCCTGCGCTTCAGCACGGAGGACACCTTCCGCAGCCGCGAGTCCGACCTGCTGCGCGTGTATCTGGCCGTGGCCGACCTGGGGCTGGTGGACCGGCTGGGCGTGGCCGATACGGTCGGCGTGGCGCTGCCCCAGCAGGTCTACGCGATGGTGAGCCAACTTGTGCGCCTGACCGGGCTGGACGTCGAGTTCCACGGGCACAACGACAGCGGCTGCGCCATCGCCAACGCGTGCGCCGCGCTCGACGCCGGGGCGACCCACGTCGATACGACCGTGCTGGGCATCGGCGAGCGCAACGGGATCACGCCGCTGGGCGGGCTGATCGCGCGGCTGTACACGCTCGACCGCTCGTACGTCGCCAAGTACAACCTGACGCTGCTGCCGCGCATTGACCGGCTGGTGGCCGACCTCTGCCGGATCGACATCCCGTTCAGCAACTACATCACCGGGCCGAGCGCGTTCATCCACAAAGCGGGGATTCACGCCAAAGCCGTGCTCGCCGACCCGGCCACCTACGAGATTCTCCAGCCCGCCGATTTCGGCCTGACGCGCGAGGTCGCCATCGGGCACCGGCTGACCGGCTGGAACGCGATCCGCGAGCGGTCGCGGGTGCTGGGCCTCAACCTGGATGACGCCACGCTCAAGGCCATCACCCAGGACGTGAAACGCCGCGCCGACGTCCACCCGCTGAACCTGGACGAGATCGACGGCCTGCTGCGGGCCGCGGCGAGTTAGGGGGCGGGCATGGCCGGACGGACGTTTGCCGAAAAAACCCTGGCGCGGGCGGCGGGCCTGCCGGATGCGCGTGCGGGTGACATCCTGGACGTGACGCCCGATCTCGTCTTCAGCCACGACAACAGCGCGGCGATCCGGCGCATCTTCGCGCAGACCGGCGCGCCCGGCGTGCGCTTCCCGGACCGGGTGGCGATCACGCTCGATCACGCCGTCCCCGCGCCGACCACGCGCCACGCCGAAAACCACGCCGCCATCCGCGAGTGGGTGCGGGCGCAGGGCGTCGCGCACTTCTTCGAGGTGGGGCGCGGCATTTGCCACCAGGTCATCGGCGAGGAAGGGCTGGCCCTGCCCGGCGAGACGATCCTCGGCGCGGACAGCCACAGCACCCATTTCGGCTGGCTGGGCGCGTTTGGGGCGGGCGTGGGCCGCAGCGAGATGGCCGCGCTGTGGGCGACCGGCGAGCTGTGGCTGCGTGTCCCGCAGGCGATGCGTATCACGCTGAGCGGCGTGCCCGCACCGGGCGTGACGGCCAAAGACATCTCGCTGCGCATCCTGGGCGACCTGGGCGCGGACGGCGGCCTATACCGCTCGGTCGAGTTCGCGGGCGATACGCTGGGCGCGCTCTCGCTCGACGCGCGGGCGACTCTGCCCAACATGATGGCCGAGTTCGGCGCGAAGAACGCCTACCTGCCGCCCGACCGCGCCGTGCTCGATTACGTGGACGCGCGCGCCCGGCGAGCCTACACGCCGCTGTATCCCGACGACGACGCCGAATACGCCGCCGAAGTCGCGCTCGACGTGGCCGCGCTGGAACCGCAGATCGCGCTGCCGGGCAGCCCGGCCAACGTCGTCCCGCTCTCGGAGGTGGCCGGCCAGCCGGTGCAGCAGGCGTTCCTGGGCACGTGCACCAACGGGCGGCTCGAAGACCTGCGCGTCGCGGCGGACGTGCTGCGCGGGCGGCGGGTTCGCGTCCGCCTGATCGTGATTCCGGCCAGCGCGGCGGTCTTCGAGGCGGCGGCGACGGACGGCACGCTGGCGGCGCTGGTCGCGGCGGGCGCGGCGATCGGGACGCCGGGCTGCGGGCCGTGCATGGGCAACCACCTGGGCATCCCCGCGCCGGACGAGGCCACCATCAGCAGCGCCAACCGCAACTTTCGCGGGCGCATGGGCACGCCCGACGCGCCAATCTACCTGGCGAATCCGTGGGTGGTGGCGGCCAGCGCCGCCGCCGGTCAGATCGCCGATCCGAGGGAGTTTTTGCCATGACCGCGACGCTGCACCGCTGCTGGGTGTATGGCGACGACGTCAACACCGACGTGATCTTTCCCGGCAAGTACACCTACACCATCACCGACCCGGCGGCGCTGGCCGCCCACGCGCTGGAGGATCTCGACCCGGCGTTTGCAGAGCAGGTCCGGCCCGGCGACGTGATCGTGGCCGGGCGCAACTGGGGCTGTGGCAGCAGCCGCGAGCAGGCCGTCAGCGCGCTCAAGGCGGCGGGCGTGCCGGTCATCATCGCGGCGTCGTTCAGCCGCATCTACTTCCGCAACTGCATCAACCAGGGGCTGCTGCCGGTGGCGCTGCCCGCGCTGCGCGACCTCGTGCGGGCAGGCGACACGATCGCGATCGACCGCGCCGCCGGGCAGATCGTCGCCGCCGGGCGGACGTTCGCCATCCCGCCATTGTCGCCGTCGGTCCAGGCGATTCTCGACGCGGGCGGGCTGATCCCGATGCTGCGCGCGCGTTTCGCCGGGGAGCGCGCCCCATGACGCACACCATCACCGTGATCCCTGGCGACGGCATCGGCGCGGAAGTGATCCCGGCGGCGGTGGCCGCCCTGGAGGCGCTCGACCTGCCGCTGGCCTTCCAGTACGCTGAGGCCGGCTTCGGGACGTTCGAGCGCGGCGGCGAGGCGCTGCCCGCCGATACGATCGTGGCCTGCGCGGCGAGCGACGCCGTGCTGTTCGGCGCGACGAGCTCGCCCATGACGCGCGTACCCGGCTACCGGAGCCCGATCCTGGCGCTGCGCCGCCAATTCGACCTGTACGCCAACCTGCGCCCGGCGCTCGGCGTGGGGATCGATCTGCTGGTCGTGCGCGAGAACACCGAGGGCCTTTACAGCGGGCGCGAGCGCCTGGAAGACGGCGGCGCGACGGCCATCGCCGAGCGGGTGATCACCGCGCGCGCCTCGGAGCGAATCGCCCGCATCGCGTGCGAGCAGGCGCGGCAGCGGCGCGGGCGGCTGGCGGTGGTCCACAAGGCCAACGTGCTCAAGGAAACGTGCGGCCTGTTCCGGCGCGCCGCGCTGGACGTGGCGGCGGGCTATCCCGATCTGGCGGTTGATGAGCTGCTGGTCGACGCGGCGGCGATGTGGCTGGCGCGCGATCCGGGCCGGTTCGACGTGATCGTGACCACGAACCTGTTCGGCGACATCCTGAGCGACCTCGCGGCGGGCATGGCCGGCGGGCTGGGGCTGGCCGCGTCGGCGAACGTGGGGGGCGGGCGGCCCGCGCTGTTCGAGCCGGTGCACGGCAGCGCGCCGGACATCGCCGGGCAGGGCACCGCCGACCCGCGCGCGGCGATCCTCAGCGCGGCGCTGCTGCTCGATCACCTGGGCTGTGCCGCCGAGGGCGAGCGCCTGCGCCGGGCGGCTTACGCCACGCCGCACACCGGCGACGCCGGGACGACCGCACAGGCGATCATCGCCCGGATATAGACCGGGAGTGAATCCGGTATACTTCGGCTAACCACATGCGGAATAGGAGCAGGACAATGCAATACGGGTTCATCCTCCCCTTTTTTGATGCCCGGCTGGCTGCTGACTTGGCCCAGGAAGCTGAAGCAGCCGGTTGGGACGCAATCTTCGTCTGGGAAGCGGTCTGGGCGGCAGATGCCTGGATCGCGCTCACCGCCGCCGCCATGAAGACGGAACGCATCCGGCTGGGCACCATGCTCACGCCTGTCGCGCGGATGCGGCCCTGGAAGCTGGCCAGCGAGACGGCGACGCTCGATCACCTGTCCGGCGGGCGCGTGATTCTCGCGGTTGGGCTGGGCGCCGTGGACTCCGGCTACGAAGCATTTGGCGAAGTCACCGACCGCAAAACGCGCGCGGAGCTGATGGACGAGGGGCTGGACATCGTCGCGGGCCTGTGGAACGGGCAGCCGTTCAACTATGCCGGAAAACACTACGCGGTGAAAGAGGTCACGTTTCCACATACACCACCGGCGCCCGTTCAAAAGCCGCGCATCCCGGTCTGGGTGGTCGGCGCGTGGCCGCGGATGAAATCGATGCGCCGCGTGCTGCGCTGGGATGGCCTGCTGCCGAACAAAATCGGCGATGACGGGAAGCATGCCACGGTCACGCCGGAGGATCTGCGCGCGATGAAGGCATTCGTCGACACGAATCGCACGCGCGAAGGATCGTTTGACTACGTGATCGAAGGCAGCACGCCCGGCGATGACTCCGCAACCGCTGCTGCCATTGTCCGGCCCTGGATGGAGTCCGGTGCCACGTGGTGGCTCGAAGCCATGTGGGACGCGGGGCGGGCCGACCTCGACCGCGTGCGGGCGCGCATCCAACAGTCGCCACCACGAGTTAAGGAAGCCTGATGATCGATCGTCAAACCATGCCCACAACTGCTGGAACAAATCCAGGCACCGGCCTCTTGATCGACCTCGTCGGGATCTACAGCCCGTCCGGGGAGGAAGGGCCCGCCGTCGCCTACCTGGTGGACTGGATGCGCAGCCACGGGTTCGCGGCGCACGTCGACGAGGCGGGGAACGCGGTCGGTGTTCGCGGCCCGGCGGACGCGCCGCACACGCTGGTGCTGCTCGGCCACATCGACACCGTGCCGGGCGCGATCCCGGTGCGTGTGGAACATGGCGTCCTGTACGGGCGGGGCAGCGTCGACGCGAAGGGATCGCTGTGCGCGTTTGCGGCGGCGGCGGCGGGCGCATCTCCCCCGGACGGCTGGCGGGTGATCGTCGCCGGGGCGGTGGAGGAAGAAGCGCCCACCAGCAAGGGCGCGCACGCCATCCGCGAGCGCTATCGCCCCGACCTGTGCATCATCGGCGAGCCGAGCGGCGCGGACCGGATCACGCTCGGCTACAAGGGCCACCTGCTGCTCGACTACACGCTGACCCGCCCGCTGGCGCACACCTCGCGCCCGGAGCCGAGCGTCGCCGCCCGGGGCGCCGCCTTCTGGAGCGCGATCCTCGGCTGGGCCGCCGCGCAGAACGCCGGGGCGGGGCGCAGCTTCGACGAGGTTGCGCCCCACCTGCGCGCCATCAACACCGAATCGGATGGCCTGGGCGAGACGGTCCGGCTGACGGTCGGCGTCCGGCTGCCGCCGCGCCTCGCGCCGGAGGACGTGATCGCCGCCGTGACGCCGCTGGCCGAGCCGGACGCGACACTGCACGCCTACAGCACGGCCCGCGCCTACCTGGGCGAGAAGAACAACGCGCTGGTGCGCGGGATGCTGGCCGCGATCCGCGCCGGGGGCGGGCGGCCCGGCTTCGTGCTCAAGGGCGGCACGAGCGACATGAACGTCGTCGGCGCGGCGTGGGACTGCCCGATCGTCGCTTACGGGCCGGGCGACAGCGCGCTCGATCACACGCCGGACGAACACCTGCCGCTGGACGAATACGACGCGGCGGTCCGGACCCTGCGCCACCTGATCGCGCACCTGCCCGAACGCGGCGCGGGATGATCCGTCACGCCGGGGGGCGGGCGGCCAGGGCGGCCAGCCGCGCCCGTTCGTCGAGCGGTTTCCCGCGCTCGTCGACCGGCCACAGCGCGCCGTCGATGGCGCGCGTCCGGACGCGGCCCGGCGCGTAGGCGTTGTTCACCAACTGCGGCGCGTCCAGGTAGCCGAGCGCCACCGCTTGCGCCAGAACCGCCGGGCTGCTGAGCGGATCGTCCTCGTCCGGCCCCAGGGCGCGGATCGCGTCGATCAACCGGCCCGTCTCCGCGATCAACTGCGCTTTGCGGCGCTGCACGGCGGAGTCCGCCGCCAGGTCGGGATTGCCGCGCAACGCCGTGCCCGCGACCTCGGCGGCCATGATCGCGCTCTCGATCACCTCGTCCGCGCTGGCGGCGTGATCGGCCTCCGAATAGCCGACGACGTGAATGATGTGGGGCCGCAGCGCCATCTGCAGCATGGTGCTCTGGGCGAGGTGCGCCCTCGCGCGCCGCAGATCGACCGGGTAGCTCAGCAGGCCGGTGCGCGTCTGCCGCCACAGGCGGAAGTCCGGCCCGGCGAACGCCTCCGTCAGCTCGACGATGGCGCAGGCGCGGGCCAGGTCCATCGCGTTGGAGAGCCGGGGCGGGCTTTGGAACATGGTCGTCAGGATATAATCGCGGACGCCCATCCGCCGCGCGTTGTGCGCGTAGAGCACCGCCGACGCGCACACCACGACGTCCGGCGCGTCGCGCATCCCCCAGTGATAGGACTCGTTGCCCTCGACCGGGATATCCCGCGCGCCGTGCCACGCCATCAACTGCTGGTGCTCGCGGATCGACTGTTCCAGCGGCGAAGGGCCGCGCCCGTCCATGGCGTTGAACCAGAACAGCGACGTGGCGCACCACGCGTTGTTGATCGTCCGGACCAGCATCTCGGCGTAGCGGACGTGATCCGCCGTGCCCGAATACGAGCGCAGCAGCGGGTAGTTGCCCCGGCGGCTGGCCTCGTACAGCGCGCGCAGATCGTCTTCCGTGCGGAAGGGCACGCCCCCCGCGCCCATGCTCCGGGGATTCTGCCGGGCGGGGTGGAAGAAATGCGCCTGCGCGTCCTGGTCCGCGCCCAGCGAGATCACGTCCAGCGCGCCGGACTCCGCGATGCGGGCGACCCCCTCGACGGTGGGCGCGATGCTCCGCGCCGGGATGCCGAAGTGGTGGCGCAGGATCGGCTCCGGCGCTTTCCACCGGATGCGCGCGACGACGGTCTGCGGAAAGTCGGCGGCGGTGGGCGCGGCAGGCGTCGCGCCTTCGAGCGCCAGGCGAACCTGGTGCGGCGTCTCCTCGCCCGCGAAAACGGCGTCGAAGTACCCGGCCTCGCGCGCGATGGCGGCGACGGGCGGCGTGCCTCCGAAGAAGATCCGCTTGCGGCCCAGGAGTCCCGCGCTGGCGAGCATCCCGCGCAGCTCCTCGATCAGCACGCGGGCGTTGTCGGGCGTCAGGCGATAGCTCACGCCGATCACGTCCGGATCGAACGCCGTCACCGCGTCCATGAACGACTCGAGATCGGTGGCCGGGCCGGTGAAGTGCGTCCGGTAGCCGGCCCGCTCGGCCACGTCCAGAAAGCGCGTGACGCCGGCCACGTGCACGCAGTCCCCCACGCAGCCGGCCAGCACGCGCCCGCGCTCACCGGTCACGGGGCACCTCGCTGTTGGCTGGTTCGGGCGAGCCGGTTGCAACCAGCCGCGCGATCTCCGGCAGCGACAGGCCAACCAGCCCCATGCGCTCCAGGGTGCGCCCGCGGTGGCGGTAGTCGGTGCCGTCGATCACACAGGCGATCTGGATCATGGATTCCATGCCCCACACGTCCACGCCGAAGCGCCGCCCCAGCTCGGCGATGGGCACCAGGCTATAGGGCACGTCCTCGAAGATGTAGCGGTGGCGCAGCGTGCGCGGCGCGGTGATCCCCTTGTAGCCGGGGTTGTCGTGCATCGCTTCGAACAGGTTTTCGCCATAGGCCGAGTACGCGCGCGCCAGCCATTCACAGGCGGTTTGGGCGCGGATGCCCATCGCGGTCGCCACCGTCACGCGCTCGCGGTCCAGCCGTTCGAGGATGAGCGCGGTGGATGGCGTCACGCCGTCGATGTAAAACTCGAAGTCGCCGCCGGTCGCCTCGATCCACCCGGCGTTGAGCAGCACCAGCGCGGGGTGGAAGACGGCGCCCATGTTGTTCAGGCTGGTGTGCAGGACGTTCGGCGCGGCGATGAACTGGGGGTAGACCTCCTGCAGCACGTCGAGCACCGTCTGCGTGTGGGTCGACGGCAGGGCGGCCAGCGGGACCGTGTTCTTGCGGCGGAAGATCTGCGCCTGGGCCGGGCCGGTGCTGCGGCTGGCGAACAGGAACGTCTCGGTTTCGGCGATGATGATCTCCGCCGTGCAGCCCGCCTCGGCGAGCACGTGGCGGAATTCCAGCGCGCCGCCTGTGCGGCCCGGGTTGAGCACCACGATCTGGCCGTCGACCAGGTGCGGGGCGCAGGCCTGGGCGATGTCCCGGTGGCCCGACGCCGGGATGACGACCATGATCAGGTGCGCGCCGTCCACTGCCAGGGCGATGTCGTCCGTCACGGTGTGGATCGGCCCCAGCTCCTGAAAACCGGTTTCCAGCGCCAGCTCGATGCCGCCCCGCGCGGCGATGGTCTGGATATGCTCGTAGGTGCGGTTGTACAGCCGGACCGCGTAGCCCCGAATTGCCAGGTCGGCGGCCATCGCTTTGCCATCGTGCCCGGCCCCGATGATCGTGATTTGCAGATCGCCATCCATCGCTCGATCCTCTCCTTCTATCGCGGACTCGGTGCGGGAAAGAGTGGCCGTACCTTTATTGTACTGGCGAATTTGCCGGATACGCCTGGGAAATTGGTCGCGGACGCTGCCGGGGAATTGGGCTTTGGCGCCCGCTGCGGTACCCTATGACGCAAGGAGGGCGACACGCAGACGCGCGAACGTGCGAGAAGGAGCGACATCATGCAACATGGGATCATCTCGCCCCAGGACTGGGGGCTGCCGGTGGCCGGGGCGACGTCCGAAACGCCGCTGGAGGGGCTGGGCGTCTCGCCCGCCGAGCTGGAACGGCGCATCCGGCGCTGTACGTACGACTGGCTGCCGCGCCATTTCGACGACAAGGCCGGCGCGTTCTACGGCTTCTATCGCGCGCCGGAGCGGCAGTTCGAGCCGCCGCAGACGGTGAACCTGATCGCGCCGTGGCAGCTTCTGGCCGCCTACGACCGCTACCAGGACGCAGCCCTGCTGGACATGGCGCGCCGGGCGGCGGACTGGTTCCACCGGCATTTCGTGGTCACGCACCCAATGAGTGTCGTGATCGGCGGCGTGCGCGAGCGCCTGCCCGACGGCGAGCTGTGGACCAAGTTCGCCGCCGAGGTCGTGCTGCTGAACCTGGGGCTGTTCCGCCGGACCGGCGACGCGGCGAACCTCGACCGCGCCCGCCAGAGCGCCGGGTTCCTGGTGCAATCCGGGCGGCACGGCTTCGCCCCGCGCTACAACGAGGCCCAAAGCGCGTGGCTGGCGCTGGGCTGGCAATCGTTCGGGCGCGTCGTCGAGGCGTTCCTGGCGCTGGCCGAGGCGACCGGCGAGGATGTGTGGCGCGAGCGGGCGCTCGCCTGGGGCGAATACGGCCTGTCGCTGCAGGGAACCGACGGCGGGTTTTACCTGATCGACGGCGACTACTTCAACACCGACATCGCCGCCGACGAGCTGCGCGCCCTGATCTACCTGCACGAGATCACCGGCCAGGATCGCGCCATCCAGGCGGCCAAGCGGTTCGCCGGGTGGCTGGTCGAGCGGCAGCGCCCGGACGGCGGCTGGCCGCTGACCATCGACCGCGACGGGAACGTCGTCGTGCCCACCGTGGGGCCGGGCGACGTGCCGAACATCGCGATCGCCCTGCTGCACGTTCACCGCGCGACGGGGAACGCGCGCTACCTGGACGCGGCGCGGCGGGCCCTGCGCTATTCGCTGACGCAGCAGGTGCTGCCGGGCGGCGATCACCCCTACGCGGACGATCCAAACGCCCGGTGGGGCTTCTGGTCGTGGGACCCGTATTACGATTACACGCTGTCCGGCGACCAGGCCACGCACCACGTTCGAGGCTTCATGTTCGCCCTGGATTACTTGCAGCAGCGGGACACCGCGACGTGAACGACGAACAGCCCGCCCGCGACCGGCTGGTCGAAGCCGCGTCGGACATCAGCGCGCTGGTCCTCATCAACGTGATCTGGTTCGTCTGCACCGCGCTGGTCGTGACGGCGTTCCCGGCGCTGGGCGGGTTGTACCACGCGACGAACGCGCTGGCGCACGGCAAGCCCGCCGACTGGCGGACGTTCGTGGAAGGCTTTCGCGCGCATTTCTGGCTGAGCTGGCGGTGGGGCATCCTGAACGTGGTCATTGGGGGCGCGCTGGTGGGCAACCTGGTGTTTTACGACCAGATCACGGCGGATTGGGCCATCGTGGCGCGCGCGGTGATCGCGCTGCTGCTGACGGGGTGGGGCGTGCTGCAAGTCTTCGCGTGGCCGCTGCTGATGGAGCAGGCCGATCGCCGCGTGCGCGTCGCCCTGCAGAACAGCCTCGTGATCTTCATCCGGCTGCCGGTCTTCGCGCTGGTCGTCTCGGCAGGGCTGGCGCTGCTGGCGTGGGCGTCGCTGTTCGTCATGCGCCCGGCGCTGGTGTTCATCTCGGCCAGCCTGTTCGCCTACCTGGCGAACAAGGCCGTGATCCGCGCCATCGACCGGATCGTCCCCAAAGCGCCGCCCGCTGCCTGACGGCGTGCCGGGGTGCGCCCTACGCGCACGGCAGGATCACTTCGACAGACGTCCCTTCGCCGGGCTCGCTGGTGAGCTGGAACGTGCCATTGTGCAGCTCGGCCAGTCGCTTGGCGATGATCAGCCCCAGGCCGGACCCCTGCTGCTCGTACAGCTTGCGCTCGAACTGGACGTATGCCCCGATATTCGCCACCTGTTCGGGCTTCAGGCCGCGCCCGCGATCGTCGACGCGGATCGCGCACCGGCTGTCGCTGGCGGTGACGGCCAGCCCGACCGGCGTGCCCGGTTCGGAGAACTTGAACGCGTTGTCGACCAGTTCCTCGACGATCTTCTTCAGGTTGTCGTCGAGCAGCGCCAGGGGAGGCGTGCCGTCCACGTCCAGGGTCAGGTCCGCTTCGCGCTCGTATTCGCTGGCCGTTTGCCGGGCGATCCGGGCGATCACGGCGCCGGCGTCGCTGGTCGTGAAGGTGTGCAGGGCGGCGATTCGTTCGGGGTCGTTAGAGATGATCTCGATCTGCGCGTGAACCAGGAAGTTCTCGATGGTCCGGTGCAGCCGCAGGCCCGCCTGCTTGATGCGCCCCGCCATCTCGGCGACGGTATCGCCATCCAGAGTATCGGCGTCCAGGATCAGCAGGTCGGAATAGCCGAGCAGGGCCACCAGCGGCGTCCGAAGCTCGTGGGGCAGCACGTGAAAGATGTTGTTGCGCCATTCGGCCAGCTTGTTTTCGTAGGCGCTGGCGATCATCGCCTGCTTTTCGAGCTGCGTGTTCACGGCGGCGATCAGCTCAGTGGTGGTGAAGGGCTTGGTCAGGTAGTCGCTGGCGCCCAGTTCCATCCCCTGGCGCACGTCCGCGCGGTCGGTCTTGGCGGTGAGGAAAATGAACGGGATGTTGGCCGTAGAGGGGTGGTCGCGCAGGTGTACCAACACTGTGAAACCGTCCATCTTGGGCATCATCACGTCGCACAGGATCAGGTCGGGCAGGTGGCTTTTGGCCTGCTTGACTCCCTCGATGCCGTTCGTGGCGCCGAACGCCTCGTAGCCTTCGAGCTGCAACGTCTCCACGACGTTTTCCAGGATCATCGTTTCATCGTCAATCACGAGTACGCGAGTCATAGGGTGGTCGTCTCCGTCAATCGTCTGCAAGAAGCATCCAGTGGTCGTCTATGCGTCAGCGAGCGTCTCATTCACCGTCGGTCACCGGCAAGTTTAGCGTGATTTGCGTTCCTTTGCCGCGCACCGAGCTGATCTCCAGCTCGCCGCCGTGAGCCTCGACGATCCGGCGCGCCAGCGGCAGGCCCAGGCCCATTCCCTGCTGTTCGTGGCGGTCGCGGTCGATCTGGTGGAAGTCCTTGAGGGCCAGCTCGACCTGTTCGGACGTCATGCCCGCGCCATGATCGACGATGCTCAGCCATACGCGATCAGCGACCTGCCACTGCGCGATTGTCACCTCGCCCTCGCGCGGCGAAAAACTGAGCGCGTTGGTGATCAACTCGGCCAGGGCGTGCTTGAGCGCGCGCATGTCACACACGACGGCAGCCTGGTCGTCGCGCTCGTCGAGGCGGATGGTGATGTCCGGATGGCGATAGGCGAAGGCGCGGGCGAGATCGATCGCGGCGATGAGCACTTCGGACAGCGGCACGACGGCCCCGTACTGCTGGATGGCGTTCGCGCTCAAGGCGTTGGTGTCCAGCTCGGCGACCAGCACGATCTGCTCGACGACGCGGTTGAGCCGCTTGCCGCCCCGGTTGAGCGCGTCCATCATGTCCTGGAGTTGGGTCGGGTTGAGCTGGCCGATCTGGCGCGAGATGATCTCGGCGCTGGTGTTGATCGAGATCAGCGGCGTGCGCAACTCGTGGGAAACCATCCGGATCAGGGTGCGGCGCGCCTGTTCGAGGTCCTCGTCCGAGCTTTTCTCCATCGCTTTGCGCCGGTCCAGCCGCGAGGCAACCGCCGCGCGGATCTCGGCAGGCGTGAACGGCTTGGTGATGTAGTCGTCCGCGCCCAGCTCCATCCCGTGGCGGACGAACGGGCGATCGGTTCGCGCCGTCAGGAAGATGAACGGGACGGCGGCGATCTCCGGCATGCGCCGGACCTCGACCAGCACTTCGTAACCGTCCACTTCGGGCATGGTGATGTCACACAGAATCAGGTCCGGCTTGATGCGCGCGGCCAGTTCCAGCCCGCGGCTCCCGTCCGCCGCGCCGAAGACGTCGAACCCCTCCAGTTCGAGGATTTCCATGACGTTTTCGCGGATCGGCGTTTCGTCTTCAATCACCAGGATTTTCGTCATCGTTGACCTCCTGTAGGCAGTGATACGGTGAACGTGGCACCGGCGCCGGCCTCGCTGGCAACGTCGATGGCCCCGCCGTGAAGCTCGACGGCATTTTTGACGATCGCCAGCCCAAGACCGGTGCCCTTGATCGTGCTCACGTTTGGGGCGCGGTGGAACGGTTGGAAAATCCGGTTCTGCTCGTTGTGCGGGATGCCCACCCCCTGGTCCGACACGCGGATGATCGCCTCGCCGCCGGCGCAGTGCAGGTCGAGCGTGACGGTGCCGCCGTTGGGCGAATACTTGACCGCGTTCGACAGCAGGTTGACCAAAATGTGCCGGATCAGTTTCTCGTCCATGATGACGTCATACTCATCGCCGCTCGCCACGAACTGAAACGCGATCCGGCTGTCGGCGCTGATCTGGATGCCCTGGAACACGTCCTCGCACAGCGCCAGCAGGTTGAGCGGCGCCGGGTTGAAGTCCAGCCCGACGGTTTCCATCTTGCCGATCATCAGGATGTTGTCGAGCAGGCCGTTCATATACTGGACCTGGGCCTGAATCTTGGCAAGGTGGTCGTGGCGCCGCTCGTCGCTCATCCGGTCGCTGTATTCCTGCAGCAGGCCGCTGGAGGACAGGATCGTCGCCAGCGGCGTGCGGAACTCGTGCGAGATCATCGAGGTGAAGCGGGTCTTCAGCTCGCTCAGCTCTTTTTCCTGCGCCAGCGCGGCGCGCAGGCTGTCTTCCAGTTGCTTGTGCTGGCTGATGTCGCGCAGGCTGCACACGATGTTGGCGATCTGGTCGTCCACGACGACCGGCGACAGGGCCAGCTCGGCATTGAAGCGCGTGCCGTCTTTGCGCTGGGCGACGATCTCGACGCGCTGCGCCTGGCGCAGGTCGAGGACGCCTTGCATCGCCTCGTCCAGGGCCGTCTGGCTGGTGGGCGCGACCAGCAGCGACAGCGGCTGGCGTATGATGTCCATGATCTCGTAGCCGAACATAGCGTCGAACGCCGGGTTCGTCTGGTCGATTCGCCCGTCGCCGCCGCGAATGACGGTGATCGCGTCGCTGCTGCTGTTGAGGATGGTCTCGATGCGCTCGATGCTGCGGTTCAGCGCGGCGGTGCGCTCGATCACGCGCGTTTCCTGCTCCAGCGCGTAATTGCGCACCGCGTCGTACAACTGCGCGTTCTGGATGGCGATGGCCGCCTGGCTGGCGAAAATCTTCAGGCGCTCGACGTGCTCCTGGGTGAAGAATCCCGCCTGGGAGCTGTCCAGTTCCAGAAAGCCGATGACCTGCCCGTGCGACAGGATCGGCGTGGCGGCGTACGACCGGATCCATTCCGTCTCAGGGACGCGAATCCAGTCCGGCGAGGCGTAGGTGTCGGGAATCACCATGGGCTGGTGCGAGGTGTACATCGTGCGGTGAATGGCCGAGTCGCGGAGCGAGAACGTGTAGTTCCGGAACAATTCCTCCGCCTCGGGCGTGTAGCCGTGCCAGCGCACGGCGCGTATCCGGTCGTCCTCGATCAACATGATGTGGGCGGTATTGTTCGGCACCACCTTGCCGGCGTGCTCCAACAGCTTGTTGAGCACCGTCTCCAGGTCCAGTTCGGTGGACAGAATGGCGTTCGTCTCGCGCAGCGCGGACGCCATCTCGGCCTGCTCCTGCCGGGCCAACTCGGCCAGCACGCGCTCTGTGATGTCGACGTGCCCCACGACGATCCGGCGGGCGTTCTTGTGCTCGAAGTGTTCCAGCGTGACGATATACCAGCGATCTTCGCCGGGATGGCTGCTCTTGTATTCCATGTAGAAGTGGTCGCGCTCCCCGGCCAGGATCTCGCGCATGGCCCCGGCCACGGCGGGGGCCGCGTCGCCCATGGCGCCTTTGCCTGCCGCGCAGAAGTCCAGGTAATTGATCCCGACGGGCGTCTCGACGATCTCCGGGTAGTATTTCGCGCCGTATTCGTGCCAGGTATCGTTCGTTGCCACGATCGTCCCGGTGTCGTCCAGAATGGCGATTTGCACCTTCATCGCATCGAGCGTGCCCTGCAGCGTCAGTTGTGATTCGACCAGCTCGTTGGCGGCCTGCTTGCTCGCTGTGATGTCGCGTACGATGGCGCCGATCATATGGCCGCGTGGCGTAGGGACGACGAAGGTCGAGTACTGCACGACCACGCGGGTGCCGTCGGGCCGGTGAAGCTCGCGCTCGACCAACCGCTCGGGGTCTTCGACGTGGCCGGTAGCGAGCAGAGGCCGGATAGATGACTCAAGCCGTTGGCGAAACGTGTCGTTCCGGTGCTCTGGCCGCGCCAGCAAGAGCTGCACGTCCCAGAACGCCTGGCCGGTCACGTCCTCCCGGCGCAGCCCGGCGATCTGCTCCTGGGCCGGATTCCACTCGATCACGCATCCCTCTTCGTCGGTGAGCACGATGCCGTCCTTCGAGTTTTCGAGGATGCCGCGCAGCTTGTGTTCTTTTTCCTGCAGCGCCAGGGCAGCCTGTTTTTTGTCGCTAATGTCGCGGGCGATTCCCTCGATGGCGATCAGCGTGCCGTCCGGGCCGTACACCGGCCTGTTGTGCTGCTCGGTCCAGATCACCTGCCCGTCTTTGCGGATCCAGCGGATCTCGAGGTCCTCACCCAGCCCGCGGCCTTCGGCGAGCTGCTCCAACCGGGGGCGGTCGTCGGGATGGACGATCTCAAAGGTGAGATCAAGGTTGGCATAGTGCTCCTCCGGCGTGTAGCCCGTGATGCGGGTGACCGCCGGGTTGATGTACTCGTAACCGGGCGTGGGGTGCAGCCGGTAGCGGTATATGATGTCGAGCGCGTTGTCGGCCAGCCGCCGGTAACGTTCTTCGCTCTCGCGCAGGGCCAGCATGGTGCGCCGGTGATCGACCGAGTAGGCGATCATGCGGGGGAAGCGGTGCCGGTTGACGTGGTTTTTGCACATGTACTCGTGTGCGCCGCGCGCCAGCGCCTCGCCGCCGAGCGCGTCGTCATCGGGGCCGGTGAGCGCGATGACGGGCGCGTCCGGCGCCGCTGCCAGGATCCGGTCCAGCGCCGGCAGGCCGGGGCAGTCGGGCAGGCCAAGATCGAGCACAACGGCGTGCACGCTTTGGGTCGCGAGGATGTCCAGGCCGGCTGCAAGGGTGCTCGCCCGCTTGAGCGAAAACGGCGGGGCCTGGTTGGCGGCCAGTATCTCGCGGATCTGCCGGGCGCTGGCGGGGTCGGCTTCGATGAGGAGCGCTGTGATGGGAATCATGAGTGTTGTTCCTGTTGCCCTGACGTTTCAATGGGTTCGACCGTCTCTGGCGTGGAAGGCGGAATCGGCAGCGAGACGGTGAACGTGCTGCCTTGTCCGAGGACGCTGTCGAGTTCGATCCGGCCATCGTGCAGATCGACGATCTCCTTGGTGATGGCGAGTCCCAGCCCGGTCCCGGAGGCGATGTCTGACGCGCGCTCGCTCCGGAAAAACCGGTCGAAGACGTACGGCTGTTCTTCCGGGGCGATGCCGATGCCCGAGTCGGTGACGACCAGGCGCGCCTCGCCCTCGTGCTGTTCGACGCGCACGCGGACGGTGCCGCCGTTGGGCGTGTACTTGACGGCGTTGCCGACGATGTTGCGAAAGACGCGTCCAAGCTGGTCGAGGTCGCCAAAGACTCGGAAAGCGCTATCCGCCTCGAACCGGACGTCCAGCTCCTTTTCGAGGATCAACGGCTGCATGGCGTCCAGCAGTTCCCCGCAGTGGTGGGGCAGGTCGAACCATTCCTTGCGCGGCGCGGTCCGTTTGGCCTCCAGGCGCGACAGCTCCAGGATATCCTCGACCAGGTTGCGCAGGACGGTTGCCTGGTGGTGCAGGTTGTCGATCTTCTGGCGGCGGGCCTCGTCTGAGAAGCGGTCGTAGTAGTTTTGCAGCGTGCCGATGTTGAGCATCACCGCCGCCAGCGGCGTGCGCAGCTCGTGCGATACCGCCGACACGAAGCTGTCCTTGAGCTGCTCGATCTCGCGGTAATGAGTCACGTCCCGCAGCGCGATGACGGTCCCCAGCATGTCACCGTCCGGGTTGGTGACCGGCGCGATGTTCGCCTGGATGACGCGGCTCGGCGTCTGGCGGTAGACCGGGCAGACTTCATACGCGTCGCCGGACTCCGGATCGGCGCCCAGCCACCACGCCCAATCGCGCTCGTCCGCCCCACACGTGCCGCACGCCGCCAGCGGGCAGTTCCGCGCGTAGCCGCGCAGTTCGGCGAGGGTGAAGGAATGGGTCGGCAGTGGAAATTCCAACTGCGTCGAGCCGGGCCCGGCTTGCGGCTCGATCCATTTCCACAGGTGTTGGACGGCACGCGGCGGGCCGCCCAGTTCCGCCGGATAGAAGCCGAACAGTGCTTGCGCCGCCGGGTTCATCATCACCAGGTGCCCGTCCGGATCGAGCATCAACAGGCCGTCGGCCACGCTGTCGAGGATGGTGCGAGTGCGGGCTTCGTCGTACAGGGCCTGTTCGTACAGGCGCGCATTCGACAGCGCGATGCTGACCTGTTTGCCGATGGTGTCGAGTAGTTTCATGCGCCCCTGCGAGATGAAATCCGCCTCGCTGTTGACCAGCACGATCGTGCCGACCGGGCGATCCTGCTCGAAGATCGGCGCGCTGAGCACGGCGCGAATCTGGGCGTCGTGAATTCGCTCGGGCAGCCCCTGGATACCGCTCGTGCAGCGCACCTTTTTACCCGCGCCGGGCTGCGGGCCGCCCGGTACGAGCTGCTGGACCATGGCGAGAACGTCCCGTGGCAGGCCGAAGTGGGCGCTCAGCAGCGGGGCATCGGCGCGGGTGCCTTCGTACGTGATCACCCCGCCCAGGACGCCGAGCCGTTCCACCATCTCGTGGATCACGCCGGTGAGGATCTCGCGCGCGTCCAGCGAGTGGGTCAGGATCTCGGCGACGGCGTTGCGGATGCTCAGGTCGATGGTGCGCTCGATCACGCGCTTTTCGAGGTCGGCAGCCTGGCGCCGGACCTCGGCGTATAGTTGGGCGTTCTCGGCGGCGACGGCGGTCTGGTCCGCGAACGATTTCAGGCGCTCCAGGTGCGCGGGCGTGAAGAAGCCCGGCGTCTTGCTGTCCAGCGTGATGAAGCCGATCACCTCGCCGTGTGCCAGGATGGGCGCGGCAGCCTGGGAGCGGACCCAGTTCTCACCGGCGATGATGCGCCAGCCCTCGAAGGCGGACGTATCGGGGATGAGGAGCGGCTCCTGCGTCTCGATCATGATTCGCAGGTTGGCAGTGGTTTCGAGATCGAGGGACTGGGTGCGGAAATAGTCTTCGAAATGAGGCGGGTGGCCGTGCCAGTGGGCGAAATACGCCTTGCCGCCCTCGATCAGCATGATCTTGGCCGCGTCGTGATTCACCACCCGGCCCACCAGCGCCAGGATTTTCTCCAGCACGGTGTCCAGGTCGAGCGTGCTGGTCAGGGTGGCGGTCGCCTCGTGCAGCGACTCGGCCAGCAGGCGTTGCTCGTGCTCGGCCATTTCGGCCTCGACGCGTTCCGTGATGTCGTAGTGCGCGGCCACGATGCGCAGCCCGTTCTCGCTCTCGAACGGGTTCAGCCGCAAGCTGAACCAGCGGGCGACCTGCTCGCTGGGGCAGGGATATTCGACGTAGAAGTCTGCGCTGTCACCGGCCAGAATCCGGCGGATCCCCGCGGCAACCTCCGGGGCATGCTCGGACCGGGAGCCGCTGGCGGCGTCACAGACGCTCAGGTAGCTCGTCCCGACGCCGTAGGCCGGATCGTTCAGGTCGTTTTCGTCGGCGAAGCGCTTCCACGCCTCGTTGACGGCGACGATGGTGCCGTTTTCGTCCAGGATGGCGATGTGCGCCGTCAGGGTGTCTATCGTCTGTTGGAGGAACCGGCGCGAACTCTCTATCGCTTCGGCGGCGCGGCGGCGCTCGGTGACATCGTGGATCACCGCGCCCGCCATCCGATCGTCGCCATCGCCCATGATGAACATCTCGGTCTGGACAAAACGCCGCTCGCCATCGGCGCGATAGATCGCGTTATCTTGCGGCGGGTGGAGCCAATGCTGATCGACGGTTTGGAGATAGCCGTTCACCATGTGCCGGATTTCGTCGGGGCTCTCGGCGGGCCACAGCCCGGCGCTGATCTCCCATACCGGGCGGCCCACTGCGTCCGCGCGGGGGACGCCGGTGATGCGCTCCAGCGCCTTGTTCCATTCCGCGATGGTGCCGTCTCGCTCGATGAGCAGAATGCCGTCGGCGGCCTGCTCGATCACGGCGCGGAACTTCGCCTCGCTTTCGCGCACGGCGCGCTCGGCCTCGTGGCGCTCGGTGATGTCGTTGATGAACCCTTCGATGGCGTCGATCTCGCCGGATTCGTTCCGGACGCCCTGGCCTTTTTCCCACACGACTTTCTGCTGGCCCGATGCAGTGCGAATCCGGTAGACGATCTCGAACGGCGTGCCGGCGGCCAGCGCGGCCTGAATCGCGTCCGATACGAACTGGCGGTCGGCGGGATCGATCAGATCGGCGTAGGCGATCCGCTGGTTCATCACCAGATCGTCCGGATCGTAGCCGGTCAGGGGGCGGCACCCCTGGCTGACGAACTCCATCGTCCACAGCGCGTCGTTGCGACAGCGGTAGGCGATCCCCGGCAGGTTGTCCAGCAGAGTCGCGATCTGGCGCTGGCTCTCGCGCAGGGCCTGCTCGGTTGTCTCGCGCTCGGTGAGGTCCATCGCCATGCTCAGCGCCAGCGCGCGGCCATCCGGCAGGCGGCCCAACGGCGCGGCGCGGAACCGCCAGAGGTGCACGTCGCCGGACCGGGTGCGCACCGGGGTCTCGACGTCGATCACGCCGCCGTCGTCCATGTACAGGGTCTGGGTCAGCCGGCGCGCCCATTCCTGGCGCGGACCGTAGGCCAGCTCGGTCCAGGCGCGCGTGGTCGGGATATCCTCGTGAGTGTAGCCGGTGATGGCCGTCCACATGTTGTTGATGAGCAGGACTTCGCCCTCGGTGTGGAGCATGATCGGCAGCGGCGCGCTCATGATGGCCTGGCGGAAGCGCTGCTCGCTCTCTTCGAGCTCGCGCGTGCGCTCGAGGATCCGCTGTTCGAGCGTCTGGTTGAGCGCCTGCAAGGCGCGCTTGGCCGATTCGCGCTCGGTGACGTCGATGCCGGTCCAGATGACGTACTCGATCTCGCCGTCCGGGCTGACGACGCCGGTGTTCTGCCACGAGATGATCGTCTCGCTGCCGTTGGGCATCGTCCAATGGCTCTCGTAGGCGGCGGGGAAACAGCCGCCGCACAGGTCAGCGAACGCCGCGCGCACGGCCTCCGCCTCATCCCGCAGGGGGGCCAGCTCCCACAGGGGCCGCCCCTTCACCTCGGCGAAGGTCTGGCCGGTGATCGCCTCGGCGTGGCGGTTGAAGCGCACGATCCGGCCTTCGCGATCCAGGACGATGGTCAGCGCGCTGGACGTGTCCAGCACGGTATCGACGAAATCGCGCTGCTGGCGCAGCCCGGCCTGGGATATTCGCAGCGCGGCGGCCATCTCGTTGAACGCGCGCCCCAGCGTCCCGATCTCGTCGCGGCTGGTCACGTCGACGCGGTAGTCGAGATCGCCCTGGCCGATGGCCTCGGCCCCACGCGCCAGCCGGGTCACCTTCCCGGAGACGGTGCGGGCGACGAGCACGCCCAAAACGGCGGCGGCGATGGCCGTGCCCAGGCCGATGACGATCACCCGGCTGCGCAGGTCGAACACCGGGGCGAGCGCCTCGGACCGGTCGACTTCAGTCACGATGCACAGGCTGCGTTCCGGGATCCAGCGATAGGCGCCGATGACCACTACGCCGCGATAGTCGTCGTAGAACCCGGTGCCGTTTTCGCCTTTGAGGCACTGGTTGATGCCCTGCGAATAATTCAGCTCGCGCAGTTGCAGGTTGGGCGAGAGGCGGCTCTCGGTGACGAACAGGTGATTCCGATCGATCAGGTAGGTTTCCTGGGTGTCGAACTCCCCGATGTCCTGCTGCATGATGGTCGTCATGTTCGCCAGGTCGATGTGCCCGACCAGGACCGCGAGCAGGTTCCCGTCCTGGTCCGTGATCGGGGTGCTGATGTGCATCTCGACGCCGCCGGTATGGGAATCGAAAGCGGCATGCCCGATGAACGTCTGCGTGCGACCTTCGCGGAAGAACGGGGCGGTGAACTGCCGCGTGCCTTCCAGCGTGGGATCGGTGGAAACCAGGACTTCGCTCGTGGCGGCGTGAAGGATGAACAGGCCGCTGAATTCCTCGAAATGGTCTGTGAAAAAGACGAGGTGATTGTCGAGCAGGCTGGCGCGCGTTTGCTGGAACGCCGGATTGGTCGGGGGCTGCGTCACTAAATCCAGGGCCAGATCGCGCACCTGGGGCCGCTGCGCGAGCGACACGAACATGCTTTCGTTCCCGCTCAGCCAGCGCCGGAACTCGGCCTCTTTGAGCAGCGCGACCGTCATGAGCCGGCTGCGCATGTTGCGTTCGATCGACTCGCGGCCCGACCGGTAGACCAGCAAACTGACCAGCAGCATCGGCGCGATCGTCAGGATCAGGAACAGGGCGGTCAGCTTGGTGCCGAGCGTCATGATGGCCGGTGTTTTACGATGCGCCACCGTCCTCTCTACGTTGTGTCGTGGTTCACTCACGCCCCGGCACCCCCTGGATCACGTCTGTCGATGATATTCCCCGCCCGGCCCACGCGCCTGTGCGAGTGAGCTGAGGAATCGATTCTGCATGTCGCCGTTATTCTGCCTTAATTGTAACTCAATCATCCCTGATATGAAAATACCCAATGCGAGCGCCACGCCAACCCTCCTTGACGCACGCAGGAATCTGAACTATAGTGTAAGAAGGGATGTATAAACAAATGTCTACATAATGTATAAACAAGTGTTTGGGCTGGCTTAGACCGACTGGGCGCTCTTTATGCAGTCTTTCAGCTTCGACTTTCGAGACCCGGTCTTCACGTTGGCGGAGTGGCCGATCAGCCTCCAGGTGATTACCCTGGAAAACGTGTACGGGCTCGATCCGGACCGCGCGACTCTGCACGACGACGGCGACTCGTGGACGCTGACTTGCGACCGTTTGCGCTGGGCGGGCCAGCAAGAACCCGCGCCGGGCCATCTCACGCTGCACGCGCGCCGCGGCCCCGGCGAGCGCCTGCGCATCGCCATCCAGGCGTCGGCTCCGGGCCGGGTCCGCGCCGTCAAGCTGCTGCTGCGCGGGCTGCCGCCGCTCACCGCGCTGGACGTCTTCGACGAGGAAACGCCCGTCCCGCCGGAGGGCCTGCTCGAAACCTACCCGAACCGCCGCCAGCTCCCGCTGTTGTGCGCGCGCCGGCCCGATCACGTGCTGATCGGCGTGCGCAGCGAGGATCCCCACTGCCGCGCCAAACGGTTCGCCATCGTCCAGGAGACGATGGGGCCGCTGGCGGGCACGACGACCCTGGAATGCATTCACGAGGAAGACGCCCGCCGGTTCGATACCCGCATCGAGGTGCCGGAGTGGGTGATCGATGCCGGGGTGGCAGCGGACGCGTTTCGCGCCGAGCAGCTCGCCTACGAGGAGGGCGCGCTGGGCCTCGTCCCGTGGGAGGACCGCGCCGACGTGCCCGCCTGGGCGCGGGAGATCGGCCTGTGCCTGACGCTGCACGGCATGCACTGGACCGGCGCCATCTTCAACACGTACGACCAGATGCTCGAAGCGATCCGGTTCGTGACCGATCGCATCGACGGGCGGCACGTGCTGGCCTACCTGCCCGGCTGGGAAGGGCGCTATTACTGGCAGTACGGCGATTATCGCCCGGAGCCGCGCCTGGGCGGGGCGGAAGGCTTCGCCCGGCTGTGCGCGGGCGCGCGCGAGCGCGGCGTCCGCGTGATGCCGATGTTCGGCGCGAACTGCGCCAACGTGTGGCATCCCAACTTCCACACCTTCGGCCCGTCGTCTTACATGAAATCGGCCACGCGCAACGTGTTTCACGGCAACCAGCCGGACTGGGACACCAGCCGGGCGCACGATACCGGCTGGCAGGCGTGGCTCAACCCCGGCGCGCCCGCCTGGCAGGCCGAGCTGGCCCGGCAGATCCTGTGCCTGGTGGACGACTACCAGCTCGACGCGGTGTTCCTCGATACGGTCGAGGTGTGGGTCAACGATCCGGATTTCAACCTGCGCGAAGGCTACCGCCAGTTGGTCGACCGGCTGCGCGCCGGGCGGCCCGATCTGCTGGTGACCGGCGAGGACTGGTGGGATGGCCTGCTGCCGATCTTTCCCATCTTCCAGCGGTCGGCGCGCTGGCGGCGCGTCCCCGAATGGGTGGGGCGCTATGCCCGGATCATCGGCCACATCTGCGACGGCGACCCGTCGCGCGGCAGCGCCGGCGTGTTCGAGGCCGGGTACGCCCCGTACGAACCTCTGCCCGACCGCCCGTTATACATCCCGACGGTGGCGTTTGTGGATGGCACGCTCGCCCACGCGCAGCCGGCCATCGAGGCCGAGATCGAGCGCGCCAGGCGGCGTTTTGCCTGACGGCGCCCGCGCATCGAGCCGTGCCATCGCGCGAGTAAAGGAGGAAGAACAACCGGAATCTATGCGTCGAATGTTTCGTCAGGTTGGCAGCTTACATAGAATTACACAAGGAGAAACACCATGAAAGCCTACAAATGGCCGTTGATTTACCTCAGCGCGTTGATCGTGCTGAGCATGCTGGTCGCCGCCGGCATGGCGGGGTTCGCGTCGAAGACTGCGCGCGCGCAGGATACCATCCAGCTCACCCTGGGCTCGTGGGACGACGAGAACGGCAACATGCGCCACCTGGCCGCCATCGAGGATTTCCAGGCGGTTTATCCCGACATCGAAGTCGAGCTGGTGCCCTATGGCACCGGTAACCCGCACGCCAAGATCCTGACCTGGATCGCGGCGGGCGAGCTGCCCAACGTGTACATGGCCGACTCCAGCTACCTGCCGCTGTACGTCGAATCCGGCGGGCTGGAGAACCTGCGCCCCTTCATCGAGGGTGAGGACGGCTTCGATCCCTACGAGGTGTTCTATCCGGGCGTGTACGAAAATGGCTTCTACCAGGGCGATCCCTACCTGCTGAACAAGGACTACAGCACGGTGGCGGTCTATGCCAACAAGAAGCTGTTCGACGCGGCGGGCATCGCGCTGCCGGAAGAGGGCTGGACGTATGACGATCTGCTCGACATCGCCATGCAGCTCACGGTGGACGCCAACGGCAACAACGCGACCAGCCCGGACTTCGACCCGGACAACATCGTCCAGTACGGTATGGACCAGCGCCACGACTGGTGGCGCGGCTTCCAGACGGTCGTGTACTCGTTCGGGTCGCACACCATCAGCGACGACGGCACGACCTTCGAAGGTTACATCAACAGCGAAGAGACGATCGACGCGCTCCAGTGGATGCACGACGCGGTGCACGTCTACCACGTCGCACCCACCAGCGAATTCATGGCCGCGCTGCCCAGCGGCGCCATGCAGGCGTTCTACGATGGGCAGTTCGCCATGGTGTTCGGCATGGGTCCGTGGTTCCTGGGCCAGATGGAAGAACAGCCCGGCTTCGAATACGCGATCCTGCCGATGCCCACCGGCCCCGGCGGACATCGCGGCGCGGTGTGCTGGGCCGGGTTCGGCATGTCGCCCAACAGCGACGACAAGGACGCGACCTGGCTGCTGCTGAAGGCGCTGGGCACCGAGATCGGCCAGACGCACTACAGCGAGCACGCCCTGTCGGCCATGCCCGCCATGATGGAGGGCAAGCTCGATCATCCCTTCTGGGCGACCTTCGTCAACGAGGCCGAGTACCTGGATCCGCTGGACGACCTGAAGAGCCCGTACTATCTCCAGTGCATCGGCGAGCCCGCGGCGTGGTACACCTCGATCTTCAGCGAGGAAAGCGCCGACATGGACATCGCCGCCTACATGAACGGAGACGTCGTGCCCACCCTGCAAGAGTGCCTGGACCAGAACCTGGCGGAATAGGCAGCGCGGCGGGTCACGCTGAGCACGCCTCGACGATCCTCACCGGGCGTGCCCATCCAAACCGGGGGCGGACCGACCGCCCCCGGTTAATCAGGTGATGGAAGGAGTTTGTCGGATGCGATCCTCTGCCCTGCGGCCCCCGCGCCGCTCGCGGCTCACCCCGCTGGCGCGCCGGGAAGCGCTCGTCTTCTACCTGTGCATTTCACCGTGGCTGATCGGCCTGCTGGTCTTCATGATCTACCCGATCTTCCGGTCGCTCTACCTCGCGTTCACGCGGTACCAGATCGGCCACGACCCGGTGTGGATCGGCCTGGACAACTTCCGGCGGCTGCTGGACGATGCCCTGTTCTGGAAATCGCTGGGGGTGACGGTCCAGTACGTGATCGGGAGCGTGCCCGGCTCGAACCTGGTGGCGCTGGGCGTCGCCTTGCTGCTGGCGCAAAAGATTCGCGGCGTGGGCGTGTGGCGCACGATCTACTTCCTGCCGTCGGTGGTCAGCATCGTGGCCGTTTCGGTGATGTGGTACTACGTCTTCAACCCGCAGTACGGCATCGTCAACGGCCTGCTGGAGATGATCGGCATCGACGGGCCGGGCTGGTACACCAGCGAGACCTGGGCCATGCCGACCATCATCCTGATTAGCTGGTGGATGGTCGGCACGCAGGTCGTGATCTACCTGGCCGGGCTGAAAGGCATCCCGCAGGAATATTACGAAGCGGTCGAGGTCGACGGCGGCGGGGTGTGGTCCAAGTTCCGGCACATCACGCTGCCGCTGCTCAGCCCGGTGATCTTCTTCAACGTAATCAACGGGTTCATCGGCGCGTTCCAGGTGTTCGACCAGGCGTTCATCCTGGGGGCGGGGTCCGGGCGGCCCAACAACGCCACGCTGACCTACATGCTGAACCTGTACAAGCAGGCGTTCGAGTACGGCGCGATGGGCTATGCGTCGTCGCTGGCGTGGGTCCTGTTCGTCATCATCATGATCCTGACGATGTTCATCCTGCGGTCGTCGTCGGTGTGGGTCTATTATGAAGCGGAGCGGAAGTGAGATGACCGAGATCAGCCCCTCTGTCCAACCGGTCAAGGCCGCGCCCGCGCGCCCGCGCGGCCTGCGGCTGTCCAAGTCCGCCGGGCGCCGCGTTCGCCTGACGATCACCTACGTGCTGCTGGTGCTGGGCGCGATCACGATGGCGTTTCCGCTCGTGTGGATGCTGCTGGCGAGCTTCAAGCCCGAATGGCAGATCCTCACCAACCCGCCGATCTGGATTCCGTCGGAGTGGATTCACGCCCAGGCCGGCGACACGACCAAAGAGATCCCGCTGTGGTACGTGGACGACGCCGAGGGCGAGCGGGTGCGCGTCTTCGACATCGGCACGCGGCGCTATACGACCGTGGTGGACGTGGACGCGCTGGCTGACGCGATGGTCGCCGTGCCGCCGGACGATCTGAGCGAGGCGCGCGCCGAGGAGATCGGCGACGTGGTGTTGAACGTGCGCCGCCACAAAGACGGCGGGGAGGTCGTCGCCCTGGCGCGCGATGGGCAGAACCTGGTCGTCGCGCCGGTCGAGGCTGTGGTCGAGGCTGCGCAGCGGCTGCCGCTCGACTACGTCAACAGCGGGGACCGGGCGGCCCTGACGGTCGGCGATTTTCGCTTCCAGGCGCGCGAACTGGAGGCCGAAGGGCTGACGGTGGTGCCGCTGGGGCCGGAATCGCAGCTCACCGTCGTGGTGCCGGAGGACGCGGCGGCGGACGTGTTCCTGGTCGATCCCGAGGCGCTGGGCGATTTCGAGTATTTCCCCATCGGCGAAACCGATCTGCCGCTGTACGCTCTGGACGGCTACCCGGAGGACCAGCGTTTCATCCAGGTGGGCCTGGAAACGTGGCAGCCGGTGCTCGACCTGGACGAGGCGCTCGAATACGGGTTCACGGTCCCGACCGGCGACCTGCCAGGGACGCCGGAGATGCGCCGGTTCGAGCAGGCGACCCTGCCGGTGTACACGCTCACCGGCGAGGACGGCGCGGCCCAGGAGGTCGTCCTGCTGACGCAAACCGGCCCCAACTCGATGGTGCTCCCGGTCGAGCAGGCCGACACGATCCGCCTGTCCCCGCTCGAAAAGCTGGCCTTTCCGTTCGTCAAGACGGTGAGCGGCGTCTCGCTGCGCTTCCTGGACGACTATTTCGAGCAGGGCGAAAAGGAGAGCGTGGGCATCGTGGGCAGCCGCGTGGACATGGCGATGATGGCGCCGCAGTCGGCCATCGACGACGCGTTCGACGTGGACAGCGGCTCGCTCGACCGCGTGCTGAAGATCCGGTTCCGCTACGAGAACTACACCGAGGCGCTCTCGCGCGATATGGGCGGGGCGACGTTCGCCACGTTTTACAAAAACTCGGTGATCGTGGTGGCGCTCAACCTGCTGGGCATCTACCTGTCGGTGACGCCGGTGGCGTATGGCTTTGCGCGGCTGCACGCGCCCGGCAAGAACACGCTGTTCCTGGTCCTGCTGGCGACGATGATGCTGCCCTTCCCGGTGCTGCTGATCCCCACCTACGAGATCTTCCGGACGCTGGGCATGATCAACACGCTGTGGCCGCTGTTCATCCGCTCGTTCTTCGGCAGCGCGTTCTTCACCTTCCTGCTGCGCCAGTTCTTCATGAACATCCCGCGCGAGCTGGAGGAGGCGGCGCGCATCGATGGCGCCAACACGCTGCAGGTGTTGTGGAACGTGATGCTGCCGCTCAGCAAGCCGGCGCTGATGACCATCGGGATTTTCACCTTCTGGTGGAACTGGAACTCGTTCTTCGAGCCGTTCGTGTACGTCAACAGCATCAAGAACTTCACCGTGACGTTGGGACTGGCCTTCTTCAAGGGGCAGTACGTCTACAGCTTCCACTGGCTGATGGCCGCCGGGATGACGACGATCTTGCCGATCATCATCCTGTTCTTCTTCGCCCAACGTTACTTCATCGAAGGCATCCAGCTCACCGGGCTGAAGGGATAACCAGGCCACACCATGCAACCACCGACCGCGACCGATTCACACCGGGCGCCGGGGGGCCGCTCCCGCGCCCTGCTGGCGATCTTCCTGCTGGCGGGGACGGGGCTGGCCTACGAGATCGCGCTCACCCGGCTGTTCTCGCTGATGTTCCAGTATCACTACGTCTACCTGATCGTGTCGAGCGCGGTGGCCGGGCTGAGCATCGGCGCGGCGATTGCGGCCTGGGCGCTGCGCCGGGGCGACGTCGCGTGGAGCGACCTGGCTGCGGCGGCGGTGCTGCTGGCGATCCTGCTCGTCGGGGCGGCGGTCGTGCTCTCGCAGCTTCGATCGGCCCGCCTGACGGGCGTGGCGCTGGCCGCCGCGCTGCTGCCGTTCGTCGCGATCGGCTTCCTCAACTCGGCGATCTTCGCCCGGTTTGCCGGGTCCGGCGGGGTGCTGTACGCGGCGGACCTGCTCGGCGGGGCGGTGGGATTGGTCGCGGCGCTGGGGGCGTTTCGCTGGCTGGGCGCGCTAGACGTGGTGATCGCGCTGGGGATCGTGGCCGGGCTGGCGGCGGCGATCTTCGCCTGGAGCGCCGCGGAGCGTTCGGCGCGCTGGGCGGCGGGCGGCGCGACGCTCGCGCTGGTCGCGCTGCTGGCGGCCAACCAGGCCGCGGACGTGATCGCGTTCGTGCCGGGGCGGCTGAAGGATGCCCCGCCGGACAAGACGCTGATGCACGTGCTGGCGACGGACGACAGCGCGGCGATCATCGAGACGCGGTGGGCGCCGTTCGCCCGGCTGGACGTGGTGCAGACCGCCGGCGATTCGGCGCGCTACGTTTTCACCGACGCGGGCGCGGGCAGCGTCATGATCCGCTACGACGGCGACGACCGGCGGATCGAGTGGCTGGCGCGGGACGTCGCTTACCTGCCGTTCGCGCTGGCGCCGGAAACGACGAACAACGTTCTTATCCTGGGCGCGGGGGCGGGCCAGGATGTGTTGATGGCGCATCTGGCCGGGGCCGAGCAGATCACCGCGGTCGAGATCAACCCGGACCTCGTCGAGCTGACGCGCGACTATGGCGACTACAACGGTGACGTGTTCGACCTGCCGTCTGTGCAGACGGTCGTCACCGATGGGCGCAACTACGTCGAGCGCAGCGACGCGGCGTACGATTTGATCTACGCCAACCTGGTGTACAGCCAGGCGGCGGCCCCGGCCAGTTCCGCGCTGGCCGAGAGCTACATCTTCACGCGCGAGGCGCTGGCCGCGTACTGGGATCACCTGTCGGAGGACGGGCGGATCGGCTTCGTGACACATCACGGCATCGAAGGGCTGCGGCTGGTGGTCGCGGCGCTGGACATGCTCCAGCGCGAAGGGATGACGCTCCAGCAGGCGCTCGATCACGTCTCGCTGGCCTCGCGCCAGGGGGGTGACGCCCAGGCGCGCACCTCGGTCGTGATCGTCACCCGCCAGCCGTGGGACGCCGAGTCGATCCGGGCGTACGTCGACGCCGCCCACGCGCGCGGCGCCGGCCTGCTGTACCTGCCCACCTACCAGGAGGTCGGGCTGGAAGGGCTGCGGCTGGGCGCGATGACGCTGGACGACTACATCGCGAGCAACGCCGACGAGTTCGACTTCGAGCCGACGACCGACGACAGCCCGTTCTTCTACCAGTTCACGCCCGGCCTGCCGGACCAGCTCAGCGATCTGCTGCTGTTCAGCGGGATTCTGGCGTTCGTTTACCTGTCGTGGGCCACGTTCTTCTTCATCCGGCGCGACGGCCCCCACTGGAAGCGAGCCGCGCTGGTGCCCTACTTCGCGCTGTTGGGCGCGGGCTTCATGCTGGTCGAGGTGCCGCTCATCCAGCGCTTCAACCTGCTGCTCGGCCAGCCGGTGCTGGCGCTGATCGTCGTGATCGGCGGGCTGCTGTTGGGCGGTGGGCTGGGCAGCCTCGCCAGCAGCCGCTTCCCCGTGCCGTCCCTGCCGCGCCGGGCCGCGCTGTTCGCGGTGCTGGTGGCAGGGGGTGTATTATCCTCGCTGGTGGTGTATCCTATCGTCATCGAGCGAGCGCTGCCGCTGGCGCTGGGCGCGCGCGTCGCCGTCACGGCGGCGGCCCTGCTGCCGCTCGGCTTTGTGATGGGCGTGCTCTTCCCCAGCGGGCTGCGCGTCGCCCACGAGGCCGATCCCGGCGGCGTGGCGGCCTTCTGGGGCGCCAACGCGGTGACCTCGGTGCTCGGCTCGGCGCTGGCGATGGCACTGGCGATCGCCACCGGTTTTTCGGCAGGGCTGGCGACCGGCGCGGCGCTCTACGCCGCCGCTGCCATCCTCGCGTGGGTGTCCTGGCCCCGCCTGTTGGAGTCCTGATCCGTTCTGCTCTTCGAGGAAACGCACAGCATGAGACAGTGGTACAACGATCTGGCGGAAAGCCTGGCGCTGGATGGCGTCTGGCAGTTTTCACTGGGCGGCGAATCCGGCTCGATCCGGGTGCCGGGCACGTGGGAGGCGCAAGGCTACGCGCGCCGCGTGGATGGTCCGGCGGCGTTCCGGCGGAGCGTGCGCGTCCCGGCGGAATGGGCCGGGCGGCGCGTGCACCTGCAGTTCGACGCGGTGAGCTATTATGTCGAGGCGCAGGTCAACGGCGTGGACGTGGGCGCGCATACCGGCGCGTGGACGCCATTCGCGTTCGACGTGACGGACGCAATCCGGCCCGGCGAGGAGAACACGATCCGCCTGGAGGTCTGGAAGCCGGGCGAGCGCTTCCCGCTGCGCGAATCGCTGGCGGGCTTTCTGCCCGACGTCGCCGTGATGTTCGGCGGGATCTGGCAGTCCGCGCGGCTGGTTGCGTTCGAGGGCCCGGCGCTGAGCGCACTGCGAATCTCGGCCAGCCCGCACAACGGCGAGGTCGTCGTCCAGGCGCTGGCCGACCACGCGGACGATCTGGCCGTAGTGATCCGGATCTACGACGCGGCGGGCCGGGAGGCCGGGGGCGCCGGGGCGCCGCTGGTCGATGGCGAGCTGGGCGGCTGGACGACCCTCCGCGATTGGCGGCCCTGGAGCCCGGCGGACCCCGCGCTGTACACCGCCGAGGTGACCCTGCGCGACAATCACCGGGTTGTGGCGCGCATGGCGCGGCAGTTCGGCTTCCGCGAGTTGAGCCGCGAGGGGGATCGCCTGCTGTTCAACGGCGAGCCGGTCTTCCTGCGCGGCGCGCTGAACTGGGGCTGGTACCCGGACATCCTGTGCCCGGCGCCGGACGAGCAAACCATCCGCGACGAGTTCCGCCGCATCCGCGAGCTGGGCTTCAACATGATGAAGCTGTGCCTGTACGTGCCGTCGCCGCGCTATTTCGAGATCGCCGACGAGGAGGGGATGTTCCTGTGGCTGGAGCTGCCGCTCTGGCTGCCGGACGTGACGCCGCGCCTCAAACAGCAGGCCCCGGTCGAATACGCCAACATCGTCGTCGAGGCGCAGCACCATCCCTCGGTCGTGATCTACAGCCTGGGCTGCGAGCTGGAAGCGAACGTCGAGCCGGACTGGCTCGCCGAGCTGGACGGCATCGTGCGCCACTTCACCCAGGGCGCGCTGGTGTGCGACAACAGCGGATCGGGCGAGGCGTTTGGCTGCGAGGCCGACCTGGCCGACTTCGACGATTACCATTTCTACGCGGACCTGCACTATTTCGATCCGCTGGTCGATCATTTTCGCCGCGACTGGCGCCCGCCCCGGCCCACCATATTCGGAGAGTTCTGCGACGCGGACGACTATCGCGACCTGGACGAGGTGATCGCGGCCTTCGGCGGCGCGGAGCCGTGGTGGCTGGCCGAGCAGAACCCGCTCCACCCGCTGAGCAAGGTCGCCTACGTCGAACAGCGCGCGCGCATGCGCCGGGTCGACGTGGGCATGAGCGACCGGGAGCTTCAGGCGTTTTCGCGCCAGCAGTCGCTCGTCATCCGCAAGGCGATCCTGGAGAAGGTGCGCGCGCGGGCCGGGATGGGCGGCTACGTGATCACTAGCCTGCGCAACACACCGCTGGCGTCGTCGTCGCTGTTCGACGACCTGGGCCGCAGCAAATACGACCCGGCGACGTTCCGGCAGTTCAACGCGGACACGGTGCTGCTGCTGGACCGGAGCCGCGCCCGGCGCTGGCTGCGCAGCGGGGACCATCCCGCGCCCGCCGAGCCGTACGCCTTTGATGCGGGCGCGCCGGTGGCGCTCGACGTGATCGCCAGCCACGCCGGGCCGCCGCTGGACGGCGGCGAGCTGGCCTGGGAGGTCCGGCGGGACGGTGAAAAACCCTTCGCGCGCGGGGCGCTGCCGGTCGCCGGGCCGCTGGCGAGCGGGCGCCCGCAGAGCCTGGGCCGGATCGCGTTCGACGCGCCGGACACGGGCCGCGCCGAGACGCTGCATCTCGACGTCGTGCTGCGCGCCGGGGCGGCGGAGGTGCGCAACGCGTGGCGGCTGTGGGTTTTCCCGGCGGTGACGGCGTGGCCGGACGGGATCGCGCTGCTCGACCCGGCGGGCTGCCTGGGCGGGCTGGACGATCTGGCCGCGGCGGCGCGGCGCGTGACGCGCCCGGACGACGCGACGCGCGTCCTGATCGCGAGCGCGCTGACCGGCGACGCGCTGGACTTTCTGCGCGAGGGCGGGGCGGTCCTGCTGCTGCAACATGGTGACGCGCCGCTGCCCGCGGACGGGCTGCCGTTCTGGCGCAACTCGGTGCTGTTCATCGGCGAGCACCCCGCCATGGACGCCTTCCCGCACGCGGGATTCGCCGATCTCCAGTTCTACGGGCTGGCGAGCGAGTGGGCGCTGAACACCGACCGCGCGCTGGCCGAGCTGCCCGAGGCGGGCGCGCCGCGCCCGCTGCTGCGCCGGCTGAGCACCAACCAGTTCACGCTGGCCGATTACCTGGTCGAGATCCCGGTCGGGCGCGGGCGGTTGATTGCCTCGACGCTGCGCTTCCAGGGGGGCGAGGGCGACCAGCCCTTCGGCCTGCGCGATCACCGGGCCGGGCGCTGGCTGTTGTGGCACCTGCTGAGCTATCTCGGAGGGGGACCGGATGCCTGACGTGCGGATCGAGGGGCGGCGGCTGTGGATCGGTGACCAGCCGCACGCGCTGCTGAGCGGCGAGATCCACTTCTGGCGGGTGAGCCCGGCCCGCTGGCGTACGCTGCTCGACCGGGCGCGCGAGCTGGGCCTGGAGATGGTCGCGACGTACGTCTGCTGGGACTATCACGCGCTGGGCGACGATTGCTTCGACTTCACCGGCGCGACCGATCCGGGCCGGAATCTGGTTGGGTTCCTGGAGCTGGCCGCCGAAATGGGCCTGTGGCTGATGGTCCGGCCCGGCCCGTACTTCTACGGCGAATGGCGCAACGCGGGCGTGCCCGATTCCGCCGCACGCTGGCACCGCCTGCACCCGGAATTCCGGCGACAAGCGAGCGCGTGGCTGGCTGCGGTGACAGCCGTGCTCCGCCCGTTCCTGGCGACGGCGGGCGGCCCGATCGCGCTCGTCCAGGCGGAGAACGAACCGGACCCCTGGCCGCACATCTACGAGACGCAGTTGGGCTTCGGCGCCCAGCCGGGGCTGTTTCAGGACTTCCTGCGCGAGCGCTACGCGGGCGATCTCGCCGCGCTCAACGCGGCGTGGGAGTCGGCGCTGGACAGCTTCGAGGCGGCGCGCCCGGTGACACAGGCCGCCGTGCGGCGGCGCGGCTACCTCAACCGTTACCTCGATTTCTGGCGCTTCCGGCACTGGGCGGCGGCGGAGTCCGTGCGCTGGACGGTCGCCCAGCTTCGCGCCGGGGGAATCGACGTGCCGATCACCGCCAACGCCTACACCATCCACGGCATCCAGAACTGGCGCGATCTCGAGGCGGCGTGCGACCTGTGCGGGCCGGACCCGTACCCGGCCAACGAGTTCGCCGGGGCGCCGGGCGAGCACCGCGACTTCCTGCACATGCTGCGTTACACGCGCGCCTACTCGGCGCTGCCATTCGTCCCTGAGATGGAATCCGGCATCTGGGAGGGCGGCCAGGGACAGACCGGGCCGCTGACGCCCAACCACGTCCGGATGCTGTGCCTCTCCGCGCTGCTGGCGGGGATCGTGGGCTGGAACTGGTATATGCTGGTGAACCGCGACAACTGGCTGATGGCGCCGGTCAATGAGCTGGGTAATCTCCGCCCGGACCTCTTCGAGACTTACCGCGCCATCGTCGCCGCCTTCCACCAGCTCGATCCGCCCGCGCTGCGCAAGTTGACTCACACCGCCGCCACCGTCGAAGTGCTGGACCGGACGACGCGGCTCGACCCGGCGGGCGACCGGGTGATCGAGGCGCTGTACGCGGCGGGGATCGACTACGACTGCTTCGACGTGGCGACCGGCCAGATCGCGCGCCCGCTGCTGTTCGTCGCGGGCGGGGACGTGCTCGACGCGGCGGCGCAGGATCGCCTGCTGGCCTACGTCGAGGCGGGCGGGAACCTGGTCTGGTTCCAGCCGCTGCCGCTCCGCGACGACTCCCTGCGCCCGCTGGACCGCTTCGGCCTGCCGGAGCCGTCCGGCGTGCTCGGCGCGGGCTACCCCAACCGGCTGCGGCTGGCGCTGGGCGACCGGCATGTGACGCTCAGCAGCCCGTCGTTCTTCGCCTACGAGAACGTGCCCGGCGAGCCGCTCGTCGCGGAACGCGCGCCCGATGCCGAGATGCATGGCGACGAGCTGAGCCTGCACGTTAGCCTGCCGGTTGGCGCGCGGTACGTGGTGGGCTGGCGCGAGCAGCGCGGCGCGGGGACGATCACCGGCCTGGGCGTGGAGCCGTCGCCAGCGGTTGTGGCGGCGCTGCACGCGTGGCTCGGCCTGACGCCGCCCTGCCGGGCGCGGTCCGGCCACGTCAGCACGGCGCTGTTTGCGCGGGGCGCGGCCTTCGCCCTGATCGCGATCAACCAGGGCGACGAGGACCGGCACGCGATCGTCGATCTCGACCCGGCGTTGTTCGAGGCCGGGGTCTACACCGTCCGCGACCTGTTCCGCGGCGAGGCGCAGCAGGTCGACCTGCGGGCGGCGGGCCAGATCACGATCTGGCTGCCGCGCAAGGACGGGACGGCGCTGCTGCTGGAACCCGCCGCGCAGTGATCGATCGCGCCAGGGCCGGGGGCTAGCCGCGCAGCACGTCGCGGGCGTTGGCGTCGAACGTGTTCGCGCCGACGCGGACCCCCGGCTCGCCGTCCAACCGGATCGCCGCCTCGACGTTGCCCTCGAACCGGTTGTCTTCCACCGTGCAGCCCTGGACGCGCCCGAAGCGAACGCCGATCCGGTTGTCGCGGATCGTGTTGCTGCGCAGGTGATAGTCGTGGCAGTCCCTGCCGGTCACGTCGTCGCCGGTGTAGCCGTGGAAGCCGGTATGATTCGTCTCGATCAGGTTGTCCTCGACGGTGAAAGTGTGCGAGACTTCGTGGCCCGGCCAGTGCTCGACCACCGGCCCGCCGCGCGTCCACAGGCGGATGCCCTCGCCGTTGTGCCGGATCCGGTTGTGGCGGATGGTGATGTCGAAGCCGTGCTCGATGGCGATGCCCACGAAGCGGTTCATGTCGATCGTGTTGTCCTCGATGACGTTCTCCCACGAGTAGCCCATCCACATCCCGTAATTCGACCGGCTGCAGTCGTTGCGCCGGAAGACGTTCCCGCGCGAGAAGGTGGATTCAATCGCGTTGTTGGGGCTCAGGCGGCAGTCGTTGTCCTCGAACAGGTTATCGTTGCAGGGGCCCTGGTTGCCCTTGTGATCGTACCCGGCCACGAAGATCCCGTCGCCGCCGCAAAGGCAGCTATTGCGCAGGAACCGGTTGCGCGACGAGCCGTACACCAGGACGATCGCGGCGGCGTCCGCCTCGACGCGGATCGAGCCGTCTTCGGGGCGGCGGTAGACGCGGTTGCAGAAATCGAGCTGGTTGTCCTGCACGGTGCACTCGCACGTGTTCGAGAGGTAGACGCCCCACCCGCTGTTGAACGAGGCGTTCGTCTGCTCCACGGCGACCCCGGCGCAGTCGTAGAGCAGCACGCCGTTCTGCTGGTGCTGGAGATCGCAGCCGCGCACCGCGCCGCCCGTCACCCCGGCCAGCAGGATCGCGCCGCCATACGCCGAGTCCAGTGGGGTCCACAGGTAGAGGAACGTGTCGATCCCGTCGATCTCGCCCGTGTCGCGCACGGTGACGTCCTCGACCGTCGCGCCCTCGCAGGCGTCGAAGCGCAGCCCGTGATAGAAGCCGGACACGGACAGGCCGCGCACGGTGACGTTTTTGCGCCCGGCGGCGCGCACGCCTACGCCGCGCGCCCGGCCCGGCCCGACGATGTGGACGCCGGTCCCGTCCACGGTAACGCCGTCGGCGCCGATGGTCAGGCCCTCGGCCAGCGTGTACACGCCCGGCGTCAGCCGCGTGTCCTGGGTGAGGATCATGCCGTCGGTGGGGATGACGGGTGTGGGGGTCATGTGTTGCTCCTTGTGTGCGGGATCAAAGCCGCTGCTGAGATCGCTCATCTGTTGATGAAATCGAAAGGTTGTGTCATGATTACTGATTTTACGGGCGCGCTGAATGTCTAGACATATTGTGAGCCGGCCCGGCGCGGCTGTCAAGACGAACGACTTCCGGATTCGCGCCACCGCCGGGATGCCCGGCGAATGACGTCGCATCGCCCGCCGCGATTGACAGCCGGCGCGATCTGGACGACAATAATAATTGTATATACAAATGCTCCAGGGCGATAGACAACTGGTTGAAGGGGGCTTTTGCATGACGTGGGAAATCCAGCGGGGAAACGGCGTTCCCCTGTATCTACAGGTCAGCGAGAACCTGAAACAGCGCATCTTGAACGGCGAATGGCAGCCGGGCGATAACCTGCCCGCCGAACCGGACCTGTGCGAGGCGTTCGGCGTGGCGCGCGGGACGATCCGGCAGGCGCTCAGCAAGCTGGAGAGCGAGGGCTACGTCCGGCGCGAGCGGGGGCGCGGCACGTTCGTGATCTGGGGCGGCGAGCACGCGCGCGCGCCGGGGCTGCCCGGTAGCCAGATCGGGTTCGTGGTGCCCTACGTGCGCGACTCGTTCGTCTCGACCATCCTGCTGGGGGCCGAGCGCGCCGCCGCCGAGCACGGCCTGTCGATCCTCTTCAAGCACGTGGAGAACGATCCGCTGCGCCAGAACGAGGTACTCGCCATGCTGGTCGCTCAGCGGCTGGCGGGGGTGGTGCTCTACCCGGTCGATTCGGTGCACGGCGACTCCACGGCGCACCTGATCCGCTCCGGCTACCCGGTCGTGCTGGTCGATCGCTACCTGCGCGGGCTGCACTCCGATTACGTGATGTCCGACCATTTCGGGGGCGGGCTGCGCGCCACTCAGCACCTGATCCAGCTCGGCCACGAGCGCATCGCGTTCATCTCCTGGCGCGACCCGTCGGTGAGCCTGGAACACCGGGCGGCGGGCTTCCAGCGGGCGCTGGTCGAAGCGGGCCTGCCCTACGATCCGGCGCTGACGTGCGAGGTCGAGGGCTACCCGACGGTGGCTTCGGACGCCATCGCGGAGTTCCTGACCGCGCACCCGGAGGCCACGGCGATCTTCGCCGCCAACGACCAGATCGCGCTCGGCGCGTACCAGGCCGCGCGCCAGCTTGGCCGCCGCATCCCGCACGACCTGGCGCTGGTGGGGTTCGACAACCTGGATTTCACCATGCACCTCGACGTGCCGCTGACCACGGTCGCGCAGCCCGCCGCCGAGATCGGCCAGCAGGCCGTCAAGGCGCTGGTGCGCCGCATCAACGGCCTGGCCGACGATTGGCAGCAGATCATCCTGCCCACCCGGCTGGTGATCCGCCGCTCGTGCGGGGCGTATCTCAAGGCGGACGTGCCGGCCTCGCCGGACGGAGTCAGTCTGCCGCGCTAGCCGCCGCTGGGACGCGCGCGATCACGCATAGCGCCCGTACAGTTCGGCGGCCTCCGTCATGGCGTTGATGTTCTCCAGCGGCGTGCCGGGCGGGATGTTGCTGCCGTCCTGAATGATCAGGCCCTTGTGCGGCGCCAGCTTGTCGATCACCCGGCGAGTCGCCTCGCGGACCTGCTCCGGCGTGCCCTCGTGGATCAACATCGGGCTGACGTTGCCCAGCAGCACGACGCGGCCCGCCATCTCCTCCGCGACGCGGTCCAGATCAACCTGGTAGCCGAAGCCCTGAAACTCGTCGATCTTCAGGTCGTCGCGGAAGATCGCCAGCAGGTGGTCGGACTTGCCGCACATGTGCAGGCTCGCGCGCCCGTCGAAGTGGAAGCGCATCTCCTGGTTGTAGGGCAGGGCGAACTCGCGGAACGTGGACGCCGACAGCGACACGGCCAGGTCGTCGGTCCAGGCGAAATCGACCGGCCTGGACAGGTTCATCTCCTCGACGCAGAAGTCCAGCCACTCGATCATCTTGCCGGTGACGATGCGCAGCACCTCGTGCACGAAGTCGGGGCGCTCGTAGATCGCGGTGAACGCTTCCACCTGGCCCATCACGTCGCCGGTCACGCCGAACGGGCCATCGGACGTGTTGGTCAGCGAGGGGTTGGCGCCGGGATAGAACACCGGCCCACCCTGGAACCGCACCGGGTATTTCTCGGCTACGTCGATCATGGCACGGCGGTAGGCGACCTGCCGGGCGTTGATCCCGTTGTTCACATAGTCGAAGGCTTCCAGGCGGCGCAGGTCGTCGTCGGTCTTGACCCAGCCCGCGCCCACCCACGGAATGTCATCGTCCGGGAAGTGCACCTCGCAGCCCAGGCTGCCCGCCTCGAACGTGTTCTGGAAGTCGGTCCAGGCCCCCGTCCAGGCGCCGGTGATGCTGTAGGCGTCGGTGCGGACGTTCTCCAGCAGCCACTTCTGGCACAGGATCTGCGTGCGCAGCATGGTTTCGGGATCGCTGTAGTAGTTGCGGAAGCTGACGCCCACCTGGGGCACCATCAGCCGGTGGGCGACGGCGGGGATGACCGGCACGCGGTCCGGCGTCTCGAAGCGGCGGGTTTTCTCCACGCGCTCGCGGCGCGCCTCGATCTCCTCGATCGGTACGGCAATTTCGATAATTTCGGGCATGTTTCACCTGCTCTGTGTGTGTACGCGCAAAACTGCCGGCCCGCGAACCGCTCGCCGGCGGTCGGGGGCGGTTCGCGGCGGCAGGGACTCACTCGATGGTTGGCGAGCGCAACGTCTCCTCCTCGCCCGGTCCGCTAGATCCATTGGGCGGGCCGGGTGCGCTCGTTCTGAACGTTGCCCGTGTTGACGGTCGTGTCCGGCTCCAGCAGTAGCACGTGCACCTCCTCACTGGCGACGGGCCGGTGCTCCACGCCGCGCGGGATCACGGCGAATTCGCCCTCGCGCAGCCACAGGTCGCGGTCGCGCAGTTGGATGCAGAGCGTCCCGCGCACGACCAGGAACAACTCGTCTTCCTGCTCGTGGTGGTGCCACACGAACTCGCCCTTCAGCTTGACCAGCTTCACGTGGAAGTCGTTGATCTCGCCGGCGATGCGTGGGCTCCAATACTCGTCGATCAAGGCGAACTTTTCGGCCAGGTTGACCGGCTCCACCATGCGGTTTTCCTCCTAGCGTTCCAGCTCCACGTCGGTACGGGCGAACGAGCTGCACAGCAGCCGGAACCCGTCCTCGATTTCATCCTCGTCGATGTTCAGCTCGGCGGCATATTCCGGGTCGTGCTCGACCTCGCCCGCCAGCACGCGCGTCATGCACGCCCGGCAGGTGCCGCTCAGGCAGCTATGCACCAGGAAGACCCCGGCGCGCTCGGCAGCTTCCATGATCGTCTCGTCCGGCGCGGCGTCGAAGGCAACGCCGGACTGAACCAGATGGATGGTCGGCACGCGGCTACAGCTCCTCGAGCACCTGTTCGTCTGCCACCACCGGCGCCCACTCGATCGCCATGCCGTCGTCGGGGATGTCGCGGATCATCCGGGCCACGACCGGGTACAGGCGGTCGAAGTACGGCGCGAGCTGCGCTTCTGGATCGTCTTTGTGGGCGGCGATGAAGTCGGCCATGATCTGGCGGGCCTCGTCGGTCAGGCGTTTGAGTTCCTCGCGCCCGGCCTTGTCGTCGCCCAGCAGGTGCTTGAGCCACGTATAGCCGAAGTTGACATGGATCGCTTCGTCGGCCCAGTCGTAATCCATGTCGTGCGTGCTGCCGTCGTCTTGCGCCGACTCCAGGATCTTGATCTCGATCTGTTTCGTCCCGGCGCGCAGCAGCCCTTCCTCGTAGTAATAGAGCAGGGCCAGCCGCTGCCGGGCGGGGACGTTCCCCAGGGCATTATACAACCCGTTCGCCCAGGGGATCAGGTCGGGCACGTCCCAGCCCCAGCCTTCGAGCGCGCGCCAGCCCATCGTGCTGTGGCGCGTCTCGTCCCACGACCAGCGGGCCAGGTCCATGTAAAACGCCCACGTCTCGCCGTCCAGGTCCCACATCACGGAGGCGGGGACCTCGGCGGCCCAGATTTCGTTGAAGTGGCTGATGGCCGACCAGACCTGCATGGCGACGCGCTTGTCCAGCGCCTCGATGCGCTTCCAGGCGTCGCGCCCGGCGGTGTCGTACTTGTTCTCGTGGGGCAGGTGGAACAGCGCCGGACGCCAGCGCGCGTCGCGCTGCACGCTGCGCGGCACGTCATAGGCGGGGCGGCCCGCGCACGGGTGATCGGTCGGGGGCTCGGCGCGCCTGCCCAGCCCGTCGATCCCGCCGATGGCGTCCACCCACCGGCGCAGGTAGTCGCGCCATGTCTGGTCCGAGGCGCGATCGCCCCCGCCGACGCGGCGGGCCAGCGCGCCCATGCGCTCGGCCTGGGCCAGCTTGTCGGCCAGGATGTGCCGCAGGCGGTAGATCGTCGGCGCGTCGTCGAGCGGGTCGGAGCGCTCCAGGTATGCCTCGTAGCCGGCGATCAGCGCCGGGAGCAGCACCCCATACGCGCCGGCGATGAATTCGTGCGAGTCGGTCGCCTTGGCGGCCTCGGCCAGCAGCGCCAGCACGTCCGGATCGTACTTGCGGTCAACGTCGCGGCGCGGGTAGCGCAGCTCGAGCACGCGCGTGCGCAGGACGTCGGCGTGCTGGGCCGTCTGCCACATGTCCTCGCTGAGCTGGCGCTTGAGGTCCCATTGGCTGGTCCCGACGAACCACGCGGCCAGCGTGCGCATGAGCTGGCGCTCGGCCACGTAAAACCGTTTCAGGATGGTGGACGCGTTCTCCACCCGCGTGTGGGCGGCGGTGGAACGGGAGGGGGGGAGTACTTTCGCCATGATGGTCCTTCCTCAAACTCGTTTACGCGATGCCGTGCGCGTGGCGCTGCTGCATCTTGACCGGCGTGTTTTCCAGGAGCCACGCTTCCATCCGCTCTTTGATCTGTTCCGGCGTTTCGTCGTAGCCGTAGGTTTCGAGCAGGATGGGCGTCCATTTCTGGCCCCAGCGAATGTGAAAGTTCTCGTCGCTCCAGTCGTAGCTGACGGCGGCGGCGGAGATGTCGTCGTGGATGTCTTCCCAGTGCTCGCGGTTGGCGCGCTTTTCGGGCATCCCGTTCGGCTCGATGACCGTCGTCAGCAGCGCGTACTGGTCGACGGCGGGCAGGGTCATCATCACGTTGTAGATCTGCACGACCTGGGGCACCTCTTCGATCTTGAGGCCCAACTGCTGGATGCGCGTCTGGCCGAGCTGGCTGTGCCGGATCTCGTCCCACAGGTGGCGCGCGACGTTGTGCTGGTATTCCCAGGGCATTTCCGGCGTCATCCACAGGATCGAACCGAGCGTCTCGGAGGCGGTCATCTCGTTCAGGTAGTGCTTGAAGCGCCACAGCCGGTGCCCTTCCGGGTCGGCCTTGCGATCCGGCTCGACGTCCTGCTCGGGGTCGAAGATCGGCCAGTCCGGCATGCGCTGGCATTCCTTCCAGGGCAGCAGCAGCGGGCGGGCGTCCAGGTCGAAGCGCGCCTCGACTTTGGGGCTGGTGCCCATGGCGCCGCCGTCGCTCTCCAGCAGGCCGGCGACCGTGTCGCGCCAGGATTCCCAGCCGGGATAGCCCTCCGCGATGGCCGGGAAGTACCGCTCTGCCCAGGCGACCTGTGCCTCGGTCTGGGCGATCAGGCTCTCGGTGACCTTCACCGTCGGGTTGTCGAAGTCCGACCAGGTGACCTCCGGATGGTTGCGGTAGGCGTGCAGCAGCGCCCGCTTGACGACCAGGTACACCGTCGCGATGACCTCGGCGGTGTTCTGCGCGTAGTCCAGCGCGGTGAAGACCTGCTGCAGCGCCGGGCTGAGGCCGCGCTCCGGCTGGTGATTGCGCAGCTCGCGCAGGCGCGCGCGGAGGTGATCGGCGGCGTCGGCGCTCTCCCAGATGTGCAGGCCGAACTGGTTCTTGGCTTCCCACTCGGGCACGCCGGGCAGCCAGCCGGCCAGCGTGCGCATACACGCGCGCTCCAGGTAGGCGTACCGTTTGAGGATCTCGACGTTTTGCTCGATGGTGATGCGTTCTGACATGGATGTTTTCCTCTCTGCCTCATAGTTACCGTGATGTGGGGAGATTAAATGTAATTTCCAGCACCCTTATAAAGAATATTATAGAGAATCTCCGGGCTGCCTATCACATGTGTGGCTGGCAGCCCGGCGGATCGGCCCGTGAGACGGGATTACTTGACCGCGCCGCGCGACAGCCCGGCGATGATCATGCGCTGGCCCGCCAGCACCAGCAGCAGCACCGGCACCACCATGAACACGCTGAGCGCGCTGAGCATGTCCCAGGGCCGGGTGTAGGTCGAGGCGTCCGACGACAGCTCGACCAGCGCCACGCTGAGCGTCTTGGTGTTATCGCGCTGGGCGAACACCAGCGGGTAGAGCAGCTCGTTCCAACCGATGATGAAGTTGATCACGGTCATGGTCGACAGCGCGGGCATGATCAGCGGCAGGATCATGCGGGTGAGCACCTGGAAGATGTTCGCCCCGTCGATGAGCGCCGCCTCTTCGATCTCGACCGGCACCTGCATGATGAACGACACCAGCGTCAGGATGGTGAACGGCAGCACCAGGCTGCTCATCAGGATGATCAGGCCATGGTGCGTGTTGATCATCTTGAACTGCTGGAAGGTCTCGAACATGGGCACCAGCACCGCGATCTGCGGCAGCGCGACCGACATAATCAGCGCCATGTAGACGATGTTGCTGCCGGGGAACCGGATGCGCGCCAGGGCATAGGCGGCCAGCGCAGCGGCGATCACCGATACCAGCGCCGAGCCGACCGCGAACACCAGCGAGTTGCGCAGGTAGGTCAGGAACGGCACCGACTCGATCATGTTCTGGTAGTTGTCGAGCGTCGGGTTGGCCGGGAGGTACGACGGCGGGATGCTGAACAGCTCGGTGCGCGGCGTGATCGACGACATGGCGATGTAGTAGAACGGGAAGCCGACGAACACCGCGAACACCACGAACGCGGCGTAGATCAGGATCGTGTTGCTGTGGCGGGCGAACCACGACAGGTCTTTCTTCTGGGCGTTGGACAGTCCTTCGACTGTGGCCGACATGGCAGCGTATCCTTTCTAGCCGGTGACTTCGACCCGGCGGAGCGCGTACAGGCCCAGCCCGCCGATCACGCCGACGACGGCGACGAGCGCGATGCTGACCGCCGCCGCGTAACTGTAATTGAGCGAGTTGATCTCGAGGTAGATCTTCTGCGCGACCACCGTCGTCGAGAAGCCGGGGCCGCCGCCGGTCATGGCGAAGGGCAGGTCGAACGCCGCCAACTGCCACACCAGCAGGAACATGGCGGTCGTCACGATGATCGGCATGAGCATCGGCACGGTGATGAAGCGCAGCGCGTCCAGCCAGTTGGCCCCGTCCACTTTGGCCGCTTCGTACAGGTCCTGCGACACGCCTTGCAGCCCGGCGAGCAGCAGCAGCGCCGCGAACGGCGTGCTCTTCCACGTGTTGACGAACGTGATTGCGATTCGCGCGTTATCGGGGTTGACCAGCCACTTGCCCTCATAGCCAACCAGGCGGCGCAGCAGGTCCGGGATCATGCCGAACTGGTCGTCGAACATCCAGCGGAAGCCGATCGCGGCGACGACCATCGGGATGGCCCACGGGATCAGGCTGATCGTGCGCGACAGGGCGCGCAGGCTGAAGTTGGCGTTGAGCAGGTGCGCGATCGCCAGCCCCAGCGCCATCTGGAAGAACGTCGAGGCGAACACGAAAATCACGGTGAACTCGAGGCTCTCGCGCACGACGAGATCGTTCGCCAGCCGCTCGAAATTGCGCAGGCCGATGTACTGGCGCGGCGGGAAGGCCGGGTTGTACCGTTGCACGCTGAGCGCGACCGTCTGCAGGAAGGGGTAGAACGTGGTGAACGTCCGCAGCGCCACCGCCGGGGCGATCAGCGCGAAGGCGAGCAGGTAGCGCCGCTGTTGCAGCGACAGGTGCATCCCGCGCAGGCGCTCGGCGTAATCGCCCACCGTGCGGCGCATGCGCCGCGTGCCGAGCCGCCATTGAATCTGGGCCAGCACCCACAGCCACGCGCCGGTCCCGGCCAGCACGACCAGGGCCGCTTCCCACTTGTCCAGGTTGGCGGCGTTGCGTTCGGCGGCGATGTCGCGCGGGACGAGGTTGTAATACAACCCGGCGACGGCGGGCGCGATCAGCACCGGCATGCCGAACAGGCTGCCCAGGTCGAAAGCGGGCGCGGCCTGGAAGTCGTACACGCCCAGGAAGCGCACCAGCCAGCCGACCAGCGCCAGCGCCCAGGCGATCCCGCCGAGCCGCCATCCCAGCAGCGCGGCCTGCTGCCGCGGCGTGTTGTTGAGCGCGCTCGCCACCCACAGGCCGAAGATGATCGGCACCAGCGAGAGAAACGCCGGGAACGAGCCGTTCGATTCGAACATCGAGCCCGGCGGGCGGGTGGCGTTCCAGCGCATGCTGCCCAGCAGCGCCACGGCGACCAGGATCACCAGCGCCAGGGTGCGCCGCCAGTCTTCCAACAGATTCGCCAGCAGCCCGGCGGCAACGGCCAGCCCGGCGAACAGGACCAGCGGCAGGACCAGGTCCCCGTACTCGCCGATCGCGACGAACCGGACGATGGCCCACAGCCAGATGATGACGGGCACCAGCAAGACGAACGCGCTCGTTACCGCGCTGATCCGCACCTGGGCCGGGGTGGCCGGGGCCATAAGCTGGCCGGTAGCGTCGCGCGGGGGATCGCCCGCGAAGACGACCAGCCGCCGGACGATCTGGCCCAGCACAACCGCCAGCCCGATCCCGATCAGCAGCAGGCCGAAATCGGACCGGAAGCCGGGATTGGACCAGATGGTATACGCCGCGCCGGGCGGCTCTTCCGGCTGGGGCACCAGCGCGCGGACGATCTCGCTGGCGGCGATCGTGCCGCCCAGCCCGGCGGCGAACCACGCGAACGCGCTGTAGCGCTTGCGGCTCGCCAGCCACGCGATGAGCAGTGACGCCAGCGCGGCCAGCGGCCACAGGCGCGTGATCGTCACGCCCGACACGGTGGCGAGGGCGGTATCTAGCCATTCAAACATGGGGGATCCTTTCGGGTGACGCACCACAACGCGGGGCAGCCGCTGCACGGTGGCAACGCGCGGAGAAAGCAGGGTCGGGCCGCCGGTCGGCCAGTGGACAAGGTGACATAAAGTAAGTTCTCATCGGACAAATTGTCTATACAAGTTCATTATGCGTCGATTCGAGCGATCTGTCAACATAAGGTCACCGCGTGCCGGGCGTTGTCGCGTGCCATCCCGCCGCCTCGTTCAAGCGCGATTCCCGGCTGACCTGCGCTCGTTTGGGCCCGGCTCACAGGCGCGAGCCGCGCCGCCGCTGCGCCACGGGCGAATCGAATTCGGGCGGGGCCATTGTCTTGACAGGCCGTTTGTCATATAATAGATTTGTCTATACATCTAGGCTGTCAACGCAAACGATATTTTGCTGATATTGGCTTTACGACGAAAGGTACCGGTTGATGGGCAAGCCCCCCTATCAAGCCACGTTAGTCAGCCATACCCACTGGGACCGCGCCTGGTACTGCACATTCCAAGAATATCGCATCCGCCTCGTGCGGCTGGTCGATCGCCTGCTGCGCCTGCTGGACGAACAGCCCGATTTCCGCGTGTTCATGCTGGACGGGCAGATGAGCGTGCTGGAGGATTACCTCGAAGTGCGGCCCGATCGCGCCGCCGTGCTGCAAGCGCACTGCCGGGCGGGCCGCATCCAGGTCGGGCCGTGGTACGTGCTGGCCGACGAGTTTCTCGTCAGCCCGGAATCGCTGGTGCGCAACCTGATGGTCGGGCGCAAGATGGGCGAGCCCTACGGCGGCGTGATGCCTATCGGCTATGTGCCGGACGGTTTCGGCCACATCGCCCAACTGCCGCAGATCCTGCGCGGCTTCGGCATCGACAACGCGTTTTTCTGGCGCGGGATGGGCGCCGAGGGCGACCGGCTGGGCACCGAGTTCGAGTGGCGCGCGCCGGACGGCTCGTGCGTGACGGCGATCCTGATGCCCTGGGGCTACCACAACGTCACCAATCTGGGCTACGGCATCCACTGGGGCGACGTGTCGCAGATGGCATTCGACTGGGACCTGGCCCAGCAGAAGATCGAGCGCGCCATCGACAAGCTCAAGCCGATGACCAACACGCACACACTGCTGCTGATGAACGGCATCGACCACGCCGAGGCCGAGCCGCGCATCCCCGAGGTGATTCGCCGCGCTAACGCCGCGCTGGACGGCGTCGAGATCCATCACGGTACGCTGGCCGAGCACCTGGAGCGGGTGCGGGCGTCGGGCGTCGATCTGCCGCGCTTCGAGGGCGAGTTCCGCTGGGGCCGCTATTCCGAGATCCTGCAAGGCGTGTACTCGACGCGCATTCACCTCAAGCAGGAGAACCACGCCACCGAGACGCTGCTCGAGCGCTACATGGAACCGCTGGCGGCGCTGGCATGGCTGGCGGGCGGCGACGTGCCGGAGGGTACCCCCGCGCTGACGTGGCAGGCGTGGCACTGGCTGCTGCTCAACCACCCGCACGACGACATGTACGGCAGCGGCATCGACGAGGTACACCACGAGATGCTCTACCGCTTCAGCCAGGCGCGGCAGATTGCCGGGGCACTGGTCCGCGACAGCCTGCGCGAAGTGGCGCGGCAGGCCGACATGACCGCCCAGACCGGCACGCCGGTGATCGCCTTCAACCCGCTGGGCTGGGACCGCGCCGAAGTGGCCGAAGCGCTGATCGAGTTTGAGTTCGACGATCCGCACGCGGGAGACTTCCAACTGGTGACCGGCGCGGGCGAGGTGATGCCGCACCAGGTGATCGAGGACGAGGAGCGCTTCTGGATGGAGGTGCTCAAGCCCAACCGCAAGCGCTGCGTGCGCGTCCTGGTCCCGGCCACGGTGCCCGCGCTGGGCTACACCACGCTCTACGCGCAGCCGGCGAGCGGAGGCCCACCCCCGGCGACCGATCTCGTGACCCGCGAGCGCGAGGCGGAGAATGCCTACGTGGCGCTCGCCATCGAGGTCGACGGCGGCCTGACGATCACCGACAAGACAACCGGCCACGTCTACGCGGGCCAGCATCATTTTGCCGACGTCGACGACACGGGCGACGAATACACGTTTTGCCCGCTGCCAGAGCACAGCCAGACGATCACCACCGCCGGGCGCGCGGCCCAGGTGGAGCGTGTCGAGGCCGGGCCGTGCCGCGCGGCGTTCCGCGTGACGTGGACGCTCGACGTGCCGGAGGGGTTGGCCGACGACCGCCGCCGCCGGTCCGCGCGGACGGTGCCGCTGCCGATCACCGTGACGATCATGCTCTATGCCGGGCAGCCGGGCGTCTTCATCTCCACCGAGATCGACAACCGGGCGCGCGACCACAAGCTGACGGTCAACTTTCCGACCGGGCTGCGCGTGGCGCAGGCGCACGTCGACCAGTCGTGGATGGTCGCCGCGCGCGATCTGAAGCTGCCGCCGTCCGAGGGCTGGGTCGAGGACCCGACGCCGCTCATGCACCAGCGCGCCTTCACCGACCTGAGTGATGGCCGGCGCGGGCTGGCGATCCTCAACCGGGGGCTGCCGTCGGTCGAGGTGGCGGAGGACGGCACGATCGCGCTCACCCTGCTGCGCAGCGTGGGCTGGATGTCGCGGGACGATCTGTGGGTGCGCCGCATCGCCGCGGGGCCGCTGGTGCCCACGCCGGGCGCGCAGTGCATCGGGCCGCACCGCTACGAGTACGCGATCCTGCCCCACGCGGGCGACTGGCGGAATGTCTACCCGGCGGCGCTGAACTACAACGCGGCGCTGCACGCGCGCCGGGCGGACACGCATCCCGGCCTGGTGCTGCGCGAGATGAACATCACCCGCGACGACCCGGCGCTGGTGAAGGCCGTCCCCTGGCCGCGCGGCGGGCACCTGCCGGACACGTTCAGCCTGCTGCGGATCGAGTCGCCCGCGCTGGTGCTCAGCGCCGCCCGGCGGAGCGAGCGCGACACGCTGATCGTGCGCTGCTATAACATCACGCGCGGGCCGGTCGAGAGCGCGATCACCTGCGGCCTGCCGCTGGCGGGAGCGTACCGCGCCAACCTGGCCGAGGAGCGCGGTGACCCCCTGCCGGTCCGTGACGGGCGCCGCGTGGACGTGGCGGCGGGGCCCGGCCAGGCGATCACGGTCGAGCTGGTATTCGCCGGGCAGGAGGGCTGATCGATGGCCGGAATGACCTCGCGCCAGCGGATGCTGACCGCGCTCACCGGCGGCGTGCCGGACCGGCTGCCGGTCACGACGCACCACGTCATGACCTATTTTCTGGACACGTACCTGGGCGGCATTTCTTACCACGAGTTTTTCGACCGCTTTGGGCTGGACGCCATGCTGTGGACCGTGCCCTACAAGCCCGACGAGTCGCAGGGCGAATACTTCGATCCGAACCAGACGTTCATCCACCCGCTGGACTACACGCACCGCGTCGTGTCGGACGACTGGCGCATTGAGCAGGAGCGCATCCCGGACGCGCAGTACACGACCACGCGCTACAACTTCGTCACGCCCAAAGGCATGCTGTCCATGGTCCTGCAGGGCAACCAGTACACCGATTGGGTGGTCGAGCCGCTGGTCAAGCAGAAACGCGACATCGACCTGATCGCGGAATACGTGACCCATCCCAGGTGCGACGTGGAGGCCGTCAACCGCCGCGCCGAGGCGTTCGGCGAGCGCGGGTTGGTGCGCGGCCACATCTGCTATTTCGACGTGTACGGCCAGCCCGGCTGCTGGCAGGACGCCGTCGAGCTGGTCGGCACCGAGCGCCTGATCCTGGAGACGTTTGACGATCCGGAATGGGTCCACGAGCTGATCAAAATCCTGCAGGCGCGAAAAAAGACGTTCATCCGCTCCCTGGAAGGCGCGCACTACGATCTGCTGGAGCTGGGCGGTGGGGCCGCGTCATCGACGGTCATCTCGCCCAAGCTGTTCGACCAGTTCGTCGCGCCCTACGATGCCGAGCTGATCGCGCTGGCGCACGCGGTCGGCCAGCGGATCGTCTACCACACGTGCGGCGGCATGATGCCGCTGCTGGAGCGCATCGCGGACATGAACCCCGACGCGATGGAAACCTTCACCCCGGCGGACATGGGCGGCGACATGCGGCTGGCCGAGGCCAAGGCGCGCATCGGCGACCGGGTGTGCTTCATCGGCGGGTTCGACCAGTTCCACTACTTCACCGGCTGCACCCCGGAGCAGACTCGCGCCGAAGTGCGCCGCTGCTTCGTGGAAGCCGGGCCGGGTGGCGGGTACATCCTCAGCCCGTCCGATCACTTTTTCGACGCCGAGATACCGCTGTTGGAGGCGTTCGCCGGTGAAGCGCGCCGCTGCGTGTACGATGGAGGCTCGTAAAGCATGCCATGAACCCCCTCGTTCGTTTGTCGATGGTTTTTATCTTAGGAGGAAAAAGAAATGAGTGAGATCAAGAAAGGTTTGTCGCGTCGTACGTTCTTGAAGGGAACGGGTGCAGCGCTGGCCGGTGCCGCGCTGGGCGGCAAGTTCGCCACGCAGGGCATTTTCGCCCCGAACGTGGTCCGCGCCCAGGCTGAGGTCGTGCTCGCGGTCCAGGAGTTCACGCACGACATCCTGCGCCAGGTGCTGCCCCAGTTCGAGGAAGAAACCGGGTTCACCGTCACGCTGGAAGGCGGCCCGGTCAGCGGCAACGACATGTTGACCAAGTACAGCACCGCTTTTGCGTCGGGCAGCAGCCCTATCGATGTGTTCAGCGATGCCGACGACAGCTCGCCGACCTTCATGCGCGCGGGCTGGCTGGAGCCGCTCAACGACGTCATCCCCCAGGAAACCTGGGACGACTTCCCGCCCAGCATGCAGCCGCACATCGACGGCTTCCTGAGCATCGAGGGCGAGCGCTACCGCATCCCGCACGAGTTCGCGGTCGGCTACTTCTTCACCCGCAAAGACTGGCTGGACGAGCAGGGCGTCGCGGCGCCAACGTCGTGGGACGAGGTGGTCGAGATCGGCAAGATGTTCGCCGACCCGGCGAACGGCGTCTGGGGCACGACCGATGGCCTGGTCAAGCCGGCGCTGCTCTACGTTTACATGGCTTACCTGACGGCGCAGTCGGGCGGCAGCATCTTCGACTTCGACGAGGCGACGGGCGAGGCGTTCCAGTTCCTCTACGACATGATCCACACCCACCAGATCTTCCCCGAAGACGCGCTGAACCAGGACTATACCGCTCAGAACGAGCTGTATATGGGCGACAAGGTGGCCTTCATGCGCCAGTGGCCGTTCTTCCAGGCTGTGGCCGAGGGCAACGCCGAGTGGTATGCCGACGACAAGATGGTGATCGAGCTGCCGCCGGCGGGCCCCGCGGGCAGCAAGAGTTGGATCGGCGGTTGGGGTTGGTCGATCCCCAAGTTCGCCCCGAACATGGAAGGCGCCAAGGCGCTCATCCAGTTCCTGACGTCGAAGGAAATCGCCCCCATCCTGGCCGAGCAGCAGGGCTTCCTGCTCACGCCGCGCTACTCCATCCTCGAAGTCTTGCCGGAGGACGATCCGCTAGTGCAGGCGATGACGCTCTACGCCGAGAACGACGTGTTCGCCGCGCGCCCGTTCCACCCGCGCGTGGCCGAGGCGCAGACCGTCGTCGACGACATGGCGTCGCTGTTCCTGACCAACCAGGCGTCGCTGTCCGACGTGCTGCGGCAGGGCCAGCAGTTGATCGCCGACCTCGACGAGTAGGGCGCTCGCGCGCATCGTTCGCTATGACATCCTGGCAGATAGCAGGCTCGCGGGCCTGCTATCTGTTTTGTGTTATGGGCGTGTTTGCAGAAAATATGAGATTTGTCACTTGGGGAGCGTGGTGATTCTCCGGTATCATGAAGTTTGTTGAACAAATGCCAAGTTAATGTTATGGGGGGCAGGGTCATGCTGTTGCAGCGACGCGTGCCACTCGCCAAAAGTGTTGCCCGCATCCTCCGCCAGCGGCTGCGAACCGTCTATGCGGATGGGGGGCGCCTGCCCTCCGAGCCGGACATCGCCGCCGAGCTGGGCGTCAGCCGGGGGACCGTGCGCCAGGCGCTGACGATCCTGGAGCGCGAGGGCGCCGTCATCCGCCGCCAGGGGTCCGGCACGTTCGTCAATCCCTATTTTCTTCGCATTCAGGCCCGCGTCGAGACGGCCTACGAGTTCACCGACCTGATCCGCCAGTCCGGCTACGAAGCGGGGATCCGCCTGATCTCGGTGGCGCGAGGGGCCCCGCCCAGCGACATCGCCGCCGCGCTGGGCGATGCGGCGGGCGGCGAGGCACTGATGGTGACCAAGCTGTTCACCGCCGACGATCAGCCCGCCATCTCGTGCACCGACGTGGTGCCGGTCGATCTCATCCGCCAGCCGTACACTGACGACGAGCTGGCGGCGCCGATTTTCCAGTTCCTCGACCGGCGCTGCTTCCAGACCATCGCGCACGTGCTGGCCGACATCCTGCCCCAGGTGGCCGGGGACGACCTCGGCCCGCTGCTGGACGTCCCGCCGGGCAGCCCGCTGCTGCGCTTCGACGAGGTGGGTTTCAACAGTTTGAACAAACCGGTTTTGTTCTCGCGCGTGTATTATAGGGATCAATATATACGTTTTTCAGTCTTGCGAAAGAAGATGTGACTTCGTTACACTCGCTAAAGGATATGCCTTATGATCACCATTCCGGGTCGCAAACGTCTCATCGAGGCGGCGTTGGGCCGCCAGCCGTTGGATCTCATCATCGAGAACGTCCGGCTGGTCAACGTGTACACGGGCCGGATCGAGCCTGCCGCGCCGGGCATCAAGGATGGGCGCGTGGTGACGCTCGACGCGGCGGAATACGCGGCGGCTGAGCGGTTCGACGGGGGCGGGCGCTATGCCATGCCCGGTTTCATCGACACGCACATTCACGTCGACTCGACGCTGGTCATCCCCGAAAATCTCGCCGGGCTGATCGTGCCCGGCGGCACGACGGCGCTGCTGGCCGACCCGATGGAGATCGCGAACGTGGCCGGGTTCGAGGGGATGAAGGTGCTGCTGCACAGCATGGCGAATCTGCCGTACCACATCCTGATCGAAGTCTCGTCGCGCGTGCCGACCGCGCCCGGCCTGGAGACGGCGGGCGGCGAGCTGGGGCTGGCCGAGGTGAGCGAAATCCTCACCTGGGAAGAGTGCATCAGCCTGGGCGAGCTGGACCCGTCCAAGGTGCTCGGCCTGCGCGACGAATACCTCGCCAAAGTCGAGGCAGCTCACCGGCTCAACAAGATCGCCAACGGCCACGCGGCGGGGCTGATGGGCCGCGAGCTGGCGGCGTATGTCTGCGGCGGCATGGCCGACGATCACGAGGCGGTCGATTACGAGGAGGCGTTCGCCCGGCTGCGGCTGGGGCTGCCCGTGCTGGTGCGCGACGGCAGCACCGAGCGCAACCTGGAGCCGATTCTGCGCGGCGTGGTGCGCGAGGGCCTGGACACGCGCCACCTGATGTTCTGCACCGACGACAAGCACCCCGACGACATCCGCGACGAGGGCCACATCGATTACCTCGTCAACCGCGCGATCGAGCTGGGCGTGGCGCCCATCCAGGCCATCCAGATGGCGAACCTCAACGCGGCGGTGCATTTCCGCTTCGATCACCTGCTGGGCAGCCTGGCGCCGGGCCGCTGGGCGGACGTGCTGCTGGCCGACAGCCTGGAGCGCATCGAGCCGAGCCACGTGTTTTTCAAGGGGCGGCTCGTCGCGCAGGAGGGCCGGCTGGTCGTGGACACGCCGCCCGCCGATTATCCTGAGTGGATTCACAACACCGTCACCGTGCGGCGCGGCGGGCAGGCGGATGATTTCGCGCTGCGCGCCGATGGTCCCAACGTGACCGCCCGCGTGATCGAGCTGTATCCCGACCAGATCATCAACAAGGTGGGGCAGGCGACGCTGGCGGTGGTCGATGGCCGCGTGATGCCGGACGTCGAGCGGGACGTGCTCAAGCTGGCGGTTGTCGAGCGGCACGGGCGCAACGGCAATATCGGCGTGGCGTTCGTGCGCGGCTTCGGGCTCCAGCGGGGCGCGCTGGCCTCGTCGGTGGCTCACGACCACCACAACATCATCGTCGCGGGGACCAACGACGACGACATGGCGGTCTGCGTGCGCGCCATCGAGTCCATGCAGGGCGGCCTGGCGATCGCTGCCGGGGGGCAGGTGCTGGGCCAGCTCGCGCTGCCAATCGGCGGGCTGTTGAGCACCGCGCCCGTCGAGGAGGTGATCGCCGGGCTGGAAGCGATCACGGCGATCGCGCATGACCTGGGCTGCACGCTGCCCGCGCCGTTCATGACCATCTCGTTCATTTCGCTGCCGACCGTGCCCGAGCTGGGGCTGACGGATATGGGATTGGTCGATGTCCGCCAGCATGCCCTGATCGACACCCTGATCGACTGAACCGAGGAGGATTGAGACATAGAAGGAGGACCGTATCGAAACTGAGCGCTGTTTCGACCGACCGGGCCGGGCGCCTGTTGCGGCGCCGGTGAGGAAAGTGAGCGTCATTCGTTATTTGAGCGAAAGGATTGTTAGCCCCATGAAGATCCGTTTGATTCTGACCCTTGTACTGGTCGTCGCCGTACTGGCCGCCGCCCTGCCCACCCTGGCCCAGGATGACGACCTGCCTACCGTCAAAGTGGCGTTGATCCTGCCGGGCCGCGCTGATGACGTGTCGTGGAATCAGGCGTCCTTCGATGGCATGAACCGCGCCGTCGAAGCGCTCGAGGACACCATCGCCGTCGAGCTGACCGTGGTCGAGCAGGTGTACGACCCCGTGGACATCGAGCCGGCGCTGTTGGACTATGCACAGCAGGGCTTCGACCTGATCGTCGGCCACGGCTTCCAGTTCATGGAGCCGATCATCAAGGTGGCCGAGGACTACCCGGATGTGAACTTCGCCATCGGCACCGGCTTCAAGATCGCCCCCAACGTGGGCGTGTATGACGTCAAGCTGGAGCAGGGCGGCTACGTGATGGGCCTCATCGCCGGCTACCTCACCGAAGCGGGCATCGTCGGCGTGGTCGGCGGCGTGGACGTCTCGGAGATTCACCGCGGGCACGTGGCGTTTGTGCTCGGCGCGGAGGAGATTAACGAGGACGTGACCGTGCTCAACAACTTCATCGGCGACTTCAACGACGTGCCCGCCGCCAAGGAAGCGGCCCTGAGCCAGATCAGCGCCGGGGCGGACATCCTCTGGCAGAGCGGCGATGGCGTCGGCCAGGGCGTGCTGAGCGCGTGTGAAGACGAAGACGTGCTGTGCATGGGCAACACCACCGACCAGAACGAACTCGCGCCGGAGAACACGATCGCGAGCTTCGTGTACGACTGGGCCCCGGTCTACGTGCAGATGATCGAGGAGACCGTCGAAGGCGAGTTCGGTGACGCGTTCTACTGGATCGAGTTCGCCAACGAAGGCGTGTCGGTCGTGTATAACGAGGACGTAGCCGAAGACCTGATCGACGAGGACTTGCAGGCGGCCATCGACGAGGCGATCGAGGGCTTCGTCGACGGGACGCTGGACCTGGGCGACCTGGACGCCTTCGAGCTCGACTAACCGGACCGTGCCAACCGTGGGGCCGGGGGCGGAGCGATCGCTTCCGGCCTCACTTGCGAGGACTCTATGATCACAGTTGAGATGCGCGGTATCACCAAGCGCTTTCCGGGCGTGGTCGCCAACGATGCCGTCGATCTGGCGCTGCGCTCGGGCGAGGTGCACGGTCTGCTGGGCGAGAACGGCGCGGGCAAGACCACGCTCATGAACGTGCTGTTCGGTCTGTACCAGCCGGACGAAGGGGAGATCCTGGTCAAAGGCGAACCGGTCACCATCCATTCCCCCGCCGACGCGATCGACCTGGGGATCGGCATGGTTCACCAGCATTTCAAGCTGGTGCAGCCGTTCACCGTCACCGAGAACATCATCCTGGGGCTGGATGGCTGGGGCTTTTTCGACATGGCCGAGGCCGAGCGTCGGGTCGGCGAGGTTGCGGCGCAGTACGGCCTGGACATCGATCCGGGCGTGCGCGTGCAGGAATTGTCGGTTGGGGCGCAGCAGCGCGTCGAGATCCTCAGCAGCCTGTATCGCGGCGCGGACGTGCTGATCCTCGACGAGCCGACCGCCGTCCTCACGCCGCAGGAAACCGAGGCGCTGACCGTCGTCCTGCGCGGGATGGCCGAGAAAGGCAAGACCATCGTCTTCATCAGCCACAAGCTCGAAGAGGTGCTGAAGGTGACCGACCGCGTGACGGTGCTGCGCGGCGGGCGGGTGGTGTTCGGCGCCATGACCCGCGACACCGACAAAAACACGCTGGCACGCGAGATGATCGGGCGCGACCTGGCGAGCCTGCGCGCCGACCAACAGGCCCAGGTGCTGGCCCTGGCCGGCAGCGAGGCCGAGGCTCACGCAGGCGAGCACGGCACACCTGCGGGCGTGGGCGAGTGCCTGATCGACGTGCGCGACCTGCACGTGATCGACGACCGGGGCCTGCCCGCCGTGCGCGGCCTGAGCCTGGAGGTGTACGCCGGGGAGGTCCTGGGCATCGCCGGGGTGGACGGCAACGGCCAGCGCGAGCTGGTGGAGGCCATCACGCGCGTGCGCCCCATCGAATCCGGCCAGGTCGTCATCGCCGGGGAGGACGCGACCGGCTGGCGCGCGCGGGATTACATCAAGCACAACGCGGCTTACATCAGCGACGACCGCCACCGCGACGGGCTGATCCTCGATTTCGACCTGGGGCGCAACGCCACGCTCAAAGTCTTCGACCGGTCGCCGTTTTCGCGGGCCGGCCTGCTGGACTTCCGCGCAATCGTGCGCTTCACGCGCGAGCTGATCACCGGGTTCGACGTACGCGCGCCGGGGCCGTCGCTGCCGGCGGGCAAGCTCTCCGGCGGCAACCAGCAGAAGCTGATCCTCGCCCGCGAGCTGAGCCAGAACCCGCGCGTGATCGTCGCCAACAAGCCCACGCGCGGCCTGGACATCGGCGCGGCGGCGTACGTCCACCAGAAGCTGATGGAGGAGCGCGAGCGCGGCGCCGGGATTCTGTTGATCTCGTCCGACCTGGACGAGATTTTGCTGCTCAGCGACCGGATCCTGGTGATCTTCAACGGGCAGTCGATGGGCGTGCTCAACAGCGCCGACGCCGCAACGCAGACGCTCGGCCTGATGATGGCCGGCACGCGGCTGGCAGACCTTACCATGCAGGAGGCAGCGTCATGACGACCGCCGAACAAACGCAATCCCCGCCCCAGCCGCTGATCAACTGGCGCGGGCTGTGGCAAAACATCGTCCAGGCGGCGCTGTCGGTCGTGCTGTCGCTGGTCGTGGGCGGCATTCTGCTGCTGCTGAGCGGGCGCAACCCGCTGGAAGCCTACGAGAGCCTGTATTACGGCGCGTTCGGCACCACCGACCGTTTCACCGAGACGCTGGTCAAGGCCACGCCGCTGCTGCTGATCGCCGTCTCGGTGTCGATCTCGTTCCGCTGCCAGTACTGGAACATCGGCGCCGAGGGCCAGATGATCCTCGGCTCGATCTTCTCGGTGTGGGTGGCGCTCAACGTCACCGGGCTGCCAACCCTGCCGCACCTGGCGCTGTGCTTCGTGGCCGGGGCGCTGGGCGGCGCGCTGTGGAGCCTGATCGCCGGGGTCCTCAAGGCGTACTTGCAGGCCAACGAGGTGATCACCACGTCGATGCTCAACTACATCGCGGTGTACCTGCTGGCCTACCTGGTGCGCGGCCCGATGATCGACCCCGGCGGGTTCAACTTCCCCCAGTCGCGGCTGATCCCCGACGCGCTGGAGCTGCCCCGCCTGGTGGAGCGCACGCGGCTGAACGCGTCGTTCATCGTGGCGCTGGTGGCGGCGGCGCTGGTGCTGGTCTTCTGGCGGAGCACGTGGGGCCGCCGGACGGAGATCGTGGGCGCGAGCCGGCGGGTGGCGGCGCACGTCGGACTGAACATCCCGCGCACGGTGCTGCTGGTGGCGGGCGTCAGCGGCGCGCTGACCGGCATCGCGGGCTGGGGCGAGATCTTCGGCCTGCACTTCCGGCTGATCGAGGAGATCGCGCGCGGGTACGGCACGCTGGGGATCGTGGTCGCGCTGCTGGGCGGGCTTAACCCGGTCGGCATGGTGATCTCGGCGTTCCTGTTCGCCTCGCTGGTGGTGGGCGGCAACGCGATGGAGCGCAACGCCAACGTGCCGTTCGCGCTGGTCGACGTCATTCAGGGCTGCGTGATTCTGCTGGTGCTGTCGCGCGCGTATTTGTTCAAGAGGGCTTCATCTTCATGAACTGGGATCTGGTCACGTATTCGTTCGTGGTTGGCGTGCTGGCGTCCGCCGTGCGGTGGGCAACGCCGATCCTGTTTGCGGCGCTGGGCGAGGTCTTCACCGAGCGCTCCGGGATTCTGAACCTGGGCCTGGAAGGCATCATGCTCATGGGCGCGCTGTCCGGCTTCGTGGGCGCCTACAACACCGGCAGCCTGTGGGCCGGCGTGCTGGTCGCCGCGGCGACCGGCATGGTGATGGGCCTGCTGATGGCCTTCGTCAGCGTGACGGCAAAGGCGAATCAGGTCGTCGCCGGGCTGGGCATCACCATCCTCGGCGGCGGGCTGTCCACGCTGTTGTTCCGCCTGTTCTTCGGGCTGCGTAGCAAGCCGCCCACCATCAAGACGTTCGGCACCGAGCCAATCCCGCTGCTGAGCGAGATCCCGGTGCTGGGCCGGATGTTCTTCAGCCACAACGTCATGGTCTACCTGGCGTTCGTCCTGGTGGGCGTGGGCTGGTACGTGCTCTACCGGACGCGCTACGGGCTGGCGCTGCGCGCCGTGGGCGAGCGCCCCGAGGCGGTCGACACGCGCGGCCTGAACGTCACGCGGCTGCGCTACAGCGCCCTGATGATCGGCGGCGCGCTGGCCGGGATCGGCGGGGCGTACCTGCCGCTGGCGAACCTGGGCCTGTTCTGGACGCAGATGACCGCCGGGCGCGGCTTCATCGCGGTGGCCGTGGTCGTGTTCTCGCGCTGGGACCCGGTCCGGGCGCTGGTGGGCGCGCTGGTCTTCGGGGGCGCGGCGGCGCTGCAAACCGCGCTGCAAACGCTCGAAGCGCCGATCCCGTCCGAGCTGCTGCTGATGATGCCCTACATCGTGACGATCATCGTGCTGGTCGGCGTGTCGCGGCGGGCGGAGTTCCCCAGCGCGTTCGCCGTGCCGTATTCGCGCGGCGAGGGGTGAGCCATGCCCGACCTGGTGATCCGTAACGCGGTGCACGACCGCACCGGCCAGCGCGTGGACGTGGGCATCACGGGCGGCGTGATCGACGCCGTCGCGCCGGACGGCGTGGGGCCGGGGCGGCGCGAGATCGACGCGGCGGGCGCGATGGTGTCCCCGGCGCTGATCGAGTCCCATTTCCACCTCGAAAACGCGCTGCTGTGGGACGGCGCGATCAACCAGTCCGGCACGCTGGAAGAGGCGATCCGGCTGTATGCCGCGATCAAGCGCGACCTGACGCCGGACGACATCCTGCGGCGGGCAGCGCTGGCGCTGCGGGCCGCGCTCGCCAACGGCGTGCTGTGGATGCGCAACCACGTCGACATCGACCGCGTGGCCGGGCTGCACATTCTGGAGGCGATCCTGCCGGTGCGCGAGCGATTCAAGGACCTGATCGATATCCAGGTGATCGCCTTCCCCCAGCACGGCATGGCGCGCGACCCGGAAGTGGTCGATTTGATGTGGCGCGGGATGGAGATGGGCGCGGACCTGGTCGGCGGGATGCCGCACGGCGAGCGCGACATGGACGACGCCGCCCGCCAGATCGAGATCGCGTTCGAGATCGCGCGGCACTACGACGCCGACATCGACATGCACATCGACGAAACCGACGATCCGTACTGGCACTCGCTCGAAATCCTGGCCGAACAGACTCTCGCCCACGGCTACCAGGGGCGCGTGACGGCGGGCCACTGCTGCGCGATGGCTGCCTGGGACGACGCGATGGCGGCGCGCATCATCGATAAGGTGAAGGCCGCCGGTCTGCACGTGATCACCAACGCGCCGATCAACCTGCACCTGGAGGGGCGGGGCGACCCCCAGCCGGTCCGGCGCGGGATCGCGCGCGTCAAGGAGCTGCTCGAAGCTGGCGTGAACGTGACGTGCGGCCAGGACGATCTGCAAAACATGTTCTACCCTTACGGGCGCATGGACCCGCTGGAAGTGGCGCTGATCACCGCGCACGCCGCGCACCTGGCCGCGCCGGGCGAGATTCAGGCCGCGTTCGACATGCCGCGCTACCACGCGGCGCGGATGCTGCGCCTGGAGCGGTACGGCGTCGAAGTCGGCGCCCCGGCCAACCTCGTGCTGATCGACGCGGCCTCGCCGGTGGAGGCGCTGCGCCGCCAGCCGCCGCGCCGCGCCGTGATCCGCGAGGGGCGCGTGCTGGCCGAAACGACCCAGCGCGTCGAGATCGACCCCTCTGTTGACCGGATTTTGTCATAAGGAAACCGTTTATGCAGGAAATCGACTTTTACCGGGCCGATAGCCTGGACGACCTGTACCGCCTGCTGGCCGAAACCGGCGGGCGCGTCATCGCCGGGGGGACGGATGCCCTCGTCCAGATGCAGCGCGATGCGTTCCCGGCAGCGGTCGTGATCGACGCCAGCCGGATCGCTGACCTGCGCTACATTCGCGAGGACGGCGACCGGATCGAGATCGGCGCGCTGACCACCTACGCCGACCTGCTGGCCTCGTCCCTGGTGCGCCGGGCTGCACCGTCCCTGATCGCCGCCGCCGAGACGGTCGGCGCGCCGCAGACGCGCGCCCGCGGCACGCTGGGCGGCAACATCGCCAACGCCTCGCCTGCCGGGGATACGCTGCCGCCGCTGCTGGCGCTCGACGCGAGCGTCACGCTGAGCAGCGCGCGCGGCGTCCGGGTTCTGCCGCTGGGCGAGGTGCTGTGCGGGTCGCGCCAGACGTGCCTGGAGCCCGGCGAGATCATCGCCAGCATCGCGTTTCGCCGCCTGCCGGACCCGTCCGGCTCGGCGTTCATCAAGCTGAGCAACCGGCGCGGCATGTCCATCGCCGTGGTAAGCGTCGCCGCCGCGCTGGCGCTGGACGCCGCGGGGTGCATCGTCGAGGGGCGCGTCGCGCTGGGGGCAGTGGCGCCGACCGCCGTGCGCAGCCCCGCCGCCGAGTCCGCCCTGGCCGGGGAGGTGCCCGGCGCGGAGACGTTCCGCCGGGCGGCGCGGGCGGCGCTGGGCGACATCGCGCCGATCGGTGACGTGCGCGCGACGGCGGCGTATCGCCGCGAGGCCGCGGCGCGGCTGGTGATCCGCGCGTTGAACGGGGCATGGGAGCATGCCGGCGGGAGGGTAGGCGCATGAAGCCGATCACTGTGACCCTGATCGTGAACGGAGAGCCGCGCACGATCACGACCGAGCCGAACAAGACGCTGCTCTATGCCCTGCGCGACGACCTGGGGTTGTATGGCGCGAAGGATGCCTGCGGCGGCGAGGGCGAGTGCGGCGCGTGCACCGTGATCCTGGACGGCGAGCCGGTGAATTCGTGCCTGGTGCTCGCCGGGCAGGCGGACGGCTGCCACGTCGAGACGATCGAAGGGCTGGCCGCAGGCGGACAGCTCCACCCCTTGCAGCGCGCATTCGTCGAGACGGGCGCGGTGCAGTGCGGATTCTGCACGCCGGGCGCGATCCTGGCGGCGAAGGCGCTGCTCGACCGCGCGCCCGATCCGACCGACGACCAGATCCGCGAGGCGCTGTCCGGTAACCTGTGCCGCTGCACCGGCTACACCAAGATGATCGCGGCGGTTCGCCGCGCCGCGGAGGAGATGAGCCATGTCCGCTGATACATTCACCGTGGGCAAAACCGAGATTCGCAAGGACGCCTGGGACAAGGTGACCGGCGCGGCGGCGTACGTGGACGACGTGGCCCTGCCGGGGATGGCGGTGGGCATGGTCGTGCGCTCGCCGCACCACCACGCGCGCATCGCCCGGATCGACGCGCGCGCGGCGCGGGACGTGCCCGGCGTGCTCGCCGTGATCACCGCGGCGGACGTGCCCGGCAGCAAGACCTTCGGCCCGCTGGCGCAGGATCGCCCCGCGCTGGCCGTGGACGAGGTGCGGCACCTGGGCGAGCCGGTGGCGATCGTCGTGGCCGAGAGCAAGACCGCCGCCCGGCGCGGCGTGAAGGCGGTCGCTGTCGAGTACGAACCGCTGCCCGCCGTGTTCGACCCGACCGCCGCGCTGGAACCGGGCGCGCCGCAGGTGCACCCCGGCGGCAACGTCGTCACGCGCTATGACGTGGCAGGCGGCGACGTCGAGGCCGGGTTCGCCCAGGCGGACATCGTCCTCGAGCACGTCTTCGAGGTGCCGCGCATCGCGCCCGGCTACATGGAGCCGGAAGCGTCCACCGCCGAGTGGGGCGCGGACGGCACGCTGACCGTCTGGGTCAGCTCGCAGAAGCCGTTCGAGGACCGCCACCAGATCGCGAGCGTGCTGGGCCTGCCGCAGGACGCGGTCCGCGTCAGGAGCGCGGTGATCGGCGGGGCGTTCGGCGGCAAGGAAGACTCCGGCCTGGCGATCCTGGCGGCGCTGGCGGCCTGGGCGGTCAAGGGGACGGTGCGGCTGGTCAACAACCGCCACGAGTCGTTCCTGGCGCATCCCAAGCGCCACCCGGCCCGGCTGTTCTACAAATTGGGCGCGAAGCGCGATGGGACGTTGGTGGCGCTCCAGGCGACGGTGCACATGGACACCGGCGCGTATTCGTCCTACGGCCCGGCGGTGGGCGGCCTGCTGACCGAGATGGTGCCCGGCGCGTACCGCATCCCGCACGTGCGCGTCGAGACGCTGGTCGTGTACACCAACAGCCCGTTCTCCGGCGCGATGCGCGGCTTTGGCAGCCCGCAGGCGCACTTCGCCACCGAGAGCCTGATCGACATGCTGGCGGGGGAACTGGGCATGGACCCGCTCGAACTGCGCCGCAAGAATATCCTGCGGCCCGGCGACCGGTTCTTCACCGGCGTGCCGCTGGACCGGACGGCGAGCAGCCTGCCGGTCATTCTGGAGCACGTCGCGGCGGCGCGCGCCCGGCTGGCGGCGATCCCCGCGCCGGCGGGCAGGGTCGCCGGGGTGGGCTTCGCGCTGGCGGTGCAGAGCATGGGCCTAGGCTACCGCGTGCCCGACGATTCGACCAACCGCCTGGAGTGGGCGCCGGATGGGACGATCCGCGTCTACGTCGGCGCGCCGGACCTGGGGCAGGGGCTGGCGACCGCCGCCGAGCAGATCGCCGCCGAGGCGCTGGGGATTCCCTACAGCGACGTGCGCGCGCTGGCCGTCGACACAGCCCTGTCGCCCAACGGCGGCGTGACGTGCGCCTCGCGCATGACGTACGTGGTCGGCAACTCGGTGATGATGGCGGCCCGCCAGTTGATCGAGACCCTGCTGGCGTACGCGGCGGACAAGCTCAGCGTCCCGCGCGCGGCGCTGGCCTACCGGCGCGGGGCGGTCGTGCTGCCGTCCGGCGAGACGATCCCGGTGGCCGAGTTCGCCAGCCGCGCCGCCGACGAGGAGGTCCCGCTGCGCGCCGAAGCGACGTTTTCCTTCCCCTATCCCGAGGCGACCACGCCCAAGCACCTGCCGGTTGGGATGCCGCATGGCATGTTCGTGTTCGGCGGGCAGGTGGCGCGCGTCGAGGTCGATCGGGACCTGGGCACGGTCGAGGTCACCAACCTGGTCGCCATTCACGACGTCGGGCAGGTGATCAACCGCGCCGGCGTCGAGGGGCAGATCGAGGGCGGCGTCGCCACCGGGATCGGGTACGCGCTGTACGAGAGCGTGCGCCTGAAGGACAACGGCCAGTGGGTGGACGGGTTCACCGAGTACCTGCTGCCCACCGCCGAGGACGTGCCCGCCCGCATCGAGAGCGTGATCGTCGAGGTGCCCGAGGCCAGCGGCCCGTATGGCGTGAAAGGCGTCGGCGAGATCACGCTGGTGCCCACGGCTCCGGCCATCACCAACGCGGTGTGCGACGCGACCGGCGTGCGGGTGACCGCGATCCCGATCGTGCCCGAGGACGTCGCGCGCGCGGCGGACCCGGCCTGACCCGGATCGCCCCGACTCCATCCCCCAGCTCGCCGCCGGGGGATTTTTTTGCGCGAAAAGCCTTCGCATTTGGCGCAGATGGTGTTAACATCGAACAGGTTAAGCGCACATCGACGGGATATGTATGTCTTCTGAATTCATCGCACACGAGCTCAAACACGCCGACCTGTCGAGCCCGGCGCGGTTCGTCTGGTCGCACGTGCGGCGGCACCCCGGTTTCGCCTTCCTGATGATCTTCGGCGCGTTCAGCAACGCGCTGCTGGCGTCGGTGGTGCCGATCCTGACCGGGTGGGCGGTCGACTCGATCATCGAGAACCAGGACATGACCTACGTCGCCTGGACGACGGCCGCGATCATCGGCAGCCAGTTGGTGCGCGGCGCATTGCAGTTCATGCGCAATTTCTCGTCGGAGACGTTCGCCCAGCGCATCGAGCGCGACGTCCGCGACGAGCTGTACGTCAGCCTGCTGGCGAAGAGCATGTCGTTTCACGACCGGCAGCCGGTGGGCGAGATCATGGCCCGCGTGACGAACGACGTGCGCGAGATCAACCTGATGATGAACCCCGGCTTCAACCTGATCATCGGGTCCAGCATGTTCATCCTGCTGCCGCTGCTTGCCGCGCCGACCATTCACCCGGCGCTGGTCCTCTCGCCGCTGCTGTTCGTGATCGCCTACGCCGTCGTGCAGGTGTTTTACGTCCGGTCGCTGCACCGCGTCGCGCAGGAAGTGCGCTCCAGCTTCGGGCAGATGAACGCGCGGTTGGCCGAAACGCTGGACGGGATCGAGGTCGTGAAAGGCACCGCCCAGGAAGACCAGGAAGTGCGCGGCTTCAACCGGCTGGTCGAGCGCGTGCGCGACTGGTTCGTGGCCCAGGGCGACATCGAGGCGCGCTACGTGGCGGTCCTGCTCATGGGGCTGGCGACGGTCGGCGGCTTCCTGCATTCGATCTACCTGTACCAGGCGGGCGCGATCGCGGCGGGCGACATCATCGCGTTCATGGGCCAGCTCAGCCTGTTCGGCTTCCCGGTGTTCACGTCGATCTTCTCGTTTTCGCGCGTGGCGTCCGGGCTGGCAAGCGCCGAGCGCATCCTCAGCATCATCGTCGCCCAGACGGACCTGGACCAGAACGAGGGCGGCCACGCCGGGCGGCTGGACGGCGCGATCGCGTTCGAGGACGTGGACTTCGGCTATGTGCCGGGCAAGCAGGTGGTGCACGGCATCCGCTTCGCCATCCAGCCGGGCCAGACGGTGGCGATTGTCGGCCAGACCGGGTCCGGCAAGAGCACGCTCACCAAGCTGATCAACCGCACGTATGACGCCGACCGCGGGCGCGTGCGGGTGGACGGCGTCGACGTACGCGCGTGGGATCTGGCCGCGCTGCGCTCGCAGATCAGCGTGATCGAGCAGGAGATCTTCCTGTTCAGCCGGACGGTGGCCGAGAACATCGCGTTCGGCCAGCCGGACGCCCCGCGCGAGGCGATCGTCGAGGCGGCGCGCAAAGCTCAGGCCCACGACTTCATCATGCGCATGCCGGACGGCTACGACACGGTGATCGGCCAGCGCGGCGTCACGCTCAGCGGCGGCCAGCGCCAGCGGCTGGCGATCGCCCGCGCCTTCCTGACCGATCCGCGCATCCTGATCCTGGACGACAGCACCAGCGCCATCGACAGCGCGACCGAGGACCGCATCCAGAAGGCGATCTGGACGGCGGCGAAGGGCCGCACCACGATCCTGATCACGCACCGGCTCTCCCAGATTCGTTGGGCGGATCACATCATCGTGCTGCGCAAGGGGGAGGTCGTGGCCCAGGGCACGCACGAGCACCTGCTCCAGACGTCCGCGCCCTACCGGCGGATCTTCGCCCGCACGGACGACGAGCGCGCGCCGGGCCGCGCCGCCGTGACGCGCCCGCAGCAGGCAGCGGACCGGTAAGGGGGCGGCGATGGGCGTTTTTGGCGGACTCGACCAGGATCGTTACGACCGGCAGTACACCGATCGCTACCTCTTCGGGCGGCTGGGGAGCTACTTCCGCGCGCAGACCAGGCGCGTGGTCGTCCTGAGCGTGATGGGGCTGGTGGTGTCGGTTGCCCAGGCGCTGATCCCGATCATCGTGGCGGCGGGCGTGGGCGCGCTCGAAGGCGGCTCGACCGACCGCCAACTGGGGCTGCTGGTCGGCGCGCTGCTGGTGACGGTGGTGATCCAGTACGCGAGCAACTGGCTGCGGCGGCGAATGACGAACCGCGTGGTGGCCGACCTGACCAGCCGGATGCGCAAGGACGCGTTCGCGGCGGCGGTCGGGCGCGACATGGCCTTCTACGACGAGAACAAGACCGGCAAGATCCTCAGCCGCATCACGAGCGACACGGAAGACTTCGGCCAGATTCTGATCGTGACCTCGGACATCGTCAGCCAGGTGATCCAGGTGGTGCTGCTGCTGGGCGTGCTGTTCAGCCGCAACGTGCCGCTCACGCTGCTGCTGCTGGGCCTGCTGCTGCCCACGGCGTGGGCCGTGCTGTGGTTCCGCAAGATCGCGCGCGACGTGACGCGGCAGGGATCGCGCGCGATGGCCGCCGTCAACGACAACATCCAGGAGACGGTGACCGGCATCAGCGTGTCGAAGAACTTCCGCCAGGAAGCGGCGATCTACGACGAATTCGTGCGCGTCAACCAGCAGTCGTATCGCATCAACCTGCGGCGCGGCGTGGTGCTGGCGACCGTCTTCCCGGCGCTGAACGCGCTGGCCGGGTTCGCCACCGGGATCGTCGTGTACGTCGGTGGGCTGGGCGTGGTGCGGGGCGCGATCAGCGTCAGCGTGTGGTACCTGTACATCCAGGCGGTGGACCGCTTCCTGTTCCCGCTGATCAACATGGCGTCGTACTGGAGCCAGTTCCAGCAGGCGATGAGCTCGTTGGAGCGCATCTTCGCCCTGATCGACGCCGAGAACACGGTCCAGCAGATCGACAGCCGCCCGGCCACCGGGATCGCCGGGCAGATCACGTTCGATGACGTGGTGTTCGAGTACAAGTCCGGCGAGCGCGTGCTCGATCACTTCGACCTGGACATCGCGGCGGGCGAGAATATCGCGTTTGTGGGCCATACCGGGGCCGGCAAGAGCACCATCGCCAAGCTGATCATGCGCCTGTACGAGTTCCAGGGCGGGGCGATCCGCATGGACGGGCAGGACATTCGGGCGTTCGACCTGCATTCGTATCGCGGGCGGCTGGGGTTCGTGCCGCAGATGCCGTTCCTGTTCAGCGGCACCATCGCCGATAACATCCGCTACGGGCGGCCCGACGCCACCGACGCCGAGATCGAGGCGGTGGCGGCCAGCATCGGCGGCGGCGAGTGGCTCGAGACGCTGCCCGATGGCCTGCAGAGCGACGTGGGCGAGCGCGGCGCCCGGCTGAGCATCGGCCAGCGCCAGCTCGTCAGCCTGCTGCGCGTGCTCATCCAGAAGCCGGCGGTGTTCATCCTCGACGAGGCGACGGCCAGCATCGACTCCTTCACCGAGGCGCAGATTCAAGAGGCGCTCGACCTGATCCTGGCGCAGTCCACCTCGATCCTGATCGCGCACCGGCTGAGCACGGTTCGCAGCGCGGACCGGATCATCGTGCTGCGCGAGGGCTCGATCATCGAGCAGGGCAGCCACGCCGCGCTAATGGAGCAGGGCGGCCACTACGCCGACCTGTACAACACCTATTTCCGCCACCAGTCGTTGAGCTACGTCGAAGACGCCCGCGCCCTGATGGGCGATTGAGGGAGCGCGCTATGCAGATCACCGTCCGGCCCCTGGCCCTGACGCTCGAAACGCCATTCAAGCTGTCCTACGGCGCGACGACCGTCCGCGAGAACGTGCTGGTGCAGATCGACGATGGGACGTTCACCGGCGTGGGCGAGGCGGCGGTGGTGCCCTACACCGGCGAGACTCCGGCGCGGGTGAGCGCCTACCTGGGCGACGGGGCACTGGCGGCGGCGCTGGGGGATAACGCGCTGTGGCTGGAAGACGCGCTCGACCGGCTGCCGCCCGGCGAGTCGTCGGCGGCGCGCGCGGCGGTGGACATGGCGCTGCACGACCTGTGGGGCCAGCACCTGGGCCAGCCGCTCTACCGGCTGTGGGGCCTGAACCCGGCGCGCAGCTCGCGCAGCTCGTTCACGATTGCGATGGACGACGACGAGGCGAGCTACCGCGCCCGGCTGAACGTCGCGGCGGCGCAGTACGGACTGATCAAGCTCAAGCTGGGCGGCGGCGACTGGCGCGACGACCTGGAGCGCGTCCGCATTGCCCGCGAGACGGTCGATGCGCCGCTGTGCGTGGACGCCAACGGCGGCTGGTCCGCCGGGGACGGGTTGGCGATTGTCCCCCGGCTGGCCGGGCTGGGCGTGATCTTCGTCGAGCAGCCGGTGGCGCGGGATGACGTGGACGGCTGGCGCGCGCTGCGGGCTGGCCTGCCGGACGAGCGCCCGCCGCTGATCGCCGACGAATCCGTGCAGGGCGTGGACAGCGTCCCGCCGCTGGCCGGGCTGGTGGATGGGATCAACGTCAAGCTCGCCAAGTGCGGCGGCCTGCGCGCCGCCCGCCGGATGATCGCGCTGGCGCGGGCCTACGGCATGCGCGTCATGCTCGGCTGCATGGTCGAAAGCTCGGTGGCGGTCACGGCGGCGGCGCACCTGGCGCCCCTGGCCGACTTCGCCGACCTGGACGGCAACCTGCTGATCACCAACGATCCCTACCGGGGTGCGCAGATCGTCGACGGCGTGCTGCACCTGCCCGACGCGCCCGGCCTGGGCGTGACACCCCGCGACTAGCCCTCTCGATTAGCCCCCGCACCACGTCCGGCGCAGCAGGTCCGCGTAGTTGGCGCCGGGCGTGATCTGGCCCAGCACCGCGCCGTGCGCCGCGCCGGTGAGCGCTGGGTGGGCGCCGGGGCGGGCGTGCCACGTTTCGTGGGCCAGCACCGCGAAGACGAGCGCCTCTTTGTTGTCGCTGTCCAGGCCGATGTCCTCGTGCGTGCGCACCGGGACCGGGTCGAAGCGCGCGCGCAGCATGGCGACCAGGGCCGGGTTGCGCGCCCCGCCGCCGCCCAGGACGATCTCGCCCACCGGAGCGGGGGCAAACCGCCGGTAGGCGTCGGCGATGCTCTCCGCGGTAAGCGCGGTCAGCGTGGCGACGATGCTCGCGTCGTCCAGGTCGCGCCCGCGCCCGTCGCTCACCAGTTCCTCGGACATCTCCAGCCCGAACAGCTCGCGCCCGGTCGTCTTGGGTGGCTTGCGCTCGTAGTACGGGTGCGACAGCAGCCCGCGCAGCCACGCCTCGTCGACGCGGCCCTGCGCCGCCAGCGCGCCGTCGCGGTCGAAGCTCTGCGCGCCGCCGGTGAGGGTGACCATTGCCCCGTCGATCAGCGCGTTGCTGGGCCCGCTGTCGAAAGCCAACGGGTCGGACTCTGTGTCGGACAGCGGCGGCAGAAACGTCACGTTGGCGATCCCGCCCAGGTTTTGCACGGCGCGCCAGTGGTCTGGGTGGCGCAGCAGCAGCCAATCGAGGTAGCTGGTCAGCGGCGCGCCCTGGCCCCCGGCGGCCACGTCCCGCGTGCGGAAGCTGTTGACCGTGGTGATCCCGGTGCGCTCGGCGATGATGGCCCCCTCGCCGATTTGCAGGGTGGAGCTGACCCGCCCGTCCGGCTGGACCATGTGCCAGACGGTCTGGCCGTGCGAGCCGATCAGGTCCACGTCGGCGGCGGTCAGGCCGGCGGCGGTGATGGCGCGCTGGGCGGCGGCGGCGAAATGCTCGCCCAGGTCCGCGTTGAGCTGGCACAGTGCGTCGACCGGGCTGTGCTCCGGCTGGCAGGCGCGGTGAATCCGGCGCTGGAACCCGTCCGGATAGGGATAGGTGATGGCGTGGCGGATGCGCGCCTGCAGGCCCGGCGGCGCGCCGGTGACCTCGCACACGGCGGCGTCGATGCCGTCGGCGGATGTGCCCGAAATGAGTCCGACGATGATCATGAGCGATTGACCTCACTGGCGATGGCGTCGTGCAGCGCACGGCGAAAGGCGAGAATCCCCGTGAAATGGCGGCCCCGGTACACGCGGTTGGTCAGGCAGGCGACGACCAGCCGCCGCGCCGGATCGACCCACAGCGACGTACCCGTGAAGCCGGTGTGACCGAACGATGCCGGGCTGAAGACGTCCCCGGCGGACGAGTCCGCGCCCCCCTTGAGCAGCCAGCCCAGCCCGCGCCGCACGTCCTCCGAGGCGGCGTGCTGGCGGGTCGCGTCGCGCAGCAGATCGGGCGCGATGCCCAGGCGAGGATCGGCATCCAGCCAGGCGGCGCCCAGGGCGGCCACGTCGCGCGCCGCCGCGAACAGCCCCGCGTGCCCGGCCACGCCGCCCAGGCCGCAGGCGTTCTCGTCGTGGACCTCGCCCCAGCAGCGCCGCCCGCGCCAATCGGCGTCGAACTCGGTGGGGGCGATGTCCTCGCGGGCGCGCCCGTGGCTCAGCGGGCTGAACGTGGCGGACGCCAGCCCCAGCGGGTCGAGCACGCGCGCCCGGATGGCCGGTTCGAGATCGCCGGGCGTGCCGTGCAGGCGCGCCACCGCCTCGCCCAACAGCATCAGGCCCAGGTCGCTGTAACGCACCACGCCATCCCCCGGCTGGCCGACGAACGGGTAGGCGCACAACGCGCGCAGCCCATTCGCCCAGCGCGTCCGGTGTGGCAGCGGGTCGGGCTGGTCCGGCGGAGGCGGGGGCGGCCCGGCGGCAGCGTAGACGTCGCGCCAGGGCGCCAGGCCGGAGGTGTGCGTCAGCAGGTGGCGGAACGTCACGCGGGCGGGATCGGCGGTCTGGCCGCGGGCCGAGTCGGGCGCGGGGAGGGGGGCGCGCGTGTGCGGGTCCTGCCCGCCGTCGAGCGGGCGCGGGCCGGTCGCGCCGAATTCGGGCACGATGCTCACCAGCGGGTCGTCCAGGGCGGCCCGTCCCTCGCTGACCAGCCCCAGGAAGGCCGTCGTGGTGAACAGCTTGGTGACGGAGGCCAGGTCGAACAGCGTATCGGGCCGGGTGGGGCGCGATGGAGTGTCCGGGTCGAGCCAGCCCCACGCCGCGTCGAGCAGGACGTCGCCGCCGCGAATGACGGTCAGGGCCAGCGCGGGGAAGGTGGTTCCCAGGTGGTCGTCGATCACGGGTTGCAGCGCGCGAGTCAGACTCGAATGGGCCATCGTTCGTCCTATGGGATGCGCGCCACGCAGGGTGGCTTAGAGTGGTATAATCCACTTATATCACGAGTGCGGGCGAAAGTCAAAATGATGCAGCACGGGAGCGCCAGCGGGTGGGGGTACGTGGGTCCCGCGGCGCTCCCGGCAAAACACGAAGGTCGAACGGACGGGCCGCGCTTTACGGCGCTTCCCAGACCGATTCGCCGTTCAGAATGCGATACAGGTTATCCGCGAACGAATAGCGCTGGACCGGCTTGCCCAAAAAGCTGTGGAACCCGGCGGCGCGCGCGTGGTTCATGTGGCTGATGTGCGTCGTATAGGCGACGATGGGCACGCCGTCGAACTCCGCATCGGTGCGCAGCAGCTCGAGCACTTCGTACCCGTTGTAGCCCGGCATCTCCAGGTCGAGGAAGATCACATCCGGGCGCGCGATCGCGCTGATGTGATCGGCGATCTGGTGATTGCCGACCAGGACGGTCGTGCGGACCGCGAGCTGGCTGAGCAGGTTTTGCAGCACGTCGATGCTCACCTGGTCGTCTTCGATGATCAAGGCATGCACGCCTTCGAATTCCGACATACGAACGTCCTCCTATGTCGTCTATCAGGACACAAACCAGACCGATTCGCCGGTCAAAATCTGTTTGAGCAGGCCGGGGAACACCTGGCGCAGAATCGGCTTGCCGATCAGCCCGTTGAAGCCCGCCGCCCGCAGCGCCTGCACGTCCGTCGCCATCACGCTGGCGGTCATGGCGATGATCGTCGCTTCCTTGTACGTGCTGTCGCTGCGCAGCATCTTGAGCATCTCGTAACCGTCGTACGGGCGCATCTGGATATCCAGGAAGATCACGTCGGGCACCGCCGGCAGCTCGCGCACTTTGTCCATGAAATTGGAATTGTCGTCCAACAGCGTGATGTCGGCTCCGATCACCCTGGAGGCGAGCACGTGCATCACCTCGCGGCTCAGCGCGTCGTCGTCGACGTAGAGCAGTTTGGTTTGTGACTCGGACATCCTCGGCTCCTCCTCAAGCCAGCGGGTTACGCGGTGATCTCGGCGGTTTCCTCAACCTCGCCATCTGCCTCGACCGGCTTGACCGGCAGCACGACGTAGAACGTGGTGCCCGCCCCCGCCTCGCTCTCGAACCAGATCCGCCCATCGTGCGCCTCGACGAACGCCTTGGTGATGGGCATCCCCAGGCCGGTGCCGGGCGTCTCCTGAAGCTCGTGCTTGGCCTGGCGGAACGTCTCGAATACCAGGTGCTGCTGGTCCGGCGGGATGCCGATGCCGGTATCGCTCACGGTGAGGTGGATCTCGTCGTCCGCGTGTTTGGCCGCGATCGTGATGCGGCCTTCCGGCGTGAACTTGACCGCGTTCGACACCATGTTGAGCAGAATCTGGCGGATGCGGCGGCGGTCGCCGGAGATAGTCGGCAGGTTGTCCTCGATGTCGGTGACGATCTCGATCGGCTTGTCCTTCACCAGCCCTTTCGCCGTCGAGAGCAGGCTGGTCAGCGATTCGTTGAGGTCCACGTCCTGGATGAAGAGGTCCATCATGCCGACCTCGATCTTGGTCAGGTCGAGGATGTCGTTGATCAGGCTGAGCAGGTGATTGCTGCTGTTGATGACTTTGTTCAGGCTGTCCAACTGGTCGTCGTTGACCGGGCCGAGGATGCCGTCCGCCACGAAGCCGGTGAAGTTGATGATCGCGTTCAGCGGCGTGCGCAGCTCGTGCGACATGTTCGCCAGGAACTGCGATTTTACCTGGCTGGCCTGCTCGGCTATCAGGCGGGCGTTCTCCGCCTCGGCGAACAGCTCCGCGTTGCGCACGGCCACCGCGATCTGTTCGGCTAGCGTGGTCAGCACGCGCAGGTCGTCGTCGCTGAACCGGTTCTCGACGGTCGACTGCACGCTGAAGACGCCGATCAGGCGCTCGCCGAGCAGCATCGGGACCGCCAGCTCCGAGCGCGTGTTGGGCAGCACTTCCTGCCACTGGTGGATGGTGGACTGGCGGACGTCGTTCACCACGACCGGCTCGCGCGTGCGGGCGGCCAGCGCCACGATGCTCGGATCGGCGTCGAGCGGGATGTCGTGCAGCGTGGCGAGCAGGCCGGTGGTGCCGGAGAGATTCGCGCCGGCGACGCGTTCGAGCACGTCGTTGTCGCGCAGCAGGAACACGAACGAGGCGTAGAGATCGTAACTGTTGACGGTGAGCGTGGTCACCTGGCGCAGCAGCTCGTCGATGTCGAGCACGGTCGTGATCTGCTTGGACACTTCCGCCGCCGTTTGCAGGTCGTGGGTGCGGGCGTTGACGCGGTCTTCCAACAGCTCGAACGACTCGCGGAGCTGGTCGGTCATGCTGTTGAACGACTGCGCCAGCTCGCCGATCTCGTCCTGGCTGGTCACCTCGGCCCGCCGCGACAGGTCGCCGCCGCGAATGGCCTGCGTGGTGGTCACCAGCTTGGCGATCGGGCGCGTGATGCTGGTCGTGGTCAGGAAACCGGCCACCACGCCGATCACCAGCGCCAGCACGGCGGTGACGATCCAGTAGGTGCGGTTGGCGTTCTGCGTGCGCACCGATTCATCGACCCGGTCCTGCACGCCGGCGCGAATGTTGGTGCTCAGTTGGTCGAGCAGGGTGTTCAGGCGGCGCTGAAGCGAGGCGAGGTCGGTGTGGCGCAGGGTCTGCGCGCGGGCCCAGCGGCCTTCTTGGGAGACGGTGGTCAGCTCGTTGACGAGGCCGGTGAGCTCCGCGCCCAGCGCCTGCAGATCGGCCAGCAGGGGCCGGTTTTCGGCCATCAGGCCCCCGCCCTCGTCCGGCGCGCCGGCCTGCAAGGCGTCGAGCTGCCGGTTGAACGCCTCTAATTCGCCGGTCAGACGCTGTTCGATCAGGCCGGTCTGGCGCGTGAGCAGCATGTTGTCGACGGTCGCCACCACGGCCAGCCAGCTTATCTGGAGATCGGCCACGCTTTCCAACTGATCGGCGCCGTCGCGGGTGGCGTTGATGGTATCCTCGACCGACCGCGTATAGAACAGGCCCGTGCTGCTGGCGACCAGCACCAGCGCCACCATCAGCGCAAAGCCGAGCGCGGTCCGTTGTCCAATCGAAAACCTGAATCGCATGTTTGCCTCCAACCGGCGAAAGAGTTACTTGGTGATGAGCGCCAGATCGACCGGGATGAAGTCCTCGACGTCCTCACCGTTCAGATAGGCCACGGCGGCCTCGACGCCCAGGCGGCCCATTTCGGCGGGCTGTTGGGCCACGGTCGCCAGCAGGTCGCCCTCTTCGAGCGCGGTGATCGCATCTTCCACCGCGTCGAAGCCCACGAACTGGATGTCACCCGCGCGGTCGGCTTCCTTCGCCGCCTCGATCGCGCCCAGGATCATCTCGTCGTTGTGAGCAAACACACCGTCGATCTCGTCCTGTTCTTCGAGAATCTGGGCGAAGACCGTCTGCCCCTCGGCCCGGTCGAAGTTGGCCGTTTCCTGGGCCACCAGTTCCATGTCGGGATAGGCTTCCATCGCCTCGTTGAACCCGGCGCCGCGCGCCTCGGCGGCGGATGTGCCGGGGATGCCCTGCAGTTCGACGATCTTGCCGGTCTTGCCCAGGCTCTCGGCCAGGTAGTCGCCCGCCATCTTGCCGCCGGCCAGGTTGTCCGATGCGATGTGCGACACGACCTCGCCGCCGCTGGCGCTGCGATCGATGGTGAAGACCGGGACGCCCGCCTCGTTGGCGGCCTCGATGGCCGCGACGACCGCGTCGCCGCCCACCGGGTTGATCAGCAGCACGCTCACGCCCTGGTCGATCAGGGACTGAATCTGGGTGGTTTGCTGGTGGGCGTCGTCACCGGCGTCCTCGACCACCAGCGTCACGCCCAGGCGTTTGGCGGCGGCTTCGGCGCCCTCCTGGAGCGAGACGAAGAAGGGGTTTTGCAGGGTCGAGACCGACAGCCCAATCGTGACCTCGGCGGCCTCGGTCGCTTCGGGCGTGGCCGCCTGGCCGTTGTCGTCATCGTCGTCGTCGCAGGCTGCCAACAGCAGGGCGATCAACAACGACACGAGCAGGAACAATTTCAAATAACGGGACGAGTTCGAGCGGTTCATGGTCGATCACTCCTCTTGATCACCGGGCGTTAGAGAACTTGCATGTCGGCGGATGAGCCGGCAGGCGATCCGTCGCAGTTCTGGATGAACTCCAGCACTTTCGGCAGGTTGAACGGCTTCACCACGAAAGCGTGCGCGCCCACTTTGCGCGCCTGCTCAAGACGGTCGATGTTGTCGTTGGCGGACAGCATGATGACGACGGCGTCCGGACAGCGGTCGCGCATTTTCTCGGCCAGTTCCAGCCCGTCGCCGTCGGGCAGTTCGATGTCCAGCAAGGCAAGGTCGAATTGGGTGTCCTCGATCAGCCGGGCGACGTCGCTGCCCAGCTCGGCCTGGTGAATCTCGTAGTCGCCGGACATCAAGGCGTAGAACAACAGCTTACGATTGTCGGCATTGTCGTCGAGAATGAGCACACGCTTGGTCATAACTCGCTCTTTCGACGGGAGAAGTGCGGCGGTGTGTGCCGGGTACCCCCTTGCTTGCAGTGGCAGGACTCATTCACGGCGTAAATGAATCCTGGATTCTATCTTACATCAAGACGGCGGTAGAATGAAGGAAAAATAATGAAAATTATATGAAAACTGTGAGGATGACCGGTTTGTGTTACTGAATCTCGACGACGAGCATCGTCATATCGTCGAACTGGGGCGCGTCCTGGCGGTAGGCGGCCACAGCGTCGAACACCGCCGCGCACAGGTCGTCGGCGGAACGGCGCGCGCTGCCTTGCAACATGGCGACAAACTCGTCGCGCTCCAACAGGCGGCCATCCGGCGCGGGAACGTCGGTCAGGCCATCGGTGTAGAGCACCAGCCGGTCGCCGGGCGCCAGGTCGAGGTGATCTTCGGAGAGGGGGACCGGCTCGTTGTCGAACAGGCCCAGCAGCGGCCCCTGGCCGGGCAGCTCGTGGATCGCGCCGTCGCGCAGCAGGATCGGGCGTTCGTGGCCGGCGCGGGCGTAGGTCAGCCGCCGGGATGCCCGGTCGACCACGGCGTAGAACATGGTCACGAACATATTCGGCTCGCTCAGTTCCATCAGCAGGCGGTTGATGGTCTGGAGTACGGCGCGCGGCGACGGCGTCCGGCGAGCCTCGGCCAGCAGCAGGCTGCGCGTCAGGGCCATGTACAGCGCGGCGGGCATCCCCTTGTCGGACACGTCCGCGACGGTGATGCCGAAGCGGTCCGCGTCGAGCGGGAACACGTCGTAGAAATCGCCGCCGACCTGCCGCGCCGGGTCGCTGCGCGCGGCAAACCGGAAGCCCGCCACCTGGGGGAAGGTGCGCGGCAGCATGCTCTGCTGGACCTGCCGGGCCAGCTCAAGCTCGCGCTCCATGCGCTCTTTGTGGGCCAGCTCGGCCTGAGCGGCTTCCAGCTCCGCGATCTTAGCCCGCAGGTCGGCGATCAGCCCGGCGCGCTGGATCGCCAGCGCCGCCTGGTCCGCGAACGTTTGCAGCAGCGCGATCTCGCCCGGCTCGAAGCGGTTGCGGCGCGTGGAGTGGACGATCATCAGCCCGGCCTGCTGGTCCCCGGCCACCAACGGCACGGCCAGCCCGGCACGCAGGGCCGCCCCTTCGACGTCCGGCGGGCGCGGCGCGATACCCGGCGGCCAGTGGTTGAACCGCTGCGGGGCGTCCTCCGCTGCCGCTGCGAACACCGCCCCCGCGTCGAGCTCCAGGCCCAGCAGGTCCGGCTCCCAGCCGCCGACGGCCAGCACGCGCGCCCGCCCGTCCGGCAGGCGGTAGTAGAGGATGGCGCGATCCGCGCCGCACAGGTCGCACGCGGAACGGCACGCGCGGTCGGCAAGGTCTTCCAGGTCGCTCGATCCGATCAGCGCCTGGCCCATTTCCTGGAAGGACACGAGCGCCCGCGTGCGCTGTTCCATCACGCGGTTGGCGACTTCCAGCTCGACGAGCTTGCGCTCGAGCTCGGCGTTGGCGGTGACCAGCGCCTGCTCGCTGGTCGCGAACAGGTTGAAGGTGCGGCGAATCTGCTCGGCGTCGAAGTGCAGCACGTCGTCCAGCGCCAGATGGCCGAGCGCGGCCAGTTCCAGCGCGTACCCGGCGACCGGCAGTTGGCTTGGCTCGTCGAACAGGGCGGGCGCCGTCGCGCCGCTGGCGTGGAAGAAGTCGAACAGGACGACGTCGCCGCGCCGCCCCGTATGGTCGCACTGCGCGCAGCGCCCGGCGCGGAAGAACGCGGCATCGGCGGGCAGGCCCGCGCCGGACGGCGTCTGGCGCAGGCGATCCAGCTCGTCGGGCGGGACCGGCTGCTTGCAGTGCGGGCAGAGCATCGCCAGCCGCTGGACCGCGACCACCCAGGCCAGCCCGGCCAGGTCGTCGCGCGCCGCGCCCAGGTCCAGCAGGTGGCGGGCGACGTTCGCGCCGCGAAACACCGTGTCGAGCTGCGAGAGGACCAGCCGCCCCTTGCGCGCCGCGGCCAGCGCCGCCGGGGCGGAGTCGGCGGACAGGCGGTCCACCACGATCAGGCCCGGCCTGCGCTGCGTCGCGCCCACGATGTGCTCGTCATAGGGATGGGCCGGGGTCACCGGCAGCAGGTGCACCCGGTCGCGCAGGTGGCGCGGCGGGCGGACGGCGTCCCGGTCTTCGGCGACGATGATACACGGGGGATGGGCTTCCATCACGTCGCGCATCAGGATGCGGAAGATCGTCGAGCGCCCGCTGGACAGAAAGCCGCCTGGCCCGGACGTGAGGGCATTCGAGCGCAGGTCCAGCCCGGCCACCACGATCAGGCCGGACCGCGCTGCGACGAGCTGTTCGACGGTGGTGTCGACCACCGGCAGGTGGAAGAAATCGGTGAGTTTGAGCATAGCGCACTCCTGATCCAATAGTGTACTGAGGATCGCCCATCCGGTACACTATTCAGTTGCACGTCGATCGTACAAACGCACGACCGGACACGCTCGAACACAAGGAGGAACCCATGAGCGCCGATACCGTCTTACGCCAGCAACTGCTCGCGCTGCTGGATGGCCGCAACGCCCACGCGTCGCTGGATGACGTGGTGGCCGACTTTCCGCCGGAGCATTTCAACACGCGCCCGCCGCACGTGCCCTACTCGCCCTGGCACCTGTTGGAGCACATCCGCATCGCCCAGTGGGACATCCTGGAATTCGTTCGCAACCCGGCTTACCAGTCGCCGCCCTGGCCCGAAGGCTACTGGCCGGCGCCGGACGCGGAAGCCGACGAAGCCGTCTGGAACGACACCCTGGCGGCTATCCGCGCGGACATGGCCGCGCTCAAGGCGATGGTGCAGGACCCGGCCACCGATCTCACCGCGGAGCTGCCCCACGCGCCGGGATACACGCTGCTGCGCGAGGTCCTGCTGGTGGCCGATCACAACGCCTATCACGTGGGCGAATTCGGCATTCTGCGGCAGGTGATGGGCACCTGGCCGCCCGGGCACGAATAGGCGCGCCGCCCTCGGAACCGCACCACGAGCCGCTCCGGCAAGCAATCGCCGGGGCGGTTTTGATTCGGCGGCTGTGCGCTTCGGCGGGCAATTTTCGGGCAGCGACTATACAAGAACACGATAGTAGTTTATAATAGAACTACTATAGGCTGTACGCGGCACGATTGAGGCGACGCTTCCTTTTTGGGGGCGGCGAATTATTTTATAAGGACCCCCTAAGAATTGGGGGGCCGGACGTAGTTGTGGGGCCCGTATAGTGTCTATAGCGACGACGCGAATTTGCATCTCCATACCTTCGATAAGGAGTGGCCTATGATCCGGCTGGAACACGTAGCCAAGCGGTACAAGATGGGCGAGGTGGTTGTGACCGCGCTCGATGATGTCTCGCTCGAAGTGGACAAGGGCGAGTTCCTGGTGGTGCTCGGCCCTTCGGGCAGCGGCAAGACGACGCTGCTCAACATCATCGGGGCGCTGGACGAGCCGACGTCCGGGGAGGTCCACATCAACGGCGGGACCGTGTCGCTCAACAGCACCGGCGACCGCTTCCGATTCCGGCGCGAGACGGTCAGTTTCATCTTCCAGACGTTCAACCTGTTCCCCAGCCTGACCGCGCTGGAGAACGTGCAGTTCGTGCTCGACATGGCGAACACGAGCGACAGCACCGAGCGCGCGCGGGACGTGCTGGCGAGCGTGGGCCTGGGCGAGCGCGTGAACCACTTTCCGCACGAACTGAGCGGCGGCGAGCAGCAGCGCGTCGCCATCGCCCGCGCGCTGGCGACCGGCAACCCGATCCTGCTGGCCGACGAGCCGACCGGCGAGCTGGACTTCAAGACCGGCATCCAGATTCTGGACCTGCTGGCGCACCAGGCGGGCGACGGCAAGACCGTGCTGGTGGTGACGCACAACCGCGAGATCTCGCGCATCGCCGACCGCGTGGTCGAGCTGAGCAGCGGGCACATCATCAGCGACGGGCCGCCGCGCACCGGCAAAGCGGCCATCGCCGATTTGCAGTGGTGAGGGGCGCGCCATGACTAACATGACGTTATGGTTGCGCTGGTCCTGGCGCGACCTGCGGGCGCGCTGGCTGCAGGTCGTCGCGATCTCGATCATCATCGCCCTGGGCTCAGCCATGTTCGCCGGCCTGGGCGGGGTGGAGGACTGGCGCATCCGCGCCAACGACCTGAACTACGCGCGCCTGAACATGTACGATCTGCGCATGGCGCTGTCCGACGGCAGTTACCTGGACCGGGATGAGCTGGCGTCGGCGCTGGCGGACATCCCCGGCGTCGCGCGGAGCGAGGCGCGGCTGGTCACGCCCACGCTGGTCGACGCGTCGGATGGCGGCGAGGCGCTCGTCGTGCGCGGCGAGATCGTCGGCGTCGACGTGTCGGACGGCGGCCCGCACGTCAGCAGCCTGTACGTGCGCGAGGGCGCTGGCCGGACGCTGGCCGAAGGCGATTCCGGACAGCCGGTGGCCATGGTCGAGTACCATTTTGCCGACTACTACGACCTCGCGCCCGGCGATCCGATCCGCATCAGCGGCGACGTGGCGCTCGACTACGTCGGCACGGGCTTCTCGCCGGAATACTTCATGATCATCCCGGAGACAGGTATGTTTTTCGGCGAGTCGTCCTTCGCGGTGATCTTCGTGCCGCTGGAAACGGCGCAGCAACTGGCCGGGCGCGAGGGGCTGGTCAACGACGTGGCTTTCATTCTGGACGAGGATGCCGACTCCGCCAGCGTGCAGGCCGCCATCGAGGCGCGCATGGAGGGCGCGTTCCCTTCAACCGGCTATGCGATCAATGCGCGCGAGGATACGCAGGTCTACACCACCCTGTACAAAGACGCCGAGAGCGACCAGTGGATGTTCAACGCCCTGGCGACGCTGTTCCTGTTCGGCGCGGCGATGGGCGCCTTCAACCTCGCCGGGCGGATGGTCGAGGCCCAGCGGCGCGAGATCGGGATCGGCATGGCGCTGGGGGTGCCCCGGCGCTGGCTGGCCTTCCGCCCCCTGCTAGTCGGCCTTCAGATCGCCGTGTTGGGCACGGCCCTGGGGCTGCTGGCGGGTCTGGGTGTGGGTAAGCTGTTCCAGGGGGTGCTCGAGGACATGATGCCCTTGCCCTACTGGGAATTCTCGTTCCAGTTCGGTGGCTTTCTGCGCGCGGCGGTGTTCGGCATCCTGCTGCCTGTGGTGGCGACGCTGATCCCCGTGTGGCGCGCGGTGCGCGTGGCGCCGGTGGATGCGATCACGACCGGCTACCTCGTCGCCAAGGGCGGCGGGCTGGCCCGCTTCGTGCAGCGCCTGCCGCTGCCGGGCAAGAGCTTCGTGCACATGCCGGTCAAGAACGTGCTGCGCTCGCCGTGGCGCAGCGGGCTGACCGTGCTCGCCATCGCCATCGCGGTCCTGATCATGACGACCGTCGTCGGGGCGCTCGACACCTTCCTGGCGACTATGCAGCAGGCCGAGGACGCGACCCTGAACCGGGCCGCCGACCGCTTCCTGGTCAATCTCGATTTCTTCTACGCGGCGAACTACAGCGGCGTGACCGGCATCGAGTCCCTGGCGGGCGCAGATGGCGAGCCGTTGTTCACCGGCTTCGAGACGGCGATGATCGTCGGCGGCTGGCTGATTCACGGCGACGAGAAGATCGAGATTGCGCTGGAGCTGCACGACATGGACGCGGCGCTGTGGACCCCGACGGCGACCGAGGGCGCGCTGACCGCGGACGAGCCGGGCCTGGTCATCTCCGATAAGGCGGCGCGCGACCTGGGCGTGGGCGTGGGCGACCGGATCACGCTGGAACATCCCCACCGCGAGGGGCTGCTGTCGTTCCGGCTGGTGCAGACCGAGGTCCCGGTGATCGGCATCCACGACAATCCCCTGCGCGCGTATACCTACATGGACATGAACGGCGCGGCCCTGATGGGCCTGGAGGGGCAGACCAACTACCTGATCCTCAATCCCGCGCCGGGCGTCGAACCGGACGAGGTCAGGCTGGCGCTGCTCACCCAGCCGGGCGTGACGTCGTCGCAGGCGGTCACGGAGTTTTCGGATGCCGTGGATGAACTGCTCGAGATGATGACGGAGATCCTGGCCGTGGCGCAGGGGATGGTCGTCGTCATGGCCTTCCTGATCGCGTTCAACACGACGAGCATCAGCGTCGATGAGCGCGTGCGCGAGATCGCGACGATGTTCGCCTTCGGGCTGCGCATCCGGACGGTGATGCGCATGCAGATGCTGGAGAATCTCGTGATCGGCGTGCTGGGGACGATCGTCGGCGTGGCGCTGGGATGGATCGTGCTCAACGACCTGTTCGTCACGGTCGGCGAAAACGAGATACCCGACATCGGCTTCGTCGTCACGATGTCGGCGGAGACGATCCTGCTGGCCGCGCTGCTGGGCGTGGTCCTGGTGGGCCTCACGCCGCTGGTGAGCATCCGCCGGATGCGCAACATGGACATCCCCTCGACTCTCCGCGTGATGGAGTGATTTTCACAATGCGAGCGGCTCCCCGGCCCGAACCGGGGAGCCGCCACCGCCGGCCCGACCGGACGCCCGCGTGAGGATTGGGTTTGAATCGGGCCGGTTGGCTTGCCTTTGGCACAGTTCTGGTATAGTATGGCATATAGTGGTCCATACCATACTGACCAGGATGTACCCGTGACCCTGCACCACGACTCGCCCGTGCCGCTCTACGTCCAGATCAAAGACCTGCTCCAGAAGCAGATCGAGACCGGGGCGTATGCCATCGGCCAGCGCCTGCCGTCCGAGCGCGAGCTTGCCCAGCGCTTCAACGTCAGCCGCATGACCGCCCGCCAGGCGCTGCAAGGGCTGGCCCAGGAAGGGCTGACCAGCTCGCGGGTAGGGAAGGGCACGTTCGTCAGCCCGCCGCGCATCAACCAGGAACTCCGCACGCTGACCAGCTTCAGCGAAGACATGCACGAGCGGGGCATGGCGCCCAACAGCCGCGTCGTCCGGGCCGAGGTAGTCCAGGCCGACCGCGAGACTGCCGGGCGGCTGCACGTTCCGGCGAAGAGCGAGATCGTCCTGCTCAGCCGCGTGCGTCTCGCCGACGACCAGCCCCTCGCGCTCGAAACGACGCACATCCCGACCGCGCTGTGTCCGGGGCTGCTCGATCACCACGACTTCAGCCGCGAGTCCCTCTACGACGTGCTGCAGGCCGATTACGGGTGCCACCTGGTCTGGGCGGACCAGATGATCCAGGCGTGCATGCCCAGCGAGGCCGAGCGCGAGGCGCTCAACCTGGACGCGCGAACGCCCGTGCTCCGGCTGGCGCGCGTGACGTACAACCAGTACGACCAGCCCGTCGAATTCGTGCGATCCGTGTATCGCGGCGACCAGTACCAACTGCGCGCCGTGCTGCGCCATTCGAACAGGTGACGCCGATGATCATTCGCCCGATGGAGCCAGCCGATATCCCCGTCGTCGTCGATTGGATGCTGGCGACCCCGCTCTGGCAGCGCTACCGGCTCACCGAGGCGGCGACGCGGGCCGGTTTCGAGCGCGCGCTGGCCGGCGGCGACCTGCTGCTGGTGGCGGACCTGGACGAACCGGCGGGCCGCGCCTGTGGGCTGGCGTGGTGCCTGCGGCAGGGCATGTTCGGGCGCAGCGCGTATTTGCGCATTCTGGGCGTGCGCGGCGAGTTTGCCGGGCGCGGGCTGGGCGCCGTGCTGCTGGATCGCGCCGAAGCGAGCCTCGATGAGGCCACCGATGCCCTGTTCTTGCTGGTGTCGGACTTCAACGCGGATGCCCGGCGCTTTTACGAGCGCCAGGGCTACGTTCGGGTCGGGGCGCTGCCGGCTTATGTGCTGCCGGACGTAACCGAGTTACTCTATTGGAAACGACTGGGCGGATCGCACCATACAGAAGGAGGTGAGGCATCCGGGGACATCCGCTAGTGGTTGTTGGTTTTCGTTTTTTGGATAAACACAGGAGAGGAAAATGCTCCCAGCAAAAGGTATTCGCTTCATCGTAATCGTGGCTGTGTTGGTGATGACTATCGGCATAACGGCCCCGGCCATGGCCCAGGACGACAGCAACATGCTCATCATGGCCCGCGCCGTCGACTCGACCGGCCTGGACCCGCACACCCAGACCGCTTTCGCCTCGCTGCGCATGCTCGAACTCGTCTACGAGACGCTGGTCCGCACCGATGAAAACCTGGTTCTCGAGCCCGCGCTGGCCGAAAGCTGGGCTTTCTCGGACGACGGCATGCAGCTCACCTTCAACCTGCGCCAGGGCGTGACCTTCCACGATGGCTCACCTTTCACGTCCGAAGACGTGATCGTCTCGATCGAGCGCATCCTGGACGAGGAAACCGGCTCGGCGACGCGCTCCAACCTGCTCAGCATCGAGTCGATGGACGCGCCCGATGATTACACCGTCGTCATGAACCTGACCCTGCCGGACGTGCCGCTGGTGGCCGCGCTGTCGAGCATCAACACCGCCATTCTGCCGTCCGAGCTGATCGCCGAGGGCGATCCGTCGGCTACGGTGAACGGCACCGGCCCGTTCATGCTCGAAAGCTGGCAGCCCGAAGAGCGGACGATCTTGATGGCGTTCGCAGACTACTGGGGCGATGGCCCGTACGTCGACGGCATCGAAATCCGGATCGTCCCCGACGAGTCGACCATCATGGCCGCGCTGCGGGCGGGCGAGATCGACTTTGCCATGCTCAACGACCCGCTGATTGCCACGCTGCCGATGGGCGGCTCCGAAGCGATCATCAATCGCGCGCCCGACATCTCCTACCACGTGCTCCAGCTTCGTGCCGCGGTCGAGCCGCTGGACAAGCTCGAAGTGCGGCAGGCGATTTCGTGCGCCATCGACCGCCAGCAGGTGGTGGACGTGGCGGCCCTCGGTGAGGGGATGGTCACCGGCCCGCTGACGATGCCCGCGTGGCAGGTCCCGCTCGACGAGCTGTTCTGCTACGAGCAAGACCTGGCAAAGGCCCAGGAACTGATGGCCGAGGCCGGGCTGGAAGAAGGCTTCGAGCTGCCGGTGATCGTGGCCGTGGCCGAGCCGCCGACCGCGCTGTCCGAGGCGCAGGTGATCCAGGAACAGCTCCGCGCGATCAACATCGAAGTGACCATCGAATCGCTGGAGTTTGGCGTGTACGTGGACCGCTGGCTGGCGGCGGACTTCACGGCGGCGATCGCGCTGAATGGTGGCCGGTCGGACCCGTACCCGATGTACTCGCGCTACTTCCAGTACGATGCGAACTTCAACGAGGTGGCTGGCTACATCGACGATACGCTCGACTCGCTGATGAAGCAGGGCCAGGTCGAGACCGATCCCGAGGCGCGTTGGGAGATCTTCGCCGAGTTCCAGCGCCATCTGGCCGAAACCGCGCCGTGGATCTGGCTGTACAACGGCTATACCTACACCGGGCAGCAGCCATGGGTGATCGACTTCACGCCGACGCCGACCGGCTCGATCTTCTACTTGAGCGAAGCCAGGCTCGACCGGTAAGATAGTGGTTCGTTCGTAGCTGTACCCAGGCGGAGCGCACCCGGTCCGGCGTGCGCTCCGCATACCCTGAAGGGTGGGCGTTTTCATGCTTCGTTATATCGCGCAGCGCCTGATCGCTGTGATCCCCACGCTGATCGGCGTGTCGCTGCTGGTGTTCATCGCCATCCGGCTGGTGCCGGGCGACGCCATCGTGACCATGCTGGGGACCGAGGCCGGTATGCTGACCGCCAACCAGCGCGCCGCGCTGGAATCGTACTTTGGCCTGGACAAACCGGCGACCGTGCAGTACGTGACTTGGATGGGGGACGTGCTGCAGGGGGATCTCGGCTTTTCGATCCGGCATGGCAAGCCCGTGCTGGACCTGATCCTCGAGCGGTTCCCGGTGACGATGGAACTGGCGTTTGTATCGCTGGTGATCGCGCTGGTGGTCGGCACGACGCTCGGGACGCTCTCCGCGGTGCTGCACAACTCGTTCATCGACCTGTTCGGGCGGTTGTTTGCGCTGTTGGGGCTGGCCGCGCCCAATTTCCTGATCGGCACGCTGTTGATCTACGTGCTCTCGGTGTATTTCGGCATCCTGCCGAACGCCGGTAATTACGTCGAGCTGACCGAAGACCCGGTCAAGAACTTCGAGCAGATCATCTTCCCCGCGATGACGCTGGGGTTTTCGTTCTCGGCGTCGGTGATGCGCACGACTCGCTCGGCCATGCTCGAAGTGTTGGGCGAGGATTACATCCGCACGGCCCGCAGCAAGGGCCTGCGCAGTCGGACGGTCATCACGCGCCACGCGCTGCGCAACGCCATGATCCCGGTCGTGACGCTGGCCGGCGTCGAGCTGGGGTACCTGCTGGGCGGCGCGGTGATCGTCGAGCAGATTTTCGCCCTGCCGGGGTTGGGGCGCCTGACTCTCAACGCCATCTCGCAGCGCGATTACGCGCTGATCCAGGGGGCGACGTTGTTCATTGCGATCAATTTCGTGGTGATCAATCTCGTGGTTGATTTGATTTACGCGGTGGTGGACCCACGGATTTCTTATGGCAGCCATAAATAGCGAACTCGGCCAGATGACCAAAGAACCCAGCCTGCTGCGCCGCCTGATGCGCAGCCGCAGCGGACTGCTGGGCCTGGTGATTGTCGTGACCTACGTCACGGTGGCGATCCTCGGCGCGGTGGGGATCACGCCCTATTCGCCGACCGAACAGCACCCGCCCGACCGGCTGCAAGGCCCCAGCGCCCAGTACCGGCTGGGCACGGACCTGTTCGGGCGCGATATGCTGAGCCGGCTGATCAAGGGCGCCACCAATTCGCTGTACGTGGCCCTGGTGGCCGTCGCCATCTCCAGCACCGCCGGCACGCTGATCGGCACCGTCTCGGCGTATATCGGGGGGCGCTTCGACGAGATCATGATGCGCGTCATGGACATCTTCTTCGCGTTCCCGGCGATCCTGCTGGCGCTGCTGGTGGTGACCATCCTGGGGCGCGGCCTCAACAAGACGATCATCGCCATCGCCGTCGTCTACACGCCGATTTTCGCGCGGGTGGCGCGCGGGCCGGTGCTGTCCGTCAAGCAGATGGAATTCGTCACGGCGGCGCGCAGCATCGGCATGAAGCACGACCGCATCGTGCTGCGGCACGTGCTGCCCAACACGCTCGCCCCGCTGATCGTGCAGGTGAGCCTCGCCCTGTCGTGGGCGCTGCTGACCGAAGCCGGGCTGAGCTTCCTGGGGCTGGGCACCCAGCCGCCGGAGCCATCGTGGGGCGTGATGCTCAGCGACAGCCAGGGCATTTCCGAGATCGCGCCGTGGCTGATGATCTATCCCGGCCTGGCGATCATGCTCGGCGTGCTGGGCTTCAACCTGTTGGGCGATGGCCTGCGCGACACGCTCGACCCGCGCCTGAAACGCCTGCGGTGAGTCCGGGGCGCGCCGGACCTCACCAACGCGACCCCGTGAGGCGGCGCATCCCCGTGACGCGCCGCCTCATTCCTTGAGCGCGCCGGACACCATCCCGCGGATGAAGTGCCGCTGGAAGATGAAATACATCACGATGACGGGCAGGCTGACGATCGTTGCCGCGGCAGCCATCACCGGCACGTCGGCGGCGTAGCGCCCGCGCAGCAGGGCCAGCCCCACCGGCAGCGTGCGCAGGTCCCCGGTGACCATGACCAGCACCAGGAAGAACTCGTTCCACGTCCACATGAACAGCAGCACGATCAGCGAGAGAAGCGCGGGCCGCGACAGGGGAAACAGCACCCGCCACAGCACGTTCCAGGCGTTGCAGCCGTCCACCACCGCCGCATCGACCAGCTCGGTCGGCATGCTCTTGAAGTGCGCCCGCATCCAGAAGGTGCCGAAGGCGAAGCTCAGCCCCACCTGGGGCAGGATCAGCGCCCAGTACGTGTTGCGCAGGCCGAGCGTGCCCATCAGCTTCCACAGGGGGATGATCACCGCTTCCGACGGGACCATCAGCCCCAGCACGATCAACAGCAGCAGCAGGTTGTCGCCCCAGAAGCGGATCATCCCGAAGGCGTAGCCGGACATCGTCGAGAGGATCGTGGCGATGACCACGACCGGCACGACCACGATCACGCTGCTGCGGAAGTAGGTGCCGAAGCGGGCGCCGTCCCAGGCTTTTTGGAAGTTGTCGAACTGCCACGTTTCGGGCAGCGCGAACGGGCCCTGCGCCAGCTCGGACGAGGACTTGAACGCGGTGAGGAAGATGCCGGCGAACGGCAGCAGCGCGCCGATCAGGAAGATGAGCAGCATCAGGTAGGTCAGGCCGGTGCGCGCTTGCTTGCGCCAGTAATCGCGGTCGCGGATCATTGCGCGTCCTCCTCGCTCGTTTGCAGGCGCATCACCAGCGCCGACACCGTCACGATGATCACGGTCAGCACCAGCGCCATCGCCGCGCCGTAGCCCGCCCGGTTGTACTGGAACGCCTCCCGGTAGATCAGCAGGCTGGTGACGATCGTCTCCTTGCCGGGGCCGCCGCCGCGCGTCAGCACGAACACCAGGTCGAACACGCGCAGCGCCGCGATGAACGTCAGCACGAACGCGACCAGGATTTGCTGGCGCAGGCCGGGCAGCGTCACGTGCCGGAACTCCTGCCACGCGTTGGCCCCGGCCACGGCTGCGGCGTCGTACAGATCGGTGTTGATCGACTGCGCCCCGGCGATGAACAGCACCATGCACAGCCCGTACTGCACCCACACGCCCACGCCGCCGACCGCGTAACGTGCCCAGGTGAAATCACCCAGCCAGGGCCGCACCCAGCCATCCAGGCCGAGTGCCAGCAGCAGCTCGTTAATCGGCCCGTCGTAGGCGAACAGCCAGCGCCAGATGATGCCCACCACGACCGGGCTCATCACCTGGGGGATGAACAGCCCCGTGCGGAACAGGGTCATGCCGCGCAGGGTGCGCCGCGTCATGAGCGCGGTCAGGAACAGGCCGAGCATGATCGGCAGGATGCTGTAGAAGATCACGAAAAACGCGTTGTGCTGCAGCGCCAGCCAGAAATCGTCATCGTTCCACAGCTCGGCGTAGTTGTCCAGGCCGATGTACACCGGGTCGCTGAAGCCGGTCCAGTCGTAGAGGCTGTAGCGCGCCGTGTTGAGGATTGGCCACAGCACGAACACCGCGTAAATGATCAGTCCGGGGAGGATAAACAGGTAGGCTTGGTAGGGGTGGATGTAGGGTGGATTGTCCAGGCGCGAGCTGAAAAACCGCGTTTTCATCGGTGCGTCCTTGATTGAAAGGGGGTGCTGACTGCACCAGCCAGCACCCCGGCATGACTCACAATCACGGTCACGCGGCAGAGACTACATGCCGCCCGCCTGGTAATCGGACTCGACGTCCTGGATGAACTCCTCCGGGCTGACCTGTCCGGCCATCAGCTCCTGGATGTTGGCGGCGATGTCCGGCACGGTCCAGTCCAGGTAGTGGCCGACCGCGTTCTGCGAGCTGATGGTGTTCCACGCCTCGACCACGTCGGCGGTCAGCGTGCCCTCGACCAGCAGCGCCGGGTCGACGGTGGCGGCGGGCAGGAAGCCCTGCTCGAACAGCAGTTCCGCGGCGCGCGGCCCGGTGACCAGGTCGATGTAAGCGGCTGCCAGGTCGGGTTGTTCGGTGGTGGCGCGGGCGCCATAGGCCAGCCCCACGCCGCCAATCGACAGCGGCGGCGCCCCTTCGATGGCCGAGGGGATCACGAAGAAGCCGATCTCTTCCTCGCCCAGCTCCTCGATGATGCTGCCGGTCATCCAGCTACCGGTGATCCACATCACGCCGTTGTGGTTGAGGAAGGCGCCGAACGTCTGGTTGTCGTAGTCCATGCCCTCGAAGCCCGGCGAGAAGTACCCGGCGTCGATCCACTCGACCATCTTCTGGGCGGAAACCAGGTTGGACTCGGTGTCGAACGTGCCGCCCTCGCGGCGGAACATGAACGCGTCCAGCTCGTCGAGTGTCGCGTAGGCGTGCTGGATGGCGCCCCAGGTATGGATCGCGGGCCAGCCGTCCAGGCTGCCGAAAACAATCGGGGTCTTGTCCGCATCTTTGATGGTCTGGAGCATGGCCTCGAACTCGGCGAACGTCTGCGGGATCGACAGCCCCAGCTCCTCGAAATCGGACTTCCAGTAGTAGGCGGCGACGACCTCGGCGGTGTTCGACACGCCGTAGAGGTTGCCCTCGCCGAACGTGGCGCCGTCTTCGGTGAAGCGGTTGCGGGCGTGCAGACCCTCGGCGTAGCGGTCGGCCCAGCCGTACTGGGCGGCGTAGTCATCCAGCGGCAGCAGCAGCCCCGCCTCGACGAGCGCGCCCATGCCGGTGAAGCCCTGGTTGATCATGGCGACGTCCGGGCCGCCGCTCTCCGACAGGGCCAGCGGCAGGATGTCGGTCAGGTCGCTGGTGTCGTAGGCTTCGCGCTGGATGGTGACGCCGGGGTTGGCTTCCTCGAACTCGGCGTTGAGCTGTTCGATCATGGCTTGCTCGGCGTCGCGCGTCCAGTTGTCCCACACGACGAGGGTGACCTCGTCCTGGGCCGCGGCGGGCGCCAGCGCGACCAGCAGCGCGACAATCGTCAACAGAATCACACTGCGCTTCGATTTCATTGTCCGTAATATCCTTTCGTTGGTTAAAGAACGAACCTTGGGAGTATGACAATGGTACCATACCCCCAGGGTTCTGTCAGATGATCACTGCTCGAGAGTGGCGTGGCCCCACAGCCGCGGCGTCCCCTGGATCGAACCCCAGGCGCTCCAGCCGGTGCGGGCTTCGTTACAGTTCTCGCCAACGGCTGCGTCAGCTTTGTCGCAGTCGTACGGCAAGATGTTGAAGCCGATGGCGTCCCCTGGCGCCACCTCGCCGGGGACGGCGTTCCAGGGAATCGCCACTTCGAGGATGTACCCGGTATCCGTGTGCGCGGACGCGACCTGCATGTCCGGGGCGGTTTCGCTGATGATGCCCTGGTTGGCGTCGGCGTCGCGCTCCGCCTGCACGTTGCCCTCGGTGTCGAACGGGAAGATGCCGGTCTTGAAGGTGGTCAGCGTGTTTTCGCTCGCACCTGGGCCGTGCGGGTCAACCGTGATCTCGACCGAGTCGCTGCGCCAGTGGCCTTTGATGTCGTTGGGGGCGATGTTCGAAACGACGACGTCGTCGATCACCTCGATCGCGACGTAGAGGAAAGCGTCGTCATAGCCGACCTTGAACGTCGCGGTGAGGTCGCCCTCATCCGTCGTTTCACCTTCCCACAGGCGGTCGAAGGGGATGTCGTGGGCGGGCAGATCGGCGTATTCGCTCAGATCGCCGTCGATGGTCGGGGCCTCGGCCAGGGCAGGCACGGAGAGCGTCGGCACGATTTGCAGCGTGCCGGCATCGCTCAGCGCATAGCCTTCGTATGTGGCATCCACGGCAATCTCGAAGCTGCCCTGCGCCATGTCGGCGGGCACGGTCGCCATGAAGTCGGCCACGACGGTCTCGCCCGCCGGAACGCTCACCGTCTGTTCCGCCGCGTCGAGCGTGACGGCGTCGCTGTCCACCGAGAGCGCGACCGTTACCTCGGTTTCGGCATCGGAGCGGTTGTTGAGGATCACGGGGATCGCGCCCGTCTCGCCGGCGCCGATGGCGATCTCGGCGGGCACCAGGCGGATCAGGTGCTCGACGTTATTGCGTTGGGTCCACTCGCGGTAGATCTGCACGGCCTCGATCGGCTGGAGTTCGACCGATACGGGGGGCGTGACCTGCAGCAGCGTGCGCGTGCTGGCATAGCGCGGCACCGCGTCGCCGTCGACCGCATCGAAGCGACCCACCAGCGTCTGGAAATCAGTCACGTCCGCGTCCTGCGGCACGGAGACGGTGAACGAGGTGCTCAGCGACTCGCCGACGGGGACATCCGCCGGCGCGCTGGCTTCGCTGACCGTCCAGCCATCAGGCGCGCTCAGGCTGAGGCTCAGGTCCATCAGGTCGATCTCGCTGAAGTTGCGGAAGACGACATCGACCATGACTTCACCGCCCTGGCTGACGTAGAAATCGGATGGGCGTACTTCCAGCTCGACATTGGCCGGCGCGTGATCCACGCCCTCGAAGATGCCGGCCAGCAGGCTGGTCTCGGTCTCCGGCATGGGCAGCACGCTGGCGGCCAGCGTGAAGGTTTCCGGGTTCAGCCCGCGGCCCGACGGGGGCAGTGATGCGCTCCAGCCCTGGCTGCGATACTGGCCCAACGCGATGGATTCGAGTTCGGCGTAGGTCATGAACTGCGACGGCGAGAACTCATTGGTGGGCACTTCGACGCTCACCGCCAGCCCCGCGCTGCCATAGGCCAGGGCATAATAGAGCTTCTTGGGCTGCCAGGGCTCGATGAACTCCTGCTCGATTTGCTCCGGGAAGGCGTTCGGATCGCCGGCCAGGAAGAACGCCTCTGTCGCCAGCTTGGCGATGTACTGGTGGTGACCATGACCGCGCGGTGAGGGGTTCATGGTGATGACCACGTCGGGCTTGAGCACGCGGTACAGGCGCACGATGTTGCCGAGCGGCTCTTCGTACCCCCAGGCCAGTTCGGTGGCCGAGGCGCTGGTGGTATAGGCCCAGTCTTCCTCGCCCAGCGGATACAACTGGTTGATCCCCAGCATACCCAGCGACATGCGCTCTTCGTAATCGCGAATGATGCCCAGCGACGGGCCCAGTTCGCGCCCGACCGCGTTGCCGCCGCCCTCGCCGCGCGTGGCAGTGGCTACCGCGGCTTTGGCTCCTCCATCGAGCACGTAGCGGGCCAGGGTCGCCGTCGCGCCGGATTCATCGTCCGGATGCGCGCCGACGAAGAGCAGGTTGACCTTGACGGCATCTTCGCTCGTCGCCTTTGCTGGCGGCGTGTCGTCCTGGGCGAGGGTGGTTGCGGGGATGACCAGCGAGACGAGCAGAACAATCACGATAAGGCGTGCAAGTGGTGACGTTTGCATGATCGGGAAACCCTTTCAGCATACTATTCATAAACGATACACAGGGGATTAGTGGAGATCGTTCACGGGGGGCGCACTCCTTCCTCCTGGTTTGACGATGGTGTTGGTGTGGAAAGCTGTGGGAAGCGCCGGGGAACCAGACGCCTCATTTTTATATTTATATATATCCATATCTAATATATTGCAAATCGTACGTGTGTCAATTCTTCGCTGTCGCGCTGTCGCGGGCCTGGGCGGCGACCCGAAGCGTCTCGTATGCGCGCGCCTGGGCACAAAGGGGGAAATGGGCGGCGGGACGGCTCACCATCCCGCCGGATGTCACGCGTAGCGGCCTTCGGAGAGGATCGACTCGATGGCGTTGTCGCGGTCGAGCACGACCACCTGGGGCGTCCACGTGGCGGGCGGCGGGAACTCGACCAGCCCGAAGGCCAGCACGATCAGCCGGTCGCCCCGGCTGACGAGGTGCGCCGCCGCGCCGTTGACCTGGATCGTCCCGCTGCCCGGCTCGCCGGGAATGATGTACGTTTCGAACCGCGCGCCGTTGTCCACGTCCACGACGAGCACCTGCTCGTAGGGGACCATCTTGGCCGCGTCCAACAGGTCGGTGTCGATAGTGATGCTGCCCACGTACTCGATATTGGCGTCGGTCACTCGCGCGTGGTGCAGTTTGGAACGGACCATAGAAACCAGCATAGCAACCGTTCTCCTGTGGGTGTCATTCTGGCTGGGCGGCGCCGAGCAGCGTGTTGTCGATCAGGCGCACGTCGCCGACGAACACGGCCATGCTCAACAGCGCCGCGCGCGCCTTGCCGCCGATCTCGGCTAGCGTGACGGGGTCCGCCGCGCTGACGTAGTCCAGGCGGGCCAGCGGCTCGGCGGCGATCACGTCGCGCATGATGGCGCGCAGGCGCTCGCCGTCGCGCTCGCCGCTTTCCCACGCCGCGCTTGCTGCATCCAACGCCCGCTTGAGCACCAGCGCCGCCGGGCGCTCGCCGGGCTTGAGCAGCAGGTTGCGGCTGCTCATCGCCAGCCCATCCGGCTCGCGGACGATCGGGCAGACGACGATCTCCAGGTTGAAGGCCAGGTCGCGGGCCATCTGGCGGATGACCGCCGCCTGCTGGGCGTCTTTCTGGCCGAAGTAGGCGCGCGTGGGCTGAAACACGTTGAACAGCTTGGCGACGACGGTCGTCACGCCGCGAAAGTGGCCGGGCCGCGCCGCGCCTTCGAGCACCCTCGTCACGTCCTCGACGGTCACGTAGGTCTGGAAGCCGGGCGGGTACACGGTGGTTTCGTCCGGCGCCCAGACGAGATCGACGCCCTCGGCTTCGAGCAGGGCGCAGTCGCGCTCGAGTTGGCGGGGATAGGCGTCCAGATCGGCGCGGCGGTCGAACTGGATCGGGTTGACGAAAATGCTGACGCCCACGCGGTCGTTTTCGGCCCGCGCCCGGCGCACCAGCGAGAGATGCCCTTCGTGCAGCGTGCCCATCGTCGGCACCAGACCCCAGCTCTGGCCGGGGTTGGCCCAGCGGCGCGCGCGCACGTCTTCGATGGTCTTGGTGACGAACATGGTTCACAGTCCTCGATTGGCGTACAGGTCTTCGAGCGCTTTGGCCAGCGCGTGTAAGGTCCGGTTGACCGGCGTGGCGACGCCGTGCATCTCGCCCGCGCGCACCACCGCGCCGCAGATCGCGTCGATCTCGGTCGGGACGCCGCGCCGCACGTCGCCCAGCATCGAGGACACGTTGGCGGCGGTCCGCCGGGCGACCGTTTCGGCTGCGGCGGCGGGATCGTCGAACGGCAGCGCGATCCCCTGGGCGGCGGCCACCGCGGCGACCTCGCGCGCGGCGGCGGCCATCATCCGGCGCGCCCAGCCCGACTCGAGCAGCGCGCCGTTGCGCACGCCGAGCAGGGCCGTCAGCGGGTTGATCGCGGCGTTGACTGCCAGCTTGCCCCAGATCGCGCCGGAGGCGTCCTCGACCACGCGCACCTCCAGCCCGGCGCGCCGGAACAGGTCCGCGAGCGCCGCCACTGCCGGGTCGCCGGGGAAGCGCGCCGCCAGGGTGGTGGGGCCCGTCCCGCCGGCGATCACGAGTCCCGGCTGGCCTTCCGTCGTCGCGCCGAGCGTGGTCACGCCCACCGCCGCGCGCTCGTCGCCAGCGATCCCGGCCAGGATTTCGCGGTTGCCCGCGCCGTTTTGCAGCGAGATCGCCAGCCCGCCCGGTTTGAGGACGCGGGCCGCGCCGCGCGCGGCGGCGGCGGTCTTGGGCGTCTTGGTGACGATCAGCGCGACATCGACCGGGGCGAGGGCGTCCAGGTCGCCGGTGGCGCGCACCGGGACGCGGCGCTCGGTGCCGTCCGGCTCGACCACGCGCAGCGGCCCGGCGGCCAGGGCGCGAAGCTGGTCCGGCCACGTGCCGACGAGCGTCACATCAGCGTGAGGGCTCAGGCGCGCGCCCAGCAGGCAGCCCATCGCGCCGATCCCGAAAATGGCGAGGCGAATGGCTAACCTCCGTCGTCGCTGTCACCGGCGACGATCGCGTCCCAGACGTCGTCCGGCAGCGTGAATTCGTGTTCCGGGGCGGGGAAGGCCCGCGCCTGGACATCCGCGCGGAAGGCGTCGAACGCGGCGCGCATCGCCCCGGCGAGGTCCGCGTACTGCCTGGCGAACTTGGGCGTGAAGCGGTCGAACAGGCCCAGCAGGTCGTGCGTGACCAGCACCTGCCCGTCGCATGCCGCCCCGGCGCCGATCCCGATCGTGGGGATGCTCACCGAGCGCGTGATTAGGCCCGCCAGCCGCGCGGGGATGCCCTCCAGCACCAGGCTGAACGCCCCGGCGCGCTCCAGGGCGCGCGCGTCGTCGATCAGCTTGCGCGCGGCGGCGACCGACTTGCCCTGCACCTTGAAGCCGCCCATCTGGCTGACGCTCTGCGGCGTCAGGCCGATGTGCCCCTGGACCGCGATCCCGATCTCGACCAGGGCGCGCACGGTGGGCGCCATGTGCGCGCCGCCTTCCAGTTTGACGGCATCCGCGCCCCCCTCGACCAGCAGGCGGGCCGCGTTGCGTTTGGCGTCATCGATGCCCAACTGGTAGCTCATGAACGGCATATCGCCGATCACCAGCGCGCGCGCCGCGCCCCGCCGGACGGCGCGGCAGTGCAGCACCATCATATCCATCGTCACGGGGAGCGTGCTCTCCAGGCCATGCACGACCATGCCGACCGAATCGCCGACCAGGATCACGTCGATGCCGCTCTGCTCGAGCAGCAGGGCGGTGGGGTAGTCGTAGGCGGTCAGCATCGTGATCGGCTCGCCGCGCGTTTTCTTCGCCTGGATATCGTGGATCGTGATCTTGTCCATGTCACATTCTCGCCTTCCAGATGAACGAGGCATCCACCATCACGCGGATTTTAACAGATTTGCGGCCCGCCGGGGGGCGAATCGCAAAGAAAACGGCCCGCCTGTGCTGGCCGGGCCGCGCGCCTTCGCGAGCCGGGGACGGCTCAGCGCCGTTCGAGCCGCTTGGTGTACATATCGACGGTGACGGCCACCACCAGCACGATGCCCTGGATCATCTGCTGCTGGTACGACGCCACGCGCAGCAGGTTCATGCCGTTGCCCAGCACGCCGATCAGCAGGCCGCCGATGACCGCGCCGGGGACGTTGCCCACGCCGCCGAACAGGCTCACGCCGCCCAGAACCGACGAGGCGATAGCGTCCAGTTCCAGGCCGACGCCCATCTGCGGTTGGGCGGAATACAGCCGGGCGGCGAGCAGCATCCCGGCCAGCGCGGCGAGCATCCCGCTGATGCCGTAGGTCAGCAGTTGGACGCGGCTCACCGGCACGCCGGCCAGCCGGGACGTTTCCTGGTGGCCGCCCACGGCGTAAATGTGCAGCCCGAAGCGCGTCCGGGTGAGCAGCAGCAGCGCCAGCAGCACCACGGCCAGCGCCACGATCACCGGCAGGGGCACATCGCCCACGACGGGCACGCTCAGCCGGTCGCGGCCCCAGCGGGTGTAGGCTTCGCCCATGCCGGAGATCGGCTTGCCGTTGGTGTAGAGCAGCGTCAGCCCGCGCGCGACGCCCATCATCGACAGCGTGGCGACGAAGGGCGGCAGCTTGCCGAAGACGACCAGCGCGCCGTTGGTCAGGCCGATGCCGAAACCCATCGCCAGGGTGAGGATCACGGCGGCCTCGATGGGCAGCCCTTCGCGCACGATCAGGCCCGCCGACACGGCGCCGCCCAGCGCCGCGACCGACCCGACCGACAGGTCGATCCCGCCGACGAGCATGGTGAGCGTCATGCCGATGGTGACGATGATCACGTGCGCGTTTTGCTGGGCGATGTTGGTCAGGTTGCGCTCGGTGAGAAACTGCTCGGATTCGGATGAGAAATAAAGCCCCAGCGCGATGAGGAACAACAGCACGACGGTGCGCCGCAGCACGTTGCCGAGCGTCACCTGCCAGGAAAGCGTGGTCGACGGGGTCATGCCGGGTTCATCCCCCTGTTCAATGTGGTGCCGGTCGCCGCGTTCATCAGGTCGTTTTGCGTGGCGGTCCGGGCGTCGAACTCACCGGCTAGGCGGCCCTCGTGCATCACCAGGATGCGATCGCTCACGCCCAGCACTTCGGGCAGCTCGGACGAGATCATGATGATGCCCACGCCGCGCTCGGCGAGCTGGTGCATCAGCCGGTAGATCTCGGCCTTGGCCCCGACGTCGATGCCGCGCGTCGGCTCGTCGAGGATCAGCACCCTGGGATCGAGCGTCAGCCACTTGGCGATGACGACCTTCTGCTGGTTGCCGCCGCTCAGGTTGCGCACGCGCTGCGCCTGGGACGGCGTGCGGATGTCCAGCCGTTCGATCGACTCGCGGGTGATCGCCTCGACGCGCGGCCAGCGAATCAGCACCGGGCGCGTCAGCCGGCGCAGGATCGCCATGACCACGTTAGCCGCGACCGACATGCCCAGGAACAGGCCCTGCCGCTTGCGATCCTCCGGCACGAAGCCGATCCCGCTGCGGATGGCCTGCTGCGGGCGGCGAATGTGGACCGGCTCGCCCTCCAGCAGGATCTCGCCGCCGGTGGCCGGGTGCGCGCCGAAGATCGTCTCGGCCAGCTCGGTTCGCCCCGCGCCGACCAGCCCGGCCACGCCCAGGATCTCGCCCCGGCGGAGCGCGAAGCTGACGTCGCGCACGCGGTCGCCCCGGCTGAGGTTGCGCACTTCGAGCACGACGCCGTCCGTCGCCGCGCGGTCGCGGCGCTCGTACATCTGGCCCACCTCGCGCCCGACCATCATGCGGATGATGTCCTCGGTGGTGACCTCGGCGACCGGGTGCGTGCCGACCAGGATGCCGTCGCGCAGCACGGTCACGCGGTCGCAGATGGCCCGCACCTCTTCCAGCCGGTGCGAAATGAAGATGATCGACACGCCGCGCTCGCGCAGGCTCCGCATGCGGCTGAACAGCGTGTCCACTTCGCGATCGGTCAGCGAGGAGGTCGGCTCGTCCATCACGATCAGCCGCGCGTCGATCGAGAGTGCCTTGGCGACCTCGATCATCTGCTGCTGGGCGATGGAGAAAAAGCGAACCGGCGTGCGGACGCTCAGCTTGAGGTCGAGTTCGGCCAGGTCCGCCTGGGCCTGCTGGTAGAGCTTGCGCCAGTGGACGGTGCCCGGTATGGCGCCCTGCGGCTCGCGGCCCAGGTAGATGTTCTTGCCCGCGTCCAGGTACGGGATCAGCGCCAGTTCCTGGTGGATCATGCTGATGCCCAGCGCCTGGGCGTCGTGCGGCGAGTGGATCGCCACCGGCTGGCCCTGCCAGGTGATCGCCCCCTCGTCGGCGGAATAGACGCCGTTGAGGATCTTCATGAGCGTGCTTTTGCCCGCGCCGTTCTCGCCGACCAGCGCCAGGATTTCGCCGGGATAGACGGTCAGATCGATGTCCTTCAGCGCCTGAACGCCGGGGAACGACTTGCTGATGCCTTGCATCTGGAGGAGAGGTGTCTGGTCCATACGGCTCTTATACATGAAAAAGGCTGTGCAGGCGCCCACGCACCCGCACAGCCGCATTAGCTCAGGTTACTGCGTGACGAGCATGAGATCGACCGGGATGTACGCCTCGACACCCATGCCCGCCAGGAAGGCGGCGGTCGTCTCGACGCCCAACTGGCCCATCAGCGCGGGCTGCTGGGCGACGGTCGCGGCCAGCGTGCCGGCTTCCACCGCGGCCACCGCGTCATCGATCGCGTCGAAACCGACGAAGACGATGTCTTCGGCGCGGCCCGCCGCTGTGGCGGCCTCGATCGCGCCCAGGATCATCTCGTCGTTATGGGCGAAGACGCCGTCGATCTGGTCCTGCGCCTGCAGGATGTTCTCGAAGACGGTCAGGCCCTCGGCCCGGTTGAAGTTGGCCGTCTGGCGCGCCACGATCTCGACGCCGGGGCATTCCTCGCTCATGTACGCGTTGAAGCCCTCGCCGCGGTCGCGCGCCGCCGACGTCCCGGCGATGCCTTCCAGCTCGACGACCATGCCTTCGCCGCCCAGCGCACCGCACAGGAATTCAGCCGCCATGCGGCCACCGGCCACGTTGTCGGACGCGATGTGGCTCACCACGTCGCCGCCCGCCGCGCCGCGATCGATCGTGAAGACGGGGATCCCCGCGTCATTCGCAGCCAGGATCGACGGCACGATCGCGTCGGCATCGGTCGGGTTGACCATGATCGCATCGACGCCCTGCGCGATCAGGTCTTCCATGTTGGCCGCCTCGGTCGCGGGATCGTCCTGCGAGTCCAGCACGATCAGCTCGGCGGTGCCCAGGCCATCGGCAGCGGCTTGCGCGCCGTCGCGCAGCGTGACGAAGAACGGGTTGTTCAACGTCGAGAGCGACAGGCCGAGCGTCAGCTTCTGCACGATGCGCAGGTCAACCGGGATCGACGCGGCAACTTCTTCACCGTTCAGGTACGCCACGGACCGCTCGACGCCCAACTGGCCCATCAGCGCGGGCTGCTGGGCGACGGTCGCCGCCAGGCGGCCCTCGTTCACCGCGGCCACGGCATCGTTCACCGCGTCGAAACCGACGAAGACGATGTCCTCGGCGCGGCCCGCCGCCGTGGCGGCTTCGATGGCGCCCAGAACCATCTCGTCATTGTGCGCGAAGACGCCGTCGATCTGGTCCTGCGCCTGCAGGATGTTCTCGAAGACGGTCAGGCCCTCGGCGCGGTTGAAGTTCGCCGTCTGGCGGGCCACGACCTCGATATCGGGGCAGTTCTCGCTGGTGTAGGCGTTGAAGCCCTCGCCGCGGTCGCGCGCCGCCGACGATCCCGGAATGCCCTCCAGCTCGACGACCAGGCCTTCGCCGCCGATCGCGTTGCACAGGAACATGCCGGCCATGCGGCCACCGGCCACGTTATCGGACGCGATGTGGCTCACGACCTGGCCGCCCGCCGCGCCGCGATCGATCGTGAAGACGGGGATCCCCGCGTCGTTCGCGGCCAGGATCGACGGCACGATCGCGTCGGTGTCGGTCGGGTTGACCAGGATCGCATCGACGCCCTGCGCGATCAGGTCTTCCATGTTAGCCGCTTCGGTGGCGGGATCGTCCTGCGAATCCAGCACGATCAGCTCGACACCAAGCTCGTCGGCGGCGGCTTGCGCACCGTCGCGCAGCGTGACGAAGAACGGGTTGTTCAGCGTCGAGAGCGACAGGCCGAGCGTGTAGCCATCGTCCTGCGCGTGGAGCGCGCCCAGCGGGAAAGCGGCCAGCAGTACGATCAGGACAAACAACATGCTTTTACGGAACATTCTTGTCTTTCCTCCTGTAAGAACACAATCTCCGGCCAGGGAAGTGTAGAGATGAAACGCGGCTTTGGACTCGGTCACCTCCTTGATACATTATACAGGCTTATCGAATGGCGCGGTGCAGCAGCAGCGCCAGCGCGATCACCGCGCCCTTGGTGATGTCCTGGTAAAATGCCGACACGTCGAGCAGGTTCAGGCCGTTGTTGATGATCCCGATGATCAGCACGCCGATGAGGGTGCCCATGACGGTGCCTTCGCCGCCGTCGAAACTGGTGCCGCCCACGACGACCGCCGCGATCGCGTCGAATTCGTACATCTCGCCGGCGGTGGGCTGGGCGGAGTTGAGCCGCCCCACCAGGATGATCCCGGCCAGCGCCGAGAGCGTCCCGGCGGCCATGTACACGAACAGCTTGATCCGATTCACCGGCAGGCCGGAGAGGTACGCCGCCTCTTCGTTGTTGCCCAGGCCGAAGATGAACCGGCCAAACGGCACGTGATTGAGCAGGACCGCGCCGCCCAGGAAGACCAGCCCGGCCACGATGATCGGCATCGGGATGGGGCCGACCTCCGCCGTGCCCAGGTAGCGGAACCCCTGGCCCAGGCTGTCCAGCCCGGTAATCGGCTGGCCGTCGGTGTAGAACTTGGCCGCGCCGCGGGCGAAGGTCATCATGCCCAGCGTGGCGATGAACGGCGGGATGTTCACCCAACTGACCAGGAAGCCGTTCACCGCGCCGGCAGCCGCGCCGACCAGCAGGCAGATCCCGATCGCCTGCAGGACCGGCATCCCCTCGTTCTTGAGCATATCCGCGCCGATGACCGCCGACAGCGCCAGGACCGATCCCACCGACAGATCGATCCCGCGCGTCAAAATGACCATCATCATCCCGATCGAGATGATGCCGTTGATCGACGATTGGCGCAGCACGTTGAGCAGGTTGTCGCTGGTCAGGAACCGGTCCGACGCCACGCTGAGCGCGAGGCACAGCAGCAGCAGCGACATCAGCAATCCGTACTTCTGGAAAAACGGGCGCCAGTTGAACTGTCTGGGGAGAGTTTGCGTGCCGATCACGAGAGGTTCGCTCCTGTTGTCCGCAATATCCGGCGATAGACGGCGCTGGGGCCAGCCGGCGATGGCGTTCCACTGGTGTTATTGTACCCGAGATCGGCGCAGGCGGCTTGTTTTGCAGACTCATGCAATTCATGCTATCTCTGGGCGTTCTTCCCATTGGGTGCCGTTCCGTGTTGCGTCCGGAACTCAAGCCGGTAAGAGTGTATTTCGGTATCGGGATAGGGTCCGGTGTAAACAGGGCTTTTTTGCGGTATGATTTGGCCGACCTGTTGCTAAAGGAGTTTTCGACAAGGTATGAATAACGCCTCGACGTTGAGACCGCCAACCTGGTGGTGGGCGGTGTTTCTCACGATCATCGTCCTGGCGGGCGCGCTGCGGTTTACCGGCTACCGCTTCAGCCTGCCGTACGTCGACCACCCTGATGAGCCGAACTGGAATCTGTCAGGCCGCATGATCATCGATGCCGGATCGGCCAAGCCACTAGGGTTTCACGGCTATCCGCCCGGAATCATTACGATCAACTACGTGCTGCTCCGTTTCTTCCACGATCCCGCAACGCCGCCCGCGACCATCATCCCCTGGGTCCGGTTGCTGTCCATCACGGTCAGCCTGGGAACCGTCGCCGTGGTGGGGCTGCTTGGGTATCACGTCGCGACTCCGCTCGCGGGGTTGCTGGCCGCCGGGCTATGGGCGATCA